>FWPV01000202.1_pt1 | contig 208424 bp, 182 predicted proteins | sample 2228371 | NCBI WGS metagenome assembly FWPV01 (sample SAMEA103939776, study PRJEB20133) | metagenome
CCACACCATAACCGTCCAGCACCTCTGGCACGGCAGCAACCGTTATATTCTGTGGTGCCAGACCCCATAGCATTTCCCGTATCGAAGGCTCTGACAGCTGCCTGCCCGGGGCGGAACAGGCAAGTTGGCGGAGTCGTGAACAAAGCAAAAAACCATAGCGTTGTGGCGGAGAAACCTCCAGGTGCTCTCTACATCAAACGATAAATAAATTTTGGGGAACGTCCTGAAAAATATATATGCCCTTTTCCTTATAGAGACTGGTGTGCTTCGGAGGCATCTCTATTGGTACCCCAGTTTTCTCAGCGCTCTGATTTCTTTCCGCCATTTTTTCTCAACTTTGACCATCAGCTCTACATAGACCTGGTACCCCAAAAAGTTCTCAATGTCGCGCCGTGCCTGTTCTCCGATCTTTTTTATCATATCGCCGCCCCTGCCAATAATGATGCCTTTCTGTGAATCCTTTTCCACATAAATAACTGCTCTGATAAAAGCCCCGCCTCCTTCTCGCTCCTTCATATCGTCAATAATCACTGCGCAGCTATACGGTATCTCTTGAAAGGTGTTCAAAAATATTTTCTCCCGAATAAATTCTGCTATGAACTCTCGTTCTATCTGGTCCGACGTGATATCCGGTGGATAATAGCAAGGCCCTTCAGGCAGATAATCAATAGTCAGTTCAAGAAGCCGGTCAACATTGTCTCCATTAAGGGCTGAGATGGGGACTATTTCGGAAAAATCCATCAGTCGCTGATAGGTGTCCATGACCGGCAAAATTGAACTTTTCGGCACCGCGTCAACTTTATTGATGACCAGAAACAGTGTTTTTTTCATCTGCTTCAGTTCCTCAATAATCTGCATCTCCTTTGCTTGCGGTTGATAAGTCTCAACCATCAGATAAATAATATTAGCTTCGAGAAATGTCTTTCTTGCTGTTCTGACCATATATTCACCCAGAGGGTCTTGCGGTTTGTGTAGGCCGGCAGTATCCATAAAAATTATCTGCGCGTTATCAGTCGTCAGAATGCCGCGTATGGTCTTGCGCGTTGTCTGCGGCCGGGGAGTAACAATAGAAAGTTTATTGCCGACTAAGCGATTGACCAAAGTGGACTTCCCCACATTTGGACTGCCTGCAATTGAAACATATCCTGATTTGAATCCCTGCGGTTCATTCATCCGGTCATTCCATCCTTACTGTTCATCGCGCCGTTCTTGCTGGAGTAATATATTGAACTCTTCGAGCACCTCAATCTGTTCGTACGACTGCGGCTCAGCGCCAATGGCACGGACCTTTTGCAACGCATCTTCCAATTCGCTTCCTTTAAATAGTAAATAGGCGGTTAATATGGTCCCGGTTCTCCCGATGCCGGCAAAGCAGTGAACCAGCACCCTGTTCCCGTATGTGATCTCGCGGTCAATCCACTTGACAATTATCTGAAGCTGATCAATCGTCGGAGAACACATGTCTGGAATAGGCGAATGGAGCACGTTAAACCCTTGCAACCGCTCTTGGCGGACTATTTCATCATACTGGTGTTCAAGCAGGTTCACCACAGATTGTATGCCTTCTTTTTTCCAGACACTAAGTTCGTCATTACCGGGGATGAAGGATTTTGCCAGTTGGCCGGGTATCAGCCAGTCAATAGCTCCTCTTGCATACCAGTTCATATCAAATCAGACAAACGACGCCCGCGGCCTATCACTCAAGCTTGTGGTTCGTTTATTATTTCGGAGCGCGGCTCACCAGTCACACGGCGACCCTGAAATGCTCTTTCCGCTTCCTTATATAATGTTTCCGGGCAATGTTCATAACGGGGTGAAAAATGATAAATCTGCAGTTTCTTAACTCCTGCCTGCCGGGCTATCACGCCCGCCTGTTCTGCGGTGAGGTGTCCCCTCTCTTCTGCCTTCGATCGGTCTTTTGCTAAAAACGTTCCTTCGCAAAACATAATGTCAGCATTCTTTGCAAACGATATTATCTTGCGAAAATTTTCTTCGCTGCCCCTGCAGTCCGAAATATAAACAATTTTCTGCCCTCTGGATAGTGTGCAGACAGTTTGTTTCAACTCTCCAAGGGCAACCCTCGCTATTATTTTTTTTGAGTTATTTTTTTCATAAATTTTCACTTTGATGTTATCTGGTTTTCCTTCCCACAGATATTCCTTTAATTCACGCAGCCACGGTCCCACTGGAAGCCCACGTTTTAGGAGGCGATCTTTGTTGATATTGATATGAAATCGTTCTTGCACCGCATAGGCAAGAGAAGGGATTTTATGGTCCAAAGAGAGAACCTGCACGGTATAATTTGGCGCTTTATGTGCGATCCCGTCAAAAGCCTGAAAGGTTATGGGGCCGTGCTTAAAACCACTTTTGCAAGGGAATATGGCGGTTCGCATGCGATGAACGAGCATTTCTGAAACCTCTAAAATGAACGGATAGCTATCCACAAGGTTCCAGGTGTAGCCCTGCAATTTTCCTCTGATATTGTTTATTATCCCCCGCGGTCCATATATATGAAGCGTGATATTACGGGAAAGAAATAGTCTGAGAAGATGATCAAAACCGATAAAATGGTCCATATGGGTATGGGAAACAAAAACATGAGATAACTTAAGCAGCTTCCCCGGCCGCAGCATGGAAATATCTCCAATATCAAATAGCAAGGCGTTTTTTTCGCCTTTCATTTCAATATAAAGTGCCGGGTCGCCAAAAGGCTGCCCCAGAAGCTGTGGATGAAAAAGTTGCATCCCGAATCATCTCTGTGTCTGTGCGTGAACAACTTCCCATAGTTGGGTCTGGACATCGTCCAGTGCTTCGCACAACTCTTTAAAGTCTCGCAGACTGCCCCGTTCGGCAAGTTTCGCGTTAAGTTTTTCGCAATTCACCTTTATACAGGCAAGAGGGCGCATATCTCGGGGAAGCGAACAACCAGCAGACTGCAAAAACAAACAGTTTCGCCAGTCGGCCAGCGAGTCACCGATAACACGGGGAACACTGTAGAGCATCCGATACGCAAAATAGTCCTCCGCGGTAAACCACCCTTCGATCGGCATGCCGGTGCAGCATTTCGTGGAACAAGCCTTGCACAGCGAAGATGTTATGTCATCAAGAATGCGCCGCATCTGTTTCTGCATGGCTGAGATTTTTCTGGCGAGTGCCCCAAGCTGCGGCAACGCTTCTGAGCGGGCTCGTACGAACAGTTGAAACTTCTCCTCTAATGCTGCTATTCCCATCGTTACCTTATGTTAAACTGAAGAAAACCAACTGTAAATAATATTACTTGTAAAACAAGAATGCATTAAAAAAGAGGAATTAATCCGTTTTTTAATTATTATCCCTGTTATGGCATAGTGCGTGTCATCATGCAACCTGAAGGTACCTTGCTTGATGACGCTTCAATGAGAAATGTTAGGAACACCCTGAATACAATGTGCTGATTCTATTTATCATCATATTGAAATAGATAGCACAAATAAAAAACCTCCACCGCAACGGGTGGAGGTTCTGCCAGCCAAGCGTAAAAATTATCAACAGTGTTTCCTCTAAAAAAGCGCGCTTGTGTGTCTAACACAGTACGTATAACTTTCACGCCTCAGCCAGCATTTTTAATATAGCACAGGAACTGAAAAATTTAAAATAAGAATTTTAAAGACTGGAGAATTAAAGGTCAGCCGCTGGCAGAAAACCGTGGATGCTTTCTCTAAAAAAACAGCCCGAAAATACCTTGATATCAGGGGCTACTGAGTGTTCTTTTGGCAACAAAAAATGGAATTCACGGTAACATTATTCGTGAACTCCATTCTTTGTACGGATCTCATCAACAATCTGCTATGCCATCATCTTTTCGATGTTTGCTTTGCTGAATCGCCATGACCCGCCAACGCGGAATCCTGGAAGCGCACCCTCTTTTGCCAGCTTGTAGATGGTAATTTTTGACAGTTTTAAATACTCAGCCACCTCATCAGCTGTCAGGATGGAGGAATCCGTATTCAGCCCTTTGTGCTGTCTTCGCATTTCTCAACACTCCTTTCCTATTTTATTCCCTCCATTTTTAATATAGCACAAAAAATACATATTGCAAATAACAATTTTTAACTAATAACTTATATTATATGCATTCAGCCACTAATGATTACATGAATATATAAATCATTTTTTTTGCTAAATAGACGTGTTGATACAGATGTGTGATTGTCTTATCTGAGTTATTTGCTCAAAATTTTCATTATTGCTTAAATAGTCAATATACACATTGACTGTGTGCATATTCTTGTTTATTAGTAACATAATAGGGAGTTTCTTGGCGGTTTTTTGCCCACATTGTTCCATATTCCCCCAAAAGACAACATAATGTCCTATTGGACTGTTCCAGTTAAGAGCGCCACCTTTAATCCGCCATGCCATAAAATATATTTTTTTAAACCTGGAAAAAGCGCTTTATGTTTACCATGTGGTGCGGGAATCAACAGTGCCACACGCCATCCGCGGTAAACTTTTTGCACATGTCGGCACACTGCCTCAAAAAAATCTTCATCATTAAACCTTTCCCTCATCCGCAAACCAAAGGGAGGGTTTAAGACCACCAGCCCCCGATCCCCTGTCACATTGCGCGGCTCTATCGTAAAAAAATCTTTGCACTCGACACGCACTGCATCTGAAAGATTATGTTCTTCAACAGTCTGGCGGAGCAACGCGCACATGGTTTCATCATGATCGGAGGCAAAAATCTGCGGTCTGCTTTTCGTCCTTATGTCTGAGCCGCACGTTTTCTTTAAATGCTGCCACCGGCGGTTACTGAATCCCGGCCACCCCATAAAGGCGAATTCTCTAAACCAGCCCGGAGGAATATGTTTCACCTTCATGGCAGCTTCAAGTGTAAACGTTCCCGAACCGCAGAGCGGGTCAATCAGAGGTTCATTTTCGTTATACCCTGCAAGTTGTAATACCGCAGCGGCAATCGTTTCCCGCACCGGAGCAACAGCGCGATAGTTTTTAAGACCACGCTTGTGAAGAAGCTCACCGCTGCTGTCAAGAGAAACTGTGAACTGGTTGTCAACAATACGAACAAAAATCTGCTGGTTATGGGCAGTGCGCTCTCCCTCTGCGGAGACCGCACCATATGCGCTCAGCCGCTCCCTCAGCACCTTTGCAAAACAATCGCCAACAGCTTCCGTATGATAAAGCCGTGACTGGTGTGAGCGTATCCTGAAAGTGAGCCGGCTATCAGCAGTAAGATATAGTTCCCAGGGGATGCGTGCTATTTTTTTCTGGAGTTTATAAAATGTGTGCGCACTGAAATAAGCGATGCGCATAAGAATACGGTTAGCGGTGGCAAGCTGCACATTGGCCATATAGCAATCCTGTAGCCGCCCTTTGAACGTAATACCACCGGTAACTATGTGTGCGTCTTTGCAGGCCAATGGCAGATTTTTCAACTCATTGTAGCAGAGGTGCTCAAGGGCCGGTGCGGTCACCACAAAAAACTCTTGCTCCGGCCCTGTCACGTGCCTCTTGATGCGTTTTTCAAGCGCGGTCAATGACGCCATTTTTTATGAGAAATGAGTGCTTAGGTGAGAAGCTTGTCTGTCTAAATCTGAAAAACAAAACAGAAGTCCCGCGTGGCAAGGCACGAATCAAAATGGCGACGGCACGTCAAGGAAAACAGCAGGCAAGCCAAACTGGGTCTGTATATGTTCTCCTAATGCCTGCGGGCCAAATTGCTCGGTATGGTAATGCCCGCCATAAAATATATTCAAACCAAGTTCCTGAATGAGGAAATAGGCGCCGTGCTTCGGTTCTCCGGTGACAAAAAGATCAATCTGCTGATCGCGAAGTTCCGCAATAAGCTCAGGATCGGAGGCCGAACCTGAAACAATTCCGACGGTTTCAACAACCTGCGGCCCAAACGGTAAGAGTGCATGGCACCGCCCGATGATACGTTCCAGTGCCTGTACCACCTCGGCGAGCGGTTGCGGCGAGGTTAATGTGCCTTTCATACCGATGAGTTGACCGTGATATTGGGCAAATGGTTCAATAGCAGTGAGACCAATTTTTCGAGCAATCTGAATATTATTTCCCACCTCAGGATGCGCATCAAGCGGCAGGTGCGACGCATACAATGCCACATCAGATTTGATCAGGGCATGAATTCGCTGATAATAATTTCCGGTAAGGAGAAATGGCCGCCCCCAGAACAATCCATGATGGACAATAAGCATCGTGCATCCTGTGTCAGCAGCTTTCGTGATCGATTCAAGGCATGCATCAACTGCCATGCCAACCTTTGTCAATATCCCGCTGTTTTCAACCTGCAAGCCATTTGCGGCATCGTCAGCAAACGTCGTGACCTTCAGGTAATCATTTAAATAGCGCGTTAGTTCATTTACGTCCACGATAGTTCCCTCCAGTTCTGGTTGCGTTTTTAACGATCAATTCGTGAGCTGTTCCCGTAGTTCCTCATGTGGTCTTTAAAGAGACCTCTGTAACTTTCCCTGAACCTATTCATGCCACTTCGGTTAATCTTACTCGGCACGGGCAACAATCGACAGACCTTCACGCAGAATGGGCACAAACGGCAGAAACGGCGCCCCTGCCAGACCAACCAGCAGCCATCCCAACCCTTTAATTCCCCCGAGTTTATGAAACCCGAGACTGTGTAAAACGCTCATGCCAATGATGAAGGGCGCACCGAATGTGCGGGCAGTTATCAGTTTATAGCCGCAGCGCTGCAACATGGTTGCTAACGTTTCCTGAGTGAAAAACACCAGGTGGCGCGGGACATCATATTGCGACCACCGTGAGCGAAACAGTTTTGCCGGAAGCCCATCAATATATGGAATCTCTATGCATATATGACCGCCGCAACGCGTGATCCGCCGCGCCTCGGTAAGCACTCGCTGGGGATTTGGTTCATGTTCAAGGTATTCATGCATGGTAACCAGATCAAAGTGATCATCTTTAAACTGGGCGTCAAGCAATGTGCCGCACACGACCGGCATATGGTATTTTCTCCGCACATAATCAATTGTCTTTGCATTAAAATCTACGCCAATTCCCACGCAGCCACGCAGCTCTTGAAGATACCGAAGAAATTGGTTCGTTCCGCAGCCGACATCAACCACGCGAGTATCTTCCGTCAATCGGCCGATAACCCTTTCAAGGTAACGGATCCGGTTGATTGCGGTAGTCTTCACCAGCGGAGTAAGAATTCGGCGGAAAAGCGGCGCTATGTCTTCCTCTTGGGTATAGGCAAAGTAATTGTCGGGATAGTGGCACGGAAGGGCTTCCACGGTCGGTCTGGGGTTGACATATACCAGTCCACACCGGCGGCATTTGACGATAGGATATTCTCCGGGCTGGGCAAATAGATTATCCCGAGCCAGTAACAGAATTTCATAGTCAGCCGCGCCGCACATTAAACACGGGACGTTTTCCCGTGGCTCATCCCGCAGTGTGGAATTTTGCAGAGCGGTTTGCCAGCCCGGCTGTTTGTGCCCGCGCTGCAGTGCAGTTTGGTGACGATTCATTTTGCCGCTGCCCTATAGGTTTTCCCTGAAGGCTCAAAAGGAGCGTGCCCTGGCATCATCATCGTTTGTAGCCGGTATCGCATAAAAAGGCAAAACCGAGGGGCCCAAGGAACCTCGTTTCTTCACAGTAAAGCAAGGGGCAAGCGATCTGCAACCATGAGACCTTTTCGGGTTGGCATCACTCGGCCCTGTACTATCTGTGCATATTCTGATTCTACCAGCTTCGGCAGCACCGTGGCAAAACACTTGCTTTGGTAAAGATGCTGCAGATCCACGCCCGCTGCAGTCCTCAAGCCGAGGCAGAGCGCTTCAAGATGAAGCTGTTCAGCAGACAACGCTTCTGCGCCGTGAATCGGCAGCCTGCCCGCTTCAAGCTCCCGGCAATACCCTCGAATGGATTGAACATTCCACCATCGAAAGCCGTCATGAAATGAATGGGCTGCCGGGCCGAGACCAAGATAAGGAATATGGTGCCAATATTTTTGGTTATGCCGGGAACGATGAGATTCTCCCCGCGCAAAGTTTGATACTTCATACTGGACAAACCCATGCTGTTCGAGAAATTGGGCAGTGGTCAAAAAGAAAACCGCTCCTTGTTGCTCATCGGGAAGCGCACACGCGCCGGCACGCAGCAGTTTCTCAAGCCCGGTGCCCTTTGCGGCTGTTAGTTGATAACAGGAAATATGTTCCGGTTGAAATGCGACGGCACGGGTGAGGGTTTGTAACCACGTTTCTACCGTCTGGCCCGGAATGCCATATATAAGATCAATACTGAGATTAGGAAAATCGCCTGCACGTATCAATTCCAGCGCCTGCTCGGCTTCGGTAACGCTGTGGCGGCGCTGTAAAAAAACCAAATCTTGCACGTCGAATGACTGAACGCCAAGGCTGATGCGGTTTACCCCGCCGGCCTTGAGTATGCGCAGTTTTTCCCGGGTTATGTCCTGCGGATTAGCTTCAACAGTTATTTCCGCGTCGGCAGAAAAATAAAAATGGCGGTGCAGGCATTCTAATAACAAACCCAGTGCCGCATTGTCCAGAATTGTTGGCGTTCCGCCGCCGAGATAGAGGGTATCAAAACAGGAAAATTGATCTTTATAAATGCACACCTCTTTTTCAATTGCCTGCTGCCACGGCTGCATAAGCGCTTGATCTGTCAGTGAATAAAAGTCGCAGTAAAGACATTTGCGTCCGCAAAAAGGAACATGGACATACAGGCCGGGAAACTGTTCGTTATTCATGCTCTGATTTAAGGACCGCCACAAATGCTGTCTGAGGAATTTCCACTGAGCCAACCATTTTCATGCGCTTCTTGCCCAGTTTCTGCTTCTCAAGCAGCTTGCGTTTTCTGGTTATGTCTCCGCCGTAGCACTTTGCCGTAACATCCTTGCGAAATGGCGAAATCGTGGAACGCGCGATAATCTGACCGCCGACAGCTCCCTGGATAGCAATTTTAAAAAGCTGTCGCGGAATTTCTTCTTTGAGCCGTTCACATATCTGCAACGCCCGGGAGCGTGCCCGCTCCCGATGAACCATTAGCGACAAGGCATCAACCTTTTCCCCGTTGACCAGAATATCAAGTTTTACCAGATCGCTGTCGCGGTAGCCGATAAATTCGTAATCAAACGAACCATAGCCCTGGGTAACGGTCTTCAATTTATCATAAAAATCATAAATTATTTCGGCCAGTGGCAACTCGGCAGTGATTTCAATGCGTTTCGGGGTGGGATACACAAATTTAATATTCACCCCGCGCCGTTCCAGACATAGATTCATCACGGCTCCCATTGCGCGCTCAGGAATTAAGATGGTTGCGCGCACAAACGGTTCTTCTGATTTTTCAATGGCCGCCGGATCAGGATAATACTGGGGGTTATCAACCACCACATATTCGCCGTTGCGCAGCAAAAAACGATACTGCACGCTGGGAATAGTCATAATGATGGACTGGTTATATTCGCGTTCCAGGCGCTCCTGAACAATTTCCAGGTGCAGCAGGCCCAGAAATCCGCAGCGAAAACCATGCCCCAAAGCTGCTGAGGAATCCTTTTGGTAAATCAGCGCCGCATCATTTAATTTATACTTTTCCAGAGCTTCGGTGAGCGCCTGATAATCGTCGGCGGCGATGGGATAGAGCGAGGAAAAGACCATTGGTTTGACTTCTTTAAAACCGGGTAAGGAGGCCGGCGCTGGGTTTGCATCCAGCGTAATAGTGTCACCGATCCGGGTGTCGCCTACCGTCTTGATACCGGCTATTATATAGCCGACCTCTCCGGCAACCAGTTCCTTTTGTGGTACCCGGCTCAGGCGGAAATAGCCAACTTCTTCCACCTTATACGTGGCACCAGTGGACATGAGCCGAATGACATCCCCGGGCTTGACACTTCCATTAAAAATTCTACAACTGACAATGGTGCCGCGAAACGTATCATAATGCGCGTCGTATATCAGCGCAGCCAGCGGTTCATCAGGAAGGCCTTGTGGCGGCGGGATACGACTGATGATTGCCTCGAAAATATCTTCAATGCCAATCCCTTCTTTGGCGGAACAGAGCAGCGCCTCCTCGGCATCAAGTCCGAGTTCTGCTTCTATTTCCTCCTTTACCCGTTCGATATCGGCGGATGGCAAGTCAATTTTATTGATCACTGGAATAATTTCAAGATTATGTTCCAGCGCCGCATAGAGGTTTGCAACCGTCTGCGCCTCAACCCCCTGGGCTGCATCCACCAGGAGCAGCACCCCTTCGCAGGATGCCAGAGCGCGGGAAACTTCATAGGAAAAATCCACATGGCCGGGCGTGTCAATAAGGTTAAGCTCAAAGCATTCACCCTGCCTGCTGGTGTAGGGTAAACTCACGCTTTGGCTTTTTATCGTAATGCCCCGTTCCCGCTCAATATCCATGGTGTCAAGGATCTGGTCGCGAAATTGCCGTTGATCAACCAACCCCACGTGTTGGATAAGCCGGTCTGCCAGGGTTGATTTGCCGTGGTCAATGTGAGCAATGATGCTGAAATTTCTGATGTGACGCATAGTGCTGTGGAGTATTGTAACAGAAAAGAGGGAGCGCACGGGTGCGTTCCCTCCTGTTCATGAAGCGCCTGTTGCCAACCACGCTATTTCGTGGCCGGTTCAACTTCCGGCGCATAGACAATATGGGCTTTTCGTTTTAGGTCGGCAAGATATTTACCCAGCGCATCCTGCAACCGCTGCTGTTGAAGATTCTTCACTATGGTGTCCTTTACCTCTGGCAGAGTTCTGGTCACCGGCTGAGTATGCTCAAGCACCTGAAAGATGTGATACCCGCGCGCCGTCTCCACGATTGGACTGATTGTGTTAACCTCCTGGCTGAATGCCGCGTCTTCGAGCGGTTTAAGGTCGCTGCCTAACTGCCCTCGCTGAAAGGTGCCAAGGTCGCCCCCGTTTTTGCGCGTCTCGCAATCCGAGTTTTCTTGGGCAACGGCAGCGAAGTCGGCGCCCGTTGCCAGTTGTTTCTGCAATTCTTCAGCTTTTGATTTCTTGGCAGCTCTGGTTTTCTGATCATCTGCTGGTTCGACCTTGACCAGGATATGGCGTGCGTGCACTGATTCGGGAACTGCAAAAACTTTTTTATTGGCGGTATAGTAATCCTCTATTTCTTTGTCCGTTGGCGTCTTTTTATCAGGATTCTGCGCGGCAACCAATTTGCTGATCTGGAGGTTAAATGTAATCTCTGAACGCAGTTCTTCTTCGGTCATGCCGCTCGTGCTCAACGCCGTCTCCAGAGTCATGCCATCAGGAAGCTGAGCCGTGATCTCTGTTATGGCCTCGGCAAGCTCGGCATCGCTTACCGTAACACCATTGTTCCGAATTGCATTGCTGAGGAGCGTGCGCATGACAAACTCGTCAACGACTTGCTGGCGCATTTTCCCCCGAATCTCAGACAATTGATCCTCGGAAATCTGCCCCTTAAATGGGGCCAAGCTTTTGTTTATCTTGTCGTCGGCTTCGCCCTGCGTTATTGTTTTACCATCCACCTCTGCCAACACCTTATGGGAATCGGCAGATTGACCGGTCTCTTTGTGCGCTGTCCCTGCCGGGTTTTGTTCAGATGCTGAATCCGGTAACCGGCCGTTATCCTTTTTGTTGCATCCAGCAGCACCCACAACCGCGACAATTATACAAAGAAGCAGCTTTGCCAGCACCACCTTTATCCTGCCTGCTACCATCATAGATTTTCTCCTTTAATAAATGTTATCCTGTGGCGAACGCTGAGTATAGGGCAATAGGGTAGGAGTGTCAAGCAAAAGCCTTGAGAAAAATTTTACTGGACTTTTCGCAGGATAAACTTTATTAAACATACACGATCAACGTCAGGGAGGAACGGTATGCTGCTTAAGGTCTATGCTAAAAACCCACAGATGCGAGCCATCAATAAGGCCGTAGATATTCTCAAAGCGGGGGGATTAATTGTTTATCCTACCGACACGATTTATGGCCTTGGCTGCGACTTGGTAAACAAAAAAGCGATTGAAAAGCTCTATCGTATAAAACAGATGGATGAAAAAACACCGCTCAGTTTTATATCGCCTGATTTACGCGAAGTATCTCGGTATGCAGACGTTTCCGATCGTGCCTACCGTCTTATGAACCGGCATCTTCCCGGGCCTTTTACCTTTATCCTGCCTGCTACCAAAGAAGTAAATAAATATATGTTGTTTAAGCGCAAACAAATCGGCATCCGGGTGCCGGATGATGAAATCTGCAGATTGTTAACCCGAACTCTCGGCAATCCAATCATCAACACCAGCGTTCCGCTGTGGGGCGAGAAAATCCTCAATTCAGGCGAGGCAATTCACGAGCATTTTGAAAAACAAATAGATCTGGTACTGGACATTGGCGTATTGGTATCTGAGCCATCAACGATTGTGGATCTTACCGTAGAACCCTATGAGATTATCCGGCAGGGAAAAGGAGAAATCACGATTTAACGAGTGCCGTCTACCACAAAAGTTTCATGGTTCCGATTTGCCACCATCAACCCCCAGTTTAAGGCGCTGGGAGAGCGTTTTTTTGTGTTTTAGCAAAAATGCCGTAATTACTTCATTCACCTCGCTCGGCTTTTCATCAAAAAATGCGTGTGCCCCCCCTTTAATAAGTTTTAATTGCGCACCTTTGATGGCGCGAGCTAATTCCTTGCAGAGTGCGGGTGGCACGACCATGTCAAGCTCTCCTGCGACAACCAGCGTCGGGGCATTAATGAAATGCAGCCGGTCTGCGGTATCAGCATTGAGTGCGGCTTCTGCTTTTAATTGAAAGCCTTTGATACTATAGGACTGTTCCTGTGCCTTGATAACCTGTCGCGCCCAATCAAGTGCCATCTGCTCATTTTCAAAAAACTCCCGACTGTAAAGCCACGGCATGATTCCCTCGCACAGCAGGGCATGGCCGGTTTTTTCAATAGCTTTAACCCAGAAACCCACAAGTTGCCGCACAAACGCATCAGCTTTACAGTATGTGCAGAATAATACCAGCCGCCGGAGCATCTCCGGATATTTCAGCGCAAATTCCTGGGCAACAGCGCCGCCCATAGATGCACCAATGACGTGCGTTTCTGCTATTCCCAACTCCTGTAACAGCAGCGCAAGATCATCTGCCATCTGCTCGCACGTATATGGACCTTCCGGAACATCAGATAACCCAGTACCTCGGGCATCATATGTTATTACCTGAAAATGTTTGACCAGTTCTTTCCTCTGAAACCGCATCCCAGTATGGTCTCGGTCAAGCCCCTGAATCAAAACCACGGTCTCGCCTGCGCCTTCAATTTCATAGTAAAGAGTTAATGTATTACGTAAGGTAATGAATGACACACCGGCAACCTTTTTTAGACAAGGAATAAGAACTTAAATTTGTTTATTCAGTTATAGTAATAACTATTTGAAATAAAACAATATTTTAGCTGACCGCAATGAAACATTAACCGTCCCTGCGGAATGTCGGGCGCGGTGTGCGGAGCGCATCACGTTTGTTTGCCTTTAACCACGCCGGTAACTTTGTAACATCTTCAATGATATGTTCAACAGTTAACCCGTGTTCGATAAAATCATGCCGCGTGAAATAGCCGGTCAGCACTGCAACAAAATGAATCCCTGCGCCGTGTGCCGCCTGCATGTCTCCCAGATGATCGCCGACATACAATGTTTCTTCCGGTTTAAATTCGGACAGATGCGCCTTGAGCACATCAAAGGCCCGGGGATCAGGTTTTTGATACGCCATTTCTTCGCTTGTAAAAATTTTTTTGATAGCAGAGCGGTCAATCCCAGATTGAGCAAGGCGTAGATCAAGAAATGTGCGAGAACGTTTGGTTAGAATATATAACTCATAGTTTACTTTAAGTTCTGAAAGCGTTCTATTAACACCTTTAAAGCGGTTATATGCAATGTTTTTGGCAAAGCCCGTGTATACTCGATCAAATTCTTGCGGCTCCACCTCCGGCCACGTCTTCTGAATGAAATCATACCAGTTATCCCCATACCAGATAAAATCATGCTCGGTGGGAACCCGTATCCCCATCGTTTCTGCCGTTTTTATGCACGTGGCGATAAAATTTTTTCGCGATTCGATGAGTGTGTCATCAAGATCAAAAATGATAATTTTTAGCACGGTTATAAACGGAACAGAGAGTAAGTGATTAACCAGATGAGCCAAGGGAACCTGCTGCAATAAGCCTCGGCGTGGTGATCACGCGCATCCGTGCGGAATGGGAACGGTGTTGAACGCAGTTTTATGCCCACTTGAGCTGCCTGGCAAGCCGCCTTCCGGGCACCAGCCGGTACCATCAACTCGATGGATTGCAGGTATTCTGTTTTTCAAGATAATCTAATTCACTTCGCCACGATTGTGATACTCGACATGAAGGCCTCGGTGTTCCTTGATTCGATTCCGGGCAGCCTGCGCTATGGCAATATATTCGGGTGTGTCAAAACCGAGTCTTTTTAACGTCGCATCGGTGGGAATGCCATTCTCATCATAACCCTTTTCCTGATACACAACGTCCGTCAATTTTTCGTATTGCTCCCTGCGGAATTGCTGCAGCATGGCAAGACGCTGTTCCGTGGCTGCACCATTGACCTGGATACCCGCTTCCTGCAGACAGGCATCATAATAACTCTGGCGCGCCAGATACTCTGGGAGAAAAACCGGCGCCATCGCGCGCAGAGGAATTGCGTCATATTCTCTGGTGCCGTATCCTTGTCGCAGATTCATCAGCTTCTGCAATACATAACAGCGTTCAGATTCAAACAGGAGGTCCTCAATCGTCTTATTGGTGCCAAACATTCCATTAACCAGATCAAGATAATATTGAACTGTAGGCAAATTTTTTGCCGGAAACGGGGTATCCTTGGCCTTCGGATTGCGCACATCAATCCAGGGCAACTTGCATAACCCGACAATATTAAACCAGGTGCGGAACAGCGGGAACCACCACAACGCTTCTGCCTTGTCTGCAAACGTTGGCAATTCCTTGCGCAGTTGATCGATGGCAATGAGCCACGATTCATCATGCTGCGGGCCCTTGAGAGCAAACCCATAGCCGCCCTGCTGCGCAAGCGATTCTTTCGTAATGTACATGGAAAATTCAAGCCCCTTGGTTTCCATCCCAAAAAGATCAAGCTCTTGCCGGAGGCTTTCTCTGCTGCGGTTAAGCCGCGGCGCCGCACGATCTGCTATCCACCCTTTCAGTGATCGCACGCCCCGCCCCGCCGCCTGGGGCAACCCCGGCTCGCCCGCTGCTATACGGTGCAAAAGCTCAAGAGCCGTTTCTGATTTGCCCCAGATAAGACTGAGGCCGCCCGTATCTTCTTCCGTAAGGAGGTTGCGCTCAAAGGCTTCAAAAAGAAACGACAGCACAACACCGGTGCTAATCGTGTCAACACTGTACTGATCGCAGTACCAGGAATATTCAAGCATGTAGTCAATGTCAAAAATACCCAGATTGGTGGCAGTAGCGGCTGTCTCATACTCCGGTCCATCAACCGCCACCACACGGCCGGCAAATGGTCCGGTTTTCAACTGGTAGCGTTCGCACCCCTTGGTGCACGATAGGTTGCAGCCGGGATAACATCCATCCGGTATGTTTTGTTGGAAGATTTCCTTCTCAAATATTTTTCCCGAAACATTTTTTGCAAGCGCATGGCTGCCGAACTGGAAATTATTGACGGGCAAAAGCTCGTTGCTGTTCATCATGTCTATGAGCGAGGTTGTGCCCTGATTATGCAAGCGCATCGCCTGTGGATCAACTGCTTTGATAACCTCCCGAAGTTGGTGACCGGCCTCAGAGATCTGGGTTTTGCTGACCGGGCGATTGGCGTTTCCCCGCGCTCTATTGCATTTCACCAGAACACCCCAGAGGCCTTTTTCGCATAGCACCGTTCCCATTCCGCCGCGTCCCGCCTGTTTCGACCGACAGCGATTGCGACGACTGTCATAATAGACGCTGTTAAGACAGCCATACCACGTATGGCGCGCGCCAACACCCGCTGTAACAAAAGCAACATTTGTCGGTTTTCCTGACCCGCACCACTGTTCAATAATCTTTTCTGCGCCGTGAATCGTGACTTGTTCGGGGGGCGCATCAACAATCCTGATCTCCTGGGTATCGCCGTCAATGACGACCATGACCCGCTGTTTTGATTTGCCGGTGATGGCAATGGCATCAAATCCGGCTAATTTAACGAGGGGGAAAAAATGACCGCCCACATTGGAGTCACAAAAAGTATTGGTTAATGGCGAGATGGCGCCCACGATGAACTTCCCGGTGCCCACAAAGCCGGTTTCTCCGCAAAACGGCCCACCTGACAGCGCCAAAACATTTTCGGGGCTGTCATAGCGCGTCGCAGCATTGGTGCCGTCAAAAACAAGTTTTAAACAGTATCCTCTCCCGCCCACAAATGTCTGCTTTATGTGTTGCGGTATTTTTTCTACCGCAATGGTGTGTTCTGTCAGATTAATGTGCAACAGTCGATCGGTATACCCCTTATGCAGTTCCGACCGACGATACTGTGTTGAAGCATATTCCATGATGATACCTCTGCTCTGTCACCGAAAAAATGAGGATTCCGGGAGTTAAAAGTTCATGTGATATAGGAACAATCTAATTAGCTCCGTCAACCGACGGCACCTTGAATTCCTTTTACCTATGCCTTTGCTATGTAATCTGCCAGCAAGTCCCCTATTTCACTCGTTGAGTAGCCCATCTTTCCAGCCGCCATGCTTTTCATGTCCTGGCTGACAACCTTCATAATCGCTTTCTCAACCAGAGCTGCTGCATCTTCTTCGCCAAGCACAGAGAGCATCATCTGCAGCGCGGCTATGGCCGCAATCGGGTTGATGATGTTCTGGCCGGTATATTTCGGCGCCGAGCCCCCCATGGGTTCAAACATGGATACGCCGTGCGGATTGATATTGCCCCCGGCGGCAACACCCACGCCACCCTGAATCATTGCCGCCAGGTCCGTAATAATATCACCGAACATATTATCTGTGACGATCACATCAAACCATTCCGGATTTTTTACCATCCACATGCAGATTGCGTCAACGTTGGCATAGTCGGTGGCAATATCCTGATACTCGCGGGCGACCTCATCAAAGGTGCGCTGCCATAAATCATGAGCAAACGTCAGCACATTGGTTTTACCGCAAAAGGTGAGTTTTTTCCTGTTATTGCGCCTGCGGCAAAATTCAAACGCATAACGCACACAGCGCTCAACGCCCTTGCGCGTATTGATTGACTCTTGAATGGCTATTTCATCCGGAGTGCCCTTTTTAAGAAATCCGCCGGCTCCAGTATAAAGACCCTCGGTGTTTTCCCGCACCACAACAAAATCAATGTCCGCAGGTCCCTTGTCTTTCAGCGGTGTTTCAACACCCGGCAACAACTTAACGGGTCGAAGATTTATATACTGGTCAAGCTCAAACCGCATGGCCAGTAAAATACCCTTTTCCAAAATGCCCGGCTTCACATCCGGGTGTCCTATGGCGCCAAGGTAGATAGCATGACAGCGCCGAAGTTCCTGCAAAACCGTTGCCGGCAGAAGTTCGCCGGTTTTGAGATAGCGTTCACCGCCAAGATCATAATGGATGAGCTCATAGGCAATTTTTTTCTTATCTGCCACCGCACGGAGAACCTTCAATCCCTCCCGAATGACTTCCGGACCGGTTCCATCACCGGGAATCACAGCAATGTTATACATGCCTTTTATCCTTTCTGTTGGGTAGCCGACACGCTATGCCACGGTCGGTCGCAGTTTGTGTGAGTATAAGGGAAAGAGAGGTGTGTGTCAAGGGTCATGGCGACGCAACTTCACGATCAAGCAGGTTCCTCAACATTTATAATAACCTTTGATGATTGCCGGATGTTGCCTGGCACGTTTTGGAGAACATCCTGACCTAATATACCATTGCCAAGACTTTAAACTTACGGTATAGTTCCCTCTGGCCGGTATTACCTGTTCGCTGCAATCGCACGTATCCGGTCAGTGCATGAACGCAGCGTGTAGACCGCGAAAATAACATCAACAACGAATAGTTCAGCACTCGTAACAGCTAATCTTATTATGAAGGAGGTTCTACAACATGGCACTTATTGATTTTGGCGGAGTTAAGGAAAACATCGTCACGCGCAAGGAATTTCCCATGTCAAAGGCGCGCCAGGTTCTTAAAAATGAAGTCATTGCGGTGATCGGTTACGGCGTACAGGGACCTGCACAGTCCTTAAATATGCGGGACAACGGGTTCAATGTCATTGTCGGACAGGCGAAAGAATTCAAAAAGGATTGGGATCGCGCCGTGCAGGATGGCTGGAAACCGGGCAAGACACTGTTTGATATTGAAGAAGCAGCCCGGCGCGGAACCATCGTAGAAATGCTGGTCTCTGATGCTGCACAGCGCGTCATCTGGCCGACTATTAAAAAGCATCTCGAACCGGGCAATGCATTGTTCTTCTCCCACGGGTTCTCCATTGTCTATAAAGACCAAACCAAGGTCATTCCGCCACCAGACATTGACGTTATCATGGTGGCGCCAAAGGGTTCCGGTACCTCACTGCGGCGCAATTTTCTCTCCGGTGCCGGCATTAATGCAAGCTTTGCCGTCGAGCAGGATGCAACCGGGAGAGCCCGCGAGCGTTGCCTTGCACTGGGCATCGCCATCGGCGCCGGCTATCTTTTTCCCACGACATTCAAAAATGAAGTGTATAGTGACTTGACCGGCGAGCGTGGCGTGCTGATGGGCGCTCTTGCCGGCATTATGGAGGCTCAGTACGATACCTTCCGCAAACATGGTCACTCTCCCAGCGAAGCATTTAATGAGACCGTGGAAGAGCTCACCGAAAGCCTGATTAAACTGGTTGGCGAAAATGGCATGGACTGGATGTATCTTAATTGTTCGGCGACAGCACAGCGCGGAGCGCTTGACTGGAAACCAAAGTTTAAAAAAGCGGTCATGCCGGTATTTGAAGAGCTATACCAGAGAGTGGTATCAGGGGAAGAAACCAGACGTGTTCTTCGTTCGTGCGGAAAACCGAATTACCAGGAACAATTAAAAAAAGAACTCGCTGCCATGGCAAATTCTGAGATGTGGCGTGCCGGCAAAGCTACCCGGGCGCTCAGGCCCAAGGAACCAGCAAAGAAAACTTCAGCGGCCACCAAGGGGCTAGCAGGGCGGAAAACCTATTAAGTGAAGACGACCCAAAAATACCAGGCAGGTGCATTTGAACCTGCCTGGTATTTTTTTCTGCGCCGGCGAAACTTGTATTTCTTTCACAGAGCATGTTTATTTGCTTTTGGTATAAATAAAGCGCCATTTCTGTTTTTTTATATGCCAGGGTGCAGCCCTGATATTTTTTCTGTACTGCGCCTTATGCGTGATATCGGGAACGACACGCTCTTTCTTTTATCGTATTTACAGACCCGCCTTTTGCTTCACATAGTTCATCAGCCCGCCGGCATTCAGCAGCGCCTGCATAAACTCCGGCACCGGCTGGGCTTTAAGTCTGTTGCCACTGTTGCTGACAATAATTTCTCCCGTTCCCAAACAGACTGCCACTTCATCTCCTTCGTTGATATTGTCAAAGGCCTCAGGACATTCGAGTATCGGCAGTCCCATGTTGAATGCGTTGCGGTAAAATATCCGGGCAAAACTTTTTGCAATCACACAGGCAATGCCGGCTGCTTTAATGGCTATGGGCGCATGCTCGCGCGAAGAGCCGCAGCCAAAATTGTTTCCGGCAACAATGATGTCTCCTCGTTTCACTTTCGAGGGGAAAGAGGGGTCTGCGTCTTCCATACAATGTTTGGCAAGCTCCGCAGGGTCTGAGGTATTTAAATACCGCGCCGGGATTATCGCATCCGTATCAATATTGTCCCCAAACTTCCAGATAGTTCCTTTCAGTATCATATTCTTTAACCATTTGTTTATTTTCGCATGCGGCAGCCGTTTCTGCGGGAGGCACAGGTTACCCACACACCTGAGCTCCCCATCTAAGAGCCGGTGCCGTAATCCTTCCCTGTCTTTGCGGACGATGCCGCTGGAGCGGGAAAGTGCGCCAATCTCATTGTTATCAAATGAAGCTCCCCGTCTACAAGGCGGTGTCTACACGGCCTGAAACCGGTCATCATGGGATTGCGGCAATCGTTTCCCACCCGTACAATGACGATACAACGCAGTCTCTCAGAGGGACACCGTTTAATTTACAGCTCCTCCGGCGAACCAATGCGTCCAAGCACGGCTGAAGCAGCCGCAATTGCCGGATTGGATAGGAACACTTTGCTTTCGGGGTGCCCCATCCGACCGATAAAGTTCCGGTTGGTAGTAGCGATTGCGGTCTCGCCTTTTGCCAGAATTCCCATGTGTCCGCCAAGACACGGACCGCACGTGGGGGTGCTAATCGCAGCCCGCGCCTTAAGGAATATTTCCAGCAGCCCTTCCTCCAGCGCCTGCTGATATATGCCTGGTGTTGCCGGTATGATAATAAGCCGCACGCCCTTGGCAGCCTTTCTACCCTTCAGCACCTGAGCCGCAACCCGTAAGTCCTCTATTCTGCCGTTCGTGCAGGAACCGATAACTGCCTGATTGATCGGCACCGTTCCAACCCGGCTAATCGGTCGGGTATTTGCAGGCGAATGCGGAAATGCCACCTGCGGCTCAATGCTGCGCGCATCATAGTGCCGGATTTCTGCATACCGTGCATCAGGGTCGCTCTCGATGACTGAAAATTCGCGATGCGTGCGCTCGCGCACAAACGCCAGAGTTTTTGCATCGGGAATAAACATGCCGCACTTGCCGCCGGCCTCAATGGCCATGTTTGCCATCGTGAGACGACCTTCAACAGAGAGCGCATCAATGACCTCGCCGGTAAATTCCATCGCCCGGTAGCGCGCCCCCTCAACACCAATGTCGCCAATGATATAAAGGATCAGGTCTTTTCCGCCGACCCAGGGCTGTACGGTACCCGTAAAGACAAATTTTATTGTTTCTGGAACTTTAAACCAAGCCCGACCGGTGATCATTGCCGCCGCCACATCGGTACTGCCAACACCGGTGGCAAATGCCCCCAAAGCTCCATAGGTGCAGGTGTGGCTGTCAGCGCCAATCACCACATCGCCGGGAACCACCAGCCCCTTTTCCGGAAGGAGCGCATGTTCAATGCCCATGTCGCCTATTTCAAAATAGTACGGAAGATCCTGCTCGCGGGCAAAATCACGCAGTATCCGGCACTGCTCGGCAGAAGCAATATCTTTATTGGGGGTGAAATGATCCGGAACAAGCACTATCTTTTCCCGGTCAAATACCCTATGAGCTCCGGCTGCTTTGAATTCTCGAATGGCAATCGGGGCGGTAATGTCGTTTGCCAGCACCAAATCAACCTGAGCTTCAATAAGCTGCCCCGGCGCAACAACTGTAAGGCCCGCATGCCGGGCCAGAATCTTTTCAACAATCGTCATGCCCATAATAATTGACAAAGAAATGCCCCACCGGAGAGCGGGGCTGAAGAAGTGTTTACGGCCGAATGACCGGAACCCTCAATAAAACACGTTTTGGCGCTCGGAATTTCGTCTGCAGGATTTCAGTGGTATGCTTTTTTTACCGTGCGTTTTTTAAAATGCTCCAGGCGGTTGAGCGCATTGACATAGGCCAATACGCTTGCCATAATGATGTCAGTGTGGGAGCCCTGGCCCACCACAACACAGCCATCTTCTGCAAGCCGTACCGTTACTTCGCCCTGGGCATCAGTCCCGCCGGTAATGGAATTTACCGCATATTTAAGCAAGGTGCTTTTGGTTTTGGTAATTTTTGCAATTACTTTAAACGCTGCATCTACCGGCCCATCACCAACGCCCACATCCTTAATAACCCTGCCATCCACTTCCATTTCAACCGTTGCCGCGGGGATTGCAACCGTGCCGCTCATGACATTCATGTTGAGCAGTTTGTACTTGTCTGGCACACGGAACGTCACTTCAGCAATGATCGCCTCAATATCTTCATCATAGATGTCCTTCTTTTTATCCGCAAGCTCCTTGAAACGCTCAAACGCCTCTTTTAATTCAACCTTTGAAAGCTTGTAGCCCAGTTCTTGCGCGCGGGCTAAAAAGGCGTGGCTTCCCGAGTGCTTGCCAATGACCAGCGAGCTTTTGGAAATGCCGATGGACTCCGGCGTCATAATCTCGTAGGTGCTCTTTTCTTTCAGCAGCCCGTCCTGATGAATGCCGGATTCGTGGGCAAACGCATTAGCCCCCACGATCGCCTTGTTGGGCTGCACCGGCACGCCGGTGATGGACGTGATGAGCCTGCTGGTGGCGTAAATTTTTTCGGTTATGATGCCGGTATCAACACCCAGAAGATCGCGACGGGTTCTCAGAATCATGACAATTTCTTCCATAGAGGCGTTTCCAGCGCGCTCACCGATTCCATTGATGGTGCACTCGACCTGCCGTGCACCATTGACAATGGCGGCCAATGAATTCGCCACCGCCAGTCCCAGATCATTGTGGCAGTGGACGCTGATCGTTGCCCGGGAAATCTGCGGCACATGTTCCCGGATATAACGAATCAGTGCGCCAAACTCATCCGGCACTGCATAGCCGACCGTATCCGGAATATTGACGGTAATGGCGCCGGCCTCAATGGCCGCTTCCAGCACCGCGCAGAGATAATCCCGGTCTGAACGGGTCGCATCCATGGCAGAAAATTCAACATTGGGCGTATATTTTTTGGCGCGCCGGACGGCCTTCACCGCCATGTCTAAAACTTCTGCACGCGTTTTCCCCAGCTGATATTTTAAATGAATGTCAGAGGTTGAAATAAACGTGTGAATGCGGGGATACTTTGCACTCTTGATGGCGTTCCAGGCGGTATCAATGTCTTTATCAATGGCCCGCGCAAGTCCGGCAATTTCGCATTTTTTGAGAGTGCGGGCGATCTCCCGCACTGCCGCAAAGTCACCCGGCGACGCCGCAGGGAAACCCGCTTCAATGATGTCCACGCCCAACGCCTCAAGCTGCCGGGCAACGCGCAGTTTCTCCTGGATGTTCATGGTATTGCCCGGTGACTGCTCGCCGTCCCTGAGCGTGGTATCAAATATTTTTACCAAATCAGTGTTTGCTTTTCTGCCAGCCATGCTTTGTTTCAACCGGTGACCGCAGCGTCTCGCCGTTGGCAACCGCGCGGGTTTTTGACTTTATGAGAACGTGAAAGATATAGGTTGTCGGCCCTGAAAGCACATACGCAAAACAGAGCGCAAAAAACATAATGTGCGGCGCAGCGACCACAAAAAAGATGAGTAACACTACAATAATCAGGGCATTAAACGGCTTGCGCCGCGCCAGCTGCAAATCCTTAAAGCTGTTGTATTTTACCGTGCTCACCATAAGCCCCGAGAGGAGATACGAAATGAGCAGCAATGGAATTTGCATGGTTCGGGGTTCAATCTCAAAGTCGGCAAGAAAAATAGTAACCGTTGCAATCAGCAGCGCCGCTGCCGGAATGGGCAGCCCCTGAAAATATTTGTTTTCTACCGTATTGATCTGGACGTTAAACCGCGCCAGCCGAATAGCGCCGCAGGCAACATAAAGAAAACCGGCCAGCCAGCCCAGTCTTCCCAGCGGCTGCAGTGCCCACCAGTAGATTAGCACCCCCGGTGCGATCCCAAAGGCGACCAGATCAGAGAGTGAATCATATTCCACGCCAAACCGTGTTGTTGCGTGCGTCATGCGTGCTACCCGCCCATCAAGATTATCAAATATGCCTGACACTAAAATTGCCCAGGCAGCTTTGACAAATTCGCCGTTCAGGGTTGCCACGATGGAATAAAAGCCTGCCAGCATACTGAGCGTGGTCAGCAGACTCGGAAGAACATACACGCCTTTCTTAATGGTGTTCACCCGCTGGTGCTGGGCATGTTGCTGCTGATGGTACGATATTTTATCCGCCATAGGTTTACGTCATGTGGATGCCGCTGATCATGTTTTGCGGTCTTTGCTCTCACGGCTTAAAGCGACTTTGCCGGTGCGCGCAATTTCTTTGATGCCAAGCGGCCTGAACAGTTCAATGATGGCTCTGATTTTATCTTCGTCGCCGGTAACCTCAATGGTATAATAATGGGGACTGATGTCAACAACCTTCCCGCGAAAAATATCTATAATACTTAATACTTCTGAGCGTTTACTGTCATCAACGGCAACCTTGATCAGTGCCATTTCCCGCCCGACATAATCGCCATTTTCAAGATCAATAACTTTTATAACATCAATAAGCTTATTAAGCTGCTTAATGATCTGTTCTATGAGCTGGTCATCGCCGCGGGTCACCAGCGTCATCTGCGATACTGTGGGGTCAAGGGTTTCGTTCACTGACAAGCACTCAATATTAAACCCTCGGCCGCTAAACAGACCGGCCACACGGGCAAGCACGCCCGGTTTGTTGTCAACCAAAACTGAAATCGTATGTCGCATAACGTTTTCCGCTACCAGTGAACACGAAACCCGAGAAGCATCAAACAGTCGCGCACCTATCGCGTCTGCCGGCATTCCCGGAAATGCTCTGTGAGCCGGCGTTTCCGCCGTGTTTTTACAGCAGGATCATTTTATTTATCGGCGCACCCGCCGGAACGATCGGATACACACCCTCTTCGCTTTCCACAATAAATTCCATCATAACCGTTTTGGGCGTTGCAAGTCCCTGGGTAAGAACCGGTTCTACTTCCTCTGGCTTGGAAGCACGCAAACCAACAGCGCCATAGGCTTCTGCCAGTTTTACAAAGTCAGGATGCGTCTGAAACAGCGATTGGGAGTAGCGCCTATCGTAAAACAGTTCCTGCCATTGTCTGACCATTCCCAGGCAGTGATTGTTCAGGATGACAATTTTCACGGGCAGCCGGTACTGAACTGCGGTTGCCAGTTCTTGAATGTTCATCTGAATACTGCCATCCCCCGCAATGTCAATGACCGTTCGCTCCGGATACGCAACCTGCGCGCCGATTGCTGCCGGGAATCCATACCCCATGGTGCCTAGACCGCCAGAGGTCAAGAGGGTGCGCGGCCGGTCAAAGGTGAAAAATTGCGCCGTCCACATCTGATTCTGGCCGACTTCAGTAGCAATGATACAATCGCCCTTGGTTATTTCATAAATCTTTTCTATCACATACTGCGGCTTTATATTGACACCGGCTTTATAAGACAGCGTATGCGTTGTTTTCCACTTGTCAATTTCCGCAAACCATTCCGTGCGTGCTTCTTTCTTCGGCTTTTCCCTGCTGATAATTGCCAGACAATCTTTGAGAATTTCTCTGACGTCGCCGACGATCGGAATATCAACTTTTATATTCTTGCTGATTGAGGTCGGGTCAATGTCCATGTGGATAATTTTTGCCGCCGGGGCAAAGGTATTGAGATCGCCGGTGACCCGGTCATCAAACCGCGCACCAATGGCAATCAGAAGGTCGCAGGCGGTAACCGCCATGTTTGCCCAGTAGGTGCCATGCATGCCTAACATACCCAGGCAGAGCGGATCTGATCCGGGAAATCCGCCAAGCCCCATCAGCGTTGTCGTAACCGGTATGTTGAGCTTTTTTGCGAATACTGCCAGTTCCTTTGAGGCATTGGCAGATATAACTCCGCCGCCGGCATAAATCACCGGCCGTTTGGCCTTCTGTATTTCCTCCATTGCCCGCACTATCTGGCGTTTGTTGCCTTTGTAGGTCGGTCGATAGCTGCGCATCGTGAGCTGTTCAGGATAATGAAACTCGGTGCTCTCTCTGAGAACATCTTTGGGTAAATCAACCAGAACCGGTCCCGGCCGCCCGGAGTGCGCAATGTAAAAGGCTTCCTTTATAACGACCGCCAGTTCCTTAATGTCACGCACCAGATAATTATGCTTGGTGCACGGTCGGGTAATGCCAACAATATCTGCTTCCTGAAATGCATCGTTGCCGATGAGCAACGTCGGCACCTGCCCGGAAAAAACAACCAGCGGAATTGAATCCATATAGGCAGTGGCAATCCCGGTAACAGTGTTGGTAGCGCCCGGACCGGAGGTGACAAGACAAACTCCGACTCGGCCCGTAGCCCGTGCATAGCCGTCTGCCGCATGCACCGCAGCCTGTTCATGACGAACCAGGATATGCTGGATTTTTGCGTCATAGAGATGGTTATAGATGTCCAGCACCGACCCGCCGGGATAGCCAAAGATAACCTTCACCTGTTCCCGCTGCAGGCACTCTAAAAAAATCTCAGCTCCTTTCAGTTTCATGCCGCCCATCGTGTCCTGTTAAGCTTTCCATGATTGCATCAAGGCCGATCGCTGTAGGTTTTCTCCAACGATACGCGCTCCTTATTTCTTCATACCATAAGCCTGGCCGGTATTGCCAGAGTGGCCGACGCTTTTATCCCTGCGCTCGCTGCTGTTCATCAAGCGCACGATATTTCGCCAAAATTGCTTCGATTTTATCTCGACCTTTCAGTTTAAGTTTTTTTATCCGTTTTTCTTCAAGTTCTTCTTCAGGATTCAAATATGGCCGCGTGCTGAATTTCTCCAGAATCTCTTCATACCGGCGATGTTCTTCAATATACCGCCGTAACTCCTCATCAATCGGGCTGTATTTTTCAATTATTTCGAGATCCCTTTTTTCCATTATGGCGTGCCTCCCGTGACAATGATGTTAATTCTCTCTCCCTATTATATATAAAAACCTCCGATGCCCGTCAATCATTGTTTCAGCTTCGGGGGTTAGTCTTTTTCCGGCGGTTCATAACCGGTGATGGGTTGAAAGCTGCCTTTTGTTCGCTGAGGATATCGTTCAGCGTCAGACTCCTTTAAATACACCGGGGCAATGGTAGACAGGTCATGGTGTGTGTTGCTGCGTGCGCGCTCCCGTGCCAGATGTGCCACCGTTGAGGCTTTGGGAACTCCCGCATAGAACGAGAGCACCCGGGCTGCGCCTTTCAGATAATCTCTAATCAGCTGTTGATAGCGCCACGCTCCGCTTCCCAGAAATACCGTCTGTTCCTGGATGCCTTCAAGCCAGCTTTCAAGGTCACATGCGATCCCGCCCGCCAGTTGTTCAAGCTTTCCTGCTGCGGGACAACGGTATAGCGCGGTGAAAATCTCCCGCCCCCGTGAGGTTATCATCGGGCAAATCTGTTCGTCACGGCCATCGGCTTGGTAGGCGATAACATCAAGCGTGGGAATTCCGATGGCTCTCTTGTTTTCCGCAAGCGCAATGCCCTGTGCGGTGCTTATCCCGACGCGCAATCCGGTAAAGGAACCAGGACCGGTAGAAACCGCAACCAGATCAATGTGCGCCACTGAGCAGCCATTATCATCCAGAAGGCGGTCAACCATGGAAAGCAGTTTACCTGAATAGGTGCGTGCCCCTGAAAACAGGATTTCACCGAGCAGCAGCTCGTCTTCTACGAGGGCAACGCTGCCAATATCACCGGTTGTCTCAATGCCAAGAATTTTTATCCTGCTTCTCCTTACCGTGATCTATCCATTCACGAGCCGCGCAATATCGTTATAAAAAACAAACACCATGACCAGAACAATGATTGCGAGACCAATCTGCTGGGCAATTTCCATCTTTTTCATGCTCAGCGGACTGCCTTTCAACGCTTCAACCAGCAGGAATAGAATATGGCCGCCATCCAGAATCGGAATCGGCAGCAGGTTAAGCACGCCAAGATTCACACTAATAATGGCCATCAGCGAAACGAAGCTCACCATGCCGGCCTCGGCGAATTCCCCGGCAACCTCGGCGATGCGTATGGGCCCGCCCAGCGTTTCTGCCGGAATGGCGCGTTGAATAATTTTAATAAAGCTGAGCAGTGTCAGGTGGGAAATGTGCCAGGTCTGATACACACCTTTAAACACGGCCGATACCGGATCATACCGTTTCACTTTGATCGCCTCTTTGACAGTGGCTGCGACAATACCGATTTTATAACTCCTGCGCTCTTGCCCCAGCATGTCTTTCGAGGCAGACAGTTCCGGCACCAATTCAACGGTCAACATATCCCCTGCCCGCTCCACGGCAAGCGTCAATGAAGCCCCGCCGCTTTGTTCAATCATACGGGACAACTCCTCCCAGAGTTCAACGCTCTGTCCGTTCACGGCAACAATCCGGTCGCCCTGCTGAAGACCGGCACGCTGGGCTGGAGAATTGTCAAGCACCTGTCCAACGCGGGGCGTCAGCATGGGTGTTCCCACCATAAAGAGGATGGTAAACAGCAGACCGGCAAAAGCAATGTTGAACACCGAGCCCGCGGCGATAATGGCAAACCGCCGGGGAATGCTCTGGTGGGTGAGTGAAAACGGTTTATCCTCTTCTGCCACCGGTTCATCCGGGCTTTCACCGAGCGGCTTTACATAACCGCCCAGAGGAAGCGCAGAAATACGGTATTCGGTATCCCCGATTTTTTTACCAATAATGCGCGGCCCAAACCCTAAGGAAAATTTGAGCACCCGAACGCCGCATAATTTCGCCACCAAAAAGTGTCCAAACTCGTGAACAAAAATCAGAATGCCCAGCAGTATCGCCGTGGGCACGACGTAGTACCGGAGAAATGCAATTGATTCTAATAGCTTTTCCATGCGTACTCCTATGTAAAAGGTATTCGTTTACTCACCGTTTCAGCCGCTGTCCGCGCCCACGCATCTGCCTGTAACACCGCCTCCAACGTTACTGCGCGGTTCTGCTTAAACGCTCCCATGACCCGCGCTACAACCCGCGGTATGTCGGTGAAGCGTATTTGTTTATCCAGAAACTTCTGCACAGCGATTTCATTTGCCGCGTTCATCACCGCCGGCAGCAGACCGCCTGCAGAAAGCGCCCCATAGGCAAGGGTCAGACAGGGAAACTTTTTTCGGTCCGGCTCCCTGAAGGACAGGTGCTCCATTCGAGAAAGATCCAGCCGCTTGACAATCTGCGACAGCCGCTCCGGTGCCGACAGCGCATACGCAATTGGGCCTTTCATATCTGGCTGCGAGAGATGCGCCAGCATGCTGCCATCAATAAATTCAACGAGCGAATGGATAATACTCTGGGGATGAATAACCACCCGGATCTGCTCCGGCGCAATCCCAAACAGCCACCGCGCTTCAATAACTTCCAGCCCTTTATTCATCAGCGTTGCTGAATCAATGGTAACCTTAATGCCCATTTTCCAGCGCGGATGCTTGAGCGCCTGGCGCGGCGTTACGCCGGCAAGCCGGTCTTGAGAATAATGAAGAAACGGACCGCCCGACGCAGTGAGTATAATGCTGCGCACATCGGTGACGCGTCGTCCATCAAGTATTTGCGCAATCGCGCTGTGCTCGCTGTCAACCGGGATTATCCGTTTCTGGTTTCGCGCTGCCTCGCGGGTGAGCAATTCGCCGGCCATTACCAAAGCTTCTTTATTGGCCAGCGCCACATCCTTGCCGGCCCTAATGGCGGCAAGCGTCGGCAGCAGCCCGGCAGCGCCTGACATCGCCGACACAATGATATCTGCGTCCGGCATCGTTGCAACCTGTTTCAGACCGGCGCTGTTCCAAACGATCTCGGCCCCGCGTTTCGGTAAGCACGTTGCCAGCGCCGCAGCAGCAGTTTCCGTCGCCAGGCACACAAGACGCGGCTGAAACTGTCGAACCTGTTCTGCAATCTTTTTGACGTTTCTTCCCGCAGCCAGACCGACGATGCGGAACTTTTCCGGGTGCGCTGCGCAGACTTGTAATGCGGCGGTCCCAATGGATCCGGTAGAACCGATGATTGCAACAGTTTTCATAGCGGGAATGCCATGGTAACCCAAAAATAAAAAAATGGCGCGGCAAAGAGCAGACTATCAAGGCGATCAAGGACTCCCCCATGGCCAGGGAACACCCCTCCCGAATCCTTGAGACCAAATGCCCGTTTCAGCACTGATTCACCAAGGTCACCAAATTGATTCATAATGTTTATACCGGCGCCGGCGCACATGCTGCTGAGCAGATTGGCATTGTTCAGCAGCAGCACATTGCACGCCATTGCCGTCATGATCCCGCCGACCAGGCCGCCAATGGCTCCTTCAATGGTTTTGTTCGGGCTGATGCCTGGACACAGCGGGCGTCTGCCTTTCCATGAGCCGACAAAGTATGATGCGGCATCGCCTGCCCAGGTGACGAACAGGAGAAACAGGATGAGCAGCGGTCCGCCGGGTCGGACCCGCAGCAGCAGCATAAAGGAAAAAAACAGGCTGATGTAAAAAACCCCAAAAACAGAAAGTGCCAGCCGATTTATGGTTTGCACCATATCATGCGCACGCACGATATGATACACGAACAGCATCAGAATGCTGACGGTACAACCAGACAGCGTGAGAAAATAGGGGCTGCGGTCTGCGGACGCCAGACCCCGCGATTCGATAAACACGCAGAGTAAAATGAATACGCCCAGCGCGATACCGATAAACCGCTCCCGGTAGTGGGCTGGCGGTATTGCCGCGCGAAAGAACTCGTAAAGGCCAAGGGTGCCGAATGCCAGCACCAGGAATAAAAACCCCAGGTCCCCGCCCCAGACAATGGCAGCGGTAACCAGTGGAATCGTGATTATTGCCGTGATGATCCGTTGCACAAGCATGAACAACCGGAGAGGATGTATTTAGCGTTCGCCAATCTGTTCGCCGGTAAGACCAAACCGCCGCTGCCGTTTCTGATAATCACTGAGCGCTTTATAGAGATCCTGCTTTCTGAAATCCGGCCACAGCACATCGGTCACATATATTTCGGTATAGGCAAGCTGCCAGAGCAGGAAATTGCTGATACGCATCTCGCCGCTGGTTCGTATCAGCAAATCCGGGTCAGGGAGTCCAGCGGTGTAAAGTTCCCGGGAGAAGAGTTCTTCGGTAAGCTCATCCGGAGAAAAATGATTGGTTTTGGCTTTTTGCACAAGCCGCGCCACCGCCCGCAATATCTCGTCTCTGCCCCCATAACTTAATGCGACGTTCAATATCATGCCCGTATTGTTTTTGGTCAACTCCATTGCCTCATGCACGATCGCCTGCACATCTTCGGGCAGGCGCTCAAGTTGCCCGATGCTTTGCACCTTAATATTATTTCTATGCAATTCGGCAAGCTCGGAACGGATGAAACGCTTCAGCAGCCGCATAAGCCCCTGGATTTCGGTTTTCGGCCGTTTCCAGTTTTCCTGGGAGAATGCATAAAGGGTAAGTGCCTCAATGCCCAGCTCACGGCAGCATCTCACCACTTCTTTAACCGCTTCCATGCCTTTCTGATGACCCTTGAGCCGCGCCAACGCGCGCCGTTTCGCCCAGCGGCCGTTGCCGTCCATGATGATGGCGATGTGCCTCGGTAACTTTTCTTTAATAAGTTTGTCCATATCTAAAACAGAGCGCCCTTGTTGCCATGGTTGACAACAGAGCATTCGGCAGCAACCTGTTAATCCAGTTTAAAAATATCATAGAACCATATTGGTCTCAAGCACTATAACACAACGAACACATTCCACAATCTATTTCATTATTGCCGCAAGAAAAGCACCGAACGGTTCACCGCTTCAACCCTGTGCTCATAGGCCAATAGCTGAACACCAGCACCATGCGTCCCCTGCCCCGAACCGGCAACGGAGGGCACGGCCGCTACCGATTATGATCCTGGGTCTGGCAGTGCCACGGATACACGGTACCACCGGGTCCCAAAAGTTTTCAGCATTGTGTGGTAATGCTGAAAATTCTCGCTGCGCTCCCGTTGCGTTTTTTTTTGAGTGCGCAAAATTTTCACAGCGGTGAGAACATGAGGACTGAACGGGGCAGATGTATGATAGAATCGAGAACGGATCAGCATGCAATAGGCAAAGAAAAATGCGGGGCACCAGCAAAGCTGTTGCCCCGCAATCATATTACCGGGATGTGTCAAGAACGCCTCACCTGTTCTGCGGGGATGAATCGCCACGCGAGGAACGATCACGCATCATTACCGGGATACCCCGCACAGTGCGCAGTGCGCATCACTTTTCTTCTATAATTGCTTCGGTCGGGCACACATCTTTACAGGTGCCGCATTCGGTGCATTTTTCCTGATCGATAACGTAGGTTTCGGTTCCCTCCGAAATTGCATCAGAAGGACATTCTTCAGCACAGGTGCCGCAGGAAACACAATCGGTCGTAATTTTAAATGCCATGTCGTGTCACCTCCTTCTTGTAATATGTAACAGGGAATGGTTTAGAACTCCAGAATCTCTTTCTCTTTTGCCTGGGTCAGCTCATCACACTTTTTTATATACTCGTCTGTTATGTCCTGAACCTCTTTCTGCCCCTTAAAAAAATCATCTTCAGAAATTTCTTTATCCTTTTTCATGCGTTTCAGCTCTTCATTAATATCCCGGCGGTGGTTGCGAATGGAAACTTTGCAGGCTTCGGCCATTTTTTTTACCACTTTGACGAGTTCGATTCTCCGCTGTTCGGTAAGCGGCGGGATGGCAACGCGGATGATTTTGCCGTCGTTAACCGGCGTCAGGCCCAGGTCTGACTTCTGGATAGCCTTCTCGATCTCCTTGACCGCGGTCGCATCCCAGGGCTGGATGGTGATAAGACGCGGTTCCGGCACGGATAGTGTGGCTAACTGGTTCAGCGGCGTGAGGGTTCCATAATAATCGACTTTGATGCCGTCAAGCAGTGAGATAGATGCCCTCCCGGTGCGCACTCGGTTGAACTCCCGCTTCAGCGAATCAAGGCTTTTTTCCATCTCCATATTGAGTTTCTGGATATAGTCAGTTCCCATAACTTAACTCCGAATATGAGTCCCGATCTGTCGCCCCAAAACTGCCTTGCAGATATTTCCCGAAATGGTCATATTAAAGACAATGATCGGCAGATTATTGTCCATGCACAGGGTAATAGCGGTAAGATCCATTACTTTCAAGTTTTTTGCGATAACATCCTGATAGGAAATAATGGCAAATTTTCTGGCGCGCGGGTCTTTAACCGGATCACGATCATACACCCCGTCAACCTTGGTTGCTTTTAATATGACATCCGCATTAATTTCAATGGCGCGCAACGCAGCGGCCGTGTCCGAGGAAAAAAATGGATTGCCGGTGCCAGCGGCAAAAATAACCACCCGCTTTTTTTCCAGATGACGTGTGGCTCGGCGCCGAATGAACGGCTCTGCAATCTGCCGCATCTCGATTGCCGACAGCACACGGGTCGGAACATCCCGCTTTTCCAGACAGTCCTGCAGTGCCAGACTGTTCATCACCGTTGCCAGCATTCCCATATAATCGGCAGCAACCCGATCCATACCACGGGCGCTCTCTGAGTTTCCGCGAAAAATATTGCCGCCGCCGATAACAATCCCGATTTCGGTTCCCAAATCGTAAATCTGCTTGACCTCGCCGGCGATGCTGCTCATCACCTCGGCGCTGATGCCGTATTCTTTGCTGCCGCTCAGCACCTCACCGCTCAATTTGAGCAAAACGCGTTTATAGGTGAGGCTGCGGGGGTTTTTTCGCATACGGGATATGTCAAACGGTTAGTTGGTTTCGCCCAGTTGGAAGCGACTGAAGCGGCGCACGCTTACATTCTCGCCAAACTTTGCAATGATCCCTTTGATGAGTTCCTGAACGGTGATTTTATCATCCTTGACAAAGGGTTGATCCAGAAGACACACCTCTGCATAGAATTTTTCGAGCCGTCCTTCGACAATTTTTTCCATAACAGTTTCCGGCTTATTCAGATGCTGCGCCTGGCTGCGCAGGATCTGCCGTTCCTGTTCCAGTAGTTCAGCCGGCACATCTTCGCGCCGCACATAGCGGGGGCTTGCTGCCGCAATGTGCATGGCAAGATCTTTGGTAAAAACGGCAAATTCCGGACTTTTGGCGACAAAATCAGTCTCGCAGTTCACTTCCACCAGCACGCCGATTTTATCGCCCGGATGAACATAGGCAACAATCCTGCCTTCATGGGCGGCACGGCTCATCTTTTTCTGGGCTGCTGCGATCCCTTTTTCCCTGAGATATATGACGGCCTTGTCCAGATCATTGCCGCTGGCGCGCAAAGCCTCTCGGCAATCAAGGATCGGGGCGCCGGTCAGCGATCGCAATTCTTTTACTCGCGCAGCATCTATCTCCATTAACAACCTCCCTTTCCAACCATGTCGCTCAGTATGCGTGGTTTCCTAATCCTCAAATTCGGTATCGTCAAAGTCGAGTTCCTCGCCCTTTTCCGCTGGCTCAGGTTCCATGAGATAGCCTTTGTCAGACTGAATGCGTTCTTCTCTCCTGCGGTCGCCCTCGATACACGCATCGGCAATCTTTGCCGTAAACAGCCGGATGGCGCGGATGGCGTCATCATTGCCGGGTATAATGTAATCCAGTTCATCGGGATCACAATTCGTGTCCACCAGTCCTAAAACCGGGATGCGTAATTTGCGCGCTTCGGCTACCGCTATCTTCTCCTTCTTCGGATCCACGACAAACACGGCACCGGGAAGCCGGTCCATATCGCGGATGCCTTCTAAAAGAAAATTCAATTTCCCCAGTTCACGCTCCAGACCAAGGGCTTCCTTCTTTTTAAAATTTGCAAAACTGCCGTCATTTTTCATGGCCTCGAGCTTTTTTAGCCGGTCAATATTTTTTTTAATCGTCTGAAAGTTGGTCAGGGTTCCCCCGAGCCACCGGTTCGTCACATAGAACATTTGACAGCGCTGCGCCTCTTCTCTGATCGCGTCCTGCGCCTGGCGTTTGGTGCCGACAAACAGAACACTGTGCCCCTGAGCGACGGTCTCCACAATAAAATCATAGGCCTCTTTAAAGAGCACCACCGTTTTTTGCAAATCAATAATATAAATACCGTTGCGGGCGCCATAAATATACGGTTTCATTTTAGGGTTCCAGCGCCGCGTCTGATGCCCAAAGTGAACGCCTGCTTCTAATAGCTGTTTCATGTTAATGAGTTGTGCCAATCATGCCTCCTTACTAAGGTTAAGAATTTGTGGTCGGGTGTTCATTCAAAAATGCTTTACCCTGATGCTTCCAGCAATAATGCGTGCCCCTTCATTGCGCATGCCGATTACTCAACGCCTCTCCCGCAGGTTGTCGGGACGTCGCCTGCTCGGCACATTTTGGGAACGGCACAACCGGTGCGTGCAACATCCCCTATCTGTTTAAAATTTGTTGTTAATAGCATATTAAAACACACATATCAAGCCATATTTGCTGCCGGGAATGTCCCCACATGTTATCGCTTGATAGTGAGAAAGGCAGCAGGGTTTTCTTACGCCACACCATAACGAAGGCTGATGTTTAACCCGCTGAAACGCTATGGGGCGATTTTTTTATGTGGTATAACTGGCATTGATTTTTATATAGTCATAGCTCAAATCACAGGTAAAAACGGAAAATCTGTGCGACCCATTGTTTAAATCAATGCTGATGTCCAGCCGCGAATTCTGAAAAACGTGCGCCAGCATTCTGCGATTGCGGGCAAACTCCCGTCCCTGTTTTACTGCCAGCAGATTATTGATTCTTATTCCGACCTGTTCCGGATCAAATGCTGCGCCGGAATTTCCCAGAGCAGCCATAATTCTTCCCCAATTAAAATCTCCTCCAAAGCATGCAGTTTTAAAAAGAGGCGAATTCGCCACCCGAAAAGCGGCCTTGCGTGCATCGTTAATCGTCCGGGCATGCTGCACCGTTATGGCAATGAATTTTGTGGCTCCCTCCCCGTCTTTCACAATAAGCAGGGCCAGCTCTTTCATGACGTCGTGGAGCACCCGCGAAAACCGCTGGTACTCCGGCGTATTCCGCTGGTGGATGGTTTTACCGGCAACGCCGCTTGCCAGGAGCAGGACGGTGTCATTGGTGCTGGTTTCGCCGTCAATGCTAATTCTATTAAAAGTCGCGGCAACAGTTTGTTTCAGCAGTTCGCGGAGCAGGGATGGTTTTATCCGCGCGTTGGTGATGATAAACGCAAGCATGGTGGCCATCTGCGGCATGATCATCCCCGAGCCCTTGGCAATGCCGCAGACCTTGATGAGGTCTCCGTTCATGACAAAGCTCCGGGTTACCACTTTGGGAAAGGTATCGGTGGTCATGATAGCTTTGGCAAAATCCTCAAGTCCTTTTGGAGATAGGCGGGTAATTAAACGGGGAACTGCTCTGGTGAGGAGCTGCATGGGGAGCGGCACGCCGATGACCCCGGTGGAACAAGGGATCACCCGCTGCGCTGCCATACCAAGGCCCCGGGCAGTTTCGCCACAGGCCAGAAGCGCGTCCCGTAACCCCTGCGGACCGGTGCAGGCATTGGCATTGCCGCTGTTCACCAGCACTGCTTGTATGTTTCCACCTTGGAGTCTTTTTTTGCTCACCAAAACCGGCGCAGCTTTGACGCGATTTTTCGTAAAAACGCCGGCTGCGGTGCAGGGTTTTTCGCATACCAGAAGGCCAAGATCCCGCTCGCCGTTGCTTTTTATCCCGGCAGCTATTCCCGCGGCTAAAAAACCCGGGACCCCCTCTTTGATTGGAAAAGATTTCATAGTGTTCGTCTGTTTTCCCCAGGGCATTCCCTAAAATTTTATCGTTTCTATTGAAATCGCAGAGAGTTTTTTTTGCGCCCCACCGAAACTGTCGCTCGCTTCTCACAAGGCAACAACCGGTATACTTCTCGGGAATGCCAGGCCCTACAGCATTCCCCTATGATGGCACTGCGGGCCACCTGCCCGGTTCTGAACGTTCGTTTCTGAGGAACGTCCTGCCGTTATTCCCGTTGACCGCAATTAAGGATCAGTTTAATATCATACATAGCAGGAAATTCCAAGAACTAATGTGAATAAGTGTTTTAAGAACCTTAATTTTATGCTATATTAATAAAAAACCCTCTCTTTGAGACTCGCAACTATTGTTTATGGGGGCGAAAAGGGTTCGACGGGGGTTGTTGAAGCTTTAACGGCATACCGAGGTTCCTATCGCGGCTCGTAAAAAAGGTAGGATTAAATATAATCGCAGACGATTATAATTACGCTCTGGCTGCGTAATTGCAGTCAGCGTTCCGCGTGTTTTCTCCTGCCGGACACAAAGGGGCGTCGCTTAAGACAGGATAGCTCTCATTCCTCTCTCAAGGGAGTCTGAGCGAAAATTTTTTGAGATAGCCTTTGAATAATCCTGCTTCTGGGAGGCTTAAAAGGCGAAACGTAAAACAGAAGCTACGTATGTAGATGTTAAAGTGGAAAGCTCTCGGACGGGGGTTCGATTCCCCCCGCCTCCACCATACAACTCGCATCCCTTGCTCATGGTGCACTGCCGCATAGCGTTCTTTATTTCCCTACCCTATTTCCCTTGAGATATTGACCACTTTGGCAGGCAAGGATATACTATATTAAAAATCGCGTATGACAAATTACTCAGATACTTGACATGGCCTCTATTATAGAAGCAGTGGAATTAAAAAAGACCTTTGGCGATGTGGTTGCAGTTGATGGCATCTCCTTTACCGTAAATGCCGGCGAATGTTTCGGCATTCTGGGACCAAACGGGGCTGGAAAAACCACCACGGTGCGCATGGTCTACGGGTTTTCGCCGAAAACTGACGGCATCTTAAAGGTCTTTGGCCTTGACATTGATACGGAGTGGCGCCGCATCAAATCCCGTATTGGCGTTTGCACGCAGGAAAACAGTCTTGATCCGGATCTCACCGTGGAGCAGAACCTGCATGTGTTTGCCCGCTATTTTAATATTCCGCGTGCTGCAGCACGGGAAAAGTCCCAGAAACTGCTGTCCTTCATTTCTCTTGATCACCGCAGAACCGCCCGTGTTCCCGAGTTATCCGGCGGCATGATGCGCCGGCTGGTGCTGGCCCGGGCGTTGCTTAATGACCCGGAGTTATTAATTCTTGACGAACCCACCACCGGACTGGACCCCCAGGCACGCCATCAGATCTGGCAACGGCTTGAAGAACTCAAGGCAGGCGGCCTTACCATTTTGCTCACCACGCACTACATGGATGAAGCATCCCGGCTCTGCGACCGTCTGGTCATCATGGATCACGGGCGCATTCTGGTTGCGGGAAAACCGGCAGATTTGATACGCGACCATGTGGGACATAATGTCATCGAAGTTGACGACCCGTGCGAGGAACTGCGTGCGTTCCTCAAAACGTTGCCCATTGAAAGCGAAGACCTGGGGCATCGCCTCATTATTTATGGTCAGGGCAGAGACGAGCTGTTTCACGAAATCGGCGAAAAATTCTGCACCGAGGGGTGCCTGCTGCGGATGGCGACGCTGGAAGATGTCTTTCTGCGGCTCACGGGAAGGGAGTTGCGGGAATGAGCACACCCTGGCACCGGAATATATCAAGACGGTTTGTGCGCGTCTGGCAGCGCAACCTGACCGTGTATCAAAAAATATGGAAAATCAGTTTTGTGCCGCCGTTGTGCGAACCCCTGTTTTATCTCCTGGCGTTCGGCATCGGCTTTGGGGCGCTGGTCGGCACGATCACGTATCAGGGGCTTGCACTGTCTTATCTCATGTTTTTGGCGCCGGCGCTGCTGGCGATAACAATCATGAATAACGCCTTTTTTGAAAACACCTATGCCTCATTTGTCCGCATGTATCATCAAAAAACATTTGACGCCATGCTGACCACGCCCCTTTCCATTGACGAAATTATCACCGGCGAAATTATCTGGGGGGCAACCAAATCCGTGATTGCCGCTGTCATTATGCAGGCGGTGCTGAGTATGTTCGGCCTGATTTCCTATCCCTCCGGCCTGTTCATAGTGCCGCTGGCGTTCTTGGGAGGCATTGCCTTCGGCGCAATCGGCATGTTCTTTACCGCCGTCACGCCGACCATTGATATGTTCAACCTGCCGGTGTTTTTATTCATTACGCCCATGTTCCTGTTCAGCGGCACATTCTTTCCCATCCAGAATCTTCCAGCCTGGGCGCAGACCCTCTCGATCATATTTCCGCTGACGCATTTGGTCAGCCTCGTGCGGTCACTCAGTTTAGGGCTGCTGTATACCGGTCTGCTGTGGCATATTGCATATCTCATGATCTTCTCGGCGGTATTTTTTCCGCTGGCACTCATAACCATGCGCAACCGGCTTATCAAGTGATGCTCTCCGCGCTTCGCGCGGGGCATGCCGGCAATAATGATTGATAATTCCTTCTGCGCACCAGCGCAGCCACACAATGGCTTTTCAGGACTTTCCCCAAAATTTATTTATCGTTTGGGGTAGAGAGCACCTGGGGGTTTCTCCGCCCCAACACTATGATTTTTTTGCTTTGTTCACAACCCCGCCACCGTGCTTTTTCCGCCGTTGGCGGACATCGTGTCGAGCCTTCGATACGGGAAATGCTATGGGGTCTGGCACCAAAAATATAACGGTTGCTGCCGTGCCAGAGGTGCTGGACGGTTATGGTGTGGCTTGCGAAACCCTCGGGCGCTCCTGTGTGCAATTGCCACATGTTATTTCTGCTTGGTGCGTGGTCGCATGTCATGCCGGATTTTAAAAGGCATTTTTAGGGAACGTCCTGAATGGCTTTTAGATTGACACTGCATCGGGTTTTTCTTATATTGTATGCTCATCTGTGGAGAAGCTGAATATGGAAGGCAAACGGGTCAAGGACAGTTGCGTAACCATTTCCTACGTCATGATGCCGGAAGATGCGAATCCGGCCGGCAATGTGCACGGCGGGATCATCATGAAACACATTGATATGACCGGCGGCGTGGTCGCGATGCGCCATGCCCGCTGCAACGTGGTAACCGCATCTATTGACAGCCTGATCTTCCACTATCCGGTTTTTGTCGGCGATCTGGTCACGCTCAAGGCGAGTCTGAACATGGTGGCACGCTCCTCTATGGAAGTCGGCGTGCGCGTGGAAACCGAAAATCTTTTTACCGGTGAGGTGCGGCATACCGCCTCCGCCTATCTGACCTTCGTTGCTCTGGATCGCAACGGCAGGCCAACCCCGGTTCCGCAGCTCATTCTTGAAACTGAAGAAGAATACCGCCGCAACCGACAGGCAATGGAGCGAAGAGCGGTGCGGCTTGCAGAACGAAATAAAAAGGCAGCCGAAAGTAAAAAATAAGCGCTGCCCCCCGTGCACCCTGCGGGGCACGCCGGCAATGCTGATTGACAGTTCATTGCCTGCCGATTCGCCGTCTGATAAGCATGGCTTTCCTGACACCTGCCGGAAAGAAACAGGCATATTCCAGCGCGTCGTGGCAGGCACAATGTGCTCCCCCTGATACCACAGACATGAACATTGAACAACGCAGTGTTTTTTTGCTTCTCATGGCGATGGAGGCGTTATGGCGCAGATTGTAAAAACCTATTGCGGCATCTGTGAAAAATCCTGCGGCATGCAGGTAACGGTGGCAGACAATCAGGTACTCAGTGTCGAGGGTTTATCAGAACATGTGAAAAGCCGCGGCGACCTTTGTGTCAAAGGCAGAGCGGCGCGTGACATCCTGTATGCGCCTGACCGGCTCAAATCGCCGCTGAAAAAGGTCAACGGCACCTGGGCCGAAACGAGCTGGGATGATGCCCTCACGCTGATCACCGATAAACTTCAGAACCAAAAAACGCGGTATGGCGCCGGCAGTCTTGCGGTATATCACGGGCAGACCTATCTAAAAAACAGCGTCGCCATGTTTTCCATGAAGCGGTTTTTGTCGTTGTTTGGCACTCCGCATCTCTGCTCCGCTGCCAGCGAGTGTTTTATCCCCCAGTTGCTCAACGGTATAACCACGTTTGGCGGCCTTGCCATGCCCGATATTGAGCGCAGCAAGTGCGCCATTATTTGGGGAGCAAATCCTTTTGCCAGCGGCAGCCTATTGGGTTGCAACACCCGCAGTATGCGGATCTTGCACAACCTGAAACAGCAGGGCGTTCAGTTCATTGTCATAGACCCGCGCACGCCCGAGGTGGCCCGCCTTGCCGACATACATCTGCAGCCGCGCCCGGGAACCGACGGCGCGCTGGCGCTGGGCATGATGCGGGTCATCGTTGATGAAAATCTGTATGACAAAACCTATGTGGAACGCCATACCTCGGGCTTTGATAAGCTCGCACACCTGCTTACCCAGTATGACCTGGAAACCGTGGAGCAGATAACCGGCGTGCTGAAACGCGACCTGGAGCGCGCCGCCCGTCTGTTTGCCGGCGTAAAACCTGCCAGCATTATGAACGGCAACGGCCTTGAACACCACACCAATACGGTGCAGACGCTGCGCGCCCTGTCGCTCTTGCTCGCCATAACCGGCAATATTGATGTACCGGGCGGAAACACCTTTTTAACCCCGCTCTTTTTCAATCCCGAACAACCGGAAGGAATGCCCGCGCCTGAGGGTAGTCCGATCGGCAGCGAAGAGCACCCGCTGTTTGTCAGCATGATCAATCAGGCACAGGCGCTGGTGGTTATGGAAAAAATCCTTGATACTGCCGATAGCCCGATCAAGTCCCTCATCGTTGCCGGCGGCGCGCCGTTGCCGCAGCTTGCGAACAGCGCGCAGGTTGCAGCCGCCCTGCAAAAACTTGAGTTTATCGTGGTGATCGATCAGTTTATGACGGCGACCGCACAGTATGCAGATATCGTGTTGCCGGCCGCCTTTTTCCTTGAACGCGATGAACTCGCAACCATGCCGTTGAACCTGCAAAACAAAGCGGTTGACGGCGGGCAGTGCTGGCCGGACTGGAAAATCTGGTGGGAGTTGGGCAACCGGATGGGATACGCACGCTTTTTCCCCTGGAAAAGCTTTGCCGAAGCTGCTGATTACCTCCTGCAGTCGGTCGGATATACTTACGAGCAGTTGAAACAACATCCGGAGGGGCTGATGCAGCAGGAAGCGCCGGGCAAATTTCTTGAGCAGGGTTTTTATACCTTCTCCGGAAAAATTGAACTGTATTCTCACTCCCTGGAAGCAAATGGCTACGACCCGCTTCCTGTCTATCGAGAGCCTGGGGAAAGTATCGCAGCCACGCCGGCCCTGGCCAAAGAGTATCCCCTCACCCTCACCACCGGCGCCCGCGTGCCCATGTTTCTCCATTCGCAGCACCGCACCATTGAGAATTTGCGGAAGCTGTTTCCGGAACCGTATCTTGAAATTCATCCGGAAACAGCCCGTTCCTGCGGCATCTCTGACGGGGAACTGGTGGTCGTGGAATCGCCCCGGGGCAGCGTGCGCATAAAAGCAAAATGCACTGCCGGCATCCGCCCCGCTGTGGTGCATATGCCTCACGGCTGGGTCGATGCGGATTGCAATCTGCTGACCGACCATAAACAGCGGGATCCTATTTCCGGATTCCCGGGGCTGAAATCATCGTTGTGCCGTATCAAAAAAGCTGCATGAGAAGGAAGCCTATGAAAAGAGTTCACTTGTCCCGGCGAGCAGGCATACATCAATTGCCGTTGTTCATTTGCGTGGTAAGTTGCGCCATTGCTTTTAAGCATCCCGTGGCGTATGGCAGCAGTCTTGGCTATGCACCGGCGGATTTTAAGGCGGCAATTGCCTGGGTGGCAGAAAAAAATATCCCCGCCGTGGTGCACATTGATGTGATTGAGCGGCGCGAGGTGGTGGTGCCGTTTCAGCCGTTTGCAGACGACCCGTTTTTTCGCTATTTCTTCGATGTTCCGCAGATGCCGCGCAAGTATAAGCGCGAAATTCAAGGGATGGGCACCGGTATGATTATGGATAGCCACGGCCATATTCTCACCAATAACCATGTGGTTGGCGGGGCAAGCAAAATTCAGGTGCTGCTGGCAAACGGGCGCCGTTATCCGGCAACGCTGGTAGGTGCCGACCCGAAAACCGACCTTGCGGTCATAAAAATCTCGCCTAAAGAGCCGCTTCCTGCGGTCACCTTTGGCGACTCCGACAAAACCAGGGTGGGCGAGTGGGTCGTTGCGATCGGCCATCCGCGCGGCCTTGACCATACTGTGACCCAGGGCATCATCAGCGCCAAGCACCGGCAGGGCATTATGGATCCCAGCAGCTATCAGGACTTTCTGCAAACCGATGCCGCCATCAATCCAGGCAACAGCGGCGGCCCGTTGCTGAATTTGCAGGGAGAAGTGATTGGCGTCAATGCCGCCATCGTATCACAGTCGGGAGGCTACGAAGGGATCGGCTTTGCCATCCCGAGCAATATGGCGCAATATGTGGCGCAGGCAATTATCGGGAGCGGCAAGGTGGAACGCGGGTGGCTGGGCCTCAGTGTTCAAGACCTTTCGCCGGAGTTGGCCAGATCATTTAACCTGGATATGGCAAAGGGCGCATTGATTGCGGATGTGGTCAAAAACGGACCGGCTGATAAAGCCGGCTTGAAACGGGGCGATGTGGTAACCGCATTCAAGGGTGTTGAGATTCCCGATGCCAGAACCTTGATCAACCGGGCAGCAAGCACTCCGATCGGCGAAACCGTGCCGTTGACCATTGTGCGCGACGGCAAAACCCGAGAACTTTCCGTCACCATCGGCAGTATGCAGCAGGCAAGCCGAGCGCTTGCCGCATCGCTCAAGGAGCGCCTTGGCGCTGAATTCAGGGATGTCGGCGCGCGGGAAACAAAAAAATACGGGCTTGATGCGGCGGCCGGCGTGGTAGTGGTCTGGCTGGAACAGGACGGGCCGCTGGCAGCCGCCGGTTTTGAAGTGGGCGATATTATTTTTGAGATCAATGGCCGGCCGATTGAAAATCTGGAAGGTTTTATTGCCCAGATCCGCGCGCTGCCGCCGCAACAGCGGGTTTCACTGCTTGCCCTTGATCATAGAACCGGCAACACCGGTTATGTGAAAGTCATAATCCGGTAGGGCAGCTCCAGGGAGGACATTGTTCCTATGTTTGGCAATCGGGTAACATTGTTTAAATTGTTCGGCTTTGCAGTGCGGGTGGACGCAAGCTGGGTCGTGCTTGCGGTGCTCATTACCTGGTCGTTGGCAAAAGGCTGGTTTCCCTATACCTTGCGCGGGCCGTATGCGACGAGTGTGTACTGGTGGATGGGCATTGCCGGTGCCATCGGCCTGTTTGCCTCCATTATCTTTCATGAGCTGAGCCATTCGCTGGTTGCCCGCAGATACGGATTGCCCATCAGCGGCATTACCCTGTTTATTTTCGGCGGCGTCGCCGAGATGGAGGATCAGCCGCAAAACGCCCGCGTAGAATTTTTTATGGCTGCGGCAGGGCCGGCATCGAGCCTGGTGCTGGGTGGCATATTGTTTGGCGTGAATTCATACGGCTATGCGCAGGGCTGGCCCCTGCCCATCACCGTCGTTTTAAACTATCTTGTCTATCTCAATCTGCTGCTCGCAGCGTTTAATCTGGTCCCCGCATTTCCGCTGGATGGCGGGCGGATTCTGCGCGCGGCGCTGTGGGGCTGGAAGGGCAGTCTCCGCTGGGCAACACGCATCGCATCGCAGACCGGGTCATTGTTCAGTGTGGCGTTGATCCTCTGGGGGTTTTGGGCAATCCTGTCTGGGAATTTTATCGGCGGGTTATGGCGGGTCATGATCGGCATGTTCCTCAAGCGCGCTGCGGACATGTCCTATCAGCAGGTTATTGTGAGTCGCGCGCTGCAGGGCGAACCGGTAAGCAGGTTTATGCGGGAGAATCCGGTCACCGTGCCGTCGCGCATCACCATCGCCGAGTTGATAGAGGACTTTGTGTACCGCTATCATTATAAAATGTTTCCGGTGGTGGATAATGGCCGGCTGCTGGGCTGCATAACCACGCGGCAATTAAAGGACGTGCCGCGGGAGGAGTGGCAGCGTCTCGCCGTTGCTTCCCTGCTGGAACCCTGCTCGCCGGATAACTCCATTGCACCCGATGCGGATGCCATCCGCGCGCTGGCAAAGATGAACCAGACGGGGGCTTCGCGGCTGATGGTGGTGCGCGGTGACCGCCTGCTCGGCATCATCTCCCTGAAGGATCTGCTGCGGTTTCTGTCCTTAAAAATGGAACTGGAAGGCGCAGAGCGTTCATGATGAGCTGCTTTTTTCCTTCCGATAGAGCAGCACTGCTTCCTCGCCGACAATCGTGATAATCAGGGTAAGAAGGTAGCGCAGCCCGAGTTCTTTCCCCACTGTCCAGGCAATCTGCCGGCCGTAATACCAGGGGTTGGTGACGTTATACGCTCCCCAGGCAAGTTTGCGCGCTGTATTGACAAACCGGTTCCCCAACACCTGCGTAATTTTACTTGCTTTGATTCGTTTATAGCCGCGGTGCAGATAAAGAATCTCTCCCACCGTGCGGTCGCGCACGATGTTCAAAGGCACGCGGTTTAGATAGCCCTCGACGCGTTCCACGACCCGCCGCACCAGGCGCAGCAATCCTGCCACCGTGGCTTGATGCAGGGGCTCGTCCTTATCCGGAAAGTAAATGGCGGCAATTTTTATCACCAGCTCCCGCGACAGGGCAAGCACCGACTCACCGGACAGCTCGGTCTGGCTGCTAAAATTCATCCAGATTCTGCTCCGCTCTTCTTCAATCAGTTTATACGCGGCTTCGTCTTCCAGCGTCATTTCTTTTATTCTCTGGAACGGCACCTTGTTGAGCGAGTCCATCTCTTCTTCAAGGTCTTTTAATTTTTTCTTCTCCCGCCAGATCAGAAACAGCAGCAAACAGGAAATGATTGAAAACGCGCCAATGATCATAATATACTGATACTCAGCCATGGGGACTCCCGTGAGATTTTATATGGAGGAAAACGATACGATGTCGCCGTGCCCAAGACACGCCTACCGTATCTGCTGCCTTTCAACAATATGGTACATGCGGTGCGTTTGCAATATAAACTCTATTGCAGTGAAACCATGCGCTATATCATTGATGCCTACAATATTATCAGAACCAATCCGGAAAGCAAACAGCTTGAAGACCGGCAGGGAAATCTCACCGCGCGGACCTGGCTGGTAGATCTCTGCCGCGCTGCTGTCCGGAACGGGGAAGAATGGTTCGTCGTCTTTGATGGCGACGGCACGGCGTCTGCCGAGCAGGTTCACGGTGGCACCCTCACCGTTCGCTACGCTGCCCCGAAAACCGCAGACGAGGTTGTTCGCGAACTGGGAGAAGATGCGACCGCTCAGAAAAAGCCTGCCTGTATTGTTTCATCAGACGGCGAGGTGCGGGTTTCTGGGTGCCAACACCAGGACAGCCTGTCGTTTATGGTATTTCTCAAAAAAAGAAAGGCGAAAGGCGAACGTCCACGCTCGCCGTCAAAAAAAGAACTGGGCGAGCACATCCTCGCTATGCTTGAGGAAAAAAGCTGCATTCCCGGCAGGCTGGTTACAAATAAAGTGAAAGATGATTTCATCGCGCATATTTCCTATCTGTCCGCCAGAAAATTAACGCCGCAAAAAATGGCCCGGGAAATTGAAAAATATTTACGCGACCGCCTCCCCTTACAGCCAACCCCGGATCCCCAGAAAACGGTCTTGCGAACAATAAAGAACTGCCTCGAATCCCCAAAATAGACAGCCCCTTGTAATATCCCCTGTCCTCAATTTATTTTTTTATCAATAGCCTGAAACACACAACCGCAGCCTGCACGATCAACAGGTGTTATTTGTCACTATCTGCAGTTTTGCCCGTCCGTCTTGACGCCTATAGCATGTTAGCTTTTATGTTCATATCAAATAGCAATAACAAACAATTATTTAGCAATAATAGCTTATTATATAACTTTGTGTTTTATTGACATTATACGATATTTATTGCTATAATTTATCCGCTTAAACAATTATAATTATTTAAATTCATATAAAATAATATTTGCTGTCTCAACAAATGACATTACCCAACGGGTCTTATCGGCCAAAACTCTTCTACCGCCGGCATTGCCACGCAGTGCACATAGCATGCGCCATAATTTTCTTTTTATTAACAAGTCCTTTCATGGTTTGCGCATCTTGGGAGTGGCAGAACCCACTGCCTCAGGGAAATAATTTGTATGGCGTCTGGGTTCAGACCGGAAGCGATGTTTTTGCCGTAGGCGCATCAGGAACCATTCTTCATTATGACGGAAGCCAGTGGGTGCGCATCGCCTGCGGCACGACTGCATCTCTCAACGGCATCTGGGGCAGTTCGGGCAACGATGTGTTTGCCGTGGGCGCTAATGGCACCATCCTGCATTATGACGGCAGCTCCTGGAGCCCCATGACCAGCGGCACCACCGAATCTCTCAACGCTGTCTGGGGCAGTTCGGGCAACGATGTGTTTGCCGTGGGGGCTAATGGCACCATCCTGCATTATGACGGCAGCTCCTGGAACAAAATGACCAGCGGTACCAGCAAATCGCTGAATAGCGTGTGGTGCGGATCTGCCGCCTGCGCATTTGCGGTAGGGGATGCCGGCACCATTCTCCACTTCAACGGCAGCAAGTGGAGCGGCATGGCAAGCGGCACAACAACCTGGCTCACCGGTGTCTGGGGATCTTCTGATAACAACGTCTTTGCCGTTGGCGCCTCCGGAACGATTCTGCGTTATACCGGCAGCTCCTGGAGCCCCATGACCAGCGGCTCTTTTGAATGGCTCAGCGGGGTGTGGGGCAGATCCGGCAGCGATATCTTTGCGGTGGGGGACAATGGCGATATTCTGCATTATAACGGACTTTCCTGGGCTGCCATGGCCAGCCCCTCAAACGCCTGGCTTAATGCGGTCAATGGATGTGCAGACGGTGATGTGTTTGCAGTTGGCTTAAGCGGCACCATTGATTACTATGACAACAGTGCTTGGAGCTGCATGACCAGCGGCTCAACGGTCTGGCTCAATGCGGTCTGGGGCAGTTCGGGCAGCGATATGTTTGCTGTAGGCGACACCGGCGCCATCCTGCACTATGACGGCAGCTCCTGGAGCAAAATGACCAGCTCGACGCTTAAATCCTTATATGCGGTCTGGGGCACTGCAGGCAACAACGTGTTTGCGGTGGGAGATGCAGGAACCATCATGCGCTACAATGGCAGCTCCTGGAGCAAAATGGCCAGCGGCACCAGCAAATCCCTATATGGCGTCTGGGGCAGTTCGGGCAGCGATGTGTTTGCCGTGGGCGCTAATGGCGCCATCCTGCACTATGACGGCAGCTCCTGGAGCCCCATGACCAGCGGCACCACCGCTTGGCTGAATGCGGTCTGGGGCAGTTCGGGCAACGATGTGGTTGCCGTGGGCGACATCGGCACCATCCTGCACTATGACGGCAGCTCCTGGAGTCCCATGACCAGCGGCACCATCGCATTGCTGAGCGGCATCTGGGGCAGTTCTGGCAGCGATGTGGTTGCCGTGGGCGACACCGGCACCATCCTGCACTATGACGGCAGCTTTTGGAGCCCCATGACCAGCGGCACCACCGCCTGGCTGAAGGGAATCTGGGGAGCCAACGGCAGCGATGTGTATGCGGTCGGAACCGCGGGCACGATTCTTGGCTATGACGGCAGCCTCTGGGGTAACCAATCATCGCCCGCATCAAAGTCCCTGATGGGTATATGGGGCAGTTCTGGCAGCGATGTGTTTGCCGTGGGCGAAGGCGGAACAATTCTTCACACCATAGACAGCGGCGGCAGCAATACTACCACCTCAACAACGCTTTCAAGCACGAGCAGTATTGCATATACGACCACCACAGAGCCGACCACCACGACCAGCGTCGGCGGAGTGCCATCAACCACATCGGCAGAGCCGTCAACCACCACGCTGCCAGAAGCATCTTCTACCACCACAACCGCCATAGACGGCCCGCGCATCCTCCATATTACGTTGGGTTGGACCGGCGGAAAGGAGGTAACCATCACCTGGGAAAGCACGTCGGAACAAAGCTACCAGATTTTGCTGAAAGATGATTTCAACAGCGCCTTCAGCACCATCGCGACGGTGGCAGGGTGCCCTGGAACGACCTCGTGGACCGATACCGGGGCCTGGCCGGGCGGGACGCACCCTGCAACAGTACCGCAGCGCTACTACCAAATTTCCGCAAACGGCACTGCGTCGCAAAACACGGTAGGCATATACCGCCTTATCCTGGAGGAAGGCATGAACCTTATATCGCTGCCGCTGTTGCCGTTCAGCACCGCACTCTCGGATGTTTTCGGAAACCAGTTGACCGGGGCTCCGAATGAAGGCGACGCCGACCGTCTCTGGGTGTGGAACGGAACCAACTATGAATTTGCCTGGCTGGTGGAGGGCGCGGGACCGGCCTATGATGGCAAATGGTTTACCGGCAATGTCGAGACCTCCATCACCATTGGCGCAGACCGCGGTGCCTGGATACAGGTTCGCCCGGGACACGGCACTCAAACGGTGTATATCGCCGGCGAGGTGGCTGCAGCATCGCGGATGATCCCGCTGGCAGCCGGTATGAATTTGATCGGCAGCAGTTTTCCCGTTGCGGTGCCCCTGGGAGACCAAGGGACAAACGATGCCAATTTGTGGGAAAGCGGGGCGACAGGTGCCGACAATGAGGGCGATGCCGACCGCGTGTGGAGTTGGACCGGTTCCAATTATCAGTTCCACTGGCTGGTGGACGGCGTGAGCACGGCCTTGAACGGTATATGGTATGCGGGAAACAGCCCGAGCACCCTTGCCCTTGAACCGGGGAGGGGCTACTGGGTACAAATTCGCAGCAATCATGAGGGATTCACCTGGAACTATCCAAAACCATATTGAATGGTGCCAACCATGAGCAATAAAACAAGCATTGCGGCAAAAATCAAGCGACAACAAAGCAGCGAAGAACATCCCGCCAACACCAATAAAACATTTCACAACCCATGTGTGCTGCTTATCGTCCTGCTTTTGACATTTTACTGGTTGCCCTATGATTCTGCTTCGGCCGGTGTCATCGGGGTGCGCTCTAGCACCGGTATTAAGAATAGCAGCGGCGATTATTTAGCCGGCGATGGGTTTGGCGGGGTGGGGCCAGATTGTCTGGTACAATGCATATATGCGGGTGCCGACGAGACAATCAATCCGCCACACCCTGTTGACGGAAGCACAACCGGCGATGATCAATTGCTGGAGCTGGAGGAAATTCCCGGGCGATTTTACACCGTCATTGGAGAAGGTTACCCCTTTTCTCCCCACACGGGAAAATTTGCCGAGGATTTCAGACATGGGTTAACTGCCGGAAGCAAAATCTATTGCCGCGCATGGAATGGCACTGCTTTTAACGAGGCAACCTGTTATGGCGATTCGCCCCTTTACACCATAGAAAATACGGTGGGCGAGACGCACGATTTTGGCACGTGGATCACAGATATGTGCGCCTTGTCAACCAGCACGACCACGGTTGTGTCAACGACCACAACGATTGCGGTCACAACAACGGTTGATTCAACGACCTCATCTATTGAGCCAACAACCACGTCCCTGGAACCCACAACGACTTCCGTAATACCGACCACCACGATAGAAGAGAGCACGACAACATCTCTGCCGACAACCTCAACCACTGTGGAAGTCACCACCAGCGTTCCGACAACGTCAAGTTCTCTTGAGCTTTCCACCACCTCCATCGCCAGCACAACCACCATGCTGCCGGTTTCTACCTCGCTGCAGCCAACCACTTCATCAACACCCCCGGTCATAACCACCTCCGTCCCGAAACCGACAACCTCCATTGGCCCGGTTATTACCACCACCTCTTCGCAAAAAACCTCAACCACGTCCACCTTGCACAGCAGCAGCACCACAACGACTGCCGCAGCATTTACGGTAACGTTCACGGCCGATGTCTGCACAGTGCGCGTGTTTCGGCCGGTGCAGTTCACCAGCACCAGCAACGGTATTATCCGCGCCTATCGGTGGCGCTTCGGTGACGGTGCAGAAAGTACTCAGGCACATCCGCAGCATACCTATAAGAAGAAAGGCGTTTATGATGTGACGTTGACCGTAACCAGAGATGACGGCGCGATGGCAACAGACACAAAGGAACATTATATTACCGTCAAGGGATTCTGCCCGCTTGCCGCATCCTTGCACCAGGAAAGCGACATAGACCTGTTATATAACGTAAGGAACCGGCTGTTAACCGGCTCCTTGGGTATCAGGCTGGTCTCGTTGTATTATCGCCATGCCTTTGAGCTGGTGCAGATTCTTGAAGAGAACCCGTCTCTGAAGCAACAACTCGGGGAGATGGTAACAAACAATCGGGAGGTGGTAGAACAATGGCTTGCGAGCGGACAGGCTGCAGTGCCGGCAGCTCACGTTGATGAGGTAGTTCAGGTATTGGAATCAATAAAAGCACCAAGCAGCCTGCGCCTGCGCAATGATATTGATATGTTTATCGCGGGACTGAACGACGGCTCCGTATTGCAGGAATTTCATATTCAGGTGGAGTAGCTGAAGCAGTAGCACAAACTAATTATCTTGCAGCGCCTTTCCAATATCTTCCACCAGATGGGCGCCCAGGCGAAACGCCTCCTCAAGGCGTTCCTGAAACTGCTCTGCGGTTATATTTTCAATGCCGCCCACATACATCTCATAGGACGTATCAACCTGCTCAAGCATCAGGCTTGATTCCAGTGCTTCAAAACAGGGATCGGCCATCACTTCCTTATATTCGTCTGCCGCTGCGCCGGTCACAATAAATGCCGCTTTGCGCTTAAAGTTTGCCGGGCAACGCGACTCGGGGAGTTTGCCATAGGCATCAGGCGCTTTATAGGTGAGCATGATTTTGCGCTCAAGAAAGGTTTTCATCAGGGCGGTAATCGTTCCATCATATACCGGCGACGCAAAGATGTAGCCGTCTGCTGTTACATAGTCTTTCAGGATGGACGCCACATCATCCTTTATCGGGCATTTGCCGATGGTAAGTTCCGGGTCGTTTCGGTAACAGGTGTTGCAGCCCCTGCAGTATTTAATGTTCAGCCTGATTAAATCAAACCGTTTGGTCGCAGCGCCTTTGCTTGCAGCGCCTTCCAGCGCCTTCGCCAGCAGTTTTGAACAATGCCCGTTCACCTTCGGACTTCCTAAAAACCCAAGTATCAGCATCGTTTTTATTCCTTTCCAGTCAATATAACAAAGTGGTAAAAAATGAAAGTGGTCACGGTAACTGTAATAGCCGCCATCTTCAGGGTCTAAAACCATAAACACAGGGGCTCATTGTAAAAAATGAGCCCCTGTGTTTATTCCTTATCTACCCGCACAGCATTCTTTTTTATGGGAATCGGTCCGTGATTTTCAGAGCTATCCAGAAATGATTTTTGTCAAAATTGACCGTGCGAATTCTTTGAGAAAAGGGGTTTTCTCCAATATCTGTATAATCTGTTCTCCGTTTTTATAATAAAGCTCAATGAACGTTATCCCCACTGTGCTGGTTGCTAAAACAGTATCGCGAAAATTTCTTAAAACAGCGAGACGGGGATTTTCTTTGCCTAACAGATACGATGCCGCACACAAACGCGGTTTTGCCCAGACAATAATTCTTCTGGTTGCGCTGTCCGTAAGCCCCGAGGTATCTTTAACTTCCAGCTTAACAGTATAAATACCTTCTTTTGAATATTGATGAGTAGCAATTTTGCTCGTTGAAAATTCTGTATCCCACGTCCCGTCATTTTCCCAATCCCAACGAACAACCAGATCAGAGACGGGGTCTTCTTTGTCCGAACAACCCGACGCATCAAAGGTGAATGGTGTGGATACGGTGGCAGTAACCGGTTTTACAGTAAAAGCTGCCTTGGGTTCTGTCCGCGGAGGCGGAACCGTTGTCGTCGTTGTCCCGCCGGGTATGCTGGAAGTGGTGGTGGTCGTGGTAACAGGCGGCGCAACGGCAAATTTCTGCACACTGTTCCCGTTCAGCAGATATACATTGCCATCCTGGTCTATGGTTATGCCGGTGCTGGTAACTTCATCATCATTAATATCTTTACGGTCAGTTGTCCATTGTGTGAGAAATTCTCCTCGTGCAGTGAATTTTTGAATGCGTATTTTCCCACCCGCATAATTTCTGTCCACCGCATACACATTATCTGCTGAATCAAGCGCAATGCCAGACCAGTTTAGAAATTCACCAACCGGAAAAGTTGGGGGGTTATTCTCTTCTTCAGACCCCCATTTGGTGATAAATTCATGGTCAGAGGTATATTGATATATCAGATGATAACCCTCATAAAGCGGAGCGATATCTGGATCACTTGCCGGGAGATGACCAATCAGATAAACATTCCCAAGAGAATCCGGCGCTATGCCATACCGGATTGCATTCCCACCTGAATCACCCTCTTTCAAGCATCCTGTATTGACCTCCAATACAGCATCCCAAAAGATTTCCCATGTTCTAATTAATTGACCTTCCGCGTCGAATTTCTGAATTGAACAGTTGTCTATTACGTAAACATTACCGGACAAATCAACTGCAATCTCCTCAGGGTGAAGAAACTGGCCCTCGATACGGTTCGTACAATCACACTCTCCGTCTGGACGAGGTACAACCTCAGTTCCCCATTCAGTAATAAAAGTTCCATCCGCAGTAAATTTTACGACGCGATAGTTTTCTCTGTCTGTTACATATACATTTCCAGTACTATCTACAGCCACGCCGCTTGGAAATCTCAGTTCATTCAGATTTGCAAGCGGTCCATACCATGTGTCCCAATGTGTTACAAGTTCGCCCTCAGCGGTGAATTTTTGAATTCGGTGATTGTCTCGGTCAGCGACATACACGTTGCCGTCGGCATCCACTGCTATGCCGGTCGGGTTCCAAAATTGACCCTCAGCAGAGCCAAAAGATCCCCACTCGCCAACCAGCTCATAGATCTCGCCTGCATCAGGCGGAACAGCCCAGGCAATTGCAGAAGCTGATACAAACCATGCAATAATTCCCCCGATAAATAGAATTTTTTTCATCGGCTGAGTCTCCTTACCGTTAATTAAAATAAACAGAAAATGGGATAGAGAATGACCGCGATGAGCGCGATGATAAAATTAATGTTCGCCAGAATTAAACTTATCAGCAGCAGGTTGGGCGCCAGCCCGATCACGTTCAACGCTGCCACCGCAAACAGGAAATACAGACCTAAGGCAAGACATGCCGCCGCCACGTTTACCAGATCGCTGCAGATGCTGTCAGATGCCAGCAACTCGAGCTTTTCATCCGTGCTGATGTCGAGCCGTGCAACCTCAACAATGTGTTTTACCGTTTCTTTAACGCGTTGCGGCAATAAGCCGGAAGTATTGAGCAAATAATTAATATAGAATTCATTCTCCGGTTTCTTGAGCTCCTCAAAAGCATCGTCAAGATAGGCACGATACGTTTCCGCAATTGCGGCAAGCTGGTCTTGGGTGAGCGCCGCCTCACCATTGTTATATGCCTTGATTGTTTCGTTGGTTTTTTGGACTTCCAGCAATCTGCTATACGCTTGGCCTGCGGGCATTTGCGGGGTCTTCGCAAACGCCGCGGGTGCTGCCGCAGCAAGCATCAAGACAACTGATATGATCAACCATACATACCTGTTATTCATGTCAACGCCTCCTCTTGTTTTGTTTTTTAGACAAGTCGTTATCGCCATTTTTTATATTCGTCCATCAAACAGGCTGTTGGCAAGGGAAGTCATGAGCCGCACCGTGAGAGCCAATGCCACGGTATAAACTTCTCAGGCTGCTGCCCAGGCCGAGCTTTTTCGCTTCGTGCGGCATGACTTTTTTCAAAACCCTGCTCACGCCGTTATGTTATTGAACGGAAGAACAGCCCAGCACATCATTCACAAACGCGATGAGATTTTCAAATATGCAAATCGTGTCGGCTCTCTCACATCCCTGAATTGCCTGAATTAAATCAAGAATTGCCTGAAAAATGCACAGGAAGCCCGACGGGTCACCCGCCTGTTGCGCGGCAAGGATTACCGTGCCGGTTTTTGATATTGTTACCAGTGTTTCTTCTCCGTTGACAGAAAACAACAGGGTGTTGTTCTCGGCTGGGGTCTCATTAACTGCCACGATGAGCGGCGCCCGCCCCGGGCCTGAAATGACCATGCCCTTATATATGCCGTCAGGCCGGGCGAATGCAACCACCTCAAAATCAATCTGCGCTCGCTTTAATACATATTTTATCAGCGCATAATTGTTCATGACTTTTCCTGCAGCGGCTGCCTCGGTGAGCAGAAGGCAGGAGACGATACACACCATGAGTCCGATTACTGCAATTCTTTTTTTCATACATGCCCTCCTTAAAAACAGTTTCATATTGGCAAAACGAACCATTGAGCACACAGAGAAACATCTGCTGCGGACTCTGCGGTTCATAGTATTCTCTCTGCTCTTCCGGAAAAAATTGATGAGCAACGCACCCAAAGTTACGCCATGCACGCTGCGGTTGCCATGATTAATTCACGCGTAGCTTGGCGCCCACTTTCAGCGTTGATTCTTCATACAAGCCGTTTAATTTTCTCAACGTCGCAACATCAGTATTATATTTGCGGGAGAGCGACATCAGCGTCTCACCCGGCGCTACCACATGATATTGCGGCTTCGGCGCTTTCTGCGGCGCTGCTTTGACCACCTGTTTTCGGGTGTCCTTTTTTGCCGGCACCGGTTTTTGTGCGGTCTTTGGTTCCGGCGGTTTTATCGCCTTCTTTGCTTCCGCCGGTATTGCCGGCACCGGTTCGCTTGCGGTTTTTTCAGCCGGTTTTATTTCCGGCGCTGATGTTTTGTCCGAGGTAACGGCGGTCTCTGCTGACGGCAGCGTCGCTATTTTTTCCGCTTCAGACTCTGTTTTGAACTCTTCTTTTTTCTGCTCAGTTGCCAAAGGGGCGGGAGGCTCCTCGATCGCCGGGACTGGTTTGCCGGGCAGTTCATGTGCCGTCTGCGGCGTTGATTCGGTTGCCGGCACGGTGGCGACGGCCGCAGCGGGAACAGCTTCCGCGCCAGGCTGCCCACCTGCGGGCGTTTCAACCGGAGCAGGGCTTGCCACAGATGTGGTTTCCTCACCGGACGGAACCTGCGCGCCTGCCTGTTCAGCCTCGCGCGGCGCCTCTGGTTTCTGAACGGCAGCAGGCTCAGCAGACACCGGGATTTGAGGAACCGGCGCGCCGGTTTCGCCGACTACCGATGGTTGCTTTTCCGCTGGTTTGTCATCAGTGATGCCGCCGGGTGCCGCCGGGGCTTCTGCTTGCGGCCGGGGTGCTGGAACGGCATCGTGCGGCGCCGGTGTTGGCGTTGCTTCCGCAGCCTGTTCTCTTGCTTGATCCGGTCCGCCAGGGGTATCTGAGACCGCGATTTTTGATTCTTCGTGTGCGGCATGATCCGGCTTTGGCGCCGGTTCGGTTATCGGCACCGGTGGCGACGCCACAATGTTCGCGGGCGCTTCTTCTTGGGTGGTCGCAGACGGCAGATTACTGACTGGTGCCTGCTCTGGCGGTGCGGGTGCAGGAGCAGTTTCGGGTCGTTCCACAGTATCCTGATGAACGACGGCTTCACCCCCACTGACCGGCGCTGCGGGGGGCGCGTTCTCCGCGATGGGTGCGTCGGTTTTGGCTGCGGCAACAGGCTCCTTGCCTGACGTGATATCGGGTTGCGACGAGGGGACTGCCACCTTTTCTGAGGCCGGTTGCGGTGGCGGAACCGCAACGGGCGGGTTTGTTTTCTCTTGCGCCTGCGGGGTAACACCGCCGCTCTGTTGCTCTGCGTTCTTTTCAGCCCTTGGGGCTGGAGATACATCCTTATCAGGTTGCTTCATTTCCGTCCGCGCCATCAGCGGCGTTTTTCTTGCCTGTTGTTCATCAGGCGCTGCTTTGCGAGCGGTTTTTTGCGCCGGTTCTGTTTTGGAAATGGAGGCTATCTTCTGCGGCTTTTTCGAGGGTTCTGGTTTTACTCCGTCTCGTGGCTGCTGTTTTTTTATTGTTGGGGCCCCTGATTGCTCCTCGCGCAGATTCTGCACGGTAACCGTTGGCGGTTCCTTTATCACCGGCTGCGGCTCCGGCTCCTGCATCTTTGGCGGCGGCAGTTCCTCGAGATTAAAATCTTCCGCTTTGACCAGTTCCGGCTGCGCCTTATCAGTTAAAAAATCTAATTTTGAAGAACCGCTGGCGCCGGTCCTGGCTTTCTTTAAGTTTTCATTGGCGATGGTGTAGAACGAGGGCTTCAGCTTGATTGCTTTTTCAAATGCCTGATTGGCTTTCTGGTAATCGCCCTTCATGAGCAGCACGCATCCCAGATTATTATAGGCGGTTGCCTCGTCGCTCACTTTTTTAAAGGTTTCCAGCGCTTCCTGATACCTGCCGGACAGTCCCAGTGCCAGCCCCATATTATTGTAAACCTTATTGGGCACGGATCTGAATCCCATTGCCGTATCAAAGGCTTTTATGGCGCTGTCATAGTTTCCGGAAAATAGATAGGAAAGCCCCAGATTATTATACAGCAGGGCGTTGTCCTGTTTGATTGCGATGGCCTTCTGATAGGCGGCGATTGCCCGCTGGTAGTCCTTGCGCTTATCGTAAATAATGCCGAGGCAATTATGGCTTTTCCACAGGTTCTGATTCAGCTCAATGGCTTTCGTAAAATACCGTTCTGCTTCAGCAATCTTTTGCTGCTGGAACAGCGCCAGCCCCATTCCCTCGTAAGCAAGGGCATTTTGCGGCTCTTTTTTCAAGACGCCCTGAAACTCCAGGATGGCATCGTCATACATTTTGTTTAACAAAAACAGCAGGCCGATTTTATATCTGACCCGGGGATTTTCCGGTTCAAGCCTTACCGATTTATCATACTGCAGGAATGCCTGCTGCAGGTTGCCGCTGTTGAAATAGTCGTCGCCTGACCGTTCATAAGCGGCTGCCGACATCTCAGGGGGTTCTTTGAGGGGGACATCGCGTTGTGCGGGGTTGGTGGGCTGGCGGGGCAGATTTTTTACGGAGTATTTGCCGGCAAAGGGATCTTTCAGGGTGTCTTTCCCTGCCATGGTGCTGTTCTGCGAACAGCCTGATAAAAAAAAGATGCTAACTGCAAATGAACATACTGTTAGCATCACCCCCGTTTTAGTCGCCATATACGATTCCCGTTGTGGTCAAAGGACAGTTTGCTATTTTTTTATAAGCGCATGGAAAATCCGAATCGCAGCCGGACCCATGAGCGTTACCAGCAACGAAGGAAAAATAAACAGAATCAACGGCACCACCAGTTTCACCGGCAGCTTGGCGGCAATTTCCTCCGCCTTCATATAACGCTTGGTTCTGAAGGTGTCAGAATAGGTGCGCAGCGCCTGCGCAATGCTGGTGCCGAATTTATCCGTCTGGATGAGCAGCGTGGCAAAATTTTTAATGTCTTCAATGTCTATGCGCAGCCCCAGATTGCGCAGAGCATCTGGTCGCGATTTGCCTGCCCGCAGTTCTAAATTATACATGCGCAACTCGTCACTCAGGGGTCGGTTGGTCAACTGTATCTCGTCAGCCACCCGGTTCATCGCCGCATCCAAACCCATGCCCGCCTCAACGCAGACCACCAATATATCCAGCGCATCGGGAATGCCCCGGGCGATTTTATCTTTTCGCCGCGCAATTTTTAACTTCAGCAACAGGTCGGGCAGATAAAACCCGGCCATGGCCAGAATAACGCAGATGAGCATAACCAGATTAGGCTGAACGATTTTAAAGACCGTCACGCGGAGCAGAAAAAATATGACCGGAAACACGATCGCCAGAAAGCATTTCAATCCCCAGTACACGGGAATCAAATCTTCATTGTTGAATCCCGCCTGCAGGAGGGTGAGTTTCATGCGCGAGTAATCCTCGGTTTGTTCATTGACAAAATATTTTCCCAGCGGTTTGAGCCAGCCGGTAAAAGACAGCAGCGTGCTCTCCTGCCTGCTCCGCACACTCTCTTTTAAATCTTCAAACGTTCCCGCATACTCTTCGAATTGCACCTTTTTAATGAGGCGTTTTTTGCTCTGGATAACATTCACGTATTGGAGGATGCCGAAAATCAACAGGAATACGAACAGGAACGCGGTAACTGCAATAAAGATAGTCATATACTTGCCACCAACAGGTTAAATTTTTATATCAATCATTCTGCGTATGATATAAATACCCATGACCATGATCACCCCGGCCGCAACCACCAGCTTCCTGCCGATCGGGTCTTCAAACAGGGTATTCATATACTCCGGATTCAGCAGGCGCACGACAAAAATAACAATAAACGGCAGAATAATAAGAACCAGCGCCGATAATTTTCCTTCCGCGGACAACACCCTGATTTTATCGTTAAATTTAAACCGCTCGCGGATGATGTAGGCGATGTTGTCAATTATCTCCGCGAGGTTGCCGCCGGTTTCGCGCTGGAGGATAACCGAGACCACAAAAAATTTCAGTTCTGCGCAATCCACACGCTCGGCAAGGTTTTTCAGGGCATCGGCAACCGGCACCCCAAAATTGATTTCATCCAGCACCTGGGCAAATTCCGGACCGAGGGGGTCGCCGAAATTATCCACCACCACGCGCATGCCGCTGGTGAACGCATGCCCGGCGCGCAGCGAGCGGGCAATCAGCTCCAGCGCTTCCGGCAACTGCGCCTCAAATTGTTTAATGCGGTTCTTTTTCTTTAACAGCAGCAAAAAAAACGGAATCAGGCCGCAGGCAAGGGCTATCAAAAACGCAGCGCCATAGAATTTCTGGGAAAAAAAGAAGCTGCCGGCAAGATAGCCGATCTGAAACAGAAACAGCGAAAATAAAATGAACACCCCCACCGGATACTTTGAATCAGCCTGCTGTATCAGGCGGTCAAGGCGCGCAATGCCGGGAATGTTATAGAACAGTTTGTTTAAAATCGGGACATTGCTGAGGATCCGTTTCCGCAATATGTCCGGGGCGTCAACTGAATAATGGGAGAAGGAAAACTTTTTTAAGCGATTCTGAACCTGCCGCTTTCTCAGCCGGCGGAACGACCTGATGCCGAATAACAACAGCTCAATAAACGCTATGGAGATGATTGATAGAAAAATGATGAACCGGTATGGTATATCCATCCATGCATCCTTTACGGCTGGTTAGCGCCTGTTGCCCCGCTTATATTTCCATGACCGTGGTCGGCTCAAACATTTCCTTGGGCAGCGTTATGCCGAATGCCTTGAACTTCTCTATGAACTTGGGCCGCACGCCATGAAACACAAATTTCCCCCGCACCCTGCCTTCTGAATCAATCGTTGTGCGCTGGAATGAATAAATTTCCTGCATGGTTATAATATCCCCTTCCATGCCGGTGATTTCCTGAAAGCTGATCAGTTTTCTGGTGCCGTCCTGCAGGCGGGCAATGTGAATAACCACATCAAGCGCCGAGCTGATATAGCGGCGCAGGTGGTCAAGGGGAATGTCAACATTTGCCATGGCAACCATTGATTCAATGCGCATCAGGGCATCGCGCGGCGAATTGGCATGGATCGTGGTCAAGGAACCTTCATGTCCGGTGTTCATTGCCTGCAGCATATCAAATGCTTCCTTGCCCCTGACTTCGCCGACGATAATACGGTCGGGCCGCATGCGCAGGCTGTTGCGCACCAGATCGCGCTGGGTTATTTCTCCTTTCCCCTCAATGTTGGGCGGCCGGGTTTCCAGCCGCACAACGTGCTCCTGTTTCAACTGCAGTTCTGAGGCGTCTTCAATGGTGATAATGCGCTCGTCAAAGGGAATGAAGCGCGACAGAACGTTCAGGGTGGTGGTTTTACCGCTGCCGGTGCCGCCGGAAATCACCACGTTTAACCGCGCCTTAACAATGCCTTTCAAAATCTCGCCGATTTCCGGGGTCAAGGTCTGCAGTTTTATCAGGTCTTCCAGTTCCAGCGGATCCCGGGAAAAACGCCGGATAGATAATATTGGACCATCTATTGCCAGCGGCGGGATGATGGCATTAACGCGGGAACCGTCCGGCAGGCGCGCGTCAACCATGGGCGATGATTCATCAACCCGGCGCCCCACCTGCGAGACAATTTTATCAATGATTCTCATTAAATGCGCGTCGTCCTTAAACCGCGCATCAGTGCTTTCCAGTTTGCCAAACCGCTCCACATAGATGTTTTTGTAGGTATTGACCAGAATGTCCGAAACCGTCGGGTCCTGCATGAACGGCTCCAGCGGGCCATAGCCCATCACTTCATCCTGAATTTCCGTAACCAGCAGTTCCCGTTCCAGTGAATTGAGGGGATAGCCGCTGCGGTCTTCATTGAGAATCCGTTCCACCAGCGCGCGAATCTGGGATTTCAGCGTGTCGGTCTCAAGCGTTTCAATGAGTGTCAGGTCTATGATGTCCAGAAGGCGGTCATGAATTCTGGTCTTGAGTTCAAAATATTCCTCGGGGATTTCTCTGCGTGCCGGGCGCTTGTCCCGTGCAGTTGCCTGTGCGTATGGTTGCATAAAAACTCCTATGCTTGTTGGTTATCTGCTTAACTTGCTGCTTCCCTGCTGTTAAACCACCGGAACAATTTGCCCCGCGACTCCTTCTCAGTTTCTTTTTTGCCGATAATGTTTTCCGCCAGTTCTTTCAGACTTTTGGCAATCGGGGAACTGGAGGCAACGCTGGACAGCGGCAGCCCCTGGTTGATGGCATTCATGGTTGCCCGGTAGTCGTTGGGGATTGTCCAGTAAATATCCTTCTTGATGCCCTCTGCGGCATCCTTCAAGGTAAGGTCTGACTGTTTGATATACCGATTGATGATGACCCTGATCCGCTCCGGTTGCGGATAGCCGATCTCTTTTAAGGAGGAGAGCAGCTTTGAGGTATTGGACAGGCACGGCAGGCTGAGCACTGAAATGATAAAAATCAAATCAGACATTTCAAACGCCTTGACCGTGGTGTCGTCTATGGAGGTGCCGGCGTCAATGACAATGAAGTCAAACATTCTCTTTAATAATGAGAGAATGCGCTCCATGATTTTTGGTGTGGTTTTTTCCCCTTCTTTCCAGTAGCTTTCCGAGGGCAGCACATACACGCCGGTGTGATGTTTGGACAGGATGTCCATGAGAAATGTGGGGTCAAGACGGTTGATGTGTTTGGTGATTTCGCTCAGGTTGTATTTGGGCTTGATTTCCAGAAACAGCGGAATTTCACCGTAGAGCCGGTTCATATCCACCAGCACCACCGAGTTTCTGCGTTTTTCCTCGGCAAGCTCCACCGCCAGATTGACCGCCAGCGTCGTGGTTCCCACCCCGCCCTTGCTGCCCAGCAGGGTCAGAATCCTGCCGAATTTGACCACGTCTTTGGGCTTGGCGTCTTCTGCCTTCTTTCGAAAGGCATCAAACGCCTGTTTTATCTGATTGGGGTCAATGGGCTGTGCCAGGAACTCCTTGGCGCCGATTTTGATGGCGCGCATAAGAATTTCCGGCGCAGGGTTCTTTGCCGTCAGGAATACATCGCCCACCAGGTTCACATTTTTCAGGGATTCAATAAGCTGAAAGTCGTTCTCCACCTGATCGCCCAGTTCATAAATTAACAGGTCTGCCCGGCGCGTATCATCAGGGCGAAGAATGGCAACCCCCTGAAAGTTCGTAATGATGGCTTCAATCTCATTTCTGACTGAAGAATTCTTGATCTCTAATTTAACGAAAATATCATTCATAGTATGGTTAGATAATGGATTTTGATGATTCGGTTAATTGACCAGCACCGGGATTTTTGCCAGGATTCCGAAGTTATCGCCGCCGGTTGTGCCGGTCGGTTCATGCGCCTTACAGTCAGGCAAAAAGTAGATGGTCTTCTTTTCGCACTCGACCGGACAATTCTTGTTCACATTCTGTATGTGAAAATGGGAAAAAAAACTTGCCCAGCTTGCCTCAGGATCAGCAGGGTTGGGGGATGTCCAGGCGCCATAGTCGCCCACTCCTGCCATTGATACCGGATAGTTGGGATCCCGGGGATTATCATTGGGTCTATTGCAATCATTTTTATTGTTGCGGTGCACCCACATGATATTGACCTCGACAACCCCTTTTAATGGCGAGCAGGGGCCGGAAATTGGACCGGGATAGCCTTCGCATCCTATCACCGGCAATCGAACCGTCCAGGGCCGGGTGCCATAGTTACTATGCACTAACCAGCAATCACGAAAATCTTGGAAGACATTATCGGTCATGCCATTGACTGTGCCCATATCCTTACCTAAAATCAGCGGCTTCTCATTGCCCTGCCCGCAGACAAGCGGCCGCACCGTTGGCGGTGTGGCGGTCTGGCATGGCTGCGTAAAATTGGTCCATGCGCCGGTGTTGCTGTCGCACACATTGTTGTTGCTGTTTATCATCCTGCCCATATTGCAGGTATATTTGCCCTCTTGGGTAATTGCCTCGCTACAAATTGCAATGGGCTGATCGAGGTCAAACGGCTCGATGGTGCCGGCAAACCCGATGTAGGCGACTGCTTCCGCCTGCATGCCCGGATTATCCATGAAAATTCTGCCGAATGACAGTGAAACCGGCGTTTCGTTTCTCTGGGTAACTACCCGCACTGCATTAATGAACGCGGGATTTGCGTCAAGTTCGGCAAAGCTGACATCCCAGAGCTCTGTTTGCGTGAGGGAATCATTGGGCGTAAACGTCTTGGTGGCAAAGCTCCAGTGCCCCCGTTGAATTTCTTTGATCTCAACAGGGGTCTTTTCGCTCTGGTTTTGTTTTGCCGCCTGTTCAGCAAACGCATTTGCCTTGGGGTTGATGTCGCCCGGCGTGCACGGGTCGCCTTCCTGACAGAACAGGCTCTGCGCCCCTGCCAGCGCGCCTGCATCAGCGGCATTCTGCAGTTCATTGCGCGCCACATATAAATGACCGACATCTATGGCAAGCGCGCTGAACCCGATGAACACAATGAGGCAGATGGCGACGATAATCGCAACCGCCCCGTGCTGATTTGGCAATGATTGAAGTTCTGAGCTTTTCATACACGACCTCGCTTCCCGAAAGCCCCCTCTTCTTTCCTTAACATGCCCCTTCCCATTCCATCCTCATGACGGTTTCGGCAACCAGGGGAATGCCCTCCCCCAACGCTCCCCCGAAAAACGTTGCAAGGAAGTCAGGAAAGACTAAAAAATTATAATTCAATCGCACTGTTACCGTCCGGCAACAGGCGGGCGGGTTACCGGTCACCGCAGGCGCTGGGGCAGTTGTGGCAGGAAGGTTACTGCCGCCTTTAAAATTGATCAACCGTTCTTCGCAATAGTTCCGCACAATTTGCGCGACTTCGCCTTCGTTTAAGTAATAGGGGGCGCCGGTGCCGGGATTTATCCGATACACGATCCCGGCTCTCGCCCCTTCGCGGCTGGCATTGGTAATGACCGCCTTGTTATAAAAGAGTATGCCGAACTCAATGATGCCAAAAATAAATATGAGCAACAGCGGCAGCACAATGGCAAACTCAACCGCTGATGCTCCCTTCTGGCAGTTGCTCAAGCCCTGCTGTTTCATAGTGTCCCTCATCATTGTTGCTGGCCGTAAATGCCAATTCCCAATGTCCCCATTCGTTGCTGACCGGCGGCCGTGGCGCCCTTGCCGGTAAAGCTTTTCATATACTGACCCAGTGCCGCTTCAGCAGCCTGTCCGTGAAGCCCGGTAACCGGTTCCAGGTTTTTTGCTGCATCGGGGTTGGCGATCTGGCCCTTCTGTTGCGCAACGTATGCACTGCCCCAGTTGTCCGCCACCCGCGACGGGGTGGCGCAGGCGCCGCACACCAGCGCCGTTATCGTTATGATAATCACTGCGGAAACAATACGTGATGTATTCATGGCTGCCACTCCTTATAATTGTATAAGTATTATCGTTTAATGCAAGCGTTTCTTTACCTGAACTCGTGAACCATGGCTCGGGGTTAGTGTCCCGTGGCTCGGGGCTCGTGACCTGTGTTTTTCGTTTTAGTTCATTGGCACGGCATGCCCGAACTCGCCGTCAAGCCTGCCTCTGGTGTTGGCAGACGGCGGGCAGGGCCGCCCTTCCAGCATCCCCAGGACATAGAATTCAAAGTCATCCGGCTCGACAAAGAAATCGGTCGGCAACGGTTGTTTTGTTGCATCAAGCGGCTTTACCAGGCGCGGGGTCACAATAATGACCAGCTCCGACTCATTTTTCCTGAAACTCTGGCTGCGGAACAGTTGCCCGAGAATCGGGATATCGCCCAGCGCCGGATATTTGGCAGCGTTCTCCCGCATGCTCTCGGAGAGCAAGCCGGCAATCGCAAAACTCTGCCCGTCAGCCAGTTCAACATTGGTGGAAGCGCTGCGGGTAGTAAGCCCCGGAATGACAAATCCCTGGGTAACGATGGCAGTTGAATAATCAAGCTCGGACACCGAGGGGGTAACTTTTATGTTGATTTTGTTTTCGCTCAATACCGTCGGGGTAAAGGCAAGCTCCACGCCGTATTTCTTATATTCAATGCCCACGGTTCCCAGACCCTGCGGTATCGGCACCGGGTATTCGCCGCCGGCTAAAAACTGGGCATTCTGACCGCTCAACGCAATGAGGGTCGGCTCAGCCAGAACCTTTATCATGCCGTCGTCCCGCAGGGCATCAATGAGGGTAGTCCATGAGGAACTGCCCCGGTTAAAACGAAACACCAGATTCGATGCTGGCGACACAAAATAATCGAGAATGCGCGGAACGGCATCCGGAAAATTGCCCTCGCCTGTTGTTGCCAAGGTTGTTATTTGATTCAGCAGCCCGATGCCAAACTCCTCCTTGTTGCGGTAAATGATATTGAACCCCAGCTCCCGGGTGAGGCGTTTTGACATTTCCGCCACCCGCACTTCAAGCATAACCTCCTGCACGCCCGCAACCTCTACCTGATTGCGAATCTTGCCTTTCGGCGCATACGCCTCGGCAACGGATAAAATCTGGGCAAGGTTGGCAGCGCTGGAAACTCTGCCGGCAAGAATAATGGAATCATCACCCGAAATAATCCGCAGTTCCTGCTCTTCGGGCAATATCTGGTTGAGCTGCTGTTTTAACTTGGTAATGTCATAGCCGACGTGAAGGTCGTAAATTTCGGAAATTTTGTTTGCTTCCCAGATGGTGAGCGTGCTGGTTCCGGGCGCCTTGCCGGTGAGGTAAACTTCCCGCGGCGAAATCATCAGAAAATCGGCGATTTTCGGTTCGGCGACTGAAATGCGCTGGATGGCACGGCTGCTGCGGATGGTTACCGAGCTGCCCACCGAAAGTTCCAGAGTTTTATGCTGGCGCGTGTCCACCGTGATTGCGGCCTCTAACGGCGCCGGCACACAATAAGCGAGTAACAGTAAAACACAAAGCGACCATTTTGTTATGGCTGATACAGGTAATGTGCTCATGGAAAAACCCCTCCTTGTGTTAGAATCCCTGAGTGGTTACTTTGGTGCCTCTGATTTCTTTTACGGTTACCGGCTCGCGGCGGGTGAGCACCTGAGCCTGCTTTTCCTGACCTTTGATCTTCACCGTTTTGCCGGTGTATGATTCAAGCGTTTCGGGAACCGTTGCCCCGTCGGTCAAGACGATCTCCGTATCCATGGCATTGCGCAGCGCCAACTGCAACTTGCCCTCGGTGGCGGCGAGGGCAAGTTTTTCGCCCTCTTCCGGGGTTACTTCAAGGGTAAAGACATCAACCGGCGAGGGCTCGCCTTTTTCATTCTTTTGAATTTCAGCGCCGGTTGCCAGCACCGGGATATTTTCAAGAATAACTTTCGTCACCTGCTTCTTGTCGCGCGGATCTTCAATGCTGACCAGCACGTCAACGATATTGCCCGGTCTGATGAGACCGGCAAGCCCGATAACTTTATCACCCTTAACCGCTATTGCCCGTTTGCCGGTTTTGACCACGGCAGCCATGCCCCCCGTGGTAACGCTTGCCGGCGCCAGTTTGGTTTCCAGAACCGGTTCATTGGCTTTTAACGGCTGAATGGTAACCCGGCCTTCAAGCTGATTGAGGTCGCTGAAATAGCCGGGCGGGAGTGTTTCCTTGAGATAGGGGACGAGGCGTAATTGCTCTTTGTTAATCTTGGTGCCCCAGGGCAGATCAATGGCTGCCGATGCGATCATGACCGTTTCCTTCTCCGGGGCGACCTTGGGAGGCCCGATTTGCCGTTTTACCCAGTTATAGGTAAAAACGCCTCCGATGAAGGCTATAAACACGGCGAGAATTATTGGTAAAATTGCTTTCCAGATTCCCATAATCAACCCCCTTTGCTAAAAGTTGATAGTGTTTTTAAACGCGCCCTAATCTAACCATGATAAAAACAAACTGAACACTGAACATTGTATTATATAGCTATGAGATTGCTGCGTCGCAGTTGCTCCTCGCAATGACCGTTATCCCTGCTTCCATCAACTCATTACGTCATTGCGATCCCGATGTATGGGGAGAAGCAATCTCTGTTTTCAGACACTTCCAGCACAATGAAACCGTATCATGCGAAACGTTGTGAAAAATCCCGGTGTTTGCAAAGAATCTTTTACCACAGAACTGATCCGTATTAAATCAATTAAATTAAATACTGCGTTGTTCGCCAACCTGCCGCACCTCTTTTATATGGGCAGTTGATAGTGTGCTGCTTTGAGCCCCATCGTGAGTAATGCGCCCAGCGCAATGGCAACCCCGTAACACAGCTTGGGCGGGTTTTCATCGTCGCCGGCGGGTATGGGAATAAAGTTGCCGGTGCATACCAGTGTTTTTACCGTTGCGGCAATTCGGTTGAGGGCTTTCCTGCTTGCCTCGAATCTCAGCACCATAATTGCCACGGCATAGATGCCGCCGATAATCCCCGTGAACAGAAAGGCGATGAGGACGCTTTTCGGTCCCAGCACAGCACCCACCGCCCCCATAAGTTTGACATCCCCTGCCCCCATGCCGCCGGTCAGGTAAAAAATACCCAGCATCGCAGACCCCGCAAACAAGCCGCCCATGCTCAGCATTAAACCGTTCACGCCATAATACACGATATGATAGAGGAGACCAATGATAATGGTGGGGTAGGTCAAGAGGTTTGGTATTTTGTGAAGATAAAGATCAATGACAGACGCTGTGATTAAAACACCGGCTAAAAAAACGCATACATACCAATCACCGATTGATTGTCCGCCCATTGCGCCCTTCCCCTTTTAGCAAACAGCCGGTTATCTGTTCTGAGCTTAATAAATATAAAAGCTAAATAAAAGAGTTATACTGCCCAGATTTAAAAATTACTTTAGAATTTATTGCAAATTCATACTTCCCCTGTCATGCGCATTAATTTATTGTGATGACAGGGGAAGATGAATGCAGAGTAAGTCGTTAAATGTTCTATTAGGCGATGCCTAACGCATCAACAACGGACTGAAAAACACTTACCAACTGCTGACCAAGTGTGGTAACCACGGCAATAATCACGGCTGCAATCAGCGCCACCATAATGCCGTATTCAACAGCAGTGGCTCCTTCTTCTTCACGAAAGAATTTTTTTAACAGTTCCATAATTTTTTTTCCTCCCTTTTAAACGTTTGTTTTGAGTTTATAATAGAAAACCTAAAAACTACTTGTCAACTAAATTTTTCACCTCCTTTCTAAGATTATGTAAAATAACATATATAGAAATGTTACGTATCATATATTATCGTTAAAAAATTTTTTAATGTCAATTGAAATCTTTGCAGACATTTTTTACATTTTTTTAAAATATAAACTTATATACCAGGTAAAAATATTGCATCTTTAACCTCAGCACCTGAAATCATAATGCCGCAAACTTAATGTGCGGGCTGACGGAAATGCCTGTTGAATATGTTATAAACAGAAATAGGCATTATGCGATTATTGAATATTCATGTGCTGTAGATTCGACGACAGGTTAAGCAGTTAAAACGCCAACGACTTTATTGCGATTGAAAAAATCTGAACGATTTTTTATTATACTGTTATGATTAGCAAATTCAAGGTCTAAAAGTTAAATGTTATTTTTTTTATTTTAAAATGCCATCGTCTCATTTTTATCCGGCTGTTTTTTTTACCACAATATTAACTGGGTGCCACGGCTTTGCAAATGAAAAGGCAGAGCTGTTTCAGACCCTGCCTCTGTGGGTGAAAACAATAATCAACACTCCTGTTCACATTGAGGCTGACCGCATCCGCCACACCCGGGATCAATGTCGCAGACATCGCCGATGCCGTCATTATCGGCATCCCCTTGCTGGGTATTGCAGTGATCAGGACAATTATCGCAGCTATCCGGTATGCCGTCGCCGTCCCGGTCGGGAAACACACAGTCGCCCAGTTCAAACGGGGTCGCCGGCGGAATAATAACTTCTACGGGCAGGGAACTGTCTATGGTGGTATTATTGCCAAGCTGGCCTTCAGAATTATCGCCCCAGGTCTGCATGGTGCAGCCCGCCGTAATCGCCGCCGAATGATAATTCCCGGCGCCGATACTAATCACATCGCCAACTTGTAAGACCGCTACCGGAACTTTTCTCAGGGTTGTTGTCCCGTCGCCAAGCTGTCCATCCGTATTCAGCCCCCACGCTCGGACTGCGCAGTCGCCTCGCAGCGCTACCGAATGGTCTTTCCCCGCAGCAACCTTCTGAATATTGCTGATGGTGCTTACCTGCACCGGCGTCAGTTTATTGGTCAGAGAGTTGATGCCAAGCTGCCCGCTATCATTGAGCCCCCACGCCCAGACCGAATTATCGGTCTTGATGACCAGATTGTGCCATCCGCCGACAGCAATAGCCATGGCACCGGTAAATCCCCCGCCGCCGGCATTCAGAACCTGCACCGGACTCAATCTGGTCGTGGTCGAATTGTCTCCAAGCTGGCCGTATTTATTGGCGCCCCACGCCCAGACCGTGCCGTCGCTTTTCAGCGCAATGCTGTGAAAGGTGCCGGCGCCGATCGCCACGACCCCGCTCAGTCCGCTGACCTGGGTGGGTTTGGTTTTATCTCTGGTTGAGCCGATGCCAAGCTGCCCGTAATTGTTGCGCCCCCATGCCCAGACCGTGCCGTTGCTCTTTAACGCCAGGGAGTGATATTCGCCCCCTGCCACGGCCACTACCCCGCTCAGACTGCTTACGGTGACGGGTGTTGACCGATCATTGGTGGTGCCGTCGCCAAGCTGTCCGTAAAGATTTGAACCCCATGCCCGCACCGTGCCGTCGCTTTTCAGCGCCAGCGTATGCCATGAGCCCGCGGCAACCGCCGTAACGCCGGTCAAACCGCTCACCGGCACGGGCGTGCGTTTGCCAACCGTTGTCCCATCGCCAAGCTGGCCGGAGGCATTGGCACCCCACGTCCAGACCGTGCCGTTGCTGTGAAGGCTTACCGTATGCCATTCCCCGCCTTCCGTCATGGGCTCAGCTTGCGCCGGTGCGCCTGCGGTTACCAAGATGCCCATCACGAAAAAAAAGATTGGAATGAGGCAAACATTTGCATGGTGCCGATTAGTCCTGGTCTGTTTCATACGTATTGTCCTCCTTTGCAGAGGTGAATAAAATTGCCGTTGCTATTGCTTCCTATGAGATTCTGCGTCCCGAAAACGTGCAGGGCTCAGAATGATATTTTTTTCCATAACCGGTTGCGCACACCTATTATACGCTTTTTGTCGCTTGCCGGTCAAATAGTATATTGGAAGGGCAACCCAATAATTAATTCATTGCGGCGGGCATGGCGCTCTTGAGGTAGTGGTTTTGCGGCATATTACCCGGCCCCGATGGCGAACGCCTGCTGTTTCTGCGCGACGATTTTTTTCACTTCCTGCAACAGGGTATTCAAGCTGAACGGTTTGAAGAGAATGCCGTCCGCAGTGGCTTTTAACATATCCGTTCCCTCAGTATGGCCGGTGGTAATGAGAATGCGCACGCCCGGATCTATGCTGCGCAGACCCTTCATGCAGGTTTTGCCGTCCATGACCGGCATGGACATATCAAGCATCACCAAATCAATGCCGTTGCCGTTCTCCCGGTGTTTTTTATACACGTCTATGGCTTCCTGCCCATTGGCTGCTTCGCTCACCTGATACCCGGCGGTGAGCAGCAATTCTTTTGCTATCTCCCGCAGTTGCGGCTCGTCGTCAACCACCAGGATATGCTCCCCTGCGCCCGCTGCCTGAAAACCGTCAATTTCCGGGGCAACCTCTTCTTCATACACTTCTTCCTCCACCGGCAGATATATTTTAAAGCAGCTCCCCCGGTAGAGTTCGCTTTCCACCGTAATATGCCCGCCGTAATTCTTAATGATGGAATAGACAATTGCCAAGCCCAGCCCGGTTCCTTTGCCCGGCTCTTTGGTGGTGAAAAACGGATCAAAAATATGTTCCAGAACATAGTCCGACATGCCTTTTCCGGTATCCTGCACTTCAATCAGCACATAGGCGCCGGCACGCTGCAGGGAATTGGCGACGCAATATGCTTCATCCAATTCGGTGCACCGGGTTTTAATGGTCAGTGCGCCGCCGTCCGGCATGGCATCGCGGGCATTGACGGCAAGATTGAGCAGCACCTGCTCAAGCTGATTGCTTTCCGCCCTGATAAACGGCAGATGGGGCTGAAGGTCAATGTTCAGTTCAATCTGCGGGGGCAGGGTTTGGCGCAGCAGGCGATGCATGCCGTCCACCAGTTGGTTTATTTTCACCAGTTTCAGCTCGCCGGTTTCAGAACGGGAGAAGGTGAGCATTTTGCGGGTCAGACCGGCAGCCCGCTGACAACTGGCGTCAATGTCATGAATATACAGTGATAAAGGATTGTCCGTTTCTATTTTCATCTTCATGAGCTGCACATACCCCTGAATGGCTGCCAGGATGTTGTTGAACTCGTGCGCCATGCCCGCTGCGAGGGTGCCAACCGCTTCCAGCTTCTGGGAACGCTGCAGTTGGAGTTGCAACTGCTCTTTTTCCGTTATGTCCTGCAGGGTTTGGATGGCGCCGATGACGTTGCCGTTCTCATCCCGCAGCCGCGCTGCCAGAAAGTAGATGTTTTTCTTCACCACGCCGCCGATGGTCAACTGATCTGCCGCCTCATACGCCTCGGCAATGGCATGGCTGCGAAACAGCCGTTTTTCGCGATAAAACTGCTGCAGGGCGCGTTCGTCCATGTCCAGCACCAGGTCGGCAAGGGCCGGCATGTTTTCATTCTGATAAAATATCTGCCGGTTTAGGGGGCGGCCCAGCGCTACCTGTTTAATGATGCCGGTGAGGTTTTCGCAGGCGCGGTTCCAGACCACCACCAAATGATCCATGTCAATCACAAAGGTGGGGATCGGGCTGCCGTCAAGAATAATTTCCAGTCGCTGCCGTTCCTTGATAACCGCTTCTTCGGCGCTGCGGCGCTCCGCGATTTCCTGTTGCAGTTTTTCGGTTAACTCCAGCAATTCCATGGTGCGCGACTGCACCCGCGACTCCAGTGCCTGGTTGACCCGTTTGATTTCCTGATCTTTTTGCCAGGTAGCACCGATGGTTGACGCAAATTCATGCGCCAGAATGCCCAGTTCGTCTTTGCGCTTCAGCGCGGTAATTTCTGCTATGGCGTCGCGCTTGCCCAGACGCGACTGGATGGAAAATTTCGTGATGAGGTTTGTCAGCCGAATAATGGGATGGATGATGACGTGGTAGAGGAGCAGAAAAAGCGCCAGCGACAGAAACAGCCCGACATAAAAAACAGGTCCTGCAAGATAGAGTTTTTTATATAAAAAAGATATACCAGCTAAATATAAAATAAAATTAACTGAAACTACTATTAATAGTTTTTGTGTGAGTTTCAAAATAGTAAACCTTTTAAATTTACCGATATGTGTGATAATAATTGCAATGAATTGCTTGTGTAACTTTCGGTTTTTATTTAAAATTCTTTAGGATGACAACCTTCACTCAAATCACCATCAGACAAAAGCTGGCCGCCGGTTTTGCGCTGATGTTTCTGTCAGTGCTCACCATAAGCGTGTATGCAGTCATTCAGCTCAACCGCCTTGATCGGCTGATAAACACCGCCCTGAGCGTTGATTCTGAAATTTTGAAGAATGCCGAGTATCTGATAAATTCGCTGCTCACGCAGGCCAGCAGTAATCAAAAATTCATGATAACCGGCGATGCTGCGTTCAAACGACTGTTCGGGGAAAACGCCGAGGAATTCCTGAAACGGCTGGATGCCATAGAGGCGCGGGCACAGACCGACCCGCAACGGGAGGCCATTGCTGCCATACGGGGGGCATACCAGCGGTATGCCGCAACGGTGAATAAAGAGTTTCAAACGGAAGGTCTGCTCAACAGAACCCCGGACAGCACCAAGCAGGAATTGATTGCCGAAATCAGCGCAGCCATCAGCACCCTGAATGAAACCACCCAGCGTCTGCTTGACCGCAAAATGCGCTACTCCCGGGAGGTGAGCAAAACCGGCACCAGAATCGCCCTGCTCTTCACCCTGGCGGCGATTGCCTGTGGCATCGGGTTCGGTCTGGTGATAATCCGCTCGCTCTACAGCCCGCTGCGCAGATTAAAAGAAGGCACGCAGGACATAGCGCGCGGCAATTTCAACGCCCGCATACCCATAGAAAGCCGCGATGAGCTGGGCGAATTGTCCGCAGCATTTAATCAGATGTGCGACCGCTTGCGGGAGCTTGACCGCCTGAAATCCGACTTCATCGCCAATATCACCCATGACCTGAAAACCCCGCTTGCCTCAATCACCGAGGCAAATCAACTGCTGCTGGAAGGGGTGGGGGGCGCGATTTCTCCGCAACAGGAGCATCTCCTGCAGATTATTCGGGACGATGCCGCCCGGCTGTTGCGTCTGATTGAAAGCATCATAGATTTAACCAAAATGGAAGCCGGGCTGGCGCAGTATCAGTGGGTGCTCGCCGATATCGGGCCGGTGATTGCCGAGGCGGTGGAGGCCATGCAGCTTCTTGCGGAGAGCAAACATATCGCCCTTTCCGCCACGGTCGCGCCTGACCTGCCGAAGCTGCTGATAGACCGCGACAAGCTGGGGAACGCCTTGATTAACCTGCTGAGTAATGCTATAAAGTTCACGCCCGCCGGCGGCAGCGTGCGCATCGCCGCAAAGCTGGCGACCCAGGAACAGTCCGCACCGGAGAGCGCTGCTGCGCGCACCCGTGATGGGGATGTTGTGGAAATTTCGGTGGCAGACACGGGCATTGGTATCGCGCCCGAAGATCTGCCAAACATTTTTGATAAATTTTTCCAGGGGCGTCGCGGCGGCCAGCAGAAAGGCTCCGGCCTGGGACTGGCCATTGCCCAGCACATTATTCACGCCCACGGCGGCCGCATTCGCGCCGCGAGCAGCGACGCACCGGGCGCCACGTTTTATATTCTCCTGCCGGTTTCGGAACCAAAGGCGACCAGCAGCGCCGCGGCCTGAGACCGGCGGCAGATACGAGGAATCACGGCAATGCCCCGAGGTATTCGGTTGCACATGGAACATCTGTGCCGGGTGCTGCTGCCCGCACTGGTCATCAGCCTGGCAAGCGGCTGCAGCCAGGTCGCCTATCTTTCGTCAGCCCGCGATCAGCAGCTATTCGCCGACATTGAGCACACGTATCGTCACGGTGCCTATCAGCAGTCCCTTGAGCACTGCGGCGCGCTGCTTCAAGAATTCCCGGGCAGCAGCTTTTCTGCGCCGGCGCTGCTGTATGCGGGGCTCAACAGCCTGCAACTGCATTACCTGGATGACGATTACCGCGATGCGCTGCGCTATTTTGAACAGGCAAAAGACCGGTTCCCGGACAGCGTGTATGCCGATCAGGCCGGCGCATGGATTGCAGTGCTGTCGCGGGCACTGCAGGTCAAGCAGGACTTGCAGAGCGCGGAAGCGCAGTATGGCCATTGCCGGCAGACACTGGATGAGCGGGAGCGGCGCCTGGTGAAATTAAAGACCGAAACCGAAAAGCTTAAAAAAGAGATCGAGTTGCTGAAAACAGTTGACCTGCAAATACACCAGCAAAAAAGGGACATGAGCAATGCCGGAAAGCAGTGAGGAGAGCCGGGCAAAAATTCTGGTGGTTGACGACGAGCCCCATATCCGCGACCTGATAAAAATACGGCTGGGGTCGCAGGGCTATGACGTCATTGAGGCAGCCAGCGGTGCGGAAGCCCGCGCCGCCGCCGCCCAGACGGTTCTGGATCTGGCAATCATAGATTTAAAACTGGGCGAAACAGAAGACGGGCTGCAGGTCATGGAGCAACTGCTGCTCATTAATCCGCAAATGCCGGTCATCATCCTGACCGCGCACGGCAGCATTGAAAACGCGGTGGCAGCCGTTAAAAAAGGTGCGTACAGCTATCTCACCAAGCCCTATAAACCTGAAGACCTGACCCTGCAGGTGAAAAATGCCCTGGAAAAACAGCGCCTGACCAAAGAAGTGACCATCCTGAAAGGCATGCTGCAGGAGCGCTTTGCGGTCAAAAATATCATCGGCAACAGCCCGCCGATGCAGGAAATTTTACGCCAGGTGGAGCGCGCTGCCCGGACCGATGCAACGATTATGCTGTATGGGGAGAGCGGCACCGGCAAAGAGCTGATCGCACAGATTATTCATCTGCAGAGCCGCCGCTCCCGGGGCCCGTTTGTTGCCGTGAATTGCGGCGCAATTCCCGAAGGGCTGCTGGAAAATGAGCTGTTCGGCCATACCCGCGGCGCTTATACCGATGCCCGGGACACCAAGATCGGGCTGTTCACCCAGGCCGACAAAGGCACCCTGTTCTTAGACGAAATTGGCGATACCAGTGCGGGCTTGCAGATAAAACTGCTCAGGGTGCTGGAAGAAAAGGAATTCAAACCCTTGGGCGGGGAACGGTCGGTCAAGGTTGATGTGCGGATTATTGCGGCATCAAATAAGAACTTGCAGGAAGCGGTGGCGCGGGGCACGTTTCGCGAGGATCTTTTTTACCGTATCCATGTGGTGCCGATCTCTTTGCCGCCGCTGCGCGACCGCAAAGAGGACATTCCGCCGCTGGTGGAACATTTTATCAGGCAATTCAGCAAGGAGCTGGGCAAAGAAGTCAAGGGACTGACCCCTGCCGCCATGCAAAAACTCATGCTCTACCATTGGCCGGGCAACATCCGCGAACTTAAAAACGTGCTGGAACGAGCGATGATTCTGACCAGCCATAACCTCATTGATGAACAGGATCTGCTGCACATGGCGTACCCTGCTGGCGGAACGGCTGAGCGCGCGCGCTATCCCTCGTTTAAACAGGCAAAGGAGGATTTTGAAAAGGGGTATCTGATGCAGTTGCTGACCCAGACGCAGGGCAATGTGGTGCAGGCGGCGAAACTCGCGCAGCGCTACCGTGGGGATTTATACCGGCTGATGAAAAAATACGGCTTGAAAGCGGAGGCGTTTAAATAACAATGTTGCTGACCCGTTTCGTCAGGATCGGCACATAAACGTGAGTGCTCAAAATACGCGCTTGTTTATTTAATCCGGATAATGCGCACCTTGAGCGTGGAGCAGCCCACCAGGTCTATGGAATAGACTTTGTAGAGCGCATAAAGCGCTGCAGTGCCGATCAAGCCCATCCCCACAACGGTCTCAATAATGACCAGTCCGACGGCAAGCGAGGTAAGGGCGGCTGCCAGCAATGCCGGAACTTCGCCGAAAAAAAATGACAGCACAATGCCGATGACCGCCAGAATTGCCACCACCACTAAGCCGCGTTTGGTGATGATTTTCATGCGTTTGAACTGCAATAGTTTCCGTGCCAGATCTTCATCATCAATTAATATTTCATCCTCGTTGCGTTCAATCGCTTTTCTGAGCTCTTCTCTGGTCTTAACCGCTATCATGAACGTCCTCTCCGCACCCGTTTACGTATATGCCACGCAGAAGAAAGCGTTTAACTATTTCCCAGGTTCATCCGATACCTGTTGACGGCTGGCAGTTATTAATCCCCTCTACCCCCCTGAAGGCATAGTCTTTCAGGGGGCTTTTTTTAGCCTCCGCCGCTGATTGACAACTGCAGAAAATATGCTATATTAAATTTTGAGGGTTTTAAAACCCCTCATGTTCCCCTCTTTTTTTACCCCTGGGACGGGTTTACTCGTTCCGGGGGTTTTTTGCTCTCACGTGCCGCAGGGTAACAAAACGACCTCGGGTATTGTGATGCTGCCCACCTGCCAGGCGGGGTGTACGCGGCATGAAACCGATCAGATCAGAACACGCCGATTTGCCAGATTCTAGAGGCATGCCCTCACACCATTGTTAAACTATCAGCAGATTTTCATTCGAGCGAGATTCTGGCAGGGGCAGTGCCGGGCTGAATGTGCACCAAATAGTGGATAAAACACCTGAAGTCGCCGTGCTGCACAACAGTTCAGTTGTTTTTTTGCTCAGAGAGTCTGGCGAGAATTTCAAGATTATCGCGCATGCGCTTTTGCGCTGCCTTGAAGTTAGCCTTGTTTTTACACCGTTTCCGTTTGCGGATTGCCTCAGTCTTTGCAGTATTGGAAGCCACAACCCATTACCTCCTTTTCCGGTTACATTTTATTTTATATTAGCAGCTTGCCTGCCGTATGTCACGCGAAATTTTTTCCGGACGCTCGCCAACCCGCCCCTCAAAACCTGAGAAACACCGCATGGGGACTGAAAAAAAGCACCGGCAATCATGGAAAACATGACCGGCCCAACGGCACAAGGCGTAACACACGAGCGGTGCGGTTTCTTTTCCGGGGACAGTGCACGTCCGGCATAACATGGTTTTTAAGCAAAAAATCTATTTACATTTATACTATAAAAGGCTATGGTTACCAGCAACAGGGTATTGTGCTGCAGGCGCGGATTTAACCAGCGCGCCGCTTTGCAGCAACAGTCTGGCGACAAAACAGGCAGTGAGTTCAGTAGTTATTCACCACGCGAGTTGGGTTCGGTATTTTGGAGCCCATGCCATTTCGGTCTTGCGCCTGAGCTGTGCAGCTCTACGGCAGCTCTCAAAGTAATGTCCCGACGAGCGGTATTTTATGAGGAAAGGAGGGATTTGAGAGTATGGCAAAAGGCCGGGTGAAATGGTTTGACAAGAAAAAGGGCTATGGTTTTATTGAAGCCGATGGCCAGGGCGATGTATTTGTCCACTACAGCAACATTGAAGGCGACGGGTTCCGGCTGCTCAAGGACGGCGAGCAGGTGAGTTTTGAAGTGGAAAACAGCCCGAAAGGACCACACGCCATCAAGGTAAAAAAAATGGAATAGCCACCAGCTACATGCGTCAATGGGAAAGCGCTCGAACATGGTTCGGGCGCTTTTTTATTCGCGACAACGTTCCCCACAGGCAGAGCGCGAGGGACGGTTTTGGCGGGGCGTGAGAAAATTCCGCTGCGTTTTCCCTTGTGTGTGCTCCGGTTCAATTCCACACCTTTCCGTGTGCGTGCCGTTTTGCCTGGTTCATCACTCTCGCTTGCGGGGGAAACTCCGTGACCGAAAAATCCCTTGACAAAACTATTTTAAAAAATTAATATTCCGGAAGCGGAATATCCGTAATTGAAAATCTTGCATTCTCCCGCTGCCGCGAAAGCCAGCGGTCGGGCAAGCACGTTCATAGCAGGTTCTGTTTACGGTTGTGCCATGACCAAAAAAGTTGATGCCCTGGACGCCAAGTTGCTGATTGTCAGAGATTTCATTGACGAGTTCTATCATAAGACAATTTTTCAAAAAGGCAGCAGCAACGCAACCTCCGACTTGACGCCATCTGTTATCAAAGCCCTGTTTGCCTTTGCGGATGAAAATAGCGCCTACCCCATCGGCGAGCTGGGGAGAAATGCGCGGGTCAAAAGTTCCACTATCACCGATATGATTGACCGTCTGGAACGTGACGGAATAACCGAACGGCTTCGAGAAAATGGCGACCGCAGAGTGATTAAGGTGAGACTTACGGCAAAGGGCAAAAAGATCCGCAGGGAATTTACCCGCAAACGGCGCAAAGAGTTCGAAGCGCTTTTTGCGAAGCTTAACGACAAAGAAAAAAAGGCTCTGTTGCATCATTTGGAAGAGGCATACCAAATACTTAAAAAAATATAACTCATACACTCCATTCACAGTGAGGTGGAATTATGCACGATGTGCATAGAGATACGCTGCTGCACAAAGGAAAGTCAAAGAATATAAAAAAGGGCGGTGACCTTCACCGCCACCAGCATCCGCACGATGATTCCCCTGGCGGCCATGATCAGGGCCGGGAATATCACCACGACCACCATCACGATCACCGCACCGCCGCACACAACCATCAACAGGAAGCGCAGCAGAGACATCACCACCATAATATGGATACCCCTCATGGGCACACCCACAATCATGATGAAGCAGCATATGAAAATCATGAGCACGATGCGCATCGCCACAGCCATGTCCATGACAGAATAGAAGAAGATCGCGCGTTCACGCATATTCATGAGCACGGGCACAATTTTTTCCACAGCCATCACCATACCCACCACCCGGAACACACAACTATGATTCACCGAATGTTTGGCGACCCTTTACGGGACTGGTTTGCCGTGCTCCTGATGGCGATTCTTATTGGCATAGGCTACTTCAACGTGCTGCCCGAAACACTTTCCTCCGGGATGCTGCTCTGCGCTGCTGTGATTGGCATCTTTCCCCTGCTGAAAAATGCCCTCTTCAAATCAATAGCCTGCAGAAGATTTTCACTGGAAATACTCTTGGGCGTTCTCTTGATGGGAGGGTTGCTGCTCGGCAATTTTTTGCAGGTGGCGTTGATATCTTTCTGTCTGCTGGTCGGCAGCTTTTTGCGCCTGGATTTTTCCTGGAAGAGGGGATGAACCCATGCATGACATTGCCCGGGAAACCGTTATCGGAAAGGAAAGTGCGTCGGCACCTGTCTTTCAAGAAACCAATTTTGACCGGTTCATCGAACGCTACCGGGAATTCATCAATCCCGCAGTTTGTGTCATCCTCATCATCCTCGTTTGGTTAAAGGGAACGGACACATCCGCTGGAATCTACCTGGCACTTGCTGCGGCTGTGCTTTCCGGCTACCCGATTGTCAGGAATTCGGTTGTTTCTACCATCACCAACAAGAAGTTGAACGCTGAAGTGCTGGTAACCATTGCCCTCATTGCGTCCATTGCTGTTGGAGAATATCTGGCAGGCGCAATCGTCGTTCTTATGATGAATATCGGGGAACTTCTGGAGGATATTACCATTGCCAAAACCGGTGAAGCGGTTCGTTCCCTTATGGAACTTGAGGCCCAAACGGCACGTGTCATACGTAATAATAAGGAACAGATTGTGGGCATTGATGAGATACGGCGCGCCGATATTGTGCTCGTGCGACCGGGCGAGAAGATTCCGGTGGATGGGATTGTTCGTGATGGCCGGGGAGAAGTTAACCAGGCTCCCATCACCGGCGAATCGGCGCTTATACTCAAGGAGCCGGGTGATGAAGTTTTTGCAGGCACTCTCAATCAACTGGGTGTGCTGAGAATAGAGGTTACCAGAACGGTTTCGGAATCGATCCTTGCTAAAATTATCGAACTGGTTCGAAAAGCACAGGCTGAAAAACCACCGATTGAAAGAATTGCCGATACATTTGCCGGCTGGTTTACTCCGGCAATGCTCAGCCTTGCTGGTGTGGTGTGGCTTGTGACCGGAGAAATCCTTCGTGCTGTTACCGTGCTCGTGGTTGCCTGTCCCTGCGCGTTTGTAATTGCAACTCCAACAGCCGTTGTGGCAGGCATTGGCAACGCTGCCCGCCGGGGAATTCTTATTAAAGGCGGCGCAATCCTTGAGGTAATCGGCAAGCTGACAACCTTTGTGTTTGACAAGACCGGCACTCTTACCTATGGCACCCCCTCGGTCAAAGCAGTACGCGGGTTTGGCAATACCGCGGAACATGATGTTCTGAAATGGGCGGCAACGGCCGAGCGACATTCAGAGCATCCGCTGGCAGAGGCAATCCTAAGATACTGCACCGCACATGAGATTTGGCCATTAGATCCCGATGAGACCCGTGTGATTGCCGGTCGTGGAATCGTAGCAAGAAAAGACGGAAACGAGATTCTCGTGGGCAATGAGCGATTGTTTACAGAAAAAGATACCCCCCTTACTGCTGAGGCACAGCAGTTCTTGTCTGACATGGCCACCGCCGGGGCAACTGGTGTGCTGGTGGGGTATCAGGCACAGATTATCGGCGGTATTGGGATAGCCGACACGTTAAAAACCGAAGTTTATGAATCAATCAAAGACCTCAAACGTCTCGGCATCCATAACGTGCTCATGCTCACCGGGGATAATAAAACTGTTGCGCAAGCAACGGCTGCGGGAGCCGGGCTGGACGAAATAGTAGCAGACCTTTTACCTGAGCAAAAGCTGGAATATATTAAAGGTCTTAAAGCTGCCGGTGAAAAAGTCGCGATGGTGGGGGACGGCATAAACGATGCCCCCGCTCTTGTTGAAGCAGATGTAGGTATTGCCATGGCGGCGATCGGCGCTGATGCGGCTATCGAAGCAGCAGACATTGCTCTGATTGGAGACGATCTCGGCAAAGTCAGCGAAGCCATAGCCTTATCACGAAAAACAGTCTCTATTATTAAACAGAGTATCTTCCTTTCGATCGCGATCAACAGCCTTGCCCTTATACTTGCGTCTACCGGTGGAATCGGCCCGGTATTTGGGGCAATTATCCATAACATTGGCTCCATCATCGTTGTCGGTAACTCGTCACGATTGATCGGCTATCGGTTTAAAAAGCACGCCTCATGGTTTATGTAGAGGATTACGTGGAGATTGATTTTACACAACCCGGTTTATGGACACTGTTGATAGCGACTTTTACCCTTGCTGCTACCCATACGGTTTCGCCCGATCACTGGTTTCCCTTTGTCATGGTTGGCCGGGCAAGCAAATGGAGGTTGTCATGGGTGCTGCTGCTGGCACTCATTGCCGGTGCCGGCCATGTATGCACCTCGGTTGCCATAGGACTAGTCGGCGTCTTTGCAGAAAAAGGGGCGTCTAAAACTATTGCGGGGCGGCTTGAAGAGACAACCCCGTGGTTATTGATGGGCTTTGGCTTTGGGTATGCCGCTTATGCTCTGTACAAACAATACGCGGGGACAAAAAGGCATTCTCACGGAATCCCCATGTTAAACAAATGGCTCGGCATCAGCGAACATGCCTATGATCTGCCTGGGCAGGCACATAGTCATGCTCAGGATATAAATTTCCATATCGGAAAGAAATTTATTATTTACCTGCACAAAATGGATATCAGGGTATATGCGACGCATGATGATCACCTGCACAGCTATGACGCAACCACAGAAAATGATCATTCGCATAAGCATTACCACGGTGAACTTCTTCATGAGCACAAACATACACACAAAAGCGTTGGTTTTGTTCACAGCCATGACGAATACTCTCATGCGGGAGGAGCTGGTCAGCTTAAAGATAAACGGGCTGGCTGGGGATTGGTGGCGATCCTGGGGCTAACACCCTGCATTGCCTTGCTGCCTCTCACGTTTACGGCAGTAAAATACGGCACCGCGGCGGTCATTTTGGTAAACATATCGTTTGCTGTGGGCACCTTGGGCACTATTGTGCTGTTTACCTGGCTCGGTTATCTTGGATTGTCCTGGATTAAGCTTGATTTTTTTGAAGAATACGGAGATGTTATAGCCGGCGTCATCATCGGTCTTCTGGGCGTTGCAACAATTGTATTAGAGCTGTGAAATGGCACTCACATCACCACATCACTCACCGAGAGGAGCATGGCATGAGCGAGATTGTAACTGATATTGGCTTTGACTCTCAAAGCCTGTGGCAGGCCAAGGGATTTACCCCTCACCCCTTTCCCGAGCGCACCTGGCCGCTGTTGAAAGAACTGAACCTGAAACGGCTGACCCAGGTGGAGGGTGAAGATTTAACCCCCATTCAGGGAATCATCAAGCAGCCCATGGCAGAAGGCACATTTAGAAATTTCTGCAATGAAAAGATAGAAAAACTTGCCCTCATGTGGCTGCTGATTTCAAAAAGCATCGCCGGGGGAAGCTGGGTCGGCTGGCCAGATGATGCGTATGACTTCCCGGCGCTGATCATCGCCTGGGAAGAGTCAAAAAAGCGGCTGCATATCATTATTGATGTCATGCCGATTGTGGACTGCGTGGAATACGAATGGTATCGGGAGAAATACCTCGACGGCATTGAACCGGTTTATAACGAATATAAAGATTTAATCGGGCCCAATTCCACCTATCGCTGGTTCCGCGCCATGCAGGGCCCGTATCATATTTTTGACAGCCCGAATGAAAAGCGCGACCGCGCGCTGGCGTGCGAGATTGCCTATATTAAATACTGGGTTGAGGTGGTAAAAAAAGCCGAACCGGTGGCTGATGCCGCCTATCGTGAATATGCAGTGCGGCGCAAGCGGATCGTAATGACGCAGTTGCGGCAACGCGACCCGCTGGGCTCGGTCTTGATGCGCACCCTGGGACCGGAACTGGGCAAAAAGAGCGTGTTAGGCTATACGTAAAAAACCCGCGGAGAGCGCTGAGGTATGCTCTGGGTTCTCACCGAACAATGAATTCAAGATGCGCATGGTGCCCGACACAAATACCGGCGATGGTGATACGCAAAAGAAAAAATCACAGCACAATCGCTCTGCAAACAGTCCGGCAGAAAGAGGCGCAGCGACAAAAAAGATAAGCTGTATGCAGGTTGCAGTTTTTCTGTGCCCGCCGTGGTTTAATGGCAGGTAAATTTTTCGAAAGGAGTGCGGTATGCCGTCTATGATAGAAATTATGCAAAGAGGGGCTGAGCTGGTTAATAACGATGAAGAGTTTAAAGCCCAGATGGTTGAATTAGACGGGGACATCATTTTTTGGCGGTTCGAAGACGACCAGCCGGCGGTAACCACCCGTCTTGACAAAGGGGTGCTGATCGTGGAAGAAGGAGAACACCCTGATTCGCAGGTAGGAATGAAGCTCAAGGCCAAAGTGCTCCTTGATGTGATTGATAATTCGCTTGAGGCCAAAATGATGTACACCTTTACCGAACTGGTGAAAGGGGATGTGGAACTTGCCCGCCATCATGTATTTGCCCTGGTTCCATACATCTACGGGATGCAGGATTACTATGACAGCGATGAAGGATTTCGAAGCATGGTGGTGGACAAAAAGCAGCAGCTCGGAGGATAATGCCGGTGGATGTTCATGAACACCGTATCGTGATTGATGAAGAGCGGTGCATTGGCTGCGGCGTTTGTGTTGAATACTGCCACGTTGACGCCATCCGCATCAATGCCGAACGAAACGTCGTAGAAGTGGTTGACCTGGACCTTTGCATTGAATGCCATAGCTGTCAGCAGCGCTGTCCGGAAAACGCTATCCGGGTGTATCCCCAGATAGAAGAAGTCCTGCCGGGACTGTAAGGGAAGAGGAGCAGTATCATGGAGATTACCTTCACGGTAGATACAGAACGCTGTCTGGGGGCGGAGGCCTGCGGCGGGGTGTGCGCCCGCGTCTGTCCGCCGGATATTATTGACTATGTTGAACAAAACGGGAAGCAAGTGCCGCGGGTAACCGACGTAGAACGGTGTATGAAAGACCACGGCTGCCAGAACAACTGTCCGGTTGCGGCGATCACCGTTCTTCCTCCTCAGGAAGAAGGACGAAATTTTTAAGTAGGTATCTCAGGTAAAAGGAGGCGTGCCATGAAAGAATATCATTTAGAGAAAGAGGTGGGGTTCCGGTGTGATACCTGGCCGGCAAAAAATGTTCCCGAGATCAGACCATTTCCCGAGGAATGCTGGGAAATACTGCGCACCCTTAACGTAAAACCGCTGCGCGGCATGTATCAGGGGTATAATATGGATCTGCTGCTTGAGAACCTTGATTCGCCGATGGCAAAAGGTGCGGTGCGGGTGTTTGAGTCGGAGAAAATAGAAAAAGTGTGCCTCTGGTGGCAGGTGCTGTCAGGTCGTTCTATCTCCGGCGCTGTCATCGGCTTTCCCCGCGATGATTACGATTTTCCGGTCATGCTGATTGACTGGGACGAGGGACGCGGCCCGGGCCACGGCATGGTTGACCACATGCCGCTGTGTGACCTGGTGCTCAATGAGGATTACCGCATCAAATATCTTGACAAACTGGATAATACGTTCCGCGAATATTATGATATAATCGGTCCACCGTCGCTGCACGTCTGGTTTCGAACCCTTACCGGACCCTATTACAGTTTTTTCAGAACCCAGGCAGGCGGCACCCCCGAATACCGCCAGCGCATCCTGAATCTGCCGCTCCGCTACCTTCAGATGTGGGCAGATACGGTCAAGGAGGCGCAGCCGGTCACCGATCCCGCACACCGCGAATACTGCATAAAGCGCAAACGTGTGCTTCAGGAATGGCTGTTTGTCCGCGATCCCGTAACATCAGTGATGCTGCGCTGTTATGGCAAAGAAATCGGCTCGCTGGTAATGAAGGGTTTGTCATAGATACACGGTTAATCGTTTCAAGCGACACCTTTGTTTTTACAAGGAGAACCCATGCCCACCATAACTGAAGACCAGATCATTCAGATCGAAATTAAAATTGATGAAGAAAAATGCGTCGGCTGCGGCACCTGCATTTCGGTGTGTCCGGTTAATCTGCTGGAATTAAAGGTAGTGGGGAACAAGAAAAAAAGTTGTGCGCCGGATCAGAGTTTCTGCCTGAAATGCCACATGTGCGAGTTCCATTGCGGCTATGAAGCCATTAAAGTGTTCCCGCCATTTGAAGGGCAGCAGCCCACCGACCAGGCAAAAGTGCCGATGCGCCATCGGTAAAAAGCGCGCACTGCTTGGAAGCGTGCCGCATTGGTAACGGCAGGCCGGACGCTCAGCGTCGCACTTTACGGATTGCGTGCTGCGGTGCAACGCTCAAAGACAACGTGCGATAGGAAATGCATGCGGGTTCTTTTGATTCAGCCACCGATGTTTCATCAGCAAGTCCAGCTTTCCCCCAATCTGGGCCTCGCCTCCATTGCAGCGGTGCTGGAACAGGACGGCGTGCAGGTTGGCGTCATTGATGCGGCGGCAGAAAACCTTTCATACGACCGCATTGTGGAAAACATTCGCGCCTTTCAGCCACACCTTATCGGCGCAGGGGGCCAGACACCGGTCAGCCACCGCGCCTGCATCATCTTCCAGAGAACAAAACGGGAAATCAGCCGCGACATCATTACCATTGCCGGCGGGCCGCACTTCAGCTTTACCGACCAAGAATCATTGCGGGATTGCCCGGAACTTGATATTGTGGTGCGCGGCGAAGGCGAGGCGACCATCAGCCAGCTCTGTAAAGCACTGGAACAGGGCGAAGCCCTTGCTGATGTTCCGGGCATCACGTTTCGGAGCTGCGACGGCTCGGTGGTGCGCAATCCCGACCGTGAGCCCATTGCCGACATTGACTCCCTTCCCTTCCCTGCCTGGCATTTGTTCCCCATAGACAAATATCACTGGGTGGGAAACCGGCTGCTGGCGACCTCTTCCTCGCGCGGCTGTCCGTTTAATTGCCCCTACTGCGTCACCTGGAAAGTGCATAAAGGCGTGCGGCAGCGGAAACCGGCGCGAATTGTTGAAGAAATGGTTTGGGTAAAACGGAATTTTCATCACGACACGTTTTTCTTTCAAGATGATGCATCATTTCTGTCCCGCGAGCAAATGGAGGGATTTCTGGACGAGCTGGAAAAATGCGGAGAGAAACTATACTGGTATTATGAAACCCGGGAGGACGTGTTTCTGGGCTATCGGGATTTGTGGCGGCGGATGAAGGACAACGGCCTTTTCAAAATTGTCTTTGGCCTTGAAACCCCAGACCCGGCGCTGCGGGAAAAATTCGGCAAAAAGCCGTTTGACAGCCGGGCCGTCGTGCAAATGCTGGATATTCTGGAACGGGAACTGGATATCATGGTTTCGGTGTATCTGCTCTTTGGCCTTCCCGAGGACACCACCGAATCTCTGCAGGCAATCCTGGCATACGGAAAATATCTGTATCCCGATCATTGTTCATTTATCGTCGGCTCTATGGCAACGCCGTTTCCGGGCACTGATATGTATGAAGAACTAAAAGCACGCAATATGTTGACCAGCTATAATTGGAAAGACTACGGGTTCGGCACCTCGGTCATTAAAACGGCGGTGCCGCCGGAGCAACTGCAGGAAGTATTTAAGGGCTTCTGGATAAAAACCTATGTGCGGCCCAAGGCATTTCTAAAACAACTGCAGTTTTTAATGTCCGGAAACCGCTTTCGCAGAGCCATGGCCAAACAGTATATTAAAATGGCCATAGAAATGGCATCAGATGTTAAGAAAATGAGCGGCGAAGCCGATGAGGCATTTTAAAAAAGCGCCGGATGGAAGGGCGTGATGCTCCACGGATCCCATGATAATTGATAGTTCATGCCGTGCCGCGTCATCGCCGGCGAAACGGCGAGGGCGTTCTGGGCACATACTGGTTACCGGAGAGAAATGGGTCTTTTGCTGAATAGGTAAGGGAGAAATTCTGATGTCGTTAGATGTATATGCGTTTGGCAGCGCGCTGGTGGATATTCAGGTCAACGTTGAAGACGTCCTGCTGGAGGAGCTTTCTCTGCAGCGGGGGAACATGTATTTGACCGATCGAGGTCGCCAGGAACAGATCTTGGAAAAAATTCTCGGCGGCCGTATTACCGATCTTGGTGCTCTGGATGAGCGGGTAAATCTTGCCGCCGGCGGCAGCGCCGCAAACACCGTGTATGGCATTGCCCAGCTTGGCGGGACGGCGGCGCTCTGCGGCAAGGTCGCGGCAGACCCCTTTGGCCATTTCTACATAAAAGACATTCAGCAGGGCGGGGTGCTGTTCAACCAAAAGATGGTGGAGGGCATGACCGGTACCTGTATCGTGCTCATTTCCGATGACGCACAGCGCACCATGCTGACCTGCATGGCGGTGTCCAGTGAGATAACCGCTGCGGATCTCAATGAGGATTATCTAAAAAACAGCAAATACCTCTATATAGAAGGCTATCTTTTTGACAGCGCCGTTGCAACCCAGACGCTGCTGCAGGCGATTGCAACCGCTAAAAAACACCAAGTCAACGTTGCGCTATCCGCTTCAGATGCTTTTTGCATAGAACGGCACAAAGACCAGTTCCTCCAGCTCATAAAAAATGATGTTGACCTACTATTTGCCAATGCCCAGGAAGCACAGGCCCTTACCGATACCGGCAGTCTTGAGGAAGCATGCAACGTGCTGTCCGGGTGGTGCCGGCAATGCGCCATCACCGACGGCGCCCACGGCTCAACTCTGCTGTTTAACAACGTGCGTCTAAAAATCAATCCTTACCCGGTTATCGCGGTGGATACCACAGGTGCAGGCGATGCCTATGCTGCCGGACTGCTCTTTGGCCTGACCAACGGCTATTCACTGGAACAAAGCGGCAAAATCGCCAGTTTTTTTTCTTCGCGGGTGGTGTTCCAGTTAGGTCCGCGGTTTATCGGCGACATCCGGGAAGAAATAAAAGAACTTGAGCTCTAAACCCAGCCCTGCCGCCTATTGGTTGAGAACGTTCTTCCCCCTGACGAAACCGCGCATTTTATCTGCCATTCCTAGGGACGGGCACGAAACGGCCCCAAGGTTTTGGTTGACACTCCCGGATCACTTCAATATACTTTTTCTCAAACTTGACCTCAGTATGAACTGAAACCCTCCGGCGCACAAAACGATCATCTGCCGTGAAAACACTTGCTGAAATAAAAAATGCGATCCAAACGATTGCTGTCACCAATGGCGCACATAAAGCAATTTTATTTGGTTCGTATGCACGCGGATCAGCGACCAAACATTCTGACGTTGATGTTATCTTCATAGAAGAAACTGCCGAGCCGTTCTTGAAGAGAATAGATAAATATCTTTATCCCCTGGTTGACTTACTCGCTGAATCGGTGGAGGTCTTGGTCTATACCCCGGAAGAATTTGTCCGTATGCAGAAGCGTCCTTTTATAAAGCGAATTATTGCAGAGGGCATCATCGTCTATGAACACTGAAGACTACCGGACAGAAGCACAACGCTGGTATCGGCAAGGTGTTGCCGATCTTGATGCGGCGCGGGGAAGCCTCATTCTCAAAAAATATGAATGGGCTTCATTTCAGGCTCAGCAGGCTGGCGAAAAATTTCTCAAGGCCTTCTGGTTTTTTCAGGGATACGACCCGTGGGGACATAGCCTGGTTAAATTAATTAAGGACTATCCGGACGAGAACACGAGGAAATCTATTGAACCGCTTACAGAGACTGCCAAATTTCTTGACAAAATGTATGTACCTACACGGTATCCTAATGGGTTGCCAGAATTGATTCCCGCCGAAGTCTATACCCTTGATGAAGCGCAACGCGCTGTTGATCATGCCCAACAAATTCTTGATGCAATAAAACCCTTTTTGGAACCGTAATTCTCAGTGCAATGTGGAATCGCGTTGTCATTTGTATGCACCTGAATATTCGTTGGAGTTCTCATAAACAAAAAGCCGCTGTTTTATTCATGCCTACTCTTACAGCTATGCGTCTCCATTTCCCTGGCCGCATCTTCCAGCTCGAGGGCCTTCAGCGTTTCTAATGCCGGAATGCCGGTCTCCGGATCCCAACCGCGCACTGCATAGTAATCTTCAAGCATCCGTTTAAACTGCGCTCTGTCAAGCAGGGAGCCGTCAAACGCGCCGCCCCGTGTCGCCTCCTCTGCCCATTTGCCCTGGAGAAAGTCATCGTGTTTTCGAATACCCTCGCGCACCAGAAAACATCGTTCCAGGGTATAAATTCTGTTTGCTATGGTGCGCAGCATCTGTTCATTGGCTGCGACGCCGGTTACCGCTGCATAAATGTCCGCCATATCTTGAATGGTTATCCCATGGCCATTATGGGAGGTATTGAACTTGCAGATCTGCAACGCATCTGCCAGTGTATAAATATCCTGAAAATAAACCGTTGAGGCGGCTTTGTCATAGGAATCGTGCTGGAGAACCTGAGCCGTGCCAAAGCGCCGTATCGCTTCTTCTTCTGAAAGCAATGCCTTCCCGCCCAGCGGAATTTCTATCATATTGCTGCCGCGCAGATGGTCGCATCCGCGGGTGGCAGTGGCAAATGTCAAAGCCGTCCCCTTAAGCCCCCGGATATCAACCCCGCCCAGCACCATGCCTTTGCAGTAATTGAGCGATTTTTCCGCGCCCCTGCCGATGCGCTGCGCGGCTGTTACTGCGCCGTCGGCCAGCAGCGCGCCAAAACCCTCGCGTCGCGCGATCAGCGGAACCATGGCGATCATAGACTCATAGTTTCCCCATTCAAAGGATCTGCCGCCGGTATCTTCCCGGGAAACAATGCCCTTCTCATACCATTCCATGACATAGGACATGAGACAGCCGAAATCAAGCACATCAATTCCGTACTGGTTGCACAGGGAATAAATCTTAAACAGAGACGGTGCATAGGAATTGCCGCAGGTCGGTCCGTTATATGAGGTGCACCCTTCGGGAATTTTCGTGCCCTTCAGCCCGGCAAACGGGCCGTCGGTTACCTCCCAGCTTTTCATACAACCCACGCTGCAGGAGAAACAACTGTGGGAGCCCGTGTAGAAATCGCGCTTGAGGGTTTCGCTGGTCACTTTCTCCGCATCAGGCCACCCGCCGGCTTGCTTAAAATTCTGTATTGCCAGCAGCCCCGACTCATTTTCTATGGCGAGCGGGCCTGCCATGCCGTAGGTGGCAAACATTTTATAGAAGGGCGCGTCCTTTATTTTTTTCCGTATCTGCCTGGCTATGGATTTCAGTTGATCCGGATGTGCCGCTGCAATGGCGTGCGAACCGGCGCCAATGACTACTGCTTTGAGATTCTTTGAGCCCATGACCGCACCCATGCCGGTTCTGCCGGCCACATTATATCCATGGACGATGCAGGCGGTGCGCACCATGTTCTCTCCCGCCGGGCCGATGCAGGCAGTGTGAATTTTCTGGCCTTGAAACAGTTTCTGCAGCGCCGCCTCAGCCGCATCGGTTGTCGCGCCCCACAACGTGTCTGCCTCTCTGATTTCCGCCCGCCCGTCATGCACATATAAGAACACCGGGTGCGCGGCTCGACCGTGGATCACGATGTGGTCAAATCCAGCACGTTTAAGGTGAACGCTGAAAAACCCGCCAAAATTTGCATCGCCAAGGATGCCGGTAAGAGGAGATTTTGCGGTTACCGTGCAGCGCGGACTCGAAGGCGCTGCGGTTCCGGTGAGGGGGCTGGTGCCGAAGATAAGAACATTCTGCGGCGACAGGGGATCAGTAGCGGGACGCACCAGGGTGTATAAAAAATAGGAATTGATGCCCCGTCCCCCGATGAACCGGTGGGCGATTGTTTCATCCAGCGGCTCGGTGCGTGTTGTCCCGGCTGTTAAATCAATGCGCAATATCTGTCCGGTCCAGCCATACATAGTAAAATTTCCTCATGGCAAAATCACTGCTCCGCCGCTATCATCACGCAGTGCGTGAGGGTTGCAAGCTGCGGATTCAGCATTTCCGTGGCCTTACATTCCCCGCAAAAACTTCTCCGCATCAAGCGCTGCCATGCAGCCCATGCCGGCTGAGGTCACGGCCTGCTTGTAAACCGGGTCGGTTACATCCCCGGCGGCAAAAACGCCGGCAATATTTGTTGCTGCACCGCACTTCGTGATGATGTATCCCTGCTCGTCCATCTCCACTTGACCCTGAAAAAGGTCGGTATTCGGCTTGTGTCCAATGGCAATAAAAATGCCGTCTGTCGGTTTAAACTGGGTAGCACCAGTCTTGCGATTTTTTAAAACCACCCCGGTCACGCTCCCCTTATCCACATCCTGAATTTCTTCGATAACGGAATCCCAGATAAAGGAGATATTGTTAATGGCAAACGCCCGTTGCTGCATGATCTGCGAAGCGCGCAGCTTGTCGCGGCGGTGCACCACCGTTACCGAGGAAGCAAGGTTGCTCAAGAATATCGCTTCCTCAAGGGCAGTATCCCCGCCGCCGACAACAATGATGTCCTTTTGCCGAAAAAAGAATCCATCGCACGTCGCGCACACGGACACGCCCCGACCCATGAGCTTCTTTTCAGAAGGAAGACCCAGCAAGCGGGCAGAGGCCCCGGTTGCAATGATGACGCACGCTGCTTCCAGTTTCTCTTCCTCGCAGGAAATGACAAACGGCTGGTTCATGAGATTAACCGAGGTTACCGTGCCGGATTTAAATTCCGCCCCAAATCGAGCTGCCTGAGCTTTCATGTCTGCCATAAGTTTGGGGCCGTCAATGCCTTCGGGATACCCCGGCCAATTCTCAACCACCGTGGTGAGCGTTAATTGTCCGCCCGGCTCCAGTCCTTCAATGACCAAGGGATTAAATTGCGCCCGCGCCGCATAAATTGCTGCGGTTAATCCGGCCGGACCTGATCCGATAATCACCAGCTGTCTCATAATGGAGCTCCATTCATTTATGGTGAAGCGTTATTCTGGCTTTCTGCCAGTTTCGCAGTTAAATGACTGAGAAATGTATCTGCGTGTTTACGCGGGATAAAGAGCGTATGGGCGCCGTCGGGAAGATAATAGCCGCGCAGTTCCGGGTTAAGATCCCGTATGGTTTTAAAGGTCGTCTGGGCTGCGTCAGCAATGATTTTTATATGGACGGGTTTGGGCACCGAGAAGGTCACCTCCTGGACATCCAGCGGCCGGTAATATTCTGATTCGGGCAGGTCAAAACCATAGCGGGCAGGATCGGAAAGGATTATTTTGATGGCAAAAATTCGGAACAGATATTGTTCGGTTTCCTCCGGCAAGTCGAGGTCAAAATACTCTCTGACCCCCTGCTCTGCCATTTCCCGTTCCACCCGCGCCTCGCCGCAATTGTAGGCTGCAATGGCAAGCGTCCATTTTCCGAATCGTTCATGCAGCGATTGCAAATATTCAAAGGCGGCATTTGTTGATTTGGGAAAGCTGTAGCGCTCGTCAATTCGATCTTCCTTTTTCAGCCCAAAACGCCTGCCGGTATCTTCTATAAACTGCCAGAACCCGGCAGCACCCTTTGGCGAGAGAGAAGAGGGATAAAAATCACTCTCGGCAACCGCCACATATTTTAGATCATCAGGCAATTGATAGCGCTTTAAACGCTCTTCAATGTAGGGGAAATAGCGTCTGCTGCGTTTAAGCCAGAGAATGACCTGTGACTGCTTGCCCAGCGACAGAAGAAACTCCCGGTCAAGCCGCTCCCAGATATCATCCCGTTCAAGCGGCACCCGTTCACCGCAAAACATGAGGCTGCGAGGCGTTTGAAACTGCAGAAGATACGGCTTCTGCAGGGGCTTTTGGTCTTCGCCAGCAAACGCAGCACATGGTATGAAACAGGTTATGATAAAACAGAAATGACAAAACATCGTGTATTTGGTTATCGTTTTCATAATCACCCGTTACAGTTTACTGGAAGATTTTTTTGCCGTTTTGCACCGTTGGTATTCTTATCACAGAGGCTGCCTTCATACAAAGGATTTTGATCAAACGCCTGGTTCCATTTCAGGACATTGCCTGAAAATTTAAATTATCCCGTCAGTGCATAGCGCGCAGGAGCGTCTTCTCCCGCCACACCAAAACCGGAGCTCACTTCTCACACGGCAGCAACCGGTATATTCGCTCATGCCAGACCCCACAGCATGCCCGGTAGCGAAGGCGCTGCCCGCTGCCTTGCCGTGGCCGCATGCGGAAAGTGCGGGGTTCGTGAACACAGTAACAAGCCATTGTGGTGTGGCGGGAGAAAACCCCGCTGCGCCCTCAATAGCAAATGAGTAAAAATGTTGGGGAATATCCCGGTGCCATTTCACTTGATTTTATTATACAGCTTTGGTAGGTATGGTCTCTCAGCGTAATACGAAAATCACGTAATAAGGAGAACTATGGCACGGTCAAAAAGGAAACAGGTTCTGAAAAGACACCGACATCAACTCAAACGCAAACGGCGCTGGGAAAAGGCCAGGACGGGCACAGAGACACAAACGGCACCTGAGCAAAATACCCAAGGCCAGTAGATGATGCTGCCGGCTGCGGTTCACGGTGATGAGCCGATGTTGCTGCCGTGCAGGCAGAGATGTGCGACGATGAATGGGTCAAGCGGCAAAGAGCTGTGCAGAAATCATTGCCGTTTGCTCATAGTACCCGATGGATGCTGAAGGGGAATCGCCAATCACTGGATGTGAAGCAGTCGACAGACGTTGCGGATGCCTTGCGGCCAGAGCCAGCGGCGGTGATTTTTTGCCGATTGGGCGCGACGTTGATAACATGCTTAATAGTGGGCGCTTTACGATGCGGGTTTCTGATCGGAAACAGCATCAGCTGAGGAACAGAATTCAGAAACCCCGATGCGCGCAGTTTCGGCAAAGGATGACGCAGGATATTTCTCAACAAATTCTTTGTAACATGCACAGGCTTTGTCTGGTTCGCCCAGTGCCGCGTGACTCCGCGCCAGATTCAATAATGCCATCATCGTGAGCGCTCCGCCGGCCTCCTGCTTCTGTTTTTCAAACCACTCGCGTGCCTGTTTATAATCGCCCTTCCGTTCAAATACATACCCTATTCCTTCATAAGCGGCAGGCCTCAGGAAGTTCTGCTCGCGGCCGGTTTTTTTCAAAAACTCCTGATAAAACGCCAGGGCTTCATCGTCTTTCTTCAGCTCATAACTGCACGCTCCTGCATAAAACAGCGCGGTTGTGCCGGCGGTCGTTTTCGGATACTGCTCAATTATGTTTTTAAATTGCTGCAACGCCTCCTGAACATGCTGGCCCTGCGCCACCTGTGCATCACTGCCCGCGGTTGGTTTTTCATTGGCATTGAACCGGTCCATGGCCGCAAAAAACAGCACCGCGGCTGCCTTTTCAGCCTGAATTCGTTTGTACTGCCACAGCCCGATACCACCCGCCACAACCACGACAAGTAACCCGACCGCTGCCACCTGCCGAAAATGAAGCGCGATGAAATCCTGCAGTTGTCGCCATACCGACAACAATTTTCCTGGCTCAATAATTTCCAATTCCTTTGCTGATTTTCGTCTGGGCATGTTCCTGCTTCCTTTCTGTTCTTCGTTATCCCCACAAAAAATCGCGGTGCGGTTACACCGGAATGTGCAGCACGCGGTGCGAACGCATCACCACCGGCGGCGAGTTGTTGCCATTTACCATTCATCAAGAAGCGCCGGCAGGCCGGACTGCTATTGCTTCACATACACCCAGTCCCGCAGCGCGTGTAGCTTTTTTTTCCCAAGACCCGGAACCATGCCTAATTCAGCCACATCCGTTATCCGGCCGTGCTTTTCTCGATAGGCCACAATTGCCCGGGCAGTTTGCATGCCAACGCCGGGAATAAGTTCCAATTCATCGGCCGAGGCAGCATTGATATCAAGCGGCAAGAAGAAATTTAAGCGAGCCGCAGCAGCCATATCGGTTATTGCCACGGCAGGTGCAGATGACGGCACGGTTTGCAAGAGTATTTTGGTGCCGCTGGGGACCCGGGCGGTCAGCAGTTGTCCGTCGTGCTTCGCAACGCCCGCGGCTTTCAGCACATCGCATGTCCGCTGCGCAGAGGAGAAACCATAAAACCCTTCGCGGACGCCGACACCGCGTATTTCATAGACTGCTGCAGCCGGGGGGATTTTAACCGGCGACCCGGCAGCACGCGCCCGGTATAAGTTCACCAGCCCCCATAAAAACGTAACCGCCAGAATGCTGAGAATCACGGCAAGCTGTCGAGAGTGGTAGAGGCTCATGTTGGGGAACTGCCCGGTCCGCGCTGATCTTTAAACAGCTTATAGGTAATGCTGTCCGTAAGTGCCTGCCAGCTTGCTTCGATAATATTCTCCGAAACGCCCACCGTGCCCCAGGTATCCGTCTTGTCGCCCGACTCGACCAGCACCCGCACCCGGGCAGCCGTTCCATGAATGCCGGGAAGCACCCGCACCTTATAATCAACCAGCGAAACATCTTTAAGCTGGGGATAAAATTTTTCCAGCGCCTTGCGCAATGCGTTGTCAAGCGCATTGACCGGGCCGTTGCCCATGGCCGCCGTATGTTCCACCGTGCCTCCGACCTCCACCATGATGGTCGCCTCGGACTGCGCTTCTTCGTCTTCGCGCTTTTCGTTGATAACGCGAAACCCGACCAGATCAAAAAACCGCTTCTTCATCCCCAGCGCTTTGCGCATTTGTAATTCAAAAGATGCCTCCGCGCCTTCATATTGATACCCCTCGCGCTCGCGCTGTTTCAATTCGGCTAAAATATGCTGCACCAGGGGATCGCTGCTCGACAGATCAATGTTAAATTCTTTCGCTTTCTGTAAAATCGTGCTTTTGCCCGCCTGGTCGGAAACCAAAATGCGCTGGGCATTGCCGACCGCCTCCGGCCGAATGTGCTCATAGGTTGCGGGGTGTCTTTTGACGGCGCTGACATGAACCCCGGCCTTGTGGGCAAAGGCGCTGCTGCCGACAAACGGTTGATGTTTCAGCGGCGGCTGATTGGTCAATTCATACACAAAGCGGGAGACCGCGCACAGCTTTTTCAAATTGTCATCATTGATACAGGAAATGCCCAGTTTCAATTTCAGATTGGGGATGATGGAACATAAATTTGCATTGCCGCACCGTTCGCCGTAGCCGTTAATGCTCCCCTGAACCTGTTGGCACCCGCTCTGCACCGCAATCAGGGTATTGGCTACCGCCACGTCACTGTCATTGTGGGCGTGAATGCCCAGCGGCACATTCGTTGACCGCTTGGCGGTAGCAACGATCTCTTGGATTTCCTGGGGCAGGGTGCCGCCATTGGTATCGCATAAAATGATACTGTCCGCCCCGCCGGCAGCCGCGTGTTCCAGAACTTTGAGTGCATAGTCGCGGTTGGCCTTGAATCCGTCAAAAAAATGCTCGGCATCAAAAAACACTTCGCGAACGTGCTGCTTGAGATAGCGCAGGGAATTCTCCACCAGCACCAGGTTCTCTTCCAGCGTTGTTCTGAGCACCTCGCGGACATGGACGTCCCAGGTTTTGCCAAAAATAGTAACCGCGCCCGTGCCTGCTGTGATGAGGTCCCTGATGTTTTTATCCTGGGCGATTGCGCTGCCCGGTCGGGCCGTGCTGCCAAAGGCCGTCACCACTGCGTTTTTGAGCCGGTATAAGGCGATCTCCCGAAAATACTCATAGTCGGTCGCATTTGAACTCGGCCACCCGCCTTCAATATAGTGCACCCCTAAGTCGTCAAGCTTCTGCGTGATGCGGATTTTGTCTTCAAGAGAGAAGGCGATATCCTCGGCCTGGTTGCCCTCGCGCAACGTCGTGTCGTATAAAATAACGGTACTCATGGTCCTCGTTCCGGCGTCCCGGCTCCAGCCATTCAGGCTTGCTCCTCGTCGCTCACGCCCAGCTTGTCAAGTTCAAATGCCTGGTGCAGCACGCGTACCGCCAGTTCGGTGTATTTTGCGTCAATCACACAGGAAATTTTAATCTCCGAGGTGCTGATCATCATAATATTGATCCCCTCGTCAGCCAGCACTTTAAACATTTTGGTGGCAACGCCCGCATGGCTGCGCATGCCCACGCCAACAATGGAGACCTTGGCAATATGTTCATCCACGGTAACATCCTGGCTGCCGATGTCCCGGGCGACTGCGCGCACTATCTCCAGCGCCTTTTTGCAGTCCGCCTTCGGCACGGTAAAGGTAAGATCGGTGTAGCCGTCAGCGCTGACATTCTGAATGATCATGTCCACCACGATGTTCGCCTCGGCAATCGGCCCAAAAATTTTAAAGGCGGTCCCCGGTTTGTCCGGAACCCGCTGCACCGTTACCTTGGCTTCATTTTTATTATAGGTGACACCTGATACGACAACCTTTTCCATTTCTTCATCCTCCTTTGTCACGAATGTTCCCGGCGCCTGCGTAAAACTGGAGAGAACATGAACCCGCACACCATACTTCTTGGCAAACTCCACAGAACGCGTCTGCAAAACTTTCGCGCCGAGGCTTGCCATTTCCAGCATTTCATCATAGCTTATTTTTTTCAGCTTGCGCGCCTCCGGGCAAATCGCCGGGTCGGTGGTGTAAACTCCTTCAACATCCGTATAGATTTCGCAGACATCCGCATTGAGCGCCGCTGCCAACGCCACTGCCGTGGTATCGGAGCCGCCTCTGCCCAGGGTGGTAATATTATTATCTTCATCCACCCCCTGAAACCCTGCCACGATAGCGATGCGCTTCTCTTGCAGCGCTCTTTGCAGCTCCTCGGTCTCGATACGCAGAATGCGCGCCTTGCTGTGTGCGCTGTCCGTGACGATTTTCACCTGATAGCCTAAAAATGAGACTGCATCAACCTGGAGATTGTGCAGCGCCATAGACAGCAGCGCCACCGATACCTGTTCGCCGGTAGATACCAGCACATCGTATTCGCGCTCACTCGGTTGCGGGGTGATCTGCTGGGCCAGATTCACCAGCCGATCCGTCTCGCCGGCCATGGCCGAGACAACCACCACCACATCATTGCCCCGATTATAGCAGTCAACCACCCGCTGCGCCACCCGGCGGATGCGTTCCAGGTCTCCCACCGAGGTGCCACCATATTTTTGCACAACTAATGCCACGTCTATATACCTCCTTCTATCATGGGGATAATAGTCTTCACCATTTTTATATATCGGTTACCGCTGGCACTGATGGTAAGGCGCCGGCGACATTCATCCACATGCGCCAGATGAATCATGAGACATTCGGCAGGCAGTGCGCTGGCCGCTCGGTCTGCCCACTCAATGACCGTCACACCGGTGCCATACACGCATTCATAAAACCCCAGATCATCCAATTCGGCAGGGGTTTTGACCCGGTATAAATCAAAATGATAAACGGGAATGATGCCGGGAAATTCCTGCAAAAACGTAAAGGTCGGGCTTGCCACATCCTGTTCTGAAACACCGGCAATGGCAGCGACCAAGCCTTTTATGAGACAGGTCTTGCCCGTGCCCAATTCACCGGTGAGGCCGATGACACAGCCGGGAGCTGCGGCCCTCCCGATAATATTGCCGCAGCGCATGGTTTCCTGCGGGCTGCCTGACAGTATTGTTATTTCCACGCTGACGAATCGTTATCCGCTTCGCTGTCCGCCGGTCAACTGCTGCAGTGCTGCCGGAATATCGTCAATAATGTCGGTTGCTATTATGCCAGTGTTACCCCGCCGTGCCGCCAGTGTATCGCCGATCCGCCCGTGCACATACGCAGCACATTGCGCGCTGAACAGGGGATTGATCCGCTGGGCCATGAAGCCTGCAATCATGCCGGTCAACACATCTCCCATGCCGCCGCTTGCCATACCGGGATTGCCGGTCGGATTAATGAAGATCTGCCCCCCCGGTTCTGCAATGACCGTGCGGGCTCCCTTCAGCACCACAATGACGCCGTATGCGGCGGCAAATGTTCTGGCGCTGCCGATCCGGTCCGCCTGGACGGCTCCGGTTGTGGTATGCATCAGGCGCGCCATCTCTCCGGGATGCGGGGTCAGCACGACAGCAGCTCTGGCTTTTTTGAGAACCTCGGGGTTGCGTGCCACTGCATTCAGTCCGTCTGCATCAATAACCAGAGGCAGCTCAACTGATTCAATCAAGGCGTGAACCAACTGCGCCGTTTCTGCCCGGTCGGCAATGCCCGGACCAATCGCCATCACTGTTTTACCCGGTAACACGTCTTGGATGCGCTGCAATGACCTGCTGCCCAGATACCCCTTCTCGCTTCCGGGAAGCGGTTCCGTCATGGCCTCGGTAACTTTTATTTCCAGGATCGGATTTACCTGTTCCGGAACCCCGATCGTCACCAGACCAGCACCAACGCGCATAGCGGCCTGGGCCGCCAATGCTGCAGCGCCGGTTTTTCCGGGCGATCCGGCAATAATAAATGCATGGCCGTAGGTGCCTTTGTGGCTATCAGGTGCGCGCGCCGGCAGTTTGCCGTAAAAATCTGCGTCTTCCAGCAGATGCTCCTGCAGGTTTGCGCGCCGTATGAGGGCGCATGGTATGCCAATATCAATGATTTCCACTTTTCCCGCATACAGGAGGCCGGGATAGATGACCAAACCGCGCTTTGCCAGGCCAAAGGTGCACGTAAGCTGCGCCTTGATCGCACATCCCTGCACCTGGCCTGAAGTTGCATCAAGCCCGGACGGCACATCAACCGCCACCACCGGCACGCCGGATTGGTTTACCTCCGTAATGACCTGCGCCGCAAGACCGGTAATTGGTGCCTGAAGGCCGGTTCCAAACAGCGCATCAACGATGAGGCCGGCGCTCTTCAATTCCGGCTGCGCTTTGCGCCATGCTGACTCGTCAGGGATCTCCTGAATCAAGCCGCCCAGGCGCTGAAACGCAGCAAGGTTCAGCGCTGCATCCCCGGAAACCCGGTCCGCTTGGGCGAGCAGGAAAACGTTTACCGCAATGTTTTGATTCAAAAGATAGCGCGCAATGACAAAACCGTCTCCGCCATTATTGCCTTTTCCCGCGATGACCACAACGCGGCGCGAGCCAAGATCGGGGAAATAACGCCGCATCTGCTCCACCGTTCCCCGGCCGGCGTTTTCCATAAGCACTGCGCCGGGTATGCCGATTTCCTGGATCGTCTGTCGGTCAAGGTTTTGCATCTGTTCGGCTGTCACTATATCCATGCCCTGCTCCCGCGTCTTGCCTATCCTCGCATCTGCCGGTTAGGGTATGCGCTTGTTCCCTGAATGAGTTCCACCATCTCCCGCACTGCCCGTTCCATCCCCACCAGCACCGCCCGGGCAATGATGCTGTGGCCAATGCTGTATTCTTCAATCTCTGGTATGGTAAGCAGCCGGCAAATGTTATGATAATCGAGACCGTGCCCGGCATTTATTCTGAGACCCTGTTGTGCTGCTGTCTCAACGGCGGCAAGGATGCGATCAAATTCCCGTTTGACCGCGCGCGCGGTTTTGGCGGCGCTGTAAATACCGGTATGTATCTCTATGGCATCGGCCCCGCACTCCCGTGCGGCATGGATCTGCCGTGGATCGGGATCAACAAACAGGCTCACTGCAATCGCGTTTTTCTGAAACGCGGCAATCGTCGGCCGCAGGGTCTTTGTGTGCCCGGCTACATCCAGCCCGCCTTCCGTCGTTAGTTCGCGCCGTTTCTCCGGCACCAGAGTAACCAGGTCCGGCTTGAGACGCAGCGCAAAGCGAATAATTTCTGGGACTGCCGCCATTTCCAGGTTCAATTTCGTCTTTACGGTCTGCCTGAGGATCTCGACATCCCGATCCTGAATGTGCCGCCGATCCTCCCGCAGGTGCACAATAATGCCGTGACAGCCTGCCAACTCGGCAAGCATCGCCGCTGCAACCGGATCCGGTTCTGCAGCCAGCCGCGCCTGCCGCACGGTAGCCACATGGTCAACATTAACTGATAGTTTCGCCATAACGCATCCCCATCAAAACCATACGTCATTATTGCAACAGTGTTTCTCACGCGGTCAGCAGTTTGCTGCCACGACCCCCGGAAATGACCATCTGGGCTGCAAGCCTGCTGCGGATTGCCGTCAGGCGCGTTTTATGGCGTGGGCAACCATTGCCGCCCGTTTCATGCTCTGCACATCATGCACGCGCACCATATGAGCGCCGTTGTAAACGGCAATCGCGACGGCTGCAGCCGTGCCCTCGTCACGCTCACTCACCGGCACATTGAGCAGTCTGCCAATAAATGCCTTGCGCGACGGGCCGACCAGGATCGGACGGCCCAGGGCCGCAAATGCGTCCAAATGCCTGAGAATGGTGAAATTATCTTTTTCAATAGATTTACCAAATCCAATGCCGGGGTCAACAATAATATTTTCAACAGCTATTCCCTGCCGAACCGCCGCTGCCATCCGCTGTTCTAAAAAAGCCCGTATATCATCGATGAGAGACCGGTAGTGAATGTCGGTCTGCATTGTCTGGGGTGTGCCTCGCATGTGCATCAAAACCACCGGTGCACGGCGCTCTGCAACAACTGCAGCCATCTCCGGATCAAACCGCAGCGCGCTAATATCATTGACAATTTCTGCTCCGGCTGCGAGTGCCTGCCGTGCCACAATTGCTTTTGTGGTATCAATGGATATCGGCACCGCCACACGGGAAGCTACCGCTTCAATCACCGGCAGCACGCGGTCAAGTTCTTCCGCTGCGGAAACCGGCACCGCCCCCGGCCTGGTTGATTCTCCGCCTATGTCAATGATATCTGCTCCCGCTGCAGCCAACTGTTCGCAACGGGCGATTGCCTGGTCGCGGGAAAAATAGACCCCGCCGTCAGAAAACGAATCAGGAGTCACGTTGACAATACCCATGATAAAAGGGCGTTCGGAAAAATCAAAGGTTCGGCTGCGACAGACAAGCGGCGGGGGAAAATATGCAGTCACGGCGTGTTTGGATGCCGGCATTCCTGGGGTGTGCTATGTGGGGACTGCGACCGCATCGGCCAGGGGTTCAAGCGGTTCCCCGTTCACAATTTTATTAATATCATCGGTGTCCAGCGATTCGCGTTCCAGGAGGCTTTCGGCAAGCCGGTGCAGTGTGGCGCGATTGTCAGAAAGCAGCTGCTTCACCCGATGGTAATTTTCCATGACAATTCTGGTTACTTCCTGGTCGATGCGCACGGCCGTGTCTTCGCTGTAATCGCGGTGCTGGGCTATTTCCCGACCAAGAAAAATTTGCTCTTCTTTTTTGCCAAACGTCAGCGGGCCTAAATTTTCACTCATCCCCCAGTCGCACACCATCCGCCGCGCCAGATCAGTGGCACGCTCCAGGTCATTGCCTGCACCGGTTGTGGTATCGTGAAAAACCAGCTCCTCGGCAACACGACCACCGAGCAAAATCGCAATATTGTTATTCAAATACTGCTTGGGGTAGGTATGTTTTTCATCCATGGGCAATTGCTGCGTTATCCCTAATGCCATGCCGCGGGGGATAATGGTTACTTTATGGATGGGATCGGTGCCGGGAAGCAGTTTCGCGACCAGCGTATGGCCGGATTCGTGATAGGCGGTTATCTTGCGTTCTTCCTGACTGATGATCATGCTTTTCCGCTCGCTTCCCATCAACACTTTGTCTTTTGCCTGTTCAAAATCCCGCATACTCACCCGCGTTTTTCCTTGACGCGCGGCGAGCAGCGCCGCTTCATTGACCAGATTGGCGAGGTCGGCTCCGCAAAACCCGGGGGTGCCGCGCGCAATAACGCTGAGATCCACATCTTCTTCCAACGGCGTTTTTCGGGTATGAACCTTGAGGATGCCCTCCCGGCCCCGCACATCGGGGATGGGAACGACGATGCGCCGGTCGAAACGGCCCGGTCTGAGCAGCGCCGGATCAAGAACATCCGGCCGGTTGGTAGCGGCAATAAGGATAACGCCGTCGTTTGATTCAAAGCCGTCCATTTCAACCAGGAGCTGATTGAGCGTCTGTTCGCGCTCGTCATGACCGCCGCCGAGTCCGGCACCCCGATGCCGGCCAACGGCATCAATTTCATCAATAAAAATGATACAGGGGGCATGTTTTTTCCCCTGAATGAACAGGTCGCGCACCCGTGCAGCGCCCACGCCAACAAACATTTCGACAAAATCAGAACCGCTGATGCTGAAAAAAGGCACGCCTGCTTCGCCGGCAATGGCCCGGGCGAGCAACGTTTTGCCGGTTCCCGGTGCGCCGACCAGCAATGCCCCTTTGGGAATTCTGCCCCCCAGGCTGGTGAAGCGTTTTGGATCTTTGAGAAAATCAATGATTTCCTCCAGTTCATCTTTTGCCTCATCTATCCCTGCCACATCGGCAAAGGTAACTTTCTGCTGTTGCTCGGTGAGAAGGCGCGCCCGGCTTTTGCCAAAGGACATTGCCTTGCCGCCGCCGATCTGGACCTGCCGCATGAAGAAAATCCAAACGCCTATCAGCAGCAGCATGGGGAACCAGGAAATGATGATCTGCATCCACCATGAGGACTGCTCATCAGGTTTAACATCGATGGTCACCTGCTTGCCCATCAGATCTTTTACCAGGTCAGGGTCTTCCAAAGAATAGGTCTTAAATTCCTTGCCGTTATTAAACTTGCCATAAATGTTGTTCCCCTGGATGGTCACTTCCCGGACATCGCCGCGTTCAACCGCCAAGCGAAATTCACTGAACAGGATTTTTTGCCGGGCTGCTTTTGGCTGGTTAAAAAGATTAAATAACAACACCATGACCAATGCAATGACCAGCCAGAGAGCCATATTTTTATAGAATGGATTCATAGTCTTTCAGTAGCCAGAGGTTTGTATCGCAGTTTTCGGATGCTGATAAAAATGGTATATCACAACTGGGTAACACTCTCAATATAATAAATGGCGCAAAACCCGCCGGTTGCCCGGCTGCGGAAGCCAGCAGACCGATTACCGATGCCGGCTCAAGAGTCCGTGGCAAGCAGCTGTATTTTCAACACGTTCCGGGTCGCCGGCGTGATGCGGAACCGTTCATCTATACGCAGCCCCCCCACCCAGGCAATGTTATCCTGAAACAAAATAATCGGGATGTTATGCCGTTTCCGCGGGGGGATTTTATTATCAATAAAAAAATCCTTGAGCTTCTTGCTCCCGCCCAGCCCAAGCGGATAGAAGCGGTCACCCGGTTGATAGTTCCTGACGGTGACCGGCGCTGCGACTCGGTCATAATCCAGGTAATTACCGTGGTGGTCAGAGAGTACCACGGTGCGGTCTGACCAGGAGAAATCCTCGCGGCTCAAGATAATGGTTCTTCCCAGCTCCGGAATGATGATGCGCGCAGGAATATGATCAAACGTATAGCAAAAATAATTTTGAGGTACTTTTTCCCGGGTGATAATCAACGCATCGTATTCCCGCATTACCGTCCAGCCATCAGGCAATTGAATTTTTTTTGCCGGACCGGTAGCAGTGAGAAGCTGCTGCAGGGCTTCAATATGCCGAAAATAAATGCCCCGGGAACGGTTGGTAACTCGGGCAATGAGTGCCTTGATGATTCTTCCCCGGAGCCCTGCCGGATATTGTTGAATATCACTCACTGGAAGTATTAGCGAACCGTTCTCTGCCTCAGGAACCAATGATGCCACCAGCTCCTGTACCAGGGAGTCAAGGATTTCATTATCCTGCTGCACCAGAGTTCCCAGTCGGTTCACCGTTCGGACAATCTGCGGATTAAAGATTTGCTCCAACAGAGGTATGAGATGATGGCGGATTTTGTTTCTGAGATAATGTTGTTCGGATGCGGAACTGTCGGGGATAAAGGTGATCTGCTGCTGGTGCAGATAAGTTTCAATCTCCGCGCGTGTAACGGTGATAAGCGGACGGATAAAATGCTTGTTTCTGACCGGCGGAATGCCAGCCAGGCCGGCCGCAGACGTGCCGCGGATAAGCCACATGAGAATCGTTTCCGCCTGGTCATTGGCGGTATGCCCCAGTGCAACTTTTTGCGCCCCGAGGCGCTCGCGAAGCTCATTCAGAAAACTATATCTGACCGCACGGGCTGCTTCCTGCACTGAGCAGGATACTTGATGTTGGTAGGCGCGCACATCCCGGTCCTCAATAATACATTCAAGGCCTAACCGTTCGGCAAGTGCCGCCACAAATCGCGCATCTTGTTGTGCCGCTGCGCCGCGCAGCATATGGTTCAGGTGGGCAACTGTCAGCGTCAGGTGCCACCTCTGTTTAAGGCGGCACAATATGGAGAGCAGCGCAACTGAGTCAGCCCCGCCGGAGACCGCTGCAATGACATGATCCCCGGGGCTGATCATCTGATAGGTGTGAATGGTGTGCAGGACTTTATTAATAATCATTGTATGAAAGGTCTTTACCTTTCGTGCCATAATATAGTATATATAAATTAATCACTTAGTTCCTGACCTTGATAAACCCTTATCGGGAGAAGATAGTTATGAATCACATGCCAGCACGTTATATTGTTCTGTTCCTGTTTTTCTGTGCAACCGCCGGCGCAGCGTGGGGACAAGACCAAGAGCCAGCCGCAAACAATACCCAGCTCCACGGCATCGCACGGTTTGGCCGGGGCGTTGTGAATACCCTTTCCTCGCCGCTTGAGCTGCTGGCCCAGCCCTACGCACGGGCAACATACCGCGATGAACAGAGCAATAATCAGTTTGCGGTGTTGGGCGGTTTTTTTGAAGGCATTCCGATGGGGTTGGTATATTTTGGATGGCGATTAGGCGCTGGTTTTTACGACATGTTCACCTTTCCGTTTTACTGCTATGACACATCAATCATCCATCCTGAATATCTGACGTTTTCCCCTGAATTCTTAGAATCGCCATAATCACCCCGTAGCACCCTGTGCCTCGCGATAGACGGCCTGAATTTTTTCATCGCGACGCCTCTCAAGCTGGCGAAGCTCTTGTGCAAGTTCCTCAGCGCCGTGCAGCAAAATCCTTTTTTCTGCCGCCTTTGCTTCATATTCCTTCTTGATCTCCGCAATCCGGTGCTTTTGTTCCTCCGTAAGGGGTGGAGCTTCATCAATTCCTTGTTCTTTTATCTTGGCAAGTGCAATCTCATAACTGCTTTTTAACTCAGACATGGCAACATGCTCCGGCTTTCTGTTACAGGATATTTTTCAACAATTTTTATCGGTTGCTATTGCAAGCGCAGCGGGGTTTTCTCACGCCACACCACGATGGTTTGTTGCCCTGTTCACGAACCCCGCATTTTCCGTATGCCGCCAATGGCGGACAGCGTGTCGAGCCTTCGCTACCGGGCCTGCTGTGGGGTCTGCCATTCCCGAATATTCCGGCTGCTGCCGTGTGAGAAGCGAGCGACAGCTTTGGTGTGGTGGAAAAAAACCCTGCTGCGCGCATCTGTGTTTGTGCCACGATTCAATCCTGCGCGTTTCTGTGCTGTTTGCAGCGTACCCGGTTCTTCGGGCTCGTTTTTGGTGACCATCCTGTTTATTTTATGCTTGTCATACTTTTCGGCTTTCGTATATGATACAATGGTAGTTGATACGTTATCCCAGCAACCTTTTGGCAAACCGATAACCTATATTCAACAGGACAACCACGGAAAATCTCAATGGCAAATATTTCTCAAACCGTAAAACACAAACTCTCTTCTATATTGTTAAAAGATTATGAGGAATGTCAATTCTTTTTTGCCGCTGCACACCTGCTGCGCGACCAGTTGCAAAAAATTTCTGAACAGGTGCAACGGGAAGAAATTGAATTCACTCTGGTGCGCGACACCATTGGCGAATTGGGCATATATATCAGTAATCTTGAACGGGGGCTGCAGGAAGTCGAAGAGTGTTATACCAAATTGGTTGCGGCCCTTGAGAAATAACTGCGAAAGTGAAGCTTTCCGCCTGCCATGCGAGGCTTCCCGAAGCGTACTGCTTATCAGATACATGCCTCTTGACCCCGCTTTTACAGCGGGGCTTGCGATGCATGAAACCGGTCAATACAGAAAACCGCTATGGAACTAAGCGAAGGATTGAAAACCAGAACCAGCGTGCGGGCGTTTCTTCGGAAGCCGGTGCCCCGGGAGCTTATTGCCGACATTCTTGCAGAAGCCCAGCAGGCCCCGTCATCATCAAATCAGCAACCATGGCATTTTCATGTTATTACCGGAAAACCATTGGCATTGTTGACGGAACAAATCCTTGCCGCCCACCGTCAGAACCGCAAGCCCTATGACCCCTCCAAAGGCAAAACCATCCCGCCGTTGTATGTTGAAAGAACGAAAAAGCTCTTCCGGGAACTGCGGCCGTTCCTGCAAAAGCTGGGCGAAGAACATCGCGCATTTATTGAAACCGGCAGCCTGCGTTTGTATGATGCGCCGGTTGCCGTGCTGCTTACCCTGCATACCAGTTTTCCTCGCAACCGGCTCATGGATATTGGCATGGCGGCACAAAACCTGATGCTGGCAGCGCATGCCCGGGGACTGGGTACCTGCGCGATCGGGCTGGTTCTGTATTATGAAGATATTATCCGGGCTGCGCTGGAACTTGCGCCCGATTGTGCTCTGGCGCTCATGATCGCCCTCGGGTATCCCGATTCCAGCTCGCCGGTCAATGATTTCAGGTCTTCGCGAGAACCCCTGGCTGATTGTGTTTCCTGGCTTGGTTTTGAGGAGCAAGGTTATTGAATTGGTGGTGCATTCTGGGGCGGTGAGGAATGGTCGCCACCGGCAGGTTATTCATCAGCGCCGCCGCTGCTTATGTATTCCTCATATTCAGCGCTGTCCATCAGGTTTTTTAATTCATCCTCGTTGATATGCTCAAGCTGAATCATCCACCCGTCGCCATACGGGTCGTGGATCATGAGGGATGGGTCTTCCTCGATCTCTTCATTAACCGCCACGATCCTGCCGCTCAACGGCGAATAAACCTCTACCACTGCTTTTTCTGATTCAATAACACCAAAAGAATCAAACTGTTCAAGTTCGGCGTCAACTTCGGGCAGTTGCACAAACAGAATCTTATCAATGCGCCTTTGTCCATATTCCGTAATGCCGATTCGTGCGGTGTTATTCCTTTTTATCTGAACCCATTCGTGGGTTTTGGAATACTTTAAATAGTCCGGTAACATAGCCGTGCTCTCCGTAATAACCCGATCCCTATGCACAATAGTCGCACAGATTGAGGTGCCGACGTTTATAACAGATTACCAGAAATACATAAAAATACAAATTGCTCTTGTCAAGTAAAAAAGGTAATACAAAAGGGTGCGCAGTTTTCGGTCATGGCGGTGAAGGAGAGTATGCCGTATGGCATGCCGGCAATCGGCAGCGGAACAGCAAAGGATGAGGGTAGAACGCGGCAATGGTGGTAGCGAAGAAACCTCCCCTGTGCTCCAGGCGCCAACGGATAATAGCACTTTTGGGGAACGTCTGGTTATTTTGTGGCCGCTGCAGCGATACCGTTATATGTGAGGGTTATAACCATGCAGATTACCATTCTGGGTTCAGGAACCTGCGTTCCGTCTCTGCGCAGGTCTTCGCCCGGTGTTCTGGTTGAAGTTGAAAGGACAAAAATTGTGCTTGATACCGGTCCCGGTTCGCTGCGTCAAATGCTCCGGGCAGGAGTTTCGGTAAACGATATTGATCTTATTGTTTACAGCCATTTCCATGTTGATCATACCGCTGACTTGGCGCCGTTTATATTTGCTTCAAAGTATACGCCGGACTTGTTCAGGACAAAACCTCTGACAATTATCGGGCCGCGGGGGCTCCAGGAGTTCTACCATTGCCTTACCCAGGCATATGGCAAATGGATTGTGCCCGAGCATTTCGCTATCAACTGGATTGAAGCTGATGCGGGGACGCAGGAATTCGCAACCTTTCGGCTGAGAACGCTTCCCACGCAGCATTCAGGCAACAGCATTGCCGTGCGTATTGAAAATTCCTGCGGCATCAGCATGGCGTATTCTGGAGATTCCCAATACTGTCAAAACCTTATTGAAATTGCACGCCAGGTAGATCTGTTGATTCTTGAATGCTCCTTCCCGGAAGGTATGGCATGTGTAGGGCATTTAACACCATCCCGTGCCGGACAAATTGCCCGGGAATCTCAGTGTCGGAAATTGGTGCTCACCCACTTCTATCCTCCGTGCGACGAACACGACCTTCTCACCCCGCTGCGCACGGAGTACCAGGGAGAAGTGCTGCTGGCAGAAGATTTGATGACCGTGTCGCTTGCAGCGACATGGCCGCGCCCGAAAAATTAAATCTGGCATCTTATTGATAACGCTATTATAAAATAGGTACCGGCAGTGTTCATCCGGCTTGCCCGCGGTGGTCAGTTTGCCTGTCATCACAACAAGGAGATACCCATGCGCAACGTTATGTTTATCATGCTCATGCTTTTTCTGGCTGTCGGTTGTAATACCGAGAAGCAACCGGGGCAAAAACCCCAACAAGAACAGCCTGCTGCCCGCTATAGCGGAACTGTGCTCAGCAGCCAAGATGCATCAAATTATACCTATTTGGAAATTAAGGGGAAAGACGGGGTTTTCTGGGCGGCAGTGCCGCAGACAAAAGTTGCGACAGGATCATCGGTTGAACTGATTGGTCCGATTCCGATGAAAAATTTTGACGCAAAAGTCCTGGGAAGAACGTTTGATACCATCATGTTTGCCGGCGGGGTTATTGTCAACGGTAAACAACCCGAAGCAGCGGCACACACCGCTCCCGCACCAACCGCATCAATCCCGCACCACGAACAGGAACCGGCAATGGATGCCGCAGCCCATATGAAGTCGGATGCGGCAACCGATGCCTCAGAAGTGAAGAAAGCAGACGGCGGGGTAACCATTGCTGATATCCTTGCAAACCCTGCCGCATTCAAGGATAAAAAAGTGCTGCTGAGAGGCAAAGTGGTGAAGTTTCTCCCCGACATCATGAAAAAGAACTGGTTCCACCTCAAGGATGCCTCCATAAAAGACAAAGACATCACCGCCACTTCCGCCGAACAGTTCGCGGTGGGTGATGTGGTCCTTATCGAAGGCGTTGTGAAAACCAATCAGGACTTAGGGTTTGGCTATAAATATGATGTGCTGATTGAAGAGGCAAAAAAGCGGGGGGAATAATCAATACCCGTCGTCGCACGATTCCTTTTCTCTGTCTCTTGATCCTCACGCTGATCAACCTGTCACGAAACCTGCAGTGGTATACCGATGATGCCGAAAAACGGTCAGGCGGGAACATGTGTGGGGAGTGAAACGGTGAAACGGTAGTGATGCTCTTGCTGTGAAAATGTAAGAAGTCCTCCTAGGTCTTTAACCAGCCGGTAGGCAAAAGGAAGTCCGGTTCGTTGTCCGCCTTCATCAAATGGCAGAAAAAGGAGTTCCGGCTCTTTTATTTTTTCTCCGGCCACGGGACTCGTAAACTCGGCATAGAGATGATGTTCATCGCTCCACGTTTTTACAACGATCACCTCGCCCGCTTGTAATCTAAACATTTCATATTGAATGATATTGATAAAGACCTGCATCAGGGTATCCGGATCAGAATATACCGGTGCTAATTCCTGTTCCAGTTCCAACCGCAGATCAACTTTCCTGCCCGCCAATTCGGGCGCGAGCAGATCCCGGCATTCAATCAGAACCGCGTTGATGGAACACCCAATCGGGCTCATCACGACTGGCTCCAGATAATGAGTAATCCGGTCAAGCATCCTTTCCAAGCGAATTGTCTCCTTTAGAATAATATCGCTTTCAGAAAGCTGCGGATATTTGCGCTGCAAACGGCGCGCAAATCCGCCGATGGCCACAAGCGGATTGCGTATCTCATGGGCAACCTCTGCTGCGATAATACCCAGCGTCTTGAGTTTTTCCCGCTGTACCAATGTCTTTTGTGCCGTCTCAAGCTCCTGCGTCCGTTCTTTTACCAGTTCTTCAAGATGTTCTTGATGCTTTCTCAGTTCATCCATTGCTTTTTTCTGCTCGGTAATATCGGTGATAAACCCTTCCAATACCTGCTGCTCACCCGGTGCAAAGGGCACCATACGGCCCTGCTCCCACACCCATTTTTCCTGGCCGGTTGCCGTCCGTATGCGGTAGGTCAATTGAAACGGCCTGTTTTCCTGCACTGCAGCCTGCACACCATGCCACACCTGTTCCCGGTCATCAGGATGAATTAAATCATTATAGGAAACCTTTTTGTTATACAGAAGGTCGTCCGCCGCATAGCCGGTGAGTCCGTAGCAGCCATCACTCACAAACTCCATGGTCCAATCACGATCATTGCGGCAACGGTATGCAAGTCCCGGCAGATTGCTGAGCAGCGTTGCCAGCGTGCGCTTACTCTCGGAAAGCGCCTGTTCAGAGCGTTGTGTCGCCCGCATAGCGCGATTAACCAGCTGATAGAGCACCAATGCCGTGACTGTGATAAAGATCCATCCCTCGGTAAAATCAAGAATTGCATGCGCCTTCTGCTCGCTGAAAATAAGCGAAAGACCGCGGTGGACAAAGGTTATCCACAGCCCGCCAAACAGGAGAAACGCCCCGGCGATTTTCGCTGGGGTTGATAACCACGGGGATTTTTTTTCATTCATAACAGGTTAGGACCTCCATCTCGCGGCCTTCCCTGACTGCCTGGTATTTCTGCCACCACAAGGCATCTATTTTTTTAAGGGACGGTGTGGTATCCGGCAGCCGATAGCGACTGAGCTGCGATGGTCCGCCATTGTATGCTGCATAGGTTGCACGGGCGAGGTTGTCGTCGCCGCCAGGTTTGCGGTGCTCGCCCTTGCCAATGGCAAAATCCCGCAGATAATGCAGCAGTATTTCACAGCCTGCCCGTCCATTATAGGCGATATCGCCCAGCAGCCCCTTCTGGTCATAGATGCCGCGCCAGACCTGCTGGTTTATCTGCATCAGGCCAACTGAGCCCCCGCTTGATGTCAGCGGCGCAATTTTATCGCCCGTGCGCACAAACTGCCGCCAGCAGCTCTCCTGCCAGGCTGTGGCTAAAACAAGATACCGGTATAGGTCATGGTACTGCGGATCAAGCTGTGTCTGGGCAAGGGTTTGCTCGGTCATGTTTTGCAGCAGACCGCGCACCTTGGGCAGATACCTGCTCAGCTCTGTTTTGTCCGGTACCCACTGGTTAAGCTCGGCTGCTCCATCCACTTCCAGCGCCGCAGTTGCCGCCGGCAAAACCCAGGCAGCCATACGTTGCAAAAAACGAAAAGCGGCTGGCGAGTCATCCTGGTGGTAGCGCATCGAAACAACATCTATCGCCGGATTGATCTGCGGCGGCGGCAGGGGTTCGCCAAAGCCAAACAGCCGGCGTAGTTCAGGATCAACCGCCGTATCATAGCGTACCGGATCCTCTGTGCTTGCAGGATCGATAACCCGGGCCAACGAGCGCAAGCCCTCGTCAGAAACTTCAAATCCTGTTTGCGGCGCGTCCCGGGCAAGTGCTGCCAGGCTGTCACCAATAGCGACCAGCTCCGCTCGTTCGGGTTGGTCTTTTTGCCTGGAGCCTGGCAGGCCCTGCTGCATGACTGGCCTGAGCCGCACCCATGCCTGCACAAATAATCCGGGAACTGGGTCCGGCCCTTCAGCCTGTAAAACGCTACGTTTTTCAACAATCCTGTAGCGCGCATCAATCAGAATGCTCATCAGTTCCTGCCGCACCGGTCCTGGATTGTTCCGTGCCATGTGCTTGATGACGAAGGTGAGGAATGCATCCCAGCGCTCAAGCCTTTTTCTTCTGATCTCGCGCGCCTTTTCCTTTATTAAAAACGGCCTGGCGGTTTGCTTTGCCTGCGGCTCAATCTGGAAGGACAAGGTAAAGCCCAGATTATGTTTATACACGCGCGGATTACTCATAGTAAGAGTGGCCAGGATGCGGCTTATTTTCTCCTCCCGGTTGGGTAAAAACTGAGGGAACAGGGTAAGCAGCCTGTTTACCGGCTGCGACAAGTCTACCGTACAGGCTTCAAGGCGGGGAAGCACAGCGGTTGTCACAACCTCCCGGAGTTTTCCGGTCAGAAATTCGTGCTGGCGCTGTTCATCATATATGTGGGACTCGACAATCCTGATCGAGAGGGTCTTCTTCTGTACATCGATCTGCGGCTGAGCAAAAACCTCAAGAAAGCCGTTCCACGTTAAAGGGGTTACGCACTGATCATTAACGCTTACGCCCAAGTGGGCAATGCCCCTGCTGACAAGGCGCAGCCGTCCGGTAACCGCATTCACCTGCGGTGCAAAAAGTCGCAAAAGCTGGCACCCGGTGCCATCATCCACCAGTGTGACCTGCTCCCCGGGCTCACGATAGATCTGGTCAACCAGCGCCTGCCGCACCTGGCCAAAATCAAGGCGCAGCGGCAGGGTAATCTGCCGGGCACCCGCTGGGCGGACACAAAAACTGCTGGGTAACAGCAGCGCAACAATTGCAGCAGCAATAACTATTGATTTTTTCATACCTGGGAAGCGCTTTAAGCTGCCAGTTTCCACCGCGCTGCCTGCGACTGGTCAGTTATCTCCCACACCTTGCGATGCAATTCCTCCAGGCAGCGCGGATCACTGAGCAGCTCCTTTTTTTCCCGCACACTCAGCGCATGCGGACCTTCCGCGAGCGCCTTTTCTTGCAATTGCCGGCGCCGTTCGGCAATGCGGGGCGCAACCGACCGTTTCTGCGGCATCAGGGCGCGATGCAGCGCGTTGACCTGCGGATCAACCACCGCCCGAATAAAATGATCTGCGGGGGGGATCGGAAGACCTGAGAGGTTGATAGGTTGGGCTTCGCTTTCTTTGAGAATGCGCAATTCTTCGGGCAGTGCAATTTCTTCCGGAATGACAAAAAGCCCGGCAGTGCGAAACGCACGCCCCAGGTGCGCTCTGCTTGACCAAACTGAAAGCGGTATTGAAAAAAGGAGGGGCACAATGATCGGAAGATTCCACCAGAAAAACGAGCGGTTCAATAGAAACAGCACCGTTGCCCAGAGCAATGCCGCGATCGTCCCGCCCGCATGTAGGCGTGCCGCCTCTCTCCAGCCCGTCCCCCGGTCGCTGCGCTGTTGCCCGCCCCAGCCCACCTCCTGACCCAACAGGGTGAGAAACACGAATTTGCTGTGAAACAGCATGCGAATAGGCGCAAACAGCATAGAGAAAACCACTTCTGCAACCATGCTGCGCAGCAACCGCGCTGCGCCGCCGAAACCGCGCGCAGCTCCTTTCAGTATTATGACCAGCACGCTTAACAGCTTTGGCAGAAAAAGTATTATTGCCGTGGTGGCAAGCAGCGTCAGCGCCCAGCGGGGATGCCAGACCGGCCACTGAGGAAACAGACTGCGCCCGGCCGGAAAATATACGGGCTCGCGAATTGCCTCATAAATTGCCTCTGCGCTGCTCAGGCTCAAAAATAAAAACCAGAGCAGCGCTGAAACGTAAGCCATCGCGCCGTGTAAAAACAGCGCGCGATGGGCAGGAAACAGACCTTTTGCGCATAACAGCCGCAAATGCTGCATATTGCCCTGGCACCAGCGTCGGTCGCGCTTCAATTCTTCAAGCAGTGTTGGGGGAACTTCTTCATAGCTCCCTGTTAGGTCATAAGCCAGCCACACTTCATACCCTGCTTTGCGCATCAGGGCTGCTTCAACGAAATCGTGGCTGAGTATTTCCCCGCCAAGCGGCGGATTGCCCGGCAATTGCGGCAGGCCGCAATGCTTCATGAACGCCGCGATGCGCAGAATGGCGTTATGTCCCCAGAAATGCGAATCGCCCAGCTGGGTGAAGTGCAGGCCGGCAACAAACACCGGACCATACACATGATTGGAAAATTGCTGCACCCGGGCGATGAGGCTTTCTTTGTTCACCGCAAGCGGCGCGGTCTGGAGAATGCCAACTTGCGGATTTTTTTCCATGATTTTGACCATCTGCACCAGGGTCTGGCCAGCCATGATGCTGTCAGCATCAAACACAATCATGTAGCGGTAATTGCGTCCCCAGCGGCGGCAAAAATCAGCGATATTGCCGCTTTTCCGCTTAACGTTTACTTTGCGGTGCCGGTAAAAAATGCGATTAAAACCATTCAGCGACCGACACATTTCATACCAAGCGATCTCCTCGGCAATCCAGCAGTCAGGATTTCCTGAATCGCTCAAGACAAAGAAATCAAAATGACTCAGAGCGCCAGTCGTTTCCAGCGATTTGTAGGTTGCCTTTAAGCCGGCAAATACCCTGTTGACGTCCTCATTGCACACCGGTATCAGAATGGCGGTTCGCACCTCAGGGGGGATGTCTCGGTCAGCATCGGTAATCGTTCTGGTAATGGCAAACCGATCAGAACGCCGAAGCATCGTGTAGAGCCCGGCTATTGACTCCCAGAAGCCGATAGATATCCATGCAAACAATGCCCCAAACACGGTAATAATTGCCACTTCAAGTCCGGTCGTTCCCTTTGCTGGCAGCAGATCGGCCATGTACGCACTGGCAAGGACTGTCGTGCTCAGGATCAAGGCAATCATAATGAGGCGCCGGCGCTGCGCTGCTTTTTTCCAGGGGAGATCCGTCGTTGTGATCATAAAAGAATTATCCATATGAAAAGAAGCTGCAGGAACATGAGTGCCCGGTTATTGGTTTGCAAGACACAACTGTTTTGGGTTTATGGTGTTACGCGAAGGGCTCGTACTGTGCATGTTTGTCTCAGCGTTATCCTGCCGGATCGCTATGTCTTCTTTCTGAGTATATGTTTGCGAAAAAAAGTTCGCCAGGGCGTTCGATCAAGCTCTATGGGAAGCATTGAGGACCGATTTAAAGCCGGCGCAACAATCGTACCCCGCAAACTATCCAGTGAGCCCCATGGTGAATCAATCTGCTGCGTTATCAGCAGGGCGTGCAGTGCCCGCATAGCGCTGACCACCGGGTGCAGGTTCGGTGTCTGACGGGATTGCTGCAAAGCCGCAGCGGCATACGCGGAGGCTTCCGGTTCGGGAATGCCAAGTGCTTTCAGGTAGGCCATGACGCGTTGTTGAGCGAGCAGAACATCATCAGGATGCGGTTCCTGGGACGATGCTTGACCGGCGGTATTACAAGCCTGTGAAGAACGTGCGGCGCAATTTTCCATAGTGACCAGTACAGTTAGGGAATGTAGGTATAACTCCAGGTCTCCGTCAAAATATCATTGCCTCTTTTCAAGAAAGCGCGCAATTCAACGGGTTCGTGTTTTTTGGGAAGGACCATTTCCATTCCCCCCGGTTCTTCCAACTGAATTTGAAAAACCAGACGCCATCCTCGGGCGGCTGTATTCTTATAAAGCTGCTGCTCAACCAGCTTCGCGTTCTGGCCAACGGTTATGACCGCAGCCAACGGCGTATCAGAGGGCAGTCCGTCAATCTTGCTGCCGGTAAAGTCAATGACAAATTTTTTCATATCATCAGTTTTGCCCTTGGCCGTATAGGTGGCCACTGCTTGTCCTCCCGACGGCATCGCTTGGTGAGGATACTGCCAGATCATCCTGTAGGAGAAGGAAACCGGGGTCCCCGGTGCCGGAAGTTGTTCCGGTACCCAGAAAGCCATTATGTTGTCATTCAGGTCAGTGTCGGTCGGAATTTGAATTAATTCCAAATGCCCGCTACCCCAATTGCCCTGCGGCGCAATCCAGACGGACGGCATCTTGTCGTAGCGAGTTTCCAGGTCCTGATAAGAACTAAAATTTACATCCCGCTGCATAAGCCCAAAGCCGCGCGGATTTACGGTCTTAAAGGAATTTATGCTCAGAATACGCGGATTAATCAGCGGATGCCAGAGCCACTCGCCGGAGCTGAATGAGACCAGCAGCCCATCTGCAGTGTGAATCTCCGGCCGAAAATCATCAACCGGCCGCTGGCTGTTATTTTCCCCATAAAAAAACATACTGGTAAGGGGTGCGATGCCCAGCTTTTGCACCTCTTTGCGCCGGTAAATTGTTCCATTGACTGTTATCATGGTCTCTTTTCCCGGCTTAATAATAAATTCATAGGCACCGGTTACCCGGGGACTGTCAAGTAGGGCGTAAACAGTGATGCGGGTGGATTCTTCCAATGGTTTTACGATCCAGAATTCAGTAAAAAACGGGATCTCTTCTCCTGAGCTTAACGCAGTATCTATGGCAAGCCCCCGCGCGGTGAGGCCATAGGTCTGGTTTCTGGCAACCGCGCGGAAATAGGTGGGACCCAAAAATGCCACCACTTCGTCATAGTATTTTTTGGTATGAATGGGATTATGCAGTCGAAACCCGGCAAATCCAAGTTTTGCCGGTACCTGATCTTGAAAGGTATTTTTGCCATAGTCAAACTGGTTGCGAGAAAACCCGACCGGCTTTACTCCCGTTGAATCAACAATATGGATGGTAACCGTCCGGTCATAATAAAACCCGGGGTGAAAAAATTCTACCGTAAAGGGAAGCCCCGTATTGCGCCACAGCGCGTGTTCGTGCTTAAACCGTATATCGCGCCACTGGTCATAAGTTATTTTTCTTAAGAATTCTGGAATCTGATCCGAGCTCTCCGCAAACGGCTGCGCCGCAAGCTTCTGAGCCTTTTCACGCACATTTTGCAGGGAAAAAGCTTCAATCGTCGGCGCAAAACCAGACAGCAACGTTATCCATAGAATAAGACAAAAAATGATGCGGCCGGTAAAAGGTGCCATTTTCTCATGGCGGTTGTTTTCATAAAATATGCCCGCCCCCGATTCTTCGGTTTTCATTTTCTTCAGGACCTCTCTGTAAAAACCACGACGATTATTTTTTCTCACCTTGTTTGGTCTTGGCAGAGGTTTTTTTACTCTTTTTCACCTTATCGCGACGCAGATTACCCTTTGTCCCTTTGGCAACGGCAATCATACCTGAATCATCTTCTTTAAGAAGATGGAATTCCCGAGACCCCGGCTTGATACCCAAATTCTTCGCAATTACACCCCAGCCGTTCCCCCTGTTTTCTTTATATTGCCGCAGCACTTCATCCCAGGAACGAAGCGTCAGTTTTCGCACCTTTGCTGCCAGGTATACATCTGCCGGCGCCATGCCCGCCTTGTTAATAAGCCGGTCAACAGTTTTAGGATCCGCGCCGTAATGACGACTTACTTCCCGGCAAAAGCCCTTTGGGTTTGAGCGTGCCATGTTGTTTAATAATCTTAATTCCTCATCAAACCCTAAATCACCAGTGGTGATCGGTTCGTCTCCGGCAAAACCAACAGCGGCAAAACAGAGAACAATACTGAGGCACATACCCGCGAAAAAGTCCTTCATCACAGCCCTCCCCTAAAACTCAAGGCAGTTACAAGCAATTGTCAGCTACTATTAATTATGATGCACTATATTGCAAATCGCGCCAGTAATCAAGAACATATAAATCAGGATGTTCCCCAAAACAACCATTCATAACATGACAGGCAGGGGTCATATTGTTACCTGGTGGACAGTCCAGATTTCCGGTTATCGTTGACCGAAATAATAAATCTAATGCGGACTGCTGTAAGGTATGATATAAGAAATGCATTCATATAACCGCATTATATTATGGAGGCATTATGAGCGACGAATATACCTTTGCACCGTATGCTGAAAAAATGCAGGAGGCATTAAAAGAATTTGGCGGCACCGTCATGGAGACCTATCGGGGTCATGACATTCGACCGCTCTGGGATCAGAAAGGCGAAGGCTATTCCGGGTTTAAGTATCTCTATAAAGCGCCAAAGCTTGAAAAGATAGCGTTTGGCGTTGGGCATTTTCGTGAAAAGCTCGCCTCCTACGCTATTATGATCTGGCCGGAAGATGATTATGCCCTGCCGCTGTATTCCGGCTATTGGGCTGAAAGCGCCAAAGGGAGCTTTTTTATTATTGACTTATATCCCCTGGCAGACTGCATTCGCGATCTGGCCTATATGGAAAAATACCTGAGTCCTCTGGAAGAAATATATCAGAAAGGTCTTGAATGGTTTCCTCCTACCAACGTGCGCAGCGAGAACTGGTTTCGCGCTCTGGCCTCGCCCTATCTTATTACAACTGAGGCTGATGCCACCAAAGAAAATCAGGACCGGCTTATGAGCCTTACGCTGGATTACCTCAAAGTCTATATTGATCTCTGGAAAAAGGAGCAGCCCAGCCCGCCCGAATACATGAAAGAGCTGAACGCCCGCAAAGAAGCGATTCGGAAGACATTTCAGGAACGGGATTCAATTGGCGATACCATGCTTACGCGCGCCATCGGGAAGGAGTTGGCACACCTGTCGCTGATTACGCAGTTCTGAGGAAGAAACGCAGAATTTTATAAATTTAAAAACAGGGGAACGCGGGATTGTGTTCCCCTGTTTGGTTTATTGCATCAATTATGAAGTCCTCCATGGTTTGAGGCTTTCAATCATTCCCTGATCACGGCGCATCGTTGTCAACAAAAATTTCTATGGGTGTTGTGGTGGAGACGGTAAGATTAGCTTTAGACCATGATCCATAAAACGCTGCGGTGATAAATTTATTCACGCTGTTTGCGATATCAACAAAAAAGTAGCTGGGCGTCAGCATACAATTGGTACATCCCGGGCAGTGGCCATCGCAAAAACTGCAGTGGAAAAATTTTGGCGAGTAGCCGCACGGTCCCCATGAATACACCTTTTTAACCCGATAAAACACTCTGGGGCCATCGGTATAGTAATAGGCAGCTTCTGCAGCGTCTGTTTTTTCAACAAAACAGGTGGTGACATTAAACCCCCAATACAAGGCCGGGCCGAAAACGCGACCAGCGCCCTCAATATTGTAGGGATCAATACTGAAAATGGCGTCAGCAAGACTGGGGTCGCTGGAAATGGCGTTTTGTGCGGCCTGTCCGCCTGCAGAATGCCCGCCGAGAATCCAATGGGAAATAGACGTGCAACCCGTTCCCGTAAGCCAATTTAATAAATTAGCTTTGATTTCAAACACACAGTTTCTATACTTGACCGGGTCTGTTTTAACCATATTGCCGGGGTTATGGTCCATGATGACGACTACATACCCGTAACTGTTAGCCATCTGGTTTGCCATATTATCATAATCAGATCGCGACATTGCCGTTCCAACGCCCATTATAAAGGCCTCACAGACAGCAGGAGACGGGCTCTTGTAAACTACGCGCACCTGACCTGTGGCAATATTTTTATCCATATAATTAGCGTAAGCACACGTAACGGACAATAAGACAGATACGATACACAAAATTGCTGCGTCCCATATCTTGCATCGTTTCATATTTATTTCCCTCCCTCTTTTATATTCGTTACTGTTTTTACCTTCCCCCATACCATGCAAGGCCAACCAAATGTCAGAAACCCAATATGACTGCTCCCCCTCGAATCCTATATTCTTTTCACCTCCTCTCGCATGAAATGAGGCTCCATACCCAGATGTTACCGGTATGCGCCGTAAAAGTTTCGTCCCGAAATCAATCTATAAAAAGAGTTAAATCAGCAATAATTTTGGGACATTTTCCGTATCATTGTATGAAAGTGATTGACGCATGAATATCAAGGGGACTGTCTGGCTGGAAGCGTAATTGGCAAGCGAATAAGCGATAGAGGAGCAGCCCCCTCTTTTTTGTCTCGTAACAAAGAGAGTGACTCGCGGCCCGTAACTCGTAATTCGAAAGATGTATAACTATCGCTTGGCTGAAACAAAAAAGCCACGGAAACATAATTTCTGCTAAATGGCTTTCAATATCTCTGACACTTCCTGTTTTAAACCAAGGATAGCTTATTTGCCCATTATCCGGACTTTCTCAATATCTACCCCAAAATATTGATGGATTGGCTTATCGCGAGTTCCGGCTATGTCCTGCCAAGGGATTTACTGGTATTTCAACCTGCTTTCGTCAGATATTCTTTTTACCGCAATTATGGAACTATCATTCTTGCGACGTATCGCGACGAGTGTATTAGTATCAAAAGGGAAATTGAGCCATAGTTCAACAGTCCTTTAGAAAACGCTGGAAAAAGAATATGTTAAGTAGTGCACTGTGTCAAATAAAAAAGGCTGCCCAGAATATATTCTCCGGCAGCCTTTTATTATTTCTCCTGCAACCTAACGTTATTTTTTCTTCTTCGGCATGTGAATGGCTTTGGCGTCCACATCCAGCGCTGCTTCCATGATGCTTTCGGCAATCGTGGGATGCGCGTGGATGGTGTGTGCTATTTCCTCAACGGTTGCCTCCATCTGAATAGCCAGTGCCGCCTCATTGATAAGGTCGGTCGCGTGCGGCCCGAGGATCGCAACACCCAGCACCTCGCCGTACTTCCGGTCGGCGATAATTTTTACCAGGCCGCCGGTCTCGTTGATGACCAGCGCTTTACCGCAGCCGACAAACGGGAAGCGGCCGATCTGCACATCCCCGTATTTAGCTTTTGCTTCCTTCTCGGTCATACCCACGCTTGCCACTTCGGGGTTGGTATAGACGGCACGCGGCACTGCGCGGTAGTTCATCTTATGCCGTTGTCCGAGCACGTTCAACGCCGCGGTTTCGCCTTCTGCCGTGGCCACATGAGCGAGCATATAGTTGCCGATCACATCGCCGATCGCATAGATGCCGGGCACGCTGGTCTCAAGATACTCATTTACTTTCACAAAACCTTTTTCCATGGCAACGCCGACCTTGTCAAGCCCAAGCCCGTCCGTGTATGGCGAGCGGCCGACTGCCACCAGCACCAGATCAACTTCTTTCTGCTGGTCGCCAAAGGAAACCAGCTTCTTATCGCCCTTTGCCTCAATTTTGCTCACCGTGGTGCTGGTGTGAATTTCAATGCCTTCCTTCTGCATCATGCCAGCAAACGTCTTGGCAATCTCTTCGTCCTCGGTCGGCAAAATCTGCGGCAGCATTTCCACCACCGTTACCGCGACATCCATGCGCCGCATAATTTGCGCAAATTCCATGCCGATAACACCGCCGCCGATAATGAGAATGCTCTGAGGCAGTTTCTCGAGAGAAAGCGCGCCGTCAGAGTTGATAACGCCCGGCAGGTCAATCCCCGGAATCGGCACGTTACTGGGAACCGATCCGGTTGCAATGATGATTTTATCAGCTTTGATCGTCTCTCCGCTCTCTTTTACCGTTACAGTCTTGGCATCAACGATTTCACCCGTGCCTTTGATGATTGTCATACCGTGACTTTTTAATATACCACCAAGACCGCCCACGAGCTGCTTTACCACTGTGTTCTTGCGCGCCATAACTGCCGGAAAATCCACGCTCGCCCCTGCGGTGTTGATGCCGAACACTTTTGCTTCCTTGGCAAGATGATACACGCCGGCGGACTGCAGCAGTGACTTGGTCGGTATGCAGCCGCGATTTAAACAGGTGCCGCCAAGCTCATCTTTTTCAATGATGGTGACTTTGCCGCCCAGCTGCGCCACGCGAATTGCCGCCGGGTATCCGCCCGGGCCGCCGCCAATGACCACGACATGCACGTTTCCTGCAGCAGGCGCTGCAGATGCCGCTGCTGCCGGCGCAGGAGCTGAAGCTGCAGGTGCTGCTGCCGGAGCAGGTGCTGCCGCTGGCGCACCAGCGCCACCCGCGACCAGTTTGTCATATTCAGCTTTGTCTGCGGCGATAATGCCAATGAGCTCCGCCACCGGAACCTCGCCCTCCTGGGGGACAATGATGTGCAGAATACCGGTGGCTGGCGCCTCTACCTCGTAGGTAATTTTTTCTGTTTCTACAACCAGCAATATCTCGCCCTGATTAACCTGCTCTCCTTCTTTCTTTTTCCATTCAGTAATCTTTCCGGTTTCCATTGTAAGCCCGAGTTTGGGCATGGTTACATTTACCGCCATATCCTGATTTCCTTTCCCTGAAAAATAACGTCTTCCCTGTGTAAACAGCGTGCATCCATGCAGCAACAATGCTGCCCATGCAGCTGACAACCAATTTATTCTGCCAGTATCATCATCGGGTTCTCCAGCAGCTCCTTCAAGGTGCGCAGAAACTGGCCTGCCTCGGCGCCGTCAATAGTTCTATGATCATAGGTCAGCGAAACATTCATTATCGGTCTGACCACAATCTGTTTATTGACCACCCACGGCTTGTCAATAATAGCACCCACGCCGAGGATCGCATTTTCCGGCTGGTTGATGATTGCGGTGAACAATTCGGTGCCAAACATCCCCATCGCCGAAAGGGTAAACGTGCTGCCCTTCATGTCGTCAGGACCCAGCTTGCCCGAACGCCCCTTCTCAATCAGCTCAGTGCGTATTTTGGCAATCTCAATAATTGATTTTTTGTCGCAGTTTCTGATAACCGGCACAATAAGTCCGTCCTTGAGCGCCATCGCCATTCCCATATGGATGTCATGAAGCCAGAGTATGCCCTCCTCGGTCCAACGGGTGTTGATAATCATGTGCCGCCGGATGGCTGCAGCGGTTATTTTCATCATGATATCCGTAATAGTAACCCTGACCTTATGTTTCTTTTCGCCGATAGGCAGGAGCTGTTCCCTGAATTCCTGGATTGCCGTGGCATCAATGCCGTTGGTCATGTATGCCTGGGCAGCCTGATTGCAGCTCTCAAGCATCTTGCGCGCAATGACCTTACGCATCCCGGTTAGCTTGACCAGTCTGTCGCCTTCGGCCAGCGCCACGGCGGGTTTTGGCGCAGTCGGTGCCGCGGCCGCAGCTGCGGGAGCCTTCTGGCGCGCCACCGCCTGTTCAATATCTTCCTTCGTAATTTTACCGCCGGGTCCGGTGCCGACAATGGCAGCAACATCCAATTTCAGGTCGGCAGCCATTTTTTCTGCAACCGGCGTCATTTTGATCCGCGGTGCCCGGTCTTTGAATGCCGTTACATCCCGCGCCACTATTCTGCCGTCAGGCCCGGTGCCAGGCACCAGCGCAATGTCTATGCCCGCTTCCTGCGCAAGTTTGCGCGCATAGGGAGAACTTTTTACGCGCTCGCCGGGGGCACGCGGTGCTGCCGGCGCTGGTGCTGCCGGTGCCGTGCTTGCTGCGGCGGTCGGTGCTGCTGCAACCGGCGTTGCCGCTATCGCCGCCGGTGCGCCGCCGGCAACCAGTTTATCATACTCTGCCCGATCTGCAGCCAGATAGCCGATTAACGCTGCAACCGGCACTTCGCCTTCAACCGGAACAACAATGTGCAGTATGCCGTCACCCGGCGCTTCTACTTCATAGGTGATCTTTTCTGTTTCAACAACCAGCAGGATTTCTCCCTTGGTGACTTGATCGCCTTCCTTCTTCCTCCACTCGGTGATTTTGCCGGTTTCCATCGTAAGCCCGAGTTTGGGCATGGTGACTTCAATTGCCATAAAAGCTCCTTTCCTTGTTGGTCACATCTTCGGTGCGGGACAATCAACCCATCATTTTCTTCACCTGAGCCACCAGCTTCCCGGCATCGGGCAGGTAATGCTGCTCAAGTTTGGGCTGAAAAGCGATGTGGGTAAAGGGAGCGGCAACGCGTGCCACCGGCGCGTCAAGCCAGTCAAATACGGTATCCTGCACTGACGCGGCGATTTCAGCGCCGATGCCCATGGTCTGTTTGGCCTCATGAATGATCACCAGGCGGTGCGTCTTTTTCACTGATGTGTAGATGGTTTCCATATCCAGCGGGTTCACCGTCAGCAGGTCAATAAGCTCGGCTTTGATGCCGTCATTGGCAAGCTGATCCACCGCCTTGAGGGATTCGGTAAGCATACGGCCCACGCTGACGATAGTGATATCGCTGCCCTCTTTGACGATCTCGCATTTGCCAATCGGTGTGACGTAATCACCTTCGGGAATTTCAGCTTTTATTCTATAAGACGACAGCGGCTCCACATACAGTACCGGATTATCATCGCGTATTGCCGCCTTCATGAGCCCCTTGGCATTGACCGGCGTGCTGGGCATGACAACCTTCAAGCCCGGCATATGTGCGAACCAAGCCTCAAGCGAAGAAGAATGATGCGGTCCGGCGCCGTATCCGCCAGCGGTCATGGCGCGCACTACCATCGGCACTTTGACCTGTGCGCCAAACATCCAGCGCATCTTCGATGCCTGGTTATACAATTCTTCAACGCACAACGTGATAAAGTTCATGAACATGATTTCAGCCACCGGCCGCAGCCCTGCCGCTGCCGCGCCGATTGCCAGACCCACAATAGCCCCCTCGCTGATCGGCGTGTCAACCGCCCGTTCGGGGCCGAATTCTTCATAAATGCCGCGCGTGACGCCAAACGGTCCGCCCGGTTTGCCGACATCTTCCCCAACGATGAAAACGGTCGGGTCACGGCGCATCTCTTCTGCAATAGCATGATTGATTGCCCACTGAAACATTATTGGTTTTCCCATAGGATATATCCTCCAGTCAATAATAGTTCACAATTCGCCTGCATCATGTCCGGTACGAAACCATCACGCAAAAATATCTTTGTAGAGCTCTTCAATATCAGGCTGCGGACTTTTACGGGCAAAGGCCACCGCTTCATCAACCAGTCTCTGGCACTCGTCTTTTATCGCCTGAACGCCCTTTTCATCCAGCACCCCTTCCTTCAGAAGCTTCTGCTCGTAAAGCACGACGGGGTCTTTTTTCAACCATTCTTCCAGCTCTCCAGCCGGCCGGTAATTGCACGGATCACCAATAAAATGGCCATGGTGGCGGTAGGTCTTGCACTCGACCATGTAGGGGCCTTTACCGGCGCGACAGTGTTTCACCGCCTTGGCAACTTCCTCATACACCAGCTCCACATCATTACCGTCAATGGTAACGCCCGGCGCCCCGTAGCCGGCAGCACGATCGGCGACATTTTCAATGGCAATGTGAACCGACTTATGGGTCATCTGTGCATAGAGGTTAATGCTGCACACAAAAATGACCGGCAGCTTCAACGTCCCTGCCATATTGAACGATTCGTGGAATGAACCGGTTCCGGTTGCACCCTCGCCAAAAAACACCGCAGTAACATGGTTGGTTTTCTTGTATTTCTGAGCAAATGCAGTTCCGATGGCGAGCCGCATGCCTTCACCCACCACGCCGTTTGATCCCATGCATCCGGTCTTAACATCGGCAAAGTGCATGGAGCCGGCGCGGCCCTTGCAGCAGCCGTCAATGCGGCCGAACAGTTCCGCCATCATCGGTTTCAAGTCTGCACCCTTCGCAATAATGCAGCCGTGTCCGCGATGGGTCGTGTAAATGGCATCTTCTATGTTCAGGTTGCAGCAGGTTCCGGTTGCAACCGCTTCTTCGCCCTGCGAGAGATGCAGGAAGCCCGGCATTTCCTTGCCCGCCATGAAAATCTTATTTGTTTCATCTTCAAAGGTTCTGATTTTTACCATACGTGTGAACAGATCAATTTTAGTGTCCTTGCTTATTTTCATTGCGTATCCTCCAGATGCATTAAAAATTATACCGGACTGCCGTTCTGCCGTATCCAGCACTGGTCAGCGCTGATTCCGCCGCACTGTTATCTTGCCGCTCGCAAAACACCCTGCACACCGCCCCTGTGGTGGCAGCGGTTAACCTACATACCGCAGCGACAGCCAATCACGGGATGACAATCTCAGCCGTGCCCAGCACACAATTGCCTGCGGCATTTGCAATGGTCATATCGCACACCAGAATATTTTTGCCGCCTTCGGTCTTCTTTTCTTTGACAACCAGGTTGCTGGTAATGGTATCGCCGGGCCGCACCGGGGCGCGAAACTGGAGATCAATTTTCGTGCCTTCAACCGGCCATCCCGTTCCCTGAATTGCGCCGATTGCCTGCAGCACCGGTTCCACATTAATCGTGCCATGGGCAATGGTGCCCTTAAAAATCGGGTGATTTTTCATCCCCTCAACATCTACATGTATGGAATTATAATCGCCGCAGATATCTGCGTACTGATTGATGAATTCCTGCGTTACGGTTAAACTTTTCGATGGCAGCTTGTCGCCCACCTGCACACTGGCAAAATTTATCATGCTCATACGCTCCTCCTTGTGATGCAATGGTATGCTTATGTAGGATGCTATTTTTTAACCGGCATCAAGAAGCTCATCTGGATATCGGTGATTTTTTCGCCGTTTTGATTGGTTGCTTTCATATCAATATAAAGGTACCGTCTCACTTTGTCGTCTTTGGTAACCTCTTTCTTATCTGCTATGGATAATCTGGTGGTAATGGTGTCGCCAACCCGTGCCGGCTTATAAAAAACAATTTTGTCGCCGGCGCGAATTGCACCGTCAATGAATACCTTGCGGTCCCAGCAGATTCTCAGGCCGAAAATATAAATCATACCGACCGGCACGACGCCCGCCGGGTAGGCGTTGGTATCGCCCATGAGTTTTCTGAATTTCTCCGCTTCTTCGGCGGTTACTTTATAGGTACCGCCGCCGCAGTCAAAACCCGGCGCCATTTGTTCAAAGCTGAGATCCGCAATTAACTGTTGGGGACCAAATCCAGAAATCAAGCTGGTGTTAAATTTCTGCTCCATGGTTGAGCCTCCTTTGTTATCCGTTACGGTCTGTTGATTATAAACACCCGAACCGGTTGCATGACCGGCACCGGTGATGATGATGGATGTGCTGGATTAGAAGACCAAACTGGTGGTGCCGGCACAACAGGTAAGAGATACGGTGAAACAATAATTCCCCCCTGACGGTAGATCGTCCGGGGGGAATTATCTCCTTTCCTCATCAATAGGATTTGTTCTGGCCGAGCATGACCTGGCCGATGAAGTTCTTGGACATCTCGTTGGTAATAGGTGCAAACACCAGTTGGCGGATGTCTCGATAGTATCTCTGAATATGGTATTCCATGGTGAATCCATACCCGGCAAGTATTCTCATGGCGCGGTCGGTGCAGCGAAACGCCATATCGGAGGTGAACATTTTTGCCATGGTCGCTTCCACACCGCACTCAATACCCATGGATTGCATCCACGCTGCTTTATAGGTAATCAAGCGCCCCAGTTCAATTTCCGTTGCCATGTCAGCGAGCTGGTGCTGTATTGCCTGGAATTGTCCAATCGGCTTGCCAAAAGCCTCGCGCTCTTTTGCATACTGGTTGGCTTCTTCGAGACATCCCTGGGCGAGTCCCACCGAAATGGCTGCGCAGACTATGCGCTCGTTGTTCAGAGTTGCCAGGAGGTTATACCAGCCGGCACCGCGCTCGCCCAATATCTGGTCTTTCGTCAACCGAACATCATCAAAGGCAACCTCAAATGATGCAAGGATGTGGCTTCCCAGTTTCTTAATCTTGTTATAGGTTACCCCTTTACAGAACGGCTGATTCAGCAATTCACCATCCAATTCCTGCTTCCCGATGTTATCCCGGTCAATAAGAAAGATGGTAAGGCCGCGGGCCGGTTTATTTGGAACGTCATCGGTGCGAGCAATAAATACGTCGGTATTGGCCGCATGCAAACCGGTGGTAAAAATCTTTGAGCCATTGGCGATAAACGTGCCATCGGGCTGTTCAACAGCTCTGGATTTAAGGGCGCCGAGAATATCTGTGCCGCCGCCGGGTTCCGTCAATGAAAGGGCAAAGTTCCAGTCGCCGGCAATAAGCGGGGGCAGATATTTTTGTTTTTGCGCTTCCGTGCCGTATTTGAGGATGGACATGCCGCCAAAGCATACACCCGTCAGGTAGCAGAGGCCCATGGCAGAAAAACTGTTGGAAATTTCTTCGGTAATGAGTGTTTCATCAATAATGTTGCCGCCAGTTCCGCCATACTCTTCAGGAAAACACGCGCCTAAAAAACCTTCCTGGCCAAGCTTCTTCCAAACTTCCACCGGGAAATGGTCATGTTCATCCCATTCCGCAATCTTGTCCTTCGGGCACTCTTTTTCTTTAAACTTTTTCAGGGTTTCGAGCATCATCTTGCGCTCTTCACTGAGACCAAATTGAGTCGGTATCATAAAATCTGCCATAACATTATTCTCCTTTCTTTCTTACTGGGAATTCATTACGCTTTGCCTGAAAGGCAGGTAACACAATGTATATTGAGCCTCTTGCGAGGATATTTGAAGAAAGGGTTACAATCCAAGGATGCGGCACAATATATGCCAAAATAATATTTCGCGATTAAAGTATTATAAAGTAATTACAAATAGTTAACATAAAATGGCAAAGAATACGGGTGTGACAATACCCAGCGTCCCTGTCAGGTTGGCAAACAATATGCGTCTACCTGACAAATTGACATGCAGGAAAAAGTGAAAAACTGCACGGGGAGGTTTTTACATATCACTGGGCTTTTTTTTTGTCAAGAAATTACCAGCAGCAGGCTCGCAAAACACGTTATGCAACATCCCGCAGTAATCGCCAGTGGAACAAGAAAAGAGCAGGCATGGAACGCGGTCATTTTATGCGTGCTGGGGAGTTTTTCACGCCACCACACCAGCGCGTGGTACTTCTTATACGGCGGCTACCGTTATTTGTTGCACGACCACGCCGCAGAACAGTCCCGAATGAAAGCCCCCGTCCGTTGTATTGCGCGGGGCAAGATACTGAAGGTGCCGGGTTCGTGACCAACGCAAACACTTTGCGTGTCGTGGCGAAAAAGGCTCCCCTGTCCCTATGCACCGACGAAAAATATAAATGTTAGGGAACGCCCTGATTACCAGACCGGCTGAAATCGCTACCCGCCTCTACCCAATGAGCTTAAAGACTTCATCTCCTTCGCGAACTTTTTCCTTTACCTTGATGCCCACAAGATCGCCTGTTGCCGCTTTTTCCACGGCCTTATTCTCAATCTGCATACTGTCAATGACATCTTCAAAATCCGTGGTGTGGCCTTTAATCTTTATCCTATCTCCCACTGCTATGACGCCGCCGGTTACTTTGACGGCTGCAACACCGGGCTTGGCAAAAAACTTCATAACTTCCCCTACTTTTTCTTCTGTCATTGCTGCTCACCTCCTTTTTTATGATTGTTGATTGCCCAATACGCCGCAACTTAAACCTGGGTCGTGTATCCTGCAAACCGGTAATACCGGTTCCTCACGACGCTCTATAGCGACAGGTAACTGCACGCGATTCGCGTCGGCTTGGGTTATTTGGTTTCATACTTTATCCACTGCAGATAATCAGCAGATCCGTCCACAATCGGCAGCAGTATAATTTCCGGAACCTTGTAGCTGTGCACTTTTTTTACCTCGTCGCATACTTGTGCAAAAAGGGCTGTGCGGGTCTTTGCCATCATGAAAACTTCCTGCTCCCGACAGAGTTTTCCCTCCCACCAGAACAGCGACTGAACTCCAGGAAAAATATTGGCACATGCCACAAGTCGGGTTCCAACAAGGTGCGACGCAATTTTTTCTGCTTCTTCCTGAGAAGACGCCGTAATAAAGACCACCCCATATTCTGACACGAAATCAACCTCCTGTTTGTTTTTAATACCGCATGGTGGACGGCGGTTTGCACTAATCAGCCACCGCCGCTGCATCTCTATTGCTTGGTAATACCGACCGGTAATTTGGTCTTTTTTTCTATCTCAGCGGCTTTCTTTTTTGCGGCAGAAAGATCTGAGAACGGTCCGATTCTGACCCTGACGAGGGTGCCCTTCCCCGGAACCGTAATGGTATCCGTGTGGGGCTCGTAACCGGCGCCACGCAATACATCTACCACTGATTGAGCTGCGGCCGCCTTTTGGTATGCACCCATTTGCAGGACAAAGGTTTGCGGCGATGCCAGCCGTTGCGCTGCGGTACTTTTATCTGCCGGCGTGGCGGGCTGTTCCGTTGCCGGATTACCCGAAGCCGTTTTTTTCGGGGATAATTTCTGTTCGCTCTGTCTATTCAACGGGGTGGTATTGGCACTTTGATCATCATTCTGCATCAGCGCAGTATAAAAATTCAGTTTCGGGTGAACAGCATCTTGCGAAGAACCGCCGGCGGAATCGCCGCGCTGCCCGGGAGGAGAGACAGGCGCAGCAAACGGCAGAACCGAGCGCGCCGGTTCCGTTTCGGTCTTTTTGATTATAATATCAACAAGTCGCGCAACAGCAAAAAATACCCCGATACTTGCTAATGAACCAATGATAAATACGATACCCCCTTTTTTGCCGCTCAAAAAACTTTTTCCGATGTCCGTGCTGCGTTTCATAACCCGCCTGTCCGGCTACATTTTTTCAGGCGCAGCAACACCTAAAAGCTGCAACCCATTTTTCAGCACGCGGCGAATGCCGTTCATCAGACACAGGCGGGCGGTGCTCAAATCACGGTCATCGCTAATAACGCGATATTTGGCATAATAACGATGAAACTGGCCCACCAGCTCCATTACATACACGGCAATGCGGTGCGGCTCAAGAGCCTGTGCGCTCCCCAGAACAATGTCCGGAAACTGTGACAACTTCTTGATAAGATCGAGTTCCTCCGCCGCGGTCAGCAGCGACAGGTTGGCATTTTTTGCCGCCAGCAGAGGCAGGTGTTTTTCTTGCGCAAAGGAGATAATGCTGCAAATGCGCGCATGTCCATACTGAACATAGTACACGGGATTCTCATCGCTCTGTTTTTTTGCCACGTCCAGATCAAAGTCAAGCTGGGCATCTGACCGCCGCGTGAGAAATATAAAACGGGCGGCGTCTTTGCCGACTTCATCAACAACCTGGCGCAAGGTCACAAATTCACCGGCGCGGGTTGACATGGCGACCGGCTCACCGCCGCGCAGCAGGTTCACCATCTGCACCAGTATCACGGTAAATGCATCATCAGGAATTCCCAGTGCCTGAAGAACCCCGCGGATGCGGGGCACATAGCCGTGATGGTCAGCCCCCCAAATATCAATGACGCGGTTGAATCCGCGGCTGAACTTATCCCGGTGATACGCAATATCTGAGGCAAAATAGGTGGTGTTCCCATCCTCTTTAACAATCACCCGGTCTTTTTCATCTCCAAATCGGGTGGTTCTGAACCAGAGGGCACCGTCATGCGCATATGCCAAGTCCCGGTCTTGAAGCTCGCGCAACGACTGCTGCACCGCACCGCGCTCAAAAAGCACCTGTTCCGAAAACCAGTTGTCAAACCTGACACCAAAGATATCCAAATCTTCTTTAATTCCTTTGAGAATTACATCTGCCGCAAATGCACTGAAAAATGGGACCGCTTCATGCTCCGGCACTTCAAGATAGCGCTGCCCATATTTCAATATCACGTCCTTTGCTATATCAACGATATAGGTTCCCTGATATAGCTCGTCGGGGAATGCAACATCCTTTTTTAAAAGCTCCTGGTAACGTAAAAACACAGATCTGCCGAGATTCTGCATCTGAATGCCGACATTATTGATATAATATTCGCGCTGGACATCATAACCGACAAATGACAGAATGTTGGCGAGTGCGTCGCCCAGAGCGGCCCCTCTGCCATGCCCCACATGCAGCGGGCCGGTCGGATTGGCACTGACAAATTCAACCTGCACCCGCACACCCTGCCCCGTTAATGACGATCCAAACCGCTCTCCCTGCCTTTCCAATTCCTCCAACGAGCGGTGCCATGCCGCAGGTTTTAGATGAAAATTAATGAAGCCGGGACCGGCAATTTCAACACGCTCTACCAGAGCCACATTCTTGTTAATCTTCTCAACCAGCATGCGGGCAACATCCCGAGGACTCCTTTTTAGTGATGGCGCAAGAAGCAGGGCAACATTGGTGGCAAAATCTCCATGAGCCGCATTTTTGGGAACCTCAACGCTAAACCCCGGAGCTGGTGTGGCGGATAGCAGCCCCTCAGCATGGCATTGGGCAACTGCGTGTTCAATAACCTGTCGTATTGTTTGCTTCATGGTATATGTGTGCTAAGAAAAGCGGTCGCAGACCCTCACGCTATGAAAACCTGTTCAGGCAGGCGTATCAACCGGCTCGAAAACCCCGACCATATCACGGGCATAACTTTATGACCAAGCATGAAGAACAGTTTTTTTATCATCTTTTATATGTTTGCATCCTAATAGTCAAGACAAGAAACCGCAGCACGTTCTCCCAAAACGCGCGTTCCGCACCAGGCAAGCAGCACGCCAGCACAGAAACGCGCAGGATTGAACCGTGGCACAAACAGAGATGAGCGCAGGGCCGACACAGCATCGTTGCCTTCATATTCTAAAGGTGATAAAGTTAATACATGCTGCGTGCTTTTGAAACCGATGCATCGGCCATTACTCACGCGCTGGCGCGCCGCGGGTTTAAGATTTTGTTTCATAATCCGCAACAGGGGCTGTTGCTTCCGGCACCCAACAATGAGCGGGCTATTGATGATTATTACCGGTATTTGAAAAAATATTCATTTCGGCTCTTTCTGCGCGATGTGATTCGTTTCAAAGATGGCGCCCAGCTTACCGATTTGCTCCGGTACTGCTCTGAAACGACTGCCCGCCGTTATCTCCAGATTCTTGTTCAGTGGTCGCTCATTGAACAAACCGGAACGCAGACCTATCGCGTCATTGGGCAAGGCATGAGAAGCTTTGGCGATATGTTCGAGTGGCTGGTGGCGCAGGTGCTGATCCGCGAATTTCACTGCCCCGCTGTCTGGGGAATCCGCATGAAAGATATTGAAGCAGGGGGGGATTACGATGTGATTGCGATTGTAGAAGGCGCGCTCTTGTATGTGGAAGCAAAATCATCCCCGCCAAAACATGTGGATCAGCGCGAGGTTGCCGCGTTTTTTGACCGTATTGAAGCCCTGCGCCCGCATGTCAGCATTTTTCTGGAAGATACCCACCTGCGCATGAAAGACAAAATTGCCGGACTGTTTAAAGAAGAACTTTCACGAAGAGCGGCAACCACCGGCGCCCCGCTGCCACCTGTTGAGCGGCTCAGCGGAGAGACCTTTCATATTGGCGAGAGGATTTTTATTATCAACAGCAGGCCTGATATCGTCGCGAGTCTGGGATTATGCATCAGCCATTTTCTCAGAAGCAGGGGAATCCGGCTCTGCTCGTCAGCCATGACATAGCCGATGCAGCATCATACGCGTCTTACTGCGCACCTGTTAGCGCTCATAAAACACCGCGAAGGAACGCATACCGAGTTCAAACGCGCTGTCCCGGCGTCGCATAAACTGGCAAAAGAAATTACCGCGCTGGCAAATACGCGGGGAGGAAACATCCTCATTGGTGTGGATGATACGGGTATGGTGGTCGGTGTGGAAGACACAGAAGATGCCACTGCATCAATTATGAATGCCGGCCGCAGTCATTGTTTCCCTCCCATAGAGCCGGAAATACAGTCTGTTTCCATTGACGGGAAAACGGTGCTGTGGGTTGTTATAACGCCCAGCGACAACAGGCATGCGGTCATTGACCGGCACGGAAACACCCGCATATATGTCCGCGTTGCAGACAAAGCCCTTCCCGCCTCAAAAAAGACGGCGCGCATTCTCAATGATGGCCCGGCAATCAGGCTGCGCAGGAAAAATCTTGATCGCCATGAAACCCGATTGCTTGAATACCTGAGCCGGCATGAAAAAATCACTCAGGAGGATTTTTGTCGGCAGGCAAATTTATCTCGGCGGCGGGCTGCACGCATTTTGGTAAAACTCGAAAAAGCCGCCCTGATCCGGTCGCACGATTTTGACAAATACGTGTTTTATACATTGAACCCGAAACGATAGCCACCGGTCAATCCTCCCCGTTAGATTCAAGACGAAATAAACATGAAAACCGGCATAGCACATCTTCCCCTGCATTCCGGCAAAGCGCCACTCTGGCTTTTTGCGCGGATGAAAAATCTTGCCCGAGAAATAGTGCGTCTCATGCTGTATGAATTTGATACGGTCGTTCTCATGCAGCGGCTATCCGATCCTTTCTGGTTTCAGGCGCTTGGTTGCGTGCTGGGTTTTGACTGGCATTCAAGCGGCCTCACCACCACCGTATGCGGTGCCCTCAAAGAAGGGATCAAGGGCATGGAAACGGAGGCCGGGTTTTTCATCTGCGGCGGCAAAGGAAGCGTTTCGCGGCGCACACCAGAGGAGATCAACAGGTTTGGGAAATATCTGCGTGTTGCACCGGAATCGCTGGTATATGCCAGCCGCATGGCGGCAAAGGTTGACAGTGCCGCCGTCCAAGACGGCTACCAGCTTTACCACCATGTCATGTTTTTCAATCGCGACGGAAAATGGGCGGTGGTCCAGCAGGGCATGAACGACGCAACCGGCTATGCCCGACGCTACCACTGGCTGGGCACCGAGACCATTGACTTTGTCCGTGAGCCGCACCACGCGGTGTGCTGCGAAGCCCGCGGGGAAACGCTCAATCTGGTGGCCGAAGAAAGCGCTGCAAACCGCACCGCCTGTTCCCTTCTTGCCGCAGAGACGCCGGAAACTGTTGTGGGCGAAATAAAAAAATTGCAAACCCTGGAACTGCCGCCGCGCCACCATATGTTAAAAGAAGAAATAAACTCTAACAACCTTTCCCGGATACTCCTGAAAACCTATGAAACACAACCACAAAACTTTGAGGAGCTGCTGGGTATTCGCGGTGTCGGGGCCAAAACTCTGCGGGCGTTGGCTTTGCTCTCAGAACTCGTTTACGGAGCGCCGGTGTCATTCCGGGATCCGGCGCGCTTCAGCTATGCGCATGGCGGAAAAGATGGCCACCCGTATCCCGTGGACCGCGAGGTATATGACCGCTCCATCAATTATCTGAAAGAGCTGGTAAACAAGGCACGGATAGGAGAATACGAAAAGCAGCGATCATTGAAGCGGCTCGCAGTGTTTTGTCGAGAAGAACCATAAAGGTATCATTGCGAGCACCCGGCGGGTGCGCGGCAAGCTCCGCTGAACGGGGAGATTGCTTCGCTGCGCGCGCAATGACGCAACAGCGCGTTGGTCCTTGTGCGCTGAAAAACCGTGATGAAGCAAATCTTTTCCTTATGCGTCTAAAAAAACGTTTCTTTCATAAACAACGTCGGGGCGCAGCACCGCAGGTTATCTGCCCGCTGTGCCGCTTCACACACCGGTATGTCTGTTATCGAAGAAATAAAAGAGCACAAGAATAAAGCAACCCAGCGGTTCCTCTGCACCGCACTGCATCGGGAAGCCAATTACCTGGTCGTCTCGTTTTGTTCAGAAAAAGAGGGGCTTATAAAGGACATCATCATTCCGGCGGGTTCAACCACGATTGCCCATTACTGGACGGACCGAGGCTATGTGGTGTGGCGCCTGTATGGGCCGAACAGACAGCTCATCGGCACCCTTTTTCATATCGCAAAGAATGTGATGATAAACGACCAGAGTGTTCAATATCTTGACTTGATGGTGGATATATGGATTTCACCTGATGGCACCCTGCGCGTGCTTGATGAAGATGAACTGGAAGAATGTAAACAGGCTGGGTTAATAAGCACCGAAGAAGAAGGTTGGATAACGCAACAGACATTACTCATAATGAACAACCATGCTGAAATAATCAAAACATTATGGAATAAATGCTGGCGCACGCAGAGCGCAGGGCAGCCCGGCAAGTATGATTGATATGGGTTCCCTGCCATTCACCCCGCCGATATGGACTGTTTTCAGGATGGGGTGTTCTCGACGTTTTCCAATAATCCTGTCTTTTGCAACATCACTTTCATAAAACATTGCCAACAAAAAGGAGGTTCGTGACGAAACCTGTCACGAACCTCCTTTGCATCAGGCATAAAGACGATAACCGAGGTTTTTACTATATCGGTTATCGGTGATTGCTATTCAATGGTTACCGAGCCGACACAAATTTGCGTGCCGGTCGTTACTGTTACCGCCTTTTCCCCTCCCTCAAATCCGGTAAGTATGGAAGGTATCACAATCAGGGCGCTTATCTGTGCTGGTTGCACCCGCAAGGGGACAATGAATTTGATGTCCTCAATTGAAATCGTGCTGGTGCGATCCCAACTGGACCCTTCTCCGGTAATGATGATCCTTCTCGGCTTCGGTAACAACCCGGCCCGTAACGGCAATAGCGAATCAACAGCCGCGATCAAACACCCGGAAAATTTTTGGGAGATGGTGAATGTGGCTTCACAATTCAGTGGCGGATCAGCGATATTCTCCGGATCGGATATTGTGATTTTGCATTCACTGTCAGGAGCAGTGCCGCTAATCGTTATATTAAGGGTTGCCGTCACCGAAGTTTCGCCGATGTTTATGGTGCTGGAATTGACGGTAATGTATTGCGCACAGGAATCGTCTACATCAATAACCAGTTTCTTGAGATCCTCTTCAGGTAAACTGATGACATCTGTTCTGGTAAAAGTTATCGCGACATCAATCGTTTTGTTAGCCCCCGACACCTCAACCGAATTCGGCTCGATGGTAATGCAATTTGTAGTCGCACAACTCGTATGGCAGGCAAGGCAAGATGGTGGATTTCCATGGGGAGTTGCAATGAGCGGGCATGCTTCTCCACCCGAATGACAGCCCGCACATTTGGCAGATAGCACATTCTTCCCTGCCACCCCGCCTTCGTGACAATTTGCACAACTTCCGGTACTGAAACCATGAGATGGTATGCCGTGCAGTTGCGATGCTGAATGGCATCCCTCTGCTAAACAACCCTGATTGACATTATTCCAGGCCAACCCCGTCTGTGCGCCGATGAGGATCATTGCTGCGCACAATACAACCCCAGCGATGAATACTTTTTTCATCTGCTACCTCCTTTTGTTAGTGGTTAATTAATATAGGTTAATGAAAATTGAACTTATTGTATATTTGGTACGGTTTTTTTAGAAAAGAAATATTTTACCCCATTGCTTATATAGCATTTAGTATAACAAACATTTTCTGTCAAGCATTTTTTTATTTTTATTTTAACTGATACAACTTATTAATAAAACATTTTTTCTTAACAGATTTGCTATTATTATTTCGCAGTGCTCCCACGGATAAAAACGGTTCCGGAACTATTGGAAAACTGAAACGGTCATTCTGCCTCCCGAATACATTGCGAGCGAAGCATCCCTCACTCAGAGACGCCCCCGCTTTTACAACAAAGAGAGCCTTCATTTCATCCCGGATGACACATCCCCTCTAACTGCCGATCATGGTGGACATTTTCCTGCCCCGCACCTCTTTGGTCTTGATTTTGAAGATCTTTAACGCTTTTGGATTATCCATGGACTTCTTATAATATGCGAGCCGTTTTTCAAGATATGTGGCAGCGTCAAGCCCCACTTTTTCTATGTTTGCTCTAACGACCAGTTCGATAGTGGCAAGGTCGTTAACCTGCTCCATCTCGCCATCAATGACCACGGAATACCATTCGGTATGAGCCTCATTCCAGCAGAAAACACAAAAACAGACATTGGGGTTTTTTTGATAATACTCCCATTTCCTGCCCGACGGAAACATGGAGAGATACACATGATTATCAACAAATACAAACCCAAAGGGTATGCAATAGGGAGTTTTCCGGTCGCTGAACGCCAGTACCCCGTCGCCTACTTTATTCATCAGATCGGTTATTTCTTTGCTGGTGAGCTCTTTCATGATTCGTGCCTCCTTTATTTGGATTGCCTGAAGAGATAAATATAGGGAGAGTGTCGGGCTGACAGTTACTCTATATTCTTCTCACGACGCGTTTCAATAATCCTTACCACATCGCCGCAGTGCGCATTGAGTCGTTCCCGCGCACTGCCGTTGGCAACAGAAATTTCCAGATAATTGCTGCTGCCAAACACACCGCACAATTCTCCGGGTTTGGCATAGGAATACGCAGGAACAATCTGCTGGATAACCGCTTTGGCGCATTCAATGGTAAACGGCCGATTTCCCAGTGCCTGCGTAATAAATTCCCGTGAAACATTGGTTATAAGATTCCCGAAGTGGTCAATATGCAGTATCCTCCCCTGCGCTTCACCCGGCCTGATCAGGCGCGGTTGCGGCCAGTCTAACAGCATAACATCAGAAATTGGCCTGCCAAATTTTGCACACGGCACTCCTTGAGAAAGATGCGCTGCCACCGGAGCAAAAATATCCCTCCCATGAAATGTCGTGCTAACCTCACGAAGAAAATAATCGGCATTGGTAAGTTCAATGACCGACGTAACGCCCGGTTTGTGGAGTATCCCGGAAAACACGCCGTTGTCGGGACCGACAAAAAAATAGTTCTCTGTTTCAATGAGCAGCGGCCGGCGCGTGCCGCCAACGCCCGGATCAACGATAACCAGGTGAATCGTTCCGGGCGGGAAATAAGCATAGGCGGTCATGAGCGTAAAAGCTGCCTCGTTGATGTCCTGTGGCGGTATCTGGTGGGTGATATCAACAATGGTGCACGAAGGGTTGATCGAAAGGATTACCCCTTTCAGCACACCGGCATAGGGGTCGGCAGTACCAAAATCAGTAATAAGGGTAATAAGAGATGGCATAGGGGCAGTCCGACTTTTCAACGCCGGGAATTTGCATTGGAAAAAAAGTTGTTATTGGCTGCGCTCCAACGTTTGCGCTGCTTCCGGGAATGCAAGGTTGACCACTTCTCCTGATTTTCCCGCCTTTGCCAAAGGGATATCATTTAAAAACAGGGACACGCCTCCGGCATTTCCTAACCGCACGGCAACTGTATTATCCGCCGTGACTGAATAGGCTTCTCCTGGATTCAGGAAGATATGCACGCTTTTTTTTCCATCTGCCTGAATGCGCATCCATGTGCGCTCTTGAGCTTCAAATCTCACGGTAAACGGCCGGTCAGCAAAGGAGGGCTTTTCTGGAGGGAGGGATGCGGTCGGGGTAATCGCTTCACTGGCAACAGAAGCGATAAACCCAGACGGAGCGCTGTTGACCGGCGCCGAAGTCAAAGCAGGGGGCGACACCGGCATGGAGGAGCCAACGGCTGTTGTTGGCAGTGCCTCATGCACGCCAGACTCCGGGGTCGCAGAGACATCCAGAGGACCGCTTTCCTGCTTGCCGCTTTTGGCATATACAAAGTAGCCGAGCAACCCAATACCAATAATGATCAAAACCAGATATCGGCCCGGCGACGTTGATGGCATGCGGTGTTTTATTTTGACCGTGCTTTGCAATTTTCCTGCTTCAATAGGCGCCGTCTCAAATCTTTCCAGGACCTCATTGACATTAATCCCGACTTCCCGCGCATACAGCTTTACCATTCCGCGGACATAAGAACGCGGGGGAAGCAGCTCATAGTTATCCTGCTCCAGCGCCTCAAGAAGCCCTTTACGGATTTTGGTTGTCCGAGCGATTTCATCAAGCGTTATGTTGCGTTTTATCCGCTGTTCTTTGAGAAATTGACCGAGTGTTTCCATACATCATCGCCGGTTCACTAGTAAATTACGGAACGGGTGAATCGGATTATTAAACCGTAGAAAAACCCCCTTATCTCTTCACCTTTTAACCGATTCACCGTTTTTGCAAAATACCATGTTCTCCTTGATGGCTCAAGAGAAAAACAAAACCAGTCCGTTCCCCAAAAACGAGTGTTCACAACCAAAACAAGCGGCAGGCGCGCACTGCAAAGCGGGAAGATTGCACCGTGGCACAAACCGAGATGAACGCAGCACGGTTTTCTCACGCCACACCAAAACCATGGACCACTTCTGACACGGCAGCAACCGGTATATTCGGGAATGCCAGACCCCAAAGCATACCCGGTATCGAAGGCTCGACACGCTGTCCGCCATGGGCGGAATACAGAAGGTGTGGGGTCGCGAACGAGGCACCGAACCATAGTGGTGAAACAAAAAACCCCCGCTGCGCTCTCAATAGCAAATGATACCATTTTGGGGTAACTTTTGAAAACAAAACCGCTTGATAAAAACAGCAGAGTTTGTTAGAAATAGCACTTGTTCTATACAGTTATGAGCGACGCGCCGCACATCGGGCGCGTCATTATATTTTTGCGTGCGGTTATTCTTGAACCGGAGTTCTTTGTTGGTGCGCCATTCTTTTTTCCCAGCGTGATGCATGAGTATGAAACGAATACTAATAATCGCGGCGTCTGATTCCGGGGGCGGTGCCGGAATTCAGGCAGACATCAAGACGGTTACCTTGCTCGGCGGATTTGCCATGACCGCTATTACGGCCTTGACGGCGCAGAACACGCAACGCGTTAGCGGCGTGCTGCCTGTTACACCGGCGTTTGTGGAACAGCAGATTGATGCCATCATGGAGGATATTGGGGCAGATGCGGTAAAAACAGGTATGCTGTTCAGTGCAGAGATCATCGCTGCCGTATCTCACAAGCTGCGTCAGTATGGTCTGTCGGCTGTGGTGGTTGACCCGGTAATGAGATCAAAAGGGGGCGACGCCCTGCTGCAGGACGCTGCGATCACCGCGCTAAAAAAAGAGCTGCTTCCGCTTGCGCTCATGGTTACGCCGAATCTTGATGAAGCATCGCTCTTATGCGGATTTGACATCACCTCGCTTGAGCAGATGAAAGATGCCGCTCGCAAGATAAAAGACCTGGGGCCGCAGACCGTTGTTATCAAGGGCGGTCATTTGCCGGGGGACTGCATTGATCTGCTTTATGACGGCGCCTCTTTTATGGAATTTTCATCGCCGCGCATTATGAGCCCCAACACCCATGGCACGGGCTGCACCTTTGCTTCGGCACTTGCTGCAGAGATTGCTCGCGGATGTTCGCCGGCAGAAGCAGTGCAGCGGGCAAAACAGTTTGTGCACACTGCCATTGCTCATTCCATTCCATTGGGCAAAGGCCACGGCCCGACTAATCCGTTTGCCCCGATAGCCCGCCGCGCCGGGCTGTGGGAATGCTCCACAGCACTCATGGATGCCCTTAAGCAATTGCAACAGGCGCAAATCGGGCATCTGATACCCGAAGTGCAGTCAAATTTCGGGTATGCCCTTGAGGGGGCGGCGACCCTTGAAGATGTTTTGGCCTTCCCTGGGAGAATCATCCGGCTGAATGCTTCGATTGTCGCCATATCCTCTCCTCTGCCCGGAGCGTCGCAACATATAGCAAAAATTATCCTGACCGTGCTAAAATATAATCAACGATTCAGATCGGCGATGAATATTAAATACAGTCCGCAAACCATCGAGCGGTGTCGGGCGGCGGGGTTCAGCGTGGCGTCCTTTGACCGAACACGTGAGCCTGCTACGGTAAAGAACGCCGAAGGCTCAACCCTTGAATGGGGCACAAATCAGGTTCTGGCCCGGCGCGCCGATGTTCCGGATATTATTTTTGATACCGGCGATGTTGGCAAAGAAGCGATGATACGCGTGTTGGGAACAACTCCCGGGGATGTGGCAGAGAAGATAATTACGATTGCAGGTGAACTATAAAACGATGAAACCACCGAGTGCGCAGCGGCATTTCTCTGCGCTCAAAAGACAGTTTTGGAAAATCTGCGACATAAAAAATAAGGGGTTTTTGTTTAGTAATTTCTCCGTCAACATTATAAAGCAATTACCTTTATTGTCTTTCAGCCTCAATAGCGGGGAGAAATGAAAAGGATATCATACATTACCAAAAGAGGTCACAGAGGGTGGGCGAAACCAGTTCTTTTTACAATGAAAATATCCTTTCTCTGGGTTCTCCGTCGTTCGTTCTTGGTAACGAGAATTACAACATAAGGATGGTATGATGCAGATACACAGCGCAAAGCAGGGGATTGTTACGCCGGAGATGCAGGCGGTTGCCGCGCAAGAAGGGGTAGCCGCTGACTTCATTCGCGAAGCGGTTGCCGCGGGGCACGTCATAATTTCCCGCAATCGTAACCATTCCTCTATACAGCCTCTCGGCATCGGCAAAGGTCTGCGGACAAAAATCAATGCCAATATCGGCACCTCCCAGGACTGTCTGGATGTTGCGGAAGAGCTCAAAAAGCTTGATGCCGCCATCAAAGCCGGCGCGGATACCGTCATGGATTTGAGTACCGGCGGCAATATCAACGAAGTGCGCCGGCAAATCATTTCGCACGCCACGGTTCCCGTTGGCACGGTGCCGATCTATCAGGCTGCCATTGAGGCAGTCCAGCGCAAAAAGGCGCTGGTCGAGATGACGGTTGAGGACATATTCAGTGTGATCGAACGGCATGCTGAAGACGGTGTTGACTTTATCACCGTGCACTGCGGTCTGACCCGCGAAGCCGCCCGGCGCTTGAAACGTGAAGGTCGCATTATGGATGTGGTAAGCCGGGGCGGGGCATTTACCATTGAATGGATGGCGTATAACAAGAAGGAAAATCCCCTCTATGAGTTTTATGACCGGCTGCTGGAGATCGCCGGGGCATATGATATGGTACTGAGCTTGGGTGACGGCCTGCGGCCCGGCTGCCTCGCCGATGCTACTGACCGATCACAGGTGCAGGAACTCATTATCCTGGGTGAACTTGCCCAGCGCGCCCTGGAAAAAGGTGTGCAGGTTATGATTGAAGGGCCGGGCCACGTTCCCATCAACCAGATTGAGACCAATATCGTGCTGCAGAAGCAGCTCTGCCACGGCGCACCGTTTTATGTGCTCGGGCCGCTGGTCACCGACACCGCACCTGGTTATGACCATATCACGTCCGCCATTGGCGGCGCCATCGCCGCAGCACACGGCGCTGACTTCCTGTGTTATGTAACCCCGTCCGAACATGTGCGCCTGCCGACTGTTGACGATGTGCGCGAAGGCGTTATTGCTGCAAAAATTGCGGCGCATGCCGGTGATATCGCCAAGGGCATCAAAGGCGCTCTGGAGCGGGACATCACCATGTCCCGGTGTCGCAAACAGATGGACTGGAACGGGCAGATCGCAGCATCGCTTGACCCGGAGAAAACCAAGGCGCTGCGCGACAGCCGCGCCCCTGCAGACAGCGACGTATGCACCATGTGCGGCGAATACTGCGCGATTAAAATCTTACGCAAAGAAAAGCGCTGGGATTTCGGGGAGGAGTAAAAAGCACGGTTGGATATCATGTTTTGCTCAAGAGGCTTTCTTGAGCATTATGAGCAAGAAAGTGATGCTTCCCGCCCACAGCGCAGGGTGTGCCGGCATTGATGATGAGTATTGCATGCCGTGCCGATTCACCCCCCAGCCGCCAAAACGGCGACACATTCTTGGCACATACGAGCAATCCTCGTTGTTTGATTTTTCTCAAGCCACCGATCCACTATTCCTGCCATTTCTCAGTACTCATTCATTTTTCAGAGTTTCTTCACAAGCAAAAAATTACCGTTCAACCATGATAACAGTGTAAGTCTTCAATTTCTGCAAAACCCACTGCCCATTATTCTGCTTGATAATTGACGCATACTCATCGCCATCGGGGCTGAGAGCGCGCACACGATATACCCCGTCTGTCTTTTTTATCTGCGGGGCTGCAAGGATTAGATTGTGGACTGGAGTGTTATTGTCATAATTAAGCAAATGAATAATCGTTCGGTTATGGGAATCTTTAAAAATACTCATCGAGACAGATTTGGGCGCTTGAGCCTCCCAGGGGATTTGGTCTTTAATAAATGACATGACCGTTTTAGTAACAGTGTCAAAAGGTTTTGTTATGCTGGGAACTATTTTGGGTGCATAAATATCAACACCGTCAAGTTCTGCGGGTTGGGGAAAGAAGAGTACTTTTCCTTTACCATAGGTTGCATAATAGGTATCTTTTTTATCTTGGCTAAAGATACTGCTACCGGTTAAAAATTTAAACCCATAATCTCGCCTTTGTATCCTGTATTCATTATATAATCCGCTCTCCCCAGTTATGATGAGCGTTCCCCCAGATGCGACAAATCCCTCAATCTGTTTTATTTCATCATCAGATATACACCGCTGAGAGCACAGAAATAAAATTCTATATTGTGCGAGGTGAGTGAGATCCTGTGAAAATACTATGCCGTAGGGTATTTTATACTGGTGCAGCGCTTGGGAAGCATTTAGAAATGCTCGATAGGAAACGCCGAAGTCATATGCCATTGACTTTTCACTATGATAAAGCCCCAGCACGTGATCCTGTTTTGTATTAATATATAATTGTTTATTCTTGATGAAGAAATTATTATATTTAGACCATGCGTTATAGATTTCATCTTTGGTAAAATAGGGCTCGGAGAGTTCCTCTTCCGTCGTGGCGAACTGGCGTCCTCTCATTCTCAACGCCCAAATACCTGACAAAACGTGGCCGCCATAGGCAAGCGATTCACCAAGAGCCAATTCTATTTTATCAGCTGACTCCGGGAGCGCTCCGCCAGCCTGCCACATACCCATTACTATATTTGCTCCCAAACTGCATCCCATGAAAAGTGGTACTGCATTATTAAAGCAGATTTCCTTTTCCCAGCGCGGAAAGTTGTTGCCTTCTGCATACGGCAGATCGAAAATTTTAAGCATCCGGTAAACATCTATCCCTGATAAGTGCCAGTTATTCATGCGGGGATACACAATATTCCCACAAAAAGCAGCTTCAGCACTGAGTTCCTTCGTATATTGGCGGAGCGTAGCAGCAGCCTCAGGAATTATGGTTAACCGCCAGTCCACCCAAACCTGATGTAACCGATCTGTTACCACAGTCTCGGCGTTGTCTATTTCCGGTATTCGAATACCCTGTAGATTTGCTATGCCAAGAGATTTAAGAGGTTCAGGAAATTTTTGTTTTACATAATTCTTAAATTTGCTTTGGCAGGCTTCGCAATAGCACGGAGTGTAATAAAAATTATCCAGAAAAACTCCATCAAACTTATAATCAGCAAGGGCAGATTTTATTAATGTTTTTAGGTACATGACATATTCACTGTTTGCGGGACATATCAACCTGCGGTAATATCTGTTGGAATACATTTTGGGGTGTTTAAATCGATCGATCTGCCCCCATGTAACCGCATGAGGATATTGTTCAAAAAACTCTTCAACATGCTTGGTTGCCACCTGAATATATGCAAGTACCCGTATGCCATATTTATGGCACCGTTTTACTAATTCTTGAGAACCGCTTCTATCTTCAAAAGCCTCATTATCGCCAGCGCCTTTGGCAAAATTAACAAGCAGAAGGTTAACCCCTATTTGGGAAAGCTTTTTTATAGTTTCCTCGCTTCGCACCTTATTATACCAATCTTCAAGCCACATACTGTCCGCTTGGACACTGCTGAGAAGACAATTTTCACGTTTATAAAAAGCTAATGGTTCGTGTAAGTTACCGCCCCAGATAACACGGCCTCTTTTCGTCCATTCCGGTTCGGCATGAGCGTAGCCATCGACAAAACAAAGCGGTAACAGGCTTAAAATAAATAGGAAAAAAACCACAAATTTTTCAACAATACGTTCTGCACACATTCAAAAAGCCTCGCTAAGGAGCAGCCCAAGCAACTTCCTGAAATCCGCAACTCATGATACATTCTGCAATAATACATCATGATTCCGGTATTGATCCCCTCCACTATTAACCCAGGAATTCTTTACGCCGGTCACAATGGGGTTTTTTTCAACATCCTGTTAGAAATACAAATGAGAGATTATCAATATTCACGTGAAGGTACTGCTTTTCTCATACCACAGAGCCGTAGAGCTCTACCGTTTCAGGATCTCTTCGGCAAGTCTTCTCTTCAATACATCAAAGAGCCGCTGGTGAGATTCAAAGGCAAGCGGTGGAACACAATCAAGATTAAAAAAGCACACCTCTTCCAAGTCGTCGTCAGCACGCAGAATTCCACCCTCAATTGAGACGCGGTAACCAAAAATAATGAGGCTCCCGTAAAAACGGCTCTCCTGGTAAAAGCAGTCCACCAGTGAAACGACCCTGCCCGCCAAACCGGTCTCTTCTTTTAACTCCCGCAGGGCTGCTTCTGCCATGGTTTCGCCCTGCTCAATGAATCCTCCCGGCAGGCACCATTGACCCTTCTGCGGGTCTGTTTTGCGCTTTCCCAACAAAATTTGTTGACGGTCATTGAGCACCAGCGCTGTTGCGGCGGGAATCGGATTCTGATACCAGGTCTCGTTACAGGCCGGACAGAAAAGACGACTCCGTCCTTGAATTTCTCTGTTGATGAGAGCGGCGCCGCAATAGCCACAGTATTTAATTTGTTTCTGAGGCATAAACATCTTTCATCGCTGAGTCGGCAAGTGGGTGAGTGGGTGAATGGACAGACAAGAGATAGTTCAATTCTATTCACCGATTAACAGAGTTAACCATTAACTATTTTTTAAATATTTTTTCTCAAATAGTCCACTGCATTACGAAACATGGCAACGCCCATCCCCTCCGGGGGAACACGCTCGCGCGTCCAACGGGGATGATTGGTAAAATGCAGGTAGGCTTCCGGATGAGGCATCATGCCAAACACCCGGCCGGTTTCATCGCAGATGCCGGCGATTGCCGCCACCGAGCCATTGGGATTGAGCGGGTAGTCCATCACCGGCTGGACACCGTTTTTATCAGTGTATTGCATCACGATCAGGTTTTTTCGCTTCAGCTGATCGAGCACGGTGGCATCGCGCGGAATACATTTCCCTTCGCCATGCCGGACGGGGAGAAACAGGTTGGTCAGGTTGCGGGTAAAAATGCACGGCGAGTGCTCATTCACTGTAAGATACAACCAGCGGTCTTCAAACTTTCCCGAGTCATTATAGGTCAGCGTTACCTCCTGCGATCCATACGCGCCCTCCAAGGCCGGCACCAGTCCCAGTTTTGCCAGAAGCTGAAATCCGTTGCAAATCCCCAAAATAATTTTTCCTTCATTAATAAACGTCCGGATGTGTTCAAAAATGCTGTCGCCGCTGGCAGTTCTGGCATAGCGCAACCGGGTGGCATTGGCCTTGGCAGACCCCAGATCATCGCCATCAAGAAATCCGCCCGGCAGATTGAGAAAATCGTAGTCATGCAGCACGGTTTGGCCGTGCAGCAGCCGGGAGATATGCACGATATCCACCTGGTCGGCACCTCCCAGCCGGCAGGCATGCGCCATTTCTCCTTCGCAATTAGTGCCATTGCCAGACAGGACAATCGCACGAACCGTTTTTTTACTCATACATCCTTTTCCTTTTTCCGGTATTCAGATCCGCAGGCAACGTGGGGTTGAGAGAGAAAGCGGAACGCGTTAGAAGCGCAGCGGTTTCTGCCAGCATTCCTTGAGAACAAAAATGTCGGTATCAACGATTATCGCATCATTAAGCCCGAAGATCCGAAACTGCGGTTCACTGACGACCACGCCGATTTCTCCCAGTTTGGTTCCCTGCATACAATCTTCGAACGCCGGTTTATTTTCGGGTGCAATCGTTACCACAAACCGGCTCTGCGTCTCAGAGAACAGCAGCACGTCATTGCGGATGACTTTTGCCGCCGGAACTTTTTTTAAATGAATGGTCATTCCCAGCCCGCCGGCAAATGCGCTTTCCGCCAAAGCAACGCCAAGTCCGCCGTCTGAGCAATCATGGCATGATCGCACCAGTTTCAGCGCGATGGCGCGAGCAAGACACTGGTATAAGCTGAGCGCTCGTTCTGCATGCACCTTTGGAACGGTGGTGCCAATACACCCGTTCAGGGCATAATACTCAGAACCGCCGGTTTCATCAAACGTTTCTCCCAGGATATACACCAGATCACCGGGAGCTTTTGCGTCCATCGTGACCGCCAGCCGCACATCGTCAATCCTGCCGATGAGGGAAAACAGCACCGTGGGTGGAATGGATATCTTGACATCGCCGATCAGATAGTCGTTTTTCATGCTGTCCTTCCCGGAGATGCACGGAATTCCATAGGCAGTCGTGTAATCGTAAAGCGCCTGATTTGCCCGCACCAGTTGCGCCAGCTTGTAGGCTGCATCCGGATTCTTTTCTCCCGGCAGCGGGTCGCACCAGCAAAAATTATCAAGGCCGGCGATCCCCTCAAAGCTCCCGCCCACGCACAGAAAATTGCGCAACGCCTCATCGATCGCACAGGCTACCATATGATACGTATCAATATCCCCGTAACGCGGACAGATGCCATGGCTGACCACCACGCCCTGCAGGCTCTCAAGGACCGGCCGCAACACCGCTGCATCCGAGGGCCCATCGCAGTATAGACCGCACAGCGGTTTTATGACGCTGCCTCCCTGCACTTCGTGGTCGTATTGCCGTACCACATATTCTTTGCTGCAGATATTCAGCCGGGACAGCATTTTCATCAGAACCGGCGTGAGGTCGATCGGTTCGGTAACATCCGGCTCGTGATGGCGCGGGGGTTGCCACACGGCGCTGAGCTCCATCCGTGGGAGGCCGTTGTGAAGAAACGCCATGTCAAGATAGGCAACCGTTTGCTCGCCATACATGACGTGGAAATAACCGCTGTTGGTAAATTCGCCGAGCACCGTGGCTTCAACGCCCATTTTTTCCGCCAGGCACAGAAAGGCATCCTGCTTCTCGGGGGGAACTGCAAGCGTCATACGCTCCTGCGCCTCTGACAGTAAAATTTCCCACGGTTGAAGTCCGGCATATTTCAACGGCGCCGCCTGCAGATCCAGACGACAGCCGTTGCTGTAGCGGGCCATTTCGCCCACCGATGAGGAAAGCCCGCCGGCGCCGTTATCAGTGATGCAGCGATACAGCCCACGGTCGCGCGCTTCCAGCAGAAAATCTGCCATCCGTTTCTGGGTAATAGGGTCTCCGATTTGAACCGCGGTTACCGGAGACCCTTCGTGCAACTCCTCGGAAGAAAATGTCGCCCCATGGATGCCGTCTTTCCCGATACGTCCGCCGGTCATGACAATAAGATCGCCCGGACGCGCTTCCTTGATATGGGACGGCTCGCCGAGAATGATTTTCGGCATGATCCCGGCGGTGCCGCAATAAACCAGCGGCTTTCCCAGAAACCGATCATCAAAAACGATACTGCCGTTGACCGTCGGTATCCCGCTCTTGTTGCCTCCATGTTCAACCCCTTCCCGCACGCCTTCAAATATACGGCGTGGATGCAAAATGCGCAACGGAAGCGGCTCCTCATAAAACGGGGAGGCAAAGCAGAACACATCAGTGTTGAAGATCAGTTTCGAGCCCCGGCCCGTTCCCAGCGGATCGCGGTTCACCCCGACAATTCCGGTCAGCGCCCCGCCGTAAGGATCCAGGGCTGACGGGCTGTTGTGGGTCTCTACCTTAAAAACCAGGTTGTATTGATCATTCCAGGAAATGATGCCCGCATTATCAGTGAAAACCGAGACGCACCAGTCTTTCGCTCCGAGTTTTTTTCTCACCTGCTCGGTGGCGCCCCGTATGTAGGTATCAAACAGGCTATGGATGACAAAGCGCTGCCCCTGTTCATCAGTATATTCAATATCCGCATTAAAAATCTTATGTTTGCAGTGCTCCGACCAGGTCTGCGCAAGGGCCTCAATCTCAACATCGGTGGCCCGGTGATCCAGCCCCATACGCCGCCGGGCTGCCATTATCGGTTCCGCGGCAAAATATGCTTGGATAGCCTTCATTTCAGCAAGGCTCAGCGCCAGCAACCGTTCGCGGCTGATGCGCATAAGCTCCTCATCGGTAACCGCAAGATCAATAGCGCTCACCTGTATAACGCCGGTTTCGCTCACCCGGGGAACATAGGCGGGAATCCCCTTGTGATAGTCAAACGCATCCTTGTGATAAATTTCGTAGCGATGAATCAATTCATTGGCAAGCAAGTCGCGGGCAATCTTTTCAACGGCCAGCCTGTCTAAGGTTCCCCACAGCAAATACTGGCGCGCTGAATATACCTTTTCATCGGGGGCAGGTGTTCTGTTGAGCATCAGTGACAGCGCCTCCAGCGCCGTCCGTCCCACATTATCGGTAACGCCGGGCCGTAATCCCACTTCTATAAGCCAGTCAAAGCCGGCTGCCAGCGGCCGATTGACGGCATAGTGCTGAATGATGGGGTCAGAAAACGGCCCTGCCGCAAGGGCATCAAGCTCAGCCGGGCTCACATGGATGTCAATAATGAACACGTCAATGGTTCGCACCAGATCCACAGCAATGTGTAAATCATTCTGAATACGCCGCCTTATTTTTTCTCCCAGCGCATCCTTAATGTCAGGCTTCAATCCCACTTCAATACGATGTGCCATGCTGTTTCACTCCGCCCTATTCCCAAACGGTACCGACTGGTAATGCGCCCCGCACACAACGCCGGGCATCCCGACAATGATGATTGATGGTTCATGCCGTGCCGATTCATCCCCGCCGATCTCGGATGCTTTTGGGAGGGGCTTTCTCGGCCCATACCCGCAAATCAATCTGACAACATCTACCCAGACAGTAAAAGAAAAGTTATTTACTACAAAATTCCTTTTAAATCTATCTGAAAAATCCCCTGATCTGCGGTGCCGATCCAGAGCTCAGGTGTTTTGCTCACCAGCACCGAGGTAATCCATCCCGGCACGGGTGTTCCGCCGATGCGCACTTCACGCCATTCCTGGCCGTCATACACAAACAGGCCCGCTTCACTGCCTCCGAGCCAAAGCCAATTGCGTTCATCCCAGAAAACGGCATACATGCTTCCCGGCGAAAACGGCGTCTGCAACTCGTGCCATGACCCATGATACCGATATAAGCCGGCAGGACTTACCAGCCAGGCAGTTTCCTGCCGATCAAACATGATACGATTTAACGCGCTGTATTGGTGGCACAACGGTGGCAGGGCAACCGGCATAAGCCGGTCGCCGCTATAAATAAAACACAGTGCGCGTTTAACAGCGCCTTGCACGCGTTGTTCCCCCGTAATCCAGAGCTCTCCGCGCGGCGACCTGAAAATCTTTAACAATTCGGCCTGTGGCGGCACTGCGGGCAGGGAAACTGCAGACCATGTCCCATCCCTCCCGGCATATAACCCCTCGCGGCACACCGCCAGCAGCTTGCCGTCTGCGCCTTTCTCAAGGTGCAGCAGTGTTTTGTTCGTAAAAAAACCTTCGGGTTGCCACCGATTCGGTTTTTGAAACACATACAACCCCCGATCCATACCCGCAACATAAACGGTGTCGTGCAGCATAATGCCGGTGCGAATCGCGCAGGGCGGTTGAGATCGGCGCCGTAACCCGCCCGCTTCCCAGACCACCATATCACGCGGCAGCAGCGCATACACATCGCCTGCACCATTGGTGAACAGGGTCAGAACCTGATTATCAGCAACAGAAGAAGGCGGTATGAACGGTTCCGCCTGCCCGTGGGTAATGCGTGCCAGCCCTTTGGCAGTGCCGGCCCAGAGGTCATTGTCGCAACCCGGGCGCACACAGTACACCCGGTTTGACGGCAACCCCTCGGTCTCGGTGATATACCACCAAACATCCGGTTGCCGCTGGCAGCCGATCCCGGTTGATTTGTTACTGCCGCCACTGTTGCCGTGAGCCACCCAGAGGGTATTATCCGGCCCCACAGCAAGTCGTTCGATCCAGTTGCTTTTAAGCCCGCTCTGGATGGCGATTCGCTCGCGGTTATAAAAGTTTTGCCAGGACCTGCCGTCATACCTGCTCAAGCCGTTAACCGTGCCGAGCCATTTTCTTCCCCTCCGGTCGATTGCCAGGCACAAGAGATTGATGGCGGGAAATCCTGCCCGCGGGTTCGTGAACAAAATATCCTTATGAAAAATCTCCCAGGTACCGTCCCGGCGGTAATGGGAGAGGGCATTTTCTTTGACAAACCACAGGCTGCCGTCAGTATCGCATGCCATGTCAAGTACCCGGCGGCGGGCAAATTCATGTGAATCATTGACCGGCTGCCAGCCGGTTTCGGCTGCGTAGCGCGCAATGCCCCGTTCTGTGCCGGCATACAGAACGCCGTCACCGCCCTGCGCAAGTGCCGTAATGGCCGGCGACGGGAGCTCCGCGCACGGGTCAGCATCAATAATCCCGTCGCTGTTCAAACGACATACGCCCCGGTCGGTTCCGATCCACAGAATACCTGCGGAACTGTAATACAGCGCCGAAATGTTATTGCTTGGCAAACCGGAGGCCACCGTCAAAACGCTCCATTGTCCGCGGTGCCGATCCAGTTTCACCAGTCCGCCCGGGGTCGCCGCCCAGACAACCTGTTGTCCCGCGCAGGCAATGTCGCGTATTTCCTGGGTCGCAGTGTAACACCTCACGGCAGCACGCGAAACGCTGACCGCAGTGGGCACTGGCTGTGCGCACCCGCTGACACACAGCAGACCCAGCGTCACACCCCACAGAAGTTTTTGAGAGCGCTGTCTTAAAATACCGTTCATGCTGCTGGTGATGTTCGGTTTCATCAAAATCCGTTCCAGGCTGACCATTGATAAACAAGTTTATGTTGAAAATAGAATTCATCCTCCAGCATATCAAAGCACACGATGCCGTTCATGGTGTGGCGCACCGGATTGCCGGCAAGATAAACCAGCGTCGGAACAACGTCGGCAGGCTTTATAAACAATGGTTCTGCTGCTTCGCGTATGTGCCGGCCGGTGGCATAAAAAAATCCGATTGCCGGACAATCGCCCGATACACGGACATTCCGCCAGGAGGAAGGACACCCGTTCCGGTTGCCACGCTCAGACAGCAGCAGAAAGGTGTCATTCGCCCCCAGCCGCTCTTCAAATGCCGAAAGCAGCGAATCGAAAAAAACATAATACCGGTCAATAAGCTCTGCCTTCACTGCCTCGGGAAGTTCGTCTATACTGCCGGTGAGGCGTTCCTGCCAGCGCCCCAGCCCTTCAAAATAGGTAAACAGGTGCGCAGCGGCAGAATTATTTGCTGTGTGACGGACAATCCTCCCGCGCTCAACATCGGAATTGATGCAGGCGCTGAGAAACTGTTTCAGGTCGGACGGCACCGAATGCCCGCGTAAAATATCGCGCTCATAATCGGTGGGCGTCATTTCCGTATTGCGAAGCTGGTTTTCATGATAAAAAATGTTGCCGCGGAAAGACCTCGATGGGCTGGCGGCCCCAGGGAAACCAACCACCACGCAGCGTTTCCCCTGTGCAGCCAGCTCGTCCCAGATAGCAATCCGCGGACCGTCCTCAGAGCGGAGCCTTGCCAGATCCTCATGCCGAACTATGGTGTGGACGGCGGGCAGGCGGCCGGTGAACAAGGTGGCAAGAATAGCGGTATCGCTCGGAAAAGATGGACTGACTATGTCGCCGTAAGAACAGCTCCGGGAAAAAAGACGCGCCATAACGGGGAGCTGCCCCTTCCGATGCAGACGAATAATGCGATCCCACGAAAACCCGCTGACGCATACCATGGTGAGCTGCGCCTGCTGACTGGTTGGTGCAGACCAGGGCGGCGGCACAATAACGCCAAGCCCTACCAGCACCATCGCTGCTGAAAAGGCAAGCGCGGCGAACCGTCCAGATTGGCGCCAATGTTGATGCTGCGGCGAAGGACTCATTCAAAAATCCCGGGCAAAAATATCCGCAACAATGAGTTCGCCGTTACCGGCAAGATAGCGGATACCGATTTTTTTGATTATTATCGGTTCGGGAAACTGCACCTGTGTCAGGTAGGTCGTTGCCGGATACAGATAGCGCGAATAGGCAGCGGTGATGGTTTCCCGCGCCATGGTAGTCTGCGCAATGGTATGAGCTATGTGTTTCCACAAACCCGGACGCAAATAGGCATGCTCAGCCGTATCTATGCCGGCCCGCAGAACAAAATTAAATGTGCGGTCTGACTGATCATAGACCGATACCAGAGCGACCGGTTCCTCCTGCTGCACGGCAAATCCGTAAATGAGGTGGGTAAGCAGGTCGAGACCGATCACCGGCTGCCGAACCGTAGTATAACACCAGGTGTCTTCAGCCGGTTGCCGGACGGCCTTGAACATGACATTGAAATGATGAAACCTGCCGAACGGCACCGTATGACGAGAAGCGGCGGCAATACCCGTGTGTGTCACCACGATCAACAGGCCGGCACCCCCCAGTGCCAGGGTCATGATACGGTTACGGTTTTTGCCGGCATCACCCACAAAGATCGCCCGCGCCATACCGTAAAAAACCACGCTGCAGAGCACCGCGGCAATTACCACCATAACCCCTTCAATGGGTCGCAGATGGCTGACGGCATGGATGATCCGCTCGGTAAAAAAGTTTTCATTGCTCCACTGCGCGGTAAAAAGAGAACCCGCAGAACGGGGAAATACAAAAACATGGTTATACCAGATGGCGCCAAAAGTCAGCGGATTATCAATGGCGCGCGCCGGATCCGGAATGCTGTAGGGAACAATGTTCGCCCGATAGGCACCGATTAAAAATAGATTCGCCAGCGCAAACAGCGAACAGCCGGCAATTACCGCATCCCATGAACGAATCTTGGCAACCGCTTTTTCAATAACCGCTGCCAGGCCGAGAATAAAAAAAGGGCTTAATTCCACAAAAAATCGGTTGGAAAACCCGATGCCGGTCCACCAGACCGACCAACAACTGTAGAGATAGATGTGCACAGCGCACAGGATAATCGCTAACCAGCCGAACCGCCGGTCTTTCCTGACAAATATCATAAGACCCCCTGCTGCCGGCAGCAGAAGAGGCGACCAGGCAAACAGTCCGTGCTGTGCGGTCGCGAACAGGGTGCCGTAAAAATTCGGGTGCAGCCAGTTAAAATAATCCCCGATCTCCTGATAGGGCCCGCGGAAGAACGATCCGCCGGTCGCCTTCCATATGGACAATTGCGGGCTGAATACCAGGGCTGCTGCCAGCAATCCGACAATTGCTCCGACGCCGGCAGAAACCCTCTGTTTCGGTTTCTGGATAAAACCTGCGGCCAGTTCATAAAGGGGAAAAACGGCAAGAATGGCATTGGTGGGACGGATCAGACACAGAATACCGCCGATGGCGCCCAGCGCGATCCAGTCCCTGAGCTGTTTTCTGCCCATCGTTCTCTTCCCGTATAACAGAAACAGAGCGATGAAAAACGTAGCAAACGGGTGCGGCCAGCCATTCCAGCAAAATGTAAAGAAAATGAGCGGTGAGGCGAGAAAATAAGCGGCGGTTGCAGTAAGGCTGATACTGCGCGAAAAAAATTCGCGGCATAGCAGATACATGAGCAGCAGCGCGCCCCAGCCAAAGAGCGGCGATGCCAGGCTTACCATAAACAGGTAGGGAAAAGTCATGCCGTTTGGAATGTGAAAAGAACCTGCCAGCCGCATGAGATGCGCAAGCGCTTCGCCGGCAATGAAGAACGGTAGTTCAAGTAGCGGCACGCCAAGATAGCGGGCTGAGTGTAACGCAACCGGATTATAGAACCGGTGGGTATTGAGCAGATACACTTCCCGGTAAAAGTTCAGGTCGCCGTCTTTGATGAGCGAGACGAGAATGCAGAGATATTGAAATGCATCATGAATAATGTTGACCTGGAACAGCACGACAAACGTGCTGATAAACAGCACCAGCAATCCCGCACATTCCAGCGTTGCCGGCTGAAATCGGCAACAGCGGCGCAGGGTCAACCAGACCCGGTAGTAGATGATACCACATACGGCGGCACCCAGAAAAAACGGTATGCCGGGTATGGGCAGAACCAGTATGACACAGCCAAGCGGCAGCAGCAGACAGGGATACAGGATAGTGTGCAGCGCGTCCGGGATGTGATCTGCGGCAGCGCCGCCCCGGCGCATGATGATCCCCAGCACGCGGCACAGAAAACCGGCTGCTATGATACCCACCGGTATGCTGAGCAGGAGACGCGGCACATAGACTGCCGCTTCATGGGTTGTCAGCGTGGGGAGAAACAAGCCGATGGCGATACCGGGATTGACAGCACATCGTAAGAAATCCATGGGTTCCGGGCACGCGAGCAAACAGCGCGTGTTACATTCCTTTCAGTGATTGCATTGCCTGGGCAATTTTTTCTTTCATGACCGCATCGCCGGCTAACCGCGACGCCTTCTCCAGATAGGCAAGAGACTTTTCCTGTTGTTGCAGAGAGCGTCCATAGAGCAGCGCAGCGCGATAAAACACCTCTGCATTCTGGCCATTATGAGCGCAGGCACGCTCATAGGTCTCTGCCGCCCGCGGCAAATTGTTGAGTTTGACATAGCAGTCGGCCAGAATAAAATAGGCCTGGGGTAATTGAGGGTTCAGCGCGAGGCCTTGTTTCAGTGCGGCAGCGGCTTTTTCATACTGAGCGCGGTCATAGTAAATAGCGCCGATATTGCAGTGCGCGTCTGCGGCATCCGGCTTCCGGGCAAGCAATGTGAAAAACACATACAGCGCCCCGTCGTCGTTGCCCTGTTTGCGCAGCAGCCCGCCCAGCTCACGGTAGGCATCCGCATAATCGGGCTGAAGCTGGATTGCTTTCCGCAGCGACGCCTGGGCTTTTTCAAAATAGCCCAGTTGCAGCTGCGCTTTTGCCAGATTAAAGCTCACCCGCGCATCTGCCCGGCGTTTGTCGCTCAGGGCAAAAAGCCAGGCAGCCTTTTCATACTGCTGTTTTTGATAATAGACAATCCCCAAATTATTGAGAGCTTCAGCAAGCGACGGATTCAATTGCACCGCTTTGGTGAGTTCCTCCTGAGCCTTCTCCAGCTCTCCCAATACACCATACAACCGGCCCAGATTATTGCGAAAGATCGCATGTTCCGGCCTGAGACTGACCGCTGTTTGATAATGTTTGAGCGCCGTTTGATAGTCTTTGCGGTTCAAATATTCGGTTGCCAGGTTATCATGGGCGCGAGCGCATTGCGGGGCATGTTTCAGCACCGATGTCCAGAGCGTCATGCTGTCTTTCCAGTCGCGATTGCGAATGACCGTGCGCACCGAAAACAGCAGCACGATCACCACCGCCAGCATCAGTGCAGCCCTGCGGTGCCGTGCCAACAGATATTTCCAGAATGGGGTGGAAAGAATAATCACCCCCGCCAGCGGCAGATAAAGGTAGTGCTCTGCCATCAGCTCATGGTGCGGGAAAATCTGGCACACCGGCAACAACGTAATAAAAAACCACAGTCCCCCGAAAAAGACATACGGTTGCCAGACCAGTGCGCGCAGGATGAGTGCCAGGAGAATCCCGATCAGTGCCAGGCAGCCCATTACCCGCAGCTCAAGAAACGATTGCGACAGGGGAAACGCATTATAGGAGTAATCTGCATGCAGCACAATGGGAAACAGGATTTGCTTGATATAATGGCAGACAATGCGGGTCACCGTGGCAAAATTGCTCGCGGCGCTGCCGCCGTAAAAGCTGCTTCGAAGCGAGGGGTAGTGCAGGACAAGTTTGTAATACGCGAACCACAGGGCAAGGATTATGAGGGGGGTATAAACCTTCCAGCCCTGCGCCAGCATATCCCCAAGCGCTGCCTTTATGCGCCCTGCTGTGGTGCTTGCAACGGCGTCCCGTTTTATCCAGCACCTCATAAAATCATATAGAGCGCATACCGCAGGTAGCGTCACTGCCATTTCTTTTGAGCCAAGCGCCAGGATAAAAAAAAGCACGACCAGCGCCAGTCGCCAGGCCTGCGACTGCTCGCGGTATCTGACAAAACAATAACAGGCGCAGAGGTAGAAAAGCGCCACCAGTATATCCCGCCGCCCCGAAAGATAGGTAACGCTGTCGGTCGCAATCGGATGCGCTGCAAACAGCAACGCACCGATAAAAGCGGCCAGACGGTTGTTCACCAACAGCGCCAGCAGCATAAAGAGAATTCCTGCGCTCAGCGCGTGATAGAGAATATTTGAAATATGATAGCCGGCAGGGTTTAAACCCGACAGCCGGTAGTCAAGCATATAAGAAATATATCTGATCGGTCGGTAGAGCGGCATGCCGTTCTGCCAGCCGATCACGGTCGGGATATGGTTAACATCTGTTATCAGAGGGTTTTCTACGATGAGCGGGATGTCATCAAAAACAAACTGGTTGTGAATACTGTTTCCATAAAGAAGAAAGCAGAACAGCACTAATAATAAAAAAATGATGGGGAGAGGAAGCGCTGACGACGTGCGTCGGGCGGGAACGGGCGGTGTAGGTCGGGGTTTTCGCCTGCTCATTGTTGCTTTTCTGTTTTTTTACGGTCAAGCTCCTTCTTCATCAGTATTGCCTCCTGCTGTTCCTGCGGCGACATGGCGGGAAAATGCTGCTGCAGCTTATTAAAATCCCGCTCTACCTGCTGACGCAACCGGTCGCTATCGCGCGATTTCAGGGCTTCCATTGATTTTTTCATGCGTTCCTGAATCATCTGCGGCGTCTCGGGGCTTTGCCGGGTTATTGGTCGTTCCGCAACGGCAGGTGCGGCAGCAGGCACCGGCGTTTTTTCGCTGGACCGCTGTTTGCTGCCTTCATGCAAAAAAATGGTCACCGTATCCTGCCCGTCAGGGCTGCTAAGCAGAATGTTCTTTTCATTTACTTCTTTGAGCAGATATCCTTCAATATAGTCACCCACCATATAAATTTCGGCGCTGCTGGGCGAAGCCTTTTTCGCTGCTCTGCCGCCCGTGCTGAGAAGGCTGCCGGCGGTGCTGACCACCGCTTTTCGCTCATCCCCCACAATCACCGTCCCTTTGAGCTGCACTTTTTGCGGGTCAAGCTTGGGCACATTTGGCTGTGCTGCATCTGCCTTCTTGTCGGAGCTTTCCATAATCCACTCTTTGCGATCCGGGTGAAAAAGGTTTTTTTTGGAAATGATGGCATAGGGCTCTTCAGCACCCCATCCCGGATCGAGCGGGGCAGCTAACAGCAGTGCCAGCGGGAGAATGAGGGCAATTACATAGTGCCGGCTGTTTTGCGTCATAATAGCAGGGAGCGTCATGATTCCGTCCGAAAAAACTGACATTTTTTGTATAAATATATCATACTCTTTATTTGATTCTCAAGCTCTTTTAAAAACAGGACCTTCCTCAACATTTGTTACCGTTTGCAATTGAGAGCGTAGCGGGTATCCATTGGTGCGCGTAGCGATGAAACTGTCTCAAGGTGAACAACCTGGCGCCATGTTAAACGACCTAAAAATCGGTGACAAGAGATACATAATAAAACAGGAAGGGGTTTTCTACGATTATCGCCGAAAACCCCTTCCTGATAGTTTTTACTCCCCGAGATTTATCCAAAATCCCGGGTACTTTTTAGCTATTGTATGGTCACGGTTCCGGTGCACACGTCAGCGCCGGTGGTCACGGTTACGTCTTTAACACCCGGTGTAAATCTACCAAACAGTTTGCCCGGGATTAAAATAACCGCCGTGATCTTGTTTGGCTGAATGCGCAACGGGATAACAGTCCTGATGTCTTCAATCACCACTTTGCTGGTCCGGTTCCAGTTTGCGCTTTCATTACCGGTGATCACGATCCGTCTCAGCCGCGGGAGCAATCCGGCTTTCAGCGGCAACAGTCCGCCCTGAACTGTCAGTGTGCACTCTTCGATCGTTAGTTCGTTGACCGTGAACTGGCCGGTGCAGGAAATATCGCCCTGGCTCACTGTAACTGTCCGCACGCCAACCGCAGCCGTCCCAGATATGTCAATAACCGCAGTAATCTGAGTCTCGCTGTTCACGGTTGAATCAACCACCGTGATGCCCGTTCCGGAGAAGGATACGGTGACCGGCTGTGCCGGATCGAAGTCGGAACCGGTAATGGTGAGCGTCAGATCCTGCGCACCCTGGGTTCCGCTGTTCGGGCTAATCGAGGTAATGGTACAGGCCGTTATGGGCTTTAACACCTCAAAGCCCTGGGCGCATGTTACCTCGTCAAGCGTGGTGGCAACAGTCACATCACAGGTATAATCCTCGGTTGTTGCTGGCACGGTTATGTTAGCCGTAACCTGCGTTGGCGAGACGATTGAAGCACTGTTCACCGTTATCTGCGGGCAGGAGAATGTCACTGCCACGGAACCCGTGAAGTTGGTGTTCAGTCCGGTGATCGTCACATCCAGCGTCTTTTCGGTATCCGCAATAACAGAGTTGGGATCAACCGATTCACACGATGCGTTGCACTCGACAGTAACGATCTGAACGCTCGTCGCACCTGGATTGTTCGCCTTGTCAATGGTATTGATGGTCACCTGATAGGTTCCAGGAGCACCGACGACAATCTTAATGGTGCCTTCAGTCGTTCCGTCACCAGTGTTCGTCCGTGAAACCGGCTCTACCGGCTGGAAATTCGGTCCAATGATGCTGACCTGGGTTGCCCCAAGGTTGACCGCACGATTATCGGTGATGTTGATTAAGAACGCACAGCTCCCTGCTACCAGCGGAGACTGAATCACCGGCGGTTCAAAATCAGGCGCAAACACCACATCTTGTCTCAGTTCCGGCACGCACGCATCAGTAGGCGTTACGGCAAGTTTAACCACCGTCTTATCCGCATCAGCCGCCACGGTAATCACTTCCTGCGGCTCGTCTGTTGACAAGGTAACCTCTAAAGACGTATCAACAGGGTTGCCGTCAAAACCGATGACGCCGTCAGTTGAGGTAATGGTAGCACCAAATTTCCCGAATGACCCTGAAGCAAGCACATTGGGTGCAATCAGGTTGCCGTTCTGGTCGCCATAGTAGAATGCCAGCGGCGCAATTATGTCGGGAACCGGCACAAATATTTCGCTGAGCACAGACTTCTGCATGGCTCGAACATCCACAGGCAGGCTGGCGCTTGCGGTCTGGGTGATACCGGTGGAAACCGTCAAGATCGCCGAAGCCGCGTCAGGCGGCACCTGATCTTTGTCAAAGGTTGCCATTATCATGTCATCTATGGCGGTTTTCGCGGCTGCCGTTCCCGGATACGGCGTGGTGCCGTCCGTTAAATACAGCGCCACGGTCGGGGATACCTCGGTAAAGACATCATAAGGATTGCCGAATGCATCATGGATCATAATATCGGGATTCCGCACGGCAATCGTTTGATGTTCCTCTGCGCAGTCAATGGTAACACTGGCTTTGGCAAGTTTAAACATAATTGCTGACGGTTCGAATTTGCTCGGGTCAGCAGGATCAATTGTACCGCCGATTTTCTTCGCGCCGGTAATGTTTTTGTCAGTGGCGCTCTTGAAAATCAAATGAATGGGTTCTTCTGCTTTGGTAAAGAAGGCAACATCCTGAACGGCATAGGTGCAGGTAATATTTTCGCACGGGATCTGCACCGTCGCGGAGGGAGCGCCGCCTTCAACACCAACCTTTATGCTATTACCGTCATGCTGCAGAGCACGCAGTTCATACCCATTATCCTCGACGTTCTGGACTTTTACTGCGGTTGTTTCCCCTGCCTTCACGCTAATGGAGGTCGGCGAAATGAGATCCGCAATTATCGGATCTGCGTCAAACGATGCCTGCAGCTTCACGCCGTTCAGGATACTCGCCTGAATGGTCGCTTCTACCGGTCCGCCAGTGCCAACCGCAAAGGGTATAAACGTCGGATAGGAAGAAATTGGCGTATAGGTGCTGTCTGCATAAGTTGCATAATCTGGCACCGCAAGAAAATCGGTGGTTGTTGAAATCTTAAACGAGGCAGGTTGTCCCTGCTTTGGTGGGAAATAGGCCGGGTTGTCAAAATTATCCCAGCCCATGATGGCAGCATACACCGGGGCTACATACGCAACAATGCCCGCTGTCTGCGTCGGATTTTCAGCATACAGATAGGCATCAAGGGGCGAAACAAGAACCTCCTCGGGGTCTAAGCTGTCGTTTTCAAAATAGCCCTGGAGTCCATCGGTATCAGTAATCGGCCCAATGGGCAAACCGATCATGCTGGCTTTGGCAATCGAAGCTGGTTTGTGTCGAGAATAATCAATAAACTCATCGCTCTCTCCAGGATCAAGCATCGAGTAGCCTATAAGCTGTGCAGAACTAATGCCCACTTGTCCGCCGGCAATGACATCCCCGGGCACAGCGCCGATCTCTCTGGTAATGGAACCTGCTGCGCCCCACCCCAGTTCAATACCACTTGAAAAAACACCGTCTAAAAATGCCACTTGTTCTGCCGGCGTTCCAAATTCTGCTGCTGCCATAATTGCCGGTATCTTGAGATCATTCACCGGCACATTTACAGCGGCATGGCCATTTACCAACGTTGCAGAAGCTGACTGAACAACCAGGCGACCTTCGGTTTCGGCAGTGATCGTAACCGTCTCAGCTCCTTCTGGAACCCGGTCGGTGAACAGAAACGTATCATAAAGACCATTTGCATCCTTATCCTGCCCGAACGCAGCAAATACATCAACCTTTACCTCCTGGCCTGCCTGCTGAACCGCAAAATTGTTAAACTGCTGCGGCGGAAGGTCATCAAGGACATCAAGATTTTCCAGCACCACCGGGAGGATACCGCCGGTGCGCACCACATAGCAGTTTGCAATCGGTTTTTCCACGACGACCGGATACTTGTTGCCGATGGGCGCTGCCCCCTCAGAGATTATGGTGGCGATAATGTTGTCATCGCCAAATTCGGTCACATTCGGATAGCTGTAGCTGATGGCAAACTCATGAGAAGCGCCGCCCATTACAATTTCAATAGACCCAGGAACACCAAACATTGGGTCTTCATAAGCCGCCACATCGGCAAACGCCACCTTTGAGCCGAAATTTTCCGATGTCAATATGAGTTTCGCCTCCCCTATGGGCTTGGTTCCATATGTAGTTGCCACTTGGCCTGCCGCATCGAGCATTATAACCCGGCCCCTGATCGGACTGGCATCAAAGGGATTCGTCAGGCTTTTAGATAATTCCATATACAGTCGCGTTGCTTCGCCAGCCATGGCGTCGGCAGTCAAAACGCCGGTAACCAATAGCAAACCAGCAATTACTGCAAATATTTTTTTACTCATTCTTCAACTCCTTTCATGTAGTTTTCATCCTGAAACGTTCATCGTTCATCCATTGTTCATTGTGCGCATAACCTATTATATGTTACTTTCCAGTCGGAAAGGTTATAAAGAAAATTATGCGGAATGAATCCCATCACCTCCTCTTTTTTTATTCCAATTTATTTATATATAATTTCTGTTAATCACCTCCTCCTGTTATTTTCAAGTTTTTGTCATTAATTTCAAAGAGGTTAAATCGTGTTTTTAAAGAAAACTGTAATAAATACTGATACATTTTTTCAGCTAACTACTTACCTAAGATTTCTATTGATTGTCAAGCGTTTTTTTTATTTCCTGTTAAAAATTATTGCACATATCAGCAAATTTTATACCGTATGCCACGAGGTTTATTTACCTTTGAATTTTCTTATGTTTTTTGTATTGTTCGCAAATGCGCCGATTAAAATTGTTACAGTTATGAACAGAGGAGAAACAAAATTAATACCTGAAACTTGAAAACGCTACAGGTTTTTGCCGGGGGAATGGAATGCGCGACGTATTATCTGCAGCATGCAGCACCAATACCGCAGCACTGCGGGCTGCCATCTACTGCAGCGCCTTTTCTGCAGAGAAAAAGGTATCCCATTTCAGCCCAGCGCGCTCGCAGATACCAATAATGCGCGTTACCGTCTCTTCTGAAGACGAGCGGATGGCGATGATCACTTCTTCTGCTCCGGTTTTTTTCGCCAGAGCAGCAATCTCATCAATACTGCCCAGCACTGCGACCCCGTGTATTCTTCTATTGCGCTTAAACGGATCATCATCAACAAAGCCCATCACCTGATATTTAAACGCCGGATTGTTTCTGATTTCCCGGAGCGCCAGTTCCCCGCCGTCCCCTGCTCCCGCAATCAGCACCTTCCTGCTCGTTGCCGGCAGGCTTTCCAGGTATTCCCGCAAAATTCTCAGAGAAAAACGGGCAGCACTGATAAAAAACAGCGTCAGCAACGCATCAACCACAAACAGCGCCCGCGAAAAATAAGTGAACCGCGCATACATGAGAATGATCGTCACAATAATGACGGCACTGGCGCCAACGCCTTTCAGAATGTTTATGAAATCCCTGATCCCGACATGCCGCCAGATGGTTTGATAGAGTCCAAAATAGGCAAAAACAATAATCTTGACCACGATAACGATCGGCAGGGTTTGGACGAACTGGCTCATCAGCGGACGGGTCATCGCTCCTTCATAGCGGATGAGATACGCGGCGAAATAGGCAATGACGATCAGAATCAAATCAATAAACAATTCAAAAAATTTTTGCAAAGTCGGCGCCAGGGAACGCACCTGGTTATGCTGGCGCAGCGCAGCAACCGCGTGCTGCATCGCGCGCCAGTCTGGCTGGCCGAGATATACGCCAAAGTAAAAAAGCCCGATAATGCCCAGAACGAGGCAGATGAGTATGACAAAGGGATTAATCCAGTGGTACAACAGGGCAGCCGTGCCAAACAGCGCGGAAATCCCATACAGGATTAATACCGCCGTGCGCTCGCTGAGCCCCATGCTCACCAGACGATGGGACACATGATCCCGGCCCCCCTGAGAAATGGGCTGCCCGCGCAGCGTGCGGAAAAAGGTTACAAACACCGTATCAAAAATGGGGATCCCCAGAATGAAAAGCGGTATCAGCACCGCCACAAAAAGCCCCGATACATGCCGCACCGTCCCGATGATGGCGATGGTGGCAAGCGTGCAGCCCAGAAACATGCTGCCGCAATCCCCCATAAAAATGCGCGCAGGAGAAAAGTTATAAAACAGAAATCCGGCACAGGCGCCGGCAAGAATAAGGGAACACAGCGCTCCCGCGGTATCGCCGCTGGTAAACGAAAATGCGCACAGCGCCAGCGAGCAAATGGCTGCCGTGCCTGCTGACAGGCCATCCATATTGTCCAACAGGTTAAAAGAATTTGTAAGGCCCACAATCCATAGAAAGGTGAGGGGAATGGCGATGACCGGGTAGGGAATTATTTTTGCCACCACATCAAGGCTTATCAGTATTGCGGCAACCGTGATCTGGCCGATGAGTTTAACCTGGGGATTAAGGCGTTTCAGGTCATCAGCCAGCCCCAATAGAAAGATCAGCAATCCCCCAATGAGCACCGGCGCCGTTTTACGGTCAATGCCCAGCGCCAGAATATAGCTTACCGAGAAGGATATGAAGATGGCAATACCGCCCAGCAGCGGCGTGGGCTTCTTGTGCCAGCGGTCGTGCCGCGGCTGCACCACGTTGCCGGTTTTCACCGCGAACACTTTCACCAGCGGCGTCAAAACGACAGAAAGCAGCAGCGCCAGACAAAAAAAGAAACAATAGGTCATCGCTTATAGTAATCTATGACCGAGTCAATAATTTCTTCGATGCTCAGTTTAGGAACAAAGCCGGTCAGTTGCTGAATTTTTGTTATATCCGGAACCCGGCGCCGCATGTCTTCAAATCCCTCTTCATAGGCTTTGTCATACGGAATATACATTATCTCCGAGGAGCTGCCGGCCCGCTCCCGGACAAGACGCGCCAGCGCCTCAATGCTAATCTCCTGGTTGTTGCCGATATTGAACACCTGCCCTATGGCGGCGGGATTGGTGGCAATGCCGATCAGGGCGCGCACCACATCGTGCACATGGGTAAAACTTCGGGTCTGGGTGCCGTCGCCATACACGGTGATGGGATGACCCAGCAGCGCCTGTTGCACAAAGGTGGGCACGACCATGCCATACCGTCCGGTCTGGCGCGGTCCAACGGTGTTGAACAGCCGGGCAATCACCACCGGCAATTTTTTCTCCTTGAAGTAGGCCAGCGCCAGAAACTCGTCAATTGCTTTGGAACAGGCATAACTCCATCGTCCCTTGGTGGTCGGTCCGAGCACCATGTCGGCATCTTCTTTGAACGGGACGTCTTCATTTTTTCCATATACCTCAGAGGTGGAGGCAATAATGACTTTTTTCTTTTTCTTATTGGCAAGCTGCAGCACGATTTCGGTGCCGGAGATATTGGTTTCAATCGTATTGACCGGGGACTCCACGATGAGTTTAACCCCCACGGCAGCGGCAAGATGAACAATGTAGTCACACTGGTCTATCAGCTCCGCCATCACCGCCTGATTCATGATCGTGTCAATGGTATAATGAAAGTGCGGATTATCCTTGAGATGGAGGATATTGGCCATGCTGCCGGTTGACAGGTCGTCAATAATAAACACTTCTTCGCCACGCTCAAGCAGCGCTTCGGCGAGATGAGAGCCAATGAAACCGGCGCCGCCGGTTATCAGTATTTTCACCGCCTGCTTCTCCTTTGTTATTGCCAACGACCGGCACGCTGCACCGCCGGTTCGTTCAGATACCCCTACCATACATGAACACGCTCCGGTCTGTCTGAAGAGCGGTATTTATTCATGCACTACTAATTTGCTGACCGCTGTCACCGATGCAGTTTCTTACCCGGTATGTGCCGGGATAATGCTGCCTGTTGCGGCAGCGTCGTCAAGAGGAACATACCATCGTTGTCATGCTCAGCAGGGCACGTGCGCAAGGTCTCACCGCAGCACCAAGGCACCGCCACACCGCTGCCCTTCGGCGCACCGCAGCTCCTTCACGTTAAATAATTAGTTTCAGTGTTTCTTCACCGGAAACCATTTTGGTTCCTACGGAACTTCCGCAGTACACACACAGATAATCATATTTATCACCATCAGGGAGCGCAAGCAGCAGCTTTTTGCGCACCGGCACCGATTGCCGGCAGCGCGGACAAAACAATTCAGATGCTTCAAATTCCTCAAAAGTATTGTTTGTCTGACGCCTCCTCATCGTTTTTTCCCATACCTCCTGTTATTTATTTGAAAATCACGTGCTGCATGTTAGGTCGGGACGTTTCCCCTCATAGTTCAAGATCCTCATGCACTGGCATCACGGCCCCGGCACCTTTCGTCTTCCGCCAACTGCGGACAACGTGCAGCGCCTTCGATACCGGGATACTTTGGCCTCCGGCATACGCGAATATGCCGGTTGCTGCCATGTGAGCAGTAAGCCTTCGGTTATGGTGTGGCGGGAAAACCCCGCTGCACTCAAATCTGTTTGAGCCGCGGCTCAATGCCGCACTTTTCAATGCAAGCATCCCCGTGCCTGGTGCTTCAGGCTTGTTTTTGGGAAACGTCCTTTTTTTAAAACATTGACAGAAAAAAGGCTTTCAATTATATCATACCTGTATAATCAAATAGCCGCAAAAAATAAATAAAAAATCACGCACTGGAGAAATCACTGCATGAATTCATTCACGATTAACGGCTTAGCGGCAACGGCACAGCCTGGGCAAACCATTCTGCAGGTTGCCCGGGAAATGGACATAGATATCCCCACTCTGTGCTATCACGAGGCGCTCCAGCCCTATGGCGCCTGCCGGCTCTGTGTGGTTGAAGTGCAAAAAGGAACCCGCACCCGCATTGTAACCTCATGTAATTATCCTGCTGAACAGGCAATTGCCGTGCAGACGAATACGCCAAGAGTTCAGGCTGTGCGAAAACTGGTGATTGAGCTGCTGCTGGCGCGCTGCCCGCATGTAAAAGTGATTCGGGAACTGGCGGAGGAGCACGGGATAGCGGAACCCCGCTTCACATCGGGCAATAATTTTTGCATACTCTGCGGTATGTGCGTGCGCGTGTGCCGTGAGGTGGTCGGCGCCGAGGCGATTGGATTTGCCAGCCGCGGCATTAACCGGGAAGTCGCGCCGCCTTTTTTTGATCCTGCCAAACAATGTATCGGGTGCGGTTCATGCGTCTATATTTGCCCAACCGGCATCATCACAATGGAAGATGTTAAAAACCTCACCTATCACTTCCCCGGCGGATACTATGAGATGGGAAGCCAGCGCATTATGCACAACTGGAAACAGAGCTTTCGCATGGCGGAGTGCAAATCGTGCGGAAAGCCGTTCATGCCCCAGGTGCAGATTGATTTTATGGTTGAAAAATATCAGATACCCCGGGAGGAACTGGCGGTGTGTAAAACCTGCAAGCCATTGGCGTGAACAGCAAACGCCTGATGCTGCGCAAAAGCTGCTGCTGACAGGATTGTCAGCGGCTGCGCAGGTTCTTGAAAAACACGATATAGTGCGGGCTGAGAGAAGAGCGGCATAGCGGTATTTACTGCAGGACCAAAATCACCCCTTATTCTTATCCATTGCCCCCATCTTTGAGATTATTCCCGTCGTTCAGTTTGCCGCGTGCTCGACAGCCTGTTTAGAGACAGTCAATTCTGTGCGTTTAAACTCACCGGGGCTTCTGCCGGCGCAGTAAAACGGTTGAGCACCACGGTGAAAGTGCTCCCCTTGTCCGGCTCGCTTTCCACTTTGACTTCGCCGCCATAGAGCAGGGCTATTTTTTTTACGGTGGAAAGTCCCAGACCGCTGCCCAGTATATTTCGCGTCTTTTCGTTTTTGATCCGCACAAAGTCATTAAACAGGCGGGAGGCTTCTTCTGGAGTCATGCCAATACCGGTATCACTGACCGTAATGGTCACTTTGTCATTGCCGCCAGCAAGCTGCACAGCCACAGAGCCGCCATCGCGGTTATACTTGACCGCATTGGTGATGAGATTGTTTAGAATAATTTCAATTTCACTGCGATCCGCCTGCATGCGCACCGCGCCGTCGGCATGTAATGCAATGGCAATGTTTCGTTCCTGTGCTTCAGCCCGCGCCGTTTCAATTGCGCTCTGCGCGATCTCCCGCACATCCACGTCTGTTAATTCCCGCGTGCGTTCGCCTGATTCAATCCGTGTCAGATCAAGCAGGTCCCCGATCATTTTGCGCATCCCCTGAATACGGGTCAGGCACCGGTCAACCATGTGGTCATACACCTCCGGGTTGTCGCCGGCTGCCCGTTCTTTCAGCACATTCAGATATCCATCCAGAGCCGCCAGCGGGGCTTTCAGCTCATGCGCAAGCACCGATATGAACTCGAAGCGCACTTTGCGTTTTTCCTGCGCCAGCTTATGAGCTTGCCGCATGAATATCAGATGTTTTGCCGCTTTGTAGATGGTCTCCTTGAGCTCTGAAGGGGTAAACGGCTTGGCCAGAAAATCAAACGCACCCTGTTTGGTTGCCGTAACCGCAGTTTCAATAGAAGCATAGGCTGTTATCATGATGGTAAGAATATCCAGATGTCGGGAGGAAAGCTGGGTAAGAAGATCCAGCCCGCTCATACCCGGCAATTTGTAATCCAGCAAGATAATATCCGGAGGGCGTTCATTAATAATGCTGAGGGCTTTTTCCGCCACCTCAACCTGATGAATCGTAAAGCCGATCTCCCCTTCGACCTCGGGAAGGCGAATGGTGTAGTCGCGCAACGCCCGCGCAATTGCCAGGCGCATGCCATATTCATCTTCTACCACTAAAATCGTAAGCGTTTCCATGTGTCAGTAGATACTCCTCTGGTAAGCACTATAATGTGATTTAAAAAAATTCTCAAGAACGGAAACCACCACTGGCTTTTCCTAAAACGGGGGACTGGTGCCTGCCCTACATTCCACGAAAGTTTTTCTAACCGTCACGATTGACCTTGGGTCGTATCCTGAAGTCTTGTTTTTGCAATCCTTGTTCCTTGTTATTTACAGATTTATAGGGCGAAGGTTGTCGCATGTCTTCGTCCCTGTCATTTTGACAGATTAATCGGCACGGACAACATTCTTTTGGTAAAATCAATATATTCGCCGGTAAAGCAGGTTAGCGACTCACTACCAACCAGAAACCAGAAATGTCATTTTGTCAAAAAACAGAGCTGAACCGACTTACGAAAAACCATTTTAGCTGCTTCGGCGCCCTCTCTCCCCTGCGGTGTCTGCCTCTGAGGCAGATACAGAGGTTGGTATTGAATAGAGGTGCCTGAGGCATCACACCGTATCATCAGCACAGTGTATGCCATACCGTTTCCCTGGTTCTGAATCCGGCAATAGCTGAGTATCCTGTGTTTGCAAGCACATGGCGCATTTTTTGCTAAAAACAGGGTATGCCCCAGGTAATTCCGGCATAGCTTTTACTGCATTTTTATTTTTAATTCAAAGCAAAGACCTTTTGACCGTCGGGCACAGGCAAACCACAAAAACCATCTTCAACACATTACTGCAAGGAACCAGGGATCATGACTGCCGCCAATGCTATTCTTACAGCTCTGGCAATAACCATAGCCGGAGCGCCGCTCACGCTGTTATTCGCAAAAAATAAAACCGCAGCCGGCTGGTTATGCTTTTTATTGACGGCTCTTTCGGGCATCTGTGCCTTGTATGCAGCAGGCTCGGTTCTGATGTCCGGGCCAGGTCAGGCACTTACCGTCGTCTCCCTCCCCGGGGCAGGATCCGCTTTCAGAATCTACGTTGACGGCCTCTCGGCAGTTTTTATCGGTCTGATTGCCACCATAGCGATTCTTTCAGCATTTTTTTCCATCAGTTATATGGAGCATTACCGGGAGTATGGCGTGGCACGGTATTACCCATACTTTCTGCTCTTTATTGCAGGCATGTATGGCATTGTCTGTGTTACCGACCTAATGGTGTTCTTTTGTGTTTTCTGGCAGCTTATGACCCTGTCATCATTTGCCCTGGTGCGGTATGAATATAAAAAACGCGCGAATGTCCGGGCCGCATATAAATATCTGATAATGATGCAAATTGCTTGTATTTTGATCATGGCAGCTTCCGGCATCATCGGTAAAAACCCTGCGGCAATCGGCGCCGAGACTGTTCAAACTTATGACTTTGACGCCTTAAGCCATGGATTGCCAGACCTGTTGCAGGACGGCAGCGCCCTGGTGAGTATTGCCTTTCTTCTCTACCTGGTGGGATTTGGGATAAAAGCCGGCATGTGGCCGTTTGGCCAGATGTGGCTTCCGGATGCGCATCCTGCGGCGCCCTCCCCGGTGAGTTCTTTGCTGTCCGGCGTCATGATTAAAACCGGCGTCTACGGCCTGATGCGCACATTTTTGTGGCTTATTCCGGAAAGTGCCCTGACCTCATACCCGAGCCGTGGCTGGGGCATGATCATCGCCGTGATGGGAACTATTACGCTCTTTGTCGGCACCATGCAGGCCCTCAAACAGGAGCAATCCAAACGGCTGTTGGCGTTTCACAGCATTGGCCAGGTCGGATATATCCTGCTGGGACTCGGCGCCTGCGTGGCGCTCATCGGAACCGGCGTGCACAATGAGATTATCATGGGGCTCGCCATTATCGGATTTTATGGCGCAATTTTTCACACGCTTAATCACGGCACCTTTAAAAGTTTGCTGTTTTTAAATGCCGGATCCATGCTCTATGCAACCGACACGCAGGATTTGAATAAACTGGGCGGCCTGATTAAGTTTATGCCGGTCACCGCCGTCATGACTTTGATCGCCTCTTTTTCCATTGCCGGCGTTCCCCTGTTCAACGGCTTTGCCAGCAAATGGAGCATTTATGTTGCTACGATCCTGGGCAGCAGCACCGCCCCGTATTTAGGCGTATGCGCCCTGTTTGCCATTTTAACCAGCGCTATAACCCTTGCCTCCTTTATGAAATTTTTCGGCGTGAGCTTTTTATCTCGAACCAGCAGCCTGGTGGCGCAAAAAGCGACGCAAACACCGCTTCTTGAAGTGGGCTGGATGATGCAGTTCCCCCAATTGATTCTCGCGGCCCTGTGTCTGGTGTTCGGCATTATCCCCATCTGCGCCTATCAGCTCATTGAGCTGGCGGTGGCGCACAGCCAGCAGGGTCTGGCAGCGGGGCTGGCAAAATTGCCCCTTGCCAATCTGGACGGGATAGCCGGCATCGCCAGCGCCCAGGGAAGCGCTTTATTTGACCCGCTGGTGATTATTGCCGTCATGGGCATCATGTTCTGTGCGGCACTGATAATTTCGCGGCTCGGCGGGGCGCACAAGAGGGTTGATGAGCCATGGCTCTGCGGCTACAGCAGAGATGCAGAACTCTATCGGTATGGCGCTCACCATCTGTATGCCGGCATCAAACGCTATTTTCGGTGGATTGGCGGAAAGCCGGGTGCTCATTAGCAGGAAGACAGATAATGGTTCACCATGACATTGGAAATCTTTTGCAGACGCAGCATTCAGGGATGTAACTGATATGGAAGCAAAATTCGGTTTGATGATTATGGCTGGCATCGGCAATGTTGCGCTGGTGCTGTTTACCGCACCATTTTTTGAAGGTGTATTGCGCAAGGTAACCGCGCAGGTGCAGTCGCGCAAGGGTCCGCCGGTGCTGCAGCCTTATTTTGATCTGCTCAAACTGCTTGGCAAAGAGGATATTGAAGTGGGCGAAAACCCGGTCATCCAGCGCTTTGCGGCATATCTGTCGCTTGCCGCAATACTGACGGTTGCGACGCTGGTGCCGATGGGCATGGGCATTCCTCTGAATACAGCCGGGGACATCATTCTGCTCATCTACTTGCTCACCCTGTGCGGCATAGCAACCCTGTTTGCCGGTATGGCGGCGGGTTCTCTTTATTCGCTGGTGGGGATGAGCCGCGAAATGATGGCCATGATGACCCTTGAACCATTGCTGGCGGTGGGGCTGGTCGTCGCTGCCATCCATGCCGGGTCCCTGCGCCTGGATGCTGTGTTGAACGGCGCAATCTATGGCTCCGGTTTCGTTCCGCTCTCCGGTTTGATTATGCTGGGCGTGCTGTTATTCTCTCTGCAGGGTTTCGTGGGCCGTCTGCCATTTGATATTACCGAAGCAGAAACAGAAATCATGGAAGGACCACTGGTTGAATACTCTGGACCCAAGCTTGCCTTATTTAAATATCTGCAGATGGCAAAGCTGGTGGTCTACAGCGCCATCTTTATCGCCTTGTTTGTTCCCTGGGGCAACAGTTTTGCTGTTCCTCTCAATCTGCTGGTCTTCTTGGTGAAGGTGATGGTGCTGGTGCTCATTATCACGCTGATCGCAGCAATCCATCCCCGTTACCGTATTGATCAAGCGGTTCGCTATTTTATGGGTATGTTTATTATTTCACTGGCTGCGTTGATCCTGGCGGTGTGCGGATTTTAAAGCTTGGCCGGCATGAAAGATTGGGTTTAAAAACCTGTTGGAGTTAGGCTATGAAGCAAAAACCTGGCATATGCACATTTTGCGGAACCGGTTGTGGGCATTTTATGATGATCCATGGTGATACCGTTGCCCGCGTCTTTCCCTCCCAGAACCACCCGGTGAGCAAAGGCCGGCTGTGTGTCCGGGGCTGGAACATCCATGAGTTGCTCAACACCCCGCAGATAATTTCAGAACCCCTCATGAAGCAGAACGGACAATACCGGCGGGTTTCCTATGATGAGGCGGTGCCCTCTGTGGTGCAGAAACTACAATCATTTTCTCCCGCGGAGATCGGTTTCCTTGCTTCGCCCCGCGCAACCAATGAAGAGCAGTTTCTTCTCATGAAGCTGGCACGGGCGGTGTTTCACACAAACAACATTACGCTTGCCTCTGAAGCCGGGCATCGCAACAGCCTCAATGTGCTGGCCGCCGCAACCGGCATGGCCGGCATGACCGGCTCCCTTGAGGAAATTGCCAAGGCAGAATGCCTGCTGGTGCTGGGCAGCGATATTACCAGACAAAATCCCATTATTGGCAGTGAAATCCATAAGGCCGCGCAGGCCGGCGCTCGAATCATTACCATTGACAGCCGGCGCACCCAGATGGCAAAGCTGAGCACCCAGTTCCTGCATATTGCACCGGGCTCACTGAAGCTGGCAATCGCAGCAATCGCCCGCTGTGTGGTGCGGGAAGGCCTGATAGATGCGGCATTTCTGCGCACCCACACCCGCGGTTTTGAGCAGTGTTCGGCATCGCTGCTCGCGCTCACCGATCAGCAGATAACCCAGGGCACCGGCTTAGCCCTTGAAGCATTTCGCCAAGCAGCAGAGACGCTGCATCAGGCGCAAACCGCCATGGCATTTTTTGCCTCCGGCATTTCCGGGCTGGATGAGGATACCATCGGCTATATTTTTAATCTGCTGGCCATAACGGGAAACATTGGCAGAGAAGGCTGCGGCGTCAATCCCGTAACCGGTTTGAATAATCTGCAGGGCGGTTATGACATGGGATGCGCCCCGGATTTGCTTACCGGCTTTCAACCCCTGTCCAATCCGGATGCGGTGCAAAAATTCAACCAGGCCTGGGGTGTCAGCCTTAATACGGCGCCTGGGAGATCCGTGTATGACCTGCTGAGCAACACTCCCGGCCAGCTCAAAGCCTTGGTGGCAGTGGATCATGACGAAGGCATCATCAGATGCGGCAGTGCAATCCAGCAGCTTGATTTTGTCGTGTATATCGGTGCCTACCAGAATCGGTTTATGGATTATGCCCATGTTGTGCTGCCCGTTGCCTCCTATATTGAAGAAGACGGCACCTTTACAAATGCCGATCGCCGCGTGCAGTTGTCAAAAAAGAAACGCGAGCCAAAACCGGGTATTCTTCCCGGCTGGAAACTGCTGACGCGCCTCGCGCAGCAGGGAGGCGCCGCATGGAACTATGCGGGGCCGGCAGAGGTGATGGATGAGATTGCGCGGCTCACGCCGCCGTATGGGCGCATTTCGTATAACCTGCTTGAATCGGCGTTCGGCGGGATTCAATGGCCCTGCAATGAACAATACCCACAGGGAACGCCGCATTTTGATCTTGCGCACCACGGCGGACCCGTGATCTTGGCGCCGCTGTCAGGGGTGTTTGACCTGCCCGCGACCAGCGCCGAGTTTCCCTATCTCCTCATGATCGGGAAAGCGCAGGATTTCTGGCATCAAAACAATCTGATGAGAAAAACTATTATCCCCATGCGAGAATACAACGCAACGCTGCTTGATTATCAGGATGGTTATGTTGAAATTGCACCGGAGACCGCCCGCGCGCTGCAGGTGCGCAACCAATGGCAGGTCAAAGTGGTCTCGCCCTATGGCGAGCTGCAGCTCGCGGTGAAATTATCCGAGGATGTAAAGCCCAATGCCGCCTATGCGCCATATTTTGCAAAGGAAAAAATCTTCCAACGCCTGGTTGGTCCTCAAGAACCATGGCAAAAAGGCGAAGATGCAACCGTGCCGATCAGAATTGAAAAGGTGTGACCTATGTATCTCATCAGCAAAGACGACGTGTTATCAATCGCCCGCGCGTTACGCGCCGACTATCAGGTCTATGGACCGGTCGTTGAACCCCAATCCGGACAAACTTTTTTTGAACCGGTTGACGACATCAATGAAATCAACCTGAGCGCACCGATTCCGGCTGCACCGCCGAAATACACCGTGTTTCCCCAGATGGAACGGATCCTTTCCTACCGGTATGCGGGCGGCGCTGCCCCGGTTGACATCCGGCCGGATTATCGGGAACAGCCCAAAGCGCTGTTTGGGTTGCGTTCCTGCGATCTGAGCGGTCTCCAATGCCTTGACCGCTTTTTCCTGGGCCAGGAATTTGTTGATGAGGTATACCGCCACCACAGAAAAAAGATGTTTATTGTGACCAATACCTGCGTGGCACCGTTCCCGTATTGTTTTTGCGTGTGCACTGACAGCGGTCCTGCAGCAGAGGAGGGTTATGACCTCAACCTGACGGACATCGGCGACTGTTATCTGGTGGAATGCGGCAGCGAAAAGGGAACAGCGCTGTGCAAGAAATTAACGCTTGCGGCAGCAGGTGCACAACATCAGGCGGAAAAAATCGCCCGTGTTGATAAATCCATAACGCTGTTTGAAACGATCGCCACGGAATCAAAAGCTTGGGTGTCGCGGGTGATAAACCGTGTTACCACTGGTTTTGCAAAAGAAGCGGTGTGGGAATATGTGGGAGATCAGTGTCTTGAATGCGGTGCCTGCTCGTTTGTCTGCCCCTCCTGCTCGTGTTTTAATATTGTTGACATTTGCCAAGCCGATGGTTCGTGCGACCGGCTGCGAACATGGGACTCCTGCTCCTACGAAGGCTACGCGCGGATGGCTGGGGGGCATAACCCGCGCAAGCCGGTTGAAGACCGGCGCAATAAACGCTTTTTCTGCAAGCTGTCCTATTCCCAGAGTAAAAAATATCTTCGGCCGGGTTGTGTTGGCTGTGGACGCTGCAACTGGGTATGTCCCGGCGATATCGGCATGGCCAATGTGGTGAAGTATGTACGACGCGAAATTACCAGCAGAGACCAGCTATGAACAATGGAACAAAGATTGTAACCATTCCGGAAAGCGCGACAATTGAAGAGATTAAAGACGAGATTCGGGACGTAAAAACCTTCTATCTGTCGCTGGACAACAAGGAAATCGAGAAAAACTTCAGGATCAAGTCCGGTCAGTTCATCATGTGCACGGTTTTCGGTGCCGGTGAATTTGCGGTATCGCTGCCGGCCAGCCCGGAAAATGACCGCTTTCACCTGACCGTGAGACGGGTCGGATCAGTGACCAACGCGCTGCACGCGTTGCGACCCGGAGACAAGGTCGGCATCCGTGGCCCGTTCGGCAATGGCTTTCCGTTTGAAGAAATCAAGGGGAAAAACATTGTGTATGTTGCCGGCGGCATCGGGCTGATTCCGCTGCGCTCTTCCATTGTGCATGTGCTGCAGCACAAAGAGGAATTCGGCCGAGTCATCGTGCTGCACGGCGCGCGCACGCCCGATGATCTTATGTATAAGGAAAACCTCAACGAATGGCAATCATTCCCGGGATTTGAAACCTATATTACGGTTGATGTGGCTACTCCCGGCTGGAGCGGCGAAGTCGGCTTTGTGCATACCCTGTTTGACAAGGTGAATTTGCCGATTGAAAATACCGTCGCATTTGTGTGCGGCCCCCCGGTCATGTTTAATACCGTCATTGCTGAGCTTATGAAGCGCGGTCTGCGGGATGATTGCATTATTTCAACCCTGGAGCGGCATATGAAATGCGGCATCGGCAAATGTCAGCACTGCTCAATCGGCAGGACGCTGGTATGCACCGATGGTCCGGTGTACACCTATCGCCAGATTAAAACACTCGGGGAGCAAATTTAATGAGCCTGATCACTGACATCATGGAAGTGGTCAAGAAGAAGACCTGCATCGTAGGCATGGGCAATTACCTGCGCAAAGATGATGCCGTCGGGCTCTATGTGGTGGATGAATTGCAGGGAACCGTGCGTTCTGAAAACGTTCTGCTGTTGAATGTTGAGGATGTGATTGAAAATTATGTGTTCAAAATCGCCGATCTTGACTGCGATCATGTATTGATTATTGATGCGGTGCGGGCCACGACCACGCCGGGTTCCATCGTGTTTGGCCGCTTGACAAAATGCGATGCACTTCTGGATGATTATTCCACCCATAACCTCTCGTTGGCCCTGTGCGGCAAAATTCTTGAGGAGTGCGGGAAAAAAACGTATTTGCTCGGCGTTGAAGCACGGGATACGGATTATGGCCGCGGCCTATCAGAAGATGTGCAGCGCAGCGCAGATATTCTGAAAGATATTATTGTTGAGATCATTGACAGCAACAACAATGAATATGTGTTTAAACAGTGAGAAGATCAGGTGCCAGACCGTCATGACGCCGTTGTGTCATCGTTTATGTGCTGTCTCCTGCCGGTAATGTTTTTATTGTTCTTTCAAGAGGTTATTGTATGCTTCGGATTGATGACATAAAGCAACAGCTAACCAACAAATGCAAGGATGCACGAATCACGGTAGATCAGCCGCGTCCCACTCAGTTTTTCATTGATGTCAACAAGGAAAAAATCAAGGATGTCTGCAACGCACTCATCGGCATGGGCGGGCGCTATCTGGTAAGCGTGGGCTATGACAACATTGCGCGCGACAACACTCTGGGCATGATTCATACCTTTGCCTTTGACGCGGACAATCTATACGGCGCGGTCAGAACTGCCGTTCCTGAAGATCAGCCGGTCATGGATTCTATCACCCCGGACATACCGAATGCCGGGTGGTCGGAACGGGAATTTATGGATCATCTGGGGATAAAGTTCAGCGGCCATCCCAAGCCCAAGCGTCTGGTCCTGGCTGACGACTGGCCCGATGGTCTCTATCCGCTGCGCAAAGACGTGCCCTGGAATATTCAGCCGCCCTCTGCAGAAGGCGTTGCCTATCAGCTCGACCAATGCCCTGATGGCTGCACCGTGGTGCCGGTCGGTCCGTATCATCCCACCCTGCATGAACCGGCCCATTTTGCGCTGTATGTTGACGGGGAAACGATAAAGGGCAGCGACTACCGGGGTTTTATGGTTCACCGCGGCATTGAAAAGCTTTGCCAGACGCAATTAACCTATAATGAAATACCTTTTGTGGCGGAGCGGATCTGCGGCATCTGCGGTTCGGTTCATGCCACATCCTATGCGCAGGCAGTTGAGGCTGCGGGTGATATTAAAATTTCCCGCCGCGCCGAGTATATTCGCACCATTATGCTTGAAATTGAGCGCATTCACTCCCACTTGCTCTGGTTGGGCGTCGCCGGTCACCTCATCGGGTTTAACACGGTATTCATGCATTCATGGCGGGTCAGAGAGCCCATCATGTGGCTTGGGGAGCGGATGACTGGCAACCGCAAAACCTACGGCATGATTGTGGTGGGCGGCGTGCGCCGGGATATAACGCCGGACATTAAACAGGACATTCTCAATGTGATTAAAACCATTGAAGACGAAATGGTGGTCATAAAGAATGCGATCATCGGCGATACGTCTATCCACAAGCGCACCAAGGGTGTCGGCTGTATCTCAAAAGCGGATACCATCAAGTGGAGTCTGGTGGGGCCGGTGGCCCGCGCCCGGGGCGTTGACATTGATGTGCGGCGTGACCATCCGTATGCTGCATATGACGAATTGCAGTTCAGCGTGCCGGTGGTTGACACCTGCGATGTATGGGGAACAGTGCTGGTGCGAGTTCTGGAAACATTTGAAGCCATCAAAATAATCCGCCAGGCGCTTGATAAATTGCCGGATGACGGACCCATCCTGACCGAAGTGGCAGAACCGATACAGCCGTTGCGTCACGCTATCGCCGGCGTTGAGGCGCCACGAGGCGAAGTTGTCCATTACCTCATTACCGGTGAAGACAATCGTCCTGAACGCTGGCGCGTGCGCGCTCCCACCTATCCGAACCTGCAGGGAGTGCCGTTGATGCTGTTGAACAATGAGCTTGCCGATGCGCCCATCATCATCGGCAGCATTGACCCGTGTTTCTCGTGTACCGAACGGGTTGAAATAGTTGATATTCGGAACGGCGGCGTTACGGTTTTGTCCAAAGCTGAACTGGAAACATTGGCACAGAAAAAAATTACTCGTTAGCGAAAAGGAGAACCATCGTGTGGCTGACCAGCAAACTGAAACAGGTCGTCATGGCCCTCAAGCCCGGTGTGGTAACGCTGAAATATCCCCTTGAACCTCGCCCGGTGCCTTCTGCATACCGGGGACAACCCTCCTGGGATCATCATAAGTGTATTGGCTGCGGCGGGTGCGCAGCGCATTGCCCGGCTCGCACCATCATGACCCGCGATATATGCCAGGAAATCCGCATCATGGTATATGACGGTTCACGCTGCACGTATTGCGGCCGCTGCGCTGACGTGTGCCCCGAAGATGCCATTACCATGACCGACAAATTTGAGCTGGCTACCGAAAATAAAGCCGACATAACGCTGACCATGGAACTGTTCATGGCAACCTGCAAGCGCTGTGGACGCTGCTATGAACATGAGACGCGCAACGCCATAGACCGGATGAGTCTCAAGGGCTACCGGTATGACAATCTTGAAGTGCGAGCGGTTATCCCGGTGAGTACCGAACACCTTGATGCGGAGCTGCTGGAAAAGACCGAGAAATACAAAAGACCAGAGAAAATAGGAGAATGAGCGATGTTAGCCAACCTTGCAAAAAAAATGTTTCCCCGGTCACTGTGGGTGTATCATTGTAATTCGGGTGCCTGCAACGGTTGTGATATTGAAATTTTAAATGTCCTGACCCCGTTTTATGACATCGAGCGCTTTGGGATGAAGCTGGTCACATCGCCGCGCCACGGTGATGTAATGCTCATATCGGGCGCGGTCACCCGTCCCACACTGCCCCTGGTCAAACGCGCGTATGAAGCAATGCCCCATCCGAAACTGGTCTTCGGTATCGGTTCCTGCACGATTGGCGGCAATGTGTGGTTTGACTGCTATAATGTATGCGGCGGGGCGGAAAAAGCCGTGCCGGTAAATTATTTTGTTCCCGGCTGTCCGCCAAGACCGGAAGCGATCATCTACGGCGTGGCGCTGGCGCTGGGGCTGGTTGAAAAGCAGGCAGCGCCGGTGGAACTCAAACAGATGGAGTTCCCCATTGACATGTATGCCCGGAAAAAAGCCTGGGAAGAAAGGAATGTCATTTATAAACTGCTGGAAGAGTAATTGAAAATTCTAAGCAGGAAATCCTCAACACGACCTAAGTTTTTTTGTGGGAGTGGCGTGAGCCGCGAAATCATCGCACAGCAATTCGCTCCTGCAGAGATTGCAAATAGTTTTGTTTCGCATGGCGATGTTTGGATTTACATTTAATGGAGTAATAGATGGCTAAAAAGATTTTAATCGTCGATGATGACCAGGATCAGGTCAGCAGTCTCTCGCATGTTCTCAAAAGCAAAGGCTACGAAACCGTTGAAGCCTATAGCGGCAGCGAAGGCCTCAAAAAGCTTGTCGCCGAGAAGCCAGACCTGATTATTCTGGATATTATGATGGATACCGACACCGAAGGCTTTGAAATAGCGGATATGATCAGAAGCAACCGGCCGACGTCAAAATATAAGGAATTCAAAAACATTCCCATTATTATGCTTACTGCCATTAATCAGGTTACCAATTCCCGCTTCTCGCTTGATATGGAAGAAAGTTTTTTGCCGGATATTAAGGATTTTTTGACCAAGCCGGTAAATTTTGATGAATTGCTTAAAGCGGTTCAGAAATACGTATAATCCATGCCGCAGTGTCACAAAAATCAGCGCTATATTTTAAACGCCGCCAATCCATGCCGGTCTATTAATTCATGAACCGAAATAACCCGGCCTTCTACCGGCGTATCTTTCAGCAGCAGAACCACCTTCTCAATAATTTTTAAGACCCCCGCAAGATCCGTAAATTCAGTCACTGTCTCCGCAATACGCGGCCGTCGGGCGCCAGTTCCGCCCAGCGCAACTTTATAGCCTTTTCTGGCGGTAAAGAAAACACCAGCCTCGCACTGTTCCACACAGCCGGAACATTTGATACATTTTGTAAAATCAATGATCGGCCCCTTTTCCCCCAGGCGTATGGCTTTCGCCGAGCAATAGGTAACACAGGTGCCGCACTGCGTGCACTTACTCTCTTCCACCCCCACTTCATAAACGCCGAGAATTGCCACATCCTGAAAATAAGGAGAAAAACAGGCATTGGGGCAGCCGGTAACGCCAATCCGCAGCATGTGATGGGACATGATTGAGGTCTGCGCCTTGTCCATAATAATCTGCGTGATGCCCAGTTCCTTGAGCTTGTTTCTCAGCGGCGTCAGAACCTGGCGCATCTGCTCGCGCTTCTCCATGGTGCTGGCGCCATACTGGGCAGGGCAGAGTTGAATGGAATAAAGCTCTTCCGGCTCTTGAACATAAAACTCGTCCGGCAATCCCGTATCCTCTCCCCGCGCCATCTTTCTCATCAGTTCCACTGCCTCTCGCCCCAGCGCTTGTTCGTAGCCGCGTTCGGTTTCCCGTGCCGTCTCGACTGTGACCTTTGTTTGCCCTTTCTTTTTTGCCCGCCGCTCTGCATCCATCTTGGCAAAGTGCGAAATCATCGGCGGCAGTGGTATCTCTTCAACAATCTTTAACGCTTCTGTATCCCAATCCATACGCTACTCCAAAAAACCTTTTTACAGGAGGTATTTCTTTCACTTAACAGCTTGTAAAAAGTGCAGACTTGGCCATCAACACCTTAAATTTGTTCTAAAATACATTTATCTCAGAATATCTTTTAATACTCTTGCGCCGCTGAAAATGGTGACTATTTCAATGACATCAGATTTTATTCGATAGACAATTCGATAGTTCCCTAAAATCCTTTCCCGAAGAGTATCATCGTCATATTCAGGTACCACACGACCAGCTTTTGGAAAATCAGGGATTGATTTAACAAGCGCCATTATTCTTTTTGCAAATATCGTGGCATATTTTTCAGAATCATGGGCAATGTAATTGCATATCTCTTCAAAATGAGCAAGGGCAGTAGGTGACCACCTTATTTTGAGAGCCATCGCTGCATCCTTTTCTCTACTTCTTCGTGAGGAATCCCCTTGCCATCATCAAGTTCCTGGAGTCCGCGGTTTACTTGCAGCTTGAAATAAAGTTCCTCCATAATTTCATCAATAGAAACATTATCCGGCATTTTGGATATCAATTTAATTACTTCATCTTTTATGCAATCCATAATATTATCTCCTTACAGTTTCTCATTTAAAATAATATAAGAAGCATGTCATTCTTTAATAATATTGACAACCTCTTTTTGTGGTCTTGATTTAGCATCAAAATAACATAGCGTTTGCGTGTTCATACATTAACGGGCGTGGTCTCCTTTTTCCTATCATGAAGCAAGTTTCTATGTACTCATGTTATTAAATAAAATTGCTCAAAGCTTTGAGAAATGTCAAGCTATCCCTTACCGGCACGAACCGTTTACCGACGTCAAAATGATTCCAAATACCTGTGAATGAGGCGGGCGCCAGCAGACTGACAGAAAATAACATGGCAGGTAAGCACCAGGATTTTTTATGTGTCTGTGGGAAGGGGTTTTTGCCGTCCGCTTCAAGGGGACTTTTTTAGTTATGCTTTCCCGGTTATTTCTCACGTGCTATTCTTTAACTTGCTATCTTTAAAAAGTGGCCCCGATTGTGCTCAATCTTATTGAAAACATTGCATGATAAATTAATATAGTGAAAACAATTGCTGCAAGGGAAAGGATTTTACAACCCAGAGTCATGACTATAATTTTAATTTATCATCATATCTCATCTATAACATATGCTCATCTTTTGCATTTTTGTTAAGAAAATCACTCATCAGGAGTAATCCCTTATGAACGTGAATATTCAAAGAGCGATTGAGCAGGCTGCACAAAAGTTAATCGAATTCGGGGCAAGAGAGGTTTATGTTTTCGGTTCTGCTGCGCAAGGCATCTTGCATGAGGGCTCTGACATTGACCTGGCAGTTACCGGTTTGCCACCGGACAAGTTTTTCTATGCAATGGGAGAGGCAGGCGATATTCTTGGTCGCTCGCTTGACCTCATAGACCTTGATGAAAATAATGCCTTTACCAGATATTTGAAAGAAGAAGGGGACCTGCGCCGTGTCGGATAAATTGAAGAAGCAGGTCCATGTTGAGCTTGAACAGTTGACACAGTTACTAAACACCTATCAGCCGTTGTTTAAAAAGTGCCTTTCGGAATCCCCTGACCCGATCGAAATTTCAGCGCTTGCCGCTATGCTGCATGCCTTTTACAATGGTATTGAAAATATATTCAAAAGGATCTCCACTGAACTCGATGGAGGATTGGCCAAAACTGAGATATGGCACCGCACCCTCTTAAACTCAATGGCACTTCCAGGAGCCTCCCGCCCCCGGTTATCTCTCAAAACTTAAAAGAAGTGTTGAGGGGTTACCTTGATTTTCGTCATTTCTTTCGGCATGCATATACTTTTGATTTACATTGGGATAAAATGGCATCCCTTGTTAACGGTTGCAACAAAGTCTTTCTACAACTTACTGAGGAGCTGAAAGCCTTTTTCACCCAGTCAAAGAACAGCAAATAATTCTGTAATCCCCTCGAAAAAGAAGACCCGCAGTTACCGGAACATTTTAGCATTGTGCGCAATCCAACTCCAGCATGCTGGCTGCCCCGGTCTGAGTGAACGATACACCGGGCAAAGGGCGTGCGCCTCAAGAGAGCCTGCCGTAGTGCCTGTATTGATAGGTCTTGGGTGAGCCTGTTACTCATCGACCACCCCACAATTATATTTCTTTTTTTGTTTTTCAGCTTCTCCTTAGCCAACAACAGGCGGAACTACTCTTATTCCTCTTCCCGGGTCGCGTGGCGTATTATTAAAGAGCTCATGCACATTGTAGATAACCGTTGTTATATTCGCTCTGCCGCCATGATAGAAAGTATGGAGAAAATTCACCCAATAACCAAATAACGCATCCGGGTCTTCAGCATCTTGATACTTGAACACATCATATTCATTGCCCATTTCAGGCGCCCAGCAGTGTATCACCTTGGGTATTGCACGAACCTCATAATGGACGCCATACGGAAAACTGTTGTAGCCCCCCTGACCGTCAGGGTCAAAATAATTATTTTGCGGATATTCCTGCTGCATGAATCCAATAGTGCAGATGGGGTTCGCCATCATGTTGGCAAAGGTGTGTGTCTCTTTGTATCCGGCTTCATACAGGGTGCCGCCGGTCGGCTGGGTATACAGTTCAAGGGTTAACAGTTTTGTCTTGTCAAAGTTGTTTATATCGCTGTAAATCCCCTGCATGATTTGGTAATACTGCGTGATTCGGTCGGGGGGATTATCAATTTTTAACTGCTCAAGAACGGGAAGAACTCCTAATATTGTCTCACGTGACGGGCAGAGCGCGGTGCCTTTTGTCGCAATGTTCAGGTGAAATGAGCTGTCACGCCGGCCAATCCAGTTGCCGTAGGTGGCAACCATACCGTGGTGAATACCGCCGTTTTTCATGACGGTTGGCGGGCCTTCTTCACCGACATTCAGCCGCTCATCGTAGTAAAAATATCGTTCAGAGCAGCCCCATTTCATAAAATCATCAGACAATTGACGCACCTCAAACCGCCGCCACCGGTTATCCAGATTTGACCAGACGGTAGTGCTGCTTTCCTGCCTGAAATTATGCTGCACGCAATATTCTACCGTCTTATATTCCTGATCTGCGGTTGACCATATTTGCCGTGATTTCCACCAGTTCCTGTTAAAGATATAGCGGGCGTGGGCTTCTCTGGTTCGGAAGGTGGGAAGAACCGTAATGAGCGAGGTGAGGCCCGCAAGTTTCATAAAACTCCTTCTGCCAAACGCACTGCTTTCCAACAAAATGTTCTTTGCTTTCTCAATCATGGTGCACCTCCTGTGTTTGTTTCATTAATAACTATCTTGGTTCCTGTTGCGAAACGCTTTTTTTTACCCTTCGCTTGCGGGCATTGTTTTACCGGAGGTTCTTGCCAGAAAGGAGTATCGAGATTGGTTTCTATCCGCGCGCCGATTCTTTCCTCTGCCCACAGTTCATTTTTTGAATACGGCTCAGCGTGAGAAGACGCCCGAGCGCTAATCGCTGATAACTAACTGGTAACCCGCGCCCGCAGCCACGGTTCAAGCCTTGTGAACTCTATGTTGAAGGCTTCTTGGACCTCCCGCATTTCTTCCGGCGTGCACACGCTATCGCGCTTCATGCGGTAGAGAAAGTCTTTGCCGCCCTTTTTGCCTGATACCAGAGCGATCACAGAAAACAAAACGTTCAGAAGCCAGAACGGCATTTTTTTTAATTTCGGCTGAACGCCGACGACGCTGCCAACCAACTGGACGATTTCTGCAAGGGTAAACGTTTCCGGGCCTGCAATTTTAAAAATTCTATTTTTTGCCTTATCATTATCAAGTGATTGGATAAAGGCCTCTGCAAGATCAGCCGGGTCTAAGGGCTGGAGCTTTGTCTGACCATCGCCAATGACCATAAAAGATCCCTTTGCTTTAATCTGCGGAGCAAAATATTCGGCAAAGTCCACAAAATAGCCGGAGGGTCGGAAGATCGTGTAGGGAATGCCTGAATGGATGAGGGTTCGCTCTGTATTCCACTTGGCGGAGAGAGATCTGGCCGGCGAGTTCGGCTCCACACCCATGACGCTGGTATACATGATGTGCTTTATCTGATGTTCCTTCCCTGCCTGGATGATGTTTTTCATGCCGCCATGCTCGACCATTTCATGGGTCAATTCTTTCGTCTCGCCGCGCATGCCGATCACATCCATGACCACATCAACGCCTTTGACCGCTTTTCGCACATCATCAAGTTTTGTTACATCGCCGACGACGATTTCCAGACCTGACATATCTTCGCCCGGCATATCCAGGGGCTTCAGGTCAAAGCAGCGTGCCGCCAGTTTGCGGGCAATACATTTGCGCACAATCTCCTTGCCAACGTGGCCGTTGCAGCCGGCGATAAGCAGCATAGTATGTCCCTTGTTGTTGGTGATTCGTGGCTGGTTACTCGTTACCTGCGATGATTTTTGTTCTTGCTACATTCCCAGCTCTTTGCGGAATGCCGTCATCACGTCTTCGGTTACCTCGGCATTGTTATGGTCGCGAGCATACTGTTCAGTCCCGTCCACTGCCGCCTGCCGAAACGCCGTCGGTACTTTTTCCAGCATCTTTTTTGCGCCTTCAGTCCACGTCATGGTAAAGGTTACCTGCGCTGCCGCTTCCTGCGCTGCCGCCGCGATACCGCCTTTTACCGTGAACACCCATATTGCAAGAACCAGCGTTCCTGCTCCTTTGAGCGCGAAGGACCAGCCCGGACCCAATTTATCAAATAAATAACCGCCGAGGCCCAGGAAAAACAACACGCCAATAGGCTGCATGGTGTTGAGCCCGCCGAGAATGCCGCCAACCATGCCGGGCGGAGAGGCATCTGCAGCCAGCGTGTTGGCGCCGGCTATTGACCCGGCCATACCAAAGGCGCACAGCACCACTCCCAGATACACCAGACCGCTGAAGGGGTGCGGGCATACTGCCAGGATAAGCATGCCGATACCGCCGGCAAAGAGGGCTAAGATAATGGTCTGCACACGACCCCACTTGTCAATCAGGATGCCGATGACTGGAAAGGCAAGCAGCGAAAAAACGCCCATGATAATCATGGGAATTGATGCCTTCATCGTGGCGTCTTTTGAAGCCATCTGAATCTGCTGGCCATACTTAACGCCCCAGGTCACCAGAAATGCGCTGAGAACCACAATGTCCGCTCTGGTTATCAGAGAACACAGGTAGCTTGCCTTCAACGGCAGACTCTTTGCAACCACCGGGATAATTTCCTTGAGGCCGGTTTTTTTCTGTTTTACTTCCGGCATCCGATCTTTGAGAAATACCCAGGTTGTTACGGCGCCAAACAAAGACAGGAGGGCAATAATATACATAAGGTTTATGACGCCCGACTTTTTTAATATGGGAGCAAAGGCTCCAAAGACAAACAACGAGGCAATGCCCATCATGATGCCGTTCATTGCCATGCCCTTGCCGCGATCTTTCTCATAAGTGTAGTCGGCTACCATCGTAATAAACTGGGGATACGCCAGGATCAGACCGACACCAATAATAAACCGGGTGACATAGGTAACTAACAAGCCCGGAGAGAAGGCATCAAATTCTGCAGCCCGGCTGGGAAAGAAGCTGAGCAGCGCGCAAATGGGCGATGCAAGGCCTGCCGGGATATGAAAGCCTGCGGCGATGCTGTTTGACTGGCTCATAAGGTAGAAGAATGCCGCGGCCACAATGAATCCGGCAAATGCCAGAATCTTCCTGCCGACTTTATCAGAAAGCACGCCAATGATTGCCACAAACAAAAGCGTGGCAATCTGACTCATATTCTGCAACAGACCGTTGATTGAACCGGCAAAGGCCTGGTCTATTTTTATGATGTCGGTTAAGAAGGCAGGCTGCACAATGGCCGGCACGGCCATAATGATACCCATAACCAGCGTATTGAAGTAAAGAAAGAAAAAATTTCCTGTGGTAAGGTCTGGCGGAATTTCGATACCGGCAAACTTTTTTACTTTTTTCTTCGCATCCGGTGCTTCGCTCATATCGTTCCTCCCCTGTTAAAAATTTTTTAACGCCACTAATTTACTGCAAACGATACGCTCTTATACCCGAGTTTAAGGAATAAGGTCAACTAAAAACCTGCCAACCGTTCTTTGCGTTTTTCTATATAAAAATGCCCCCTTATACCGGTTCGTATAAGAGGGCAACGTAATGGCTCAGTTTAAACGCGACGCGAAACCTTTTTCAATGCCCCCCGGTCATCTGTTGCAACTCTGCAGGCGAGACGACGTCCGGTCGCACGGCATAGCCAGGATTGGAAAGATTGAAGGGATCAAATTCGTTTTTAAATTTTTTCATGATGAGATGAATATTGCCAAACATCGGACCGAGCATCTCATAGGAGGGTCCTAACAGGTGGATAACCGCTGCCGACGACTTGTTCTCAACCTGCTTCCGCGTGACCCTGCCGATGATTTCAATGGCTTCCTTTGCCTGCTCAGGAGCCTGTTCCGGGAACACGTCAGTAGTCATCAGGCACCAGTATCCGTATTCCTGCGGGCTGATCCAGCCGCCATGCACACTTAAAGGCTGCACGAAATCTTTGCCCAGATGCTCTGGCCCCTCCAGCAGCTCGCGTTCAACCTTATTGCCTTCCATGATGTCAAACACGATCATGTCTATGGAGTCAACATTTGATGAACCAATGCTGAAATTGTCCGATGGGCGCGCCAGCCGCTGGGCATTGCCAAACCGCAGCCACTCATTGGCGACGCGTCCGATCCAGGTTTTATACGCCGGCTCGTCTTCCTGCACAAACAGACCGCCCACTTTCGCCACCAGCTCTTTGAGCACCTTTTCCTCGTATTCAAGCTGTTTGAGAGAGGTGACAGCCTGCAGGCCCACCACCACAAAGCCACACGGGAATACGTTGTTTTTCATGTTGTCAAACAGATCCTGTTTCGTCTGTGAGGAATAGGTGTAGAGGAACTGTTTGGCAAGATGCGTGGCAACACAGGCAATCTCCGCTTTGCCCATTTCATAGAAGAGTTCCGCCGACTTTTTCAGCTCCATCTCCTCTTCTTCAGGATACCGGTAGGGGAATTTAATCATATACCACCGGAATTGATCCGCGGGGAAGCCAGAAGAAGTCTTTTCATTGGCATTCCCTTTCGTCGGCCAGACCGATGGCCCCGGCCATTGCCAGAGTTTGCAGGAAATTTTGGTTACCATGCCCATGCCGCCGGCATGTCCGAACATGCCGCCGCGCAGAAACCCGCGCAGGTCTGGCCCCGGCCCGTCATTCCAAAAAGAGCCGGCGCCGGGACATGCCATAGAACCGCTGCGCACAATGTCGCCGGTGGGCAGCACCAGCTCAAAGCCCAGCAGATTTTGCGCACCGATGCCGGTCAGCCAGCTATTGCCATAGGCACCGTGCCAGGAATAGTTTGCCAGACATGAGACATGAGCACCGGCTAATGGCGTCGGCACGGTGAGCCCTACTTTCATGGCTTCAGCCTGCAGCCCGACAAAACTCACATACGGTTCAATCACCGCATACATATCCTGTTCATCGAGTTCGATGATGCGGTTCATCCGCTTAGGATCAATCACCAGAGTGCCCGCCATGGTCGGAAATGCGCTGAACGTAAACCCTGATCCTCGCGGAATAAAGGGAAACTTATAGCGATTGGCAATCTTGACAATTGCCTGCACCTCCTCGGTAGAATTCGGCATGGCGACGCATGCCGGACGCATATCCAGACCGCAACGTTCGCGCTGCAGCACGCCGGGCGGGAGCCATTGCACGCGTGAGTATGACTGGCAGACGACGGGGTCGCAGGTGACATTGTCCTCACCCAGAACATCCTGAAGAGCTTTGTAGGCAAGTTCTGAAAAAGCCATCGGGGCCTCCTCTCAGATGAATCGTAGTTATTGAGCCTTACAACGCCTGTTCCACAAGATCTATGATATCAACAACTCTCATTTTGGAGCCACTGGCATCAATGCCATCGCTTAAATTCGCTTCGCACCAGGGACACGCCGAAACAATCGCGCTTGCGCCGGTTGCTTCTGCCTCCTCGATGCGTTCCTTGGATACGGCAAGAGCAAAGTCAGGATACGCCGATTTTGAGCCGGCACCGCTGCCGCAACACCATGAATATTCTTTAATGCGCTCCATCTCCACCAGATTGATGCCGGGGATGGCTTTGAGAATATTTCGCGGCTGCTCGTAGTTACCGTTGACGCCCCGATTCAGTTCCCGCGGCGGATCGGTGAGCCCCCACTGGATGCGCTTGCCTTCCCAGTGTTTATAGGGTTCGCCTCGCCGTCCCAGATGGCAGGGATCATGATAGGTCACCCGCATGGGGATGTTCTTTTTAAATGTGAGTTTGCCCTGCTGAATGAGCTCATCGATATAGACGGTTGAGTGTTTTACCACGTAGGGCAGGTCTTTCGTATCTTTTTTCAGATAGCGGGCATATTTTTCGGAAAAGGTCATAAAACATCCGGGGCAGTTCGTCACAATGGTTTTCGCGCCCACTTCGTCAAACATTTTCAGGTTCTTTTCGGCAATTTCTTCAAAGCTCTTTTTGTCACCCACATTATCAGCGATGCCGCCACAGCATACCTCTTTGGCGCCCAGAATGCCAAAATCAATCCCGGCTTTCTTCATGATGCGCGCGGTGCCCTGCGGCACGGTTTCCATACCCGGTTTGTAGGCATAGGTGCAGCCTACATAATAGAGCACGTCGGCCTTCTCCCCCTTTTTGGAGAGATCCTTTACCTCAAGTTTTTTTGCCCAGTTGGCACGGCGGGTGCGGGGCTGCTTCCACACATTGTCATAGTTCATGATGCTCTGAATGAATTCCTTGTGCTGGGGCAGCGGACCATGACCTTTTTCACATGCCTCCTCGCGCAATGCATCAAGCACACCGATAATGTCCAGATCCATAATGCGCTTACAATTAATATCGCAGGCGGCACACAGCGGGCAGCGGTAAATAATCTCAAGCAGTTTGTCGCGGGACGTGTTCCAGTCAATTTCTCCCTTCAGCAAGCCCGTGGCAATGTCATTTTTGCCCTGGGCGGCATATGCATCATACACGCCGTACCAGATTGAGGGACAGTTGCGGGCAAACCGGTGGCTTTTAATCTCCCATATGTGGGACCACTTGCAAGTCGAACAGCGCTGGCAATGACTTGCATCATACTCAATTTTTTCTAATGCCATGATGAAACCTCCTTATGAAAAGTTTAAATTATGAGTATACTTATTTTTTTATACCACACTATGGGCAGATTGAGAAGAAATTATTTCTTTAAAATCCCAACTTTCCAGGGTTAACGATATCGCGCGGGTCAAGGATCTGTTTTATTTTTTTCAATGTTGCGTGCAATTGTCCGGTGCGGGAATAAACCATGTCTGCCCACACACCGTAGATGCGGTAAAAAAACGCTCCCTGATTAATAAGCGCGCTGCTTGTCTCCCGATACAAACGCTCAACGGTCTGCCGCTCGGCGGGTGCGTCGGGACGGTAAGGAAACCCCAGTTCCATATGAAATGCCCGGCCCCACTGTTTCGGCTGAAGATACAGACCGATCTGGGCCGCGGGGTAGTCATGCTCCGCGGCACATTGCCGGGCCAGAGCAAAAAACTCCGGTGCCCGTTTCAGGGGTGTTAAAAAGAAAATTTCCTGTGATGCACCGCGTGCCCGGAATTTCCAGTAGGGATCATCAAGCCATGGCTGATACAGCCGTTCAGCGATAATACGTTCCGCCTCCTGAACACCCGGCAGACTTTCCATGGGCTGCAGCAGATAGGTACGGGAAAGCTCTGCAATTGCTTCAAGCTGATATGCCATCTTCTCCTGAGGAAACCACTCGCCCGCAGTCAGGTTGAGGATCAAAACAAACGGCGGCAGCACCGCGCGCATCCTGGCAATGTCCTCCGCTTGGGGGGCCAGAATGGAAGCCAGATAGTGACTATTCAGCAGAAAACATTCGTCGCCGATCTGTTTGCGTTCAATCTTATAAAAGGCTGCTATCGCATCTTCCAGCCGTTGAAAGCCGAAAAAGAGGATCTGGTGCTGCGTTGGCAGATAGGCAATTTTCATATTCATGGCAGTCACAATCCCATAGGTGCCAAGGCTTCCGGGTATGAGACGATACCAGTCTATGCCCGGTCCCATAGAGTTGCACAGGTCGGAGTGCGTTTCCTCCTGCACTTTTTCCGGCGCTGATGCCGGCACCGCCATCGATCCGGTGCGAAACAGGTCGCCGGTCGGCAACACGAGTTCCATGGTAAGAATTGTTTCATCAAGGTGATGTTTGGGGGTCAGTTTCGGCTCACGCTCAAGCGTACTGGTTATAACCGATTTGTCGCGGTGGGGGAGCAGCGGATTCAGCGCCCGCATGCCATAGGAGGCAAGCGTTTGCTGCAGTTCTCCGTAGGTAACTCCTGGTTCAATCAGCGCCCATTTGTTGCGCGTATCAACCTTCATGATGCGTTTCATCGCCGTCATATCCAGAACGATGCCGCCCTGTTCCGGAATACCCGCTCCGTAGAAACCAACCGTGGAACTGCGCGGGGTAACCGGGATGTGATGCGTATTGGCATATTGCACAATCTGCTGGACTTCCGCCGTGGTGGTTACGCGCACCACTGCATCCGGCAAGCGTTCTGGCATAAGGCTGGTATCGCGGCTGTATTTGTTAATCGTTTCCCGATCTGTTAAAACCCGGTCCGCACCCAGGATGGATGCCAGATCATTGCGTAACGTTTTGGTTAATAACTGCCCTTCGCCCATATGCTCTCCTTTGCATCCCTGTTAATAGTAGCGTTTATGAAAGGTTCGTCTTTTCTGCCTGAGTACCGCGGGCCTTTTTTAGAAGCTGCGCCACCTGTTCAATCGAATCCACAAACAATGCGACTTCCTGTGGCGACAACATCTGAAACAGCTTTTCAATCTCCTGCTTTCTAATGGTCATGATGGTATCTATTACCTTTTTTCCTTCCGGGGTGAGCTTTACCAGAACAACCCGCCGATCGTTTTCATTCCGGTGGCGTTTTACCATTCCGTTTTGCATGAGACGATCTACCATGGCGGTCATGGTGGGCAAGGTCACAGACAGCATCTGGCTTAGCTCGGTCATGGAGTAACAATCGCGTTCGACAAAGGTCGCCAGGACTTTTATCTGCGATGAGGTGAGTTCAATGTTATACAGGTTGGCAGGGTTGATACTTTTTGAGATGATGTTATAGGCAGATACGGTGCGGTTAACGATACTGTCCCAGTTCGGTCTTTTTAGTGCGGTCCCTTGCATGGGTTTTCCTGCGTCAGGTCAATGAAAATAATCGGCCATTAATGAGACGTGCGTTTAGTCAACAACCTGATGGTTAGTTTATTTAATAGTTAGACTATCTAATAATTCAAATTAAAACTAATGTCAAGTATTTTTTATCAGGACGTCCCCCAAAAATGAGCGGTAAGAACCAGGAAGGCTTCTTGCGGGAACTGAACGCGCGGGATTGAAGCGTTGACCAACAGAGATGAGCGCAGCGGGGGGCCGCCGTGGCAATGTAGTCGTATAACAACTGCTGGGATGAATTGCCGGGAGTTGCTCTCCAATTACTCCGCTGAACCGGTTTCCACCGCGCTTTTTACCGATCTCCGTTTAAGAAAGCTGCCCACCATTACCATGACATCATCAATCAGGCTGTAGACCACGGGCACTACATAGAGCGTAAGCAGCGTGGAGGTTGTCATGCCGCCGGCAACCGCTATGCCCATCGGCGCCCGTGACGCCCCACCGGCGCCAAAACCGAGCGCCACCGGCATAATCCCGGCAACAGTTGAAATAGCGGTCATCAGAATCGGCCGCAGTCTCACCGGCCCTGCCTGGAGCAACGCCTCCCGCTTATTCAACCCGGTAGCGCGCAGCACATTCGTATAGTCCACCAGCAGTATAGAATTCTTAATCACCAGTCCGAGCAGCATGATGATACCGATGAGGCTCATAATATTTATCGTGTTTCTGGTTATAAACAGCGTGGTCAAGGCACCGGTAATGCCCAGCGGCACGGCAAGCATAATGGTAAAGGGATGAACAAAACTTTCAAACTGCGATGCCAGCACCATATAGGTAATAATTGTCGTGAGCGCAAAAACAAAAATAATGGACGTGATCGTTTCCGCCATAGTCTCGGCCTGCCCCGAAAACTCAATGGAATATCCGGCCGGCAATGTTTTGGTAACAATATCCCGGGTCGCATTAACTGCTTCGCCCAGCGTTTTTCCTTCAAGGTTTGAGTAAATGGTCGTGCTGCGCTGTCGATCATAGCGATTGATGAGATCCGGACCGATCTCTTCTTTTACCTGCACCACATTGCTCAGACGGATCAGCTCACCGCGCTGCGTACGAACCAGCAGGCGATTGATGTCATCAAGCGTAGCACGCTGGTCGGAAATAAGCCTGACCTTAACATCATAGGTTTTTCCGCCCTGCTTAAATTTGCTGATATCCCGGCCGCCAATCAGGGTGTTGATCGCCGAGGCAATGCTGCGCACATCAACGCCCAGATCGCCGGCTTTATCCCGGTCTATAAATACCCGGACTTCCGGCTTGGTCAGCTCCATGTCCGACCCGACACCTACCAGCCCCGGAATGGTGCGCAGCTGGGCAATTATTTTCGAGGACAGTTCCTGAAGCACGCTCAGTTCCGGCCCCTTAATCTTAAACTGCAGGGGTGCATTCCTTCCACTCATGCCGCCACCGATGATGGTAACATCTTCCACATACGCGGCAACCCCGGGTATGCGGTTCATCTCTCGGCGCAGATAAGACATGATTTCCTCCTGAGAACGGGACCGTTCCCGCGTGCTCATAAGCTGCACAAACATAAAACCCTTATTGGTCTCCTGGCGGAAGCCCCCCCCTGAGCCAATCAGGGCAAAAACACTTTTCAGTTCCGGCAGGGCGCGGACCAAGTTCTCACATGCCAGGAGTTTCTTGTCCGCTTCCGGCAAGGATATGCCTACCGGAAATTCAAGGCGCACCAGAAAATCGTCCCGATCCTCTTTCTGTACCAGTTCCGTACCTAAAATTTTAAATAGACCCAGGCTCAGGAAAAAAATTACCGCTGCACCGACAGCAAAGAGGATGCGGTGGTTGAGCGCTTTTTCCAGAGTTCTGCGGTATGCCTGTTCGGTAACGCGAAATGCCTGCTCAAGCATCTCATACAGTCTGCCGTGTTTTTTGGTCACACGCATGAATCGCGAACAGAGCATCGGTGTCAGGGTGAGCGCCATAAAGAGCGAGATGAGCACTGCAGCAGATACGGTAACACCGAACTGGAAATAAAAACGGCCAATCAGCCCGCTGATAAATGCTACCGGCAGAAATATGGCAACAATAGAGAGCGTGGCGGCAATTGCCGCAAAACTGATTTCATTTGTTCCCTCTTGCGCCGCCGCTTTGGCGTCTTTTCCCATTTCACCATAGCGATAAATATTCTCCAGCACGATAATGGCATCGTCCACTACCAGTCCCGTACAGAGGCTCAGGGCAAGCATGGTGATGCTGTTGATGGTGAATCCCAGCAGGTAAATGATGCTGAACGTGCCAATGAGCGAAACCGGGATGGCAAGACCGATAATGACCGTGCCCATGTAATTACGCAAAAACAAAAATACCACGAGCGCCGCCAGCAGGGACCCCATTAACAGGTCTTTTTGCACGTCGGCGATGGAATCTTTAATAAATTCGGAGGAGTCAAACGCGATCGCAAGGTTAATCCCCGGTGGAGCAATTTTTTGCAATTTTTCCATCGTTGCTTTAACCCGGTTACAAACTTCAACATGATTTGCACCAGCGCGCGGCACCACACCCAGCCCCATTGAATTGACGCCCTGGAAGCGCCCCACCGAGCGAATATCTTCCGTGCCATCCTCGGCAAATCCGATATCCTGCAAGCGGATGGGGGCCTCGTTGCGGTAGGCAATAATCAGACGATTGAAAGCTTCCACACTTTGCAGTTCGCCCATGGTTTTAACACTCAACTCGCGCGTGGTGCTTTCAATCCGACCGCCCGGCAACTCAATATTTTTATTCAGCAACGCCTTTTCCACATCGTCGGCAGTAAGGTGATAGGCTTCCATTTTTTTGGCGTCGAGCCAGATGCGCATTTTTCTTTTTTGCAGTCCGCCGATGATAACCGAGCCCACCCCCTGCAGCGTCTGAATCTGGGGTTTGAACACTTCGTCCGCCACCTGCCCCAGATATTTTCGCGGCACACTGCCGGTGACGGCAAGCCAGATGATGGGATGCGCCGATATGTCCACCTTGTTGATAACCGGCGGATCAATATCTTTCGGAAGCAACCGGTTTGCCAAAGTAATTTTATCGCGAACATCCTGAGCCGCAGTGTCAATGTCCCGCTCTAATACAAATTCTATCTGCACCTGGGAGAAGCTTTGCATGCTGGAAGAATTGATATGTTTAATGCCTTCCACGGAACTGATGGCGTCTTCAATATAGTCGGTTACCTCTGTTTCCATGGTCTCCGGGCTGGCGCCCTGCAGCGTGGTGAGAATGCTCACATTGGGGAAATCAACATTCGGGTACAGCTCTATCCCCATGCGTTGCCGGCTGATAATGCCAAATACCAAAATTGCCGCAATCATCATGGTGGCAAATACCGGCTTGCGGATTGATACGTCTGATAAAAACATACTGCGGTTCTCCTATGACGAGCGGGAAATGACTTCCACCCGCGTCCCTTCGCTGATTTCACTGCGGCCTGAGAGCACGACCATATCCTCCGGCGTTAGGCCCTCAAGGATTTCCACTTTTCCGTCAAACCGCACCCCGGCGCTGACTTGTTTATACTGTATCATATCGTTCACCACCGACATGACCATGGTTTTCCCTTCCCGCACCAAAACCGAACGTTCCGGCAAAACCAGCGATGAGCGTTTTTCGAGGAGGGCTTTTACATTGACATAAAAACCCGGTTTCAACAAATAGTCGGGATTGTCCACCCACGCTTTTATTTCGATGGTTCGGGTCTGCTGGTCAACTTTCGGACTGATGAAATAGATGGTGCCGGAAAATGATTTTTCAGGAAACGCCCGGGACTGCACCTGCACCTCCAGACCAGTTTTAATGTCTCCGGCATTTGTCTCCGGAACGGTGAACACCAGTTTCAACGGGTTTGAATCAACGATTTTAAACAGTTCCGTTCCCGCCTTGACATACTCGCCGACGGAAATCATGCGCGCGCTGACAACGCCGTCGATCGGTGCTATTACCCGGGTATCTTTGAGAGACTTTTTAAACCGGTTGAGGCGGGCCTTGATATTTTCCACATTTGCCTCAATCAGCAGGGTCTGGGTTTTGGCATCATCATAATTTTGTTGCCCAATGACCCCCTCCTGATACAGCTTGGTCATGCGGTTAAGCGTCGCTCGGGAGTTCTCAAGCTTGCGCAGGGCTTCGGTGAGCATCGCTTCGCTTTCTTCTACTTCGAGGCGAAATTTTTCGTCATCAATGTCAAGCAGCGGCTCACCCTTTTTTACCACCGCGCCTTCATCCACGTGCAGCTTTTGTATGATGCCTTCGACCTCAGCCGCGACTTTGACCTCGTCCTCCGGGTAAAAACTCCCCACGGCTTCCAGCGTATGCTGCACATCTTCATACTGGGCACGGGTCACCTCCACTGGAAATACCCGGACGTCCTTCTGGGCAGTGCCCGAAGCCTGGCTGTTTTTATTCTTGCAGCCACTTGGCAACACTGCCGCGCTAATAATCAACAGGCCCGCCAGCGTATAGCGCGCTATCATGTTCATAAACACTCCTGTTTTTTTTGCCACGTCTTGACAATCAGCAACCAGAGCAACCACAGAAAAATCCTTGCGGGACGCCGCGATTTCCGATTGTCTGCCTGTTTCTTCGAAAACTGTTACCAACGACTTCCGCATCTGAATTGTTCGGCCTAATGAATCCGATTATGCATACGCGGAACAACAATCTGTTCAATATTGATGAGCATCTTTTGCAGGATATGTTCCAGTTGCCGCATTTCGATTTCAGAAAAGTTTCCCGCAATGTCGCTAAATGATTTCTGCAGCCGCCTGGTCATTTCCTCGCGCAATCCGTGCGCCTTCGGGGTCAATTCCACACGGATGCATCTGCGATCAGCCGCATCGCGTTTGCGCTGCACCAACCCCTTATTTTCCAACCGATCAATGATGCCGGTGATGGTCGGCCCGTCGCGTGCGAGTAGTTTTCCCAGTTCATTTAACGTGCGCCGATCCATTTCCCAGAGGGTCAGCAGCACTTCAAACTGGGGTGGGGTGATATTAAAATTTTTCATCTGCCCTTCCATGAAGCGTTTCATGGCGCGATGAATCTTTCCCATAAGGGTACCGACGGTATTAAAGGCAAATTGATTGGTTATTTTTTCTGGTTCCATCTGCATACGGGTATCTCTCGCAATCAGTGAGGTTGGTGTTTATTACATGGAAAGTCCTTTTCCCTCAATCAGGATACCTTGAACTTTTAATAGGTTGGTCAGAGAACGGCTGTAATCAGCCTCGGTCAGCGCCACGTTGCTCATGGCTTTCTGCAGCCGGTCCTGGAAATCCAGCACGTTGCGTTCGGTGGACATGCCGACATCAAATTTTTTCTTTTCCGCGTCAAGTGTTTCCTGAGAGGACTTCAGTAAGGCACGGGCCGTGGCTATCCGCTGGATGTTGGTTTCAATTTCGCGTACCGCATCGCGCACCTCATTAATAATCATGACCTCTTTCAATTTGATTTCCGTGACTGCCTGCGCTTGCTGAAGCTTTGCCTGGGCATAATCGCTTTTGGCCAACTTGTTCTCAAGAGGAATTTCAAATTTGAGGCCGATCAGGTAGCTGTAATAATCTCTGCTGCCCAGGGAATCATATACGTCATCCCAGTGGCCGGACCAGGGGTTCTTGCGCGTGCCGGTAAAAGGACCAAACACACCGGAGGTGTCGCGCGCCCGCCCGGCAACCCCGCTGGTGCCGATTGACCCAACCAGGTCTATACGGGGCAACGTCTTGTTTTTCGTATATTTTACCTGAATGTTAGAGGCTTTCAGGTCAAGCTGCGTTTTTATGAAATCCGGCCGCTTTTCCAAGGCGACTTTTATGCATTCTTCAGTATTGGGATGCACCTCGGTAAGATCCGGCTTGTCCAGCGGCACAATGGAGACATTCCAGTAGGTCTCCTTTTCATAGAGGTTGAGCGCTGCCTTGAGGAAATCTTCAGCATCCTGCACCCGCCGCTTGGCGACGATAATATCCTCCTTGCGGGCCGCTACATTCTGTTCTGCCTGATAGATTTCAATGGGGGCAAGCGTTCCGGCATCTATCTTAATTTTAATTTCCCGCAACAGATCCTCGGCCAGCTTTAAGGATATTTCCTTGCTTTTCAAATCTTCATTCTGAAAATAGAGGTTCCAGTAAAACAGCTCGATCCGGTAGAGCGTCTCCTGCACTGCGCTCCGAAACTGTTCTGCCGACATTTGCTGGTTCAGATTTGCAATTTTGATGAGGCTGGTATTGATGTCTATGCCAAAATCCTTAAGCAGCGGTTGTGTAAGGGACAAAATTAATTCGGAACGGTATTGCGGAACCAGCCCCTGAAAGGAAAGGTCTGTCTTATAATTTTCATTGTTCAGCTTCAATTCGGCAGCAGTGCCGGGAGAAAATTTCTTCTGCACAGATGTATTCCAGTTATAGCGGTCCTGCACCGTTACCGGTTGCGAGGTGCCGCCGGCCAGCACATTGCCTACCTGCTGGCGCACCCGATTTTTGGTAAAATCGCTTTTAAACATGGTGTCAAATTCCGACTCTGCGCGCATAATGCCGGTTTCGGCAATCTGCGGGTTGTAGCTCTGAAATGCGATATCCAAGTTGTTTTTAAGTCCCAGCATCAGGGCATTTTTCAACCCTAAACTCACCTGGTTGCCTTCAATCGGAAGTTCCTGCTCCCCCTGCTTCTGCATGCGTGCAGCTTCCTCGGCAAAGCTCATGGTGCCAATAAGACAGAGGAGTGCGGTGAAGATAACAAAACTCTTTCCCCACGATGGATGATGTTTCATAACCATTCTCCTTTCCTATAGCTTGTTTTGAGAATTGCGCGTTATACGATTTATGCACCTCGGCAATTATCATTAGCACACTATTAAATAGCATGCTAATTATTTTTGTGCAATTATTTTTTTGTGCCAATAATTACCATTGACCGCAGAAAAAAAGAAAAGGGGCGTAACGCCTCATTGTTACACCCCTTTTGTAAAGTTGCCCTCGGCAACGCACGGCGTATGATTATCGAATAAATCACCGATAGTGCTCCAGGTCCTGGGCCACATCCTCGAGACCAAGCTGTAGCAGGCGCTCCCGTGTGGGGATACCGGTTTTCTTATCCCATCCACGAAACTCATAGTATTGATCCAGCAGATTATCAAGCATCTGCCGGGTAATAACCATTCCCCGTGACGGTCCGGAGGGTATCGGTTCTTCCATAAAACGAGGCGGCAGGCGATCATGCTCGCGCCGGTATCCCTCGCGCACTGCAAATGCTCGAATAAGGTTCCAAATGCGCTCGGCGGCACGGCGCGCTTCATCAAGCGTCATATTCATCCCGCTGGCAGCATTGAGGCATTTTACGGCAATCTCGCCCACATCCAACGGCCCCCAGATACTCTCTGTCAAATGACAGACGATGAGCGAATCCGTAAAAATGTTCAGATGGTTTATGCGCGCTGTATATTCTCCCTTCCCTTCAATGGCTTCTCGGGGGACCAGCCCGGTCCGTTCGCCCGTTGGCCGACCATCATGGTGGCTACCTCCCCGCGGCCCTGTGGCATAGCCCAGTGCAAATCCCGGCATACCTCGTGCTGAATGACCGGCAAACGACAGTCCCTTGTTGTGCATGGCAAAATGCTGCGATCCGTTCCCGATGACCTCTGAAGCGCGCTGCACCCCCTCGGCAAGCAGCTTGCCCAGCCGTCCGGTGCGCAAGGCAATTTTTTCGACCAGTGGCACTATGAGCTCGGCCCGCCCGAATTTAAGTTCCATGCCGTCGGTATCCTCTGCGCGCAATAACCCCCGCTCACTGCATTCCATGGCGAATGCAATGGCAACGCCGGTTTCAATCGCATCCACGCCCAGGTCATCGCAGAGGCGCTCTGCTGCGGCTACGACCTCAATATCGTTATGGCCGCACATGGAGCCTAATGAGAAAATATCTTCATATTCCGGCCCTTCATTGCATACTCCTTCATACGGTCCTGCACCGATTATACTGAATTTGCCGCAGCGCGCCGGGCAAGCAAAGCAGGCTTTGTCGCGCTTGACAATTTTGGTGCGCATCGTGTCTCCAGAAAGGCCTTCGGCAGCAGGGAAAAACTCATCCTGCCAGTTTTTATACCCAAACAAGCCAAGCGAGTTGTTGGCATGCACCAATACCGGCGTGCCATAGCGGGGAAGTATCTCGGAGGTTGCCGGGTTTGCCGAAAAACGCGCAAATAGTTCGTCCAGAAACCCTTTCATTCTGCGCATATCGGGCACCTCGACCGAACCTTGTCCCCTGACCACAATTGCTTTGACATTTTTTGCTCCCAGCACGGCTCCGAGTCCCCCTCTTCCCAGGGCACGACAGCCGCATATCACACAGGCAAACCGCACTAGTCTTTCTGCGGCGGGACCGATGGCGGCAATCTGCAGCTCATCTGAACCGAGTTCCTCAAACAGCTCCAGCTGCACCCGGTTCGTATTCATACCCCAGAACCGCGTCGCGTCACGCAATGCAATCTGGCCGTCATCAATGAATAGATACACGGGTTGTCCGGCTTTCCCTTCGAAGATAATGCCGTCGTAACCGGCATATTTTAGTTCAGGGGCAAAGTGACCTCCCGCAGAGCTGTGAAAAAATGAGTTGGTGAGCGGCGATTTTCCATACAGACCAATACGGCTTGCTGTCGGGATCATGGTGCCTTCAACCGGGCCGGTGAGAAAAATCACCTTGTTTTCTGGAGAGAACGGATCTAAGCCGGGTTGCAGTTCATGATAAAGGATGCAGGCGGCCATACCGGCACCGCCAATGTAACGTTCCGCCAGTTCATTGGTGAGCGGCTCATCCCGCCACGTCCCGTCAGTGAGATTTACCCGTAGCAGTTTGCCAGCGTACCCTTTATAGCGAAAATGATTCCGGTTCATGGGGCCGCTTACCCTCCATCAAAAGGTATCATGATTGTAATCGTATCCCCATCGTTGAGCACCACATCGAGGTCGGTGGTAGTGCGATAGGTCTGGTCATTAATCAGCACCAGAAACGGCACAATCGCGCCGGTTATTTGATCCCGAATCTGCCGATCAAACGCCGCGCCATACCGCTTTCCAAGTACCTCAAACAAACCACCCAGCGATGTCCCAGGGGTCACGTCAACGGCAAGTTCGCCAGTTCCCACAACATCTCTGATATTGGCAAAGGATTTAACTGTTACCTTCATTCCTGTTTTGTTCCCTTCGCTCCGCACGCGCGGTGCAGCCATTGTGCGGCAACCTGTTCGGCAATAAGAATTTTTGCATAGTCACGTTTGGGATTGTCGGCGCTAAAACTGATGCAGCCGACTGGACAATATCTGAGGCACACCGGTTTGCCCCCGCACGCATCACAGTGCCGTGTAAAAATCGGCACCGGCACTTCGGGAAATCCGACGAAATGCACTTTAATGAAGGCTTTTTTGGGGTTGAAGGTATTCTGCTTGTTCATGGAGCAGGCGAGTTCACAAAGCCTGCATCCCGTGCACCGATCTGTATCAACCGACAGAAATTTACGCATTGTTCAATTACCGGCCATGCTGTTATATGAAAAAGACTACTCGCGTATCATTGAGCGCATTAAACCTGGCACGCCCCAGTGCCGCATCCCTGATCACGGTACGATCAGCACTCCCCGGACCTCCGGGGAGATGCATAACATAATTTCAACTCTCAGGCCTGATTTGATCCGTTTAAATGAGTATGAGGAAAACGGAAATTTATGGTACAGGGGCAGCAAATGAAAAACGTAATGGCAGGACTCAAGCCAGTTCTGCAATACAGATATCAACCAAGTATGGTATATATACCGTTTATACAGCAAAATATCCAGCAAAATTTTCTCTGTTCCACAATCTATATTTCATGGTATAAGATAAACTAAAAAATACCGTGCTATCCGGGTCGCAGGCCATTATTTTTTCTGTTGCCCATCCTGCCCGACATGCTGGCGCATTTGACTGATCTTGTTCTAACCGGATAGTTTTACACAACAGTAATCCATTAGGGAGGGGTTATGTTTAAAGAATTCAGAGAATTTATTATGCGCGGCAATGTGGTTGATATGGCAGTGGGCATTATCATCGGCGCATCTTTCGGCACGATTGTTAAATCTCTGGTCGATGATATTATCATGCCGCCGATTGGCCTGCTGCTGGGAAAAGTGGATTTCTCCAACCTGTTTCTGGTGATCCGCGAGGGGAAAACGCCGGGCGTTTACGAAACGCTGGCTGCGGCAAAAGCAGCCGGAGCGGTTACCATTAACTATGGTCTATTTATCAATACCATAATCAGTTTTATCATTATTGCGTTTGCGGTGTTTATGCTCATTCGTGCGGTCAACAAACTCAAGCGCGAAGCGCCGCCGCCGGCACCGGATACCAAGCAATGCCCCTACTGTTTATCTTCCATCCCCATGCGGGCTGTCCGCTGTGCCTATTGCACCGCAGATATACAGTGAGCTTCTTGCGGATCAACCCATCAAAACCATCAGCAAGGGAAAATAACCGCGTGCCGCCGGGAGGCGAAGGTGGCTCAGTGCTGCAACATCTAACCTGCGAACTTCCAGCACCGGACACGCTGCTTATTCGGCTGGCCGGAAACTGGACAATCAGCAATCGCCTGCCGTCAATTGATGAAATCGAACACCGGCTGCACTCCTGCAACCAGCTTAAACACATTACCTTTGATAGTGCCGGGCTTGAGTCCTGGGATAGCAGCCTCATCGCCTTTTTGCGGAATATCGTGCAGCTGGGCGAAAGGGAGAACCTGACAATTATCACGGAAGGCCTGCCAAAGGGTGTGCAACGGCTGGTGCAGCTTGCTGCCGCCGTGCCGGAAAAAATCGGCGCCCGCAAAGGTGGCGTGCGGGAGCCGCTGCTTGCCCGCATCGGCGCACAGGCTCTCAACTTCGCTCAGGGAACCAGAGACATGCTCGCGTTCATTGGGGATACCTTTTGTGCTTTCTCCAAGTTGTTCGTGGGCAACGCGCGGTTTCAGCGTTCCGATTTTTTCGCCAGCGTTCAGGCCTGCGGCATAGAATCTCTGCCCATCGTCTCGCTCATCAGCCTGCTGGTAGGGCTCATCCTTGCATTTGTGGGTGCGGTGCAGCTCCGGATGTTCGGCGCACAGATCTATGTGGCAGATTTAGTGGGCATTGCCATGGTGCGGGTTATGGGCGCCATCATGACCGGCATAATTATGACCGGCCGCATGGGCGCGGCGTTTGCAGCCGAGCTGGGCACGATGCAGGTAAACGAAGAAATTGATGCGCTGGAAACCATGTGCATATCCCCGATGGAATTTTTGGTGTTGCCGCGGATGTTAGCCCTGACGCTCATGATGCCGCTGCTCTGCCTGTATGCCGACCTCATGGGCATCGTGGGCGGTCTCATTGTCGGCGTGGGCATGCTGGATTTGAACGTCCATGAATATTTCAATCAGACCCGAGGCGCCGTCACCCTGACCTATCTGTGGATCGGACTTTTTCACAGCGTGGTGTTTGGTGTGCTGATAGCTTTGGCTGGCTGCTTGCGCGGCATGCAGTGCGGTCGAAGCGCCTCAGCCGTGGGCAATGCGACCACCTCGGCAGTGGTCACCGGCATCGTTTCCATCATTGTCGCCACTGCCCTCATAACGGTCGTCTGTGATGTGCTGGGTATTTAATGCGTTATGAATCAGGAACCGCATATTATTGTCCAAGATCTTGACATGGGTTACGGCAGCTTCGTGCTGCAGCGCAACCTGACGTTCACCATCAACCGGGGGGATATTTTCATCATCATGGGCGGCAGCGGCTGCGGCAAAAGCACGCTCATGCGGCATTTAATCGGCCTGAAGGAACCGGCGCGGGGAAAAGTCCTGTATGGTTCGATGAGTTTCTGGGATGCCCCCCCTGATGCGCGCAAACAGGTTTTGCGCCGGATCGGGGTATTGTATCAGAGCGGGGCGCTCTGGAGCTCTATGACCCTGGCTGAAAATATCGCATTGCCTCTCAGGGAATATACCCGGTTACGGCCGCCGGAAATAAAGGACCTGGTTTCTTTGAAACTCTCCCTGGTCGGACTGGCCGGTTTTGAAGATTATTATCCCGCGGAAATCAGCGGCGGGATGCGCAAGCGCGCAGGTCTGGCGCGGGCAATGGCGCTTGATCCGGAGATCCTGTTTTTTGATGAGCCCTCAGCCGGTCTTGATCCCATCAGCGCACGGCTTCTTGATGATTTGATTCTTGAGCTGCGCGACAGCCTGGGCGCAACCATTGTTGTGGTAACACATGAACTGGCAAGCATCTTCGCCATTGGCACTAACTCCGTATATCTGGATGCCGAAACCAAAACCATGCTGGGGGGCGGTCATCCAAAGAAGCTGCTCGCCGAGTCGCAGAATCCAAAAATTCGCGCCTTTCTCACCCGTGGCGAAGAAGGGCTCAAACCCGCCCACGGTAACAATTAGTCCACGAAGGGAATCATTGATGAGCAAACAGGCGAATAAAACGTTGATTGGTGCCTTTGTCATTGGGGCTCTGGCTTTAGCGGTGATCGGCATCCTTATTTTTGGTTCAGGAAAATTCTTTACCGAACTGCCAAAATTCGTCCTGTTCTTTGAAGGTTCAGTAAATGGCCTGAATGTGGGGGCGCCGGTCACGTTCAAAGGGGTTAAAATTGGCACCGTCACTGATATTAATTTATATTTTAATCCCGAAGATATGAGTCTTAAAATTCCTGTTTATATAGAGATTGACCCGGAAAGCCTGCGTCAAGAAAAGCAGGAGCGGTGGGTAAAAGCAGCAAAGTATACCTACATAAAAAAGCTGGTGGAACGAGGGTTGCGGGGCAAACTCCAGCTTCAAAGCCTGGTGACCGGTCTGCTGATGATAGAACTCGATTTTTATCCTGACAAACCGGCGCGGCTGGTGGGTTATGATAAGGATTATCCGGAAATCCCGACGATTTCCTCAGGCCTTGACCAGATGCTCAAAAAAGTGGAAAAACTGCCGCTCGAGGAACTGGTGAATAAGCTGACTTCGGCCATTGAAGGGATAGACCGGGCAGTCAATTCCCCAAAACTTGCTGAGGCCATGGAATCTATAAACCTGGCCTTAAAAGACGTCAGTCAAATTGCAGATAAACTGAATGAACGGATTGGGCCGCTCACAGCCGACATGAACGATACTGTGCGCGATATTCAAAAGCTGGTCCAGAATCTTGACGTCAGACTCACTGCCCTTGCAAAGGACCTGAATGAAACGGTTCGGGAATCCACCGCAACCTTAAAGAATTTAAAACAGGCAACTGCACCCAGCTCGCCGGTCAATTACCAGCTTGCGACCACCTTAAAAGAGCTCTCCGCCGCAGCCCGGTCGCTGCGCCAGCTAACAGATACCCTGGAACAAAAACCAGAATCCTTGCTGCGCGGCAAGAAGGAATAGGGAGTACACCATGACACACCGAAATCGTATCAATCCTGTCGTTATCGTTCTTTGTATTGCATTATTATTCCTCACCGGGTGTGCCAGGAGCAGACCGGCAAAATTCTACCTGCTCCATCCGCTTCAGGAAGCTGCCGCTCAACAGCAGGGGGGCGCTGCCCTCTCCATCGGAGTCGGTCCGGTGGATATGCCCGACTATTTAGATCGGCCGCAGATTGTCACCCGCATCAGTCCTGGGGAAGTCAGATTGGCCGAGTTCGAGCGGTGGGCAGAACCCCTGAAAACGAATTTCTCTCGCGTTTTGGGAGAAAATCTCTCCCGGCTTCTTGCCACCGACCGCATCGCTATTTTTCCGTGGACCGGTGCTCCGCATATTGACTATCGGGTTGCCGTGGAGATCATAACGTTTGACGGCGCACCCGGCAATACGGTGATGCTGAACGCCCGCTGGTCAGTCATTGAGGAAGAAACCCAGAAGGTCCTTGCCGACAAGAAGTCTCAGATTACTGTTCCTACAGCGGACGCGGATTTTAGGGGGCTTGTTACAGCGCAAAGCAAGGCGCTTGCGGCATTAAGCAGTGAAATCGCGGCTGCGATTACCTCAGTAATGCATGGCAAAAAAGATTGAGTTCTGAAATCCAGGCAACCCCGCTGTGCGCTCGATGTCAAACGAAAAAATTCGGAAAATGTCCTGCGTTGCATGACAGGACTTTCCCCCAAAAATGCCTTTTAAAATCCGGCACGCGGCATGCGACCACGCACCGAGCAGAAATAACATGTGGCAATTGCACACAGAAGCGCCTGGGGGTTTCGCAAGCCACAACATAACCGTCCAGCACCTCTGGCACGGCAGCAACCGTTATATTCTATGG
>FWPV01000203.1_pt1 | contig 207528 bp, 181 predicted proteins | sample 2228371 | NCBI WGS metagenome assembly FWPV01 (sample SAMEA103939776, study PRJEB20133) | metagenome
AAACGGTCTGCTTGGCGCTCATGCCAGAAGTTTATGCTGGCAAACAGCACGTCCTTGCCATCCCATCAAGATGGGTTGGCCAGCCGATTACGGTAGGGGGTGCCGATGGGGCTTTGCAGTGTTGCCAGGTTGGCAAGAAACGAGGCGTGAGCCGCACGAGGGTCGGTGGCCTCGACAGCTTTTTTTGATGACCGCGCCATCGAGTACGTCGATTCCCATCATTGCGTCCCAGTCCTGGGATCTGCGCCCCTTGCCACCGAGAGCGTTTTTCAGTACATGGGCGCCATCGATCAGGGCAGGGCTGACGCGTCCCTGGCTGGAGGCTGCACAGGCGATCGCGCGCCCCAGCAAGATGGTCAATTTCTTTTCCAGGTCGCCGGCTGAAATCGAGAGTCGCCATTTGACCAAGCGTTGTTGTGGTGTGCTTTCCCGTGTCGCCGGTTGAAACCAGCGTGCTGCCTCCTGCGCCCCCTGGTGGGCTTGATCTCTGAAATGCTGTTGCAGCGACTCCGTGACAGACATCCAGCCTGTCAGTTGCTGGTCGTTGTAACAGACGGCAGCCTCTTTCAGGCACAGGCGCGCCGTATCCAATGCGGTTGCAATGCCAGAGAGATCTGCGGGGACGTGCAGAGCCACCCTGAGTGACTCGAGGGCGGCGGACAGGCTTGGTTCGATGAATGAGTTTTGGACAGACAAAGTGCTTCACGTGCGGGCCCGCACGTGCCTAAAAAGGTTTCGGATGTGTGCCGCGATGAACGGCGATCCAGGCGCACTTGCCTGTCCATCTGGGCGATCCTGAAAAGGAGCAACCCAGTGGCGACCTCAGCTGGTCATGTTTATAGACTGAACTTTTGCTCTTGCGAGACGGGCCTGTCCAGCTGCCTGACCGCAGTTTATCCCAAATTGCCGCAAATACCCAATGGTCATGGCTGGGACAGCGGGAAGATTGATTTCATGATCGGGCCTGAGCCGGTTTCTATGAATACCTATGGATGTATACCTATGTATAAATAGGGCGCTGTATGTTGTCCTGTATCCCGATAAGGCTGGAGGTCACTTGTACCGCGCAGCCTTATTTCGCCTTGATGTTGTCTCCCGCGCCCTCAAGCACCGCAGCCGTACGCAGTAAACCGCCTAAGATCTTGTCGGCCACCTGTTGAGAAAAGCCCTGTGGCAGCTCCGCCTGCACTTGTGCCACCACTTCCGGCGTGCGCGCAACCAGGTCCTGAAGCAACGGCTCGCAGTTTTCCCCAAAGCCGACCTTTTTGGCCGTGCTGTTGAAGTGCCGCCGCTCGATGTTGTGCATGAGGTAATGCCGGTTCTTTCCCAGCAAGGCCATCGCAAGCTTGATCTCCTGCTCGGCCCATTGATTCGGTCCACGTCCAATCACTGGGTAGGCCGACATCACGTCGTAGATCGGCGTGAGCCGGAACCTCCCTGCAGCACCTGCCTGCAGCTGAATACTGAAGTTCTTGGCATGACCATCTGGCGCGCGCAGCATCCAAAAGAGAATTTGCGTGGCCATGAGTGTGTGCAAGTCACGCTCGGGATCGAGCGACTGCTGAACCAGATTGAACAGACGCTGCAATCCGGGTCCGCCTTCATTCTCGTACTTGACCAGAGGCGAGGTTCCTGTGGCTTGGCAGAAGTCCTCCTGCATCAGGCGCAACAGCCGCGTTCCGTCGGACGAAACCGTTCGGTCGAAACGCTTAACCACGAGGACGCGCTGCTTGCCGAACGCAGCGATATGGGCATCGGCTGTGGGTAACCCGTATGCACGAAACAGGCGCAGGCACAGCCATTCGTTGTCTACCGAGGTGCTGAAATCTGCTTGACGACCACCGACCAGGCCCAGTGGCAACTTGAAGATGTGCGTGGTGGGTGTCGCACCCCGTGGTTTCATCCACTTGCCATCCCACCATAGAAAGGCATCCTTCTCCTGGGCTCCCGCCAGCGAGATGCGGAAGTCATCGTCTGGATCGCGCGCACCGGCAAATCGGTCCGGGTTCACGGCTTCAAGCAGATGTCGCTCGATAGCCTCCTCATCTGCGGGAACCCCCTCTATGCGATCAACACCTCGTGGCTGTTCACCTTCCGGGAGCAGCTGCAGTGCACCCACACAATCACGACCTATGGCCTGCAGCAAGTCGAACGCTTCGACCGAACCTGTCTTGAATCTGGCAGCCACCCGTTTTCGTATGGCATCGCTGTCAGGAAGCAGCCCTTCAAAATAGTGGGCGACGTTGTCGCCTTTGAGCGGCTCGTTGTTGAGGTTGAAGGGCAGGGACAGGGAGATCGGCCGTCCATGCGCCGAGGCCAGCCAGCCTGCGTCATATTGCAGTTCCATGTCGCCACGCACCGTGACGGTCCAGCGGCCAACGTATTCCCCATTTGCCCAAAGCGTCAGGGTTTGACTGTGTGAACGACGCGCCATTTCACCATTCCGTTTTGCTGCTCGGCTGGCTTTCACGCTCGCCCAGGCGCAGCTCCATTCCGACGGTTGCGCACCAGCCCAGCAACTGCTTGACACTGAGTTCGTCTGGGTGCTGCTCTAGATACGAGACACGGTTTTGGCTCAGGCCCAAGCGTCCCGCCACGTCCGCCTGGGTAAGCTTGCGGCTCTTGCGAGCGGTCTTGAGCAACTGCCCGAGTTGCAAGGCAGTGACCAACGGCTGTGAGGGTGGGATCATCGGCATGGCGGGTATCCGTTATTCAGCTACTTGCATAATAGCTGATATTCAGATATATATAAAACGTCTGCAGTGCAGCTATTTGAATGAAAGTTGATCCCAGCCTACAGCTACTAGCAAGGCAGCTGGTTTCCAAAAAGCAAGGCGACGCACACGCGGAAGGCCAGTACGAGCAGTTCGCCGCTCAGCGGTGGGCACTGTTGGAGGCGGAGGGGGGCGGGACGAATGTGAGGGCATTGGAGGATGCGGCCAAGGCGCTGCAGAAACCTGTTCAGAAAAGGAAGTGATAGTGCCGGAGTGCGATGACTTGCCCGCATTGAGAGCCGAAAACGCACGCCTGATTGCGCTGCTCGAGGCCCACGGCATCGAATGGCGGTTGCCGCCGGTTGCCGTTGCGGCTCAAAAATCGGAGCCATCCCGGCTCTCCACCTTCGAGAAGGTGGCCTTGTTTCGGCGCCTGTTTCGAGGCCGCACCGATGTCTATCCAGTTCGATGGGAAGGCAAGACCTCAGGCAAGTCGGGCTACGCACCGGCCTGTGCCAATGAATGGCGCGCCGGGATCTGCGAAAAGCCGCGCATCAAATGCGGCGATTGCAGCAACCGCTTGTTGATCCCACTGTCCGATGCGGTGATCTACGACCATCTGGCTGGTGAGCACACCATTGGTGTCTATCCGCTGTTGGAAGACGACACCTGTTACTTCCTCGCTGCAGACTTTGACGAGGCCGACTGGCGTTACGACGCACGAGCCTTTATGCAGTCCTGTGAGGAACTGGGTGTTCCAGCGGCGCTGGAAATCTCTCGGTCCGGGAATGGCGCCCACGCGTGGGTTTTCTTCGTCAGCCGTGTTTCTGCACGTGACGCCCGGCGCCTTGGCACCGCCATCATCAGCCACACCTGCTCGCGTACCCGGCAACTGAAGCTGGAATCCTACGACCGGCTGTTCCCGAACCAGGACACGATGCCCAAAGGTGGCTTCGGCAACCTGATTGCCTTGCCGCTGCAGAAGTGGCCTCGCGAGAGTGGCTGCAGCGTGTTCGTCGACACTGAGCTGCGCCCCTATCCGGATCAGTGGGGATTTCTGACATCCATCCAGCCGATGGCCGCACACGACATAGAGCCGACCATCTTGCGGGCCACGGGTGGCGTCCATCCGCTGGACGTCACCTTCATCGACGATGAAGACCTAGCAACACCCTGGAAGCGGCAGAGCACGCCGACCAAGAAGCTGGTCGGGCAGATGCCCAAATCACTGACCGTGACGCTGGCCAACCTGATCTATTTTGAGAAGGCCCAACTGCCGCAGGCACTGGCCAACCGCCTGATCCGTCTGGCAGCCTTCCAGAACCCTGAGTTCTACAAAGCCCAGGCCATGCGCATGTCGGTCTGGGATAAGCCCCGTGTCATCGGCAATGCGGAGAACTATCCGCAGCACATCGCCTTGCCTCGCGGTTGCCTCGATGCCGCGCTGGATCTGCTGCGGGACAACGGCATCGCCTGCGACCTGCGCGATGAGCGCTTCGGCGGCGAACCCATCGACGTCTCCTTCGTCGGCTCTTTGCGTCTGGACCAAGAGGCCGCAGTTGCCGGAATGCTGCATCACGACACCGGCGTGCTGTGCGCCCCAACGGCCTTTGGCAAAACGGTAACTGCCGCTGCAATGATCGCGCGTCGGGGTGTAAATACCCTGGTGCTAGTGCATCGAACGGAACTGCTGAAGCAATGGCAGGAACGTTTGCAGGCTTTTCTGGGGGTTGGCAAGGGCGTGGTCGGCACCATCGGCGGTGGCAAATCCAAACCTACGGGCAACATCGACATTGCCGTGATGCAGTCCGTCTCCCGGCAGGGCGAAGTGAACCCGTTGGTAGAAAATTACGGTCAGGTGATCGTGGACGAGTGCCACCACGTTGGCGCCGTGTCGTTTGATGCCATCCTGAAGCGGACCAAGGCCAAGTACGTGCTGGGTCTGACAGCGACGCCCATTCGTCGTGATGGTCAGCAGCCCATCATCTTCATGCAGTGCGGGCCGATCCGATACACGGCTGCCAAGCCTGACGGTGAGCCGCACGATCTGGAAGTTCTGCCACGTTCACGCTTCACGCAGATCGACCTGCCCACCGATGCAGGCATCCAGGATGTGTTTCGGCATCTGGCCAATGACCAGGCGAGAACGGAAGCCATCGCCGCCGAGGTGCGTGATGCAGCCGGGCAGGGACGCAAGGTGCTGGTCCTGACCGAGCGCACGGAACACCTCGATGCGATCAAAGCGGCACTCGATGGGTTGGATCCGGTGCCTTTCGTTTTGCACGGTCGCATGTCCAGGAAGCAGCGGACGGCGCTGGTCGCTGACCTGGATGCACTGCCGCCCGACGCTGTGCGCGTTCTTCTTTCGACCGGCAAGCTGGTTGGCGAGGGCTTCGATCATCCGCCGCTGGACACATTGGTGCTGGCCATGCCTGTGTCCTGGAAGGGTACGCTGCAGCAGTACGCCGGGCGCCTGCACCGTGCGCACGCCAGCAAGACTGATGTGCGGATCATCGATTTCGTCGACACCGGCCACCCAGCATTGCTGCGGATGTGGGGCAAGCGCCAGCGCGGCTACCGCGCGATGGGGTACAGGGTTGATTCTGATGGCACTGCAAAATGACGACGAATTCTCCAGATGCCGTCTTGATTTTCACCAGAACACGGAACAACCCGTCCAGGTTTTCTTAAGCCCGTCAGGCCGGTAGGCACATGGTCAACCGTCCGTATGTTCACTGGCCACGCTAACCGCACGAGCCATCCAGCTTGGCAAAACACCTCGGGCCGAACGCATGGCAGACCATTCTTCCGGTGGCAGTTTGGTATGGAGGACCTTGAGCGCCGAGGCTGCTTGCTCAGGGCCCAGCCAGGACAGGGCACGGATCACTTTGCCAGCGGGGCGCTTTCCCAGAGCCAGCTGCCACCGGTTGCCGTGCTTGAGTTCGATGGTTCGGTTGCCAAGCTGCAATTTTCGTGATCGCCCGGAAGTCAGGAATACCTCACGGGTCGGCACCTGCGTGGTCAACCCCAGTGCGTTGGCTTCGGTGGCGTCGTTGGCGACGATGACTTCACCGCTGGCCGACTCAATGGCCTTGACCACGGCTTCGGTCGAAGGTGGGCGCACTCCATAGCGGGTGGCTACCGGTGCGGCGTACGCGCCGCGACCAACGCGCATCAGCTTGCCCTCGCGTGTCAAACGGGTGAGGGTTTGATCCACCGCAGCCCTGGATGCCAGGTGCAGGAACTCCTTGGCCGATAGCAGGCCGCCCTCGGGGAGGGCCTGGGCGGCAGACAAGATGGTTTCAGCAAGGTGGCTCATGGTTCGGCTTGGTTTGTCAGAAGTATAGATTTATTTCTGACAAATTGCAAACGGCAGAAATAACGTGCTCATGGGCGATCTGGAAGGGATGGGAGTGGGTTTGCTGGCAGGCTGGAGGGGGAGCCTCTGTTCATGCCCAATGGTCACAGCAACGAAATGATGCTTGACCCGTTTGGCTTGAGCGTGACATCAAACTGATGTTTAATAGGGGTCAGTCGATTTTGGTCACGCTGGTTTTTCACTCTGGAATGAGGCCCTTTCACCGATCTAAACCAAACAAGCTTCTTGTCTGGTTTGCAGCCTCATAACCCAAAGTTCAAATCTTGCCCGCGCAACCAACAAGATCAAGGCCTCGGCCTGATAACGACCATTGGGTATGTGCGTCGGGCCAGATCAGTATGCTTTACTGTCAGCGCACCGCCGATCATCACTCAAGTTGAACTGATACTTTGCAGCGATTGCGGTCTTCAATGCGGTTGCCTATCAAGGTCCGCTTTTCGGGCCGTAGCGGGCATCCATACACTTGCGAAACTGCAAAGGCGGCCACTAGCGCGGTGAGACCAGCAGGTTGAACCATCTGTAAGATGGCGATGCAGCATCTATATGCAACATACCCGATGTCGGAAGCAGGGCCAACGCAGAGAGCCCAATACCCGCAGGGTTCAGGGGAGGAGATCAGTGGCGAAGCAACTCACGTTTTTACTCGACACCAACGTCCTGATCCCGCTACAGGATTCGTATGCCGTACTAGGTGACAACCTGGCAAACTTTCATCGGCTAGCGTTTGTCGGCGGCCACAAGCTTGTCTATCACCCCGCAAGCATCAAAGACTTCGAAAGGGACACAGATCTGGGCCGACGCGCCAGGAATTTGGAGCACGTCCGCCGGTACCCGGCTCTGGAGCAAGGCCGGTATGAGCGCAACCAAGACCAGCGCAACCAGTCGGATGCGCAGGGTCATCTTCCAGCTCAATGGGGGATCGACAGCAACACCCCCCCCTGAGTCGTAAGCCATTTTGCCCATGGCAAAGCCCCCCGTAACGATTTTTGTTATTCAATTTGAGGGTTTCATCCTACTCTTTGTTGATAAATATGAATAGCTGAAGCGCACCGTCTCTTCGTTCGTCTGAGACAAGCTGCCATCGAACATGTAGGCTTAATGAGGGTCGGTCGCGCCACTCTTTTGAAATACCGAGAGAGAAAGTCATCAGCCAGCCCCATCTTTCCGGACCAACAACTCCGGGAGGCTATGCGTCTGAGGTGAGAACTCGACCTTCGCACATATGTGCTTGAGGGCAAGCCGACTGTGCATGTCGATCTTGGCGATGCTTTTGGACCGAGTTTCTGTCGCTGTTTGAACCGCAGGTAGCCTTGGCGTATCCGGATACATAACTCGTCAGGGCTGCTCGAGACCAACTTTTCGTCCAGCACCTCCTTCAGCGAAGTGACCTGATCCACAGGCAGCTCGCGCTGGAGACTTGCCGATGGTTCGCTGAACACCAGCTCTCAGCCGAGGCCGTGTGGAAACCCACAAAGAGATCGCGTGACATGGGGGCGACTCGCAGCCTTCGTGTGTTCGAACTGCGACTTGGTGATTTATTGGATTGGCCGCGTCTGCGACTCGTCAGATAGATCCTAGTGCGCTTTCAAGGCTGTAGATCGCGCCTATTCCGGCCGCAAAAGGCGCTCATGCGCCCAACAATTGCATGGCCTTCTTGGTTCGTTCGAAGCCAAGAATGCTGAGGACGCGTTTGAAGTTGTACGCCAGAACGTGCAGGCTCATCTCACTTGCCACGTTCTGGAGGCCTCGGGTCAGGAAGTGCGTTGAACCCATCCAGTATTTGAGCGTCCCGAAGACGTGTTCGATGGTTCGTCGGCGCACCTTCATGGCATTGGGCTCTCGATCAAGTCGCTGTTGTACGGCGTCCATCACATCCTCGTGCTCCCAGCGCCTGATACGACGGTACGTGCTCGTCGTGCACTGATGCCTCTGCGAACAACCAGGGCAAGCACTCGACCAGTAAACGTGGATCTGAAGACCTCGCTCATCGGTGGTGAAGCGATGAATTGCTCGCTGCCCCGCAGGGCATTGGTATTCGTCATCTCGGGCGATGTAGATGAAGTCGGTCTTGTCGTAACGACTTGCAGCCTTTGCGATTGAGGTCATTGGCTTGGGTACATAGGCCGCGATCCTCTCGTCCTGGCAGACCATCATCCTGTGCACCCTGCGTCGTGCCGGGGAATAATCAACCGCCTACACCGCTCCCCACGGAGCTGCGCCATCACGGTGCTGCTGCCGTGATCCGGTCAAGGGAACGCACACGTGAATGCACGTCGCATGGATGTTTTCAAGGCGTATCTATTCTGTGCAAGCGTGACGCTGTCCCGAAGGATGTTTCTGTCTACCGTGCTGTAGCGCTATTTGCGCAGCAGCACGAAATCTGATGCTTCCCTGTTGAAGGCCGCGACGAGGTGGAACCATGCTGCGCAGATGCCCCAGCAATGGACTGCCCTCGGCCATGCACTGGAAGAAGGTATTGAGCCGACAGGGCTTTGGATCACCAGACGAGGAGAAGCTTTCCGAATCCGCCAAATGCAGCCGTGATTCGACGCAGGGTGGATCAGCCGGGGGCCTGGAAAACCAGCACCTTGAGGGCGCGGTCTGTGGACACGTCGGCAAATGCCGGCGGGTTCGGTACACGCCCCACGAACGAAAGACCGGGTGCCATGGCGCGCATATGATCGTGGATGAAGTCCGGCCCGAGTTCGGGGGCGTTGAGGCAAAGCAGCACCCGCCCGCCTGGAGCCAGCAGGTCGGGCAGGCGCCGCATGAGACGCGGGTAGTCCTTGGCGGCCACGAAGCTGCCTTTCTGGTGGCTGGGCGGGTCGAGCACGATCAGGTCGTAGGGGCCGCCGCGCGTGATCTTGCCCCAGGTCTTGAAAACATCATGGGCCATGAAGCTGGCGCCGCTCGTGAGGCCGTTGAGGCGGTGGTTCTGCTGCCCGGTGACCAGGGCACCCTGGCTCATGTCGATGTTGAGCACATGACGTGCCCCAGCCTGCAGCGCCACCACCGAGAAGGCGCAGGTATAGGCAAACAGGTTGAGAACCTTCATGCCGGGTTGGGCGCGGGCCTGGGCGCACACCCAGTGGCGGCCGGCGGCCATGTCGAGAAACAAGCCGTGGTTCTGCCCTTTGAGCAGGTGGACGCGGAAGCGGCTGCCGTGTTCGGTGACCACGTGCGGTTCGGGAACGCTGCCGGCCATTGGGCGGGTGTCGGTGCGCCCTTCGTGACGGCACTGATACACCCAGTTGAGGGGCTGACCGGGCGAGAGCTGCCGCCAGCGGGCGCTCAGGGCGGCACCGATGGTGGCCAGCTCGGCATCGGAGGCGGGACGGAATGCGGTCAGCAGCCAGACGGGGGGATAGGCGTCGAGTGTCCAGTGCTCGCAGCCGGGGTGCAGGCCGCCCCGGCCGTGGAAGATGCGCTGGGCATCGGTGGGCAGGGGGGCAGACGCAATGGCGTCGAGCAAGGCTTGCATGGGGCGGACTTAGAATGAAGCAGAGGAATTCGAATCATGCCCCAGATACTCCGCCGAGCCCTTCACGGGCTTTTTTCCCTTTGCCTGGCCGGTGCCTTCTGGGCGGCGCAGGCGGTCGAAGTGGTGTTCCAGCCCGTGGCCGAAGGGGTCTACGCCTTCATCGGGGACACCGAGGGCCGCACATACGAGAACGAGGCCCTCAACGCCAACATCGGCCTGGTCGTCACGTCCGCCGGTGCGGTGCTGATCGACAGCGGTGCCAGCCACCAGGGAGCCAGGCAGATCGCCGAGGCGGCGAAGCGGGTCACCGGACAACCGATCCGCTGGGTCATCAATACCGGTGGGCAGGACCACCGCTGGCTGGGCAACGGATACTTCAAGGCCATGGGTGCCGAGATACTGGCCCATGTCCACGCCGAGGCCGACATGAAAGCCCGCGGCACGGAACACATGAACGCACTGGCGCCCGTGCTGCGGGACAGGTTGGAGGGCACCGTGCCCACCCTGCCCACGCGGTTTGTCGACGGACCGGACACCCGGCTGGAGCTGGGCGGGGAGGTGCTGCACATCAGGCACCGCAACGGCGGGCATACCCCGGGCGACAGCATGGTGTGGCTGCCACGCAAGAGCGTGCTGTTCAGCGGTGACGTGGTCTATGTCGACCGGGTGCTTGGGCTGCATCCCGTGAGCCGGACCAAGGCCTGGCTGGAGTCGTTCGAGGTGATCGATGAACTCAAGCCGGCGATCATCGTGCCCGGGCACGGCAGGGTGACGAACCTGGCCCAGGCGCGCGCCGATACGCGCGACCTGCTGCGGGCCTTGCGCAAACACATGGGGCAGGCGGTGGAGGCAGGCACCGACCTGGGGACGGCCGTCCGGACCTTCGATGCCACGCCGTTCCAGGCGCTCAAGCACGCCGATGTCTGGATCCCCCAGCTCGCCAACCGGACCTATCTAGAGATGGAGATGGAGTGAGCGCGGGGCACCATCATGACCACCATGGCCCGGAGCACTTTGACCGGGCCTTTGCGATCGGCATCGGGCTCAATGCCGCGTTCGTGGTGATCGAAGCCTACTACGGCTGGAAGGTCGGTTCCCTGGCGCTGCTGGCCGATGCCGGGCACAACCTCGGCGATGTCGCCGGGCTGGTCCTGGCCTGGGGCGGTGCGCTGGCCAGCCGGCTGCGCCCGAATGCCCGCCACACCTACGGCTGGAAGCGGGGCACGATACTGGCCGCCTTTGCGAACGCCTTGCTGTTGCTGGTGGCCATGGGTGCCCTGATGTGGGAGGCCCTGGAGCGACTGCTCGACGCGGGCGGCATGCCGGCGGCCGAGGGCAAGACCATTATGGTGGTGGCCGCCGTGGGGGTGGTCATCAACACCGCCACCGCCCTGCTGTTCATGCGTGGCCGCCGCAAAGACCTCAACATCCGTGGCGCCTTCCTGCACATGGCCGCCGATGCCCTGGTCTCGGCCGGGGTGGTGGTGGCCGGCGCCCTGGCGCTCTGGATGGGGTGGGGGTGGATCGACCCGGCGGTCAGCCTGTTGATCGCCGCCGTCATCCTCTGGGGCACCTGGAGCCTGTTCCGCGAGTCTCTGCATATGCTGTTCGACGGGGTGCCCGACAGCGTGGATCCGCAGGCGGTGCGCGACTGGCTGATCGCCTTGCCCGGAGTGACGCAGGTGCATGACCTGCACATCTGGGCCATGGGGACGTCGCAGACGGCGCTGACCGCCCACCTGGTGGTGCCGGCGGGCGGCGCCGACGACGTGTTTCTGAAGCAGGCCACCGACCTGCTGCACGAGCGGTTCGGGATCGGGCATGTGACCCTGCAAGCGACGCGGGAACCGCTGGGCGTGTCCTGCGGCGCCTGGTGACCGCCGCGCTGTCAGGGGCGCGGAGCGGGCGTCGCAGCAGTCTTACTTCAGCGTCGACAGGTATGTCCGCCAACTGCCGCAGGCGGTGATGTCCTGGGCGCACGCCTCGATGGCCACGGACTCGCAAACAAAACCCGGCACCTCGCGCCCATCGGACAGTTTGACCTTGCCGATGCCCAGTGGCGCGGGAATGCCCGCCACGAAGCTGCCGAATTCGGCAGCCGGCATTTCCCACACTTCCAGTTCGATGGCGGCGCCACCGTTGGCCACGCGCACCATGCCAGGCCGCGCCACGGCCCCGCCGGGCAGGGCGTAGAAGCGGTATTCGGGCGCCGAGACGGTGGTCTGCAGCAGGCGCGCGCCGCGCGAGGTGAGCTGGGGGTTCAGAGGCAGGCCGCTGAGGTGCGCGCCGCACACCGCCACCTGCACGGTGCCGGCGGCCAGAGCCCCGGCAGGAGCAGCCATGGCCTCCGAGGGCAGGGGGGTGCCCGTGGCGCCCAGGGTGCCACCCAGCGCGCGGTGCATGCGGTCGGCCAGGCGCAGCAGGGGCACGTCCCGGTGGGCCGGAGCGACCAGCGTCACGCCCCAGGGCAGGCCGGCCGCCTCGCCGTGGGCCAGCGTGCCGGCGGGCACGGCCACGGCGCTGTAGTCCAGCAGGTTGACGAAGTTGGTGTAGTGCCCCAGGTTGGAGTTGAGCCGGATCGGGTCGGCCTGCATCTCGGCGATGCGGTACACGGTGCCGGCGGTGGGCGTGAGCAGGCAGTCCACCTGCTGCCACACCGCGTCGCACACCCGCTTGAGTGCCTTGAGGCGGTAGCTGGCCGAGAAGGCGTCGGCGGCGGTCTTGTCGCGCCCGCCCTCGATGATGGTGCGCACGGGCGGGAAGACGGTTTCGGGTCGGGCATCGATGAAGTCGCGGATGGCCACGTAGCGTTCGGCGACCCAGGGGCCTTCGTAGAGCAGACGGGCGGTTTCCAGAAAAGGCGTCAGGTCGATTTCGACGGCGGTCCCGCCCAGGGCCTGCAGGCGGGCCACGCTGGCGGCGAACAGTTCGGCGGCGGCGGCGTTGCCGAAGAATTCCAGATCTTGCGGACGCGGCACGCCGAAGCGGAACGGGCCGGTCGAGAAGTCGGGACCAAAAGGTGCAGCGGGGCGGCTGTAGGCGTCGGTGCCGTCGAACACGGCGGCGGCGGCGAGCACGGCCTGCGCGTCGTCGGCGGTGAGCGCAAACACCGACACCGTGTCCAGCGAGCGGCAGGCGGGGACCACGCCGGTGGCCGAGAACAGCCCGCAGGTGGGCTTGAGGCCGATCAGGTGGTTGAACGCGGCCGGCACGCGGCCGGAACCGGCGGTGTCGGTGCCCAGGGAGAAGCCGACCCAGCCCTTGGCGACGGCGACCGAAGAGCCCGAACTCGATCCTCCCGAGACGAAGTCCGGGTCGAAGGCGTTGCGGCAGGGGCCGTAGGGCGATCGCGTGCCGTTGAGCCCGGTGGCGAACTGGTCCAGGTTGGTCTTGCCCAGGGGCACGGCGCCGGCGTCGATCAGGCATTGCACGACGAAGGCCGAGCGCTGCGGCACGTAGGCAAATTCGGGGCAGCCGGCCGTGGTGGGGATGCCGGCCAGATCGATGTTGTCCTTGATGGCGAAGGGCACGCCGTACAGCGGCAGGCTCTCTGGCGGCAGGCCTTCGAGCCGGGCGATGTAGGGCTCGATCTCTGCGGGGGTGAGGCGGTGGATGAAGGCGTTGTGCGCGTCGCTGGCGCAGCGGCGCATGGCTTCTTCCACCAAGGTACGCACGCCCAGTCCGGTCGCGTAGGCCGCACGCAGGGCGCTCATGTCGAAGGAGATGTCGATCGGGTTCATGGTGGGGTTCCTCGGAGTTTGTCGGTGCGGGGGCGTGTTCAGATCTCGACCAGTACGAGCACGTCCTGGCCAGCGGCCACGGGAGCGCCTTCGCGGCACAGCAGCTTGTGCACGGTGGCGTCGGCAGGGGCGAGCACGTTGAATTCCATCTTCATGGACTCGATGACCAGCAGCACGTCGCCGGCTTTCACCTGCTGGCCTTCCGTCACGCCGACCTTCCAGACACTGCCCGGCACGCTGCTGGCCAGGGCGCGGCCGCCTTCGGGCAGGTCGAGTTCGGTGTCGGGGCCGGCGGCGGCCACTTCGGTGTCGCCCGCGAACGCCAGTTGCCCGCTCTCGGCCCAGCGTTCGCGCTCGGCCTCGAAGGCGGCTTGCTGCTGCTGCTTGAATGCGGCAATGCTGTCGGCCTGCTCGGCCAGGAAGCGGCGGTAGGCCCCGAGGCTGAACGTGGTGGGTTCTGTGCGCAGCGGGTAGCCGCCGTGCGGGAAGTCGGCGCGAATCTGCTGCAGTTCATCCTGGGACACGGGGTAGAAGCGGATCTGGTCGAAGAAACGCAGCAGCCAGGGTTGATCGAACGGTGCCAGCCCGGGGCCATGGCGCCAGCGGTTCCACATCTGCAGAGTGCGCCCGACGAACTGGTAGCCGCCAGGGCCTTCCATGCCGTAGACGCACAGGTAGGCGCCGCCGATGCCCACCGCGTTTTCCGGTGTCCAGGTGCGCGCCGGGTTGTACTTGGTGGTGACCAGGCGGTGGCGTGGGTCCAGCGGTGTGGCCACGGGCGCGCCCAGGTACACGTCGCCCAGACCGAGCACCAGGTAGCTGGCGTCGAAGACGGTGCGGAAGACGTCGTCGATGCTGTCGAGCCCGTTGATGCGGCGGATGAATTCGATGTTGCTGGGGCACCAGGGGGCGTCCGGGCGCACCGACTGCATGTACTTCTCGATGGCGAGGCGCGTCTGCGGGTCGTCCCAGGACAGGGGCAGGTGCACGATGCGGCTGGGCACCTCCATGTCATCGACCGGAGGCAGGGCCGCCTCGGTGTCCACCAGCACCTGCAGCAGGGTGTCGCGTGGCAGGCGGGCCGGATCGAAGTGCACCTGCAGAGAGCGGATGCCTGGGGTCATGTCCACGATGCCTGGCAGATGGCCCTGCGCCTGCTTTTGCCGGAGCGCCTCCATAAGGGCCTGCACGCGCATGTGCAGTTCCAGATCCAGCACCAGCGGGCCGAATTCCACCAGTACGTAGCGGTCGCCGGCCTGGCGCACCACCATCGCGGGCACGTCCTCGCGCGCCGGGTCCTGCAGGATCACCGGGCTCGGGTGGGCCTCTGGCGCGTCCTGCGGGGCATGGGGCAAGGGCGCGCCCAGGGTGTCCAGTGCGGCCTCCAGGGCGAGCTGGCGCTCAGCGGCCTGCGCCAGCGACAGGCGGTGGAAGCGCACCGTATCCCCCGGACGCAACTGGCCGATCTTCCAGAGTTCGGCGTTCACCACCACGGCCGGGCAGACGAAGCCGCCCAGGCTGGGCCCGTCGGGGCCGAGGATGACCGGCATGTCGCCGGTGAAGTCGATGGCGCCGATGGCGTAGGCGTTGTCGTGGATGTTGGACGGGTGCAGGCCGGCTTCGCCGCCGTCGCTGCGCGCCCACTTCGGCTTGGGGCCGATCAGGCGCACGCCGGTACGGCTGGAGTTGTAGTGCACCTCCCAGTCGGTGGCGAAGAAGGTGTCGATGTCTTCGTCGAGGAAGAAGTCGGGCGCACCGTGCGGGCCGTAGAGCACGCCCACGTCCCAGTGGCGACCGTAGGCGGGTACGGCCGCCGCCGCAGCGCTCTGGCCGGCGGTGCCGCTGCCAGGCAGTGCGAGGTGCAGCACGTCGCCCACGCGCAGGTGGCGTCCGGCGTGTCCGCCGAACTGGCCGAGCGTGAAGGTGGCGCGGCTGCCCAGGTAGGCCGGCACGTCCAGTCCGCCGCCCACGGCCACGCACACGCGGCAGCCGGCTTCCGCCCGGCCCACGGCCAGCACGGCCCCGGCGGGCACGCGGTGGCTCTGCCACATGGGCAGCGGTGTGCCGTCCAGCGTAACGGGCACCGGTGCACCGGTGACGGACACCACCGTGTCGGTGTTGAAACGCAGGGTGGGGCCCGACAGCGTGCACTCCAGCGCGGCGGCATCGGCCGGGTTGCCGACCAGGCGGTTGGCCATGCGGTGGGCGTAGGCGTCCATCGGGCCGGAGGGCGGCACGCCCACGTCCCACAGGCCGAGGCGCCCGGGCCAATCCTGCACCGAAGTCTGCACGCCGGGCTCGATCACGTCGATGGTGGGCGGGCGGTAGTGGAAGCCATTGAGAAAACGCGTGACCTGACGGCCCTCGCGGAACACCGGGTCGCGCACCACCTGACGCAGGTAGGCCAGGTTGGTTTCGATGCCGGCCAGGCGGGTCTGGGCCAGGGCCTCGTCCAGGGCGATCAGGGCGGCCTCGCGGTCGGCGGCGGTGACGATGAGCTTGGCCAGCATGGGGTCGTACCAGGCCGGCACCTCGGTGCCGCGTTCCACCCAGCCGTCGACCCGGGCCTTGGCCGGGAAGGCCACCTCGGTCAACAGGCCGGCGCTGGGCTGGAAGTGCTTGGCCGGGTCTTCGGCGTACAGGCGAACCTGGATCGATGCCCCCTGCGGCGTGGGCCGCAGCGTGTGCAGCGCGGGCAGCTCGCCGGCGGCCAGCCGCACCATCCACTCGACCAGATCGACGCCACAGACCTGCTCGGTCACGCCATGCTCCACCTGCAACCGGGTGTTGACCTCCAGGAAATAGAACTGGCCGGAGGCCGCGTCGTAGACGAATTCGACGGTGCCCGCCGAACGGTAGTCCACCGCGCGCGCCAGGCGCACCGCGGTCTCGTGCAGGGCGCTGCGCTGGGCATCGCTCAGGCCCGGCGCCGGGGTTTCCTCGATCACCTTCTGGTTCCGCCGCTGCACCGAGCAGTCGCGCTCGCCCAGCGCCAGCACCTGGCCCGCCCCGTCGCCGAAGACCTGTACCTCGATGTGGCGCGCCTGCTCCACGTACTTTTCGAGGAACAGGCCGGCGTCCTTGAAGTTGGCGCCGGCCAGGCGCTGCACCGAGGCGTAGGCATCGGCGAGTTCGTCCTCGCTCCACACCAGCCGCATGCCGATGCCGCCACCGCCGGCGGTGCTCTTGAGCATGACGGGGTAGCCGATGCGGGCGGCTTCGGCCTGGGCATGCCCCACGTCGGCGAGCAGGCCCGAGCCGGGCAGCAGCGGCACGCCATTGCTTTCGGCCAGTTCGCGCGCGGTGTGCTTGAGGCCGAAGGCGCGCATCTGGGTGGCGGTGGGGCCGATGAAGGCGATGCCGGCGGCCTCGCAGGCTTCCGCGAAGGCCGGGTTCTCGGACAGGAAGCCGTAGCCCGGGTGGATGGCCTGAGCGTCGCATTGCTTGGCTACGGCCAGGATGCGTTCGGCCTGCAGGTAGCTTTCGGCGGCCGGGGCCGGTCCGATGCAGAAGGCCTCGTCGGCCTCGCGCACGTGGCGGGCGTTGGCGTCGGCTTCGGAATAGATGGCCACGCTCTGCACGCCCATGGCCTTGAGCGTGCGGATGATGCGGCAGGCGATGGCGCCGCGGTTGGCGATGAGGACCTTGCTGAACATGGAGTCTCCGGGGGCGGGCCGTCCCGCCGAGGTGCGCATTCCCGCGGGCCGTCCCACGGGAGGGGTGTGTCGGAACGTCAGGCCGGGTCCCACACCAGCAGCTGGATCGGTGTGGGGTGGTAGGCGTTGCAGGGGTTGTTGAGCTGCGGGCAGTTGGAGATCAGCACCCACACGTCCATCTCGGCGCGCAGCTCCACGTACTTGCCGGGGCCAGACACACCGTCATCGAACTGGAGGTGGCCGTCGGCGGTGACGGGTACGTTCATGAAGAAGTTGATGTTGGGCACCAGATCGCGCTTGGTCAGGCCGATGTCGGCGTGCTGCAGGGCGATGAGGTAGTTGTCGCGGCAGCTGTGCATGAACTTCTTCTGCAGGGCGTAGCGCACGGTGTTGCTTTCGGCCGCGCAGGCGCCGCCCAGGGTGTCGTGCCGGCCGCAGGTGTCGGCCACGAGGGTAAGCATGGGGCGCCCCTCGTTGCTGTAGAGAACCGAGCCGGTGGTGAGGTAGATGCCGCCCTGGCGCAGCATGGTGTCGGTGGCGCTGTAGTGCTCGGCGGCATCGTCGCGGCTGTAGAACAGCACGTCGGCGGCCTGGTTGCCTTCGAGGTCGACGATGCGCAGGGTCTGGCCCCGGTCCAGCTTGAACAGGATGGGTTCGCCTGCTGGGTGGCGCTGGTTCATCACGGCCTGAGCCGGTTCGAGGGGACTTTCCTGTACGCGGAAGGCGCTGGCGGTGGTGGTGGTGGCGGTCATGGCGGGTTCCTCCCTCACAGGTAGAGCATGTCGGTGTTGTGCAGCGCGCGGGCGTTCTCGGGCCGGTGCGCGCGGCACACGTCCTGCGCCGGCGCCGGGCCGCAGCGCCAGGCCAGCAGGCCGACCTTCTTCGGCGCATAGGCCGGGCTGGGGTCGAGAGCGTGGGGCGCGGTCGAGATGGCCAGGATCACGTCCATGTCGAAGCGCAGTTCCACGAAATCGCCGGCCTGGGCGTGCCCGGGCGCGAAGGCGAAGCGGCCCTGCTCGTCCACACTGACCTTGGAGAACAGGTTGACCGGGGCGATGAGGTCGCGGCCAGTGAGCCCGTACTTGCCGATCTCGATCAGCAGGCCGTCCTTGCCGGAGCGGTACATGCCGTTGCGGGCTTCCTCGTAGCGGCGCTCGCCGTACTTCTGTGCCATGAGCGTGTTGTCGAGCAGGGCACCGAGCGGGTCGTGCCAGCCCAGGCTGTCGGCGGTGAAGCTGGCCATGGCGCGGCCCATGTCGCTCATCAGCACGTGGCCGCGTGTGTAGTGCGCGGTGTGCTGGGCCTTGAGGCTGTCGGGCATGTTGTAGCGCTCGAGCTTCTCCTGCGCGGCATACAGCACGGCGCTGACGTTGGCGCCGGCCTCCAGCGTCACGAAGCGGATGGCGCTGCCACGCGGCATGCGCCAGCTCCAGTGGCCGCCGCCGGGCACCACCTCGCTCCACATGCGCTGGGTGGTGTCCACCCCGGCGATGGCTGAGGGGGGGAAGTTCTTCCACAGCTCGGGTGCATCCACCGGCGCGGTGGCGGGCGGGTTGGGGGCCACGGGAGTCTGCGGTGCGGTCCAGGGTGCGTCGGGCAGGTCTGGGGTGTTCATGGGGGCTCCTTGTGGGGATCAGGCGTCGGCGGCTTGCACGCCCGAGAGGCGCTGCAGCTGTTCCAGGTCGGTCTTCATGCCCGAGGTCTCCCGGATGCGGTCGAGGATCTCGCGCTTGAGTTGAAGGAATTCGGGCGCGTGCTTGAGGTCCTGCGTGCGGTCGTCGCCGAAGGGCACGTCGTAGATGGTGTCGATGCGGCCGGGGCGCGGCGCCATCAGCACCACGCGCCCGCCGAGGTAGATGGCCTCCTCCACATCGTGCGTGACGAAGACCACGGTGGCTTTCTCCAGCCGGTGCACGTAGCGGATCAGGTCGTGCATGACCTCGCGTGTCTGGGCGTCGAGCGCGCCGAAGGGTTCGTCCATGAGCAGGATGCCGGGGCGCCCCATGAGCGCGCGGGCAATGGCCACGCGCTGCTGCATGCCGCCCGAGAGCTGGTTCGGCCAGGCGTCGGCCACGGACTGCAGGCCCATGAGGCGCAGCAGCGCGTCGGCCCGGCCCGAGGCGGCCTCCACGTCCGACGAGGTGCGATCCCGCGTGTGCGCGGCCAGCTGGCGGCAGAACCTGATGTTCTGGGCCACCGTCATCCACGGGTACAGGCTGTAGTGCTGGAACACCATGGCGCGGTCGATGTCTGGCCCGGTCACATGGCGGCCGTCCACCTGCAGTTCACCGGCGCTGTGCACTTCGAGCCCACCGATGGTGCGCAGCAGCGTGGACTTGCCGCAGCCCGAAGCGCCCACGAAAGTGACGAACTCGTTGACCTGGATGTCGAGGTCGATGTGTTCCAGCGCGTTGATGGTCGCGCCTTCGTAGCGTTTGAACAGGTCGCGGATGGCGATCTTGGGCTGGGCGGCAGCGGGGGACGTGTTCATGGCGTTCAGCCTTTCAGGTAGAGCCAGGGAAAGGCGCGCCGGTGCATCCAGCGGAACGCCTGGTCGGTGATCAGGCCGATCAGGCCGATGACGATGATGCCGGCGAAGATGGTGTCGGTCTGCAGGAAGCGCTGCGCGCGCAGGATGGCGTAGCCCAGGCCGGAGTTGGCGGCCACCAGTTCGGCCACCACCAGGTAGGTCCAGGCCCAGCCCATGGTGATGCGCAGGGTGTCGAGCAGGGCCGGCTTGGCGCTGGGGAAGATGACCTTTTCCACCAGCTCGCGCCGGTTGGCGCCCATGGTCTGCGCGGCCTCGATCTGTGCGGCCGGCACACGGCGCACGTCCTCGGCCACCATCAGCACCATCTGGAAGAAGGTGCCGATGAAGATGATGGCGATCTTGGCGCTTTCGTCGATGCCGACCCAGATCATCACCAGCGGAATGAAGGCCACCGCCGGCATGTAGCGGACGAAGTCCGTCAGCGGCTCCAGCAGGGCCTGCACCGAGCGGAAGGAGCCGATCAGCAGCCCCAGCGGCAGCGCGATCACGGCCGACAGCAGGAAGCCAGCCACCACGCGGTAGATGCTGATGCCCATGTCGGTGAGCAGGCCGGTTTCGGTGGCCCAGATCCAGGTCTTGTTGAGCACGGACAGGGGCGAGGGCAGGAAGGTCGGATCCATGCCGCCCCAGGCGGCCAGCATGGTCCAGAGCACCAGAGGCGTGAGCAGCCCGGTCATGGCCAGCACCCAGTAGGTGCGTCCCCCGATCGGTGCACGCACCGTCCACAGCCTAGATGCACCAAGACCGCGCGTGCGCTCCACTGGGGGCTGGGTGGCGATCACCTCGGGGGCGGTCGCAACGCTGACGACAAGACTCTGATGGGAAGACATGCGGGGCTCCAGGATCCGGTGGGAACAAGCGCAGAGAGGCTTACGTGCATGCCGTGGCACACCAGCATCTCCCGGGCTTTTGTCCCTCCGTGGAGCCACCCGATCGTGGCCGACCGCTCTCGGACCAGCCGGCACTGCACCATGGCAGCGCCCGGAACCCTAGCGGTCTTTCAAGTCAGGCGCATCGCCCCGGGGGGGCACGGCGCCTCTCTGTGCATGGGATCAAGCAAATTGGATGCCAGGTCGAACGTCCATTCGAAATCAAGCAGGCCCGCTGCGGCTTGCGGGTGGCGCTGCAGCACCTGGGCCAGCGTCTCGTCGGGCCGCACGTCCGCTGGCCACGCGGTGGTGCGCGGCCTGATCCGCATGGCATACCGCCCCGCGACCAGGAGCCTCTCGCCGTTCGGTTGTCCATGCCCATCAATGCCCTCGTACACCCCGCTGGCGCCGGTCGAGTCGGGCAGGCGCTCCCAGACTTCCAGATACCGGCCGTGCACGCCGGTCTCGATCAGGCGGTCGGGCGATTCGAACACCATGTGGCCGGCATCGGGAGTGCTGCGTGGTGGCTGGATATCCCAGTGCCTGTGCCAGGTGCAGAGGTCCCGCTCGCCTGAGCCGCATCCGGGGACGATCGCCGTGATGCCGCAGAAGCCTTCGAGCCGGGCCCGGCCTGCGGGGGTGGTGGGGTCCACGCCGTCCGGCACGCGCAGGTCGGCGTGCCACAGCGCCGTCTGCAGCCAGTGCACGCGCGTGGTGGTGTCGCGGCCCTGGGGCGTTTCCAGCAGGGTGCGCACCCATACCCCCCGGTAGCGGGGCGGCACGGTTTCATCTGGGGTGGGGGGAGTCAGGGGCCGGTAGTTCGTCATGCGGTTTCGGGTCATTCGATCGGCTTCGGGTGGGCCGGCAGACGGCGGTAGAACGCCATGTCGTGGTTGGGCCAGAGCCAGGCCCCGGTCTCGCGCGCGAGGCGCTTGAGCTTGCGGATGCTCTCGACGGCCAAGGCCTCCTGGTCCTGCCACAGGCCGCCGGGAGCCACCTCGTCGTCGAGGTTTTCCTGCAGGTCGGCGGCGTCGCCCGCCAGCAATACCGGCGGGCCCTTGGGTAGTTCGATCCACATCGACATGTGACCCGCCGTGTGCCCGGGTGTCGCGATGGCCTGCACGCCCGGCACGACGCCGTATTCGCCATGCCGGACGCAGAACTGCAGGGGGCGGCCCGCATCGTCGTCGAGTTCGTCGGCAAACACGGCCGGGTCCAGGCCGCTGCGGGCCGCTTCCAGCTCGTCGTGCTGCAGGTGGATTTCGGCACCGCAGCCGCAGAGGCGCAGGTCGCTCAGGCCACCGGCGTGGTCAAAGTGCAGGTGGCCGATGAAGATCACGTCCACGTCGGCCGGGGTCAGCCCGAGCCGCGCCAGGTGGTGGGGGATGCGCTGCTCCTCGCGCATGTCGGGTGCGCCGAAAGCGAAGGTCTGGGCGTTGTAGTGGCGTTCGCGCAGCACCGGGTCGGCGATCTTGCGGTGGTCGCAGCCCACGTCGTAGAGGATGCGGCCGTTCTTCGTCTCGATCAGGTAGGCCAGGATGGGCGCCTCGATGATCTGCCCGGCCCCGCGCCGGTGAGTGGAGATGGACTTGTCGTAGCGGTGCGTGGCCGTGAGCAGTGGCCACAGGCGAAGGACCTGGGTCATGGTGTTTGGGCTCCCGACGGTTGCATGGAAAGCGACAAGGCCTGCAACGCGGCGACGCAGTCGGCGGTGTCCGCCACGCGTCCCAGGATGCCGCCTTCGACCTCGATCATGGCCAGTGCCGGTGCCTGCAGTTCGGGCCGGCTGGCGGCGGTGGCGTCGCCCACGGTGATGCAGTCGTAGCCCCGGTCCACCGCTTCACGCAGGGTGGAGTGCACACAGACCTCGGTGGTCACGCCGCAGATCAGGAGCTGGCGCACGCCACGCGCTGCCAGTTCCTCGGCCAGCGGTGTGGTGTGGAAGGCGCCGTAGCCCGGCTTGTCGATCACCACCTCGTCGTCGATCGGGCGCAGTTCGTCCACGAAGTCGTGCCCGTGTTCACCGCGCACCAGCAGGCGGCCCAGGGGACCCGGGCTGCCGATGGGCGCACCGGCCCGTGCGCTGCGGCGTTGCTTCGTGGTGGGGCAGTCCGACAGGTCGGGCAGGTGGCCCTCGCGCGTGTGCACCACGAGGACGCCCGCCGTTCGCGCTGCATCGAGCAGTTGCCGGATGCGCTCGATCGGGCCACGCAGGCGCGCCACGTCCATGCCCGCGCGGTGGGCATAGCCACCCTCGCTGCAGAAGTCGCGCTGCATGTCGATCACCAGCAGCGCAATATGCTGTGCCGGGGCTTGCAGCAGGCTCATGGCGTCGGTCGCTCGAATCCTGTGCGGATGGCCTGCGCCATGCGCTGTGCGACCTCCTCGGCCAGCAAGGCGCCCTTGGTTGCGTCGGCCCCGCGGGCGGAGGACAGCACGCCGGAAGGGGGCACCCAGTCGGTGCGGGGCGGGTACATGTCGTAGGGCGGAAAGTCGGCCGGGCCGTCGTCCGGAATCAGGTCCAGCCGAACCAGAGATGGGTGGTGATGCAGCATCATCGAGGTCTCCAGCACGGCGGCGTGCTCCAGCGCAAAGCCGGGAAAGCCTTCGGGGAAGACGTGGCCCAGGGTCTCGGGGGTCATGAAGTCCCAGTATTCCAGGCGCATCACCTGCATCGGGCACTGCGGCCCGGCGTCGCGCAGGCCCAGGTCGATGCCTTCGATCAGGAACCACTGGTTCTCGTAGTGGCCGTTGACCACCACGAGCTTGTTCACACCGTGACGGGCGAACTCGCGCACCGCATCGCGCACCTGGCCGATCAGGGTGGCTGCGTCCACGCTGGTGGTGCCGCAGAAGTGCTGGCCGCCGCCGCACTTGGGCTGTGACTTGTAGCCGTAGCTCAGGGTGGGTGCCACCAGACCGCCCACCAGCGCGGCGGTGTCGGCGGCCACGGCGCTGGCGAGCAGGCCGTCGGTGCCCAGCGGCAGGTGCGGGCCGTGCTGCTCCAGGGCGCCCACGGGCAGCAGCACGGGGGGCTGTTCGTGCTGGATGCGTTGCTGGTAGTCCAGCCACGACAGCTGGTTCATCCAGACCGTGCGGGAGGGGTCGACTGTGGACATGGGGTTCAGGCTCCGGTGGGTTGGGGGGTGGCGGACGGCGGTTTGGGTGGGCGGTTGTCCACCGCCTCCACCAGCGCGGCGGTGGCGATCAGGGCGCCCCCCACCCAACCCATGGGGCTGAGGGTCTCCCCACCGAACCACAGCGCCGTCAGCACGGCCACCACCAGCTCGGCCAGCAGGATCACGCCCGCGCGGCTGCTTTCCAGGTGGCTCACGCCGTACTGCCAGGTGGCGGTGGCCAGCAGCAGCCAGCCAAAGCCGTAGGCCAGCACGGCCAGCCCCACCGTGGCGTCCAGGGGGGGCACTTCGTGGCCCAGCCCGACCGTGGCCAGGGCCGAGATCACGCCGCAGCCGCCGAACACCGCGAAGGTCTTGCTGCGCATGGGCACGGCCTGGGCGGCGCGCGCGATGATGTTGTTGGCCGCAAAGGCCAGCCCGGCCGACAGCGCCAGGAAGTCCACCAGCGTGAGCGTCAGCGCCGTGCCGCCTGTTTCGCTGTCTGCCAGTCCGGGGCGGCCCAGCACCAGCCACAGGCCCACGATGGCGGCCCCCACGGCGGCCCAGCGCGTGGGGGGAATGTGCTCCTTGAGAAACAGCCGGCCACCCAGCACCGACCACACCGGCGACAGGTAGAACAGGAACATCACCCGCACCACGTCGCCCATCATCAGCGCGTTCACGAACGATGTGTTGGCCCACCCGCCCACCAGCGCCAGCCCGAGCAGCAGGGCCCACTGCGGGCGCCAAGCGGCGCGGTCCTTCCAGACCAGCCCCAGGGTGACCAGGCCCACCAGACCGTAGGACAGCAGCGACACCACCGGGCCGCTCAGGCCCTGCGCGATGAACCACTTCAGCGGCACCCACGACAACCCCCACAGCGAGGCCGAGAACAGCAGCACGCCGGTGGCCAGGCGGTCGGACGGGTGGATGGGCAGCAACATGACGTGCAGGGTCGTGGAGGGGATCAGGGCATCACCGAGCCGCCGTTGGGCCCCAGCACCTGTCCGGTGTAGAAGCCCGAGAGGTCGCTGGCCAGGAACAGGGCCGTGGCGGCGATCTCGCCGGGGTCGGCCAGGCGGTGTTGCGGAATGGCCAGTTCCTTTTCCACCCATTCGGCGCTCATGTGTTCGAGCGACACCATGGCCGTGGCGACCGGCCCGGGGGCGATCGCATTGACGCGGATGTGCGGCGCGAATTCGCGCGCGAGGGATTTGGTCAGGCCGATCACGCCGGCCTTGGCGGTGCAGTAGGCGGCATAGCGCTCGCGCCCCAGCAGGGCCAGGTCCGACGCCAGATTGACGATGGTGCCCCGCTGGCGCGCCACCATGCCCGGCAGCGCCGCGCGGCAGCACAGGAACACCGATTTCAGGTCCACCGTCAGCAGGTGGTCCCACTCGGCTTCGGTGGTGTCCAGGAACGCGGTTTCGCGGATGATGCCCGCGTTGTTCACCAGCACGTCCACGGGCCCGGCCTGCTCGAACAGGGCGGCCACCTCGTCGGCCCGACCGACGTCGGCGCCGATGGCGCTGGCCCGACCGCCCTCGGCCAAAATCTCTTGAACCACGGCTTCGGCGGCATCGGGCTGGTTCAGGTGGTTCACCACCACCCGCGCCCCGGCTTGGGCGAACAGCAGGGCCGTGGCGCGTCCGATGCCCGTGGCGGCCCCGGTGACGAGTGCCGTGCGGCCTTGCAGCGACAGCTGGGGCGTCACAGCATCACCTCGCCGTGGCTGGGCGACAGGCACTGGCCCGTCAGTGAAGCGGAACTCCCGCTGGCCAGGAAGAGGAACACCCCGGCGATGTCGTCGGGGGCGAGCATCTCGGGCACCGCCTGGCGCGCCAGCACGTCCCGCTCGACATCGTCCTCCGTCCTGCCCTGTTCCAGCGCCATGGCGGCCAGGGAGCGCATGGCCGCGTCGGTCCGTATCCAGCCCGGGCAGACCGCGTTGGCCCGGATGCCCCGTGGGCCCAGTTCCAGCGCGATCGATCGGGTCAGGCCCACCACGGCGTGCTTGCTCGCGCTGTAGGCCGAGAATCCGGCCACGCCCGTGCAGCCCCAGATCGACGACTGGTTGATCACGCTCGCGCCGCGCGGCATCAGCGGCAGCAGCGCGCGCGTCAGGCGCAGCATGGAGACCACGTTGTTGTCGAGCAGGGCGCCCCAGCGGGCGTCGGCGTCCGGTGCCGAATCGTCCAGCGGCGTGGGGTACTCGGCCCCGGCGTTGTTGACCAGCACGTCCAGCCGACCCCAGTGGCGCCGAACCTGATCGGCCACGGCACCGATGGCGGCACCGTCGTTGAGATCGCACACCGCGGTCTGCGTGTCCCCACCCAGGGTGTCTGCCAGAGCCCGCAAGGGCCCGGTGTCGCGGTCCAGCAGCAGCAGGCGGGCGCCTTGTGCCGCAAAGGCGCGGGCCAGGGCCGATCCGATGCCGCCGGCCGCGCCGGTGACCAGCACCGTGCGCCCTTCCAGACCGAAGCGCGCACTCATACCGCAGTCAGGAAAGAAACGCCCACGGCGCCGATGAAGCCATCGGCCCGCTGCGGCGTGCCCGGCGGCAGCACCTGCCCGTAGTCCTTGGCGAGTACCCGCGCGACACGGTGGCGGTGGTAGGCCTTCAGCAGTTCGCCCACCGTGACCACCTGCGGGTAGCCGTCGCCGTAGAGCTCCCGGTGCAGGCGGGGCAGCGTGTACCAGGGCGCCACCGGGCGCTCGTGGTGGGCGTTGTGAAAGCCGAAGTTCATCCACACCAGGTTCAGCCAGCGCGCGTCGAGGCTCACCACATCGCTGTAGGTGTTGGCCTGTTCGTAGGCGCGGTCGCGCACCTTGTCGGCCGGGATCGGCGTCTCGTCCAGGATCGGGTAGGCGTCGTAGGTGTGCTGGAAGCAGTCGGCAAAGCGCAGCAGGTGCACGAACAGCAGGTAGGCCAGCAGGTACAGCAGCAGGGCCTTCAATGACCACCACGCCAGCAGACCCCAGGCCGACAGGCGCACCAGCGCCACGCCCAGCACGCGGCCACGCGCCGCCTTCTTGCGCTCGCCCATGAAGGGCAGGGCGACCACGAAGCCGCGCATCACGAACTCCACCGCCGGGATGTACAGCCACTCCAGCGCCAGCACGGTCCGGCACAGCCACGGGTGCGAGCGCAGGAAGCCCTGCAGGTCGAAGGTGATGACGTCCGCGCGCTCCACGTGGTGGCGCATGTGCTTGCGGCGCAGGTCCGCGAAGCTGGCGTAGCAGCTGCCGTTGATCCAGCTCATCAGCACGCCCCAGCGCTCGTTGGCCTGCGGCGTGCGGAAGATGGCCTGGTGCGCGAACTCGTGGATGAAGTAGGCCGACCAGGTGAGCGTGAGTGCCACCAGCAGCACACCCACCGCGTTCCATGCCCAGTGGTCCTGGCCCAGCAGGGCGATGCCCGCCGGCCAGCCCAGCACGGTGAACGCCAGGGCGGCGCTGTTGGGCCACACGCCGTCGGCATGACGAAACAGGTCTTTCATGGCGAAAGCTCCGGAAACAAGGGGTGGGCCCGCAAACGGCCGTGCGGTGCGGGCCCGGGGGGCGGTCGCCTTACTTGGCCAGGGCCTTGACGAAGGAATCGTCGAACGTCGCTTCGGTGGCGGGCACCTTGCTGATCTGTCCCTTGGCTTTCAGCAGACCGGCGATGATCTCGCCGCTGGCGTAGTAGGAGGTGGTCTCCTTGGCCGGCACGAAGGCCTTGGGCATTTCGGCCAGGGGAATGTTGTAGACGCCGGACAACTGCTCCTTGACCTCGGCCGCGCTCACACCCATGAACTTGCCGATGATCTTGGCCGCCTCGTCGGGCTTCGACTTCATGTAGGCCATGCCGTCCAAGTAGGCCTTCATCATGCCGGTGATCTGTGCCGGCTTGGCCTTGATCGCCTTGTCGTCAAACACCAGCACGTCGGCGATCAGGCCCGGGGCGTCCTTGGACGAGAACACCACCTTGAACTTCTTGCCGCCTCCCTGACCCAGGATCTGCGACAGGCTGGGCTCGTACGTCACGCCGATCGGCAGCTGGCCCGAGGCCATGGCCGCAGGCACGGCTTCGGGCGTCATGCTCACCGGGCTGATGTCCTTTTCGGTCATCCCCACCGTCTTGAGGGCATAGGACAGCAGGAAGTCGCTGGGCGACAGCGGGTTGTAGCCGATCTTCTTGCCGCGGAAATCGGCCACCTTCGAGATGGACGCATCCGCCACGATGGCGTCGCCCCCGTTCGAGTAGTCGATGGGCATGACCACCTTCATCGACTTGCCCGCCGCCACCTGACCCACGACCTGGTCGTAGGTCAGCATGCCGCCGTCGACCGCCCCGGAGGAAATGGCCGGCGGAATCAGGGCCGGGTCGTTGAAGACCTGCAGCGACACCTTGAGGTTGTACTTCTTGTAGAGGTCCAACGCGTCGGCCACGTAGAACGGACCGTAGCCGATCCACACCACGGTGGCGATTTTCATGGAAGGTTGGGCCGCCGCGGCACCCGCAGCGAGCGAGAAGGCCACGCCCAGCATGGGCTTGAGCCATTTGCGCAGCAACCCGGAGGAAGAACCCGTGGACAGGGAGAACAGGCCGGAAGTTTTCATGGTGACGCTCCAGTGACAAAAAATGGGCGCAGGAAGAACCGATCAACGTCGTTCTCCCGGGCTTTTGTCCCTCCGTGGAGCCTCATGCGAGGCCGGCCCACTCTCGGACCAGACACCGCCTGGAGGCGGCCGGAACCCTAGTGAACCTACGAAAAAGCATCTGCTCACGCAAACCGCTCTTCTTGCTGGCAAGGTGTTAAGCACGAACCGTGCCAGCCACAGGCGGTGCCTGCGGAACCCGTGGGACATGCGTGTGGCCGCGGCCGCACCACGTCCGCACATCGCGTGGCCTGCCCGTGGTGCGTGCTGGGCCGTATGCACCCGATGCGTGCGTTTTGGGCGCCCGGTGTGCCGACGATGCCACGCGCGGCAGTAGGGTTGGACCGCAAGTGGGCTGCAGGTCTTTCCGGGCCAGTGCATCATGGTCGGCATGAGCCGAAGCCCCGCCAACGCCCTCACCGTCTATTTCGACGGCAGCTGCCCGCTTTGCCGGCGCGAGATCGCGCTCTATCAAGGCCTGCAGAGCCGGTGGACCATCCACTGGGTGGACGTGAGCGCTCCTGCGGCCTGCGGCGAGGGGCTGACGTGCGAGCAGGCCATGCGGCGCTTTCATGTGCGCGACGCGGCAGGCCAACTGTACAGCGGAGCGCAGGCGTTTTCGCGCCTGTGGCGGTGTTTTCCGGGGTGGCGGGTGCTGGGCTGGGCCACGGCCGTTGCGCCACTGTCCTGGGTCGCCGAGGGGCTCTACCGGGTGTTCCTGCCCCTGAGACCCCACCTGCAGGTGCTGGCCAGGCGTTGGACCAGGCGGCCCATGGCCTGATCGGTCCACTTGCAGTTGGGGGGGCTACCAGAACACCGGGTCGTCCAGCGCTTCGACACAACGGGACGGACCTTTGAGCGGGGGCGGCGGGTGCCCCGTCAACGACTGCCACAGCCAGCCCTCGGGGTGGTTCAGCCGGTGGGGCGCCGGCGCATCGGATACGCTGACCGGCACAAACCCCACCTTGGCGTAGAAGTTGGGGTCGCCGTAGGTCATGACGATGTCCACGCCAGCCATCCGGAGCGAATCCAGGCCATGGGCCAGCAATTTCTGTCCGACTCCGGTGCCTTGCCGGGCGGGGGCCACCGCCACCGGAGACAGAATGAACACGGTCCGATCGTCCAGCGCATAACGCAAGCGCGAGAAGACGATTCCGCCCACGATTTGGCCGCCTTCCTCGGCGGTGAAAACAAAGGTGTCCTGGGGTGCTGTGCCACAGAGCAACCGGCGCACCAGATGCCCGATCAGCGCGCCCTCTCGCGTCCCTTCCGATGCGGTGAAGGTGGTCTCGAAGAGCCGGATGATCTCGTCTTCTCGCCCGTTGGGCCCCGTCGAAAATTCCATCGGGTCATCTCCTGTCCAGGGGAGGATAACGCCTGTCGAAGGATGAGGGCAATGCGGTACGTCCTGCGCCGTTCAGGGATCCCGGAAATGAAAACGCCCAACCGGGAACAGTTGGGCGCTGAATACTGGTGGCCTGGGGCGGAATCGAACCACCGACACGCGGATTTTCAATCCGCTGCTCTACCAACTGAGCTACCGGGCCAAGGAGTCGAATTATAGCAGAGGATCGGGCCTCAGTTGCCGTTGCGCTTGCTGCGCGATAGGTCGACCCCGAGCTGCTTGAGCTTGCGGTAGAGGTGGGTGCGTTCGAGGCCCGTCTTTTCGGCCACGCGCGTCATGGAGCCGCCTTCCTGGGCCAGGTGGAATTCGAAGTAGGCCTTCTCGAAGGCATCGCGCGCCTCGCGCAGGGGAACGTCGAGGTCGAAGGGCTGGGTGGGGGCGGGGCCGGGTTCGGGGGCGGCTTCGGTCGGCGCCAGCCCAGTCTCGTCCAGTGCGATGGCCGTTGCTGCAAGTGGCGCGCGCACGCCGGCGATGGCGGGACGGGGTGGGGCCTTGTTGAGCCCTTTTTCCACCGCCTGCAGCAGTTTCTGCAGCGTGATGGGTTTTTCCAGGAACGCCATGGCACCGATGCGGGTGGCCTCCACGGCCGTGTCGATGGTGCCGTGGCCGCTCATCATGACCACGGGCATGGTCAGCAGGCCGGTGGAGGACCACTCCTTGAGCAGGCTCACGCCATCGGTGTCGGGCATCCAGATGTCGAGCAGGACCAGATCGGGCCGGTAGCTGGCGCGCAGGGCCCTGGCCTGGGCGGCGTTCTCGGCCAGCTCGACGGCGTGGCCCTCGTCGTTCAGGATCTCGAACAGCAGGTCTCGGATACCGAGCTCGTCGTCAACCACCAGTATGTTCGCCATAGGAAAAAGAGATAGGTTCCCGGAGACCGCGGTCAGGGTTGTTGCAAATCCGCAACCTTGAATGATAGCGACACTTGGGCGCCGGCGATCTGCTCGTTTTCCATGCGGTGCGAGATCTCGATGCGTCCGTCGTGTTCGTCCATGATCTTCTTGACCACCGCCAGCCCCAGCCCGGTGCCCTTGGGCTTGGTGGTGACGTAGGGCTCGAACGCGCGCTTGAGGATGTGCTCGGCGAACCCCGGGCCGCTGTCGAGCACGTGCAGGCGCAGCCAGCGACCGCTGTCGGAGCGGCGCGTCTGAACCCGCACGGGCGCTCCGCCGGGCAGCGTGGCGTCCTGTGCGTTCTGCACCAGGTTGTGCACCACCTGGCGCACCTGCTGGGCATCGGCCAGCACGGGCGGGCACCCGGGGTCTAGGTCCAACTGCACCGGCTTGTCGGAGAGCTCGTACAGGCCGGTGATGTCGGTGACCAGGGCGTTGAGATCGACCGGCACCAGCTGTGCCGCCGGCAGGCGGGCGTAGTCGCGGAATTCGTTGACCAGGCGTTTCATGGCGTCGACCTGATCGACGATGGTCTTGACCGACTTGGCCAGCAGGGCGGCATCGGTGCCCTGAAGCTTGCCTTCGAGCTTCATGGCCAGGCGTTCGGCCGAGAGCTGGATCGGGGTCAGGGGGTTCTTGATCTCGTGGGCCAGGCGCCGGGCCACCTCGCCCCAGGCCTGCGCGCGCTGGGCCGAGATGATCTCGGAGACGTCGTCGAACACCAGCAGCCGTTCCCCGTTGGGCAGCAGCGCGCCGCGTGCAATGAGGGTGAGCGTGCCGGAGGCGCCGTCCTTGCCCTCGGTGGCGCTCAGGGTGTCGGGGCGCAGTTCGAAGGACTGCTGCCAGTGCCCGCCTTCGTGAAGGGGGGCCGAGAGAAAGCGCTCGAACTGCTGGCCCACAAAGGCCGCGAACACCGCCAGGCCCGGGACGGATTCGAAGCGCTGGCCGAGATGCACCGACAGCGGCGTGCGCAGGATGCGCGAGGCGCCCGGGTTGACGCTGAGGACGCGCTGCTCGGCATCGAGCACCAGAACGCCGGCGGTGAGGTTGTCGAGGATGGTCTGCAGGTTGGCGCGCGCGGCATCGACCTGGTGCATGCTTTTCTGGACCGCCTGCCGCGCATCGGAGAGTTCGCGCGTCATGTGCGCAAAGGTGCGCGTCAGGCCGGCGAGTTCGTCCCGGGCCGGAAGCGAGGTTTTGGGGGTCAGGTCGCCGCGGGCCACATCGCGCATGCCCTCGGCCAGCACCAGCAGGGGGCGCACGAGCTGGTTGCCGAGCAGGACGGCCAGCAGCACGGCGCCAAACACCGACAGGAACAGCGCCAGCGTGAGCGTGCCGATGTACATGCGCCGCAGGCCCTCGCGGCCCAGGGCGCGCTCCTGGTATTCCAGGTGGGCGATCTGCACCGCCAGGGCGTCGGCCACCAGCAGCGGTGGCAGCGGGGCGGTGACCTGCAGATAGCGGAATTCGGCGCCGAGGCCGAAGCTGGTCGGGGACACCAGGGCCGTGACCCGGATCCGGGGGGCCACCATGGGCGGCAGGGCGGCGATGGTGTCGACAGAGACGGTGGGTTCAAGCTCTTCGATGCCCTCGATGCTGGAGATCACGCGCTGGCTGCGCACCTGGCGCAGCAGGGCGGCGCTGGGGCGTTGCGGGTTGAGGTCAAAGCGCGATTCCCCGGCCGTGGCCAGGGCCTGTCCGGCGGCGTTCCAGAGCACCACGTCGCTGGCCTGCAGCTGCTCGAGCAGACGCTCGACGGCCAGACCGGCCGAAAGGTCGCTGCTGCCCGAGAGGCCGTTGGCTGCCGCGCGCGTCTTGGCGGCCAGGTCCGAGGCCAGCGTGTCGAGCGTGGTGCGCCCGAGGTTGAGGCCCGCACTCAGCGCGGTCTCGACCCGCACGTCGAACCAGGTCTCGATGGAGCGCGAAACGAACTGGAAGGAGACGGTGTAGATCAGCAGGCCCGGCAGGAAGCCCACCAGCCCGAAGATGGCGGCGAGCTTGAGCAGCAGCTGGCTGCCGAACTTCCTGCGTTTGAGGCGCAGGGCGAGCCGCGCCGCCAGCCACAGGATCACCAGCAGCAGCACCACGGCCACCGCCACGTTCACGGCCACCAGGCGGGTGAAGTTCTCTTCGTAGAAGGCGCGGTTGTTGGTGGCCAGCGTGAGCAGGAACAGCAGCACCAGCGTCAGGCCGGCCATGAAGACCATGGCCAGCCCGATGGCCCAGCGCGCGGGCGACTTGCTGCTGCGGTGTTGCGGGGACCCGTCGGGGGGCATGGGGGGGATCAAGCCTCACCCTCCGGTGGCGGGTTTCGGCGCCGCATCGACCGGGGCGGGGGCCGGGCTGGCGGGTGCCGGCAGCGGCAGCGTCCGCTGCAGCGAAATGCTCCAGTCGCCCTGGTTGGCCACGCCGATCTGAAAGGGGCGCGGCAACAGGGAGTGGTCGAGCTGGAACCGGAAATCGATGCGGGACGCATCGGTGTCGAGCACCTCGGCGTCCGCGATCTTCCAGCGCAGCACACGCCCGACACTGCCCAGGGCTTCGGACAGGGTGTCCAGGTTCTGGTGCAGGGCCTGTTGCAGGCTGGCGCTGTCGGGCTCTCCGGCAATGGTGCTCAGGCGCCAGCGCCGGGTCAGGGGCTGGTAGGCCAGGCGCACCGTCCGGGCGGCCGACGCGAGCTTCTTGTCGGTCCAGTACCAGCGCTGCCGGACCACGTCGGCGCGCCAGACGAAGTGCAGGGGAATGCCTTTGTGGAGCGCGTCCTCGAGGTTGGGGGAGAGCCGCAGGTTCAGGCGCGCCGAGAGGTGCAGGCCGTCGGCATCCTGCGTCACGCTGATCTGGGCCTGATCGTCGCTGGCACCGACCGTATCGGCGTGTGCCGTCCAGGCCGCCAGCACGATGGCGCAGACCAGGAGCCGGGTCGACCGGCCGGATCGCTCGGGCCGGGTCCGCCGGGCGTGCTCAGCTGGCGGCGGACTTTTCCAGCAGGGCATAGAAGAAGCCATCGTGTCCACCCGGCAGATTGTCGTCCATGGCCGTGCCTTCGGGCGTTTCGCCGGGCAACAAATGGCCGGGAGAGGGCAGAAGGCGGGCCTGAGTGTGGTGCTGGAGGAACGCTTCGATCTGCAACTGGCCTTCGGCCCGGAACACCGAACAGGTGGCATAGAGGAGGCGGCCCCCGACGCGCAGCAGGGGCCACAGCGCATCGAGCAGGCGGCGCTGCTGGGCGACGAGCTGTCCGATGTCTTCGGGGCGGCGCAGCCAGCGCACGTCCGGGTGGCGCCGCACGATGCCCGATGCGGTGCAGGGCGCGTCGAGCAGGATGGCGTCGAAAGGCTGGCCGTCCCACCAGTTTGCCGGTTCGCCGGCGTCGGCTGCGCGCACCTGCGCCTGCAGGCCCAGACGGGCCAGGTTCTCGGTGATGCGTTCGCAGCGGGCGGGGTCCTTGTCGAGCGCCAAAACCTCGGCGTCGCTGCGCTCCAGCAGGTGCGCGGTCTTGCCGCCGGGGGCGGCGCAGGCGTCGAGCACGCGGGCACCGGGGGGCAGATCGGCGCCGCCGAGCAGGAGCGGGGCGGCCATCTGGGCGGCCTGGTCCTGCACCGAGCACCAGCCCAGGGCCCAGCCCGGCAGCCGCTCGACCGCCACCGCCCGGTCCAGCACGACCCCGTCTTCCCCGGCCGGGCGGGCCCCGATGCCCTGCGCCTGCAGCGCCTGCATGAAGGCCGGCCGGTCGGTGCGGCGCCGGTTGACGCGCAGCGTCATGGGGGCCGGCTGGTTGTTGGCCGAGAGGATCGCCTGCCAGTGGAGGGGGTGGTCGCGCCGGGTCTGCCGTATCCACCAGAACGGGTGGTTCCAGCGCGCCACGGCATCGTCGGCGATGCGGGCCTGCAGCGCCTCGTGCTCGCGCAGGAACCGCCGCAGGCAGGCGTTGACGAAGCCGCTGGCCGGCTTCGGGGCGCGCAGCCACGCCAGGGCCTGTACGGCCTGGTCGACCACGGTGTGGGCTGCGTAGCGGGGCTGTCTGGCGTCGTCCGGCAGGTCCAGCAGCAGGGTCAGGGCCACGCCGAGCAGGGCATCGACCGGCGCGGCGGGCGCCCGATCGGCCAGCAGCGCCGACAGTGCGCTGGCCTGGCCCCAGTGGCGCAGGGCGTGGTAGGTCAGGGCCTGCACGCCCGGGCGTTGCGGACCAGGGACGGTGGGCAGGGCGTCGTTCAATGACCGGCCCTGCTGCACGGCGTGCAGCATGCGGGCGGTCCAGCCCAGTTGTTCGGCAAGCGATGGCGTCATTCAGCTGCCCGAGGGCGCAGGCCCGGGTTCGGTGTCGGCCAAGGCGGTGGCCTCTGCCGTGGTGTGGTGGGAAGGCGCATCGAACAGGGGGGCCATGCGGCGGCCGTAGATGCGCCGGATGCGCTGCTCCAGCGGCGGGTGGGAGTCCAGCCAGTGGGCCAGTCGCCCGCCTTCGCCCGCCACCAGCAGCAGGTGCTGGACCATGGGGTGGTGCAGCCGCACCGCGTGGGTACCAGCGTGCGCCTGGGCCAGCACCTTGCGCAGCACGCGACCAAGGCCCTCGCGGTTGCGGGTCCACTGGACCGCACGGGCATCGGCCAGGTACTCCCGCTGACGCGACACAGCGGCCTGCAGGGCATGGCCGGCCAGCCAGCCCAGCCAACCGAGCACCATGATGGCCAGCCCCAGCAGGGCGCCGGCGTGCCGGCGGCGGTGGCGGTCCGGGGCCCACAGCGACTGGCCCAGGCGGTGGATCATCTCCAGCCCGAACACCATGCCGACCAGCCGCATGTTGAGCCGTGTGTCCCCTTCCCGGATGTGGCTCAGCTCGTGGGCAACCAGACCCTGCAGTTCCTCGCGCGTCAGGGCCTCCAGTGCGCCGCCGGTGACGGCGATCACGGCATCGCTTTCGTCCCAGCCGGTGGCGAAGGCGTTGATGCCGGATTCGCGCGGCAGCACCATGACGCGGGGGGCGGGCATGCCGGCCGCCAGGGCCATCTCGTGCACCGTGTTCATGAGGCGCTGTTCTCGCGGGTGCCCCGACGGACGCACCTCGCGGGCGCCCAGGCTGCGGGCCAGCCGGGCCCCGCCGTCGCGCAGTTGCAGGGTTTCAAGCCACCAGCCTCCCAGGACGAACAGCAGCGTGACCCCGGTGTTGACGGCAAAGAAATGCGGCGGGTAGCCGGTGGAGATGCCCCCGGCCAGCCAGCGCCAGCCCAGGGCCAGCACCGTGTTGATGGCCAGCACCAGCAGCAGCACGACCACGGCGAACCAGAACAGCAGGCGCCGGGTCTGGCCCCGTGCGTCCTGCTGGAACTGGAAGAAACGCATGGGCCCCGGTCCCGGCCGCCGGTGCTCAGAGCTGCACGCGAACGGACTGCCGCTCGGCGTCGTTCTCGGTGGAAGCCAGCATGTCCAGCGGCACGAACCCGAGCAGCCGCGCCACGATCACGGTGGGAAAGTGCAGGGCCGCGTTGTTGTATTCGAGCACCTGGTCGTTGTAGCCCTGGCGGGCAAAGCCGACGCGGTTCTCGGTGTGGGTCAGTTCCTCGCTCAGTTCGCGCAGGGTCTGGTCGGCCTTGAGTTCGGGGTAGTCCTCCACCACCGCGAACAGGCGCCCCAGGGCACCCCCCAGCAGCTGCTCGGCCCCGGCGAGCGCCCCCAGGGCGGGGCCACTCAGCGGGCTGGCCGCTGCCGACTGTTCGGCCTTCTGGGCCTGGTTGCGTGCGGAGATCACCGCTTCGAGCGTCTGCGACTCGTGCTGCAGGTACTTGCGCGCCACTTCCACCAGATTGGGGATCAGGTCGTAGCGGCGTTTGAGCTGCACGTCGATCTGGCCGAAGGCGTTGGCCACCAGGTTGCGCAGGCGCATGAGCCGGTTGTAGGCGCCCACCGCCCAGAACACGAGCACGGCCACGAGGGCCAGAACCACCCAGGTTGCGGTCAGCATGTGTATTCCTTTCACATTCGGGGGGCTATAGTAGCAACACTATGTCCACCAGCCCCTTTTTCCTCGACATGCTGCGCGCCGCCGAGCGCCAGAACCGCTCCATGCTGTGCGTGGGGCTCGACCCCGAGCCGGCCAGGTTCCCCCTGCACTGGCGCAACAACCCCGGCAAGATATACGACTTCTGTGCCGCCATCGTCGATGCCACGGCCGATCTGGCCATGGCCTTCAAGCCCCAGATCGCCTACTTTGCCGCGCACCGGGCCGAGGACCAGCTCGAGCAGCTCATGGCGCACATGCGCGTGGCCGCGCCCCAGGTGCCCATCATCCTGGACGCCAAGCGCGGCGACATCGGCAGCACCGCCGAGCAGTACGCCCGCGAGGCCTTCGAGCGCTACGGGGCCGACGCGGTGACCCTCTCGCCCTTCATGGGGTTCGACTCCGTGCAGCCCTACCTCCAGTACCCCGGCAAAGGGGCGTTCCTGCTGTGCCGCACCAGCAACCCCGGCGGTGACGATCTCCAGAACCAGCGGCTGGCGGGGGTCGAGGGGCAGCCCCTGCTGTACGAGCACGTGGCGCGTCTGGCGCAGGGGCCGTGGAACCTGAACGGCCAGCTGGGTCTGGTGGTGGGTGCCACCTACCCGGCCGAGATCGCCCGGGTGCGCGAATTGGCCCCGACCGTGCCCCTGCTGATACCGGGCGTGGGGGCGCAGGGCGGCGACGCCCGGGCCACGGTGCAGGCGGGCTGGCGCGGCCAGGGGGAGGAGACCACCGGTCCGATCGTGGTCAATTCCTCGCGCGCCATCCTGTACGCCAGCGCGGGTGAGGATTTTGCCGATGCCGCCCGGGCAGAGGCCGTCCGCACGCGCGAACTGCTTCAGGCCTCGCGCTGATTCAGAACTCGAACACCTGGCCGGCCTCCAGCCAGACCAGTTCGTAGCGCTGGGTCAGGCCCAGTGCCTCGACCTCCGACCGGATCAGCGCCGTCTCTGCGGGTTTGGTGTGGGTGATCCCGATCGGGTAGCGCCGCTCGGCGGGGTAGTTCAGCCGGGAAAGCTCGTCGGCCAGCACGCTGGGACAGAGGTGCCGGCTGAGCTGCGCCAGGCCGCACTCGCGTTCGCTGAACGCGGTCTCGATGACCAGCATCGCAAGGTCCATGCGGTTGATGCGCTCCCAGAAGGCCGGGTTGCGCTCGGTGTCGCCGGTAAAGACCCAGTGGCCCTTGGGCGTGTCCACCGCGTAGCCGACGGCGGGCACGGTGTGGTAGGCCGGCAACACCTCGATGTGGTGACCGGCAATGTCCAGGGTGTCCCCCACCGCGATGGGGAAGAAGCGCACGAAGGGGTTGTCCGGGCTGGGGATGACGGAAAAGTCGGGCCAGATGTCGTCGTTGAAGATGTGCGTCTTGAGCGCGGCGATGGTCTCGGGCAGGGCGCGCACCTCGATGGGCGACCGGCGGCTGCCGGCGACCGCATCGATCATCAGGGGCAGCGAGGCGATGTGGTCGAGGTGGGAGTGCGTCAGCAGGACGTGGTCGATGCGGGCCATGTCGTCGAGCGACAGGTCGCCCACGCCCGTGCCGGCGTCGATCAGGACCCGGTCGGCGACGAGAAAGGAGGTGGTGCGCGCGTGCTGGGCGATCGCGCCCGAGCATCCCAGAATCCGGACTTTCACTGATGGGGCCATGTTGGACGGGCTCGTGAAGGGGCAGTTGATCCAGTGCGCGGGGTGGCAAGACTCATTTTGTATCAAATTGGGTGCTGGCATCCCACAGCGGATCGACCGGCTGGCCCTTGAACCGGGCAATCCGCTCTTGATACAGATGATAGAGGACTTTGTGTGGCACGGAGCGGATCAGGGCCAAAATGAGGGTTTCTGCGGAGTCCCAGTCCTGCGCGCGGTAGACCTGCAGGAAGGCGTTCCAGCGCCCGAGTTCGTCGCGCAGGTCGTCGGTGAGCTGGTCGGCGGTGCCCAGCACGGTGTGTATGGTCACCGCCTCGTCCTTGCCCTTGACCTTGACCTTGTCGAGCTCCTGCCAGATGAAGTCCTCGCCGGCCTGCACCCGGGTGCTGTCGCTCACTACGATCTCGACCCCGTAGTGCTTGGACAGGCCCTCGAGCCGCGAGCCCAGGTTGACCGCGTCGCCGATGACGGTGTAGCTGCGGCGCAGGTCCGATCCCATGTCGCCCACGCACATGGTGCCGGTGTTGAGGCCCACCCCCATGCCGATCGGCGGCAGGCCCTGCGTGCGGTGTTCGACGTTGACTTCCTGCACGGCGGCGGTCATCTCGAGCGCCGCCTGCACCGCCAGCCGCGCGTGGTTGGGGGTGTCGACCGGTGCGCCCCAGAAGGCCATCACGCAGTCGCCCATGTACTTGTCGATGGTGCCGCGCCGCTGCCGGATGATGTGGGTCAGGCGGCTGAAGACGTGGTTGAGCAGCTGCTGCAGGCGCTGCGGCAGCATGGTTTCGGACAGGGCGGTGAAGCCGCGCATGTCGCTGAACATGACGGTGAGCTCGCGGTCCTGCGCCTGCATGCTGTAGCGGTCGGGGTCCTTGACCATCTCGTCGACCAGCTCAGGGGGCACGTAGGTGCCGAACAGGTTGGCCAGCTCGCGCTTGGAGCGGCTCTCGACGAAATAGCCGTAGCTCATGTGCAGCGCAAAGGCCAGCGCCACCATCAGCACCGAGGCCGCCAGCGGCAGCACCAGCCCCAGGTTGAGGTAGAGCCAGAAATTCAGGCCCACCAGCGCGCCGCCGAGCAGGGCGCTGGCGACCACCGACCACAGGGCGCTCAGCCAGGGCAGGCCCAGGGCCAGCAGCAGGCCGGCCAGCACGATCGTGACGATGTCGTAGCCGGTGGCGTAGTCGGGGCGCACCAGCAGGTTGCCGTCGAGCAGCCCGGACAGGACGTTGGCGTGGGTTTCCACCCCGGGGTAGGTCTCGCCCACGGGGGTCACCCGCAGGTCCAGCAGGCCCGGGGCGGTGGTGCCGAGCAGCACCACGGTGTCTTTCAGGCTGCCGGGAGGCAGGCGGCCCTTGAGCACGTCGGAGGCCGAGATATAACGGAACGAGCCGCCCTGTACCCCCCCGGGGCCGCGGAAGGGCACCAGCAGGCCCACCTGGTCGTCCACCGGAATGGCCATGCCGCGCTCGCCCTGCACCAGCACCACGCTCTCGAGGTGGGTGTAGGCGCTGTCGGCCTCGCTGCCGGCGGGGTAGCCGGGGCGCACGTCGGGCATGCCGGCGAGGAGGCGGAAGATCGCCAGCGCCAGGGATTCGTAGTACCGGCCGTCGTGGCGCACCAGCAGGGGCAGCGAACGCACGACGCCGTCGACGTCGACGACCGGGTTGAAGAAACCCGCCAACGGGGCGGCCTCGGCCAGTTTCCCGATGTTGCTGCCGTAGCCGTCCCACTCGGTCACGCGAAAGGAGCGGCCCTCCAGGCTGGCGTCGTCAAAGACCGGTGCGGGCAGCACCCCGGACTTGCGGCCTTCGCGGTCGCTGGTGAAGTAGTAGCCCAGCACCACCGGGTGCTTGCGCAGCACATCGGCAAAGCGCTGGTCGTAGTCGAGGCGGCGTTCCAGCTCGGGCAACCGGTCGGCGAAGCCGGGCTGGTGCTTCAGCTCGTTGTCGGCCAGGGCGCGCAACTGCCCGAGGCCGGAGCTTTCATCGGGTTCGGCGAACACCACGTCCATGCCGAGGACGGCCGCGCCCTGCTCTTCGAACAGGCGGTCCACGAGTTCGGCCATGTGGTGGCGCGACCAGGGCCAGCGCCCGACCTCGGCCAGGCTCTGCTCGTCGATGTCCAGGACGACGATGCGCTCGTCCAGCGTGCCGGGCATGAAGGTCCGCAGCCGGGCGTCGTAGACGATGGCGTCGAGTCGGTCGAGCAGCCCGATGCGCAGATGCCCGCTGGTGTGCAGCAGTGCCAGCACCATGGGCAGCATGGTGACCAGCATGCGCGGCCAGTGACGGAACCAGCGGCGCAGCTTGTTCATGTGGGGGCTCCGTTCAAGGTTGGAGGAAACGCATCTGCGTGTCCGCGAGTTCGATCAGGTCCTGGTCGGACAGAACCACCGGTTCGCCGGCCACCGGCTGGCCGTTGACGGTCGGGGGGGTGTGGCCTTCGACCACGCTCAGGGTGTGCTCGCCGCCCCGGCGTGTGATCGCCGCCACCGACACCCCGGGCTTGCCCAGGGTGGTCACCACCTTGACGAGCGCCATCTCGCGGCCCGCAGCGGGGCCGTTGATGACCTGGATGCGTGCCGTTGCCGCTGCGGTGGGCTGGGGCGCGGTGGCGGCGGGGGTGGGGGCCGGTGCAGGGAGGGCGGCCGGGGCCGGGTCCAGCGAGACGCGGATCCGGTATCTGCCGATCTCGAGGGTGTCCTGGTCCTGCAGTGGAGACAGGCGCACGGCCTTGCCGTTGAGGTAGGTGCCGTTGGTGCTGTTGAGGTCCTCGACCTCGACCTTGCCCTGGTGGACCAGGAACACGGCGTGTTCACCGCTGACCGCCAGGTTGTCGATCACGATGTCGTTGTAGGGGCGCCGGCCAAGGGTGGTGCGCGCCTTGGTCAGTTCGATGTCCTTGATCGCCACCCCGTCCATGGAGACGGTCAGTTTCGGCATGGGTTGCTCCCGGTGGGACTGTGCTGCAGCGCCGATCTTAATCGGCAAAGGCGCCGGCCTGCGCGCCCACGCCGCTGTCGCTGGAAATGCAGCGCATCAGCACCACCGAAACGTTGTCGCGGCCCCCGGCGGCGTTGGCAGCATCGATCAGCGCGTGCCCCACGTCCTCCAGACGAATGCTTCCCCCCAGGTGCCGGGCGATCTGTTCGTCGCGCAGCATGTCGCTGAGCCCGTCGGAGCACAGCAGGTAGAGATCGCCGGGCTCGAGCGTGTGTTCGGTCAGGTCCATATGCACCACCGGTGTCATCCCCAGGGCGCGGGTGAGCAGGTTGCGGTAGGGCGCCTCGTGCGCGCGTTCCGGGTTCACCAGGCCCGCGTCGATCTGCTCCTGCAGCAGCGAGTGGTCGCGGGTCAGGGTCTCGAGCCGGCCCTGGCGCAGGCGGTAGGCGCGCGAGTCGCCAACGTGCCCGATGAGCACCCGCTCCGGCATGAACACGGCGAGCACGACGGTGGTGCCCATGCCGCGGTAGCGGGGTTCGGTGCGCGCCGCCTCTCGGATGGCCGCGTTCGCCAGTTCGACACTGCCTTCGACGGCCTGTCGCAGGCCGTCCGGAGCGGGGTGCTGCAGCAGCGGCAGCAGGTGGGTGCCGATGATTTCCGTGGCCATGGCGCTGGCAACCTCGCCGGCGTTGTAGCCGCCCATGCCGTCGGCCAGGACGGCCAGGCCCGCGAAGGGGTCGACCAGCAGCGCGTCCTCGTTGTTGCTGCGCACCTTGCCCGTGTCGCTGAGACTGAAGAATTCACAAGCCATGCTTCAACCGCCGTGCCGGGCACGGCGGTGTGTGTTCTGGGGCGCGTGCGGCCTCCGGTGTTCTCTCCCTTGCCGGTTTATAGCGCATTGCCCACCAGGGAGTGTGTACAAAAACGACCAGGCCGGACGCCCCCGGTGGGGGTGTCCGGCCTGGATGCGGACCCTGCGTCCGGTGGGGTCAGAGCAGGCTCTTGAGCAGCTTGCCCATCTCGGACGGGTTGCGCGTGACCTTGAAGCCGCACTCTTCCATGATGGCCAGCTTGGCGTCGGCCGTGTCGGCACCACCACTGATGAGCGCACCGGCGTGGCCCATGCGCTTGCCCGGGGGGGCGGTGACGCCGGCAATGAAGCCGACGATGGGCTTCTTCATGTTGGCCTTGCACCACAGCGCGGCTTCGGCCTCGTCGGGGCCGCCGATCTCGCCGATCATGATCACGGCGTCGGTGTCGGGGTCGTCGTTGAAGGCCTTCATCACGTCGATGTGCTTGAGGCCGTTGATCGGGTCACCGCCGATGCCCACCGCGCTGGACTGGCCCAGGCCGATTTCGGTCAGTTGTGCCACGGCTTCGTAGGTCAGCGTGCCGGAGCGCGACACCACGCCGATGCGGCCCTTTCTGTGGATGTGGCCGGGCATGATGCCGATCTTGATCTCGTCGGGCGTGATCAGGCCGGGACAGTTGGGGCCCAGCAGCAGGGTCTTCTTGCCGCCGGCGGCCTCCTTGGCCTTCATGCGGTTGCGCACTTCGAGCATGTCGCGCACCGGGATGCCTTCGGTGATGCAGATCGCCAGATCCAGATCGGCTTCCACGGCCTCCCAGATGGCTGCGGCAGCGCCGGCGGGCGGCACGTAGATCACCGAGACGGTGGCGCCGGTTTCCGACGCGGCTTCCTTGACGGAGCTGTAGATCGGGATGTTGAAGATCGACTCGCCGGCTTTCTTGGGGTTCACGCCGGCCACGAAGCAGTTCTTGCCGTTGGCGTATTCCTGGCACTTTTCGGTGTGGAACTGGCCGGTCTTGCCGGTGATGCCCTGGGTGATGACCTTGGTGTCTTTGTTGATGTAGATCGACATGTTGCTTCTCCTGGGCTCAGGCGTTGACGGCAGCGACCACCTTCTGGGCGGCTTCGGCCATGGTGTCGGCGGAGATGATGGGCAGGCCCGATTCGGCCAGCATCTTCTTGCCCAGCTCCTCGTTGGTGCCCTTCATGCGCACCACCAGCGGCACGGACAGGTTCACGGCGCGGCAGGCGGTGATGACGCCGGTGGCAATGGTGTCGCACTTCATGATGCCGCCGAAGATGTTGACCAGGATCGCCTTGACCTTGTCGTTCTTGAGCATGATCTTGAAGGCCTCGGTCACCTTCTCGGGGGTGGCACCGCCGCCCACGTCCAGGAAGTTGGCCGGCTCGGCGCCGAACAGCTTGATGGTGTCCATGGTGGCCATGGCCAGGCCGGCGCCGTTGACCAGGCAGCCGATGTTGCCGTCGAGGCTGATGTAGGCCAGGTCGAACTTGGAGGCCTCGATTTCCGCCGGGTCTTCCTCGTCCAGGTCGCGCAGGGCCACGATCTCGGGGTGGCGGAACAGGGCGTTGGCGTCGAAGTTGAACTTGGCGTCCAGGGCGATGATGGTGCCCTTGCTGTCGCGGTTGAGCGGGTTGATCTCGACCAGCGAGGCGTCGGTGTCCATGTAGCACTGGTAGAGCTTCTGGCACACGTCGACGAACTGGACCATCGAGTCGGCGGGCATGCCGATGCCGCGACCGAGCTCTTCGCCCTGGGCCGGGGTCATGCCGGTGAGGGGGTCGACAAACACCTTGACGATCTTCTCGGGCGTGGCGTGGGCCACTTCCTCGATGTCCATGCCGCCTTCGCTGGAAGCGATGAAGGCCACCTTCTGGGTGGCGCGGTCGGTTACCACGGACAGGTAGTATTCCTTCTGTATGTCGGCCCCGTCCTCGATGTAGAGGCGGCGCACCTTCTGGCCTTCGGGGCCGGTCTGGTGGGTCTTGAGCTGCATGCCCAGGATCTCGCCGGCCAGGCGCTTGACGTCATCGACGGACTTGGCCACCTTGACGCCGCCGCCCTTGCCGCGGCCACCGGCGTGGATCTGGGCCTTGACCACCCACACCGGGCCGCCCAGTTTCTGGGCCGCTTCGACCGCTTCCTGCACCGTGAAGGCGGGGATGCCCCGGGGAACCGGCACACCGAACTGACGCAAGATTTCCTTGCCTTGGTACTCGTGAATCTTCATGCAAAATCTCTGAAGGAGTCGTTCAACAACAAGTCCGCCCTGCGGGCAGGGTGCCTGGATGGTGCGCAAGCACCGGCACGGTGCGAGGGGGCAAGGGACACACGAAGTCCGAAATGTATCATGTTGCGTTGCACAAAACTTGTGCCAACCTGACAAGACGTGTTGAGTGTGCTGTATGCGCATGCAGCGCATATACCCCATGGAGAATCCCGGATGCACCAGGTTTTCATTGATGGCGAAGCCGGCACCACCGGCCTGCAGATTCGCGAGCGTCTGGCCGCCATGCCGCAGATCGGTTTGCTCAGCATTGCGCCGGAGCGCCGCAAGGACCCGGCGGCCAAGCGCGAGTTGATGGCCCAGGCCGATCTGGTGATCCTGTGCCTGCACGACGACGCCGCGCGCGAGTCCGTGGCCATGATCGACGGCCTCAAGGCCGAGGGCAAAAAGGCGCCGCGCATCATCGACGCATCGACCGCGCACCGCGTGGCGCCGGGCTGGGTCTACGGTTTTCCGGAGCTGTGCCGCGGGCAGGCCGAGGCGGTGCGCACGGCCGAGCGCGTGGCCAACCCGGGGTGCTACGCCACCGGGGCCATCGCGCTGATCCGCCCGCTGGTGGACGCGGGCCTGCTGCCGCCCGACCACCCGCTGTGCCTGCCCAGCGTGAGCGGGTATTCCGGGGGCGGGCGCCCCATGATCGAGGCCTACGAGGCGGGCACGGCCGCGCCCTTCGAGCTGTACGCGCTGGGCCTGGGCCACAAGCACCTGCCCGAGATCATGGCCTGCACCGGCCTGACGCGCCGCCCGATCTTCGTGCCCTCGGTGGGCAACTTTGCGCAGGGCATGCTGGTGCAACTGCCGCTGCACCTCGACACGCTGCCCGGGCAGGTTCGGGCCGCCGACCTGTACGACGCGCTGGCCGCACACTACGCCGGCAGTGCGTGGGTCACGGTGGAGCCGGCCACCGAAGACGGCAAACTCGACGCGGTGGCGCTGGCAGGCACCAACCGCCTGGAGTTGCGCGTCTATGGCAACGAGACCCACCGCCACGCGGTGCTGGTGGCGCGGCTCGACAACCTGGGCAAGGGCGCCAGCGGCGCGGCGGTGCAGAACCTGCAGCTGATGCTGGGGCTCTGAGCCCCACAGCGGCCGTTGCCGCTCAGTGGTCGAACACCCACTCGCCGTCGAGGCGGGCGGCGCCCGAGGCCGCCAGTTCTTCCAGCAGGCCCCGGAGCCAGTCGGCAAACGGCTGCGTGCCGGCATGTCGGGCGTGCAGGTCCACCAGGTAGCGGGTATGGCCGGCCCAGGACAGGAGCTCGGCCCAGGTCACGCGCTGCCATTCCAGCAGACGGAACTTGAGCAGCACCTTCAGGCCGTAGCGCGTGTGCATGGCCGGGTCGTTGCGGAACTGCGCCAGGCGGCTGCGGGCCCGGGCCAGGGCATCCGTGACCCGCGCCGCCTCGCCGCCGAAGACGCGGCCATGCCCCGGGATCACCACCCGCACGGGCAGAGATTCGATCAGATCCAGGGTGTCGCCCACCGCGTCGAAGGCGTCCTCGCCTTCCAGTTCGGGGAAGACCACGCCAAAGCCGTTTTCCCAGAGCGCATCGCCCGAGATCAGCACGCCGTGATCGGGCTGGAACAGCAGCACGGCGTGGGGGTCGTGCCCGGGGGCGGCCAGGATCTGCCAGGGCAGGCCCGACAGCGTGGTGGTCTCGCCCGGCCGCAGCAGGCCGGTGTGGCCGAACCGGGGGCAGTTCTGCCCGGTCGGGGTGTAGGACAGCGCCACCGGGTCCCAGTGCGCCACGGCATCGGCGTGGCCCGGGGGAATCCAGGTCTGCAGGCCGGGGTAGGCCGCCTGCAGGGCCGCGTTGCCGCCGCAGTGGTCGCTGTGCAGGTGGGTGTTGAGCAGGCGGTCCAGCGGTTGCCCGTTCAGGGCCGCCGACACCAGGGCGAGGGTCTGCTCGGCGTGGGTGCAGTAGCCGGAGTCGACCAGGGCGTGGCCCTCGGGCCCCGAGCACAGGATGTTGTTGGCCGAGAGCCAGCCGCGCTCGAACACCTGCAGTCCGGGGGGCAGCAGGGGGTGGCGGGAGGCCGGATTGGGTGGGGTCGTCTGGGTCACGCAGACAGGCCTTGCTCAATGCGGTTGCGGCCGTTGGCCTTGGCGCGGTAGAGCGCCGCGTCGGCGCGTTCGATCAGGGCGTCGAGCGGTTCGCCTCGGGCCTGAGTGACCACGCCGATGCTGACCGTGCAGGCGGGCAGCGCCGGGTCGGCGGTGCGGCTGTCGAGGATGCGCTGGGCCACCGCGAGGGCTTGCTGCGGGCCGGTGCCGGGCAGCAGCACGACGAATTCCTCGCCGCCGAAGCGACCGAGGTGGTCGGGGCGGCGCAGGAGCGCCTGTACCCGCACCGTGAAGTCGCGCAGCACACGGTCGCCGACCAGGTGGCCGTGTTCGTCGTTGACGCGCTTGAAGTGGTCCAGGTCCAGCATCAGCGCCGACAGGGGGGCACCACTTCGGCGCCCGCGTTCGATCTCGACCTCGCCTTGCTCGAACAGGGCGCGGCGCGAGAGGGCGCCGGTAAGCATGTCGTGGGTGACGAGGTGCTGCAACTCGTCGGTCATGCGCTTGGTGGCCTGCAGCAACAGGCCGATGGTCAGCAGCAGCATGCCGAAGCTGAAGCTGCTGATGTAGGCGGACTGGATCAGCGTCGGCTCGAACAGGTCGGTGCTGGTGGGGATGGCCCAGGCCGTGGCCAGCCGCACCAGCATGACGAGTACCAGCGCCACCAGCACCGCCAGCACGAAGCGGCCCGCAAAGCTGCGGCGGTCGTGGCGCCAGACGACCCAGGCGTGGCCGCTTTCAATGAGGGCGATCAAGCCGCTGACAAACATCAGCCGGCTGTTGTAGTCGGGTTGCCAGACGCCCAGCCACATCAGGGGCAGGCTGCTGAGCAGGAGGACCAGAATGAGCCCCCAGGAAGGGATGGGGCGGCCGTAGAAGCGCGCACTGCCGGAAAGCAGCAGCAGCGCCCCGCCAAACAGCATCAGGTTGGGCAGGACCACGGTGGCCCAGTCGGGCAGCAGGCCGCGTGCCCCGAACAGCAAAGTCGACAGGAAGAAGAGCACCGGGCCGGCGGCCCATTCGCCCAGGCCCTGGAAGGAGGCCGGGTAGCTGCGGCGCACGTGCAGCAGCACCAGGGCCATGAGCGCACCCATGACGCCCGTCAGGGAAATGATGGTCCGCAGGTCCAGGGCGAACATGTTTCAGGCGGGCAGGCACATCATGTCGCCAGTATAGAAGCCACGGGAGGCGATGCCGTGGCGGGGGGTTACTTCTGGCGCAGTTCCCGCCGCAGGATCTTGCCGACGTTGCTCTTGGGCAGCTCGTCGCGGAACTCGATGTACTTGGGGCGCTTGTAGCCGGTCAGGTTGTCGTGGCAGTAGCGCGCCACGGCCTCTTCGGTCAGGGTGGGGTCGCTGCGCACCACGTAGACCTTGATGGCTTCGCCCGCGTGTTCGTCGGGCACGCCCACGGTGGCGCATTCCAGCACCCCCGGGCACAGCGAGATGACGTTGTCGAGTTCGGTCGGGAACACGTTGAAGCCCGAGACGATGATCATGTCCTTCTTGCGGTCGACGATGCGGATGTAGCCCCCGTCGTCCATGATGCCGATGTCGCCCGTGCGCATGTAGCCGTCGTCGGTGAAGGCCTTAGCGGTTTCCTCGGGCTGGTTGTAGTAGCCGCGCATCACGTTGGGGCCCTTGATGCAGATCTCGCCGGAAGCGCCCACGGGCTGGTTGCGTCCGTCGTCGTCCTTGATGGCGATCGAGATGCCCGGCAGCGGCAGCCCGATGGTGCCGTTGAACTCGGTGTTGGTGACCGGGTTGTTGGTGCCGATGGCGCAGGTCTCGCTCATGCCCCAGCCCTCGATCATGGGGCATCTGGTGACGGCCTTCCATTGTTTCGCGGTGCCTTCGGAGGCGGCCATGCCGCCGGCCTGCGACAGCACCAGGGTGGAGAAGTCGAGCTGGCGGAAGCGGGCGTTCTGCAGCAGGCCGTTGAAGAGGGTGTTGACGGCCGGCAGCAGGTGGAAGGGGCGCTGCTTGAGCACCTCGACGAACTTGGGGATGTCGCGCGGGTTGGGGATGAGCGTCATGTGCGCGCCCTGGCGCATGGCCAGAAGGCTCAGGGTGAGCGCGAAGATGTGGTACAGCGGCAGGGCCATGACGTGGTTGGCCTTGTGCACGTCGCCGATCTTCTGCAGCGCCGGGGCGAACCAGGCCTCGGCCTGCAGGGTGGCCGCGATCACGTTGCCGTGGGTCAGGATGGCGCCCTTGGACAGGCCCGTGGTGCCGCCGGTGTACTGCAGGAAGGCGATCGATTCGTGGTCGACGGGCGCGGGCTTGAGGGGGCGGCCCTGGCCGGCCTCCAGGGCCTTGCGGAACGGCAGCACCGTGCGGTCGCCGGCGGGCCCCGACAGCGGCAGCTTGTAGGCCGGCACCATCTTGGCGAGGTGGCGCACGGCGAAGGTGATCCAGCGGCCGTACCAGAAACCCAGCAGGTCGCCCATGCTGGCGACCACCACGTGCCGGACCCGGGTGTGGTCGATCACCTCCTCCAGGGTGTGGGCGAAGTTCTCCAGGATGACGATGGCCTCGGCGCCGGAGTCCTTGAGCTGGTGTTCGAGTTCGCGGGCGGTGTAGAGCGGGTTGACGTTGACGCAGGTGTAGCCCGCGCGCAGCACACCGGCCATGCTCACCAGGAACTGCGGGATGTTGGGCAGCATGATGGCCACGCGCGCACCGGCCGGCAGGCCCTGCGCCTGCAGCCAGGCACCGAGCGCCGTGCTGAGCTGGTCGAGCTGGCCGTAGCTCATCCATTCGTCCATGCAGACGGTCACGGGCTGCCGGGCGTTCTTCCGAAAGGTGGCTTCCAGCAGCTCGTTGAGCGAGCGGTACTGGTGCGGATCGATGTCGTGCGGGACGCCGGGCGGGTAGTTCTTGAACCAGATGTTGTCCATGGGTGTGCCGTCTCGGGCCATAGGGCCTGCAAATAACCTCGACATTGTGTCGTGAGCCCGGGCGGGATGGCGACAGGGCTATTCCCTAGGAAGTGTCACCGAAAGCTCACCCGCGGAGGGGGGCGACCGGCTCTCGGGGCCGGTTCGGGCCGACCGCAGGCTTGATGAATCGGGACAAATCCCTATAGTCGGGCCATGCCGGAAGATCGTCAACGTCCCGTGGCCTCAGCCAGGGTCCCCATCCGCACGCTGGACGAGGGCCATCGCGCGGCCATCATCGCGCACCTGACGGCGCTCGGCGAACGGGACCGCTACCTGCGCTTCGGCTACCCGGCCAATGACGAGCAGATCCGGCGCTACGCCGAGGGGCTCGATTTCGGGCGCGACGAGGTGTTCGGAATCTTCAACCGCAAGCTGGCCTTGATCGCCATGGCGCACCTGGCCTACGCCACCCAGCCGGCGCACGCCGACAGCGCCGAGTTCGGTGTCAGCGTCAGCCACCATGCGCGCGGTCGGGGCTACGGCATGCAGCTGTTCGAGCGCGCGGTCATGCACGCGCGCAACGAAGGGGTCAACCAGCTCTTCATCCACGCCCTGAGCGAGAACATGGCAATGCTCAACATCGCCCGCAAGGGCGGGGCGACCATCGTGCGCGAGGGCGCCGAGAGCCAGGCCCACCTCCTGCTGCCCGCGGCCGACTTCGAGTCCCAGATGACCGAACTGGTGGACGAGCAGGTCGCGCGCACCGACTACCACGTCAAGGCGCAGGCGCGTTTTCTCTGGCGCTTCGCCTCCGGGCTGCTGAACCGGGCCCGGCGCTGGTGGCGGTAGCGGTCCGGGCGGTGGCGTGTCGAGACCCGTCGTCCACCGGGGTTTTGCCGGGTGGTGCGGGGTGTTGTATCCTCTTTCCCGTATCAACTACCTCGACACTTCAGTGGCCGACCCCTATCCCAGTCCTTCGCCGCACCGTCCGGTGCGGCACGAAGACAAGCGCGGATTCCTGCAAAAGCTCGCCGAATTCATCCACCCGGGACCGGACTCCCGGGACGAGCTCATCGGCACCCTGGCGGAGGCCGAAAACAACGAGATCATCGACGCCGAGTCGCGCGTCATGCTCGAAGGGGTGATCCGCATCGCGGACATGACGGCCGGCGATGTCATGGTGGCGGCCCCGCGCATGGACCTGCTCGACATCCATGCCCCCTACGACGAACTCCTGCACATCGTCATCGAGACCGCGCACTCGCGCTTTCCGGTGTACGAGGGCGACCGCGAGAACATCATCGGCATCCTGCTGGCCAAGGACCTGCTCAAGCTCCAGCGGGCGCCCGAACTCAACATCCGGGCCCTGCTGCGCCCGGCGGTGTTCGTGCCCGAGAGCAAGGGCCTCAACGACCTGCTGCGGGAGTTCCGGGGCAACCGCAACCACCTGGCCATCGTGATCGACGAATTCGGGCGCCTGTCCGGTTTGATCACGATCGAGGACGTGCTGGAGGAAATCGTCGGCGAGATCGAGGACGAGTTCGACGAGGACGAGGACGCCGGCGACATCTTCGCCCTGGCCGACGGCACCTGGCGCGTCGGCGGGGACACCGCCATCGAGCGCGTCAACGAGGCGTTCACCACGGCCTTGCCGACCGACGACTTCGACACCATCGGCGGCCTGGTGTCGCACGCCCTGGGCCATGTGCCCAAACGCGGTGAAAGCCATGAAATGGGTGGGCTGTGCTTCACGGTGCAGCACGCCAAGGGCGGGGCGGTGAAGTGGTTCAAGGTCGCCCGCGCGCCTGGGGCGCCCGAAGTGGCGTGACCACCGCCGGCGGTCTGATTCCACCGGCGCGGGATGGCGGGCCCTCGGAGGGCAAGCCATGAGCCTGCCTTGGGCATTGGCGCTCACGCTGGCCGGTGCGGCCCAGGCGGCGGCGCTGGCCTGGCCGTTCCCGGGCCTGCCTGCGGGTGAACCCGTGGCCTGGCTGCAGACCGTGTCGCTGGCGGTGCTGGCGTGGGGGGTGCGCCGGGCGCCTTCGGGGCGCGCGGCCTTCCTGCGCGGCTGGCTGTTCGCCGTGGCCTGGCTGGCCGGCACCTTCTGGTGGCTCTACATCTCCATGCACCTCTACGGAGGGATGCCCGCGCCCCTGGCGGCGCTGGCCGTGCTGGCGCTGGCTGCCCTCCTGGGTTTGTACTACGCGGCGGCCGGCGCACTGTACTGGTGCTGGCGGGGCGCCGTGGCCTGGGTGCAGGCGCTGGCCTTTGCCGCCTTGTGGACGCTGGCCGAGCTGGCCCGGGGCACCTGGTTCACCGGTTTTCCCTGGGGCGCCGGCGGCTATGCCCTGGTCGATGCCTACGGCTGGCTGGCGCCCTATGTCGGGGTCTACGGCATGGGCGCGCTCAGTGCCGCCCTGGCTGCCTGGGCGGGCGCGGTGCGGGTGCTGCGGCCCAGCCTGGTGCTGGCAGCGGCGCTGGCGCTGCCCCTGGCATGGAGCCCGGCCGGGCGCTGGCTGCAGCAGACCCTGCCCGGGTATACGGTGGACAGCGGCACGCTGCCGGTTACGCTGCTGCAGGGCAACATCGCCCAGGACGAAAAATTCCTGGGTGCCAGCGGGGTGCCGCTGGCCCTGCGCTGGTACGACGCGCAGATCCGCGCGGCCCTGGCGCCAGCAGGCGGCCCGGCGTCCCTCGTGGTGGCCCCCGAGACCGCGATCCCGCTGCTGCCGCAGGACATGGACCCGGCCTACTGGAGCGGCCTGCTCGCGGCGGTGCGCGGCAGCGCCTCGGCGGTCCTGATCGGGCTGCCGCTGGGCAACCGGTCCGAGGGCTACACGAATTCCGTGGCGGGCTGGTCGGCCCCGGGGCCTGGCATGTACCGCTACGACAAGCACCATCTGGTGCCTTTCGGCGAGTTCATCCCGCCGTTCTTCCGCTGGTTCACCGACCTGATGGACATTCCGCTGGGTGACTTCCAGCGCGGTGCCTTGGGGCAGGCGCCTCTGACTTGGGCCGGGCAGCGCATCGCCCCCAACATCTGCTACGAGGACCTGTTCGGCGAAGAACTGGCGGCGTCGTTCCGCGACCCGGCCACCGCGCCCACCGTGCTGGTGAACGTGAGCAACATCGCCTGGTTCGGGGACACGGTGGCCATCGACCAGCACCGCCACATCTCGCGCCTGCGCGCCTTGGAACTGGAGCGGCCCATGCTGCGGGCCACCAACACCGGCGCCACCGCCGTGATCGACCACCGGGGCCGCGTCACGCACGAGCTGCCCCGGCTCACGCGCGACGTCTTGCGCGCGGAGGTGCAGGGCCGGGACGGGCGCACGCCCTATGCCCTGTGGGCCGGGTGGGGGGGGCTGTGGCCGCTGGCCGCTCTGTGTCTGATTGTCCTGGCCGGGCTCTGGCGCTGGCGCCGGGACCGGCAGGCGTGCCGCTGGTTCGGGGCGCGCCCGTAAAATCAGCGGTTTGCCGCCAATGGCGGCGGTCATGGGCCCGGGCCCCGGGCGCGTTCACATGCTCACATTTCAACAGATCATCCTCAAGCTCCAGGCCTACTGGGACGCCCAGGGCTGCGCGTTGCTGCAGCCCTACGACATGGAGGTGGGTGCCGGCACCAGCCACACCGCCACCTTCCTGCGCGCCATCGGCCCCGAGCCCTGGAAGGCCGCCTACGTGCAGCCCAGCCGCCGCCCCAAGGACGGCCGCTACGGCGAGAACCCCAACCGCCTGCAGCACTACTACCAGTACCAGGTGGTCTTGAAGCCCGCGCCCAGCAACATCCTGGAGCTGTACCTGGGTTCGCTGGAAGCACTGGGCTTCGACCTGAAGAAGAACGACATCCGCTTCGTCGAGGACGACTGGGAGAACCCGACCCTGGGCGCCTGGGGCCTGGGCTGGGAGGTGTGGTTGAACGGCATGGAGGTGACGCAGTTCACCTACTTCCAGCAGGTCGGCGGCATCGACTGCCGGCCCATCACCGGCGAGATCACCTACGGACTGGAGCGCCTGGCCATGTATTTGCAGGGGGTGGACAACGTCTACAACCTGAAATGGACCGACACGCTGAGCTACGGCGACGTCTACCACCAGAACGAAGTGGAGCAGTCCACCTACAACTTCGAGCACTCCAACGTCGAATTCCTGTTGCAGGCCTTCGGGGCCCACGAAGGCAACGCCAGGCACCTGATGGCCCAGCAGCTTGCGCTGCCGGCCTACGAGCAGGTGCTCAAGTGCGCCCACACCTTCAACCTGCTGGATGCGCGCGGCGCGATTTCCGTGACCGAGCGCGCCGCCTACATCGGCCGCATCCGCAACCTGGCGCGAAGCGTGGCGCAGAGCTACTACGAGAGCCGCGAGCGCCTGGGCTTTCCGATGGCGCCGCGCGAGTGGGTGGCCCAGATCGAGAAGAAAGCCGCCTGAGGAGCCGACCCGAATGACCACGAAGAACCTCCTCGTCGAACTGTTCGTCGAAGAACTCCCGCCCAAGGCGCTCAAGAAGCTCGGCGAAGCCTTCGCCGGCACGCTGTTCGAACAGCTCAAGGCCCAGGGGCTGGCCGGGGCCGACTCGGCCGTCACGCCCTATGCGTCGCCGCGCCGGCTGGCTGCGCATGTGAAGCAGGTGCTGCTTCAGGCACCCGATGAAGAATTGGTGCAAAAGCTGGTGCCTCTTAGCGTGGGACTCAAAGATGGACAAGTCACAGACGCATTGCGAAAACGTTTGACAAAAGAGGGGCGCGCGCACTTGGCCGACATGTGGCCGAATGCCAAGGAAGGCCCTGATGAACTATTCGTCCAGAACGATGGCAAGGCGGATGCCATTTTCTTGCGTGGACTCGTCAAGGGCGTTGGCTTGCAGGTCGGCCTGCAGAATGCGCTTGACGAGGCCATCCGCCGGCTGCCGATCCCGAAGGTGATGACCTACCAGCTCGAGACCGACTGCGAGCTGCCCGGCTGGAGCAGCGTGCATTTCGTGCGCCCGGCGCACGGCCTGGTGGCGCTGCACGGCGACACCGTGGTGCCGGTCAAGGCGCTGGGCCTGACCGCCGGCAACGCCACGCAGGGCCACCGCTTCGAGGCGGTGAAGTCGCCCGTGGTGATTCCCGGTGCCGACGCCTATGCGCGCGTGTTGCGCGACGATGGCGCGGTGATCGCCAGCTTCGATGAGCGCCGCGCCGAGATTGCGCGCCAGCTGGCCGAGCGCGCGGCCGAGGTCGGCGGCGGCTGTCGCCCGATCGAGGACGACGCGCTGCTCGACGAGGTGACCGCGCTGGTGGAACGCCCCAACGTGCTGGTGTGCCAGTTCGAGCCCGAGTTCCTGGAGGTGCCGCAGGAGTGCCTGATCCTCACGATGAAGGCCAACCAGAAGTATTTTCCGCTGCTGGACGCGCAAGGCAGGCTGACGCACCGCTTCCTGGTGGTGAGCAACATCACGCCGCACGACCCGAGCGCGGTGATCCAGGGCAACGAGCGCGTGGTGCGCCCGCGCCTGGCCGACGCCAAGTTCTTCTACGACCAGGACCGCAAGCGCCCGCTGGAGTCGCGTGTGCTGGGGCTGGCCAAGGTGGTCTACCACAACCAGCTCGGCTCGCAGGGCGAGCGCGTGGAGCGCGTGAGCGCGATTGCGCGCGGCATCGCACAGCAGCTGGGCGGCGAGGTCCTGGCGCGCCAAGCCGACCAGGCCGCCCTGCTGGCCAAGGCCGACCTGCTCACCGACATGGTGGGTGAGTTCCCCGAACTGCAGGGCATCATGGGCGGCTACTACGCCCGCCACGACGGCCTGGGCGACGCCATCGCCGAGGCCATCGAGGACCACTACAAGCCGCGCTTCGCCGGCGACGACCTGCCGCGCAATGCCGTGGGCGTGTGCGTGGCGCTGGCCGACAAGGTGGAAACGCTGGTCGGCATGTTCGGCGTCGGCAACCTGCCCAGCGGCGACAAGGACCCGTTCGCGTTGCGCCGCCACGCGCTGGGCGTGGTGCGCATGCTGATCGAGAAGGACCTTCCGCTGGAGCTGACGGCCTTGCTGGCGCTGGCCGTGCCGGTGTTCGGCGACAAGATCGCCGACCCGTCCGCCGCATTGAGCGACTTTGTCTACGACCGCCTGAGCGGCAGCCTGCGTGAGCAGGGCTACAGCGTGCAGGAGGTCGATGCCGTGCTCGCGCTGCGCCCGCAGCGCCTGGGCGAGGTGCCCAAGCGGCTGGCGGCGGTGCGCGCCTTTGCCGTGCTGTCCGAGGCCCCGGCGCTGGCCGCGGCCAACAAGCGCGTGGGCAACATCCTCAAGAAGGCCGAAGGCGGGGTGCTGGCGCGCGTCGACGTTGCGCTGCTGCGCGAAGCCGCCGAGGTGGCCTTGCACGCCGCGCTGGTGCAGGCCGCGCCCAAGGCGGACGCGGCATGGGCCGCCGGCGACTACACCGCCAGCCTGCAGGTGCTGGCCGAGTTGAAGGCGCCGGTCGACGCCTTTTTCGACGGGGTCATGGTCAATGCCGACGACCCGGCGCTGAAGGCCAACCGACTGGGCCTGCTGGCCACGCTGCACCAGGCCATGAACCGCGTGGCCGACCTGTCGCGGCTGGCGGCCTGAGGCCGGTCGCTTACGGGTGGCGCAGACATGAAGCTGATCGTTCTGGACCGCGACGGGACCCTCAACGAGGCCCCGGAAGACTACATCCGCTCCCCCGAGGACTGGGTGCCCCAGCCCGGTGCGCTGGAGGCGGTGGCGCGGCTCAATCAGGGGGGGTGGCGCGTGGTGGTGGCCTCGAACCAGTCCGGCCTGGGGCGCGGGCTGTTCGACATGGCCACACTCAATGCGATCCATGCGCGCATGCACAAGGAACTGGCCGCCGTGGGCGGGCGCGTCGAGGCGGTGTTCTTCTGCCCGCACGCACCCGAGGACGGCTGCGACTGCCGCAAGCCGGCACCGGGCCTGTTCCTGCAGGCCGCCCGTCGCATGGGCGTGCCGCCGGCCCAGATCGTGAGCGCCGGCAATACCGTGCGCCATGTTCAGGCGGCTGCGGCCGCCGGGTGCGAGCCGCACCTCGTACTCACGGGCCAGTCCCGTCGTTACCGCGACGGTGGCCTGCCGGAGGGTCTGCCGGCGGACACCCGCATGCACACCGACCTCGTGGCCTTTGCCGATTTCGTTCTGGCGCGTGACGCCGAGAAAGCCGCCTCATGAACGCCCTGCGCTCCCTGTTGCATTTCCTGTTCATGGGGGTGACCGTGGTGCCCTGGGCGCTGGCGGTGGTGCTGGTTTCCCCCTTCCTCAACAGCACCCGCATCTACTGGATGTGTGCGGGCTGGCTCAAGACGGTGGTGTGGGGCGGGCGCTGGATACTCGGCATCCGCAACCACGTGATCGGTTACGAGAACCTGCCCCTGGGGCAGAAGGCGCCGGCGGTGCTGCTGGTCAAGCACCAGTCCACCTGGGAGACTTTCTGCATGCCGGCACTGATGCCGCACCCGCTGGCCTATGTGTTCAAGAAGGAACTGCTCTATGTGCCCTTCTTCGGCTGGGCGATGGCGCGCATGGACATGATCCACATCGACCGCTCCCAGCGCTCCCGTGCCTTCGCCAAGGTGGTGCGGCAGGGCCAGCGTCTGCTCGACCAGGGCACCTGGGTCATCATGTTCCCGGAAGGCACCCGCATCGAGCGCGGGCAGCAAGGGGAGTACAAGTCGGGCGGCACCCGGCTGGCCATCCAGACCGGTGCCCCCGTGATCCCGATCGCCGTGACATCGGCCAAGTGCTGGCCGCGTAAGGCCTTCATCAAGCGGCCCGGGGTGGTCGAATTCTCGATCGGCAAACCGATCCCCAGCCAGGGGCGACGGCCCGATGAGCTGATGCGCGAGGTCGAGACCTGGATCGAGGCCGAGATGCGCCGGCTCGACCCCGAGGCCTATCCGACGGAAACCGCCCCGATCGTTGCGTCGTCCCACTGAATCCGGCGCCGATGGCACGTCGCGAGCCACCCCCTGTCGTGCAGCTCTCGCTCGAAGGGTTCGACGGGCCCGAGGCGGTCCAGGCCGAGCCCCCGATCTGGCGCCACCCGCGCGCCAACCGCGAGTGCGTGCTCGGCGATTGTGTGGTGGCTTTCGAATTCCAGCGCGGCCGGCGCCGCACGATAGGGTTGAGCGTTGGCCCGCAGGGCCTGAGCGTGCGTGCGCCGCGCTGGACGCCTCTGTCCGAGGTCGACGGCTTCGTGCGCAGCAAGGCCGACTGGGTGCTGCAGAAGCTGCGGCTGGTGCAGGAACGCCGGCGCCAGGCGCCGCAAGCGGTCGAGTGGCGCGAAGGCGCGGTCATCCCCTACCTGGGACGGGCGGTGGCGTTGCAGATCGATCCGTCGCACGCCTTCGTGGGGGCCGGTGCGGAGTTGCGGGGGGAGGCGCTCGTGGTGGGTCTGGCGCACGACGCGGGGGCCGAGCGTCTGCGCGACGTGGTGCAGGCCTGGCTCATGCGCGAGGCGCAGCGCATCTTCACCGAGCGGCTGAACCACTTTGCGCCGCGGCTGGGGGTCATGTACACGCGCCTGCGGCTGTCGAGCGCGGGGACGCGCTGGGGCAGCGCCAGCGCCGACGGCGGCATCCGCCTGAACTGGCGGCTCGTCCACCTCAGCCTGGACATGATCGACTACGTGGTGGTACACGAACTCAGCCACCTGCGCGAGATGAACCACGGTCCGGATTTCTGGGGGGTGGTCGGCAGCGTGATGCCGGACTATGCCGAGCGGCGCCAGGCGCTCAGGCGGGTGCAGCTGGCGACGCACTGAAGCACGGGATGCCGGCATTCCTTCCGGGCCGGCCCCGGCCCCTTCCTGTGCAGACAGGCTTAAAGTAAGATCGGGCAAGTTGACGTTGACGTAAACGTCAATCTGGGCGCGCATTCCGGGCGCCCCGGTCGTGCCGGGCTGTCCGGCACCCGACGACGCTCCACCCTCAACCCACGCACGACGGGATCGATCATGGCCACAGGCCTCACCTACACCATCAGCGATCTGGCCCGGGAATTCGACCTGACCACGCGCGCCATCCGGTTCTACGAAGACATGGGTCTGCTGCAGCCGCAGCGCGAAGGCCCGGGTGGGCGCAACCGCGTCTACACCGCCCGCGACCGCACGCGCCTGAAACTCACCCTGCGCGCCAAGCGCCTGGGCCTTTCGCTGACCGAGGCCAAGGACATCATCGACATGTACGACAGCCCGCGCGACACCGGGCCGCAGTTGCGCAAGTTCCTGGTGGTGCTGGCCGAGCACAAACGCCAGATCGAGGAGCAGCTGGCCGACCTGCAGGCCAACCTCGACGAAGTCAAGGCGCACGAGAAGGAGGCCCGCGCACTGCTGGCCCGGCTCGACAAGGCCGTCGCCGCCTGAGCCTGCCCGCGACAGGCGAGCCGTTTCCCGGTCGCGCTTTCGCGCATAATTGACGTTTACGTAAACGTAAAGCAGATCGATTTCCGCCATCGAACAGGTACCCAGGAGCCCCCATGTCCGCCACCGAGTCGAATCCCGCCGAGTCTGCCGCGTTGCGCGAGCGCGTGGCCGTGAGCCTGGCGCGCCAGGGCATGATGCAGCATCTGGGCGTGCGCCTGCTTTCGGTGGCTCCGGGCGAAGTGACGCTGGCGTTGCCGTATTCCGAGCGCGTGATCCAGCAGCAGGGCGGCTTCCATGGCGGCGCCATGGGCGCGCTGGCCGACATCGCAGGGGGGTATGCCGCGTTGACCGTGGCCCCCGAAGGCATGGAGGTCACGACCGTGGAGTACAAGATCAACTTCCTCGCGGCCTTCCAGGGCGGCGAGCTGCAGGCCACCGGGCGCGTGCTGCGCGGCGGCAGGCGCATCATCGTGACCACGGCCGAGGTCGTGCACGTGGCGACCGACGGCCAGCGCAGCCCTTGCGCCCTGATGCAGCAGACCCTGGTGCCGGTGCCCAAGACCTACTGACCCGATTCCCCTTCCGACCGATTCTTCCCAGGAGACCCCCATGACCCAGCTGCCCGGCCTCGATTTCATGCTCGGTGAGGACATCAACGCCCTGCGCGACGCGGTGCGCGACTTTGCCCAGGCCGAGATCGCCCCGCGCGCGGCCGAGATCGACCGCAGCGACCAGTTTCCCATGGACCTGTGGCGCAAGATGGGCGACCTCGGCGTGCTCGGCATCACCGTGCCCGAGGCCTATGGCGGCGCCGACATGGGCTACCTGGCACACATGATCGCGATGGAGGAGATCAGCCGCGCCTCGGCCAGCGTGGGCCTGAGCTACGGCGCGCACTCCAACCTGTGCGTCAACCAGATCAAGCGCAACGGCAGCGAGGCGCAGAAGCAGAAGTACCTGCCCAAGCTGATTTCCGGCGAGCACGTGGGCGCACTGGCCATGAGCGAGCCGGGCGCTGGCTCCGACGTGATCTCGATGAAGCTCAAGGCCGAGGACAAGGGCGGCTACTACCTGCTCAACGGCTCCAAGATGTGGATCACCAACGGCCCCGACGCCGACACCATGGTGGTCTACGCCAAGACCGAACCCGAACTGGGTGCGCGCGGCGTCACGGCCTTCATCGTCGAAAAGGGCATGAAGGGCTTCTCCACCGCCCAGAAGCTCGACAAGCTGGGCATGCGCGGCAGCCACACGGGCGAGATGGTGTTCGACAACGTCGAGGTGCCCGAGGCCAACATCCTGGGCGGCGTGAACAACGGCGCCAAGGTGCTGATGAGCGGCCTGGACTACGAGCGCGCGGTGCTGGCGGCCGGCCCCATCGGCATCATGCAGGCGGTGATGGACAACGTCGTGCCCTACATCCACGACCGCAAGCAGTTCGGCCAGAGCATCGGCGAGTTCCAGCTCATCCAGGGCAAGGTGGCCGACATGTACACCGTGCTACAGGCCGGGCGCGCGTTCTGCTACCAGATCGGCAAGAACCTTGACCAGCTCGGGGCCCAGCACGTGCGCCAGGTGCGCAAGGACTGCGCCTCGGTCATCCTGTGGTGCGCCGAGCAGGCCACGAAGATGGCCGGCGACGGCGTCCAGATCTTCGGCGGCAACGGCTACATCAACGAATACCCGCTGGGCCGCCTGTGGCGCGACGCCAAGCTCTACGAGATCGGTGCCGGGACCTCGGAAATCCGGCGCATGCTGATCGGGCGCGAACTGTTTGCAGAGACCATGTAAGGGACGCACAACTTCCAGGCGACCGATGGCCCTGGGCCGGGTAGTCGGAATAAGATCGGTCATGACGTCCACACTGCTCCACCTCATAGACGCGAACCGCCGCTGGGCTTCCCAGATGGAGCGGGACCGGCCCGGTTTTTTCAGCGAACTGGCCCAGCAGCAGAATCCGAAATACCTGTGGATCGGCTGCTCAGACAGCCGGGTTCCCGCCAACCAGATCACCGGCCTGGAGCCGGGTGAGGTGTTTGTGCACCGCAACGTCGCCAACGTCGTGGTGCATTCCGACCTCAACGCCCTGTCGGTGATTCAGTTCGCCGTCGATCACCTCAAGGTGGAGCATGTCCTGGTGGTCGGGCACTACGGGTGCGGCGGCGTGCTGGCGACCTTGCGCGGCACGCGTGTCGGGCTGGCCGACAACTGGTTGCGTCATGTGCACGACGTCAAGATTCGCCACCGCAAGCGCATCGACCACCTTGGCGCGGCGGAACAGGAAGACGTGCTCTGCGAGATGAACGTGATCGAACAGGTCGGGCACGTCGCTCTCACCAACGTGATCCAGGACGCCTGGGCCCGGGGGCAGAAAGTCAGCGTGCACGGCTGGTGCTATGGCCTCAAGGACGGGTTGGTGAAGGACCTGGGCGTCAGCATGAGCCAGCCCGGAGAGGTCATTGGGGTGTACCGCAATGCCCTCAGGCGCTACCCGCGTGTCGATCTCCGCCAGAACCCCTGAGGAGCTGAACTTGCTGCCCCGACGACTCGATTCCTCCGTGGCCTACGACATCGCCCGGGCGATGATCGACGGCTTCAACCGGCACTACCGCCTGTTCCGCACCGAATCGGCCCGTGCCAAGCACCGCTTCGAGACCGCCGATTGGCACGGGCAGCAGCGTGCGCAGCGCGAGCGCATCGAGTTCTACGACCTGCGCGTCAAGGAATGCGTCACGCGGCTGGAGCGCGAGTTCAAGGCCTCGCAGCAGCCCATGGACGTCTGGCAGCAGGTCAAGCTGCTCTACGTCGGCATGCTGGTCGACCACAAGCAGCCCGAGCTGGCCGAGACCTTCTTCAACTCGGTCAGCACCAAGATGCTGCACCGCAGCTACTTCCAGAACGACTTCATCTTCGTGCGCCCGGCCATCAGTACCGAGTACATCGAACCCGAAGACCCCGACGCACACACCACCTACCGCTGCTACTACCCCACGGCCGCCAACTTCCTCGACGAGATCCGCCGCATGGTGCGCGACTTCGGCCTGCGCGTGCCGTTCGAGGATTTCGACCGCGACACGCAGAGTGTCTGGTCGCGTTTCCAGCCCCTGTACGACCACACCAAGCTGCGCGCCAATTTCCAGATCCAGGTGCTCGACAGCCTGTTCTACCGCAACAAGGGCGCCTACGCCGTGGGCAAGCTCATCAACGGGTTCCAGGAAGTGCCGTTCGCGCTACCCATCCTGCACAACGCCGATGGGCAACTGGTGATCGACGCGCTGCTGCACGGCGAGGACGACCTGCTGATGCTGTTCAGCTTCGCGCGCGCCTATTTCATGGTCGACATGGAGGTGCCCAGCGCCTACGTGCAGTTCCTGCGCGGGATGATGCCGCGCAAGCCGCGCGCCGAGTTCTACAACGCGCTCGGTCTGGCCAAGCAGGGCAAGACGCTGTTCTACCGCGACTTCCTCTACCACCTGCGCCACAGCACCGACCAGTTCCGTATCGCGCCAGGCATCAAGGGCATGGTGATGCTGGTGTTCGACCTGCCGAGCTTTCCCTTCGTGTTCAAGGTCATCAAGGACTACTACCCGCCGCAGAAGGACACCACGCGCGAGCAGATCCGCGGCAAGTACCTGCTGGTCAAGCAGCACGACCGCGTGGGTCGCATGGCCGACACGCTGGAGTTCTCGGGCGTGGGCTTTCCGCGCGAGCGCTTCAGCGACGAACTGATCGAGGAGATCCAGAAGTTCGCGCCCAGCCAGATCGAGATCGGCGACACCAACGGCGACGGCAACATCGAGGTCGTGCTCAGGCATGTCTACATCGAGCGCCGCATGATCCCGCTCAACATCTACCTGCAGGAGGCCTTCGACGCATTGCAGCAGGACGCCGCGGACGCCACCGCCACCGGGCAGCTCGAGCATGCCGTGATCGAGTACGGTAACGCCATCAAGGACCTGGTGGCGGCCAACATATTCCCCGGCGACATGCTGTGGAAGAACTTCGGCATCACGCGCCACGGCAAGGTGGTGTTCTACGACTACGACGAGATCGAGTACATCACCGACTGCAACTTCCGCCGCGTGCCGCCGCCGCGCAACGAGGACGACGAGATGTCCGGCGAGATCTGGTATTCGGTGGGGCCGCACGACGTGTTCCCCGAGACCTTCGGCCCCTTCCTGCTGGGCAACCCGCTGGTGCGCAAGGTGTTCATGGCGCACCATGCCGACCTGCTGGACGTGGCCTTCTGGCAGGGCCACAAGGAGCGCATCCTGGCCGGCCACGTGCACGACGTGTTCCCCTACGAGCGGGAGCGGCGTTTCAGGGCCCAGCGCCACCGCGAGCTGTTGGGTGGATGACGGCGGCCCTTTTTCACCATCTGTTTTATTGACACCAGGAGATCGAAATGAGTCAGGCACAGGACCCCGTTGTCGTCGTGGGCGCCGCCCGCACCCCCATGGGCAGCTTCCAGGGTGATTTTTCCGCACTCGCTGCGCACGACCTCGGTGGTGCCGCCATCCGGGCCGCCGTCGAGCGCGCCGGCATCGCCCCCGACACCGTGGACGAGGTGCTGTTCGGCAACTGCCTGATGGCCGGCCAGGGCCAGGCCCCCGCGCGCCAGGCCGCGATCAAGGGCGGCCTGCCGCTGTCGGCCGGCGCCGTGACGCTGTCCAAGATGTGCGGCTCGGGCATGAAGGCCACCATGTTCGCGCACGACATGCTGCTGGCCGGCAGCGCGCAGGTGATGGTGGCCGGTGGCATGGAGAGCATGACCAACGCCCCCTACCTGCTGCTCAAGGGGCGCGGCGGCTACCGCATGGGCCACGAGCGCGTGTACGACCACATGATGCTCGACGGCCTGGAAGACGCCTACGAGCCCGGCCGCTCCATGGGCACCTTCGGCGAGGACTGCGCCGCCAAGTACCGGTTCACGCGCGAGGCCCAGGACGCCTTCGCCATTGCCTCCGTCACGCGCGCCAAGGCCGCGACCGACAGTGGGGCCTTCGCCGCCGAGATCACCCCCGTCACGGTCAAGGACCGCAGCGGCGAGCGCGTGGTTTCCATCGACGAAGGCCCGGGCAAGGTCAGGCTCGACAAGGTCACGTCGCTCAAGCCCGCGTTCAAGAAGGACGGCACCATCACCGCCGCGTCCAGCTCCAGCATCAACGACGGCGCCGCCGCGCTGGTGCTGATGCGCCAGTCCACCGCCGATCGGCTGGGCGCGAAGCCGCTGGCCCGCATCGTGGGCCACGCCACGCACGCGCAGGAACCCAACTGGTTCACCACTGCCCCCGTGTTTGCCATGCGCAAGCTGTTCGAGAAGACCGGCTGGCGCGCGGCCGACGTCGACCTGTTCGAGATCAACGAAGCCTTTGCGGTGGTGCCCATGGCCGCCATGCACGACCTCGGCCTGCCGCACGAGAAGGTCAACATCCACGGCGGTGCCTGTGCGCTCGGCCACCCCATCGGCGCCAGCGGCGCGCGCATTCTGGTGACGCTGCTGTACGCGCTGCGCCGCACCGGCGGCCAGCGCGGCATGGCCTCGCTGTGCATCGGGGGTGGCGAGGCCACCGCGCTGGCGGTCGAACTGCTGTAAGCGGGGCCACCATGCTGCTGACCCAGGACCAGGAAATGATCCGCGACGCGGTGCGTGCGTTCGCGCAGGAACAGCTGTGGCCGCACGCCGCGCGGTGGGACAAGGAACACCACTTCCCGAAGGACGCGCACCGCGGGCTGGCCGCGCTCGGGGCCTACGGCATCTGCGTGCCCGAGGCCTACGGTGGCGCCGGGCTCGACTACCTGACGCTGGCGCTGGTGCTGGAGGAGATCGCCGCCGGCGACGGCGGCACCAGCACGGCCATCTCCGTGACCAACTGCCCGGTCAACGCCATCCTCATGGCTTACGGCAGTGAGGCGCAAAAGGCGCAGTGGCTGGCGCCGCTGGCGTGCGGCGAGATGCTGGGCGCCTTCTGCCTGACCGAGCCGCACGTGGGTTCGGACGCCTCGGCGCTGCGCACCACCGCCGTGCGCGAGGGCGACGGCTACGTCATCAACGGCGTCAAGCAGTTCATCACCAGCGGGAAGAACGGCGACGTGGCGATCGTCATTGCGGTGACCGACAAGGCGGCCGGCAAGAAGGGCATGAGCGCCTTTCTGGTGCCCACCGCCGCGCCGGGGTATGTGGTGGCGCGCCTGGAGGACAAGCTGGGCCAGCACAGCAGCGACACGGCGCAGATCGTGTTCGAGAACTGCCGCATCCCGGTCGAGAACCGCATCGGGGAGGAAGGCGAGGGCTACCGCATCGCCCTGAGCGCGCTGGAAGGCGGACGCATCGGCATCGCGGCACAGAGCGTGGGCATGGCGCGCAGTGCGCTGGACGTGGCGATCGACTACGCCAAGCAGCGCGAGGCCTTCGGGACCGCCATCTTCAACCACCAGGCGGTGGGCTTCCGGCTGGCCGAATGCGCCACGCGGCTGGAGGCGGCGCGCCAGCTCATGTGGCACGCCGCCAGCCTGCGCGACGCGGGCCGGCCCTGCCTGAAGGAGGCGGCCATGGCCAAGCTGTTCGCCAGCGAGGTGGCCGAGCAGGTGTGCTCGGTGGCCATCCAGACGCTGGGCGGCTACGGCGTGGTGAGCGACTTCCCGGTCGAGCGCATCTACCGCGACGTGCGCGTGTGCCAGATCTACGAGGGCACCAGCGACGTGCAGAAGATCATCATCCAGCGCGCGCTGGCCTGAGTTTTCGCGGGGCGCGGCCGAGCGCATAATGCGGCCCATGATTGTGTCGACCGTTTCGTCGGACGGCCCCACAGGCCGGCGGGCTGTCCGCCGGAGCCTGCTGGGTGCCCTGTCCCTGGCCGCACTCGGTGTGGTGGTTCCGGCCCGCGCCTTGACCCTCGCCGACCTGACCCAGCGCGACGCCAGCGCGGGCGTGCGGGCCGCGCTGGAAAAAGGCGCGCTCGCGGCCATAGGCCAACTCGGGCGCCCGGACGGTTTTCTGGCCAATCCCAAGGTGCGCATCCCGCTGCCCGGCTACCTGGAAGACGCGGGCAAGCTCATGCGCACGCTGGGCCAGGGCCGGCGCGTCGACGAACTGGTCACCTCGATCAACCGGGCCGCCGAGGCGGCCGTGCCGCTGGGGCGCGACGTGTTGCTCGATGCCGCACGTACCGTGACGCTGGCCGATGCCAAGCGCATCCTGACCGGGGGCGAGACCTCGGTGACCGATTACTTTGCCGGCCGCACCCGCGAGCGGCTGACGGCGCTGTTCCTGCCGCTGGTGGAGCAGGCCACCGGACAGGTGGATCTGGCGCGCCGCTACAACGATTTTGCCGGGCGTGCCGCCCGCTACGGGCTGGTCAAGCCGCAGGATGCCAACCTGCAGCAGTACGTGACCACCAGGACCCTGGACGGACTCTACCTCGTGATCGGCGAGGAGGAGCGCAAGATCCGCCAGGACCCGGTGGGCGCGGGCAGCCAGATCCTGCAGAAAGTCTTTGGCGTGTTGAAGTGAACCTATGAACATCATCATCCTGGGCGCGGGCCGCGTGGGCGAGAGCGTGGCCGAAAGCCTGGTCTCGGAGCAGAACGACATCACCGTCATCGACCACGACCCGGCCCGGCTGCGTGCGCTGGAGGAGCGTCTCGACCTGCGTGGCGTGGTGGGCAACGGCATCCAGCCCTCGGTGCTGCGCGAGGCCGGCGCCAAGGACGCCGACATGGTGATCGCCTGCGCGGCGCTGGACGAGTCCAACCTCGTGGTCTGCAAGGTTGCGCACGACGTCTTCAACGTGCCCACCACCATCGCCCGCGTGCGCTCGCCCGAGTTCGTGGCCGGCGACGAACTGCTGTCCAAGACCGGTTTCGCGGTCGACCACGTGATCTGCCCCGAAGAGTCGGTGATGCGCTACATCCACCAGCTCATCGACTACCCCGAAGCCCTGCAGGTGCTGGAGTTCGCGGGCGGGCGCGTGTGCCTGATCGCGGTGCGTGCGGCCGCCGGCGGCACGCTGGTGGGCCACACCATCGGCGAGTTCAAGGACCGCTTCCCGCATGCCGAGATGCGCGTGGTGGCGCTGTACCGGCTCGACACCGAGATGGAAGCGACCAAGACCACCCGCATCCTGCCCGGCGACGAGCTGTTCATGCTGGCCGCGTCCGACAAGATCCGCCACGTGCTGGCGGCGATCCACAACATCGACAAGCCGGTGCAGCGCGTGATGATCGCCGGCGGTGGCAAGGTGGGCCTGCGCCTGGCGCGCAGCCTGGTGGGGCAGTGCGAGGTCAAGGTGCTGGAGCAGGACGCCAAACGCTGCGAGTACCTGGCCGGCCAACTGCCGTCGAGCATGCTGGTGCTGCACGGCGACAGCGTCGACGAGGAACTGCTGGAAGAGGAGAACGTGGCCGACATGGACCTCTTTCTCGCGCTCACCAGCGACGACGAGGACAACATCATGTCGGCCATGCTGGCCAAGCGGCTGGGTGCGCGGCGCGTGATGGCGCTGATCAACCGGCGTGCCTACGCCGACATGATGCAGGGCGGCACCATCGACATCGCCATTTCGCCCGCGCAGACCGTGATTGGGGAGTTGCTGGCCCATGTGCGCCGGGGCGACGTGGTGGCCGTGCACAGCCTGCGGCGCGGTGCGGCCGAGGCGCTCGAGGGCGTGGCCCGCGGCGACGTGAAGACCTCCAGGCTCGTGGGCCGGCGGGTCGAGGAGGTCAAGCTGCCCAAGGGCGCGCGCATCGGCGCCATCGTGCGCGGCGAGGGGCGCAAGGCCGAGGTGCTGATGCCGCACCACGACACGCTGATCGAGACCGACGACCACATCGTGATCTTCATCCCGCACAAGCGCCTGGTGCGCGAGGTGGAGAAGCTGTTCCAGGTGGGTGCGACCTTTTTCGGTTGAACGCCATGCCGTTTCTGCGCGTCGCCCCCGTGCTGGGCGCCATCGTCTGGGTGTTCGGCCTGACCCTGCTGGTGCCCTGGGGGGTTTCTCTGTGGACAGGAGACGGGGCGCACCGCGCCTACCTCGGACCGATGCTGCTCACGGTGCTGTGTGGCGGCTTGCTGCACCTGCTGGCCCGTGTGGGTGGGGGTGGGCGCGACGACCTCCAGGCGCGCGACGGCATTCTGCTGGTGGGGCTGGCCTGGACGGTGCTGCCGTTGTTCGCCAGCCTGCCACTGCTGCTGTACTTTTCGGGCACCAATGCCCCCATGACGTTCACGGCCGCCTACTTCGAGGCCATGTCGGGCCTGACGACGACGGGGGCCACCGTGCTGATCGGGCTCGATGCGTTGCCCGGCTCGATCAACCTGTGGCGCTGTTTCCTGCAGTGGCTCGGGGGCATGGGCATACTCGTGCTGGCGGTGGCCATTCTGCCCATGCTGGGCGTGGGGGGGAGCCAGGTGTTCCGTGCCGAGGCCACCGGGCCCATGAAGGACGCCAAGCTCACACCGCGCATCACCGAGACGGCCAAGGGCCTGTGGAGCGTGTACGTGGGCATATCCTTGCTCTGCGTGGTGGCCTACTGGCTGGGAGGCATGTCGGCGCTGGATGCTTGGACACACATGTTCTCGACCATGAGCCTGGGGGGGCTGTCTTCCCACGACAGCAGTTTCGGCTACTTTGCCTCGCCGCTGCTGGAGTGGATCGCGGTGTGCTTCATGCTGCTGGCGAGCTGCAATTTCGCGTTGTATTTCGTGGCCTTCGCCAAGCGCAGTCCGGCGCGCATCTGGCGCGACGCCGAGTGGCGCGGCACCATGGCCATCATGGTGGGGGCGAGCCTGTTCGTGACGGCGCTGTTGCTGGTCAAGGGCGTCTATCAGGACGGCAGCGAGGCCCTGCGTCTGGCCACCTTCAATGTGGTCTCGATTGCTTCGACCACCGGCTACTCGACCACCGACTACACGCAGTGGCCGATCTTTGCGCCCATCTTCATGATCATGCTCTCGGGCCTGGCGACCAGCGCGGGCTCGACCGGCGCCGGCATCAAGATGGCGCGGGTGGTGATCCTGGTCAAGCAGGCGCGCCGCGAGATGACGCGCATCATTCATCCGCGCGCCGTCAACCCGGTGACCATGGGCGGTGCGGTCATGGACAGTTCCACCATCTTCTCGGTGCTGGCGTTCATGCTGGTGTACGGTGCCACGGTCATTGGGCTGACCATGCTGCTGCTGCTCACCGACATGGACTTCGACACCGCTTTCACCGCCATCGTGGCCAGTGTGAACAACATGGGCCCGGGCCTCAACGAGGTCGGTCCCGCCGGAAATTTCGCAGGCTTGACCGCTTTCCAGTTGTGGATCTGCACCCTGGCGATGCTGCTGGGCCGGCTGGAGATGCTGTCTTTCCTGGTCCTGTTCACGCGGGGCTTCTGGCGCAAGTAGAACAACACGAACATGGTCACGCTCGGTCCCGTTCTCGCGCTGCTGTCGCGCATCCTGATGGCGTTTGCCTTTGCCTTCCTGGTGCCGCTGGCCTGGGCCTGGTTCGAGGACGCCGAGGCGCTGCGCGCGGTCTGGGGCCTGAGCTTCGGCCTGGCTTTCGGCAGCGGGTGGCTGTTGTGGTTTTTCACGCGGTCGTTCCGCCGCGAACTGCTGCCCCGCGACGGTTTCCTGCTGGTCAACCTGGTGTGGGTGGTGCTGACGGCCTACGCGGCCGTTCCCCTCATGTTCACGGTGCCCGACATCACCTGGAGCAAGGCCTATTTCGAGGCCATGAGCGCGCTCACGGCCACCGGTGCCACCGCGCTGTCGGGGCTCGACCACCTGCCGGTCTCGGCCAACGTCTGGCGCTGCTTCCTGCAGCTCATCGGGGGCCTGGGCATCATGCTGCTGGTGGTGGCGGTGCTGCCGCTGCTGGGCCTGGGCGGCATGCAGCTGTACAAGGCCGAAACCCCCGGTCCGATGAAGGACGCCAAGTTCACGCCGCGCATCTCGGAGACGGCGCGCGGTCTGTGGGGGGTGTATTTCCTGTTTTCGGGGCTGTGCCTGCTGGGGTACCGCTGGGCCGGCATGAGCTGGGCCGACGCCTTCATGCACATGTGCACCACCATGGGCCTGGGCGGATTCTCGTCGCACGACGCCAGCTACGGGTACTGGGATTCGCCGCAGATCGAGGCTGTGGCCACCGTGTTCATGACGCTGGCCGGCATCAGTTTCCTGCGCTACTTCGTGGTGCTGCGTTCGCTGTCGCTGCGGCCCATCACCGGCGACCGCGAGATCCGCACCTACCTGATGGTGCTCGCCGCCTCCATTGCCCTCATCACCGCCCTGTTGCTTGCCCACGGCGTCTACGACGACCTCCCGCAGGCCCTGCGGGCGAGCGCCTTCCACGTCGTCTCGCTGGCGACCACCACCGGCTACGCTTCCACCGATTACTCGCAATGGCCGGTGTTTGCGCCGGTGTTCCTGCTGTTCCTGGGCTGCTTCGTCTCGTGCGCCGGCTCCACCGGGGGGGGCGTCAAGATGGTGCGCATGGTGCTGCTGATCAAGCAGGCGCGGCGCGAGCTGGTGCGCATCATCCACCCGCGGGTGGTCAATCCGGTGACGCTGGGGGGGCAGACCGTTGCGCCGTCGACCATGACCATGGTGCTGGGTTTCATGCTGATCTATGGTGCGGCCACCATGGGGTTGACCTTCCTGATGCTGCTGTCGGGGCTGGACATCGTGACGGCCTTCTCGGCCGTGGTGGCCACGGTCAACAACATCGGCCCGGGCCTGGGCGGTGTGGGGCCGGCGGGCAATTTCGGCGGTCTCAGTGGTTTCCAGTCCTGGGTGCTGAGCTTTGCCATGCTGCTGGGCCGGCTGGAGCTGCTGACCGTGCTGGTGCTGTTCACCAGACACTTCTGGCGCAAGTGAGGGCCCGCCCATGTCCCGAGAAGCATCGGTCGTCGACTTCGTTCAGGTCTACCATGAGGACCGCGCCGCCGTGCGCGCCGAACTGGCCGCCGGTCTGCTGGCTCCGGCTGCGGCGGTGTCGCCCAAGTACCTCTACGACCCGCTGGGCTCCCGCCTCTTCGATGCGATCACGGAACTGCCCGAGTACTACCTCACGCGCACCGAGGCGCAGATCTTCGAGTGCCATGCCCGTGCCATCGGGCAGGCGCTGCCGCAGGGCGCCACCCTGATCGATCTGGGGGCGGGCAACTGCGCCAAGGCGGCGCAGCTGTTCGAGGTGCTGCACCCCTCGGCCTATGTGGCGGTGGACATTTCGGTGGACTTCGTGCGCTGCGCCCTCAATACGTTGCAGGAGCGGCGCGCCGGCATGGCCATGCTGGGCCTGGGGCTGGATTTCTCCTCGGCGCTGGAACTGCCGCCCCAGGTGGCGGACCTGCAGCGGCGCGTCGGCGGGGCGGCCCAGCGGCGCATCCTGTTCTATCCGGGGTCGAGCATCGGCAACTTCACGCCGCCGCAGGCCTTGCGTTTCCTGCAGCAGGTGCACGCCGCCTGTCGCGCCACCGCCGAGGGCGGGGGGCTGCTGATCGGGGTGGACCTGGTCAAGCCGGTGGCGATGCTGGAGCCGGCCTACGACGATGCCCTGGGTGTGACGGCCGCCTTCAACCTCAACCTGTTGCTGCACCTGAATCGCCTGTTGGGCACCGATTTCGTGCCCGGGCAGTGGCGGCATGTGGCGTTCTTCAACGCCGAGGCCTCGCGCATCGAGATGCACCTGCAGGCGCGCGAGGACGTGGATGTTCGCTGGATGGATGGCGATCGGGCCTGCCAGCGGCGTTTTGCCGCCGGTGAGCGCCTCCACACCGAATGCTCGTACAAATGGCGGCCCGACGACTTCGAGCAGTTGCTGCGGCAGGCCGGCTTTGCCGGGATGCGGCGCTGGAGCGACGGGCACGACCGGTTTGCCGTGTACTGGGCGCAGGCCTGAGTTCAGGCCGCGATGGAACGAAAACCTGCCAGGATGTCGTTGCGCTCCCGGGTGAAGTAGTTGCGGTAGCGGGGGTGGCGCATGCGCGGCGTGGTGGCCCAGCTCGCGCCCCGCAGGACGGGCCGGCCGTCGAACCAGGGTTGCGAGTAGTCGCGGTATGGATGGGGGGCAAAGCCCGGGTAGGGTTCAAACGGGCTGGCGGTCCATTCCCACACCGAGCCCCAGACGAAGCCCGGCAGTGTGTGCGCGGCGCACTCCCACTGGGCTTCGGTCGGCAGCCGCCGGCCGGCCCAGCGGCACCAGGCCCGTGCCTCGTGGGCGCTCAGGTGGCAGGCCGGCTCCAGCGGGTGCAGCGCTTCCCTGCGGCCGAAGCGCCGCCGGGCCCAGCCGCTGGCCGACTCCGGGTCGCGGTGCAGGTGGCGGGGGTGTCGCGCCCCGGTCTGTTGCCGCCAAGCCCAGCCGGGCGCGTCCCAGCAGGCGGGGTCGTCGTAGCCGCCCGCCTCGACGAAGGGCAGGTAGCGGGCCCAGCAGACCGGCTCGGCGTCGATCTCGGTCGCAGGCACGGCGACTTCGCATCCTTCAAGCTCGTTGTCGAAGGCGAAGCCCGGCCCCGTGTGACCGAGCCGCCAGGTCTGGGCCGTCAGATGCAGCGGGGCCGATGAAGCGGTCGTGCTGCGGTGGTGGCCGGGCAGCAGCGCCGCCGGCAGGGGCAGCCCCAGGGTCTGCGCCATGTAGGTGTAGGCCTCGATGTGCATGTCCTCGTGGAACAGCGCGAGGCGGAAGAAGTACAGGCCGTTGTCGTCCTCGGGGGCCTGGCGCAACAGGTCGAGGGTGTCGCGCAGACCGGCGGCGAGGTGTTCGCGCGTGCGATGGGCGTCGGGCAGGGGCAGCGCCCAGCGCGTCTCGTGGGCCACGCGGCCGGAGTGGTAGAGCGCATCGGCGTCGATGCCGTCGCGCGCCTGCCGTGCGGTGCGGCGCGGGGCCTCGGGGTCGGCACGCAGGCCCCGGTGCCACTCGGGGTGGCGCGCGATCCACCAGTCGGCGAACCAGCCGATGTGGCCCAGCTCCCACAGGGGGGGATTGAGCTCTGGTGTGCGGGGTACCGGTAGTCCCGGTGGCAGCGCCTGTTCGTACGCGTCGAACAGCGCCAGCGTGGTGGCCCGTGAGGCCTGCAGGGCTACGGCCAGTGCGGCACGGCCGGCCTGCCGGCTGGCGATACCATCCCCGCATGGCCCGCTCGGGGCCGAGACCCGTTCCACCATGAAGCAAACCCCTCAGATCTGTCTGGTGACGCCGGCGCTGGCCGAGGCCAACAACGGCAACTGGCAAACCGCGCGCCGCTGGGCGCGCCTGCTTGCCGGTCATTATCGCGTGCGCCTGTTGCCTCAGTGGTCGGTCGCCGAGGCCCAGGGCGACGATGCCCTGCTGATCGCCCTGCACGCGCGCCGCTCGGCCGGTTCGGTGGCGGCCTGGGCGAACGCCCATCCGGACCGGCCGCTGGTGGTGACGCTCACAGGAACCGACCTGTACCGCGACATCCGTACCGATGCCTCGGCGCAGGCCTCGCTGGAGATGGCGAATGCCCTGGTGGTGTTGCAGGATCAGGCCCCGCTGGATCTGGCGCCGCACCTGCGCGCCAAGTGCCGTGTGGTCTACCAGTCGAGCACCCGCCGGGCGCCTTGGCCGAAGTCCGAACAGGGGCTGCGGGCCGTGATGGTCGGGCACCTGCGCGAGGAAAAGTCCCCCGAGACCTTCATGGCGGCCGCCCACCTGTTGCGCGACGATGCGCGGATACGCCTGGACCACATCGGCGCAGCGCTCGACGACGGCCTGGCCCGGCAGGCATTGGAGACCGCTGCAGCGTGCCCGGCCTACCGCTGGCTGGGGGCATTGCCGCACGAGGCCACCCGGCGGCGCATCCAGCGCGCGCACGTGCTGGTGCACGCCAGCCGCATGGAAGGCGGCGCGCACGTCATCATGGAGGCGGTGATGAGCGGCACCCCGGTGCTGGCCTCGCGCGTGCCGGGCAACGTCGGCATGCTGGGCCCCGACTACGCTGGCTATTTCGCTTTGGGCGATGCCCGCGGGCTGGCCGACGCCTTGCGCGCCTGTGCGGCCGACCTGGGCCCCGGTGGCTGGCTGGCGCGCCTGCAGCGCCAGTGCGAGGAACGATCGGCCCTGTTCGAGCCGTCGGCCGAGCGGGCCGCCCTGCTGGCGCTGGTGGCGGACCTGCTGGGCACCAGGCAGCAACCCTAGGCCCAGGCGCCGAGCCCCCAGCCGGCCAGGCCGCAGCCCAGCACCACCAGCCAGGGCGGGAACTTCCAGACCATCAGCGCCGCCAGCGCAAGCAGGGCCAGGCCAAAGTCCCGGGGTCCCAGGATGGCGCTGGTCCAGACCGGCTGGTAGAGCGCGGCCAGCAGCAGGCCGACCACCCCCGCGTTGATGCCGGCCAGGGCCGCCTGCATGCGCGCGTTGCGGCGCAGGGGTTCCCAGAACGGCAGGGCGCCGGCCACCAGCAGGAACGACGGCACGAAGATGGCGATCAGCGCCACCGCGCCGCCCAGCCAGCCGCTGGGGGCCTGCGCCATCGAGGCGCCCAGGAAGGCGGCGAAGGTGAACAGCGGCCCGGGGACGGCCTGTGCCGCGCCATAGCCGGCGAGGAAGGTGTCGTTGTCGATCCAGCCGGCGGGGACCACCTCGGCCTGCAGCAGCGGCAGCACCACGTGGCCACCGCCGAACACCAGCGAACCCGACCGGTAGAACGCATCCACCATGGCCAGGGTCTGCCCTGGGAGCATGGGTGCCAGGGCCGGCAGCGCCACCAGCAGAGCCAGGAACAGCCCAAGCCAGACGGTGCCGGCGCGACGGCCGATGGCGATGGGCAGCGGGTCGTGTGCTTCACCCAGGGCCGGCCGCAGCCACAGCAGTCCGGCGATGCCACACGCGCCGATCACCCCGATCTGGGCCCAGGCCGTGGGCGCGAGCAGAACGGCCACGGCGGCGGCGGCCATCAGCGTGGCGCGGGGTGCGTCCGGGCAGAGGTTGCGCGCCATGCCCCAGACCGCCTGTGCGACCACGGCCACGGCCACCACCTTGAGCCCGTGCAGGGCGCCCAGGGGCAGGGCGTCGCCGTGCCGGGCCAGGCCCAGGGCGAACAGGATCAGCGCCAGGGCGGACGGCAGCGTGAAGCCGGCCCAGGCGGCCAGGGCCCCGCCGTAGCCCGCGCGCGACAGGCCCAGCGCCATCCCGACCTGGCTGCTGGCCGGGCCGGGCAGGAACTGGCACAGTGCCACCAGATCGGCATAGGCCCGCTCGCTGAGCCAGCGTCGCCGGGCGACGAACTCCTCACGGAAGTAGCCCAGGTGCGCGATCGGGCCACCGAAGGAGGTCAGCCCCAGGCGCAGGAAAACCAGGAACACCGCCCAGGGGCTGCGGTCGTCGGTACGCGGGCGGCTGTCCATGGGTGGGCCTCGGTCGGGCCGAAGCGGGGGCTTCGGCGTGTCAGTGTTTGGCGGGGGCGGTGGCGCGGGCCGCGGCGTCGAATCCGCCCTTGGCCTTCCATTCTTCCATGCCGCCCTGCAGGATGCGCACATTGTCCCACCCGGCCACGCGCAGGGCAAAGCCGGCCTGGGCCGACAGCGACCCGGTGTTGCAGTAGATCAGGATGGGCTTGTCCTTCGGCAGGGAGTTGCGCTTGGCCAGCACCTGGCGCCAATCCATGTTGATGGCTCCGGGGATGTGGCCGCGCGCGTACTGGCCGGCGTCGCGCGCGTCGATGACGAGCACGTTCTTCCATTCTTCCTTGGGGATCTGCTCGGCGAACATCACGCCGCCGCCGTAGTCCACGAATTCGAGGTAGGCCTCCATCTCGTCGATGGCGGCGGCCTGGTCGGCCCAGGTGGGGGTGGCCGAGGCCAGTGCGGCCGCAGCGGCCAGGCAGGTGTTGAGCAGGGTACGGCGGATCATGGTGCGTCCTTGTGATGAAAAGAATATAAGCGATGGTTGATATTTTGACGTTCTTGGCTTGGGTTGGCTCAAAGCGCTTGGTCAGGGGCGCTCAGGGGTGGCCATGTCGTCCAGAAAGGTGCGGATGCGCCGGGCGTTGACGCCGCGGTCGATGCGGCCCAGACGCGAGCGTGAACGCATGTCGAGCACGGTGTTGGGGCCGTCGGGCGTGGTGCGCAAGGCGATTTCGTCCGTGAAACCAAACAGAAAGGAATGGGCCGTGGCTTCGATCGTGCCCGCTTGCGGGTCGCTGGCCACCACGGTCCAGCCGCGGGCGCGAACCAGTGCCAGTGCCCGTTCGTACGTCTGTTCGGGTGTGAGGTTCAGAACCAGAGGTTTGATGTCCGGATAGGCTTGGTGCTGCAACGCCGCGACCGCCTCCCCTGGGTGTTCCATGGGGTTGGGCATGTCCCAGAAGGCCGGTGGCGACAGGGTGTCGGTGGCGATGTCGTTGATCGGCGGGTGAACCCGCGCGGCCACCTCCCATTGGACCGCCATGCCCACGGGCACAGCGGTGGTGAGCACGGCCAGCAGGGCGATCGAGCGCCCTCGCCTGGTCCGCCGCCAGGTCTGGACCAGGCCCGCCAGGGCCAGCGGCAGGCCCAGGGCGGCGCCCCAGGTTGCCCATTCGACGGCGGTCAGCACGGGAAGGAAGTACCACCAGCCCCAGCGGTAGCCCAGGGCGCCGACGATCAGGGTGGTGAGGGCCAGGGTGCCCAGGAGCAAGCCCATCCAGGCGGGCAGCGAAGGGGGGCGCAAGGGTGGGTTCATGGCGGCGGTGAAAAACAGGGGGTTCAGGCGTCGGAGCGCGCCGAGTAGGCGCGGCGGTTGATGGCGTAGCCGGTGACATCGCCCTTGAAGGGCAGCAGCAGCATGCCGTCGAGGCGGGCCACCTCGCGCGGGTCGGAGTGGTCGCGGATGCCGATGGTCATGTCGCGTTGGCCGCCCCGGGGCTGGGCGCGGTAGGTGCCGAACAGCCGGTCCCACCAGGTGAGGGTGAAGCCGAAGTTGCAGTTGCTTTCGTCGTCTTCGATCGAGTGGTGCACGCGGTGCATGTCGGGTGTGACCACGAACCAGCGCAGCACGCGGTCCACTCTTGCAGGCAGGCGGATGTTGCCGTGATTGAACATGGCCGTGGCATTGAGCAGCACCTCGAACACCACCACCGCCAGCACCGGCGCGCCCAGCACCACGATGGTGGCGAATTTGATCAGCATCGACAGCACGATCTCGATCGGGTGGAAGCGCGCGCCCGTGGTCAGGTCGTAGTCCAGGTCGGCATGGTGCACCCGGTGCAGGCGCCACAGCGCGGGGACGGCGTGCACCATGACGTGCTGCAGCCAGATGACGAAATCCATCGCGATCGCCGTCAGCGGTACGGCCAGCCAGAACGGCACCGCGTAATGGTTCAGCAGCCCCCAGCCGTTGGCGCTGGCAAAGGCCGCCACACCGACCGCGGCGGCCGGGAACAGCAGGCGCACCAGCACGGTGTTGAGCGCCACCAGGCCCAGGTTGTTGCTCCAGCGGTACAGGCGTGTGAGCCGCCGTGTGCGTTGCGGCGCCAGGGTCTCCCACAGGGCCACGAGAACGAACACGCCCAGGAAAAACCCCAGACGGATCGCGGATTCGTTGTTCAGGATGAAGACTTCGATGTCCATGGCAATGGTCGCGTCATCAAGGGGTGTTCGCCGCGTCGGCCTGGCCCGGCGTGGCACAGCCGAAGAAATACGACAGGGACGCTTCCCGGGTGGGCAATTGCCTGAAGAACATGGGGGCTTCCTTGAGAGAGCGGGGTTCAGAAAACGAGGACCTTGTCGGCTTCGAGCGTCCAGTCCGCCAGTTGCGCGAGGGACGAGCGCTTGGCCCCCTGGATCACGTCGGCCTCTGACAGGCCGCGCGCGTCCATGCAGGTGCCGCACAGGGCCACCTCGCCCTGGCGCAGCACCTTGCCCAGCATGAGCTGCACGTTGTAGTAGCCCTCGGGCACCTTCTGCCCCGCCTTGGCACACCCGACTGCATCGGCCAGCAGGAACAGGCGCACCTGCACCCCCTCCTTGCCGGACAGGGTGCCCGCCAGACGCAGGGCGTTGTAGGCGCGTTCGTTGCCGTAGGGCGCGTCGTTGACGATGAACAGCAGTTGCGGCATGTCGTGTCTCCTGGGGCGGTTACAGGGCTCGGTCCGAGTCGGCCGACACCACCGGCAACCCGGCGGCTTGCCATTCGCTCACGCCGTCGAGCACCTTGTGGGCGCGCAGGCCGTGGGCGCGCAGCAGCTGCACGGCTTCTTCCGAGAACAGGCAGAACGGGCCGCGGCAATAGGCCACGATGTCCCTGTCCGTGGGCAGTTCGGCGATCCGTCGGGCGATTTCGTCGACCGGCATGGAGCGCGCGTAGGGCAGGTGCGAGACCGCGTACTCGGCGTGAGGCCGTACGTCGATGACCACCACCTCGCCCCGGCGGGCCTGTTCCAGCAGGGCCTCGCGGCCGACCGAGGCCAGTTGCTCGGGCCGCGCCACCATCTGGTCCAGGGCCACGCGCAACTCCACCAGATGCTCCTCGGCCACCTCGCGCAGCGTCACCCACAGGCCAGCGACGTCGGGGCCGCTGAGACGGTACACCATGTGCTTGCCCTCGCGCCGCGCCTGCACCAGCCGCGCCTCGCGCAGGGCCTTGAGGTGGGCGCTCGTGAGCTTGACGTCGGCCCCCAGTTCCTGGGCCATCGACTCGACGGTCTTCTCGCCCTGGGCCAGCAGCTCCAGCAGTTCCAGCCGCTTGGGACTGGCCACGGCCTTGCCGATGCGGGCCACCTGTTCGTAGAGCAGGTCTTTGAGGGTGCGTTTGTCCATTTTTACATTCTAACGAATATTGGAATGAAAGCGCCATTGCTCAGGGTTGTCCCAATACGGCACGGGGCGTTGGGCAGATAACATGTACGGAACCGATCGATGCCTTTATCCACAAGGAGACGACCATGCGACGACAGTGGCTGAATCTCGCCATGGGGCTGGGTCTGTCCGCGCTGGCCGTGCCCTCCCTGGCCGCGACCCTGGTCGAACAGACCGAGATCGCCTCGGGCGACGTGCGGGTGCCACTGACCATCGCCCGCCCTGTCGGAGCGGGCCCGTATCCCCCGGTGCTGTTCATTCATGCCAAACGGGGCATCGACGACAACGAACGGCGGCACATCACCGAACTGGCGGCCCAGGGTTACCTGGTCGCGATGCCCGACTGGCAGGCCGGCCGCATGATCGAGCGTTGGCCCTCAGAGCACGACCCCGGGTCGGAGGCCGACGTCGAGGCGGCGCTGGACCACCTGATGCGCCACCCGCAGGCCTGCCGCATGCCGGTGGGCATCGTCGGGCAGTCGCGCGGGCCCTATTACGCAATCCGCCTGGCCGCCAAGCGGGGCGCAGACATTGCCGCCATCGTCAGCTACTACGGCCACATGCAGAATCCCAACGCCCCGGAGCCCGATCAGCTGTTCCGCGTGGCCCCCGAGATCATGCAGATACGCACCCCGATGCTGATGCTCATCGGCGACCAGGACTACGAGGTGCGCCGCATGAGCGTGGGGCGGGCCTTCTATGCGCTGTGGGAGCGCGGTGTGCCGGTCGAGCTGCAGGGCTACCCCATGGCCCGGCGTGCGTTCGACTTCCGCGCCGACCAGAGCCCCGAGGAAAAGGTGGCGGCGCGCCACGCGCGCGAGCGCAGCAACGCCTGGCTGCGGCGCTGGATGCGGCTCGATGCGCAGGGCCGCTGCCCCTGAGACGCCTGCGAAAGGCAGGTCGCTATACTGATCGGTTACACCTTGCGGCCCGAACGAGGCCGGTGCCCGGAGACAGGGAGGAGCCACACGATGACCGACCCACAACCAGAGCGCGATGAGCCCCTTGCCCAGCGCTAGCCCAGGCATGGGCCTGCCGCCCAACGCAGCGGTCTTCCTGGCCGAGACCCGGGCCTACGAGCAGGGCAAGGCCGCCCGTCTGAGGCGTCTGCACGTGGCGCAGATTCCCCTGCTGCGCCTAGCGGGGTTCATCCTGCTCAGTCTGGTCGCGCTGGGTTTCGATCTGGCGCGCCCCGAGGGGGTGCCGTGGCGGGCCTGGGGGGCACTGGTGGCGCTCAACTTGGGCTACACGCTCCTGACCGCCTTGGTGCTGCGCCGTTTCTACGGCCGCACCGGCCGTTTCGACCTGACGCTGTTCTTCCACCACCTCGACGTCATCGTCTGGATGGCCACCCTCCATCACGTGGAGGGGGCGCAACTGATGTTGGCGGTCTTCCTGCTGGCGCGCGTGGGCGACTCGGTCGGTTTCGGTTTCCGGCGCGCCTTCTACTTCAACCACGTGGTCGTGGGCGTCTATCTGCTCTACGTGGCGGGCCTGCAGCTCAGCGGTACCGACGACGTTGCCCTGAGCGAGCGCCTCATCATTGCGTTGGCGATGTACATCCTCGGGGCCTACTTCAGCCTGACCGCGCGCACCATCACCAATCTGCGCGAGCGCACCGCGAACGCGGTGCGTCAGGCGCGTGAACTCGTCTTCCAACTGGAGGCACGCACCCACGACCTGCAGGAGCAGGCCGAAGTGTTGCGCAAGGCGCGCGAGGAGGCGGAGTCGGCCGACAGGGCCAAGTCGGTCTTCCTTGCCACCATGAGCCACGAAATCCGGACCCCCATGAACGGGGTCATCGGCATGACCGAGGTGCTGAGCCAGACCGCGCTGGATGCACAGCAGAAGGAGTACGTGGCGGTCATACGGCAGAGCGGTGAAAGCCTGTTGAACATCATCAACGACATCCTCGATTACTCCAAGCTCGAGTCCGGCAAGATGGAGCTGGAGCAACGGGTGTTCGATGTTCGGGAGCTGTTGCAGTCCTGTGTCGACCTGATGGCGCCCCGCGCACGGGAGAAGGGGCTGGCGCTGTCGATCGAGCTGGGCGAGACCGTGCCCCGCCGCGTGGTCGGCGATGTGCTGCGCCTGCGCCAGGTTCTCATCAACCTGGTGTCGAACGCGATCAAATTCACCCATCAGGGTCAGGTGCGGGTGGAGGTGGCGGTGGCCGATGCGGGCGAAAAGGGATCGCCAGGCACCGCGTCGGAACGTGGCGCACCGGTGCGGCTGCGTTTCAGCGTGATCGATTCCGGAATTGGTTTGTCGCCCGAGCAGCAGGCGCGTCTGTTCGAGCCGTTTACCCAGGTGGATTCGAGCACGGCGCGCAAGTACGGCGGCTCCGGTCTGGGGCTGGCCATCTCCCGCCGGCTGGTGGAGGCCATGGAGGGCCGCATCTGGGTCGAGAGCGCGGCCGGGCAGGGGGCCGGCTTTCACTTCGTGATACCGACCGAGGATGCGCAGGACCGGCAGGAGGCCTCGGACAGCGTAATGGCGGGGCCCGACCAGTCCCTGTCCTTGCCCGACACGCCCGCCGCCGTGCCGACCCCGGCCCCGGACGTTGCGGAACCCGTGCGGCTGCGCATCCTGCTGGCCGAGGACAACCCGGTCAACCAGAAGGTGGCCTTGCTTTCCCTCAAGCGCCTGGGTTACCAGGCCGATGTGGTGGGCAACGGCCGCGAGGCGGTCGAAGCCGTGGCGCGGCGGCGCTACGACCTCATCCTCATGGACGTGCAGATGCCGGAGATGGACGGCCTGGAGGCCACGCGGCGCATCGTTGAGGCCTGTGCCCCGGCCGACCGCCCCCGCATCGTGGGCTTGAGCGCCAACGCCATGCGCGAGGATGTCGATGCGGCCGAGCGGGCCGGCATGGACAGCTACCTGAGCAAGCCCTTCAACATGGAAGCCTTGCGCGCCGTGCTCGATTCGGTGGCTTCGGACGCGGGGCGTGGTGGCTGAGTCCGCCTGCCCCTGCGGCCGCCGGGATGCGCGGGGCAGACCGCTGGCCACGTCGAACTGCTGTGCCCCGGTGCTCGAAGGGCACCCCGCGGCCGATGCGGAGTCGCTCATGCGTTCGCGCTACACCGCCTTCGTGCAGGGGCGGACCGATCACCTGCTGGCCACCTGGCACCCCGCCACCCGCCCCGCCGGGCTGACGCTGGAGGCTGGCCAGCGCTGGCTCGGCCTCGAGGTGCGCGCGCACCGCCGCATCGACGACGACCATGCCGAGGTGGAGTTCGTCGCACGCTCCCGGCTGGCCGGGCGGGGCCAACGTTTGCACGAACGGAGCCGCTTCGTGCGCGAGGCCGGCCGCTGGTTCTACGTCGACGGTGACGTGCACTAACCGACCGTGTGGTCAGCGCTTGAAGGTCTGCACCTCGCGGTTGGTGCGCCGCAGGTTGGCCGAGACCAGCTTGGTGATGCCCTGCAGGATCTGGATCTTCAGCGTCGGCCATTCGTGGGTCATGCGGCCGAAGATCTCGGCGCTGAGCAGGTAGCAGTAGGACGGCTCCAACGCCACCACGTTGGCCGAGCGGGGCGAGCCATCGATGAAGGCCATCTCGCCAAAGCTCATGCCGGCGGTGAAGACGTCGATGCGCTGGCCCGGTGCGCTGTCGCTGCCGGGCAGCCGGACGTCGACCGAGCCGCTGGTCAGCAGGTAGAGCGTGTTGCCGGGGTCGCCGGCGCGCACGATGATCTCGCCCTGCGCATAGGCGCGTTGCGGCAGGTTGTTTTCCAGCCAGACCAGCCCGGCGGGCTGCACCCCCCGCAGCAGTTCGCAATCGCCCAGCGAGAGCCGGGGCCGCTGGTTCCAGGCCGGACCCAGTGTCTCGGCCAGCAGGTGGTTCTCGCAGTCTTCGAGCGCGGCGTCGTCGTCGGGGAAATGGCGTCCGATGTCCCTGCCCCGTGTGGGCAGGCGCGGGCCCCAGGCGTCGGTCCCGCACACCAGCAGCCGCACCCCACAGGCTTCGAGGCCTTCGCGCAGCTCGGTCAGCAACCGCAGGCCGACGGTGTCGATGCTGAGCACCCCGCGCAGGTTCAGGATGACGTGCCGATGGCGTTCGCGCTGGGCGTGGATGGCGCGGACGATGGGCTCGGTGGTGGCGAAGGTGAGGTCCCCCTGCAACTCCAGCACCCGGATGCGGTGGCCTTCGCGTTGCAGGATGTCGCGGTGCGCGCTGGGGCGCTGGCGGCGCGAGCCGACCTGGGTCGCGTCGTAGCTCAGGCGCAGGGCCGGCGAAGGCGTCGAGCCCACGTGAAACAGGTGCAGCTGCAGGTCGTTCGAGAGATCCTGGCAGACACGGATGCCGCGTGCGCTGTTGCCGTGCTCGTCGAGCGGGGGTGAGAAGATGCCGATGCCGAGCTGGCCGGGCAGCACCGCCAGGATGCCGCCGCCGACGCCGCTCTTGGCGGGCAGGCCGACGCGGTAGAGCCACTCGCCCGAAAAGTCGTACATGCCGCAGGTCGACATGACGGACAGGATGTTCTCGATCGCCCCCGGTGCGATGGCCTGCTGGCGCGTCACGGGGTTGACGCCCTGGTTGGCGAGGGTGGCGGCCATCAGTGCCAGGTCCCGGCAGGTGACCCGGATCGCACACTGGCGGAAATAGGTCTCCAGGATGTCGTTGGGGTCTTCCTCGACGATGTTGAAGTTGCGCAGCATCCAGCCGATGGCCCGGTTGCGGTGCCCGGTCTGGCTTTCGGAGCGGTAGACGGCCTCGTCGATGTCGAGTTCGCGCCCCGCGCAGTCCGACAGATAGCGCAGCAACCGCTTGATGCGCGGGTGTCCGGGGCTGCCGTGCACCAGGCCGGTGGCGGCGATGGCACCGGCATTGATCATCGGGTTGAAGGGCGCGCCGGTGTGGGGCTGCAGACTGATGGCGTTGAAGGCTTCGCCGGAGGGCTCCACCCCGATGCGGGCCAGCACCTCGGCCTCGCCGCGGTCTTCCAGGGCCAGGCCGTAGACCAGCGCCTTGGAGATGGACTGGATGGTGAAGGGTTGGCGCGTGTCGCCCACCTCGTAGACGTGGCCGTCGCGCGTGGCGATGCAGATGCCGAACCAGTCCGGGTTGGCTCGGGCGAGTTCGGGGATGTAGTCCGCGACCTGGCCCGCCCGGTGGCCCCCATGGCGTGCATGGAGGTCGTGCAGGTAGGCTTCGATCGGGGTCTGCAGGGTGGGGCGTTCGGCAACGGGTTCGGACACGGAGGCACCTCGGTGGTGGGGCCGGCTCTGGCGGGTCACCCACATCGCAAGCAAATTCCGGGCCTGGGTTTTATTCTGGTGGGCGATGCCGCTCGCGGAATTCGGCCGGGGTGAGGCCGGTCCAGCCCTTGAAGGCGCGCAGAAAGCTCTTGTCGTTGCGGAACCCGGCCTGGGCGGCGACCTGCTTGATGGGGCGGTCGCTGCGCAGCAGGGCGTCGCGGGCGCGCTGCAGTCGGGCCCCGTTCTTGAGGCTCTGCAGCGTCACGCCAGCTTCCTGCAGGTGCCGGTGCAGGGTGCGCGGCGAGGTGTTCAGGGCCTGAGCCAGGGCCTGGGCGCTGTCGTGGCCGGGCAGCGCCAGCAGGCGGCGCACGCGGTCGACCAGCAGGCGGTCGCGCCGGTAGGGCAGGACCATGATCGGCAGGGCGCGCTGCAGCATCTGGTTGAGCGCGGCCTCGTCGCGGCGCAGGGGCAGGTCCAGGTAGCGGGCATCGAACCGCAGGCGGGTGCGGTCGGCGGCGAAGCGCACCGGACCGGGGAACAGCACGCGGTAGGCGTCGCGGTGCGGCGGTTGCGCGAAGGCGAAGGTCGAATCGAGCAGGGGAATGCGCGAGTCGATGAACCAGCTGGCCAGGCCATGGATATTGCGCAGCAGGGACACCAGGCAGAACTCGCGCGCCGCGCCCAGGTCCCGGTGCTCGTCTATGGCGAGGTGGGCGCTGCCGTCGGCGTGACGGGTCAGTTGCAGCGTCACGTCGCGCGTGAGCAGGCCGTGGTGGCGGCACCAGCGCCGCAGCGCCCGCTCCAGGGTGGGGGCGCTGAGGGAGGCCCGCGCGAGCATCCCATAGCTGCCCCAGGGCAACGGGCGGGAGAACCAGCCCAGGGCCTCGTCGTCCAGTTCGCGCATCGCGGCCTCGGAAACGATTTCCATCTGCCGCGCCGAGATGCGGTCCCCGGGTTTTTCCACATCTTCTGGCGCAATATGTGCCGAATCCAGGGCCGCGACCGGGTCCATGCCACGGGCTGCGTAGGCGTGCGCGATGGCCCGGACGAAGGCCATGGGCGTCAATGCTTTGTCGGTTTCCATGCAAGGGGCGGTGGGTGAGGGTCGGCGCGGCATCCCGGGTGGGGCGCCGTGGCCGGCTTGGGGCCATGAAGTGTCCGATGTATTGGCGCAAATTGCAACCCTGTTGGCGTCCCGGGTCGGTGGGGGTGGTCGTATCCTTGCGCCATTACGGAGAACCGCGCCATGACCGTGCTGTCGACCCAACTCAACGCCCGATCCGCCGACTTCCAGGCCAACGCGCAGGCCATGCGCGCCCTGGTGGACGACCTCAACGCCCTCATCGCCCAGGTGGCGCAGGGAGGGGGTGAAGCGGCCCGCACCAAGCACACCGCGCGCGGCAAGCTGTTGCCGCGCGACCGCGTGCAGATGCTGCTGGACCCCGGCACCCCCTTCCTGGAACTGGCACCGCTGGCCGCGCTCGGCATGTACAACGACGACGCGCCCTGCGCCGGGCTCATCGCGGGCATCGGGCGGGTCAGCGGCGTGGACTGCATGATCGTCTGCAACGACGCCACCGTGAAGGGCGGAACCTACTACCCCATGACGGTGAAGAAGCACCTGCGGGCGCAGGAGATCGCGCAGCAGAACGGCCTGCCCTGCATCTACCTGGTGGATTCGGGCGGCGCCAACCTGCCCAACCAGGACGAGGTGTTCCCCGACCGCGACCACTTCGGCCGCATCTTCTTCAACCAGGCCAACATGAGCGCGCAGGGCATCGCGCAGATCGCGGTGGTGATGGGCTCGTGCACGGCGGGCGGCGCCTACGTGCCGGCCATGAGCGACGAGACCATCATCGTCAAGAACCAGGGCACCATCTTTCTGGGTGGCCCGCCGCTGGTGAAGGCCGCCACCGGCGAGGTGGTGAGCGCCGAGGACCTGGGCGGCGGCGATGTGCACACCCGCCTGAGCGGCGTGGCCGACCACCTGGCGCAGAACGACCTGCATGCCTTGAGCCTGGCGCGCGAGGCGGTGCGCCACCTCAACCGCGAGAAGCGCCCCGAGACCGCCCTGCGCGAACCCCGCCCGCCCAAATACGCGGCAGAAGAGCTGTATGGCGTCATTCCCACCGACACCCGCAAGCCGTTCGACGTGCGCGAGATCATCGCCCGCATCGTCGACGGCAGCGAACTGCACGAGTTCAAGCCTCGCTTCGGCACCACGCTGGTGTGCGGCTTCGCCCACATCGAAGGCATGCCGGTGGGCATCATCGCCAATAACGGCATCCTGTTTTCAGAATCGGCGCTCAAGGGGGCGCACTTCATCGAACTGTGCTGCCAGCGCAAGATCCCGCTGGTGTTCCTGCAGAACATCACCGGCTTCATGGTCGGGCGCAAGTACGAGAACGAAGGCATTGCCCGCAACGGCGCCAAGATGGTCACGGCCGTGGCCACGGCCAGCGTGCCCAAGTTCACCATCATCATTGGCGGCAGTTTCGGCGCGGGCAACTACGGCATGTGCGGCCGCGCCTATTCGCCGCGCTTTCTGTGGATGTGGCCGAACGCGCGCATCAGCGTGATGGGCGGCGAGCAGGCCGCCAGCGTGCTGGCCACCGTCAAGCGCGACGGCATCGAAGCCAAGGGCGGGCAATGGAGTGCCGACGAGGAGGAAGCCTTCAAGGCCCCGATCCGCCGCCAGTACGAGGACCAGGGCCACCCCTACTACGCCACCGCCCGCCTGTGGGACGACGGCGTGATCGACCCCGCCGACACGCGCCGCATGCTGGCGCTGGGCCTGTCGGCCAGCCTGAATAGCCCGACGCCCGACACGAAGTTCGGCGTCTTCCGCATGTGAGGTGACCATGGTCAACCTGACCGTACACGTCGAGCAACACCGCGCCACCGTCACGCTCACGCGGGCCGAACTGCGCAACGCCTTCAACGACGAGGTGATCGCCGAGCTCACGCAGGCCATTACCGAACTGGGTGCGCGCGCCGACGTGCGCGCCATCGTGCTGGCGGCCGAAGGGCCGGCCTTCTGCGCCGGCGCCGACCTGAACTGGATGCGCCGCATGGCGGACTACACCCGCGAGGAAAACCTGGCCGACGCCGGCAAGCTCGCCGAGATGCTGCGCACGCTGTACGAATGCCCCAAGCCCACGGTAGCGCGCATCCAGGGCGATGTGTACGCGGGCGGCACCGGCCTGGTGGCGGCGTGCGACATGGCGGTGAGCGTGGACACGGCGGGCTTCTGCCTGAGCGAGGTCAGGCTCGGCCTCATTCCTGCCACCATCAGTCCTTACGTCATCCGCGCCATGGGCGCGCGCGCGGCGCACCGTTACTTTCTCACCGCCGAGCGCTTCAGCGCGGCCGAGGCGCTGCGCATCGGCTTCATCCATGAGGTGGTCGCGGCCGATCAACTCGATGCCAAGGTGGACGAGTGGGTCAAGGCCCTGTGCAACGCCGGTCCGGCGGCGGTGAGCGCCTGCAAGACCCTGCTGCACGGCGTGGCCGGGCGCGACATCGGCCCCGACCTGGTCCGTGAAACGGTCGAGACGATTGCCGACATCCGCGCCAGCGCTGAAGGCCGCGAGGGTGTGCAGTCCTTCCTGCAGAAACGCAAACCGAACTGGCTGGGCTGAGGAGACGGTAGACATGTTTGAAAAAATATTGATTGCCAACCGCGGAGAGATCGCCTGCCGCGTCGCTGCCACCGCGCGCCGCCTCGGCGTCAAGACCGTGGCCGTGTATTCCGATGCGGACGCCGGCGCCAAGCACGTGGCCGCGTGCGACGAGGCCGTGCACATCGGTGGCAGCGCGCCCAAGGACAGCTACCTGCGCTGGGAGCGCATCATCGAAGTGGCGCGCGCCACCGGCGCGCAGGCCATCCATCCGGGCTACGGCTTCCTGAGCGAGAACGAGGCGTTCGCCCAGGCCTGCGCCGCCGCCGGGCTGGTGTTCATCGGACCGCCGGCCGCCGCCATCAGCGCCATGGGCCTCAAGGCCGAATCCAAGCGGCTGATGGAGCAGGCCCAGGTGCCGCTGGTGCCCGGCTACCACGGTGCCAACCAGGACCCGGCGCTGCTGCAGGCCGAGGCCGACCGCATCGGCTATCCCGTTCTCATCAAGGCCAGCGCCGGCGGTGGGGGCAAGGGCATGCGCGCGGTCGACAAAGCCGAAGACTTCAAGGCGGCGCTCGAGTCGTGCCAGCGCGAGGCCATCAACAGCTTCGGCGACGGCGCGGTGCTGATCGAGAAGTACGTGCAGCGCCCGCGCCACATCGAGATCCAGGTGTTTGGCGACACGCACGGCAACTGCGTCTACCTGTTCGAGCGCGACTGTTCCGTGCAGCGCCGCCACCAGAAGGTGCTGGAAGAGGCCCCCGCGCCCGGCATGACGGCCGAGCTGCGCGCCCGCATGGGCGAGGCCGCCGTGGCCGCCGCGCGCGCCGTGAACTACGTGGGCGCGGGCACGGTGGAGTTCATCGTCGAGCAGCCCGGCGGCTACGACCACCCCGAGCAGATGAGGTTCTACTTCATGGAGATGAACACCCGCCTGCAGGTCGAGCACCCCGTGACCGAAGCCATCACCGGGCTGGATCTGGTGGAGTGGCAGCTGCGCGTGGCTGCCGGCGAGCCGCTGCCGCTGCGGCAGGAGCAGTTGGCGATCCGCGGCCACGCGATCGAGGCCCGCATCTGTGCCGAGAACCCCGACAACCAGTTCCTGCCCGCCACCGGCACCCTGCAGGTCTACCGCAAGCCCGCGCACCGCAGCTTCGAGGTGGCCGACGTGCGCTTCGACGATGGCGTGCGCGTGGGCGACACCATCAGCCCCTTCTACGACTCGATGGTGGCCAAGCTGATCGTGCACGGCGACACGCGCGAGCAGGCGCTGGCCCGGCTCGACGACGCGCTGGCGCAGACCCACATCGTGGGCCTGGCGACCAACGTCCAGTTCCTGCGGCACGTGGTGCGCAGCCCGTCCTTCGCACAGGCGCGGCTGGACACGGCGCTCATTCCGCGCGAGGCGGCCGTGCTGTTCGAGCAGGAACCCGTGGGCCTGCCGTTGGCTGTGGCCGCCGCCGTGGCCGAAACGCTGCTGGCCGAGCGCGCCGCCGAGGGCCGCGATCCCTTCAGCAAGTCCGACGGCTGGCGCAGCCACGGGCTGTTCACGCGCCGCTTCGCCTTCGAGTTCCAGGGTCAATCCTGCGGCGCCACCCTGGCCTACCTGCACGACGGTGGCCTGCGGCTCACGGTGGGCGAGGGGGCTGATGCCGCCAGCGGCCTGCTCACCTTCGCCCGCGCGGCGCACGGCAGCGGCTGGGCGCTGGACCTGGCCTTTGCCGGCGAGCGCACCCGTGCCACGGTGTACATGCAGGGCGAGCGTGCGCACGTGTTCCTGCCGCGTGGCGCCACGCAGATCGTCGAGATCGACCTGCTGGCCCACGCGGGCGACACGGCGGCCGAGGGCGGGCGGCTGACCGCACCCATGCCGGGCAAGGTGGTGTCCTTCGCCGTGAAGGCGGGCGACGCCGTCAAGAAAGGCCAGCCGCTGGCGGTGATGGAGGCTATGAAGATGGAGCACACCATCGCCGCGCCGGCCGACGGCACCGTGGCCGAACTGCTCTACGTCCCGGGCGATCAGGTGGCCGAGGGCGCGGAACTGCTCAAGCTGTCGATGGCGTGACGCGTCTGGGTGGGCGCAGCGGTTAACCTTGCGGGATGAAACTCACCTTCTGCTGCACCGACACCCGCGCTGAACCCTGGCTCGCGGGCTTTCGCACGGCCCTGCCCGAAGCCGACATCGCCGTCTGGCAAGCCGGCGCTCCCGTGGCCGACTACGGCGTGGTCTGGGCCCCGCCGCAGGCCTTCATCGACGAGCAGGCGGGCATCAAGGCCCTGTTCAACATCGGTGCCGGCGTGGACGCGCTGCTGCCCCTGCGCCTGCCCGAGGGGCTCAGGATCGTGCGCCTGGACGACGCGGGCATGGCCGTGCAGATGGCCGAGTACGTGTGCCACGCCGTCGTCCGCCACTTTCGCGAGTTCGACGCCTACGACGCCGCCCAGCGCGAGGCCCGCTGGGCCTACCGCAAGCCGCGCCGGCGCGAGGCATTCACCGTTGGCATCATGGGCCTGGGCGTGCTCGGTTCGCGCGTGGCGCAGGCGCTGCGCGGTTTCGACTTTCCCGTCAACGGCTGGAGCCGCAGCCCCAAGGCGCTGGACGGCGTGCAGACCTTCCACGGCACGGGCGAGGGTCTGAACGCCTTCCTGGCTGCGAGCCAGGTGCTGGTCAACCTGCTGCCCCTCACCCCCGAGACGCGCGACATCCTCGACCGCGACACGCTGGGCCGGCTGCCGGCGGGTGGCTACGTCATCAACGTCGCGCGCGGCGCGCACCTGGTGGACGAGGACCTGCTGGCCCTGCTCGACAGCGGCCACCTGGCCGGCGCCACGCTCGATGTCTTCCGCACCGAACCGCTGCCCGCCGACCACCCCTTCTGGCGCCACCCCGCCATCACCGTCACGCCCCACACCTCGGCCCGCACCCTGCGCGACGAAAGCATCGCCCAGATCGCGCGCAAGATCCGCGCGCTGCAGCGCGGTGAGGCGATCGCGGGCGTGGTGGACCGGGCGCGCGGATACTGACCCTTCGAGGACGAAGCCATGACGACACAGCACTACCCCGACCGCGTGCGCCTGATCGACGTGGGCCCGCGCGACGGCCTGCAGAACGAGAAGCAGCCCGTGCCCGCCGCCGTGAAGGTCGAACTGGTGCAGCGCCTGCAGGCCGCCGGGCTGCAAGAGATCGAGGTCACCAGCTACGTGAGCCCCAAGTGGGTGCCGCAGATGGCCGACAACCACGAGGTCATGGCTGGCATCCGGCGCCAGCCGGGTGTGCGCTATTCGGTGCTCACGCCCAACCTGAAGGGCTTCGAGGCCGCGCTGGCCGACAAGCCCGACGAAATCGTCGTCTTCGGTGCCGCCAGCGAGGCCTTCAGCCAGAAGAACATCAACTGCAGCATTGCCGAGAGCATCGAGCGCTTTGCACCAGTCGTTGAAGCGGCCCGCAAGGCCGGCATCGCCGTGCGCGGGGCCATGAGCTGCACCGTGGGCTGCCCCTACGAAGGCGAGATCGCGCCCGAGCGCGTGGGGATGCTCGCGAAGTTGATGAAGGGCATCGGCGTGCAGCGGGTGGATGTGGCAGACACCATCGGCACGGGTACGCCGCTAAAGGTGCAGCGCGCCATCGACGCCACGCTGCAGCACTTCGGCATCGACGATGTGAGCGGCCACTTTCACGACACCTACGGCCAGGCCTTGGGCAACACGCTGGCCGCGTTGCAGATGGGGGTGTGGAACTTCCAGTCGTCGGTGGCGGGGCTGGGCGGCTGCCCCTACGCCAGGGGGGCCACCGGCAACGTGGCGACCGAGGACGTGGTCTACCTGCTGCACGGTCTGGGCATTGCCACCGGCATCGACCTGGACGCGCTGGTGGACGCCGGGGCCTACATCAGCGAGCGGCTGGGGCGGCCCACGGGTTCGCGCGTGGCGCGCGCCCTGCTGGCCAAACGCGCGGGATAATCACCGGCCATGTGTGGAGCCGAACCCAAATCCTTGCCCGAGGGGGTGCAACGTGTGGCCGCCGTGCTGGCCGGGCGCGGGCACCCGCACCGGCCCCTCATGCTCGATGACGCCGCGCGCACCGCGCAACAGGCCGCCGATGCGCTGGGCGTGGCGCTGGGCCAGATCGCCAAGAGCATCGTCTTTCGCCGCAAGCCCGATGAGGTGGCGGTGCTGGTCATCACGTCTGGCGACCGCCGCGTGGACGAGAAGAAGGTGGAGGCTCTCGTCTGTGCCGACGGCCAGAAGCTGGGGCGCGCCGACGCCGATTTCGTCAAGTCCCGCACCGGTTTTTCCATCGGCGGGGTCTCGCCCATCGGCCACGCCGAGCCGCCGGTGGTGCTGATCGACGAGGAGCTGTTCCGTTTCGAAGTGGTGTGGGCCGCCGCCGGTCACCCACACGGCGTGTTCCGCCTGACACCACAGGACCTGGGGGCATTGACCGGTGCCCCGGTGGCGGATGTGACGCTGCGCTAGAGTGCGCGCATGCCCGTTGCCGCCGATCGCCGCCCCCTGAGCCTGGACGCCGCCTTGCGCCGCGCCGTGCCCGGCGGCGGCGTGCCCTCGCCCTGCGTCGGGGTGTGCCGCATGGACCCAGCCACCGGCTGGTGCGAGGGCTGCTGGCGCACCCTCGACGAAATCGCCACCTGGGGGGGCAGTGACGACGCCGCGCGGCGCGCGGTCTGGGGCGCGATCGAGGCGCGCCAGCGTCGGGTGGGCTGAGCCACCGCACCGGCCAAAGTGTCAACCCGGTTGTGTATCCGGGTCGGACCAGCCGCGCCCGGGGGGCGACGCCGGGGCCTGCACGAAGGCGTGCCCCAGCCGGTGCTGTTTGGCGTGGTACATCGCCTGGTCGGCCGCGCGCAGCAGTTCGGCCAGCGTGCGGCCGTCGTCCGGCTGGCGGGCGATGCCGAGGCTCGTGGTCACCTGCAACGGCTGTCCGCCGTGGTCCACAGGGCGGGCCACCGCCTTGCACAGGCGTTCGGCCAGCAGGGCGAGCTGGGTGCGATCCAGCTCGCGGCCCAGCAGGATGGCGAACTCGTCGCCGCCCAGCCGTGACACGGTGTCGACGTCGCGCAGCTGGTTTTCCAGCCGCCGCGCCACCTCGATCAGCACCGCATCGCCCGCGTCGTGGCCGTGGGTGTCGTTGATGGGCTTGAACTTGTCCAGATCCAGCAGCATCAGCGCATGCCGGCCGGGTTTGGCCAGCAGACGCTGTGCGCTGTTGCTCAGTCCGGTGCGGTTGGCCAGCCCCGTCAGTGGGTCGGTGGCGGCGGCCTCGGCGAAGTGCGCAGCGCGCAGGCTCAGCTCGATTTCGGAGCGGCGCATGGCCCGGATGCGGCTGCTCAGGGCCACGGCGAACACCACCATTTCCACGGCCACGCCGATCTGCAGGCCGTTGGCGAGCAGGAAAGGCGCGTCGAGCAGCCCCCAGTTCACCAACACCACGGCCAGCACCATGGTGAAGAGCGCGGCCTGCCCTCCCAGGTACCAGCGCGCCGGCAGGTAGCCCTGGCGCCAGATCCAGAGGGCGGCCGCGGTCATCAGGATCGCGCCGGTGAAGGACATGACCTCGTTCAGGGTTTGCGCCGGCCCGGTGTGGCCCAGCAGGCCGAGCAGCAGCGAGGCGCCTGCGACCAGCGCCACCGCGACGATGCCCCGGTCGGTCAAGGGGGCGACCTGTGCCGTGTTGAGGAAGCAGCGGGCGAACAGCGCGTTGAAGGCCAGCCACAGGGAGGGCATCAGCACGTAGCTGTGCTCGATGAGCCAGGGCCATTGCGGCCAGAGGTAATGCGCCGCATGGCCGTTGAAGGTGGCCAGCGTCAGCAGCGCGAAGCCGCAGGCCAGCACGTACCAGGCGTAGGTCCGGTCGCGGAAGACGTAGGCCAGCACCAGGTTGTAGACCAGCAGGGCCAGGAGGATGCCGTAGCAGAGGCCGTCGAACAGCCGCTTGTGCTGGCGCCACGTGAGGTAGTCGACCGTGTCCCAGACCGTCGGGGTCAGCACGGCGGGGGTGTCCGATTGGGCGCGCACGTACAGCGTGTACAGGCCGGCGTCGGGCACGCTGAAGCGATGCACGTAGCGCTCGCTGCCCAGCAGGCGGCTGTCGTAGGGGTGGGCCAGTCCCGTCTGCACGGCCGGGTCGAGCGATCCTCCGTCGACCGGGTACGGTCCGTGGAACTGGACGTCACGGACCGCGGTCGTGGGCAGGGCCAGCAGCCAGTCGCCCGCCGCGTCCGGGATCCGCAGCGTGACCCGGAGCCAGTGCACCGTCGCGGTGCCGTGGGTGCGGATCGGGCCGTCGGGGCGCGAGAAATGGGTCTGCAAGGCGGATGATCGCAGTGCCCCGATGTCGAGCTTGCCTTCCGGATCGATCAGCAGATCGACGTCACCCTCCAGCGACAGGCCCTGGGGGTGACGCTCCAGGTCGGTGGCGGCCCACGACGACCCGGTCAGGCAGGCCAGCAGCACGAGGCCCGTCAGCCCGAACCGCCGAAGCCAAGCCAGGATGGAAAATCCGGCAGGCGCGGCACAGCGCACAGACAGGGCGCCTGACAGTACAAAGGACGGCATAGGCCTCCATTGTCCCCGATGCGGCGTTCCGGCAGCCTGCATGGGGGTGTCTGAACCCCCGGGGGTTTGGCGCGGTGTAAGCTGCGCGCATGAACGCCATTGCATCCATTCCCGTCCAGGTGGCGGGCCGCGCCACGGGGCCGTCGCGCGGCCCGCGCGCCACCCCCAAGGGCCGTCAGGTGGCCGATGCCGACCGCCTGCGCGTGGACGAACTGTGTGCCGGTCTGGCGCCCCGTGCCGACCTGCTGATCGAACACCTGCACCGCCTGCAGGATGCCGAGGGCGGACTGCGCCGGGGGCGCCTGGCCGCGCTGGCCGAACGCCTGCGCCTGAGCCAGGTCGAGGTCTACGAGGTGGCCAGCTTCTACCACCACTTCGACGTGGTGGACGACGGCGCGCCGCTGCCCGCCACCACCGTGCGTGTCTGCACCAGCCTGTCGTGCGAACTGGCGGGGGCGAAAGGCTTGCTGAGCGGGCTTCGCCAGCGGCTGGCCACCGACGCCGGCGTGCGCGTGGTCGAGGCGCCCTGTATGGGCCAGTGCCACCGCGCGCCGGCCGCCTGCGCGGGCCAGCGCCAGGTGCCCGAGGCCTCCGCCGAAGCGGTCGTGGACCTTCTGGCCCGTGGCGAAACCGCCCCGCGTGCCCTGCCGGCCAGCGGGCTGCCCGCGGACCCGGCGGACTACGCCCAGCTGCGCCGCCTGCTGGCCGGCGAGCTCACGCCCGAGGCGGTGCTGGCCGAACTGCGTGCCTCCGGTCTGCGCGGTCTCGGCGGCGCGGGCTTTCCGGCCTGGCGCAAGTGGGAGACCGTGCGCGCCCAGCCCGGGCCGCGCCACATGGTGGTCAACATCGACGAGGGCGAGGTCGGCACCTTCAAGGACTGGCACGTGCTCACGACCGCGCCGCGCCAGGTGCTCGAAGGCACGCTGATCGCCGCGCTGGTGGTGGGCGTGGAGCGCGTCTGGCTCTACCTGCGGGACGAATACCACGACGCACGCGTACTGTTGCAGGACGAATTGCAACGCCTGCAGCGACACATGCAGGACTGGTCCAGGTCTTGGCCTGCCGTGCGTTTCCCGCAGATCGAGCTGCGGCGCGGGGCTGGCGCCTACATCTGCGGCGAGGAGTCCGCGCTGATCGAATCGGTCGAGGGTCGGCGCGGCATGCCGCGCATCAAGCCTCCCATCGTCGCCGTGCGCGGCGTGTTCGGCCGCCCCACGCTGGCGCACAACCTCGAGACGCTCTGGTGGCTGCCCGAGATCGTGGCGCGCGGCGGCGCCTGGCTCGCGGCCCAGGGCCGGCGCGGCCGCAGCGGCCTGCGCCGCTTCAGTGTGTCGGGGCGCGTGCGGCGGCCCGGCGTCTACCTGGCGCCTGCGGGCATCAGCCTGCGCGAACTCATCGACGAGCACGCCGGTGGCATGGCCGACGGGCACGAACTGCACGCCTGGCTGCCCGGGGGTGCCTCGGGCGGCATCCTGCCCGCCGCGCTGGCCGACGAGCCGCTCGACTTCGACACCCTGGCCGCGCACGGTGCCTTCGTGGGCTCCATGGCCGTGGTGGTGCTGGGCCGGCAGGACCGCGTCCGCGACGCCGCGCTGGGGTTGATGCGTTTCTTCGAGCACGAGTCCTGCGGACAGTGCACGCCCTGCCGCGCCGGCACCACGCAGGCGGTGGCGCTGATGCAGGCCCCGGCGTGGGATGCCGAGCGCCTGGGCGAACTGTCGGCCGTGATGCGTGACGCCTCCATCTGCGGCCTGGGCCAGGCCGCACCCAACCCCTTCGACGCGGTGCTGCGCTTCTTCCCCGAGGAGGTGCGGCCATGAGCGGCACTCCGCAGACATCCCCACCCGAAGCGCCGGTCGTGGACTTCACGCTCGACGGCCGGCCCGTGCAGGCCGCACCCGGTGAGACCCTGTGGCAGGTGGCCGCGCGTGTCGGTATCGAGCTGCCCCATCTGTGCCACACCCCCGGCCTGCCATCGGCCGGCAACTGCCGCGCCTGTGTGGTCGAGGTCGAGGGCGAGCGCGTGCTGGCCGCCTCGTGCTGCCGCGCGCCCGAGCTCGGCATGGCGGTGCGCACCGACACCGAACGCGTGCGCCGGGCACAGCGCAGCGTGATCGAGCTGCTGCAGGCAGATGCGCCCGACACCACCCCCCTGCGGCACGACAGCGAGCTTGCGCGCTGGGCCACTGCGGTGAACGCACGCCCCGGTCGCCACGCGGCGCGCGGGCCGGCGCAGGCCGACGCCGTGGCGCAGGGGCCCGACCTCAGCCACCCCGCGATCGCGGTGCAGCGCGACGCCTGCATCCAGTGCACGCGCTGCATCCGCGCCTGCCGCGACGTGCAGGGCAACGACGTGCTGGGCCTGGCGCTGCGCGGCGGGCAGGCGCGCATCGTGTTCGACCAGGACGATCCTCTCGGCGCGAGCACCTGCGTCGCCTGCGGCGAGTGCGTGCAGGCCTGCCCCACCGGGGCGCTGGCGCCCGCCAACGGCGCCTATGCCCGTGTGGCCGACCGCCAGGTGGAATCCGTCTGCCCCTACTGCGGCGTCGGCTGCCGGCTCACCTACCACGTCAAGGACGGGCGCATCGACCACGTCGAGGGCGCGCCCGGGCCGGCCAACGACGGCCGCCTGTGTGTCAAGGGCCGCTTCGGCTTCGACTACGCGCACAGCCCCGAACGCCTCACGCGCCCGCTGATCCGCCGTGCCGACGCGCCGAAAGACCCGGCCCTGCTGCGCCCCGGGGGCCGTGCCGACCCGGCCGCGCTGCGTGCCCAGTTCCGCGAGGCCACCTGGGAGGAGGCGCTCGACGCCGCCGCCGCTGGCCTGCGGCGTGCGCGCGACGCCCACCCCGCCCGCGGTCGCGACGCCGCCGTGGCCGGCTTTGGTTCGGCCAAGGGCAGCAACGAAGAGGCCTACCTGCTGCAAAAGCTGATCCGCAGTGCCTTCCACACCCACAACGTGGACCACTGCACCCGGCTCTGCCACGCCTCCAGCGTCGCCGCGCTGATGGAGGGCATCGGCTCCGGCGCGGTGAGCAACCCGCTGCGCGACGTGGCGCACGCCGAGCTCATCTTCCTCATCGGCGCCAACCCGGCGCAGAACCACCCGGTGGGCGCGAGCTGGATCAAGAACGCCGTCCGGCGCGGTGCCCGCCTCGTGCTGGCCGACCCGCGCCGCACCGAACTGGCCCGCCATGCCTGGCGCACGCTCCAGTTCCGCCCCGGCACCGACGTTGCCCTGCTCAACGCGCTGCTGTATGTCATCGTCACCGAAGGCCTGGTGGACGCGGCCTTCATCGAACGGCGCACGCTCGGCTACGACGCGCTGCGGGCGCACCTGGCCGACTACAGCCCCGAGGCCATGGCCCCGGTCTGCGGCATCCCGGCCGAGACCCTGCGCGAGGTCGCACGCGCCTACGCCACCTCGCGCGCCAGCATCATCCTGTGGGGCATGGGCGTGAGCCAGCACACCCACGGCACCGACAACGCGCGCTGCCTGATCGCGCTGGCCCTGGTCACGGGCCAGATCGGTCGCCCCGGCACCGGCCTGCACCCGCTGCGCGGCCAGAACAACGTGCAGGGCGCGAGCGACGCCGGCCTCATTCCCATGGTGCTGCCCGACTACCACCGCGTGGGCGACGCGGCCCACCGCGGCGCCGCCGAGCGGGCCTGGGGCCTGGCGCCCGGCAGTCTGGACGAGCAGCCCGGGCTCACGGTGGTCGAGATCATGGACGCGGCCCACGCGGGGCGCATCCGCGCCATGCTGATCCAGGGCGAGAACCCCGCCATGAGCGACCCCGACAGCACCCACGTGCGCGAGGCCCTGGCCCGGCTTGAACACCTGGTGGTGCAGGACATCTTCCTCACCGAGACCGCCGCCTTCGCCGACGTGGTCCTGCCCGCCACCGCCTGGCCCGAGAAGACGGGCACCGTCACCAACACCGACCGCACCGTGCAGCTCGGGCGCAAGGCCGTGGACGCGCCCGGCGAGGCCCGCGCCGACGCCTGGATCACCGAGCAGCTCGCGCGCCGCCTGGGCCTGGACTGGGGCTACGGCATCGCGCCCGACGGCAGCGGTGCCGAGCCGGGCAGCGGCATCGGCCAGGTGTTCGACGAGATGCGCTCGCTCATGCCCTCGATCGCCGGCCTGTCGTGGGTGCGCGTGCTGCGCGAGGGCCCGGTCACCCATCCGGTGGCCACGCCCGACGACCCGGGCCAGCCCATCGTCTTCACCGACACCTTCCCGACGCCCACCGGCAAGGCCCTGCTGGTGCCGGCCAGCCTGAGCGGTCCGGCCGAGTCGCCGGACGCGCAGTACCCGCTGGTGCTCATCACCGGCCGCCAGCTGGAGCACTGGCACACCGGCAGCATGACGCGGCGCAGCGCGGTGCTCGACGCCCTGGAGCCGGCACCCAGCGTCAGCCTGCACCCGGCCACGCTGGCGCGGCTGGGCCTGCGCGCGGGTGCGCCGGCCCGGGTGGTTTCCCGGCGCGGTACGGTCGAGCTGGTCGTGCGTGCCGACGCAGCCATGCCGCCCGATGCCGCCTTCATCCCCTTCGCCTACGCCGAGGCCGCCGCCAACCTCCTGACCAACCCCGCACTCGACCCCGACGGCAAGATCGCCGAGGTCAAGTACTGCGCCGTGCGCGTCGAACCCCTCGTGAGCGCGCCGGCCTGACTTAAGATGGGCGTATCGTTCACCCAACCCCTTCGAGGAGATCGTTGATGTTCAAGAAAATCCTGGTGCCTTCCGATGGTTCCCCGCTGGCCCACCAGGCCGCCGAGTTCGCCGCCGACTTGGCCAAGGTGCATGGCGCGCAGGTGGTGGGGCTCTACGTCATCGATCCCTTTCCTTACATCGGCATCGGCGATGCCTCCGCCGTCGGCCTGCAGGCCTACATGGCCGAGGCCCAGACCGCCGCGGGCCAGTCGCTCGACGACATCCGCAAGGCCTGCGAGGCGCGTGGCGTCACGTTCGAGGGCGACACCATCGAGCGCAACGTGACTTACGAGGGCATATTGGAGACCGCAGAGGCCGAGAGCGCCGACCTCATTGTCATGGGCTCGCACGGCCGCAAGGGGGTGCAGGCCCTCATTCTGGGCAGCGTGGCCCAGAAGGTGCTCACGCACGCCAAGGTACCGGTGCTGATCGTCAAGCCCTGAATCCCTTCGGTGATTGACCGGGCGGCCCGCCGGGACAGCGGGTCGTCCCTAGAATGGTGGCCTCCCTGTTCTGGCAACCCCCATGTCCCAGTCACCTCTTCCTGCAGACATCCCCGGCCTGATCCGCATCCGCGGGGCGCGCCAGCACAACCTCAAGCACGTCGATCTGGACATCCGGACCGGCGAGCTCACGGTGGTCACGGGCCCCAGCGGCTCGGGCAAATCCAGCCTGGTGTTCGATACCCTCTTTGCCGAGGGCCAGCGCCGCTACGTCGAGACCTTTTCCGCCTACGCGCGCCAGTTCCTCGACCGCATGGACAAGCCGGCCGTGGACCGGGTGGAGGGCGTGCCCCCGGCCATCGCCATCGATCAGACCAACCCGGTGCGCTCGTCGCGCTCCACCGTGGGCACGATGACGGAGCTCAACGACCACCTCAAGCTGCTCTACGCGCGCGCCGCGCAGCTGTTCGACCGCCGCACCGCGCTGCCGGTTCGGCACGACTCGCCCGACACCATCTGCGAGGAACTGCGCCAGCGGGCCGAAGCGGCCGGCGACCCCAGGCTGGTCGTGACCTTTCCGGTGGAACTGCCCGCCAGCGCCACGCCCGAGGACATCGGGCAATGGCTCGCCGCCAGCGGCTTCACGCGGGTGCAGGCAGAACGCGTGGTGACGCGGCCGGCGGCGCAGGGTGGCGCAGCTGCCCAGACCGGTGCCAGGAAAACCGGCAAAAGCGCGGCCAAAGGCAAGACGACAGACGCTTCCGCCGAGCGGGAAGTGCGCGTCCTCGACGTCGTGGCCGACCGTTTCAGGTTCAGCAGTGCCGAACGTGCCCGCGTCATCGAGGCCATCGAGCTCGGTCTCAAGCGTGGCGGCGGGCGTCTCACGGTCTACGCCCTGCGTCCGGCGGGCGACGACGGCGTGGAGCCCGAGCCCGATGTGTGGAAGTTCTCCACCGGCCTGCACTGCCCCGAGAGCGACCTGCGTTACGCCGAGCCGCTGCCGTCCATGTTCTCCTTCAACTCGGCGGTGGGGGCGTGCGACACCTGCCGGGGCTTCGGGCGCGTCATCGGGGTGGACATGGGCCTGGTCATTCCCGACGACAAGCTCACGCTGCGCGCCGGGGCCATCAAGCCCATGCAGACGCCGGCCTGGAAAGAGTGCCAGGACGACCTGATGCGCCACGCCGAAGTGGCCGGCATCCCGCGCGACACGGCCTGGTACCAGCTCACCGAGGCCCAGCAGCAGTGGGTGATCGAGGGCTCGCCGAACTGGGCAGGCAACTGGAACAAGCAGTGGTACGGTGTGCGCCGCTTCTTCGAGTACCTCGAAAGCAAGGCCTACAAGATGCACATCCGTGTGCTGCTGTCCAAGTACCGCAGCTACACGGAATGCCCGTCGTGCCGGGGCGCGCGGCTCAAGACCGACAGCCTGCTGTGGCGGCTGGGCTCCAAGACCGACGCCGATGCGGTGTTATCTCCCTTGCAGCGCTTCATGCCGGCGGGGGTGGACTGGACGCGCGAGCAATTGGAGGCGCTGCCGGGGCTGTGCCTGCACGACCTGATGCAACTGCCCATCGAGCGGTTGCGGGCGTTCTTTGCCCGGCTGGCGGGGGCTTTGGTGCCTGGTTCTGGATCGGATGAGCCGGGTCCGGCGCCCGGCACAGCCCTTGCCTCGGCGGGGGCGGGCGCACATGACGCATCAACTTCTGTGCGCGCCGATGCCGCCACGCAGGGCGGCGAGGGTGCGGGGGGCGACAATTTCTGCTCGCAGCATGCGGAGCCCCCCGTACCCTCGTCGCCCCACCAGACACACAACGAAACAAGCCCGCCGAACGCCCATCCATCTGCCGGCGAAACCCAGGCCCTCAAGCTCCTGTTCGACGAAATCACCACCCGCCTGCGCTACCTGTGCGATGTGGGCATCGGCTACCTCACGCTCGACCGGCAGAGCCGCACCCTGAGCGGTGGCGAGGTGCAGCGCATCAACCTCACCACGGCGCTGGGCACCTCGCTCGTCAACACCCTGTTCGTGCTCGACGAGCCCAGCATCGGCCTGCACCCGCGCGACATGAACCGCATCAACCAGGCCATGGCGCGCCTGCGCGACGCCGGCAACACCCTCGTGGTGGTGGAGCACGACCCCGCCGTCATGCTCGCGGCCGATCGCGTGATCGACATGGGCCCCGGCCCCGGCGAGCGCGGTGGCAGCATCGTGTTCGACGGCACCGTGGCCCAGCTGCGCGATGCCGATACCCTCACGGGCGCCTACCTGGGCGGGCGCAAGCAGGTGGGCTTCGGCTTCAAGCGCATGGTCACCGACGCCACGCCGCGCCTCATCCTCGAAGGCGCGCGAGAGCACAACCTGCGCAACGTCAGCATCGAATTTCCGCTGCAGCGCCTGGTCACGGTCACGGGCGTCAGCGGCTCCGGCAAGTCCACCCTCATCCAGGACGTGCTGGCCCCAGCGCTCATGCGCCACTTCGGCCAAGCCACCGACACCCCGGGGGCGCACGACCGCCTGCTGGGCGCCGACCACCTCAGCGGCGTGGTGTTCGTGGACCAGTCGCCCATCGGCAAGACGGCGCGATCCAACCCCGTGAGCTACGTGGGCGCGTGGGACGCCATCCGTGAGCTGTTCGCCACTGCACCGCTGTCGCGCCAACGCGGCTACACCGCGAGCAAGTTCAGTTTCAACAGCGGCGATGGCCGTTGCCCCACCTGCGGCGGCTCCGGCTTCGAGCACGTGGAGATGCAGTTCCTGAGCGACGTGTACCTGCGCTGCCCCGACTGCAACGGCCAGCGTTACCGCCCCGAGGTCCTGGAGATCACCATTGATCGCGTCGGCAGGCGGCTCAACGTGGCCGATGTGCTGGATCTGACGGTCAGCGAGGCCGCGCAGCTTTTTGCAAACGACCGCGAGGTGATCGTGGCGTTGCAGCCCATCGTGGACGTGGGCCTGGAATACGTGAAGCTGGGCCAGCCCGTGCCCACGCTCAGCGGCGGCGAGGCGCAGCGCCTCAAGCTCGCGGGCTTTCTGGCCGAGGCGGCCAGGACGGGTGGCAGGAAGGGCGGACGCAGCGTGAGCCGCCAGCCCTTGGCCACGAAGGGCCAGCTGTTCCTGTTCGACGAACCGACCACGGGCCTGCATTTCGACGACATCGCCAAGCTCATGCGCGCCCTGCGCAAGCTGCTGGAGGCGGGGCATTCGCTCATCGTCATCGAACACAACCTGGACGTGATCCGCGCGAGCGACTGGTTGATCGACCTGGGGCCGGACGGCGGTGACCGGGGCGGGCTGGTGGTGGCCGAAGGCACGCCCGAGGAGGTGCGCCTGCACCCGCACAGCTATACCGGCCAGGCGTTGCGCGAGTACGCCGAGGCGGTGGGTGAGCTGTACATGGCGCGCGAGGGGCGGGTGACGGATTACCTGCCGGTTCGGGGGGAGTCGCCGGCTGTTGCTGGTAACGGGGTGTTGGCGCGCGCTGCCGATTCAAGGGGTGAGCCGGACGCCTCATGCTGCGAGCAGAAATCGGCGACCGGCACACCCCTTGAATCGGCGAGTACGGGTATGCACGAGTTCTCAATTTCAGGGCGAACCGATGCTGCCCCGCAGGGCGGTGAGGGTGCGGGGGGCGACAATTTCTGCTTGCAGCATGCGGAGCCCCCCGTACCCTCGTTGCCCCACCCACACACAGGCCATCAGCAAACCAACGCCATCCGCATCATCAACGCCAAGGAACACAACCTCAAGGGCCTGTCTGTCGACATCCCCCGGGGCAGGTTCAACGTCATCACCGGCGTCAGCGGTTCCGGCAAGTCCACGCTGGCGTTCGACATCCTGTTCAACGAAGGCCAGCGTCGCTACCTCGAAAGCCTCAACGCCTACGCGCGCAGCATCGTGCAGCCCGCTGGCAGGCCCGAGGTGGACGCGGTCTATGGCATCCCGCCCACCGTGGCCATCGAGCAGCGGCTCTCGCGTGGCGGGCGCAAGTCCACCGTGGGCACCACCACCGAAGTCTGGCACTTCCTGCGCCTGCTGTACGTCAAGCTCGGCACCCAGCACTGTGTGCACGACGGCACTCCTGTGCAGCCGCAAACGCCCGAAAGCATCCTGGCCCAGCTGATGACGGTCTTCCGTGGCCAGCACATCGGCCTGCTGGCGCCGCTGGTGGTCAATCGCAAGGGCGTCTACACCGAACTGGCCGACTGGGCGCGCCCGCGCGGGCACACCCACCTGCGCGTGGACGGGGAATTCCTGCCCACGCAGGGCTTCCCGCGCATCGACCGTTTCAAGGAACACACCATCGAGCTGCCCGTGGGCAGTCTCGACGTGGCGCCCGAATCGGAAGCCGAACTGCGCCAGTTGCTGACCCGCGCGCTGGAGCATGGCAAGGGCGTGGTGCACGTGCTGTCGGGCATGCACGGGCTGGAAGCGGCCATTGCCAGTGGCGCCTCCACCGCCGGCATCGGTCGGCTGCAGGCGTTTTCCACCCTGCGCGCCTGCCCGGTGTGTGCCACCAGCTACGCCGAGCTGGACCCGCGCCTGTTCTCGTACAACAGCAAGCACGGCTGGTGCCCCGACTGTGTGGGCACCGGCGTGCAGCTCACGCGCGAACAGCGCAAGGCCTTCGACGATTCCGTGCGCGACGACGACCACAAAGGCCGGGAGCAAAGCTTTGCCGAACCCGAGCTGGCCGACTTGACCGACGCAGCGTGCACCCACTGTGGTGGTACGCGTCTGAACGCGACCGCCCGGGCGGTGCGGTTCCAGGGGGTGGGAATCACCGACATCGCGGCGCTCGCGGTGTCCGACGTGCGCGCCTGGGTGCAGACCCTGCTGTCTTCGGGCCAGCTCAGTGGACGCGAGGCCGACATTGCCCGCGACCTGCTGCCCGAGATTCAGGGCCGGCTCGAATTCCTGGAGGAGGTCGGCCTGGGCTACCTCACGCTCGACCGGGGCGCGCCCACGCTCAGCGGCGGCGAGTCGCAGCGCATCCGCCTGGCGGCGCAACTCGGCTCCAACCTGCAGGGCGTGTGCTACGTGCTCGACGAGCCCACCATCGGCCTGCACGCGCGCGACAACCAGATCCTGCTCGACGCCCTGCAAAAGCTGGGCGACAAGGGAAATACGCTGGTGGTGGTGGAGCACGACGAGGACACCATCCGCCGCGCCGACCACGTCATCGACATCGGACCCAGTGCGGGCAAGCGGGGCGGTCGTGTGGTGGCCGAGGGTTCGGTGGACGACGTGATGGCGGCGGCGGATTCGCAGACGGGGCGCTACCTGCTGCATGCGATGAAGCATCCGTTGCAGGCTCGTCGTGTGGTTGCTTCTCTCGCTGCCGATCCAAGGGCTGGGCCGGACGCCTCATACCGTCCGCTGCGCGGCCAAAAATCGGCGCCCGGCACAGTCCTTGCCTCGGCGGAGGCGGGCGCACATGACGCATCAACTTCTGTGCGCGCCGATGCCGCCACGCAGGGCGGTGAGGGTGCGGGGGGCGACAATTTCTGCTCGCAGTGTGCGGAGCCCCCCGCGCCCTCGTCGCCCCACCCAAAACCATCGAGCGAAGAACATTTCGACTGGCTCACCGTCAAGAACGCCACCCTGCACAACCTGCAGAACGTGACGGCACAGATACCGCTGAAACGCCTAGTGGCCGTCACCGGCGTCAGCGGTTCCGGCAAGTCCACCTTCGCGCGCGACGTGCTGCTCACCAACGTGGCCGCCGCCGTGCAGATGCAGGCCACCAAGGCCGGGCGCGACGCCTGGCATGCGGGCGAACGCCCCAAGTGGCAAGGCTGCGAAGGCGTGGTCGGCAGCGAGGCCATCCAGCGCGTGCTGGAGGTGGACCAGACCCCCATCGGCAAGACGCCGCGTTCCTGCCCGGCCACCTACATCGGCTTCTGGGACACCATCCGCAAGCTCTACGCCGAAACGCTGGAAGCCAAGGCGCGCGGCTACGGGCCGGGGCGATTCAGCTTCAACACCGGCGAAGGGCGCTGCCCCACCTGCGAAGGGCAGGGCGTGCGCACCATCGAGATGAGCTTCCTGCCCGACGTGAAAGTGCCCTGCGAGGCCTGCCACGGCGCGCGCTTCAACCCCGAGACGCTGGCCGTCACCTGGCGCGGCAAGAGCATCGGCGACGTGCTGAGCATGGAGGTGGACGAGGCGGTCGGGTTCTTCGCGTCCATGCCTTCCATTGCTCACCCGCTGCAGTTGCTGCAGGACGTGGGGCTGGGCTACCTGACGCTGGGCCAGCCCTCGCCCACGCTCAGCGGCGGCGAGGCGCAGCGCATCAAGCTTGTCACCGAACTCACCAAGGTGCGCGACGAGGTGGGCCGGCGCGGTCAGAAGGCGTTGCACACCCTGTACGTGTTGGACGAACCCACTGTGGGCCTGCACATGGCCGACGTCGACAAGCTCATCCGCGTGCTGCACCGCCTGGTCGACGGCGGGCACAGCGTGGTGGTGATCGAGCACGATCTGGACGTGATCGCCGAAGCCGACTGGGTCATCGACCTCGGGCCGGAAGGCGGAAAGGCCGGCGGGTGCATCGTGGCCGCCGCAGCACCGGAGGATCTGGTGCGACAAGGCACGCACACCGGGCGGGCGCTGGCGCCGGTGCTGGCCCGGGCCTGACGGGCGTTGCCTGGCATGCTGGCACCCGGCCTGGATTTCAGGCCAAGCGCATCAGCAGGGTCAGCTCGTTGTGGCCTGCCGGCGTGGCCCGGTAGCCCACGTCGCTGACCAGGCTGCGGATCAGCGACACCCCGAAACCGCCCGGCGCCTCGCGCTCCATGGGGGAGGTGCTCAGATCGGGCGGTGCCAGCGTCAGTGGGTTGAACAGGGGTGCGCTGTCGCGCAGGCGCACCACGAACCGGCCGGCATCGTGCTCGCATTCCAGGTCGATTTCGCCTGACGCGTCCTTGTAGCCGTGGGTGACGATGTTCGTCACCGCCTCGTCCACGGCGATCAGCAGGTTCCCCATGGCTTCTCCGTCCAGCCGGGCGGCCTCACCGGAGTGCTGGACGAAGTCCCGGGCCAGGCCCAGGCTGTCCAGATTCGCGCTCAGGGTCAGGGTCGAGCGTTGCACCATGCGTGGAGCCGTCTCAGAAGGCCTTGAGCGCTTCCTCGTAGTCGTGGTGGATGCTGAAGACCTTGTCGAACCCCAGGGTCTTCATGACACGGGCCACGGCCTCCGAGGGGTTGAGCAGGCGCATCTGGCCGCTGCCTTTGACCTTGTTCGAAATGCTGTGGAGCGCGCGCAGACCGGCGCTGCCCATGTAGTTCACGCCGCCCAGGTCGAGCAGGATGTTGGTGCTGCCCTTGGCGATGGCCTCGCCCGCCTTGGCTTCGAGCTCATGGTAGGTCTTGCCGTCCAGGTCGCCCGAAATCTGCAGCACCGTCACCGGGGCGTTGCGGGTCTCTTCGGCAATCGCGATACGAAGCGTCTCACTCATCATCGGTCTCCTCTCAGGTTGAAAAAATGGCGGTGTCCGTTCAGGATGTCACGGGTTTTCGGTGCACCACGATCAGGGTGGTGTCGTCGTACTGGCTGGCGTTGCCGGCAAAGGCGTGTATCTCGCCCAGGATGCGGTGGAGCATCGAGCCGGCCTGCCGGGGCGATTCGGCAATGAGAGACAGCAGGCGCTCCTCGCTGAAGATGGCGCCTTGCGGGTTCTTCGCGTCGGTCACGCCATCGGTGTAGGCCACCAGCGTCTCACCCGGTTGGATCTGTGCGATGCGGACCTCGTGCTCGATCTCGGGGAACAGGCCGATCACCGGGCCGGTCGTCTCCAGGTGGACGCGTATGCCCTGGTCGCCCACGATCACGGGCGACTCGTGTCCGGCGTTGATGTAGCACAGCTGGCCGGTCTCGGGGATCAGCAGCCCGAAGAACACCGACGAGAACATGCTGCTGCTGCCGTGCGTGGTGGCGATGTAGCGGTTCGTCAGCGTGATGCTGTCGCGCAGGGTGCTGGCCACGTCCTTGGGGGCGTCGGTCTGCTCGACGAATTCTCGGAACAGCGCGGTGGAGCGGATCAGACTGCGAAACAGCGTCATGAACAGCGCCGCGCCCACGCCCTTGTCGCAGACGTCGCCGATCACGATGCCCACGCAATTGGGCCGGGGCACCACGAAGTAGTCGTAGAAGTCGCCGGCCACCTCGCGCGCGGGCTCCAGATAGCCCTTCATGTCCCAGCCCGAAATGTCCGGGATCGTCTCGGGCAGGAAGCTCTTCTGGATCTTCTTGGCGATGCTCATCTCGTGCTCGAGCACCTTGACCTGCACCGAGCGTTCGGTCACGTCGTGGATCAGGCGGCCCTCGCGCCGGCACAGCGCCTCGATCAGCGGGCGGGCCGAGCCCGGCGTCTCGGTCAGCGTGTGGTACAGCACCTCCTGGTCGAGTTCGAGCAGCAGGCTGTCGATCTCGGCCGTGACCGAGGCGGTGCGGTTCTGCGCCGCCAGGGCCCCGATCTCGCCGAACACCTCGCCCTGGCCGAGGTGGGTGAGCACCACGTCGCCGTCGTGGATGCGCACACAGCCGTCGACGACGAAGAACATCGAGGTGCCCAGGGCGCCCTTTTCGATCAGGCGTTTCCCGGCCGGGATGCGCAGGGCCCGAACCGCATCGGCCAGTCGATGGACGAGGTCGTCCGGCGCCTTTTCGAGGAACTGGCTCTTGCGCAGGTGTTGCGAGATCTCTCCCAAGTCCAGCATGCGAACAGGGTCCGAAGGGTTGCTATCCGAGCAGTATAGGAAAAATGCGATAGGCCGTGTCGCCTTGGCAAGCCCTACACATCAGGGTATTCCATAGGGCGGGCCGGCTATCGGTGCAACAATCCCGCCATGTGGATCGATACCCATTGCCATCTGGACGCGCCGGAGTTCGGCACCGATGCTGGCGCCCTGCGCGTGCGCCAGCAGGCCCGCGCGGCCGGGGTGGGGCTGTGCGTGTACCCGGCGGTGGCCCGCTCCGGGTTTGCGGCAGTGCGCACCCTGGCGCACCAGAGCGGCGACGCCTATGCGCTGGGCATCCACCCGCTGTATGTTCCCGACGCCACCGACGACGATCTGGCCGCGCTCGACGCCGCCCTGTCCGAGCACCGGGCCGACCCGAGGCTGGTGGCCGTGGGGGAGATTGGCCTGGACTTCTTCGTGCCCGCACTGTGCACCCCGGCCCTGCGCGAACGCCAGCGCCACTTCTGCAGCGAACAGCTGCGCCTGGCGCACCGCCATGGCCTGCCCGTGATCCTGCACGTCCGCCGCTCGGTCGATGCCCTGTTGGGGCTGCTGCGCGAGGCCCGCAGCCGGGGGCGCCCGGTCCCCGGGGGGATCGCCCACGCCTTCAACGGCAGCGAGCAGCAGGCCCAGGCCTTCATCGCGCTCGGCGTTCGGCTGGGTTTTGGCGGGGCGCTCACCTTCGACGCGGCCCGCCGGTTGCGCCACCTGGCGGCCACCCTGCCGCTGGAGGCCCTGGTGCTGGAGACGGACGCCCCCGACATGCCGCCGCAGTGGCTCTACGTCCCGGCCGGGCAACGCCTGGCCGGCCAGGCACAGGGGCCCAACACCCCCGCCGAGCTGCCGCGCATCGGCGCCGCCCTGGCCGCCCTCAGGGGCCTCCCCCCGGTGGCCCTGGCCGATGCCACCAGCGCCAACGCCTGCGCCGCCCTGCCCAGGCTGGCCCCCCTGCTGGCCGAAGCGGCATGAGCGCACCATCCTTGCGGGGTCTGCCGCCCTTGCTGGACGCCCACACCCGCCTGCTGGTGCTCGGCAGCTTTCCCAGCGTCGCCTCGCTGCGTGACCAACGCTACTACGCCCATCCCCAGAACCATTTCTGGAAGATACTCGGGGCCCTGTGGCAACTGCCCCTGACCGACATGCCCTACCCCGACCGACTCGACGCCGCGCGCGCCCGCCACCTGGGCATCTGGGACGTCTACGCCGCCTGCGAGCGCGAGGGCAGCCTCGACAGCGCCATCCAGAACGCCCGCCTCAACGACCTCGCCGGCCTGCGCGCGCGCTGCCCGCAACTGCAGGCCATCGCCCACAACGGCGGCGAGAGCTTCCGCCATGCGCGCCACACGCGCGGCCTGGGCGTGCCGGTCTACCGCCTGCCCTCGACCAGCCCGGTCAACGCCAGCTGGAGCTTCGAGCGCAAGCTCGCCGCTTGGCGCGAGGTGTTCGTGCGCCACGGCATCGGTCTGGTGGGGCACGCGTGATGGCCAGACCTGCCCGACGCACCCGTGCCGCAGCGGCCGACGCGCTGCCCCCGGTGTCCATCTCCGAGGACGGCGAGGTCCGCTTCCTGCACCTGGGCACCGAGTGGATCCAGGGCTCCATGCTGATCGACGCACCCTTCGACATCGAGCTCGAATACGTGCAGCGCATGATGGCCTGGCTGCTCTTCGTCGACCCCGACAGCGTGCCGCGCCGGCGCGCCATGCAGCTCGGCCTGGGTTCGGCCGCGCTGACCAAGTTCTGCTTCAGGCGCCTGCGCATGGACACCACCGCCATCGAGATCAACCCCCAGGTGGTGGCGGCCTGCCGCACCTGGTTCAAGCTGCCGCCCGACAGCGCGCGCCTGCGCGTCGTGCTGGGCGACGCGGCCGAGGTGGTGCGCCACGCGCCCTGGCACGGCAGCATCGACGCGTTGCAGGTCGACCTCTACGACCACGAGGCCGCCGCGCCCGTGCTCGACAGCGCCGACTTCTACGCCGACTGCCGCGCCCTGCTCACCGATGAAGGCGCCATGACCGTCAACCTGTTCGGCCGCGACGCCAGCTACGAGCGCTCCCTGGACAAGATACGCACCGCCTTCGGCGACGCCGCCGTCTGGGCCTTCAAGCCCACGCGCGAGGGCAACACCATCGTGCTCGCCCTGCGCACCCCGAGCCCCCTGTCGCGCATGGAACTGCTGGCCCGGGCCGAAGTGGTGCAGGATCGCTGGGGGCTGCCCGCCACCAAGTGGCTGCGCGTGTTCAAGCCCGCCTGAGTCCCTTTTCACCATGTTCCTGCCCCACAACCCCTACGCCAGCGTGCGCATCCCGGTCTATGCGCGCAACGCCGTGGCCACCTCCCACCCGCTGGCGGCCCAGGCCGGGCTGCGCCTGCTGCAGCAGGGCGGCAACGCGGTGGACGCGGCCATCGCCGCCGCAGCCGCCATGACCGTGTGCGAACCGGTCAGCAACGGCCTGGGCAGCGACGCCTTTTGCATACTCTGGGACGGCCAGCGCCTGCACGGGCTCAACGCCGCCGGCCCCGCGCCCCAGGGCTGGACCCCGGCCTATTTCCATCGCAAATACGGTGACGCCGCCACCGCCCCGCCCAAGCGTGGCATCGATGCCGTCACCGTGCCGGGCGCCGTGGCCGGCTGGGTGGCCTTGAGCGAACGCTTCGGCCGCCGGCCCTTTGCCGACCTGCTGCAGCCCGCCATCGAGATCGCCGAGCGCGGCTACCTCGTGCCCCCGGTGGTGCAGGGCAAGTGGGCCGCTGCCACGCCCGAGCTGCGTGACCAGCCCGGCTTCGCCGAGTGTTTCCTGCCCCGGGGCCGGGCGCCGCAGGTGGGCGAGCTGTTCCGTTTCCCGGCCGCCGCGCGCGGCCTGCGCGCCATCGCCCTCAGCCGGGGCGAGGCCTTCTACCGGGGCGAGATCGCCAGCGCCCTGGCCGCCTTTGCGCAGCGCCACGGCGGCGCGCTCACCGAGCGCGACCTGGCCGACTACCGGCCCGAGTGGGTCGAGCCCATCGGCCAGGCCTACCGTGGCCACGTCCTGCACGAGATCCCGCCCAGCGGGCAGGGCATCGCCGCGCTCATGGCGCTCGGCATCCTGGAGCACTTCGATCTGGCCGGCATGGCCGTCGACGGGGCCGATGCCCAGCACCTGCAGATCGAGGCCATGAAGCTTGCCTTCGCCGACGTCTACCGCTACGTTGCCGAGCCGACGGCCATGGAAGTCACGGCGGCGCAACTGCTGGAGCCGGCCTATCTTGCCGGGCGCGCCCGGCTCATCGACCCGCGGCGCGCGCAGGACTTCCGGGCCGGCAACCCGGTGCGCGGCGGCACCATCTGTCTGAGCGCCGCCGACGAAAGCGGCATGATGGTCAGCTTCATCCAGAGCAACTACATGGGCTTCGGCTCGGGCTGCGTGGAGCCCGGCTTCGGCGTCAGCCTGCAGAACCGCGGCCACGGCTTTGCGCTCGACCCGACCGGCCCCAACCCGGCCAACGTGGTGGCGCCCGGCAAGCGGCCCTTCCACACCATCATCCCGGCCTTCCTCATGAAAGACGGCCAGCCCCTCATGGCCTTCGGCGTCATGGGGGCCAACATGCAGCCGCAGGGCCATGTGCAGACACTCGTGCGCATGCTCGACCACCGCCAGAACCCTCAGACCGCCTGCGACGCGCCGCGCTGGCGCTTCAACCGGGGGCTGTCGGTCAACGTCGAGGCGTCCATGGACCCAGCCACCGTGCAGGGCCTGCAGGCGCGCGGCCACCGCATCGAGGTGCTCAACGACCCCTACCAGGACTTCGGTGCCGGCCAGTTCATCTGGCGCATGGGCGACCCGGCGGTCGAGGGCTACCTGGCGGCCAGCGACCCGCGCCGCGACGGCCTGGCGGCGGGGTTCTGATGGCGCCCGCCTCCCTCACTTCGGGCCTGCTGCTGGCCGTTGCCGGCTCCATCGCCTTCAGCGGCAAGGCCATCATCGTCAAGCTGGCCTACCGCCACGGGGTGGACGCGGTCACGCTCATCATGTACCGCATGCTGTTCGCGCTGCCGCTCTTCCTGGCGATGATCTGGTGGGCCACCCACCGCGCCCGCACACCCGTCCAGCCGCTCACGCGGCGTGACTGGCTCGGCATTCTGGGCCTGGGCTTCAGCGGCTACTACCTCGCGAGCTTCCTCGACTTCTGGGGCCTGCAGTACATCAGCGCCAGCCTGGAGCGCCTCATCCTCTACCTCAACCCCACGCTGGTGCTGATCCTGGGCTGGTTCCTGTACCGCCGGCCCATCACGCCGCGCCAGGCCGGCGCCATGGCCCTGAGCTACGCCGGCGTGCTGGTCGTCTTCGCCCACGAGATCACCTTCGACGGGGCGCACGTGGTGCTGGGCGGTCTGCTGGTTTTCGCCAGTGCGGTCAGCTACGCGGTCTACCTCGTCTACAGCGGCGAGATGGTCAAGCGCCTGGGTTCGCTGCGCCTGGTCGGCTGGGCCACCACCGTGGCCTGCCTGCTGTGCCTGCTGCAGTTCGCGCTGCTGCGTCCGCTGTCGGCGGCCATCGTCGCGCCCGAGGTGATCTGGCTCTCGGTGCTCAACGCCGTGGCCTGCACCGCCGCGCCGGTGGTCATGGTGATGATGGCCATCGAGCGCATCGGCCCGGGCCTGGCGGCCCAGACCGGCATGGTCGGCCCCATGTCCACCATCGTCATGGGCGTGCTCATCCTGGGCGAGCCCTTCAACGCCTGGGTGATCGCGGGCACGGTGCTGGTGCTGTCGGGGGTGCTCTGGGTCACACGGCAGCGGGGCGCCTGAGCAGGTAAGCTTCTCGTTTCTGGATTTCATTTCGACAGGAGACCTTCATGGATTTGGGTATCGCAGGCAAATGGGCGCTGGTGTGCGGCGCGAGCAAGGGCTTGGGCTGGGGCTGCGCGCAGGCGCTGGCCCGCGAGAGCGTCAACGTGGTCATGGCCGCGCGCGGCGCCGAGGCGCTGGAAGCGGCGGCGGCCGGCATCCGGGCCCAGGCCCCGGGGCAGGTGCTCACGGTGGCGGCCGACGTCACCACCCCGGCCGGGCGCGAGGCGCTGTTCGCGGTCGCCGGCGGGCCGGGCCGCGACTTCGACATCGTCGTCACCAACGCCGGTGGCCCGCCCCCCGGCGACTTCCGCGAATGGGACCGCGACGCCTGGATCAAGGCGGTGGACGCCAACATGCTCACACCCATCGAACTCATCAAGGCCACCATCGACGGCATGGGCGCGCGCGGTTTCGGGCGCATCGTCAACATCACCTCCAGCGCGGTCAAGGCGCCCATCGACATCCTGGGCCTGAGCAACGGCGCGCGCAGCGGCCTCACCGGCTTTGTCGCCGGCCTGGCGCGCAGCCCCATCGCGTCCAAGGGCGTCACCATCAACAACCTGCTGCCCGGCAAGTTCGACACCGACCGCCTCAAGGCCACCCTGGACAGCGCGGCCAAGAAAACCGGCAAGGCCGTCGACGACGTGCGCGCCGCCCAAATGGCCCAGGTGCCGGCCAAGCGCTTCGGCAATCCCGAGGAATTCGGCGCTATCTGCGCCTTCCTGTGCAGCGTGCACGCGGGCTACCTCAACGGCCAGAACATCCTGCCCGATGGGGGGTTGTACCCCGGAACGTACTGATCCGGCAGACGCCGGCCGCTCTTGATCAACGCGCGAAAGCGCCAACCCGAGAGGGCGGGTTCTGCCCGCCCTCTCGGGTTGTAGCTCCCTCTCTCACCCCGGATAGCTACACTAAAAACTATAGAGGCAAGCGATGGCGGTATGTTGTAGCTCCCTCTCTCACCCCGGATAGCTACACTGGGCCCTGCGCGGCAACATGCCAGAACTGTGTTGTAGCTCCCTCTCTCACCCCGGATAGCTACACTAAGGGCGCCATCAAGCGCCAGGCCAACCGCGTTGTAGCTCCCTCTCTCACCCCGGATAGCTACACTTGACCCAGCCGGAACCCGCGCTCCGCTTGGCGGAGCGCGGGATTTCGCTTGGCCAAAACCGATTCAAAAAAGGGCGATCTGGGCCGCGTTGACCTTTTTTTCCTGAAAAAGCGGCAGGCCGACCAGCAATCTCATGCTGGCAAACTGTTTCTCGGTCACGGTCAGAACCCGTACCGAGCCTTCCGGGGGCAGGTTGGCCAGCAGGCGTTTCATGTGTTTCTGCTCGGCGTCGGTGCCATTCAGAATGCGTCCGTAAACCGAAAACTGAATCATGTCGTAGCCGTCGTTGAGCAGGAAGCGGCGGAACACCGTGTAGGCGCGTCGATTGGTCTTGGTGACCACCGGCAGATCGAAGAACACCAGCATTCGCATGAATCGTCTCGTGTCCTGGCTCATGGGTGGCGGGCCGCTACATCTCGAATGTATGCTGTTTCAACCCGATCAGGCCGGGCAACTCCAGCACCTGTTCGCTGCCACCGTCATACAGGCGGGCCAGTGATTCGGCGGCCTGTTCGATGGAGGCCAGCACGCTCATCTGGCCACGGGGCATGATCACGTCCACATTGAGCAGGCCTACCAAGGCGATCTTGTCGGCTGGCTGTAATTCCGCGTCGTCCTGTACGGCAGGGTGCTTGGCCACATGCAGATCGACCAAAGGACGATAAGGTTCGATCAGGTCATCGGCCAGATTGAAGGCATTCTGTTCACTGCTGTGGAACAGGCCGAAGCTGGGTAGCATGCCATGGGCCACCAACGCGCGGGCGCATGCGCCGCGCATGACGGCATACCCGTAATCGAGGGCCGCATTGGTCCATCTGGCCTGGCTGCGATGGAAGCTGCGGCCGAACACTTGCGGAAAGTAGAACGCACTGGCCTGGGCTTCGAGGTTGCCGCCGTCGCCCGAACGCACGCGGCGGGCGTAAGACGCCAGCCTGTCCACACCAGCGATGCCCAACAGTTCCATGCAACGCGCCTGGTTCTGGATCTTCGCCTGCACAATGCGCGCCCAGGCCCGTTTGGTGGTTGGCCTGTCCAAGTCGAGCTGCAGGCGTTGCATGCGTGTGGCGCGGCTGTGCTGCAGGAAGGGAAGAAATACGCCATTGGGTTGGTGAGTGTCACCGGTGGAGAACAGGCTGATGCCATAGTCCGCGCATGCCGACAGTACCGGATGGGTGAGTGTGATTTCGCGGTGGTTGAGCACGATGACGGCAATGTCTTCGAAAGGCACGCGTGCCGATTCGGCTTGCTCCACCACCAGCGCAAAGTGTTCACGACGCAGGCGGGCCGGGTTGCTGATGACGACGCTACGCCAGACCACGGCGCACCTCCGGCGGCGCGGGGTAGATGTGACCGAGCACATCGACGTTGAGCTTCTCGACGGCCACGGCGGTTTTGACCCCGATGCCACGGATCAGACCATCTTTGCCGACGGTAGTCGCTCGGTCATGTGTCCAAAGACTAATCGCACCAGTCGAACGATCGGTGCCAGCGTAGTAGCCCGCCATGGTTTCTTTCTTGAGTTTGATTTTCAAAAAATCATTCGGGTACACCGAAAACAAGAATGAAAAACTGTCATCGATGAGCGTCCACTCATGCTCCTCCTGGAACGCCACGATCGCCCTGTTCGGCAGCCCCGTCACGCGGTGGTGCACGTATACCGGCACCAAGTGAAACTTTCCCGCCTTGGTAAACACGTCAACGCGCAGCATGCTGTCGTTCTTGGCAATTCCGCCGCGAATGGGGATGCCGGTCTGTTTGTCTCGAACCAGTTTGACGCTGCGGACGATGGGTCCGGTGGGTTGACCGTTCTTGTCTGGTTTGTGCAGGGGGTTGTCCGGACCAAAGGCCTTGTCGCCCTTGCCGCCGTGCGCCTCCAGCCGTTCACGAATGGTGGCGTAGAGCTTGGTGTTGCGATGCGGGTCGGTCAGGCGGTCCAGGTCTTTGAGCGTCAGTCCGCTCAGCGCGACCTTCTCGATCACGCCACCCTGCGTTTTGAGGCTTCTCGGCTGGGCATAGATGGTGTCTTTGTGAACCGCGCCGCCATTGCGTCGTTGCGGTGCGCGTGAAACGAACACGGGGCGAAGGTTTTCCAGGTCCGTTTCCGAATAGGTTCCCAGCCGCTGCATGTCTGCCTTGAGCGTGGTTGGGTCGTCTGTGAACAACCTTGCCTGCAGTTCATGCCGGAAATGCGGCCAGGGATCGGGGAAATGCTGGCGTCCATGGTCGAAGGCGGTTGGGTTGAGGATTTCCCCGGTCTCGGGGTCGGGGAATCCTTCCTGAAGGAAGGCCAGCTCTTTGGTACGCGAGTAGTCGGCCAGGGCCTTGACCATGCCGTGGGTACAGGCCGCCACGACCGTGGCATCCAGCGCATGGTGGCGGTCGCTTTCGGATCTGACCTTGGTCAGACCCCAGCGGGCTCGCAGGAAGGCGGTGAGTTGCCCATTGACCACCACGCAACGCCGGTTGGTCTGGCCATCTTCGCGCGGGGCCAGTTGTAGGTGTTCCTCCACATAGTTCTTGAAGAACTTGCAGATGTAGCGGGTGTCGTTGAGGTTGCGGTCGATGAAGCCGCGCGACTCGTCCTGCCCGAAGTTCTTGCGCAGCAGGCGGTTGCGCTTGGCCAGGCGGTAGGCCTTGTTCTGCTGTACCCAGGCAACAAAACTGCGCCAGCGATCCCCATCCTCGCCACCCGGAAAGCTGGTGAGGTATTCAAAAGGTGTCCGGTTGCCCTTGTTCTGGTTCTCGCGCGTGAGCACCAGCACCTTGTTGTTCTTGCTGTCGTCGTAGCTCCGGGAGTAGGGGAGGGCGTGATCGATCTGGGCGTAGTTGGGGTCATCCAGCACACGTTGAATGTCCAGTGCCTGCTGACTGTAGGCACATTGACCGTGCTGTTCTCGATACAGCATCCACTTTTCGAAAACCAACGCCTTGGGCTTGTAGCCAAACGTTTTTTCGAAGTCGTCGCGCGCAGCCTGGTTGCGGTCGCGGAACTCGTCCTGGGCTCTCTTGACCTTGTTGCGCTCATCCAGTGGTCGAGACAAGTCGCGCGCCATCTCGATGTTTACGGCCATGGGGCTGCCGTACTGCCGGATCAAGGCATTGACCACCTTGCGCGCCTGGTTGAGGGCGCGCAGCACCACGGGGTTGCGTGGGATGTCTGCATCCTCGCGGAATTTCATCGATCCCACGCGGTCGTTCTTGCCGCGATACTCGCGTTCGTTTTCGTAGAACGGCGGCAGGTACAGGCGTTTGGCTGCGTCGGGGCTGACGCGCTGGCTGTGGTGACCATATTCCGGGATCTGTGCCACCGCTTCGTCGTAGCGCAGTCCCTGTTCCATGAGGGGAACGATGCGCCGCAAGGCCTTGAGAGACAGGCTGGAGAATTTGTCGAAGCTGAGCTTTTCCAGCACTGCGACGCAGGCATCCGGCTCTGGCAGGTCCAGCAGGCGCAGTTGATGCTCGATTTCTCTGCCGTCCTTGTAGACGCTCAGCACCCACGCGATCTGATCCAGAAGTTCCGGGTTGCCGTCAAGGGCGGATGTGCTGATGCGCTGCCACAGCGTTTCCTGGCCGGCCTTCTTGAAGGCCTGCCGAAATTCATGCCATGCGGGCAGCTTGATCAGTGATTGGTCTTCCGGATCTTTGGCCTTCCCTTCGTCCAATTGGGCTGGGCTGGGGTAGGCCAAGCCGCCGAAGCGAACATCAGAGGTCCAGAGACCGGCCTTGGTGAGCGCATTTTTCAGGGATTTGTATTTGAAGTTTTCGGTCTGGTATGGGAGCGGGAGGGCAATGGCACGCTCGGCCTCGTTCAGCGGGCGGGAACGGCCGTCTTCGATGACCCGCAGATTGTTCAGTCTGGTCAGCCAGACATGCCGCTCTGCAGAGAAACTGGCCTTGGGTGCACGAAATTCGGATTTCTCGAAGGTGCATTTGCCCAGCATCTTCAGCAAGTCGGCCCCTGCCAAGGCGGGCTTTTGTTGCCAGAACAGTCCACTCCGGCGGTCGCCATTGCCGAGGATCAAGGCTTCGAAGCGTTCGCTGGCATGGGGGTTACCCAATTGCCGCTGGGTGCTGAACAGCAAGGCAAGCTCTTGGCCCAGCAGCACGCGGGAGAGGGCCTTGTCGTACTGGCCTTGTTTGTTCCGTTGCGCATTCGGGAACTCGGCCAGCACCATTTCGGCGGCGGTGCGGTACCCCTTGCCTGTCATGAGCGCCATCGTGCCTTTGAGGCCTTGCTTGACGCGGCCACCTTCGGCATCGCTGTCGGCCTTGGCTTCTTCGGCCTTGCTCGTCCAGTGAAAGCCGCGGTGCTTGCACAGGTGGTAGATCACCCGTGCCCATTCGATGGGGGTGAGCAAGCGGTCAAGCGCCTGGCGGCGCAATTCCCAGGCGCTGACCAGTCGCTGGCCCTTGGGGACCGACGAATCTGGCTCCGCGAAGGCGGGACTTGTTGCAAAGAGCTTGGCATCGTCAATCAATCCTTCGCGCTTGAGCAGGCGTGCCAGTTTGGTCAGCCGCCATGCGCGCCGGTACAGTCGGCGGCGGAGCAATCGGGCCTGTCGCCGTGTAAGGTTGAGCGGGTCGCCCTCCTTGGCTGTTTCTGCCTTGTCGAAGCAGCGGACGCCCAGGTCGACAATTCGTGTGTCTGACAGCACGGCCCACCCGACCGATGCGATGCCGATATCCAGTCCGAATACGTACGGGTTCATTTCGTCTCCCTGTTATACTTTTCCCGTTGTGGTTATCCGGGGTGAGAGCCGTTGCTGCAATAAGGAGGGATCGCAAGATCCCGTCCGTACCCAAAGCCCAGTCGGGAAACCGGCTGGGCTTTATCTCATTTCTAGCGACTTTACCGCAACCTTGTCTGTCTGGTAAGTGCGGACGCCTTCACCGCCGCACCGACGACACCACGATCCCCGCCACGATCAGCGCGAACGCCACGCCGTGGTACAGCCGGGGCGGTTCGCCCAGGAAAGCGGCCGACAGGATGGCCGCGAACAGGGGTGTGAGGTTGCTGAAGAAGGCCGCCACGGTGGGGCCGGCGCGCTGCACGCCCGCGCCCCAGCAGCGGTAGGCCAGCAGCGACGGCCCCAGGGCCGCGAACACCAGCACGCCCGCCAGTGGCCAGCTCCAGGCAATGGCCTGGGGCAGCAGGGTGTCGGGCGTCTGTGCGATCCACAGCCATTCCGCGCTGGAAAACAGGCTGGACCAGAGCAGGCCGAACACCATCTGGGCCAGCAGGAACGCGGCCCAGTCGTTGCGGATGGCCTCGGGCTCTTCGCGGCGGGTCAGCAGCCAGCTGTAGCAGGCCCAGACCAGCGCGGCCACCAGCATCCAGGCGTCGCCGGGCACCAGCTGCATCTGTAGCAGGCGGGCCAGCTGCCCCTGGGTCAGCACCACCAGCACCCCTGTCAGGGAAAAGGCCGCGCCCAGCAGGGCCGTGCGCCGCACGGGTGCGGCGAACAGCAGCCGCCCCACCAGCAGCATCCAGACCGGCATGCTGGAGGCCACCAGCGTCACGTTGACCGGTGTGGACGTCTGCAAGGCCAGGTACTGCAGTGTGTTGTACAGCCCCACGCCCAGCAGGCCGAGCAGGGCGAAGCGCCGCCAGGCTGGCCACAGGCCGCTGCCACGGCGCAGCACCCAGGCTGCCAGCGGCGCCAGGAGGACGAATGCCAGGGTCCACCGCACAAAATTGAAGGTGATTGGGGGAATCCAGGGCGCCGCCAGCCGCCCCACCACGGCGTTGCCGGCCCACATCAGGGGCGGGATCAGGAGCAACAGGGCGGTGGTTGGAGACAGTCGCAAGGCGTTGGGCATGCCCGCACTGTAGCAAGGCCGGCACCGTGGCGTTGTCCCGGTGACAGCAAGACGGCTGCTTTCGTGGCAACATCCACGCCTTTCCCGCAGTGAACCCTGTGAACCTTTTCCAGAACAAGGAGACCCCATGACCCAGACCACCAGCCGCGCCGTGCGCATCGAGCAGACCGGCGGGCCTGAGCAGATGCAGCTTGTCGACGTGACCGTCGGCGATCCCGGCCCCGGCCAGGTCCGCATCCGCCACCACGCCATCGGCCTGAACTTCATCGACGTCTACCAACGCAGCGGCCTGTACAACCTGCCCATGCCGCTGCAGCTCGGCATGGAAGGCGCCGGTGTGATCGAGGCCGTGGGCGAGGGCGTCACGCACCTCCAGGTGGGCGACCGCGCCGCCTACGCCAGCCAGCCCCCGGGCAGCTACTGCGAGGTGCGCGTGATGCCGGCCATGAACGTGTGCCGCCTGCCCGACGGCATTGCCTTCGAAACCGGCGCGGCCATGATGCTCAAGGGCCTGACCGCGCAGTACCTGCTCAAGCGCTGCCCGCCGGTCGAGGGCCTGAACCCGGGCGACTTCGTTCTGTTCCACGCCGCCGCCGGTGGCGTTGGCCTGATCGCCTGCCAGTGGGCCAAGGCGCTGGGCCTGCAGCTCATCGGCACCGCCGGCACCGACGCCAAGTGTGCCCTGGCCAAGGCCAACGGCGCGGCCCATGCGATCAACTACAACACCGAGGACTTCCAGGCCCGCGTCAAGGAGATCACCGGCGGCAAGGGCGTCAAGGTGGTGTACGACTCGGTCGGCAAGGACACCTGGGACAAGTCGCTCGACTGCCTCATGCCCTTCGGCCTGATGGTGGCCTTCGGCAACGCCTCCGGCCCGGTGCCGCCGTTCGCCCCCGCCATCCTGGCGGCCAAGGGCTCGATCTACGTCACGCGCCAGACGCTGTTCTCGCACATCACCAGCCGCGAGCGCACGCAGGCCATGGCCGACGACCTGTTCGCCGTGGTGGAAAGCGGTCAGGTGAAGATCCACGTCGAGCAGCGCTACCCGCTGGCCGAGGTGCAGCAGGCACACCGCGACCTGGAGGCCCGCAAGACCACCGGTTGCACGGTGCTGCTGCCCTGACGGCCCAGGGTGTGGGTAGGCCGCTCAGCGGCCGGCCGCGAAGCCCGGGCCGGCTTCGCAGTCACGCGGTTCGACGGGTGGCGCCACCAGCCGTTCGCACCAGTAGCTCAGACCCTGCGAGTAGCCCGCCCCCTGCACCGTCTGCCGGCCGGTGAAGCCGTGGGCGGTGCCGGGGCGGGTCGTTCCGGCCTCCCAAGCCTCGTAGTGCACGCGGTGCGTGAGCTGCAACTGGCCGGCCACGTCGGTATAGGTTTCGATGGTCACGCCCGCCTGTTCGGCCGGTAGCGCGCGGTTGATCACCTTGAGCGCGAACGAGGCCCCCTCCACCAGCGGCACCGTGTCCTGCGGGCACACCGCCGGGCGCACCGTGAAGGCGCGCGTGTGGCCGGCGTAGCTCAGGTGGCAGGTCACGGGTTGCGCCCACGCCGCCTGAACGCACGCCAGCGAGACCGTGGCGAGGGCCAGGGGGCGAAGGGGTCGCGGGGTCGGCATGGGGGCGTCGGGTGTGTGGGCGTCAGCGGCTGCGCCGCACGCGCAGGATCTCATCCAGTATCAACCCGATGGCACCTGCGGTGATCGCCATGTCCGCGATGTTGAATGCCGGGAAATGCCCGCCGCGGAACACGGGCTGGAGCCAGCGCCAATGGAAGTCCAGCATGTCGACCACGTAGCCGTGGATCAGGCGGTCGAGCACGTTGCCGATGGCGCCCCCCAGGATGCAGCTCAGCGAGAAGGCGAACAGTTTCTGCCCGTGGTGCGAGCGCAGCATCCACAGGATGAACGCCGCCGCGCCCAGCCCGACGGCGGTGAAGAACCAGCGCTGCCACCCGCCCGCGCTGGCCAGAAAGGAAAAGGCCGCGCCTGTGTTGTGCACGCGCACGATGTTGAAGAACGACGTGACGTAGGTGGCTTCGCCCGGGCGGTAGTAGCCCACGATCAGCACCTTGGTGAGCTGGTCGAGCAGCAGGAGGGCAAAGGCCAGCCCGAGCCAGACCAGCATGCCTTTGGAGGATGCCTTGCCCATGCGCGCCGTCCTCAGGCCACGGTGCGGGACTCGCCCGCGCCGTGCAGGTTGCTGGTGCAGCGTCCGCACAGGTCCGGGTGGGCCGGGTCGTGGCCCACATCGTCGCGCCAGTGCCAGCAGCGCCCGCACTTGGTGGCGCCCGACGGGGTGACCGTGACCGCGGTGTCGTCCCCATGGGTCAGGGTGATGGCCGAGACGATGAAGACGAACTTCAGGTCGTTGCCCAGGGCGCTGAGCAGGGCGTGGTCCTCGGGCGCCACGGCCAGCGTGATGTTGGCCTGCAGCGAGGAACCCACCTGGCCTGCGGCGCGCAGGTCCTCGATGGCCTTGTTGACCACGGCGCGCAGTTCCAGCACACGCCCCCATTTGGCCAGCAGCGCCTCGTTGGGCGTGCCCAGCGGCAGGTAGGTCTCGGTGAAGATGCTCGGTGTCTTGCCGACCAGCGCCCAGGCCTCCTCGGCGGTGAAGCTCAGGAAGGGCGCCATCCAGCGCAGCATGGCGTGAGTGATCTGGTGCAGCGCGGTCTGCGCGCTGCGGCGCGCCAGGCTCTTGGGCGCCGTGGTGTAAAGGCGGTCCTTCAGCACGTCCAGGTAGAAGGCCCCCAGGTCTTCCGAGCAATACACCTGCAGCTTGGCCACCACGGGGTGGAACTCGTACACGTGGTAGTGCGCCAGCACGTCGGCCTGGAACTGCGCTGCGCGGCTCAGGGCGTAGCGGTCGATCTCCATCATCTGCTCCAGCGGCACGGCGTCCTGCGTCGGGTCGAAGTCGCTGATGTTGGCCATCAGGAAGCGCAGCGTGTTGCGGATGCGGCGGTAGGCGTCCACCACGCGCGCCAGGATCTTGTCGTCGATGCCGAGGTCGCCGGAGTAGTCGGTGGCGGCCACCCACAGGCGGATGATCTCGGCGCCCATCTTGGAGCTGACCTGCTGCGGGGCCACCACGTTGCCCACGCTCTTGCTCATCTTGCGGCCCTGGCCGTCCACGGTGAAGCCGTGCGTGAGCAGGCCCTTGTACGGCGCGCGGTCGTACATGGCGCAGGCGGTGAGCAGCGAGCTGTGGAACCAGCCGCGGTGCTGGTCGTGGCCTTCCAGGTAGAGGTCGGCCTCGGGCCCGTGGTCGTGGCCGCCGCCGGCGTGGCTGCCCTTGAGCACGGTGGTGTGCGTGGTGCCGGAGTCGAACCACACCTCCAGGATGTCGGTGCTCTTGCTGTAGAGGGCCGGGTCGGTAGCGTCGCCCAGCCGTTGCAGGATGTCGGCAGTGGTGAGCTTGCTCCAGGCCTCGATGCCGCCCTGTTCCACCACCTCGGCCGCCAGGTCGATGATCTCGGGCGTGCGCGGGTGCGGCTCGCCGCTGTCCACGTGCAGCAGGAAGGGCAGGGGCACGCCCCACGAGCGCTGGCGGCTGATGCACCAGTCGGGCCGGTTGGCGATCATGTCGCGCAGGCGCGCACGGCCGTTTTCCGGGTAGAAGCGGGTCTGCTCGATGGCCTCGAGCGCGAGCTGGCGCAAGGTCTTGGCCGCCTTGTCCCGGGTGAAGATGCCCTCGCCCTCGTCCATGCGCACGAACCACTGGGCGGCGGCGCGGTAGATCACCGGCGTCTTGTGGCGCCAGCAGTGGGGGTAGCTGTGCGTGATGTCCTGCGTGGCGAACAGGCGGCCGGCATCGCGCAGCGCCTCGATCACCACCGGCACCGCCTTCCAGATGTTGAGGCCACCGAACAGCGGGAAATCGTCGGCGTAGCTGCCGTTGCCCTGCACCGGGTTGAGGATGTCCTCGTACTTCATGCCGTGCGCAACGCAGGAGTTGAAGTCGTCGACGCCGTAGGCCGGCGCCGAGTGCACGATGCCGGTGCCGTCGTCGGCGGTGGCGTAGTCGGCCAGGTACACCGGGCTCAGTCGCTGGTAGCCGGGGTCGACGTCGTGGAGCGGGTGCTTGAAATGGATCAGGCCCAGGTGCCTGCCTTCGGTGGTGGCCAGCACTTCACCGGTCAGGCCATAGCGTTCCATGCACTTCTCCACCAGAGAAGCTGCCAGCACCAGCAGGCCGCGCTCGGTCTTGACCAGCGCGTAGGTCAGCTCGGGATTGAGGTTGAGCGCCTGGTTGGCCGGGATGGTCCAGGCCGTGGTGGTCCAGATCACCGCGAACATGGGCTGGCTTTCCAGTCCGGCGGTGTCGGCGTGCGGCAGGCCGCTGTGGCCGAAGAACGCGTGCAGCAGCTTGGCCGGTTCGGCGCACGCGAAGCCCACGTCCAGCGTGGTGCTCTTCTTGTCCTGGTACTCGATCTCGAACTCGGCCAGCGATGAGCCGCAGTCGAAGCACCAGTACACGGGCTTCAAGCCACGGTAGACGAAGCCGCGCTCCATCACGCGCTTGAAGGCGCGGATCTCGTTGGCCTCGTTGACGAAGTCCATCGTCTTGTACGGGTGGTCCCACTGGCCCAGCACGCCCAGGCGCTTGAAGTCGGCCATCTGCTGCGCGATCTGCTCGGTCGCGAAGGCGCGGCTCTTCGCCTGCATGGCATCGCGCGGCAGGTTGCGCCCGTGCAGCTTCTCGATCGCGTTCTCGATCGGCAGGCCGTGGCAGTCCCAGCCCGGGATGTACTGCGCGTCGAAGCCGGCCAACTGGCGCGCCTTGACGATCATGTCCTTGAGCACCTTGTTGACGGCGTGGCCGATGTGGATCTGGCCGTTGGCGTAGGGCGGACCGTCGTGCAGGACGAACTTCGTGGCCCCCTGGCGCGCTTCGCGCAGGCGCTGGTACAGGCCCTGCTCGTCCCACTGACGGACCCAGTCCGGTTCGCGCTGGGGCAGGTTGCCGCGCATGGGGAAAGGCGTGTCGGGCAGGTTCAGCGTCTGGCTGTGGTCGGTGGCGGCTGCGGGTTTGGCGTCGGACATGGTGTGCGTGGATTCTTCTTCGACAGGCTCGGCCCGCGGGTGCAGGTCACCAGGGAAGGGCCGTCCACCCCGAGCCTGTCCAGGGGTGGCGGCACTGGCGGCGGGCGTTAAATTCGGTCGCGCGTGGTCTGACGGCGCACGGCAGCGTGTGTGGCGGCCTGGGTGTCGAACCAGGCACGTGCGTCGCCGCAGTCCTTCTCGATGCCCCGGGTCAGGGCATCCAGACTGTCGTACTTCAGTTCGTCGTGCAGTTTGTGCAGCAGTTCCACCCGGATGATTTTACCGTAGGCCTCTCCCGGGCTGGGTGCCTGGGCCAGATGCCGGCGAATGCGGTCTGGCCAAGCCAGGCAGTGTGTTTCCAGCAGCACGCGGCCACCGTTGACATCGTCCGGGTCCAGAGAAGGGCGTACGCCCAGATTGGCCACGCCAGGCAACGGGTCGGCGCCCGGGTCCGGGTCCAGCCCGTGCACCTGCACCGCGAAGATCCCGCTGGCCGCCGGTTTCCAGTGCGAGAAGCGCAGGTTCAGTGTCCGGAAGCCGTCGCCCTGGCCGGCGGCACTGGCGCCCAGTTCGCGCCCGAGCTTGCGCCCATGCACCACGTGCCCGCTGATGCCGTAGGGGCGCCCCAGCAGGGCCGCCGCGTCGTCCATGCGGCCTTCGGCCAGGGCGTCGCGCACGGCCGAACTCGAGACGCGCAGGCCGTGCACCTCGTAGCTCATCATGCGCGCCACGTCGAACCCATGGGCGGTGCCTGCGGCGTCGAGCATGGGGTAGTCGCCCAGGCGCTGTGCGCCGAAGCGGAAATCGTCGCCCACCAGCACGTAGCGCACGCCCAGCGCCTTGACCAGCATCTCGTCGATGAAGGCCTGGGCCGGCAGGGCGGCGAGTTTCTCATTGAACGGCAGCACCACGCACTGGTCGACCCCGCACGCCCGCAGCTCGTGCAGCTTGTCGCGCAGGGTGGCGATGCGCGCGGGGGCGAGGTCCGGCTTGTGCAGCCGGGCCGCGAAATAGTCCCGGGGGTGGGGTTCGAACGTGAGCACGCAGCTCGGCACGCCCCGGTGGCGCGCCTCGCTGTTGAGCAAGGCCAGCATGGCCTGGTGGCCGCGGTGCACGCCGTCGAAATTTCCGATGGTGAGCGCGCAGCCGGCCAGCCTGTCTGCACGTGGGCGGCGCAGCAGGTTGTCCAGGCCTCGGATGATCTTCATGTGGGGGTTCCAGCGATAAAGCGTGGGCCTGTGGGCCACTGACACAAAACCGCGCTATATTGACACAAACCGTTCAGGGCACGGGGCCGTTGCGCCGTGCATGAATTCCTGTGGTCTGGTGTCCCTCGGGACGTTGCGCGCGGAGGTCTGTCTTGAAGGTCTTGAAGTTGTCGGCTCAGGGTTTGCCGCAGTCGTGGATCAGCCTGGAACAGGCGGTGCTCCACTACGCGGCCGATGAGGTGCGCTGGGAAATGGGGCAGCAGGTGGCGGTGTTCCATGGTGGTCACAACGCCGTCACGGGCCTGCAGTCGGTGATCGAGGTCAACTCCATCATCGGTACCAAGGGGGTGCCCGGCATCAACCCCTTCGACCTCCGCCCCACACTGAGCAACCCCAAGCTGTTTGCCCGCGACCGCAACGTCTGCGCCTACTGTGGTGGCCGTTTCCACGAGGATGAACTCACGCGCGAGCACATCGTGCCGCTGGCCCAGCAGGGCCGCGACCACTGGATGAACGTGGTCACCGCCTGCAAGTCCTGCAACCACCGCAAGGCCAACCGCACCCCCGAGCAGGCGCGCATGCCCCTGCTCTACACGCCCTACGTGCCCAGCCTGTGGGAGGATTTCATCCTGCGCAACCGGCGCATCCTGGCCGACCAGATGGAGTTTCTGATGGCGCACCTGCCCAGAACCTCCCGCCTGCACGCCTGATCAGGCAAACACCCCGGCGGTCTCCTGCATCCGCTCCGACACCTCGCCCAGGTGGTGCAGGGTGTCGCCGAAGGTCATCTCCAGCTGGGTGAGCTTCTTGAAGCAGTGACTCACGATGTATTCGTCGGTCACGCCTATGCCGCCGTGCAGCTGCACCGCCTGCTGGCCGACGAAGCGCATCGACTGGCCCAGCTGCACCTTGGCGCGGGCCATGGCCTGGCGCCGCTCCGCTGCGGGCGTGTTGAGCTTGAGGCTGGCGTAGTAGCTCATGCTGCGGGCCAGTTCCAGTTGCATCTTCATGTCGGCCATGCGGTGGCGCAGGGCCTGGAAGGAGCCGATCGCCACGCCGAACTGCTTGCGGGTGTTGAGGTACTCGGCGGTCAGGGCTACGGTCCGGTCCATCAGACCGACGGCCTCGGCGCAGAGGGCGGCAATGCCGATGTCGACCGCGTGTTCCAGTGCCACCATGCCGTCGGTGGTGACGCGCTGCGCCGGGCTGTCCGTGAACGCCACCTCCGCGGCCCGGCTGCCGTCCTGGGTGCCGTAGCCGCTGGCCTGCACGCCGTTCGCGCCCCGCTCGACCAGGAACAGGGCCAGGCCTTCGGGCGTCTGCGCCGGCACCAGCCAGGCATCGGTCTGGTCGCCCGCGGGCACCAGGCTTTTCGTGCCGTTCAGGGTCCAGCCGTCCCCTTGTCGGGTGGCGCGGGCCTGTGTGCGGTCCAGTCGGTAGCGCGCTCCGCGCTCCTGGTGCGCCAGCACCACCAGGGCCTCGCCGGCGGCGATGCGCGGCAGCCAGTCGGCCTGCAGGTCGGTGTCGGCATAGGCACCCAAGATGCCGGTGGCGATCAGCGTCTGCGCCAGCGGCTCCAGCACCATGCCGCGCCCCAGTTCCTCCATGGCGATCATCCCTTCGACCGGCCCCATGGCCATGCCGCCGTGGTCGTCGCTCACGTACAGGCCGCACAGGCCCAGTTCGGCCAGTTCGCTGTAGGCGGCGCGGTCGAACCCGCCGGCGGCCACGATGGCGCGGCGCCGCTCGAAGTCGTAGCCCTTGTCCACCCAGCGGCGCACCGCGTCGCGCAACTGTTCCTGATCGTCGCTGAAATCGAAGTCCATTTTCAAATCCTCATTCCTGGCGTGGCGCAAACGGTTGCACGGTGTCAGCCGAGAATCGTCTGTGCGACGATGTTGCGCTGCACCTCGTTGCTGCCGCCGTAGATGGTGGTCTTGCGCATGTTGAAGTAGTGGGCCGCCAGCGGCGCATTGGCCACCGTGCCCCCGGGGAAGTCGCCCTGCCAGCCGGCGTCCATGGCCTCGAAGATGAAGGGCAGGCTGAAGGGTCCGGCCGCGAGCATTATGAGTTCGGTGTAGCGTTGCTGGATTTCGCTGCCCTTGATCTTGAGCAGGCCGGCGATGTCGAGCGAGTTCTTGCCCGACTTCTCGGCGCTCAGCACACGCAGCACCAGCATCTCCAGCGCCACGATGTCGACTTCGAGCAGCGCGATCTGATCGCGGAAGCGCGCATCTTCCCAGACCCCCTCGGCCTTGGCGATCCGCTTGAGGCGCTCCAGTTCGCGCTTGGCGCGGTTGACGTCGGCGATGTTGGTGCGCTCGTGGCTCAGCAGGTGCTTGGCGTAGGTCCAGCCCTTGTTCTCCTCGCCGATCAGGTTCTCGGCCGGCACCTCGACGTTGTCGAAGAACACCTCGTTCACTTCGCACTCGCCGTCGAGTAGGCGGATGGGGCGCACCGTGACGCCTGGCGACTTCATGTCGATCAGCAGGAAGCTGATGCCGGTCTGGGGCTTGCCCTCGGTGCTGGTGCGCACCAGGCAGAAGATCCAGTCGCCATGTTGACCGAGCGTGGTCCAGGTTTTCTGTCCGTTGACGATGTACTGGTTGCCCACGCGCTCGGCGCGTGTCTTGACCGAGGCCAGGTCGGAGCCGGAGCCTGGCTCGCTGTAGCCCTGGCTCCACCAGACCTCGCCGCTGGCGATGCCGGGGAGGAAGCGCTGCTGCTGCTCGGCGTTGCCGAAGGCCATGATCACGGGGGCCACCATCACCGGCCCGAAGGGCACGATGCGTGGCGCACCGGCCAGGGCGCATTCTTCCTCGAACAGGTGCTTCTGCACCGCGTTCCAGCCCGGCCCGCCGAACTGCTTGGGCCAGCCGTAGCCCAGCCAGCCTTTCTGGCCCAGAATCTTCGCCCAGCGCTGCTGGTCGTCCCGGGTCAGGCGCTGGGCCTGGTGGACCTTGTCGGAGATGTCCCGGGGCAGGTTGTCCCTGACCCAGGCCCGTATCTCGGCGCGAAACGCCTGCTCTTCAGGGGTGAAAGCCAAATCCATGCGTAGGTCTCCAGGAAGAGGCCCCCGCCACGCAGAACGTCTCTGCCGGGCCGGGGTGCCGTCGGTGTCGGTGTGACTTGGACCACGACTGTACGCCATGGTCTCCGCCCGACCCCATTTTTAGCACGACCGTTCGATAATTTCTGTCCTTGCGGCGACATCCGCTTGACGCCTGCGTCCTGGGCGCGCCGGGCTGGTTACACTTGCGGGCCATGCCGGCCGCACCGCGTCTTCCCCAGCACATCGTGATCCTGATCTCGGGTTCGGGCTCGAACATGGCCGCGCTGGTTCAGGCCGCCCGGCGCGAACAGTGGGAGGCCCGTTTCGGGGCGGTGGTGTCGGGGGTGGTCAGCAACCGCCCGGATGCCCCGGGGCTCCTGCTGGCCAGGGAACTGGGTGTACGCACGGTGGCGGTGGACCACCGGGCGCACCCCAGCCGGGAGGCCTTCGATGCCGCGCTGATGCAGGCGGTGGACGGACTGGTCTCCGGTGGACGGCCGTCGTGGGTGGTCCTGGCGGGGTTCCTGCGCATCCTGACCCCGGGTTTCGTGGACCACTACGCGGGGCGCCTGCTTAACATTCACCCGTCGTTGCTGCCGGCGTTTCCGGGTCTCAGAACCCACCAGCGGGCCCTGGAGGCCGGTTGCCGCTACGCCGGTGCCACGGTGCACCGCGTCACGTCGGAACTGGACCACGGCGAAATCCTGGAGCAGGCGGTGGTTCCGGTGGTGCCCGGTGACACCGCCGAATCGCTGGGCGCGCGCGTGCTGACCCAGGAGCATGTGATCTACCCGCGCGCTGTGGCGCGGTTGCTGGAACAGGCCGCGTAAGTCCGGCGAGCCCACGTGGCGGCGCGCGTGCGCCGCCAGTGGTTTCAGCGCACCGGGCGGTTCTTCAGGGCCGCCTGCAGCAGGGCTTCCTTGTCCACCGGCTGGCGGGGGACGAAGCTCTCGTCGCAGCGCAGTTCGGCGCGGTCGTCGCGGGCCTTCAGGGCCGCTTCGGGCGCCTCGTCGACCAGCGAGAGGATGCCCAGGGACTCCAGCAGCCGGCCCGACGACTGCTGTATCTTCGCGGCGGCGAGCTGCAGGTCGAAATCCGCGTTCAGGTAGTCGCGCTGGGCCTCGAAGTACTCGTTCTGGGAGTCGAGCATGTCGAGCAGCGTGCGCTGGCCGATGGTGAACTGCTGGCGGTAGGCCTGCAGGGCACGGTCGGTGGTGAGCTGGTATTCGTCCAGGTACTCGACCTGCTCGCGCAGCTTGTTGTACTGATTGAAGGCCTGCTCGAACCCGAGGCGCACCTGGCGGCAGGCGCTTTCGTGCTCGTAACGGGCGACCTGGACCAGCTGCTGCAGCTGCTCGCGCCGGGCCATGTCGCCGTTGCCGCGGTAGAGGTTCCAGTTCATGAGCACGCCCATGGCGCTCTCGCGCCGCTGCTCGGTGCTGCCGGCGTAATCCTCGGACGAGGACACCTGGACGATCACGTCGACCTTGGGCTGGAAAGCCGCATTGTGGGAATATTCCGCCATCTGGGCGGCATGCATGAGTTCCACGGCCGAACGCACCGCGGGCGAATCCTGCAGCACCTTCTGGATGCCGGCCTCGACGGAGTCGGGCACTTTCTGGATCAGGTTGCGCGGCAGGCCCCCCGACACATTGACGGGGCGCTGACCGACGATGCGGATGTAGCGGGCGCTCACGTCGTGCAGGTTGGCCTGCTCGGTGGCCAGGTTCGACTGGGCCAGGGCCAGGCGGCCGGCCGCCAGTTCCAGATCCACGCGGCGGTCCACCCCGGCGCTGGTGCGCTCACGGATGAGGTCGTAGACCTCCTGGTGGGTCTGCAGGTTCTCGCGAGCCAGTTCGGTCAGGCGGGTGTAACGCAGCACGTCCACATGGGCGCGCGCGGCCTCGTAGGCGGCTTCTTCGGAAATGTCGAGCAGGTCGTAGAAGCGGGCCTTGGTGAGGTGGTCGAACTGGCGCACGTCGTTCATCGCACCAAAGCCTTCGAACACGTTCTGGGTCAGGATGGTGCTGGTGCGGTAGCCGGTCTGCTTGAGCCGGCCCGTTGGGCGGCGCAGGTCCTCGGCCCGGATGCCGGCGAAGAAGTCCAGCGAGGGCAGGAAGCGCAACAGGGCGGCGGTGCGCTTGTGGCGGCTGATCTTGATGTTCTGCCAGCGGGCCTGCACCTCGGGGTTCGAGAGCACGGTGCGGCGGATCACGTCATCGAAGGTCCGCACGGGCAGGGCCGCCATGGTGGCCAGGTAGCGGTTGTTCGTGGCCGCGTTCGACGTGTCGGCGGTCACGACCTCTCCGTCGTCGATGCGGGCCTGGACAAAGGGTTTGTCCATCACCACTTCCTTGCCGTCGGCGCCCTGAATCACGATGGTGCTTTTCGTGCCATCGGACTGCGGCAGCAGGGTGATGCGCTCGCTGGTCTGGTCCAACCCGCGCAACTGGGTGAGCACACCGCTTCGGTTGTCGGCGTTGACCAGGCCTTCGTCGGGGCCGCTCAGGCTGCTGATCTTGCCCGGGGTGAGCGCGCAACCATAGAGCAGGGCCACCAGGGCCGCCACGGGGAGCAGACGGGCGCGACGAACCTCAATTCGCCTCATCGGGCACCTCGACCAGGAACTCGGTGCCGCGGATACCGGCGGTGGCTGTCTTGGTGCGGACCTCGACCGAGCTGCCATCCTTCTTGTTGATCAGGCCGGTGACCATGCCCAGGGTGCCTCGCAGCACGCGCACGGCCATCTTGCCGTCGCCCGAGTTGGCGTTGTAGGCGTATTCCTCCAGGGCCACGGCGCTCTTGCCACCCACCGACATGCGGGTGTTGTCGCGCAAGGTCACGCCCACGGCACCACCGGCTTTGGTGACGATGCGGTCGTTGGCCAGCACAGGGGTGTCGACGGCGGGCTTGATGAGCTGCCCGTTGCGCTCGATGTGGACATCGCCGCGGACGTTCTGGATCACGCCGGCCGCTTCCTCGGCGTGCAGTGAAGGTGCCAGCACGGCAGCCGCAACAGCGGCGAAGGCTATGGAATATCGCATCGTAAGACCCCTAAAAAACGTGTACCGTTGCCCGCCCTCGGCGGCAACAACCCACGAAAACCCCACCTCGTGAGGCGATTTGCTAAAAGCGCTCGATTAACTCTATCCTTTCGCCCCGGGTTTGTCCAGCCCCTGTTGAGGAGGGGCGCCCGTCAGTCGCTTTTGTGGAACACCAGGCCGGCGTGCTCGCGCATGGTGTGGAACCGGATCTTCGGCCAGTTGGCCTCGACCGCGCGCAGCGTGGCGGCGTGGTCGACCAGCAGGGTCGGGGCGTCCACCGCGTCCCAGGCCATCCGGTGGACGTTGGCGTCGATGAAGCGCTTGAGTTCCTGCTCGCCGCCGTTCTCGGGCGGACAGGTCACCCAGCGCGCCACCTGGAAGCTGCTGCCGGTGATGCGGGCCTTGACGCCGTACTCGGTTTCCAGCCGGTGCTGGACCACCTCGAACTGCAGCTGGCCGACCGCCCCCAGCATGAGCACCGAGCCGGCCATGGGGCGAAACACCTGGATCGCGCCCTCTTCGCCGAGCTGCGTCAGGCCGGCCTTGAGCTGCTTGCCTCGCAGCGGGTCGGCCACCTCGACGCTGCGGATGATTTCGGGTGCGAAGAAAGGCAGCCCGGTGAACTGCAGCGGCTCGCCTTCGGTCAGGGTGTCGCCCAGCTGCAGCACGCCGTGGTTGGGGATGCCGATGATGTCGCCGGCGTAGGCCTCGTCCAGCAGTTCGCGGCGCTGCGACAGGAAACTCACCACGGTGTTGGGGCGCAATTCCTTGCCGCTGCGCACCACCTTGAGCTTCATGCCGCGCACGAAGTGGCCGCTGGCCACACGCACGAAGGCGATGCGGTCGCGGTGGGCCGGGTCCATGTTGGCCTGGATCTTGAACACCACGCCGCTGAACTTCGGTTCGGTGGGCTCGACCACGCGCTGGATGGCGGGCTTAGGTCCGGGCGGCGGGGCCAGGTCCACCAGGGCATCGAGCACCTCGCGCACGCCGAAGTTGTTGATGGCCGAGCCAAACAGCATGGGGGTCTGCCGGCCCGCGAGGAAGGCTTCCTGGTCGAAGGGCTGGGAGGCGCCCTCGACCAGTTCGAGTTCGTCCCGGGCCTGCTTCCACTCCAGGCCGAAACGGCGTGCCGACTCGGGGTTGTCCAGCCCGGCCAGCACCTCCTCGTCGCCCCCGCGGCGGTCTTCGCCTGCGGTGAAGACGCGCATCTGGTCGGTGCGCCGGTCGTACACGCCGTGGAAACCCTTGCCCATGCCCACCGGCCAGGTGAAGGGCACCACCGTCATGCCGAGCTCGCGTTCGATTTCGTCCATCACGTCCAGCGGCGCCTGCACCTCGCGGTCCATCTTGTTGACGAAGGTGAGGATGGGCGTGTTGCGCGCCCGGCAGACCTGCAGCAGGCGCCGGGTCTGCGGCTCCACGCCGTTGGCGGCGTCGATCACCATCAGTGCCGCGTCCACGGCGGTGAGCACGCGGTAGGTGTCTTCCGAGAAGTCCTGGTGGCCCGGGGTGTCCAGCAGGTTGATGACGCAGTCGCGGTACTCCATCTGCATCACCGAGCTGGCCACCGAGATGCCGCGCTGCTTCTCGATCTCCATCCAGTCGGAGGTGGCGTGGCGGGCGGCCTTGCGCGCCTTCACGGAGCCGGCGATGTTGATGGCGCCCGAGAACAGCAGCAGTTTCTCGGTCAGGGTGGTCTTGCCGGCGTCGGGGTGGGAGATGATGGCGAAGGTGCGACGGCGGCGCACCTCGGAGGCAATATCGGACATGGGGCAGGATTATCCCGCACGGGCCGCCTCGACCGGCCCTTGGATGGCCGACAATCCCGGTCATGCACCCCAAAGCCCTGCTGGACGCCTGCGCCGAACTGATCGGGCAGGTGCTGAAATTCGAGCACCCGGCCGACGCCGTGGTGGCGCGCTATGGACGCGAGCACCGCGCGCTCGGTCCGCGCGAGCGCCAGGTCGTCTCGGACACGGTCTACACCCTGCTGCGCGAGAAGCCGAGGCTGCTGTTCCTGGCCCGGCACGGGGCCGCGCCGTCGGGCACCCCCTTGCACCGGCGCCTGGCCCTGCTGGCGTTCCAGGGGTCTGCCGAGTCGCTGGACCGGGCAGCCGACGAGGCGGAGCGGGCCTGGCTGACGGCGTGCGCCCACGTGCCACTGGATGACATGCCGCCCGACGGTCGCCACCTGTTGCCTCAGTGGTTGGCGCAGGCCCTGCAGGCGCAGGTGGGCGAGGCGTTCGGGGCCCTTGCCGAGGCGCTGAGCCGGCCCGCGCCGCTGGATGTGCGTGTCAACCCCCTCAAGGCCAAGCGGGCGCTCGTGCTGGATGCGCTGGCGCAGGCCGGCCTGAAGGCGCAGCCCACGCCGTACTCCCCCTGGGGCGTGCGGCTCGAAGGCAAACCCTCCCTGCACAAGCTGCCTGTGTTCACCGATGGCCTGATCGAGGTGCAGGACGAGGGCTCCCAACTGCTGGCCCTGTTGATGGACGCCCGGCGCAACGAGATGGTGGCCGACTTCTGTGCCGGCGCGGGCGGCAAGACCCTGGCCATGGGCGCGGCCATGCGCAACACCGGCCGGCTCTACGCCCTGGACACCTCGGCGCACCGGCTCGATGCCCTGCAGCCACGCCTGCGGCGCAGCGGCCTGACCAACGTGCACCCCATGGTGATCGCGCACGAGCGCGACGAGCGCCTGCAGCGCATGGTCGGCAAGATGGACCGGGTGCTGGTCGACGCCCCCTGTTCCGGCCTGGGAACTCTGCGCCGCAGTCCCGACCTGAAATGGCGCCTGAACCCGGAGGCAGTGGCCGGTATGCCCACCGTCCAGTGCGCCATCCTGGACAGCGCGGCGGGCCTGGTCAAGCCCGGCGGGCACCTGCTGTACGCCACCTGCAGCCTGCTGCAGGAAGAAAACGAAGCGGTGGCGCAGGGCTTCACCGAGGCGCACCGGGGTTTCACGCCCGTGCCGGTGGATGAACTTCTGGCCCGCCAGGGGGTCCCATCACCCGAGCGTCTGTGTGAGGGTGGTTATTTGCGCTTGTGGCCCCATCTGCATGAAACCGACGGGTTCTTTGCCGCCGTATGGCGGCTCAAGGCCTGAAACGGTGTTCAAAACACACGAACCCACCGGGCCGATGGCTTGGTGATTTGGCCTCCCGGCCCTAAAATTGCCGGATAGGCGACAGGTGCGCGGGCGGCAAAGGGCGGCCCGCTGCCTGGCTTTGTTCAAAGGTATGACATGACATTTCTTCAAACGGCCTGGGACGGGCTGGTCCAATTCCTGGCCCATGGCCTGACCGGCATGGCGTGGTGGCAGGTGCTGCTCGTCGCCTTGGCGATGACGCACATCACCATTGCCAGCGTCACCATCTATCTGCACCGCCACCAGGCGCACCGTGCGCTCGATCTGCACCCGATCGCTTCGCACTTCTTCCGCTTCTGGCTCTGGCTGACCACCGGCATGGTCACCAAGGAGTGGGCCGCCATCCACCGCAAGCACCACGCCAAGTGTGAGCAGGTGGGCGACCCCCACAGTCCGGTGGTGTTCGGCATCAAGAAGGTGTTCTGGGAAGGCGCCGAACTGTACCGCGCCGAGGCCAAGAACCAGGAAACCATGGAGCGCTACGGCCACGGCACGCCCGACGACTGGATCGAGCGCAACCTCTACACCCGCTTCTCCTGGCAGGGCGTGGGGCTCATGCTCATCATCGATGTGGCCCTGTTCGGCGCCCTGGGCCTGACCGTCTGGGCCGTCCAGATGGCCTGGATCCCCGTCACCGCCGCCGGCATCATCAACGGTTTCGGCCATTACTGGGGTTACCGCAACTTCGAGGCGGTCGACGCCAGCACCAACGTGTCGCCCTGGGGCATCCTCATCGGCGGCGAGGAACTGCACAACAACCACCACACCTACCCGACCTCGGCAAAGCTCTCGGTCAAGCCCTACGAGTTCGACATCGGCTGGATGTACATCACCCTCCTGCGTTCCGTGGGTCTGGCCTCGGTCAAGAAGACGCCCCCGAAGCTCGCCTTTGGCGACGTCAAGCCGGTGGCCGACGAAAAGACCCTGGAAGCCATCATCGCCAACCGTTACGAGGTGATGGCCCGCTTCGCCCGTGAAATGCGCGCAGCGGCCAAGGCGGAACTGGACGCCATCAAGGCCAAGCGTGGTGACGCTTCCCTGCTGGAGGTGGCGCGTCGCTGGCTGCACCGCGACGACGACAAGGTGCCGGCCGACATCCTGCCCCAGCTGGCCCAGGTGCGCGCCGAACACCCGGTGCTAGACAAGATGCACGCGATGCGTGAGGAGCTGCGCCAGCTCTGGTCCAACACCAGCCGCTCGCGCGAGCAGCTGGCCAAGGACCTGCAGGCTTGGTGCCACCGTGCCGAGGAAAGCGGCATTGCGGCCCTGCGCGACTTCTCGATCCGACTGCGCGCGGCCCGGGTCTGAGGCGCTGCGGCGGCCCGACGAAAATGGGGGCTTCGCCCCCTTTTTTCTTGACCGCGTATGGGGCTGGGGTGTGCGGGATGGCCCATCCACAACAAAAAGGCCGTCCCAGGGACGGCCTTTTTGTGTTGAGAATCAAGCGCTTACTTGAGCTTGATTTCCTTGTATTCCACGTGCTTGCGAGCCTTGGGATCGAACTTCATGATCGCCATTTTCTCGGGCATGGTCTTCTTGTTCTTGGTGGTCGTGTAGAAGTGACCGGTGCCGGCTGTGGATTCCAGCTTGATTTTTTCGCGTCCGCCTTTGGTTGCCATGGTGCAGCTCCTTCTTGATTAGGCCTGGCCGCGTGCGCGCATGTCGGCGAGCACGGCGTCGATGCCGAGTTTGTCGATCAGGCGCAGGGCGGCGCCGGAGACGCGCAGGCGCACCCAGCGGTTCTCGCTCTCGACCCAGAAGCGGCGGGATTGCAGGTTCGGCAGGAACCGGCGCTTGGTTTTGTTGTTGGCGTGGGAAACGTTGTTCCCGACCATGGGCTTCTTGCCCGTGACTTCACACACGCGTGCCATGAGGACACTCCATTGAAAAAATTAACGGCTGAGTGCCGCACCTCGCCAGCGTCCTGTGTTGTGCCGCCTGCCACAAGTGTCGTGTGGACGGCTCCGGCTCGCCAGCGGTGGAGGGTTTTGCCGCAACGGGCCAGGGCGTTGCGCCATGGACAGAATGCAGCAAACCGGAAATTATACCTTTTTGTCAGGGATGTTGTACCTTGGCGAGGGTGCCGACTTCGGGACAGCCGCTGCAGCCGGGTTTTGCTACCGTAGCGGCTTTACCTTCCAGCAAGGCCACCATGCCCGCCCTTGATCGTCGACAACTCGTGCTCCTCGTGCTACTGACCCTGGTCTGGGGGCTCAACTGGCCGGTCATGAAGCTGGGGGTGACCGGGTTTCCGCCGCTGACCTTTCGGGCCCTGTCGATGTGGCTGGGCCTGCCGGTGCTCGCCCTCGGCCTGCTGTGGTTGCGGGTGCCGTTCCGGATCCCTGCGGGGCCCGGTGGCGTCCACTGGCGCGAACTGCTCAAGCTGGCCGCCACCAACATGTTCGTCTGGCATGTGTGCATCATCCTGGCTATCAGTGTGCTCTCCAGTGGCCGTGCGGCCATCCTGGGCTACACCATGCCGATCTTCTCGGCGTTGATCGGGGCGCTGCTGTTTTCCGGTGCCCTGAACCGGCGTGGCTGGCTGGGTGTGGGTGCCGCCGCGCTGGGCGTGGTGCTGCTGCTTTGGCACGAGGTGACCGCGCTGACCGGAAAGCCCCAGGCCGTGGGGCTAGCGCTGGTGGCGGCGGCCACATGGGCGCTGGGCACCCAGCTGCTGCGCCGCACGCCATTGCAGGTGCCGACCCTGACGATCTCGTTCTGGATGACCGCCCTGACGGCCGTGGTGATGACCGTGGTCGCCGGGGTGTTCGAGGGCCCTCTGGCGGCAGGGATCTGGCGCGACATGAGCGCCACCACCTTCTGGGCCATCGTCTACAACGGGGTCCTGATTTTCGGCTTCGCCCATGCGACGTGGTTTTTTCTCGCCCGCAGCCTACCCCCCGTGGCCTCCACGCTGAGCGTGATGCTCATCCCCGTGCTGGGCGTCTTCAGTGGCGCCGTTTGGCTGGGGGAGCGGCTGTTCTGGCAGGACTGGGTGGCCGTGGGCCTGATGGTGGTCTCGATCGCTTCCGTGCTGTGGCCGGCGCGGTCCATCAGGCCTTGAGGGGTGTGGGTCCCCAGGCACAATCTCCGCATGACCGATTCGCCCCTTTCCGTCGATCCCGGCAGTCTGCAGGCTTTGCGCGAGCGCCACGGGCCGCGCTATCGCTGGCTGCTGCTGTTGTCGGTGATGGTGGGTGCGATGGCCGCGATCATGTCGTCGACCATCGTCAACGTGGCGATCCCGGACATGAGCGCGCATTTCGGGCTGGGGCAGGAGCGGGCGCAGTGGGTGACCTCCGGGTTCATGGCCGCCACCGTGGCCTCGATGCTCACCACGCCCTGGATGCTGTCGCGCTTCGGGTTTCGCAAGACCTACGCGATCTGCATGGGGTTGTTGCTGGCGGGCGGGCTGGTGGGCGGGTTTTCAGACCACTACACCCTGGTGCTCGCGGCACGTGTGGTCGAGGGTCTGGCCGCCGGTGTGGTCCAGCCCATTCCTGCCATCATCATCCTGCGGGCGTTCGAGCCGCACGAACAGGGCCGTGCCAGCGGGGTGTTCGGCATGGGGGTGGTGCTGGCGCCGGCGCTGGGGCCGAGCATCGGTGGGGTGCTGGTGGATGCGTTCGGCTGGCGCTCGATCTTCTTCATGGTGGTGCCGTTCTGCCTGGTCTCGCTGTGGCTGGCTCGCTGGTTCGTGCCGGTCACCGGGCCAGGGGGGCTGGCCACCCGCCGTGGGGCCGCGATCGACTGGGTGGGGCTGGTGCTGGCCAGCGTCGCCACGGTCTGTTTGCTCAATGGCCTCGTGCAACTGCAGGCCGGCGCGGCCCGGGAAGCGGCCTGGCTGCTGCTGTCTTGTGGTGCAGCGGTGCTGGGCTTTCTGGTCTGGCAGAACCGCGTGTTGCGGCGCCACAAGAGCGGCCATGCGCTGGAGCCGCTCATGAACCTGGACCTGTTCCGCGTCCGTCCCTTCGCCATGGGCAGTCTGGTCGCCTTCATCTACGGCACGGCCCTGTTCGGTTCCACCTACCTGATCCCTGTCTACCTGCAGATGGGCCTGGGCCTGTCGGCCTCGTACGTCGGCGCCCTGCTGTTGCCGGCCGGGCTGGTACTGGCCGTGACCATTGCCCTGGTGGGGCGCCTGGCGGACCACCATCCGGCCCACCGGCTCGTCAGCACCGGCCTGTTGCTGCTGGCGCTTTCCTTTGCGCTGGTGGTGCTGCTGGACCGCGCCTCGCCGCTCTACTGGCTGGTGGCGTTGACGGTGCTGGGGCGGGTGGGGCTGGGGTTCGTGCTGCCGTCCCTCAACCTCGGGGCGATGCGCAGTCTGGCGCCACCGCTCATTCCGCAGGGGTCGAGCAGCATCAGCTTTCTGCGCATGCTGGGTGGCGCGGCCGGGGTCAGCCTGTGCGGCATTGTGCTGGAATGGCGGCTCGCGGTGCATGGCGCCGATCTGGCTCGCGCGCCCGCCGGAGATGCCGCTGCGCGCCTGGCGGCCTTCAACGAGGTGTTCCTGATGCTCGCCACCATTTGTTCCCTGGCCCTGTGGGCGGCCTGGAACCTGCAGATGCCACCTTCGGGAACCCGGCGTTCGGCGCCCGGTCCATCCCAATGAAACGCATGGGCTGGACCGCTTTTCCTCTTCCGACCTGCGCCGGCACCTCGGTGCCGTGTGCCGCATGAGTCGGCTGTATGCGCTGCTGGGCTGCGCCCTGCTGGCGGGGCTGGTCCATGGCTGGGCGCCCGAACCCGGCCCCCTGCGGGTGGGGTTGGCGCTGTTCGTGTTCATCGGCGGGCTCTGGATCAGCCAGGCGCTGCACCTGAGCGTGACGGCCCTGCTGGTGCCGCTGCTGGCGGTTCTGGCGGGCGTGTTCACGGTGCGCGAGGCCCTGGCGTCGTTCGCGCAGCCGGTGATTTTCCTGTTCCTGGGCGGATTTGCCCTGGCTGCGGCACTGGCACGCCATGGGCTGGACCGTGCGCTGGCCGTGGCCATGCTCCGCCTGGCGCGGGGGCGGCTGACGGTGGCGCTGGGGCTGCTGTTCGCGCTTACGGCCTTTCTGTCGATGTGGCTGAGCAACACCGCCACCACGGCCATGATGCTGCCCCTGGCGCTGGGGTTGTTGCAACCGCAGGGCGCGCCCGAGGAGCCGGACGCCGGGCGCCTGCGGGCTTTCGTTCTGCTGGGCCTGGCCTACAGCGCGAGCATCGGCGGCATCGGCACGCTGGTGGGCAGCCCACCCAACGCGATTGCGGCGGCCCAGGCCGGGATCGGATTTTCGCAATGGATGGCGATCGGTCTGCCGCTGGTGGCGGTACTGCTTCCGCTGATGGTCGCGGTGCTCTACGCCGTCATCAGGCCGCGTCTGGCCGGCAGCGCTGGCGCAACGGTCGATCTTGTGGCCGCGAACGATTGGGCGTGGACCCGTGAGCGGCGTCTGGTGATCGGCATTTTCATGCTGACCGTGGCGGGGTGGATCTTGGGTGCCCCCCTCGGGCGCTGGGTCGGCATCGGGCAGGACATGGATACCGTGGTGGCGCTCGGTGCGATCGCGCTGCTGGGGGTCTCTGGCGTGCTGGAGTGGAAGGACGTCGAGCGCCAGACGCAATGGGGGGTGCTGCTGCTGTTCGGTGGCGGGCTGGCGCTCAGTCAGGTGATGTCGGCCACGGGCGCGAGCACCTACCTGGCCCAGGGCCTGATGGCCGGGGTGGCCGGTGCGCCGCCCTGGCTGGTCGTCCTGGCACTGGTGGCGTTCGTCGTCATGCTGACCGAACTGGTCAGCAACACCGCGAGCGCGGCCCTGATCATCCCCATTGTCATGGGCCTGGCGCCAGCGCTGGGCATGGGGGCCGACAGCCTGGCGGTGGCGGTCGCCATTTCGGCTTCGTGTGCGTTCATGCTGCCCGTGGCGACGCCTCCGAATGCGATCGTCTTCGGCTCCGGCATGGTGCCGCAACCCGCCATGATGCGCAGCGGGCTGGTGCTCAACCTGTTGGCCATGGCCGTGATCACCGCCGCAGTGCTCTGGTGGGGCTGAGTCAGGGCGGGGCTTCGCTGTTCAGGGGTATCATTGTTCCGGGGGCTTTGCCGTCCTTTTGAACACAACAGGAGACACGCATGCATCGACGCCATCTGATCCTCGGCGGCCTGGCCGCCGCCACGCTGCCCCATCTGGCCCATTCGCAGACCCTGGAGAAGACCAAGGTCACCATCGCGGTGGGGGGCAAGAACCTGTTCTACTACCTGCCCCTGACCATTGCCGAGCAGCTCGGCTATTTCAAGGACGAGGGGCTGGACGTCAACATCGTCGACTTCGCTGGCGGTTCCCGTGCCCTGCAGGCCGTCGTGGGGGGCAGCGCCGATGTGGTTTCGGGGGCTTTCGAACACACCCTGAACATGCAGTTCAAGGGGCAGCCGATGCGGGCCTTCGTGCTCCAGGGCGCTGCCCCGCAGATCGTGCTGGGAATCAACCCCAAGACGATGCCCGGCTTCAAGTCGGTGGCCGACCTCAAGGGCAAGAAGATCGGCGTGACGGCGCCGGGCAGTTCCACCAACGTGATGGCCAACTTCGTGCTGGCCAAGGCGGGTCTCAAGCCCAGCGACGTGAGCTTCGTGGGCGTGGGGGCCAGCAGCGGTGCCGTGGCCGCGATGCGCTCGGGCCAGATCGATGCCATCAGTAACCTCGATCCGGTGATCTCCCTGCTGCAGCGTTCTGGCGACCTCAAGATCGTCACCGACACGCGCCTCGTTTCCGAGGCCGAGAAGGTGTTTGGAGGCCCCATGCCCGCCGGCTGCCTGTATGCCCCGACGGCTTTCACCGACAAGAACCCCGGCACCGCGCAGGCGCTGGTCAATGCCATGGTGCGCGCCAACAAGTGGATCCAGCAGGCCGGCCCGAGCGACATCATCAAGGTGGTGCCGGAAAGCTACCTGCTCGGTGACCGTGCGGTCTATATCGACGGTTTCCTGGCGGCCCAGAAGGCCTTGTCGACCGATGGCATGTTCCCTGCGAAAGGGGCCGAGACCGCCTTCCGCGCCCTGGCCAGCGTCGATGCGAAGCTTGCAGCGGCCAAGCTCGACCTCAACGCGGTCTACACCAACGACTTCGTCAAGAAAGCCAACGCCAAGTACCCGAAAGGCTGAGATGACGTCACCCGCGATCGAGCTGCAGGACATCGCCTGCACCTTTGTCAGCAAGGACGACCCGGGCCAGCGCTACACCGCCGTCGAGCACGTCTCGCTGACGGTGGGGGCCGGCGAATTCGTCAGTGTCGTGGGGCCCACCGGCTGCGGCAAGAGCACGCTGCTCAACGTCGCGGCCGGCCTGCTGGCGCCGAGCAAGGGGACGGTGCGCATCTTCGGTGAGCCGCTGCTGGGCATCAATGCCCGGGCCGGCTACATGTTCCAGGCCGAAAGCCTCATGCCTTGGCGCACCGGTGTGCAGAACGTGATGGCCGGCCTGCAGTTCCGGGGTGTGCCCGAGCGCGAGGCGCGCGCGCAGGCCGAAGAGTGGCTGCGCCGGGTCGGCCTGGGCGGCTTTGGCGACCGCTACCCGCACCAGATGTCGGGCGGCATGCGCAAGCGCACCAGCCTGGCCCAGACGCTGGTGCTCGACCCCGACATCATCCTGATGGACGAGCCGTTCTCGGCGCTGGACATCCAGACCCGCCAGCTGATGGAAAACGAGGTGCTCGACCTCTGGCAGTCGAAGAAGAAGGCCGTGCTTTTCATCACCCACGATCTGGACGAGGCGATCGCCATGAGCGACCGTGTGGTGGTGCTCAGTGCCGGCCCGGCCAGTCGCCCGATCGGGGAGTTCGCCATCGACATGGTGCGCCCGCGCGACGTGGCCGAAGTGAAGATGACGCCGCGCTTCCTGGAACTGCACGCCGCGATCTGGGCGGTGATGCGCGAGGAGGTGCTCAAGGGGTACCAGCAACAATGGCAGAAAGCCGCCTGAAGCCATGTGGAAACTGATCAGGCCGCGCGCGGCCACCTTGCGCCTGTGGCAGCTGGGCATTCTGGTGCTGCTGTTCCTGCTCTGGCATGTCATGACGAAGCCGGGGCTGATTCCCCCCTTCATGTTCGAGAACGACCGCCAGGCGGCCTTCTTCTTTGGCGAGCCGCTCAAGATCTTCGAGCGCATCTGGGTCTGGTTCGTCACGGACGCCGATATCTACCGCCACCTCTGGGTGACCCTGGCCGAAACCCTGATGGCCTTCGGCATCGGTGCCGTCTCCGGCCTGGGCTGCGGTCTGTGGCTGGCGCTGTCGCCCATGGCCTCGGCCATCCTGGAGCCCTACATCAAGGCGCTCAACTCCATGCCGCGCATCATCCTGGCGCCCATCTTTGCGATCTGGTTCGGGCTGGGCATGGGCTCCAAGGTGGCGCTGGGTGTGACGCTGGTGTTCTTCATCGTGTTCTTCAACGTCTATCAGGGCGTCAAGGAGGTCAGCCCCGTGGTGCTGGCCAACGCCCGCATGCTCGGTGCCAGCCAGAAGCAGTTGCTGCGCCACGTCTACCTGCCCAGCGCCACGAGCTGGGTGTTCAGTTCGCTGCACACCTCGGTTGGGCTGGCCTTCGTGGGCGCGGTGGTGGGCGAGTACCTGGGTTCGAGCCAGGGCGTGGGCTACCTCATCCTGCAGGCCGAGGGCATGTTCGACATCAACACGGTGATGGCCGGCATCCTGGTGCTGACGACCTTTGCCCTGGCCCTCGATGCCGCCGTGGGGCGCATCGAGAAGCGGCTCATGAAGTGGCAGCCCAAGGCCGGGGAAACCGAGAAACTCTGAGCGCCTGGAAGGCCGGCCCGGTCCTGGGCCGGCACAGGCTCACGGCTGCGCCAGCGCCGCCTCCAGCGCGTCAACGAACATCGCCGCCACGTCGAAGCCCGTCTGTTGCTGGATTTCCTGGAAGCAGGTCGGGCTGGTGACGTTGATCTCGGTGACCTTGTCGCCGATCACGTCCAGCCCCACCAGCAGCAGGCCGCGCGCGGCCAGCACCGGGGCGATGGCCTCGCCGATGCGGCGGTCGCTCTCGCTCAGTGGCCGCGCCACGCCCTTGCCGCCGGCGGCCAGATTGCCGCGCACCTCGCTGCCCTGCGGGATGCGCGCCAGGCAGTACGGCGCCACCTGGCCGCCGATGAGCAGCAGGCGCTTGTCGCCGTCCACGATCTCGGGCAGGTAGCGCTGCACCATGACGCTGGTGTGCCCGCCGGCGTTGAGGGTCTCGATGATCGAACCGAGGTTCATGCCGTCGGGGCCGACCCGGAAGATGCCGGTGCCGCCCATGCCGTCGAGCGGCTTGAGGATGATGTCTCGGTGCTCGGTGTGGAAATGGCGGATCGCCTCGGGCGAGCGCGTCACCAGCGTGGGCGGCGCGAAGCCGGCGAACTCCATGAGGGCGAGTTTTTCCGGGTGGTCGCGCAGGGCACGGGGCTTGTTGAACACGCGTGCACCTTCGCGCTCGGCCTGCTCCAGCAGGTGCGTGGCGTAGAAGTACTCGCTGTCGAAGGGCGGGTCCTGGCGCATCAGCACCGCGTCGAAGTCGCGCAGGGCCTCGCGGCCCTGGTGCGTGACGCGGTACCAGTCGCGGGCATCGCCCGTGAAACTGATGTGGCGCAGCAGTGCCGTTACCGGTTCGCCGCCCTGCCACTGCAAGTGCGGGGCCTCGCAGGCAGCGACCGCGTGGCCGCGGCGCTGCAGTTCGCGCATCATTGCGAAGGTGCTGTCCTTGTGGGTCTTGAAGCCGGCCAGCGGGTCGGCGACGAACAGCACCCTCATTCGTACACCTCGGCGTTGGGGTCGGTGGCTTCCAGTTCGTAGCTCGCCGCCAGCATGGCCAGCCGGCCGATCACGCCGTACATGTAGAAGCGGTTGGGCACGCTGGCACCGGGTTTGGCGCCCGGCTGTGGCGACTGTGCACTGCGCTCGAAAGCCAGGGGCACGAAGCTTGCGCCGGGGGCGTTGAGGTTCTCGTCGATGCCTCGGTCGGCGTGCACGCGGTAGAAGCCGCCGACCACGTAGCGGTCCATCATGTAGACCACCGGTTCGGCCACGGCGTCGTTGATCTGCTCGTGCGTGATCACGCCTTCCTGGATGATGACGTCGGAGACCTGCTGGCCGTCCTTGATCACGTTCATCTTGTTCTTGGCCTTGCGGTTCAGGCTGTCGAGTTCCTTGGCGTCGCGCACGGTCATGATGCCCATGCCGTAGGTGCCGTTGTCGGCCTTGACCACCACGAACGGTTTCTCGTTGATGCCGTACTCCTTGTACTTGCGCTTGATCTTGGTGAGCAGCGCATCCACGTTGGTCTGCAGGCACTCCATGCCGGTGCCTTCGGCGAAGTTGACCTGGCCGCAGTGGTTGAACAGGGGGTTGATGAGCCATGGGTCCATGCCCAGCAGCTTGCCGAAGCGCTTGGCCACTTCCTCGTAGGCCTTGAAGTGGTGGCTCTTGCGCCGCGTGCTCCAGCCCGCGTGCAGGGGGGGCAGCAGGAACTGCTCGTGCAGGTCCTCGAGGATGCCGGGCACGCCCGCGCTGAGGTCGTTGTTGAGCAGGATGGTGCAGGGGTCGAAGTTCTTCAGGCCCAGCCGCTTGTTCTCGCGCAGCAGGGGTTCAAGCGTGACCTGATCGCCGTTGGGCAGGTCGATGGTGGTCGGGGCCTTGATCTCGGGGTTGAGCGAGCCCAGGCGCACGTTCAGGCCGGCCTGGTAGAAGATGCGCTGCAGCTGCGCCACGTTCATCAGGTAGAACATGTTGCGCGTGTGGTTCTCGGGCACCAGCAGCAGGTTCTTGGCCTCGGGGCAGATCTTCTCGATCGCTGCCATGGCGGCCTGCACGGCCAGCGGCAGCATCTCGGGCGTGAGGTTGTTCCAGCCGCCGGGGTAGAGGTTGGTGTCGACCGGCGCGAGCTTGAATCCGGCGTTGCGGATGTCGACCGAGCTGTAGAAGGGCGGTGTGTGCTCCATCCACTCCAGGCGGAACCAGCGCTCGATCACGGGGGTGGATTCGAGGATGCGCTGTTCGAGTTCGTTGATGGGGCCGGTCAGGGCGGTGACGAGATGGGGAACCATGGGCAGGCCCTTCTTGAATGTGTGATGCCGATGTCCGGATGGACGATGCCGCGATTTTAGAGAGTGGGGTTGAATGCCGCCACATCAAGGGCGACAGCGGTCGCCCGGGCGCACCGGTGACGCACCCCGCAGGCTTTATCGTATATAAACCGCAGCTTATGAATAAAAACCTCTGGCTGCTGGCCGCCGCACAAGGCCTGTTCCTGACCAACAACGTGGTGTTCATCGCGATCAACGGTCTGGTGGGGCTGAGCCTGGCCCCGCTGGGCTGGATGGCCACGCTGCCGGTCATGGGCTACGTGGTTGGCGGCGCGCTGTCGACCGGCCTGGTGGCGCGCAGCCAGGCACGCTGGGGGCGCAAGGTGTCGTTCCAGCTCGGCTTGCTGGTGGCGCTGCTGTCATCGCTGCTGTGCGCGCTGGCGCTGTCCCTGGGCAGCTTCTGGCTGCTCGTGGCCGCCACGGTGGTAGCGGGGTACTACAGTGCCAACGGGCAGCTCTACCGCTTTGCGGCGGGCGAGCTTGCCGCCCCTTCGTTCCGCGAGAAGGCGGTGTCCCTGGTGCTGGCCGGCGGCCTGATCGGTGCCATCGTCGGGCCCAACCTGGCCAACCACACGCGCGACGTGTTCGAGGCCCCCTTCCTGGGCGCTTACCTCGCCCTCGGTGCGGTGGCGATCCTGTCGATGCTGGTGATGGCCGGCATCGCCTTTCCCCCGGAGCCTCCCCGTCGCAAGGGCGACGACAGCGGGCGTCCGCTGTCGGTCATCATGCGCCAGCCGGTGTTTATCGTCGCCACCGTGGGGGCTGCCCTGGGCTACGGCGTGATGAACCTGCTGATGGCCGCCACGCCGCTGGCGATGCAGGTCTGTGGCATGCCGTTCTCCGATGCCGCTCTGGTGCTGGAGTGGCACGTGATCGGCATGTTCGCGCCGGGTTTCTTCACCGGGCACCTGATCAAGCGCTTCGGGGTGTTGCAGGTCATGGGCGTGGGGGTGCTGCTCAATGCCGCCTGCATCGCGATTGCCCTGTCGGGGCAGGACCTGCACCAGTTCCTGATCGCGCTGTTCCTGCTCGGGGTGGGCTGGAATTTCCTGTTCACCGGCAGCACCACGCTGGCCATGCAGGCCTACCGCCCGGAGGAAAAGGACAAGGCGCAGGCGGCGATCAACTTCTGCGTGTTCGCCACCATGGCGCTGACCTCGTTCGCCTCCGGTGCGCTGGTCACCACCCAGGGCTGGGCCTTGCTGAACTGGGGGTCGCTGGTTCCGGTGGCCCTGACCGGTGTGGCCTTGTTGTGGCTGGCCGCCAAGCGGCGTGGCCACCAGGCCGAAATGGCCTGATGCCGCCGCGCCGTCCCGGTGGCATGCCTGGGGCGGTGTTCAGAGGGGCCCCGGGCGGCCGAACAGGTAGCCCTGGAAGGCCTTGCAGCCCATGTTGAGCAGGCAGTCGCGCTGACCCTCGGTTTCGACCCCCTCAGCCACCACGTCCAGATCGAGGCTGCGCGCGAGCTGCAGGATGGTGCGGGCGATGGCCGCGTCGTTGTGGTCGGTGAGCAGGTCGCGCACAAAGGTCTTGTCGATCTTGAGCTGTGTCAGGGGCAGACGCTTGAGGTAGCTCAGCGACGAGTAGCCGGTGCCGAAATCGTCCAGCGCGAACCGGATGCCCTGGCGCGAGAGCTGCTCCATCTTGACGATGGTGTCCTCGGTGTCGTGCAACAGAAGACTTTCCGTCAGTTCGAGCTTGAGCCGGTCCGCTCGCGCACCGGTGTCTTCGAGCATCTGCAGCAGCGATGGCACGAAATCGGCCTGGCGCAACTGGCGCGCGCTCAGGTTCACCGCCAGTACCCAATCCCGCTGTTCCGGCTGGCCGGCCCAGCGGGCCAGCTGGGCGCAGGCGGTGCGCAGCACCCAGTCGCCCAACGGCAGGATGAGGCCGGTCTGTTCCGCCACCGGGATGAAGTCCGCCGGCGACACCCAGCCGCGCTCCAGATGGTTCCAGCGCAGCAGGGCCTCGTGGCCCAGTGTGCGTCCGCTGGCATGGACCACGGGCTGGTAGTGCAGCACAAAGCCGTTTTCGTCCAGGGCCTGGCGCAGGTCCCGCTCCAGGGCGGCGCGGGCCAGCACCACCTCCTGCATGTGGGGGTCGAAGAAACGCACGGTGTTGCGCCCGGCCGATTTGGACTGGTACATGGCCAGGTCGGCGCGCTGCAGAACGTCTTCCACCCGCCGGTCGTGGTCGCGAAACAGCGTCACGCCGATGCTGGGGGTGCAATGGTGGATGCGGCCTTCGAGGTCGTAGGGGCGGTTCAGCGCCGACAAGACCTTCTGGCTGGCCTGGTTGGCCCCTAGGGCAGCGGCTTCCTCGGTGTGCCCCAGATCTTCGAGCAGGACGACAAATTCGTCTCCCCCCAGACGGGCCACGGTGTCCGCCTCCCGCACCACATCGCGCAGGCGCTGACCGACCTGCACCAGCAGGGCGTCGCCCTTGTCGTGGCCCAGCGTGTCGTTGAGGTCCTTGAAGTTGTCGAGGTCGATGAAGCACACCGCACCCCAATGCCCGTGGCGCACACTGGCGGCCTGGGCCGCATGGAGCCGGTCCAGAAAAAGACGGCGGTTGCACAGACCGGTCAGGGAATCGTAGAAAGCCAGTTGTTCGATGCGCAACTGGCTGTTCTTGCGTTCCGTGATGTCGTGGGCGATGCCCAGCACCCCCAGGGTGTGGCCGGTGTCGTCGCGAACCGCGCGTTTGACGATTTCAAACGTGCCCTTGGGGCCGTCAGGAAAGAGAGGGAGCTCGCGTTCAACGTGGACCGGTTCCATCGAGTTCATGGCGAGGCGATCGGTGGCTTCGTGATCCGGCGCAAACTCGTCGAGCCGGGAAGCCTGGGGAAACAGTTCGCCCACGGTGCGCCCCAGGATCTGCTCCAGAGGCAGGCCGTAGGCCCGGGCCAGCTCCTGGTTGGCGACCACCAGACGGCCGTTGTTGTCCTTGAACCAGAGCCGGGCCGGGACGGCCTCGAACAGGGTGCGCAGGCGGGCCTCGCTCAGGCGCAGCGCTCCCTGCACGTCCAGGTACTCGGTCACGTCGGTGAAGGTTCTGACCCAGCCGCCGGTCGTCATACGCCGCGTCTTGATGTCCAGCACGCGCCCGTTGCGGGTGCGGCGCACATACTGGAACTGCTCGTCGTTGTCCGGATAGCTGTTGCGGGCGCGGCGCATCGCCTCGTCCAGCGGGTGGTCGCCGAGGTGGCCCTGCCGGTGCTGGAAGGCCACCAGCTCGGACAGGGAGGGGCGTTGTTCCAGCAGGCTTTCGGGAAGTTCCAGCAGATCCAGGTAGCGCTGGTTGTAATAGATGACCGTTTCGGATGCGTCCAGGCAGATCACGCCCTGACTGGCGCTGGAGAGGATGGCTTCGATCAGTTCGCTGCGTTCCTTGACGGCCTGGTGCGCCGACTGCAGCGTCTCCTTGGCGGCAATGCGGTCGGAGATGTCGCTGGTGAATCCGTACCAGACCACCGAGCCATCGGCCTGGCGCTGTGCGATCGCTTCCGAGGCGTGCCAGACGGTGCGGCCGTCCGGCAGCAGTACCCGGTATTCCCCGGACCAGTTCGACAGGGACTGTGCCGAGCCGCGCATGGCCGCACGAAGGCGCCGAAAGTCTTCTGGCACGATGCGCCGGAACATGGGAGCGGCATCGTCACGGATGTCGTCCGGTGCCAGGGCGAAGAGCTCGTGGACGCCCTCGCTCGCAAAGGGGCAGGAGAACCAGCCCTGGGCGCTGAGGTGCAGTTGCCACACCATGCCCGGCAACTGGTTGGTCAGGTAGCGGATGAACCCCAGTTGGGACTCGATCGTCTGCTGGGTTTTCTTGCGTGCCGTGATGTCCCGGCCCACACCGCAGTAGCCTTGGAATTCGCCGCTGGCCGAGAACATCGGCGTTCCGCTGAGGGAGATCCAGTAGGTTCCGCCCTGCGGGTGCTTGCGTTCCAGTTCCAGGTTGCGAAAGGCCTGGCGCCGCTCCAGCAGGGTCCGGTGCGCGGACCAATCGGCCTCGCTCATGTTCAGGCACGCCGTCTCCCAGGGGGGAAGGCCCAGATGGGTCTGTGCCACCCTGGCCTGGTCCGGCCTGAGGTGATCGAAACGGGTGTAGCGGTGTTCGGCATCCTGCTCCCAGAACCAGTCCGACGACAGCATGGCCAGATTGCGAAAGTAGGCTTCGCTTCTTTCCCCTTCCACTGGCGTCGGTGCGGCCTGTTGGGGTCCGTCATCGTTCATCGACTGGTCTCTCCCTGTTCGTGTCCTTGTGGTGGACACTTTGTCGCCTTTGGCTGGCGTCGCAGTGACGGTCTGTATGGTCTCTATGCGGTGCCGGCCGTGCGAAAGACGGCAACGACTTCCGCCAGCCGTTGGGCCTGCTCGCGCAGGCTGTCGGCCGCCGCCGCGCTTTGCTCGACCAGGGCCGCGTTCTGCTGGGTCATCTGGTCGAGTTGCCCCACCGTGGCATTGACTTCGGCGATGCCCTGGGATTGCTCGGTGGATGCGGTGGTGATTTCGGCGATGAACGAAGAGACCTTCTGGGCGTTGCCGACGATGTCACCTATTGTTTTCCCGGCCTCGTGCACCAGGGCTGTGCCGGCGCTGATCTTGTCCACGCTGCTGCCGATCAGCTTCTTGATCTCGCGCGCAGCCTCGGCGCTGCGTTGCGCAAGGCTGCGAACCTCGCCGGCCACGACGGCAAAGCCACGGCCTGCCTCGCCCGCACGGGCGGCCTCGACGGCCGCGTTGAGCGCCAGGATGTTGGTCTGGAAGGCGATGCCGTCGATCACGCCGATGATGTCGCTGATCTTTTGGCTGCTGTGCTGAATGTCGTCCATGGTGGCGACCACCTGCCCCACCACCTCGCCGCCGCGCTGCGCCACCTGGGCGTTGTCTCTGGCCATCGTGCTGGCGGCCTGGGCCGCATCGGCGGACTGCTTGACGGTCGCCGTGAGTTGCTCCATGCTCGATGCGGCCTCTTCCAGGTTGCTGGCGGCCTGTTCGGTCCGTCCGCTGAGGTCCTGGTTGCCTGAGGCGATCTCGACGCTGGCGACACGGATGCTGTCGGTGGCGCTGCGCACCTCACCCACAATGCGCGACAGCGAAGCCTGCATGTCGGCGAGGCTGTGCATGAGGGCGGCGAGCTCGTCGGCGCCGCCGAGGTCGGGCCGGGTCGCGAGGTTCCCCTGTGCGATCGATACAGCCAGGTCCTTGGCCTGCTCCAGGGGGCGGCAGATGCTGATCATGTTGGCCAGGGTGGTCGGAACGACCACCAGCGCCGCGAGGGCGAGCGCCACACCGAAGACGATCAGGATCTGCCGGCCGGCCTGCTCGGCCTCGGACGAGGCCGCCTGGACCTCGGTGTCCAGGATGTGTTCCATCTGGGCCGTGGCGGCATCGATCGCGTCGAAGGCCGCATGCGCGTCGCGCAGCAGCAGCTGGGCCGTGGCGGCCGAGTCGAACGCTTCCTGTTCCAGCTGACTGGCCACCTGTTCGGTGGCCGTGGCGTACGTCGCCAGGTTCTGGCGTATGGTTTCGACCAGCACGTCGTCCTCGTCGGCTTCCCCTGCGAGCATGGCCGCGACAGCCTGCTCCACCCGCTGTCGGGCCTGAGCCCAGCGCTCCCGGCTTTCACGCACCCGGTCGGGACGCTCGTACTGGATGATCATGTCGCGCTCGTGGCGACGCAACTCGCCCAGTGCCACCTGCAGCCGACCCATGGCCACCGATTCGGCGAACGAGTGGTGCACGAAATCGTGGTTGAAGGCCTGCATGCGGAACATGCCCCACAGGCCCGCCCCTCCGACCATCAGCAACAGGGCCAGCACCACGGCAATGGCACCGACCATGCGCAGCCGAATGGAAAAAAGGCGCATGAAGGTCAGCATCAGATGCATGTACACCTCGATGGTCTATCGGTCGGCCCCGTGCGCGCCTGACCGGGGAGTTTCATTTCCGGGTCCCGGGTGAAGGATCCGCCTCGATCGCTCAGTGCAGCGCGCTGTCGACCAGGCCCATGTCCGGGCTGCCCATCAGGGCCTCGATGTCCATGAGTATGAGCATGCGCTCTCCCACGCTGGCGATGCCCGTGATGAAGGAGGCCTCCACCGTGGTGTTCATTTCGGGGGCGGGCTTGATCTCGTTGTTCTGGAGTTCCAGCACGTCCGAGACGGAGTCGACCACGGCACCGACCACGCGGCCGTTCACATTGAGCACGATGACCACGGTGAATCCGTTGTATTCGACCGTTTCGCAACCGAGCTTGATGCGCAGGTCGACCACGGGCACGATCACGCCGCGCAGGTTGACCACGCCCTTGATGAAGGACGGGGAGTTCGCAATGCGGGTGGGTTCCTCGTAAGAGCGGATTTCCTGAACCCGGAGGATGTCGATGCCGTATTCCTCGGCACCCAGGCGAAAGGTCAGGTATTCGGCGCTGCCCTGAGCGGACTGGGCATCGGCGCCCGCCTTGCTGGTGTTCGTCTTGGCTGGGGTGGTGTTCATGTTCATGTCGCCTCCGGGCTGGGTCTGGAACTGATGCTTCTGATGGTACACGTATCGGCTAAAACCACGTGTGTCTGAAATGTCGCACAATGATGAGGCCTCATTGTCAAACGAACAAGATGTCCGATACCCCGCTTTTGCGCCGCCTGTTCAGCTGGTTGCGCCCCGCGCGTTCCGGCGCGCAGGTGCCCCTGCGTCCGGGGAGCGGGGTGGGGCGGGGCGAGGGGGCTTCGGCCAGTCGTCAGCGGGAACAGCGTGCCGTCCGGCGTGCCCAGCTGGTGGAGCTTGTGAAGGCGCACATGGCGGCCGGCAACATCGACGCGGCGGCCTACAAGTTCAAGGTGCTGGCACGAGACACCGCCGGGCAGATCTTCAATGTGCTGATCGATGTGGACGCAGAGGCCATGGCGACCGATCCCGGGGCACTTCGACAGCACGAGCAGGCCTTGCAGGCCCTCGCACGCAAGCGCTGGGGCATGGAGGTTCAGGGAATCTACTGGCGCTTCACCGTTGCGGCTGGTCGTGCCAGCGGCAATGCGGTGCCCGCCCCCGAGCCGTCGCCTTTCACCTTGCCCGATGTCGCCCCCCACCGCGCACCAGAGTGGGTGCGCAGGGATTTCGCGCCCACGCAGCCGATGGAGCGGCCCGAGGCGGATCCGAAACCCTGACGGTTCTGCGCCGGTTCAGTGACCGGGGAAATCGACCAGGGTGAACAGAGACAGGCCCGAGGCGCGCAGCTTGGCGGTTCCCCCCAGCTCGGGCAGGTCGACGATGGCGGCGCCCTCGATCACCTGTGCGCCGAGTTTTTCCAGCAGCCTCTTGCCTGCGAGCATGGTGCCGCCGGTGGCGATCAGGTCATCGATCAGCAGCACCCGGTCGCCCGGTTGCACGGCGTCGGTGTGCAACTCCACGGTGGCGCTGCCGTATTCCAGTTCGTAGGTTTCCTCCACAGTGGTGTAGGGCAGTTTGCCTTTCTTGCGGATCGGCACGAAACCCACTCCGAGCTCGTAGGCCAGCACCGAGCCGATGATGAAGCCGCGCGCGTCGAGCCCGGCCACCACGTCGGGGCGCAGCGCGCGGTCCATGTAGCGGTGCACGAAGGCGTCGATCAGCACCCGGAACACCTTGGGGTCCTGCAGCAGGGGGGTGATGTCGCGGAACTGCACGCCCGGGGCGGGCCAGTCCGGTACGGTGCGGATGTGCGCTTTGAGGTAGGCGGAGGTGTCCATGGGGGGATTATGAAGGGGCAAGGGGCACGCGCATCACCCCGACACCAGTCGCTCTTCGGCCAGGGCCAGCACCTCCGGCGTGCCCGACAGCACCAGCGTGTCGCCGCCCTCCAGCCGCACGGTGTCGTCCAGCGAGGCACCGGCACCGCTGGCACGCCGCAGGCTGACCACCTTGGCGCCCAGGGCCTCCAGCGCCAGGTCGGCCAGTGGGCGGCCCACGACCTTGCCGGCGCGGGGCAGGGTGATGGTGGTCAGCCGCTCCTGTTGCAGTTCATCGACCGTGTCGTCGTCGGCGCCATGGAAATAGCCTCGCAGCAGGCTGTAGCGGGCATCGCGCTGGTTCTGCACCACACGCAGCACGCGCCGCATCGGCACGCCGACCAGGGCCAGGGCGTGGCTGGCGAGCATCAGGCTGGCCTCGATGGCCTCGGGCACCACCTCGGTGGCGCCGGCGCCCTGGAGCCGTTCGAGATCGTGGTCGTCCAGGGTGCGGACCACGGCCGGAACGCCCGGTGCGTGTTCCCGGACGTGGTGCAGGACCTTCAGGGCGCTGGGGGTGTCCAGGTAGGTGACCACGACCGCGCTGGCGCGCTTGAGTCCAGCGGCGACCAGCGCCTGCAGCCGCGCGGCGTCCCCGAAGACCACCGAGTGGCCTGCCGCTGCGGCGTGGCGCACCCGGTCCGGATCGAGATCCAGCGCCATGTAGGGGATCTGTTCGGCCTCCAGCATGCGGGCCAGGTTCTGGCCACAGCGGCCATAGCCGCAGATGATCACATGCTTGTCGGCCTGCATGGCCTTGCTCGCGATCTGCGTCATCTGGACCGACTGCATCAGCCAGTCGCTGCCCACCACGCGCGAGACGATGCGGTTGCTGCCCATGATGACCAGCGGCGCCAGCAGCATGGAGATCACCATCGAGGCCAGCACCGGGTTGAGCAGTTCCGGCGGCACCAACCCGTTCTGGTTGGCCAGTGTGAGCAGCACGAAGCCGAACTCGCCGGCCTGTGCCAGGTACAGGCCAACCCGCAGAGAGGTGCCCATCGACGAGCCGAAGAGCCGGGCCAGAAAGGTGATGAGGCCCAGCTTGAACAGCACCGACAGGGTGAACAGCAGCAGCACCAGCGGCCAGCGCTCCAGAACGATGCGCCAGTCCAGCAGCATGCCGATGGTGATGAAGAACAGGCCCAGCAGCACATCGTGGAACGGCCGGATGTCGGTCTCGACCTGGTGCTTGAACTCGGTTTCTGCAATCAGCATGCCGGCGACGAACGCGCCCAGGGCCAGGGACAGCCCGGCGTGCTCGGTCAGCCAGGCCAGCCCCAGCGTGATCAGCAGCAGGTTGAGCATGAACAGCTCGTCGCTCTTGCGCCGCGCCACCAGGGCGAGCCACCAGCGCATGAGTTTCTGTCCGCCGGTGAGCAGCAGCGTCAGCAGCACCACGGCCTTGATCAGTGCCCAGCCGAGCGAGACCATGAGCTGTTCCGGGTCGGAGCCCAGCGCCGGTATCAGCACCAGCAGGGGCACCACGGCCAGGTCCTGGAACAGCAGGATGCCCACGACCCGCTTGCCGTGGTCGGATTCCAGCTCCAGGCGGTCCGCCACCAGCTTGACCACGATGGCGGTGGAACTCATGGCCATCACGCCGCCCAGGGCCACGGCGGTCTGCCAGCCCATCTGCCACCACTGCGGCAGCAGCCAGGTCAGCCCCAGCGACGCGCCGGCCGTGATCAGCACGGTCAGCACGACCTGGGCCGTGCCCAGGCCGAACACGTGGTGCTTCATCGAGCGCAGCTTGGGCAGGCTGAATTCCAGGCCGATCACGAACATCAGGAAGACCACGCCGAACTCGGCCAGATAGCGCACCCCTTCGGAGTTCTGCGCCAGGGCCAGGGCGTTCGGCCCGATCACCACCCCGACCGCGAGGTAGCCCAGCATGGGGGGCAGCTTCAGGGAGCGGCACGCCACCACCCCGACCACGGCGGCGAGCAGGTAGAGCAGGGCGATGTCCAGGGAATTCATGCGTGGCATCTTACCGGTTGCTGCCCGGTGACCCGGTCGGTCGGCGTGGGCTTCCCCGATAATCGGGGCCATGACAACGATGCCGTTCACCGAAGCCGACCGGACCCTGAGCGAGGCACGCCTGACCCTGGCCATCGAGGCCGAAGCCGTGCAGGCCATGGCGGCCCGGCTGGACGGCCGCTTCGTGCGCGCGGTCGGGATCGCGCTCGCCTGTGCAGGGCGTCTGGTTGTCACGGGCATGGGCAAGAGCGGGCATGTGGGTCGCAAGATCGCCGCCACGCTGGCGTCCACCGGTACGCCGGCCATGTTCGTGCATCCGGCCGAGGCCAGTCATGGCGATCTCGGCATGATCACCGGCGTCGACGTGGTGCTGGCCATCAGCAACAGCGGCGAGAGCGAGGAGCTGACCGCTATCCTGCCCCTGATCAAGCGCATGGGGGTGCCCCTGATCGCCATGACCGGACGCGCCGATTCCAGCCTGGGGCGCCACGCCGACGTGGTGCTCGACACCGCCGTGGCCAAGGAGGCCTGCCCACACAATCTCGCGCCGACCGCCAGCACCACGGCCCAGCTCGCCATGGGCGATGCCCTGGCCGTGGCCCTGCTCAACGCCCGCGGTTTCAAGCCCGACGATTTTGCCCGTTCCCACCCCGGGGGGGCGCTGGGGCGCAAGCTGCTGACCCTGGTGAGCGACGTGATGCGCCCGGCAGACCAGGCCCCCAGGGTCGGGCTGCAGGCCAGCCTGTCCGACATGATGCGCGAGATCAGCGCCAAGGGCTTGGGTGCCACGGCGGTGGTGGACGATGGGGGCACGCCTGTGGGCATCTTCACCGACGGGGACCTGAGGCGCCTGATCGAGCGCGGCACCGACCTGCAGACCGTCCGGGCCGAACAGGTCATGCACCGGTCGCCACACACGGTCCGGCCCGAGGCGCTGGCCGTGGAGGCGGCCGAGCTCATGGAGGCGCACCGCATCACCAGCGTGCTCGTGGTCGATGTCCAGGGGCGGCTCTGCGGGGCGCTCAACAGCCACGACCTCATGCGCGCCAAGGTCATCTGAGGCCGGAGACAAGCCGTGCCCCATGCCGACCTGCCGCCCCCGACACCCGTGCGCACTTTTTCGCCCGAGCTGCTCCTGCGCGCCCAGGCGGTGCGCGTGGCGTTTTTCGATGTCGACGGGGTGCTCACCGATGGCGGCCTGTATTTCTCCGAGGCCGGCGAAGCCCTCAAGCGGTTTCACACCTTAGATGGCCACGGCATCAAGCTGCTGCAGAGGGCGGGCATCACGCCGGCCGTCGTGACCGGGCGCGATTCCCCCGCGCTGCGCCTGCGCCTGGAGGCCCTGGGCGTGACCCATGTGCGCTACGGCACCGAAGACAAGCGGCCGGCGGCCGAAGCCATACTGGCCGAACTGGGGCTCGGCTGGACCGAGGCCGCAGCCATCGGAGACGACTGGCCCGACCTGCCGGTCCTTCGGCGCTGTGCGCTGGCCGTGGCGCCCCCGGCGGCGCAGGCCGAGGTGCTGGCCCTGGCCCACCATGTCACCAGCGCGGCCGGGGGGCAGGGCGCGGCGCGCGAGTTCTGTGACCTGCTGCTGGTTGCCAGTGGCCATTACGCGCGCCTGTTCGGGGAGGCCTGCGCGTGAGCGCGACCACTGCAACGTTGCCTCACCTGCGCCGGCTCTGGGACCGGTTGTCGATCTACCTGCCCGTGCTGCTGATGGGGGCGCTGGCCCTGGGCAGCTACTGGTTGCTGCGCGCCACGCCCGTGCCGCCCGAGCCGACACCGCAGCGGGCGCCATCGCACGAACCCGACTACTACATGCGGGGATTCGCCGTGAAGACCTTCGATGCCCGGGGGCAGTTGCAGAACGAGTTGCGCGGGACCGAAATCCGCCATTACCCCGATACCGACACCCTGGAGGTCGACGAGGCCAGGATCCGGTCCTTCGGTGCCAGTGGCGAGCTGACCACGGCCCGCGCGCGGCGCGTGACCACCAACGCAGAGCAGACCGTCTACGAATTGACGGGCGAGGCGGTCGTGGTTCGCGGGTCCGTGCCGCCGGTGGAGTTCCGGGGCGAGCAGTTGCGTATCCTGGTTCAGCAGGACCGGATCGAATCCAGCCGCCCGGTGCTGCTGATCCGTGGCAACGACCGCATCACCGCCGACCGGCTCCGGTACGACGACACCCTCCGTCTGGCCGACCTCGAAGGCCGTGTCCGCGCCACGCTGGCGCCGCGCTGATCTGCAGGAGCCCCCTATGCCCGACATCGTGGTCATGTTCTTTCTGCTGGGGGTGTTCGCACGTCTGGTCAAGAGCGACCTCCGGCTGCCCGAGCCGCTTTACGAAACGCTGTCCATCTACCTGCTGCTGGCCATCGGACTCAAGGGCGGCGTGGAACTGAGCAAGCAGCCGATGCTGGATCTGGCGCCGCAGATGCTGGCCTGCATGGCGCTGGGGTTCGCCATTCCCTTCGTCGTCATGCCCGTGTTGCGGTGGCTGGGGCTGTCGCGTGTGGATGCCGCTTCGCTGGCGGCGCACTATGGTTCTGTCAGCGTGGTCACCTTCGCCGTGGCCAGTGCCTATCTGGCCCAGCAGGGGGTGGCGGCCGAGTCGCATGCCGCCCTGTGGGTGGCCCTCATGGAGGCGCCGGGCATCGTGGCCGGGATCCTGCTGGCGCGCCTGGGCTGTGGGGCCCAGGCCGTGAACTGGCGGGAGTTGGGTCACGACGTCCTGTTTGGCAAGTCGGTGCTGCTGCTCGCCGGCGGCCTGCTCATCGGTGCCGTCATGGGAGAGGCGGGCACGGCGCCCATCGATGCCGTCTTCGTCACCCCGTTCAAGGGGGTGCTGGCGCTGTTCCTGCTGGAGTTGGGGCTGGTGGCCGGGGCGCGGCTGGGGGATCTGCGCCAACACGGTGTTCGGCTCGTCGGCTTTGCCCTGGTGGCGCCCCCTTGTCTGGCCCTGACCGGGGCACTCACCGGCGCAGCACTCGGGTTGAGCACCGGCGGGGTGGCACTCATGGCGACCCTGGCGGCCAGCGCCAGCTACATTGCCGCACCCACGGCCATGCGCATGGCCGTGCCCGAGGCCAACGCCGCCCTGTCGATCACGGCGGCCTTGGGCGTGACCTTCCCGTTCAACATCGTGTTCGGCGTGCCTCTCTACCTGGAGATGGCGCAGTGGTTCACGCGCTGAGGAGCTGTTCGACATGGAAAAGCATCGCAAGCAACTGCTGGTCATCATCGCCGAGGCCGCTCTGGAAAAGCGTCTGATTGCCGACAGTCAGCGCCTGGGCGCCCATGGCTACACGGTGCACGACGTGCGGGGGGGGGGCCGGCTTGGGCGGCGCGAGGCGTTGTGGGAGGCGGACCGCAGCATCGAGATGAAGGTGATCTGTGATCCGGCGGTGGCCGATGCCATCGGCCAGCACGTGCTGCAGAGCTATGCCCCCCACTACGGCCTGACGCTGTATTACGCGGATGTCGATGTGCTGAGGGCCGAGAAATTCTGATTCGGCAGGCGTGGAGACGGCAAAAAGCCCCGGGGCCGGGGCCGCGGGGCTTTGCAGGTTGCCGCCCGGAGGGGCGACCGGGCAGAGGGGCTTAGTAGCCGCCGCGGCCACCGCCACCTTCGCGACGGCCACCGCCGCCGTAGGGGCTGCGGAAACCGCCTTCACCGCCGCCGCCACCGCCGAAGCCGCCTTCACGGCGACCGCCGCCGAAGCCACCGCCACCGGTGCGGGGGGGGCGTGCTTCCATCGGGCGGGCCTCGTTGACCACCAGGCTGCGGCCGCCAAGGGACTGGCCGTTCATGCCCTCAACGGCGGCCTGGGCCTCGGCATCGCTGCCCATTTCCACGAAGCCGAAGCCCTTGGAACGACCGGTGTCGCGCTCCATCATGACCTTGGCGCTGTTGACTTGGCCGTAGGCGCCGAACGCTTGTTGCAGATCCTCGTCGCGCACCGAATAAGGCAGGTTGCCGACGTACAGTTTGTTGCCCATCTAGGGACTCCTCAAGAAAAACGAAACGAAAGCGATGGAGCCCCGGTAGCACTACAAAACTGCATTGGCCGCTGTGGCGCGCGAAACTGTCCGATCACCTGTCACCGCACATTCATCCAAGAATGCGCCCGGCCATTATGGGGCCTAGCCTGCGAGCGTGGGGAGTTTTTTTCATTTGCCTCCTTGGCGCACAGACAGTGTTGCCCCCGAGCAACGCCCCTGCGCAGGCGCCTTCCCCCTATACTTGCGGGGAGCGCCGATTTGATTCCGGATTGCGGGCGCGTTAGAAATGCCGCTAAAGAGGAGGCAGCCGGTCCCGGCCCCGTCTCTGATTCGCGTCGACGGGCGTTGCGGCATCGGGTTCTGTTTGGAGGCCTGGGGGCCTCGGGGTATTGCACGTGACAGTCACGCCACAAACCATGCGTTTCGACCAGCCGCTGGCCTTGCAGTCGGGCGCGGTCCTGCCCACCTACGAGCTGGTCTACGAGACCCACGGCACCCTCAACGCCGATCGCTCGAACGCGGTCCTGGTCTGTCACGCGCTCAATGCCTCCCACCACATCGCCGGCCAGCTGGCCGACGAACAGGGGCAGCCGATCGCCCGCAGCGAGGGCTGGTGGGACAACATGATCGGACCCGGCAAGCCGGTCGACACCCGCTGTTTCTTCGTGATCGGTGTGAACAACCTGGGATCGTGTTTCGGCTCCAGCGGGCCTACGCACACCAATCCCGCCACGGGCCAGGCCTGGGGTGCGGATTTCCCCGTCGTCACCGTCGAGGACTGGGTCCATGCGCAGGCCCGCCTGCTTGACGCCCTGGGCATCCGGCAACTCGCCGCCGTCATGGGGGGCAGCCTGGGGGGCATGCAGACCCTGAGCTGGACGCTGCAGTACCCCGACCGCGTGCGCCATGCGGTGGTGGTGGCCAGCGCGCCCAACCTCACCGCCGAGAACATCGCCTTCAACGAGGTGGCGCGCCGCGCCATTGTGACCGACCCCGATTTTCACGACGGCCACTACCTGCGCCACGGCACGCTGCCCCGGCGCGGCCTGCGCATCGCGCGCATGATCGGGCACATCACCTACCTGAGCGACGACGTGATGAACGAGAAGTTCGGCCGCCAGCTGCGCCCGCTGGTCCAGGCCGGCGACACCGAGGCGGTGGAGCGGCTGGCCTACCAGTACACGACCCAGGGCATCGAGTTCCAGATCGAGAGCTACCTGCGCTACCAGGGCGACAAGTTCAGCCAGTATTTCGACGCCAACACCTACCTGCTCATCACCCGGGCGCTGGACTACTTCGACCCGGCCCGGGATTTTGGTGGCAACCTGAGCCTGGCCTTCGCGCGTGCGCAGGCCCGTTTCCTGGTCGTCAGCTTCAGTACCGACTGGCGTTTCTCGCCGGCGCGCAGCCGGGAGATCGTCAAGGCGCTGATCGACAACCGCCGCGACGTGAGCTACGCCGAGATCGACGCCCCCCACGGCCACGATGCCTTCCTGCTCGACGATCCGCGCTACCACGCGGCCGTGCGGGCGTATTTCGAGAACGAAGTGACCCTTGAAGCGACGGCGGAGGTGGCGGCATGAGCGACCTCGGCCTGCAGGCCTCCATCGCGCGCCTCGTGCCCGAGGGCTCACGGGTGCTGGATCTCGGCTGTGGCGACGGCGCCCTGCTGGCCCACCTGCAGCAGACGCGTGGCTGCACCGGCTATGGTGTGGAAATCGACGACGCCAAGGTGCTGGCCTGCCTGCAGCGCGGGGTCAACGTGCTGCAGTTCAACCTGGACGAAGGACTGGCCCTGTTCGGCGACAACAGCTTCGATGTGGTGCTGCAGATCGACACCCTGCAGCACCTGCGCAATGCCGAGACCATGCTGCGCGAGACCGCCCGCGTCGGCCGCATCGGCATCGTCGCCTTCCCCAATTTCGCGCACTGGCCCAACCGCCTGAGCGTGTTGCAGGGCCGCATGCCCGTGACCCGGCGGCTGCCCTACCAGTGGTACGACACCCCCAACATCCGGGTCGGAACCTACGCCGACTTCGAGGTTCTGGCCCAGCGCAACGGCCTGCGCATCGAGGACAGCTTCGGTTTGCAGGGGGGCCGCGAGGTGCGCTGGCGGCCCAACCTGCGGGCCAGCACGGCCGTGTTCAGGCTGGCGCAGGGCTGAGTCGGATTGCTGGCGCCGGGGCCGGCGTGGTCAGGCCCGGCCCAGGAGCTTTTCGGGGTTGACCCGGACCTTGACGTCGTCCGCCGAGAGACTGCCCTTGATCTCGAATTCCCTGTCCGTGGTATCGCGCAAGGCCGGTTCGCCCAGGGGGGTGCCCTGGCGGCCGATGATCGCGAAGACCGTGGGCGTGTTGGCGCGCCGCCCGCGCCTGACCACCACGCCGACCTCCGTGCTGGCCAGGCGGACGTAGCTGCCGGGCGGATAGAAGCCCAGGGTCTTGATGAGAGCGGCACCCAGCGAGTCGGGCTGGCCTTTCTGGTTCAGGAAGATGTCGCGCGCCACCTCGCCCGAGGCCATGCCACGCCGGGCGGCCCGCGGGCTGATGCGGGCCACGAACACATCAGCCATGGACAGCAGGCGCTGCGCCAGATCCAGGTCGGTCTTGCCTTGCGGGTACCCGGAGCCATCGGGTTGCTCGTGGTGGTCTTCGACCAGGCGCAACCAGGCCGCATCCCCGACGCCAAGGGCCCTGAGCATCCGGGCGCCCTGGTGGGGGTGGGCGGCAATGTCCGCCCGCTGTTCCGGTGTGGGAGGGAGGTTCTGCCGCGCCAGTTCATCGTGCAGCCGCGACATGCCGATGTTCATGCTCAGGGCGGCGCGGAACAGCGCAGGGCGCCCGGATTCCGGGATGCCGGCGGCCGGGCCGACCAGGTGGCACACCGTGGCCGAAAGCAGGGCATGGGTGGCGCTGTAACTGACGCGCCGATCGAACAGCAGTTGCACCAGCACGAACAGGCTGTGGTCGGGGCTGCTCTCCAGCAGCCGCAAGGCCTTGCGTTCGACCTTGGCCAGGCGGTCCACGAAGTGGCTGGAGGCGGGCCCCTGGTGGAGCAGGGTCGACAGGATGGTGTGCAGGTCCGGCCAGGCCAGAACGGGGTTGAGGTCGTCCTCTGATTCGGGGCCTTCCTCGATGTGGTCGGGCAGGGAGAGGCCGGCAATGCGGTTGAGCGGCTGGTTGTTGCGCACCATCCGGTCCAGCTGCGTGGTGTAGCTGTAGGTCAACGCACGGTAATCGGCGTCGTGCACCATGGGGGAGCTTTGCAGCAGGCGCTGGATGCCGCGTTCGGTGTCGATGTGGTCGCCCTTGCGCAGCAGCAGTTCGCCTTGCGGTCCCCAGATGTTGACGGGGGAGGGCCGGTTGATCTCGATCAGTTCGGGCGGCAGCGCAATCAGCATCGCGGTTCGGCCGCATGAGCGGCCTGCAAAGGGGGCGTTGCAGCTAGTTTAGCGGCAAGCGGCCCCGGGCGGGCATCGGGTCTGCGGGCAGGCCGAGGACCGGGGGGCGGGTTTCAGCCCGCCTGCTGTTCCAGAAAGCGTTGCGCGTCGAGTGCCGCCATGCAGCCGGTGCCGGCGCTCGTGATGGCCTGGCGGTAGATGTGGTCCTGGACGTCGCCGGCGGCAAAGACACCGGGCACGCTGGTCTGCGTGGCAAAGCCGTCCTGCCCGCCGTGGGTGCGCAGGTAGCCGTCCTTCATGTCCAGCTGACCCTTGAAGATGTCGGTGTTGGGGCTGTGGCCGATGGCGATGAAGCAGCCCTTCAGTCCCAGATCTTCGGTAGTGCCGCTCTGCACGTTGCGGATGCGTACGCCGGTCACGCCGGTGGCGTCGCCCAGGACCTCGTCGAGCACGCTGTGCAGCTTGAGTTCGATCTTGCCCGCGCGGACCTTGTCCATCAGCTTGTCGATCATGATGGCTTCGGCGCGAAAGCTGTCGCGGCGGTGGATCAGCGTGACCTTGCTGGCGATGTTGGAGAGGTAGAGCGCCTCTTCCACAGCGGTGTTTCCGCCGCCGACCACGCACACCTCTTGATCGCGGTAGAAAAAACCGTCGCAGGTGGCGCAGCCGCTGACGCCCTTGCCCATGAAGGCCTCTTCCGATGGCAGACCCAGGTACTTGGCCGAGGCGCCGGTGGCGATGATGAGGGTATCGCAACTGTACTGGCCGGCGTCGCCGGTCAGGACGAACGGGCGCCGGGACAGGTCCACGGCACCGATGTGGTCGAACACGATTTCGGTGTGGAAGCGCTCGGCGTGCTCCAGGAAGCGCTGCATCAGGTCGGGGCCCTGGACGCCGTGCACGTCGGCGGGCCAGTTGTCGACTTCGGTCGTGGTCATGAGCTGGCCGCCCTGTGCCATGCCGGTGATGAGCACCGGCTTGAGGTTGGCGCGCGCGGCGTAGACGGCGGCGGTGTAGCCGGCGGGGCCGGAGCCGAGGATGAGGACTTGGGCGTGTTTCATGGCGGAGTCGGTGGTCAATGTCAGACCGCGATTGTAGGTAGGGAGGGGGACTGGGGCGGCGGCAGGGCCATTGTTCGGTGGCTGGGCTGGGTTAAGCTTGGCACCTGCATCTATGACGTATTCGCTCAATACCCTCAACGCCGACACCGCCCACACGCCTCCGGCAGGACTGGCCCGTTTCACGCAGGAAATCGGGTTGGTACTGGGGGCGGTCGGCCTGCTTTTCTGGTTTCTGGCCCTGTCCAGCCACACGCTGACGGACCCGGCCTGGTCCACCTCGGGGGCCGGCGGGCCGGCGCGCAACTGGGGCGGGCAACTCGGGGCCTGGGTCTCGGATGCCAGTTACTACCTGCTCGGCTTCTCCGTCTGGTGGGCGCTGCTGGCGGCGCTGCGGGCCTGGTTGGCGGCGCTGGCCCGCTGGTTGCGCGGTGGGGAGGCGGCCGACCCTGTGCCTGAGATGCCGCCCCTGCCCTGGTGGCAGCGCCCGGGACTGCGGCGGGCGGGTTTCTGGCTCGGTTTGGTGATGTTGCTCCTGTCGAGCGCCACCCTGGAATGGGGGCGTCTGTACCGCTGGGACGGCCTGCTGCCGGGGCAGGCCGGCGGTGTGCTGGGTTCGGTGATCGGCCCCCTGGCCTGGCGCTGGCTGGGTTTCACCGGGTCTGCGCTGGTGGCCCTGAGCGTGCTGGTGCTGTCGTCGGCGTTGGTGTTCCGGTTTTCCTGGGCCCACGTGGCCGAGGCGATCGGTCAGAAGCTGGACCAGTGGTTCGAGAGCTGCCGCGAACGCCGGGAGGCCCATGAGGATCAGCGCATCGGCGAGCAGGCTGCGCGCGAACGCGAGGAAGACATGCAGATCGAGCGGGAGGTCGCGGTCGAGCATCCGCCGGCGCCGGTCTTGATCGAGCCCGTGCTGGCCGAAGTGCCGCAGAGCACGCGCGTGGTCAAGGAGCGTCAGAAGCCCCTGTTCAACGAACTGCCCGACTCCCGGCTGCCGCAGGTCGACCTGCTCGATGCGCCGGGCAGGCAGCAGGCCGGCGTGGCGCCCGAGACGCTCGAGATGACCAGCCGCCTGATCGAGAAGAAGCTGCGCGACTTCGGTGTCGACGTCACTGTGGTGGCGGCCCAGCCGGGCCCCGTCATCACGCGCTACGAGATCGAACCGGCCACGGGCGTCAAGGGCTCGCAGGTGGTCAACCTGGCCAAGGATCTGGCCCGCTCGCTGTCGCTGGTGAGCATCCGCGTGATCGAGACCATCCCCGGCAAGAACCTGATGGCGCTGGAACTGCCCAACGCCAAGCGCCAGAGCATCCGCCTGAGCGAGATCCTGGGGTCGCAGGTGTACAACGACGCCAGGAGCCTGCTCACCATGGGCCTGGGCAAGGACATCGCGGGCCACCCGGTGGTGGCCGACCTGGCCAAGATGCCGCACTGCCTGGTGGCGGGCACCACCGGCTCGGGCAAGTCGGTCGGCATCAACGCCATGATCCTGAGCCTGCTCTACAAGGCCGACGCCAAGGACGTGCGCCTGCTGCTGATCGACCCCAAGATGCTCGAACTCAGCGTCTACGAGGGCATCCCCCACCTGCTCGCGCCCGTGGTGACGGACATGAAGCAGGCCGCGCACGGCCTGAACTGGTGCGTGGGCGAGATGGAGAAGCGCTACAAGCTCATGAGCAAGCTGGGCGTGCGCAACCTGGCCGGCTACAACACCAAGATCGACGACGCCAAGGCCCGGGGCGAGCCCATCGGCAACCCGTTCAGCCTCACGCCCGAGCAGCCCGAGCCGCTGGAGCGCCTGCCCTACATCGTGGTGGTGATCGACGAACTCGCCGATCTCATGATGGTGGTGGGCAAGAAGATCGAGGAACTGATCGCCCGTCTGGCCCAGAAGGCGCGCGCGGCCGGCATCCACCTGATCCTGGCCACCCAGCGCCCCAGCGTGGACGTGATCACCGGCCTGATCAAGGCCAACATCCCGACGCGGCTGAGCTTTCAGGTCAGCAGCAAGATCGACAGCCGCACCATCCTCGACCAGATGGGCGCCGAGGCGCTGCTGGGCATGGGCGACATGCTCTACCTGCCCAGCGGCAGCGGCTACCCGGTCCGGGTGCACGGGGCCTTCGTGAGCGACGACGAGGTCCACCGCGTGGTGGCCTACCTCAAGGAGCAGGGTGGCGAGCCCGACTACATCGACGGTGTGCTCGAAGGGGGCGGGGCCGACGGGGAGGGCGGCGACGGCTTCGGCGATGCCGGCGGCGAGGGCGAAAAGGACCCCCTGTACGACCAGGCCGTGGCCATCGTGCTGCAGGACCGCAAGGCCAGCATCAGCTACGTCCAGCGCAAGCTCAAGATCGGCTACAACCGGGCGGCGCGGCTGCTGGAGGACATGGAGAAGGCTGGCCTGGTCAGTGCCCTGACCTCCAGTGGGCAGCGCGACATCCTGGTGGCGCCGCGTGGCGATTGAACGGTTGCGTTCCAAAGTACTCCAACGCCCATGCGCACTCTCCGCTTTGCTTGCCTGAAATGGTTGCCCGCCGCCGCCCTGTTCTGGGTGCTCGGCCCGGGCGCGGCCCTGGCCGACGGGCTGGGTGCGCTGGAGACCTTCCTGCGGCAGACGCAGCTGGGGGCCACCACGTTCACCCAGGTGGTGACATCGCCCCCCAGGGAGGGCGAGGCGCAGCCCCGCCGCAAGACCAGCAGCGGGGTGTTCGAGTTCCAGCGCCCGGACCGTTTCCGCTTCCAGTACCTGCGGCCTTTCGAGCAGACCATCGTGGCCGACGGTCAGATGCTCTGGCTGCACGATGTGGACCTCAACCAGGTGACCGTGCGCCCCCAGCAGGAGGTGCTGGGCAACACGCCGGCCGCACTCATCGCCGCCGCCCCCGATCTGGGGGGGCTGGATCGGGTTTTCGTGTTGACCGATGCCGGCGAGCGCGATGGGTTGCAGTGGGTGCAGGCGGTTCCCAGGGCCCGGGAAGGTCAGCTCCAATGGGTGCGGATCGGTTTCCGGCAGGGGCAACTGGCGGCCCTGGAGATGCTCGACAGTTTTGGCCAGCGCTCGCTGCTGAGTTTCGGGTCCGTCGATGCCCAGCCCGGCTTCAAGGCCGGGCACTTCCGGTTCCAGCCGCCCGCCGGGGCCGACGTGGTCCGACCCTGAGGGCCTCGACCGCTCATGTCCATTCCCCACGTTCCCCTGGCCGAGCGCCTGCGCCCCAAGACCCTGTCCGAGGTGACCGGGCAGCAGCACCTGCTGGGCGAAGGCATGCCGCTGCGCATGGCCTTCGAATCGGGCCGGCCGCACAGCTGCATCCTGTGGGGGCCGCCGGGTGTGGGCAAGACCACCATCGCGCGGCTCATGGCGCAGGCCTTCGATGCGCAGTTCATTCCCATCAGTGCGGTGCTGGGTGGGGTCAAGGACATCCGCGAGGCGGTGGAGCGGGCCGAATCGGTGCGTTCGGGCCTGCAGCCGCAGCCCACCATCGTGTTCGTCGACGAGGTCCACCGCTTCAACAAGAGCCAGCAGGACGCCTTTTTGCCGCACGTGGAAAGCGGGCTGTTCACCTTCATCGGCGCCACCACGGAAAACCCGTCGTTCGAGGTGAACTCTGCCCTGCTGTCGCGCGCGGCGGTGTATGTGCTGCAACCCCTGACCGGAGACGATCTGACGCACATCGTGGCCAAGGCCCAGGGCATCGGGGCGGTGCCTGAGCTGGAGCAGGCCGCTCTGGATCGCCTGCTGGCCTACGCCGACGGCGACGCCCGGCGTTTGCTCAACACCCTGGAGACGCTGGCGGTCACGGCCCAGGCGCAGAAGATCGGGCGGATCACAGATGCCTGGCTGCTGCAGGTGCTGGGCGAGCGCATGCGCCGCTACGACAAGGGCGGCGAGCAGTTCTACGACACCATCAGCGCCTTGCACAAGAGTGTGCGCGGATCGGATCCGGATGCCGCGCTGTACTGGTTCGTGCGCATGCTCGACGGTGGTGCTGACCCGCGCTACCTGGCGCGCAGGCTGGTGCGCATGGCCAGCGAGGACATCGGTCTGGCCGACCCGCGCGCCCTGCGGCTGAGCCTGGACGCGGCCGAGGTCTACGAGCGCCTGGGCAGCCCGGAGGGCGAGCTGGCGCTGGCCGAGTGCGTGGTCTACCTGGCCGTTGCGCCCAAGAGCAACGCGGTCTACAAGGCCTACAACGAGGCGCGCGCCTTCGTGAAGCAGGACGGCACCCGGGCGGTGCCCCTGCACCTGCGCAATGCCCCCACCCGGCTCATGAAGGAGCTCGACTACGGCAAGGGTTACCGCTACGCGCACGACGAGCCCGACGCCTACGCGGCGGGCGAGCGCTACTTTCCCGACGGCATGGAGGCGCCCCGGTTCTACCGCCCGGTGGAGCGGGGCCTGGAGATCCGCATTGCGGACAAGCTGCGCGACCTGCAGGCCAAGGGGCGTTCCGCCCGCTGAGGCGGTCGGGCGCGGGAAAACCCCCGAACCTCGGGCAAACACCCGTTGGCTTTCGGCGGGACGTGGCTAAAATCCGCGCACCGACCCGCCCCCGGCCTCTACCCTGGCCTGCGCCTGGCGGGTTTTTTGCTAGCCTGTCGCGGCACACCGGACAGGTGACGAGACCTTCACAAGGGAGAGCTTTTCTATGGATACCCTGTTGCAGCAGATCATCAACGGTCTGGTCCTGGGCAGCATGTACGCGCTGGTTGCGCTGGGCTACACCATGGTGTACGGCATCATCGGCCTCATCAACTTCGCCCACGGCGACGTGCTCATGGTCGGTGCGCTCACCAGCTGGACCATCATCGTGCAGGCGCGCGACGCGATGCCCGGTCTGCCCGGCTGGGCCCTGCTGGTGCTGGCCGCGCTGATCGCCATGGTGGTGTGCGCGGTGCTCAATTTCACGATCGAGAAGCTGGCGTACCGCCCCTTGCGAAATTCACCCCGCCTGGCGCCGCTCATCACCGCGATCGGCATGAGCATCCTGCTGCAGACGCTGGCGATGATCATCTGGCGACCCAACCCCAAACCCTACCCGACGCTGCTGCCGCAGGATCCGATCCACCTCGGCGGTGCGGTGATCTCGCCCACACAGGTCATGATCCTGGCGACGACGGCGATCGTGCTCTCCATCCTGATGTTCGTCGTGAACAAGACCAGCCTGGGTCGCGCCATGCGCGCCACGGCCGAGAACCCGCGCGTCGCGGGCCTCATGGGCATCAAGCCCGACGTAGTGATCTCTGCCACCTTCGTCATCGGGGCCATGCTGGCGGCCATCGCCGGCATCATGTGGGCGTCCAACTACGGCACGGTGCAGCATGCGATGGGCTTCATGCCCGGCCTGAAGGCCTTCGTGGCCGCCGTCATGGGGGGCATAGGCAACCTGGGCGGGGCCGTGCTCGGCGGCATCTCCCTGGGCCTGATCGAGGCGCTCGGCGCCGGCTACCTCGGACCGCTGACCGGCGGCTTCCTGGGCAGCCAGTATGCCGACATCTTCGCCTTCATCGTGCTGGCGCTGGTGCTCACGCTGCGGCCTTCGGGGCTGCTGGGCGAACGGGTTGCGGACCGTGCCTGATCGCCGGAGGACAACATCATGACGAATTCGAAAACCGCCAAACTGGTCGTGTTCCTGATCGCCGCAGTGGCCCTGGCGGTGCTGCCGATGGTGCTGCAGGCCACCGGCAGCAATTCCTGGATGCGCATCGTGGACGTGGCGCTGCTGTATGTGCTGCTGGCACTGGGCCTCAATATCGTGGTCGGACACGCCGGCCTGCTCGACCTGGGCTTCATTGCCTTCTTCGCGGTCGGGGCCTACATGTACGGGCTGCTGGCCTCGCCCCACCTGACCGAAACCTTCGAGTACATCCGGATGACGTTTCCGGACGGGCTGCACATGAACTTCTGGCTGGTCATGGTGCTGGCCGGCATCCTGGCGGGCATCACGGGCCTGATCCTGGGTTTCCCGGTGCTCAAGCTCAGGGGCGACTACCTCGCCATCGTGACGCTGGGCTTCGGCGAGATCGTGCGCATCTTCATGCTCAACCTGGACCGCCCGATCAACCTGACCAACGGACCCAAGGGCATCAGCAACATCGACGCGGTGACGGTGTTCGGCCACGACATGAGCCAGCGCCTAAAGGTGTCTCTGGGCGACTGGAGCTACACCTTCCAGTCGGTCACGCTGTACTACTACCTGTTTCTGTTCTTCGTGCTGGCGGCCATCGTGATCAGTTACCGCCTGCAGGATTCGCGCATCGGTCGCGCCTGGATGGCGATCCGAGAGGACGAGATCGCGGCCAAGGCCATGGGCCTGAACACGCGCAACCTCAAGCTCGCCGCCTTCGGCATGAGCGCGACCTTTGGTGGCGTGGCCGGGGTGCTGTTCGCGTCCTTCATGCGTGGCGTCTATCCGGAGTCGTTCATCCTGATGGAGTCGGTGATGATCGTGGCCATGGTGGTGCTGGGTGGTCTGGGGCACATTCCGGGGGTGATCCTGGGGGCGTTGGTGCTGGCCGGGTTGCCCGAACTGCTGCGCCACGTGGCGCACCCGCTGACGGCCATGACCGACGGCCGCCTCGGTCCCGAGATCCTGCGCCAGCTGCTGATCGCCCTGGCCATGATCGTCATCATGCTGCTGCGTCCGCGTGGTTTGTGGCCGTCGCCCGAGCACGGCAAGTCCCTGAGCAAGTGAGGCGGAGACCGGCATGAGCGAAACCATTCTGAAAGTTGCCAACGTCTCCAAGCGCTTCGGCGGCCTGCAGGCCCTGAGCGACGTCGGCATCGAAATCCAGCGCGGTCAGGTCTATGGCCTGATCGGCCCCAACGGCGCGGGCAAGACCACCTTCTTCAACGTGCTCACGGGCCTGTACACCCCCGACAGCGGCAGCTTCGAGCTGGTCGGGCGGCCGTACACGCCCACGGCGGTGCATGAGGTGGCGCGCGCCGGCATCGCGCGCACCTTCCAGAACATCCGGCTGTTTGCCGAGATGACGGTGCTGGAGAACGTGATGGTCGGGCGGCACGTGCGTTCGCGTTCGGGTCTGGTCGGCGCCATCCTGCGCACACCGGGCTTCAAGGCCGAGGAAAAGGCGATCGCCGAGCGCGCGATGGAGCTGCTCGAGTACGTGGGCATCTCGAAGTACGCCGATTACAAGTCGCGCACCCTGAGCTACGGCGACCAGCGCCGGCTGGAGATCGCGCGCGCGCTGGCCACCGACCCGAAGCTCATCGCGCTCGACGAACCGGCGGCCGGCATGAACGCCACCGAGAAGGTGCAGCTGCGCGAGCTGATCGACCGCATCCGCAACGACAACCGCACCATCCTGCTCATCGAGCACGACGTCAAGCTGGTCATGGGGCTGTGCGACCGGGTGACCGTGCTCGACTACGGCAAGCAGCTCGCCGAAGGCTCGCCGGCCGAGGTGCAGCGCAACGAAAAAGTGATCGAAGCCTATCTGGGCACCGGAGGACATTGACATGACACAGACCCTCTTGAAGGTCTCGGGCCTGAAGGTCTCCTACGGCGGCATCAAGGCGGTCAAGGGCATCGACCTGGAGGTGCGCGAGGGCGAGCTGGTCTCGCTGATCGGCTCCAACGGCGCCGGCAAGACCACCACCATGAAGGCCATCACCGGCATGCTCCCCTTCGAGGGCGGGGACATCGAATACCTGGGTCGTGGCATCCGCAGCAAGGGGTCCTGGGACCTGGTCAAGGAAGGGCTGGCCATGGTCCCCGAGGGCCGCGGCGTCTTCACCCGCATGACCATCACCGAGAACCTCCTGATGGGCGCCTACATCCGCAGCGACAAGGCGGGCGTACAGGCCGACATCGAGCGCATGTTCTCGATCTTTCCGCGCCTGCACGAGCGCAAGGACCAGCTGGCCGGCACCATGTCGGGGGGCGAGCAGCAGATGCTGGCCATGGCCCGCGCCCTCATGAGCCGGCCCAAGGTGCTCCTGCTCGACGAGCCCTCCATGGGGCTGTCGCCCATCATGGTGGACAAGATCTTCGAGGTGGTCCGGGACGTCCACGCCCAGGGCGTGACCGTGGTGCTGGTGGAGCAGAACGCCCGCCGGGCCCTGCAGATCGCAGACCGGGGCTATGTGATGGATTCCGGCGAGATCACCATGACCGGCGAGGCCAGTGCCATGCTCGATGACCCCAAGGTGCGCGAGGCCTACCTGGGCGAAGCCGCGCCAGGCTGAGGCCCGTGGCCCGCCAGGCAAAGGCGGGTGGGGCGTCGAAACTAGAATAGTGGGTTTGGCGGCCGCTGGCCGCTGCCTTTCCATTTGTGGTGCCCATGAACCCAGACAACGCCAGCGTGGCCTTTGCGGCCGATGAAAACCAGCTGATGGCCGAGCGCCGCGAGAAGCTCAAGGCGCTGCGCCAGGCCCAGCTGTCGGGGCAAGGCCCGGCGTTCCCCAACGACATCAAGCCCCAGCACAAGGCCGAGGACCTGTTCGCCGAATACGACGGCATGAGCAAGGAGATGCTCGAGCCGATCCAGGCGCGCGCCAGCGTGGCCGGGCGCATGATGCTCAAGCGCGTCATGGGAAAGGCCAGTTTCGCCACGCTGCAGGACTCGTCCTTTGGCCCATCGGGCGGGCGCATCCAGATCTACCTGAATCTGGAAAGTGTGGGCGCCGAGGTGCTGGAGGCCTTCAAGCACTGGGACCTGGGCGACATCGTGGCCGCCGAAGGCGTGCTGTTCAAGACCAAGATGGGCGAACTCACCATCCACGCCGACAAGGTCCGCCTGGTGACCAAGAGCCTGCGCCCGCTGCCCGACAAGTTCCACGGCATTCACGACCAGGAGATCAAGTACCGCCAGCGCTACGTCGACCTGATGACCGACGAGCAGGCGCGCAAGCGCTTCATGGCACGCAGCCTGGCCGTCACCAGCATCCGCGAATTCATGGTGCAGCACAGCTTCCTCGAGGTCGAGACGCCCATGCTGCACCCCATTCCGGGCGGGGCCAATGCCAAGCCCTTCGTCACCCACCACAATGCGCTGGAGCAGGAGATGTTCCTGCGCATCGCGCCCGAGCTGTACCTCAAGCGCCTCATCGTGGGCGGTTTCGAGCGCGTGTTCGAGATCAACCGGAACTTCCGCAACGAGGGCATCAGCGTGCGGCACAACCCGGAATTCACGATGATGGAGTTCTACGCCGCGTACTGGAACTACCTCGACCTCATGGCCTTCACCGAGCAGCTGATTCGCCAGGTGGCGCAGCAGGTGTGCGGCGGCACGCGTCTGACCTACCAGGGCCAGGACGTGGACCTGGACCGGCCCTTCGAGCGGCTCACCATCCGCGAGGCCATCCTCAAGCACACCGAGGCCGGCGACCAGGTCGACAGCCGCGAGTGGCTGGTGCAGCAACTGCGCCAGCTGGGCATGGATCCGGTCAAGGAGCGCCTGGACACGCGCAGTCTGGCCGGACTGCAGGTGCTGTACTTCGAGGAGACGGTCGAGGACAAGCTCTGGCACCCGACCTTCATCTGCAACCACCCGACCGAGATCTCCCCGCTGGCGCGCGCCAGCGACAGCGACCCGTCGATCACCGAGCGCTTCGAGCTCTACATCACCGGGCGCGAGGTCGGCAACGGGTTTTCCGAGCTCAACGACGCCGAGGACCAGGCTGCGCGCTTTCACGCCCAGGTCGCGAGCAAGGACGCCGGCGACGACGAGGCGATGTTCTTCGACGCCGACTACGTGCGTGCGCTGGAGTACGGCATGCCGCCGGCCGGCGGCTGCGGCATCGGCATCGACCGGCTCATCATGCTGCTGACCGACAGCCCCAGCATCCGCGACGTGATCCTGTTCCCCGCGCTGCGTCGCGAGGCGTGAAAAAGGCCCGGACATACCGGGCCTTTTCCATCCAACCCAAGCCCGATCGGGGTCAGGCGTAGGCTTCCAGGGCCTTGCGCATCTTCTTCATGGCGGCGGCCTCGATCTGGCGGATGCGCTCGGCGCTCACCCCATACTCGGCCGCCAGTTCGTGCAGCGTCTTGCCGCCCGAACCGTCGTCGTTCACCTTGAGCCAGCGCTCGGCCACGATGCGCCGGGAGCGCTCGTCCAGCTCGCCCATGGCGCGTGCCACGCCTTCGGTGGCCATGTGGTCGCGTGCAGTGGCTTCCAGCACGGCGGTGGGTTCGTGGCTGACATCGGTCAGGTAGGTGATGGGGCCGTAGGCGTCCTCGCCGTCGTCGCCGGGCGAGGGGTCGAGCACCACATCGCCGCCCGAGAGCCGGGTCTCCATCTCGATCACTTCCTCGCGCTTGACCTTGAGCTCGCGCGCGACGACGTCGATCTCGTGCTCGGTGAGGGTGTTGCGGTGGGTGGCGTCGTCTTCGGCATCGGCCTTGAAGCCCTGCTTCATCGACCGCAGGTTGAAGAACAGCTTGCGCTGGGCCTTGGTGGTGGCCACCTTCACCATGCGCCAGTTCTTCAGGATGTATTCGTGGATCTCGGCCTTGATCCAGTACAGGGCGTAACTGACCAGGCGCACGCCCTGGCCCGGATCGAAGCGTTTGACCGCCTTCATCAGGCCGATGTTGCCCTCCTGGATCAGGTCGCCGTGGGGCAGGCCGTAGCCGAGGTACTGGCGCGAGATCGAGACCACCAGGCGCAGGTGCGACATCACCAGCTTGCCGGCGGCGTCCAGATCGTTGTGCTCCCGCAGGCGGCGGGCGAAATCCTGCTCCTCCTCGGCGGTGAGCATGGGCAGGCGGTTGACCGCAGAGATGTAGGCGTCCAGATTGCCCAGCGGGGGCAGGGCCAGGTTCGATCCGGTCCAGCCCCTGGCCGGCTGAGCCAGGGCGTAGGTAGCGGCTGCATTCATGGTTCATCCCTTTCGTGTCCTGGGTAGGGACAGGATTATGTTAGCACTCTTGTGTTGAGAGTGCCAATGGCCCGCCAAGTTCCCGTCGGGGCGGTGCGGGATCGTATAAACTGGTTACAGTTTGGGCATCTGAAAGGCCGGGGCACCGGTGAATCTGGAACAGTTGCAACTCGACAGGGTGCAGGCCTTGCTGGCGCAGGCCGGGCAGAGCCTGCCCGAGGCGAAGGGCACCACCGACGTGGCCTTCGTCCAGGCCTTGCTCGACGCGCTGTGCGAACTGTCTTCCAGGGATCCGCTCAGCGGCCTGCTGAACCGCCGCCATTTCATGCTGAACCTGGAGCGTGAAATCGACCGGGTGGCCCGCTCCGGGGAGCCGGCGCTCCTGCTGATGGTCGATATCGACCGTTTCAAGGGCATCAACGACACCCATGGGCACGTCGTGGGCGATGCCGCCATCCGGGCGGTGGCGCGCGTGCTCGGGGATTGTGTACGCCCCATGGACACCGTCGCTCGCTACGGCGGAGAGGAATTCGCCCTGATCTTTCCCAATTGCCCTCCGGCATTTGCCCGCGTGGTGGCCGAACGCATCCGGGCGGCGGTGGAGGCCTCGCCCGTCGATCTGCCTGGTGGTCAGGTCCTGAGGTTGACGGTGAGCTGCGGCGGGGCCTTTGCGCCGGCCTGGATACGTTCCCACGCCCAGGCCTGGATCGAGCGCGCGGACGCGCAGATGTATCTGGCCAAGGCCGCCGGCCGCAACCGCGTGAGCCTGGAGGAGCAGCCGGAAAGCACCGTGAGCGCCGAGGAGAAGCAGTTTCTGTTTGAGTGGCAGCCCGAACCCGACGATATGATGGGTGCCCAGCCGAGTACATGAGATCCCCGCAGACACCTTTATGAGCGACCCCACAACCACCCAACCCCCTGCGGGCACTGGAGCCGTTCCCACGTTTGCCAAGGGCAAGGTGGTGGCGATCACCAGCGGCAAGGGCGGCGTCGGCAAGACCTTCGTCTCGGCCAACCTCGCGGCCGCGCTGACCCGGCGCGGGCTCAAGGTGCTGGTGCTGGACGCCGACCTCGGGCTCGCCAACCTGGATGTGGTGCTGAACCTCTACCCCAAGATCACGCTGCACGACGTCTTCAGTGGCAAGGCCACGCTGGACGATGCGATCATCAAGGCCCCCGGTGGTTTTTCCGTCATCCTGGCGGGCTCCGGTCTGGTCGAGTACTCGCGCCTGACCGCCGAAGTCCGGGAAGACTTCCTCAAGCTGATGGCGACGGTGGTGCCCCGCTTCGACGTGGTTTTGCTGGACACCGGTGCCGGCATCTCCGACGTGGTGCTGTTTGCGATTTCCCTGGCTTCCGAGATCCTGATGGTGGCCACTCCGGAGCCGACCTCGCTGACCGATGCGTACGCCACCATCAAGGTGCTGGCCGCCCAGCAGGGGCGTCAGCAGATCCGGTTGATCGTCAACCAGGCGGTGCGGCCCGGCGACGGCCGCAACATCACCGGGCAGTTGCAGCAGGTGCTCAACCGGTTTCTGGGGGGGAGCTCGGATCCCGCTGCGGGCGGCAAGGTCATCCGCTTGCTGCACATGGGCGACATCCCGGCCGATCAGTCGGTCAAGGACGCCGTGATGCGGCGCCAACTGCTGCTGACCCATGCGCCTGGCTCGCCCGCTTCCCTGGCCGTGGTTCAGATCGCCGGCCGCCTGCAGGACACGGTCATCGCACCCGAGGAGCGCCATTGACCCAGGACGAAGAGTCGACGAGTTCGCTGGATGGTTCGGGCGTGTCCACCCATCGGCCCGCCCTGGACGATCTGCTGCGCCGGATGCGTGGCAACAGCGACTTTCCGGCCATGTCGGAACAGATCCTCAAGGTCCAGCGCATCGCCAGTTCCGAGAACGAGAGCCTCAACCGGCTCACCACCGAAATCCTGAAAGACATTGCGCTGACCAACAAGCTGCTGCGGCTGGTGAATTCGGCCCAGTACGCCCACCTCAGCGATGGCATCAGCACGGTGTCCCGGGCCGTGAGCCTGATCGGCTTTGCCGAGGTGCGCAACATTGCGGTGAGCCTGCTTCTGCTGGATCACATGCAGAACCGGGCGCACGCCGAGCAGCTCAAAGGCGAGTTCGTGCGCGCGCTGTTCGCCGCCACACTGGCATCGGACATCGCCGGGACCGAGCGCGACCAGGAGCAGGCGTTCATCGGCACCCTGTTCCAGAGCCTGGGTCGTCTGCTGGGGGAGTTCTATTTCCCCGACGAGGCCCGTCGGATCCGCTCGGCGATGGCCGAGGGGGGGCTCAGCGAGGAGCAGGCGTCGCGCCGCGTGCTCAAGCTCAGCTACGAAGACCTGGGCCTGGGGGTGGCGAAGGTATGGGGCCTGCCCGACACCGTACTGCGTGTCATGAGGCGCAAGGAAGGCATGCCTCCCAGCCGCCCTTCGGTCGACGCCATCGAGCATCTGCGCTGGGTCGGCACCGCTGCGAACGAGATGGCCGACATTTTCCTCGCCAGCGACGACGAGGCGCTGCCAACGCAGCTGGAGCGTGTTTCCACGAAATACGCCAGAAGCCTCAAGCACGAACACGCGCAACTGGAGCGCATGGCACTGGAGGCGCGCAGCAAGCTCGCGGCCACGCTGGAGGCGATGGAACTGCACCTTCCCCCCGAGTCGCCCATGGCCCGGCTGGTGCGCAAGCCGCCGCCCGTTTCGGCGGATGCGGACGGGCTGGACACCTTCGCGCTGGAGAAGCGTCCGGATGCCGTGTCCATGGCGCCATCACCGGAGACGCAGGGGCAGGACCGTGTGCATACTGCTGCGGCCGCAGCCTCGCCCGGCTTGCCGGAGGCCGCCATGGACATGCTGGCCACCGGGGTGCAGGATGTCACCAACGCGATGGTCGAGCGTTTCGAGCTCAACGACGTCCTGCGCATGATCATCGAAACGATGTACCGGGCCCTGGGGTTCCAGCGTGTGCTGCTGTGCCTGAAGGATGGCACGGGCAACGGACTCGCCGGACGGCTCGCGCTGGGGCACGACGCCCAGCGGGTGTCCGGTGTTTTCAGGGTCGCGCTGACGGGCGCGGACGATCTGTTCAGCGCCGTCTGCGTCAAGGGCATAGACACGCTGATACGGGACGCCTCGGCATCGAATGTCGCGCGCCGCCTGCCCGGCTGGTACCTGCGTGAGGTCCATGCCTCGTCCTTTCTGCTGCTGCCGCTGCAGGTCGAGGGCAAGACCTTCGGCCTGATATACGCCGACCGGGCCGAGGCCGACGCCACGGGGCTGCGCGACAAGGAACTGGCCCTGCTCAAGACCTTGCGCAACCAGGCGGTAATGGCTTTCCGGCAGTCGCGTTCCTGACGGGATGGCCAGGGCGTAAGGCTCAGGCGGGAACCACGGCGGTGACCTCGATCTCCACCTTGGCCCGTACCTCCATGAGGGCACTCACCTCGATGCAGGTCATGGCCGGGAAGTGCTTGCCCATGACCTCGCGGTAGACAGCGCCCAGCTCACGAAGACGGGCGTTGTATTCGTTGCGGTCGATCACATACCAGGTCATCCGGGCCATGTGTTCTGGGCCGCCGCCGGCACATTCCAGGACGGCACGCACGTTGAGCAGCGTCTGGCGGCACTGGGCGATGAAATCGTCGCTGTCGAACTGCTGCAGGGCGTTCCAGCCGATCTGCCCGCCGACAAAGACCAGCCGGCTGCCCGCCTGCAGATCGATGGCCACGCCATTGGCGTAGCCCTTGGGGGCGGCCCAGTCGGGCGGTTGCAGTGTGGTCATCGTGGGCATGGTGTGGTTCGTATCCGAAAAGGGTGTGCCGATGGCGGGGACTTCAGGTTTGCCCGGCTGTGGCGCGCTGGCGCAGCACGAAGCGCTGCAGCTTGCCGGTTTCCGTGCGCGGCAGGCGGTCCACGAACTCGATCTCGCGCGGGTACTTGTAGGGCGCCAGGGTGGCCTTGACGTGGTCCTGGAGCGCCTTGACCAGGTCTGCGTCGCCGGTTTCACCGGGCTTGAGCACGCAGTAGGCCTTGACGATCATGCCGCGTTCCTCGTCGGGCTTGCCGATGACGCCGCACTCGGCCACGGCGGGGTGGCGCAGCAGCGCGTCCTCGACCTCGGGGCCGCCGACGTTGTAGCCGGCGGTGATGATCATGTCGTCGGCGCGCGCCTGGTAGAAGAAGTACCCGTCGGCGTCCTGCACGAAGGCGTCGCCGGGGTGGTTCCAGCCGCCGCGCACGTAGTTCGCCTGGCGCGCGTCGTCGAGGTAGCGGCAGCCGGTGGGGCCGACCACGGCGAGCTTGCCCACGGTGCCGCGCGGCACTTCATGGCCCTCGTCGTCCACCACTTTGGCCTGGTAGCCGGGGACCACCTTGCCGATGGCGCCGCGGCGCACGTCGGCGCCGGCCGAGGAGATGAAGATGTGGAACATCTCGGTGGCGCCGATGCCGTCGAGCATCTCGATGCCGGTGGCCTCCTTCCAGAGCTGGCGCGTGGCGTCGGGCAGGCCCTCGCCCGCGCTGACGCAGATGCGCAGCGAGGATATGCCGTGTTGCCGCGCAAAAGGCGCCATTTGGCGATAGAAGGTGGGCGCGGTGTAGCAGACCGTGACACCGACACGGGCCATGGTCTGCACCATGACCTCGGGCGTGTAGGGCACCGAGGGGAAGTAGACCGAGGCGCCGGCCCACATCGGGAAGATCAGCAACCCGCCAAGCCCGAAGGTGAAGGCCAGCGGCGGCGATCCGGCGACGATGTCGTTCGGCTGCAGGCACAGCACGTGGCGGGGCCAGGTCTCGCAGGCGGCCAGCACGTCGAGGTGGGTGTGCACGGCCGCCTTGGGCTGGCCCGTGGTGCCGGAGGTGAAGGCCAGCAGCGCGATGTCGGTCGCCGCCGTGGGGCAGGCTTCGAAGTGCGGGGGGTGCGCGCATGCGCGGGCTTCGAGGCCCTGGTCGATGCCGGGGGCGTCGGTCGGGACGTTGAAGGGGACGACCGGCAGGTCGAAGCCGCTGGCCCCGACCGCCTGCACCAGTTCATCGCGCAGTTTCCATTCGCACAAGGCCGCTGCGGGCTGGGCGGTGCGGACGATCTCGCCGATCTCCTTGGCGCGCAGCAGGGGCATCGTGGCCACGGCCACCAGACCGGCCTTGACCACGGCCAGCCAGGCCAGCGCCATCCCGATCGAGTTGCCGCCGCGCAGCAGCACACGGTTGCCTGGGACCAGGCCGAGGTCGTGCACCAGCACCCGGGCGATGCGGTTGACCTCGTCGAGTGTCTGGGCATAGGTCAGGGTGTGTTCATCCGAGCGCAGCAGGGCGTTCGGGCCCCAGCCCTTGTGGCCGACGGCGTCGTCCAGCAGGCGCCTGGCCAGGTTGACCTGGGGGGGAAATTGCAGCTCGGGCAAGTCGTAGACCAGCTGCGGCCATTGTTCCAGGGGCGGCAGGCGGTCGTGCACGAAGCGGTCGGTCTGGGCGCTTCTCGCGGGGGCGACGCTCATGGTGGGGGTCTCCTTCAGGTCTGCAGGGCGGCCTTGCCGAGGATCAGCAGCTGCACCTCGGTCGCGCCTTCGTAGATGCGCAGCGAACGGATGTCGCGGTACAGGCTCTCGACCTTCTGGCCCACGCGAACGCCGAGCCCTCCGTGCATCTGCAAGGCCATGTCGATCACCCGTTGGGCGTTCTCGGTGGCGGTCATCTTGGCCATGGCCGCGGCGCTGGTGTAGGCCCGCGGTAGCGGCTGGTCTGCGGGCGCACTGTCGCGCATCCACGCGGCCCGGTAGGTCAGCAGGGCGGCGGCGTCGATGAGGGCGCTCATCTCCCCCAGGCGCGCCTGCGTGAGCTGGAAGTCGGCCAGGGTCCGGCCGAACATCGGTCGTGCCCTGGCGTGCGAGACCGCTTCGGCCAGCGCCCGGCGCGCCATGCCCAGTGCGGCGCCCGCGACCGAGGTCCGGAAGATGTCCAGGGTCTGCATGGCGAGCTTGAACCCGCTGTGCAGCGGGCCCAGCAGGGCGTCGCGCGGCAGGACGCAGTCCGTGAACTGCAGCGTGGCCAGGGGGTGGGGGGCCATCAGTTCAATGTGTTCCTCGCGGTTGAGGCCGCTGCGCGGGCATTCCACGATGAAGGCGCTGATCCCGCGCGAGCCGGCATCGGGGTCGGTCTTGGCGAAGGTGACGCAGACGTCGGCGAGATCGCCGTTGCTGATCCAGGTCTTGCAGCCGTCGAGGCGCCAGCCGTCGGCCCGGGCTTCGGCTCGCGTGCGCATGGCCGCGACGTCCGAGCCGGCCTCGGGCTCGCTCAGTGCGAAGGCCGCGATCTGCTCGCCGCGGGCGACGGCGGGCAGGTGGGCGGCCTGCTGCTGCGGTGTGCCGGCCAGGGTGATGGCGCCCGAACCCAGGCCCTGCATGGCGAAGGCGAAGTCTGCCAGCGGGGAATGAAAGGCCAGGGTCTCGCGCAGCACGACCAGCGCGCGCGAGTCCAGCCCGGGCAGGGCGCCGCCGTGTGCGGCGGGCACGCAGTAACGCAGCCAGCCGGCGTCTCCGAGCCGGCGCACCCAGTCCCGGCAGGCGGCCCTGTCGTCGCGCTCGTCCACGGTCTGCTGCGCCGCCCAGGTGGCCAGCGCAGGGCCGAGGTTCTGGTGGACGGGGTCGAAGAACGGCAGCGCCAGGTGGTCCTGCGGCAGCGGCGGGGCGATGTGGGGGTGCGGGCGTTCGAACGCGACCATGGCCTCAGTCTCCTTCGAACACCGGGCGCTGCTTCGCCACGAAGGCCTCGTAGGCGCGGTGGAAATCCTGGGTCTGCATGCAGATGGCCTGGGCCTGGGCCTCGGCCTCGATGGCCTGGTCCAGCGTCATGGCCCATTCCTGGTGCAGCATGGTCTTGGTCATGCCGTGCGCGAAGGTGGGCCCGGTGGCGAGTTCGGTGGCCAGGGACTGGGCGGCGGCGTGCAGGGTCTCGGGGGCATGCAGGGCGTTGAAGAAGCCCCAGGCCAGCCCTTCCTGCGCGGTCATGGCGCGGCCGGTGAACAGCAGTTCGCTGGCGCGGCCCTGGCCAATGACGCGGGGCAGCAGGGCGCAGGCGCCCATGTCGGCACCGGCCAGGCCGACCCGTGTGAACAGGTAGGCGGTGCGGGCACGTTCGGTGCCCAGCCGGATGTCGCTGGCCAGCGCGAGCATGGCGCCCGCTCCCGCGCACACGCCGTCTATGGCGGCGACCACCGGTTGCGGGCAGGTGCGCATGGCCTTGACCACGTCGCCCGTCATGCGCGTGAAGGCCAGCAGTTCAGGCATGGTCATGCGCGTGAGCGGCCCGATGATCTCGTGCACGTCGCCACCAGAGCAGAAGTTGTCGCCGGCGCCGCGCAGCACCACAGCGCGGATGTCGGTGGCGTAGGGCAGGGCGCGGAACCAGTCGCGCAGTTCGCCATAGGAGTCGAAGGTCAGCGGGTTCTTGCGCTCGGGACGATTCAGGGTGACGGTGGCGACGCCGTCCTGCACCGTGCAGGCGAAGTGCTGCGGCGTCTGGTGGGCCTGTACGCGGAACTGGCCGCGCATGGGGTTGTGGTCGGGGATGGGGTGTTTCATGGCTGGTGCTGGTGTTGCTTGACTTTGCCGAGCAGGCGGTAGAGCTGTTCCACCTCACGGGCGTTGAGGCTTTCGAAGGCCTCGACGATCCAGGCCTCGTGGACATGGGCCATTTCGGCGAAGGCGGCATGGCCCTCGGGGGTGAGCCGCACGTGGAAGGCCCTGCGGTCGCCCTCGACCGCCACCCGCTCGACCAGGCCTTCGGCCACCAGCTGGTCGGTGATGCCGGTGACGTTGCCCCCTGTGACCATGAGCCGGTGGGAGAGCTCCTTCATCTTCAGGCCTTCGGGGTGGCGTTCCAGCTGGGCCATCAGGTCGAAGCGGGGCAGGGTGGTGTCGAAGCGCTCGCGCAGGCCACTGCGGATCTGTTTTTCGATGAGCTGGGTGCAGGTGAGCAGGCGCAGCCACAGGCGCAGCGCCTCGGGGTGTTCGCTGTGGACGCGCGCTTCGAGGTCGAGGGGGGTGTCCATGCGTCAGACCACCGCTTTCTGGCGGGCCGTTTCCCGGTAGAGCTGGTCGCGGCCGCTGAGGTACTGCCGTGGCCATTCGATGGCACGGCTTTGCAGTCTGGCGGCCTCGTGCAGGGTCCAGGCCGGGTCGGCCAGGTGCGGGCGGCCGATGGCGCAGAGGTCGGCCCGTCCGGCCCCGATGATGCTGTTGGCGTGGTCGGCCTCCGTGATGGCGCCGACCGCGATGGTGGGAATGCCGGCCTCGTTGCGGATGCGGTCGGCAAAAGGGGTCTGGTACATGCGGCCGTAGACCGGCTGGGCATCGCGCGTGGTCTGCCCGGACGAGACATCGATGAAGTCGCAGCCGGCGGCCTTGAACAGCCTTGCGATGGCCACGGCGTCGTCGGGGGTGTTGCCCCCCGGGGCCCAGTCGTGGGCCGACAGGCGCACGCTCATGGGCCGATCGGTCGGCCAGACCGCGCGCATGGCGGCGAACACCTCCAGCGGATAGCGGCAGCGGTTCTCCAGCGAGCCGCCGTAGCCGTCGTCGCGCCGGTTGGTCAGGGGGCAGATGAAGCTCGACAGCAGGTAGCCGTGCGCGCAGTGCAGTTCCAGCCAGTCGAACCCGGCGACGGCCGCGCGTTCGGTGGCGGCCACGAAGTCGGCCTTGACGCGGGCCATGTCCTCTGCGGACATCGCCTGGGGGGGCTGGTTCTGCGGGCCGTAGGCGATGGCGCTGGCGGCCAGCAGGGGCCAGTTCGGTGGCGCACCGGGGTGTCCCTCGGGCGTGGGCAGCGGTTCGTCGATGCGTTCCCAGCCGAGCTGTGTCGATCCCTTGGGTCCGCTGTGCCCGAGCTGGATGCCGATGGCCGCTGAGCTGCTGCCGTGCACGAAATCGACAATGCGGCCGAAGCCGGCCTGCTGATCGTCGTTCCAGAGGCCGGGGCAGCCGGGGGTGATGCGGCCTTGCGGCGTGGGGCTGGTCATTTCGACCATCACCAGCGCGGCCCCCCCCAGGGCCCGGGCGCCCAGGTGAACCAGGTGGTAGTCGCCCACCACACCGTCCTGGGCGCTGTACTGCGCCATCGGAGAGACCACGATGCGGTTCTTCAGGGTCAGGCCGCGCACCGTCAGCGGCAGCAGCATTGGCGCAACGGGTTCCTTGGTCGGCACGCCCGCCCGCTCACCGAGCCAGCGCTCGTAGCCTTCGAGCCAGGCCGGGTCGCGCAGGCGCAGGTTCTCATGGCTGATGCGCTGGCTGCGCGTGAGCAGCGAGTAGCTGAACTGTTCGATCTCCATGCCGGTGTAGCGGTCCACGTTCTCGAACCATTCGGTGGAGTTGCGCGCGGCGTTCTGGATCTTGAGCACTTCCACACTGCGGCGGGCCTCGTAGCTGTCGAGCACCTGCGCCAGGCTGCCACCGTCGGCAAAGGCATGGCACAGGTCGATGGCGTCCTCGAAGGCCAGCTTGGTGCCGCTGCCGATGGAGAAGTGCGCCGTGTGCGCCGCATCGCCCATCAGCACCACCGGCACGCGCCGGCCTTCGGACAGGTCCTGCCAGTGCACCCAGGTCTTGCAGATCACGCGCGGAAAGCGGATCCACTGCGCAGAGCCCCGCAGATGGGCGGCGTTGCTGATGAGCGGATGCCCATCGAGGTACTTGGCGAACAGCCTTTCGCAGAACGCGATGGCGTCCTGCTGGCCCATCTCGTCCAGGCCATGCGCCTTCCAGACCGGCTCCGGGGTCTCGACGATGAAGGTCGAGGTGTCGGCATCGAACTTGTAGGCGTGGGCCTGGAACCAGCCATGCTCGGTCTGTTCGAAGGCGAACGTGAAGGCGTCGAAGGTCTTGTGGGTGCCGAGCCAGACAAAGCGGCAGTGGCGCGTGTCGATGTCGGGTTGGTAGGTGTTCGCATAGCGTGTGCGGATGCGGCTGTTCAACCCGTCGCTGGCGATCACCAGGTCGGCCTGGTACTGTCGGGCCAGGGCCTGCTCGTCGGTCACCTCGGTCTCGAAGACCAGATCGACCCCGACGGCCAGGCAGCGGTCCTGCAGGATATTGAGCAGGTGCTTGCGGCCGATGCCGCAGAAGCCGTGGCCGGTCGAACGCACCGAGCGGCCCTTGAAGAAGACCTCGATGTCGTCCCAGTGGTTGAAGGCATCGCCGATCTGCTGCGCCGTGGTGGCATCGGCGGCGCGCATGTTTTCCAGCGTGGCGTCCGAGAACACCACCCCCCAGCCGAAGGTGTCGTAGGGCCGGTTGCGCTCGACCACCACCACGCGGTGGGCAGGGTCCTGCTGCTTCATCAAGAGCCCGAAGTAGAGTCCGGCCGGGCCACCACCGATGCAAAGGATGTTCATGGCGAATTAGTTTAAGTTTCAACTAATTCTGGGCCGATTCAAGCGGTCTGGGGAGCGGGTTTACCCGGATCGGCAGGCGGCCTTGCGTGGACCCCGTGCCACAATGGACGCAGCCCCCACTCGGCGAAGCAAAGGAGAAAGCGATGCTGTACCGTTTCAAGTCCAAGGCCACCGCCGACGTGGTGATGCTCGAACCCAATGGCCGGCGCGTGCTGGAAATTCTGGGCAAGGACCCGGGTGGCCCGGGCATCGTCCTGCCCGATCAGATGCCGGCGGCGATCGAGGCCCTGCGCCTGGCCGTGCAGCAGGAAGAGGCGGAGTACGAGCGCCAGAAGCAGGAGGCCGAGACTGCCGGTGAGCAGTTGCCCGAGGCCGATCGCGTGAGCCTGCGTACCCGGGTGGCGCCGTTCATCGAGATGCTGAACCACTGCATCCGCGAGAACACCGAGGTGGTGTGGGGGGTGTGATCCCCCACACCTTCACGCATCAGTCGACGCGCGCGCCGGAGGCCTTGACCACCGGTGCCCATTTGGCGATTTCGCTGTCGATCATGCGGGCGAATTCCTCGGGGGTGTTGCCGCCGGGGATGGCCCCCAGGGCCTGCAGGCGGGTGCGGATCTCCGGCAGGTTCAGGGCCTTGACGGTTTCCTGTTGCAGCTTTTGCACGATGTCTGCCGGTGTGCCGGCCGGTGCCAGCAGCCCGAACCAGGAACTGGCCTCGAAGCCGGGCAGGTTGCCGGCTTCGGCCACCGTGGGCAGTTCGGGCAGAGCGGCCGAACGCTGTGAACTCGTGACCGCGAAGGCCTTGAGCTTGCCGGCCTGGATGTGCGGCATGGCCGAGGGTAGGTTGTCGAACATCACGTCCATGGTGCCCGACAGCATGTCGACCATGGCCGGGCCGGAGCCGCGGTAGGGAATGTGGGTCATGAAGATGCCCGTCTTGGCCTTGAACAGCTCACCCGCCAGGTGGATCGAGGTGCCGTTGCCGCTGCTGGCCATGTTGAGTCGGCCCGGGTTGGCCTTCGCGTGACGGATGAAGTCCTGAACCGTCTGGATGTTCATGGCCTTGGCCTTCTCGGCGTTCATCACCATCACGTTCGGCACACCGGCCACCAGGGTGATGGGCGCGAAGTCCTTCTGCGGGTCGTAGGGCATCCGCGCGTACAGCGACTTGTTGATGCCGTGCGTGCCAACGGTGCCCATCAGGATGGTGTAGCCGTCCGGCGCCGACTTGGCCACCGCGTCGGCCCCGATGTTGCCACCCGCGCCGCCCCGGTTGTCGATCACGAACTGCTGGCCGAACGCCTTGCTGAGTTCGGGAGCCAGGGAGCGGGCCAGGATGTCGGTGGTGCCGCCGGGGGCAAAGGGCACCACGATGCGGACCGGTTTGTTGGGCCAGCTGGGCTGTGCATGCACCAGGGTGCTCAGACCGAGGCTGGCGCCCAGGCCCAGGCCCAGGGCGAGCATCAGGGCGCGGCGCGAGAGGGGATGTTTCATGGGTATGGTCTCCTGAGAAGTGCGTTCAAGAAATCGTTCAATCGCATGCCGGGCCGGCATCCCAAGGTTTCGGCAGCGGGGTTGGCGTGGCTGATCACGCCGGTTTTCAGTGTACTGGCCGCCTGTCCGATGCGGGCGCTCGTATGCGACACGGTGCAGGCGGCCAGTCCGGCCTCTTGCAGTAGCGCCAGGCCCGCGATGCCGGCTTCGTCCAGTCCGACGCCGGCGTCGTTGAATACGCTCAGCAGCGGGCGCACCGCCAGCGCATAGCGCGCGGCGCTGACACCCCCATGCGAGCCGCTGACGGCAACACAGCCCGCGTCGGCTTCAGTCAGTTCCGTGATGGAGTCGGTGAGTCGAAGGTGCGGTGGCATGTCTCGGCATGGGGCATGAAAAAGCCACCCACCTGCCAAGGCAAGGGGTGGCCTGTGACCGGTTTTCTACCGGGTATCAGTCGGCGAACTGGCCTGCGGCTTCGATCACGGTCTTGAGCTTGGTGATCTGATCGGCCACGAAGGCCTTGTGGCCTTCAGGCGTGGCCCGCTTGTCCTTGACGACGATGGCGCCGAGAGCCGCCTGCTTCTGAATGAACTCGGGATCCTTCAGGGACGCCTGCAGGGCGTCGTTGAGCTTCTTGGTCACGGCGGCCGGGGTGCCTTTGGGGGCATACATGCCGTGCCAGATGGTCAGGTTGAAGTCCTTGAGGCCCATCTCCTGCAGGCTGGGGTAGAACTTGAGCAGGGCGTGGTCCGAAAGCGGCTTGGCGGTGGTCACGGCGTAGGCCTTGACGCGGCCGGCCTCGATCTGGCTGGTGGTGTTGGTGGTCTGATCGCACATCAGGTCCACAGTGCCGGCGATCAGGTCGTTCATGGCCGGGGCGGTACCGCGGTAGGCGATGGTCGTGATGGACTTGTCCAGCTTCACGGCGGACTGCCACATCAGGCCGCACAGGTGAGACGCCGAACCCAGGCCGGCATGGGCCAGGTTGAGCTTGCCCTGGTTGGCACGGATGTAGTTCTCGAAGTCGCGGTAGGTGTTGGCCGGGATCTTGGGGCTGCCCAGCAGGGTCATGGGCACATCGTTGATCATGCCCAGGTATTCGAAGTCCTCCAGGGGCTTGTACTGCAGGCGGCGGTACAGGCCGGCGGTGGCCGCCATGCCGATGTGCCAGACCAGGACGGTGTGGCCGTCGGGTGCGGCGCGGGAGACCTTGGTGGCAGCGATCGTGCCACCCGCACCGGCTGCATTTTCGACCACGATCGTGGCGTTGCCGAGGTGCTTGCGCATGGTCTCGGCCAGTTGGCGTGCCACCGTGTCGGTGGGACCACCCGCGGCGAAAGGCACCACGAAGGTGATGGGCTTGGACGGAAAATCCTGGGCGGATGCCGCCACAGCGGTCGTGGCGGCGAGTGCGAACGTGAGCAGTTTCTTCATGCGTGTCTCCTGAATAATGACCCGCTTATATTAGCCCGGCACTTCCACCGGATCATCAAGGAAACTACGTAGGTCGCAGCACCTATTCGTAGCGCCTGGCGTCCTCGATCACCTTGCCGTCGTTGGGCAGTTGGCCCGGGGCCAGAAACTCGACGTTGCCCCGCAGCTTGGTGACGTCCCGGATGGCCTCTTCGAGCAATGGCCGGAGCGGCGCGGTGGCGTCTGACGTTCCATCCACCTCCACCTGCAGGCACATCTGGTCGTTCGCCATTTCGCCGCTGACCACCAACCTGGCCTTGAGGACTTGCGGGAAACGCCGCGCCACCTCGGCCACCTGGGAGGGGTGGACAAACATGCCGCGCACCTTGGTGGTCTGGTCCGCCCGGCCCAGCCAGCCACGGATACGGGTGTTGGTCCGCCCAGTCGGGCACGGACCCGGAAGGATGGCGGACAGGTCGCCGGTGCCGAAGCGGATCAGGGGGTAGTCGGGGTTGAGCACCGTGACCACCACCTCGCCCACTTCGCCTTCAGGAACGGGGTCCTGGGTGCCGGGCCGGACGATCTCCAGGATCACTCCCTCGTCCACCACCAGACCTTTGCGTGCCTGGGTTTCGTAGGCGATCAGGCCCACGTCGGCCGTGGCGTAGCACTGATAGCCGGCGATGCTGCGCTCTGCCAGCCAGTCGCGCAGGGACGGGGGAAAGGCCTCGCCGGAAACGAGGGCCTTCTGGAACGGCAGCTTCATGCCGGCCTCGGTGGCCTTCTCGACCAGGATCTTCAGGAAGCTGGGTGTGCCCGCATAGGCCACCGGCCGAAGATCGGCGATGGCGGCCAGTTGCTGCTCGGTGTTGCCCACGCCCCCCGGGATCACCGTACAGCCCAGGGCGTGCGCGCCGCTTTCCATCATCCAGGCGCCGGGGGTGAGGTGGTAGCTGAAGCAGTTGTGCACCAGGTCGCCGGCCTCGAAGCCCGCAGCCGCCAGGGCGCGGGCCATGCGCCAGTAGTCAACGGCCTGGCCCTCGGGTTCATAGATGGGCCCAGGCGACTGGTAGACGCGGCGGGCGCCGCTGCTGCGCGTCAGGCCTCGCCAGCCGATGGCGGAAAACCCGCCGAACGGGTCCTGGGCGCGCAGGGCCTTCTGGCGCTCCAGCAGTTCGTGTTTGCGGATCACGGGCAGGCGGGCCAGGACCTGCCGGCTGGTCACTGCAGCGGCGTCAACGCCGGCGAGCTGTTCGGCGAAGGCGCTGGTGTTGCGTTGCGCCTGGGCGATCTGGCCGGGCAGTGCCGCCATCAGCGCCGCTTCGCGTTCGACTTGGGAGCGGGTTTCCAGGAGATCGTGGTGTTGGGCGGACATGGGTGACTTGGGAAAGCGGGGTGATCGGCGCCTGCCGCCAGGGCGTACGGCCAGCGAGGGGTGTCTGGAGGGTTGCCGGACCGGTTCAGGCCAGCCAGCGCTTGCGGCGCTTGTAGCTCTTGACGTCGCGGAAGGATTTCCGTTCGCCGCCGCCCATGCCCAGGTAGAACTCCTTGACGTCCTCGTTGTTGCGCAGGTCGCTGGCGGTGCCGTCCATCACGATGCGGCCGCTTTCCATGATGTAGCCATAGTCGGCATAGCGCAGCGCCATGTTGGTGTTCTGCTCGGCCAGCAGGAAGGTGACCTTTTCCTTCTGGTTGAGGTCCTTGACGATCTCGAACACCTCTTCCACGATCTGCGGGGCCAGGCCCATGGAGGGTTCGTCCAGCAGCACCACACTCGGGTTGGCCATCAGGGCACGGCCAATGGCGCACATCTGCTGCTCGCCGCCCGAGGTGTAGGCGGCCTGCGAGGTGCGTCGCGTCTTGAGACGCGGGAAATAGGTGTAGACCTTCTCCAGATTGCGCGCCACCTCCGCCTTGTCCTTGCGGGTGTAGGAACCGGTCATCAGGTTTTCCTCGATCGTCAGGTGGGCGAAGCAGTGGCGCCCCTCCATCACTTGCACCACCCCGCGCTGCACCAGGTCGGCGGGGGTCAGGTTTTCGATGCGCTCACCGCGCAATTCGACGCTGCCCTTGGTGACCTCACCCCGTTCGGCCTTGAGCAGGTTCGAGATCGCGCGCAGCGTGGTCGTCTTGCCGGCGCCGTTGCCACCGAGGAGGGCGGCGATCTTGCCTTCGGGTACGTTGAGCGAGACGCCCTTGAGCACGAGGATCACGTGGTTGTAGATGACCTCGATGCCGTTGACGTTGATGACGATGTTGGGGTTGCTCATGTGGTGTGTCCTCTTGACCAATCGACAGGCCTGGCGGGCAAGCCTGTCGATTGACGGCTCCGAGGAGCCGAACCCCTTGCGCCGAGGCGCAAGGGGGTTGCCTGTCCGATCAGGACTGGCAGTCCGCCGGGGTGCGGCGGGTCATCTTCTTCTCGGCCGCGTACTTGTCTGCTGCGGCCTTCACCATGGGCTTGAGGATGGACTCGTCGGCCTGGTACCAGTCGGAAGTCCAGACGAACTTGCTGCCGTCCCAGGTGTGGACACGGGTCCAGGCCGCACCCATGTGGTCCATGCAGCTCGTGGACAGCGGGCGCAGAACACCCTTGAAGCCCAGCGCGTCGAGCTTGGCCTGGGTCAGGTTCAGGTTCTCGTAACCCCAGCGGGCCTGTTCACCTGTCATCACCTTGCCTTTGCCAAAACGCTCCTGTGCGGCACGCACGCCTTCCACGCCGTACATCGAAGCCTGCAGGCCGCGCATGTAGAGCACGTCGCCGACTTCGTCCCGCGGGCCGGTGCCCTGGCCCTTGTCGTGGAGCTTGGTCAGGATTTCCTTGACGATGTCGGAGTTCTTCTCGGCGCCGTGTTGCAGCATGATGGCGTTGTAGCCCTTAGCGCCAGCGCCCACGTCCTTGACGTCGGGTTCGGCACCGGCCCACCACACACCGTACATCTTTTCGCGCGGATAGCCCGTGGCCTGGGCTTCCTTGAGTGCGGTGGAATTCATCACGCCCCAGCCCCAGTTCAGGACGTAGTCGGGCCGGTCACGCCGGATCTGCAGCCAGGTGGACTTCTGTTCCACGCCAGGGTGTGGCACGGGCAGCAGGGTCAGCTGAAAGCCGTGCATGGCCGCACGCTCCTGCAGCGGCGGAATGGCTTCCTTGCCGAAGGGGCTGTCGTGGTACATCAGGGCGATCTTCTTGCCCTTGAGCTTGGCGGCGCCGCCTTCCTTCTTGATGATGTCCTGGATAATGGTGTCGGCCGCCACCCAGTAGGTGCCTGCCAGCGGGAAGTTCCACTTGAACACACCACCGTCCTGCGACTCGCTGCGGCCCAGGCCGGGGGTCAGCAGCGGGATCTTGTCGACGGGGGCCTTCTCGGTCAGTGCGAAGGTGATGCCGGTGGACAGCGGCTGGAACACCGTGGCGCCGCCGTTCTTGCCCTTCAGGCGCTCGTAGCATTCGACACCGCGGTCGGTGGCGTACCCGGTTTCGCATTCCTCCCAGATCACCTTCACGCCGTTGATGCCGCCGCGCGCGTTGACGAGTTTGAGGTAGTCGATAAAGCCGTTGGCGAAGGGAACGCCGTTGGGGGCGTAGGCGCCAGTGCGGTAGACCAGCGCAGGGAAGAACTGTTCCTTGGCCTGGGCGTGGGCGGCAGGTGCCACCAGCGCGCTGGACAGCGTGGCCGCGGCCATGGCTGCCGCGAGGATCATGGGACGAAGCTTCATCGGTTGTCTCCTATAAAAGTTGAAGCACGGGTGGGGGAAACGAAATCAGTGCGGGAAAGGCCACAGGCGCAGTTTCTGCTTGCCTATGCTCCAGAGCTTGGCCAGGCCGTGCGGTTCCACTATCAGGAACCAGACGATCAGGGTGCCGAAGATCATGAACTCGGTGTGCGAGACGACAGCGGTGGAAATGGTGATGCCGGCCAGGCTGCCCAGCCAGGGCAGGAACTGGTTGAGGAAAATGGGCAACACCACGATGAAGGCGGCGCCGAAGAAGCTGCCCATGATGGAGCCCATGCCGCCGATGATGACCATGAACAGCAACTGGAAGGAGCGGTCGATCGAGAAGGCGGCGGGCTCCCAGGAACCCAGGTGCACAAAGCCCCAGAGGGCGCCGGCGACGCCGATGATGAAGGAGCTCACGGCAAAGGCGCTGAGCTTGGCGTACATGGGCCGGATGCCGATGACGGCGGCCGCGACGTCCATGTCGCGGATGGCCATCCACTCGCGGCCGATGGCCGAGCGCACCAGGTTCTTGGCCAGCAGGCCGAACACCACCAGGAAACCCAGGCAGAACAGGTATTTCTCGATCGGGGTGTTGATGTGCCAACCCAGCACGTTCAGGTTGGCCACCGAGACCGAGCCCGATGGGGCGTGGTTGGTGAACCAGCCTATGCGCAGGAAGGCCCAGTCGGTGAAGAACTGGGCTGCCAGCGTGGCCACCGCCAGGTACAGGCCCTTTACGCGCAGGCTGGGGATGCCGAAGAACATGCCCACCAGCGTGGCGAAGAAGCCGCCGGACAGCAGGGCCACGATCAGGGGCATGCCTTCGATCCGGATGTAGGTGTTGTAGGCCATGTAGGCGCCCACCGCCATGAAGGCGCCCGAACCCAGCGAGATCTGGCCACAGTAGCCCACCAGGATGTTTACGCCCAGGGCGGCCAGGGCCAGGATCAGGAACGGGATCAGGATGGCGCGGAACAGGTATTCGTCGGCCAGAAAGGGCACGCCGATGAAGGCGAAGGCAACCAGACCCAGGATGGCCCAGCGGTCCTGCGCGATGGCGAAGATCTGCTGGTCGGCGCGGTAGGAGGTCTTGAACTGACCGTTTTCTCTGTAGAACATGCTCTTTCTTCCTTACACGCGGTCGATGATTTTCTCGCCGAACAGGCCCTGCGGGCGGAACAGCAGGAACACCAGGGCCAGCACGTAGGCGAACCAGATCTCGATGCCGCCGCCCACGAACGGGCCAAGATAGACTTCGGAGAGCTTTTCGCCCACACCGATGATGAGGCCGCCGATGATGGCGCCGGGCACCGAGGTCAGGCCGCCCAGGATGATCACCGGCAACGCACGCAGGGCCACCGTCGTCAATGAGAACTGCACCCCCATCTTGGAACCCCAGATGATGCCGGCCACCAGCGCCGTGATGCCGGCAACGAACCAGACGATGACCCAGATGCGGTTGAGCGGAATGCCGATGGACTGCGCGGCCTGGTGATCGTCGGCCACGGCGCGCAGGGCGCGCCCGGTGCCTGTCTTCTGAAAGAACAGCGACAGCACCAGCACCAGCAGCGCTGCCACGATTGCGGCATAGACGTCCTCCAGGTTGATCATCACACCGCCCTCGAACGTGCTCTCGAACAGGAACACGGGGTCTTTCGGCATCCCCACATCGATCGCGTAGATGTCGCTGCCGAAGATGGTCTGGCCCAGGCCATCGAGGAAATACGTGATGCCCAGTGTGGCCATGAGCAGCGTGACACCCTCTTGGTTCACCAGGTGTCGCAGCACCAGCCGCTCCACCAGCCAGGCCAGGACGAACATGAGCGCGGCGGCCAGAATGAACGCGATCACGTTGCCGATCAGCTTGCCCTCCAGGCCCAGCCAGCCTGGAATCCACTCCGAGAAGCGTGCCATGGCCAGGGCCGCGAACAGCACCATGGCGCCCTGGGCGAAGTTGAACACGCCCGAAGCCTTGAAGATGAGGACAAAGCCGAGCGCCACCAGCGAGTACAGCATTCCTGCCATCAGGCCGCCGATGAGGGCTTCAATGAAAAATCCCATGGGGTATCTCCGTGTTCAGTGGCTGGCGATCAGTGCGATGTGCCCAGATAGGCGCTGATCACGTCTTCGTTGTTGCGCACCTCGTCGGGGGTGCCGTCGCCGATCTTCTTGCCGTAGTCGAGCACCACCACGCGGTCGGAGATGTCCATCACCACGCTCATGTCGTGCTCGATCAGCACGATGGTGGTGCCAAACTCGTCGTTGACGTCCAGGATGAAGCGCGACATGTCCTGCTTCTCCTCCACGTTCATGCCGGCCATCGGCTCGTCGAGCAGCAGCACCTGGGGCTCCATGGCCAGGGCGCGGCCCAGGTCGACACGCTTTTGCAGGCCGTAGGGGAGCTGACCCACGGGGGTCTTGCGGTGGGCCTGAATTTCCAGGAAGTCGATGATGCGCTCGACGGCTTCCCGGTGCGCCTCTTCCTCCCGCTGGGCCGGGCCGATGCGCAGGGCCTGCAGGAACAGGTTGCTCTTGATACGCAGGTTGCGGCCGGTCATGATGTTGTCGATCACGCTCATGCCCTTGAACAGCGCCAGATTCTGGAAGGTGCGGGCGATGCCCATTTCTGCCACCTGCCGGCTGTTCATGTGCTTGAAGGTCTGGCCTCGGAAGGTGATGGAGCCTTCCTGCGGCTGATAGACGCCGTTGATGCAGTTGAGCATGGAGCTCTTGCCCGCGCCGTTGGGGCCGATGATCGCGCGGATCTCATGCTCCTTGACGTTGAAGGAGATGTCGGTGAGTGCCTTGACGCCGCCGAAGCGCAGGCTGATGTTCTGGACGTCGAGAATGACGTCACCAACTTTCTTGTGGGCCATGTTGCGTTTCCGTGTATGGGGGGGCCTGGCGGGCTCAGGCCGCGCGCTGCATGGACGGAAACGTCTTCGCGTCCATGATGTGCAGCGTGGCGCTGACCTTGCCGGTGCGGCCGTCCTCGAACTTCACCTGGGTTTCGATGTACTGCTCGGTCTTGCCGCCATAGAGGGCGTCGATCAGCACGTCGTACTTTTCGCCGATGAAGCCGCGGCGGACCTTGTTGGTGCGGGTGAGTTCGCCGTCGTCGGCATCCAGCTCCTTGTGCAGCACCAAGAAGCGGCTGATCTGGCTGCCGGCCAGCAGTTCGTCGCGGCTGAGGTCGGCATTGACCTTTTCCACGCAGTCCCTGATCAGTTCGTAGACCTCGGGCTTCTGGGCCAGGTCGGTGTAGCCCGCGTAGGGCAGGTTGCGGCGTTCGGCCCAGTTGCCCACGGCATCGAAGTCGATGTTGAGCATGACGCACACCTTCTCGCGACCGTCGCCGTAGGCCACGGCCTCCTTGATGTGCGAGAAGAACTTGAGCTTGTTCTCGACGTACTTGGGGGCGAACATGGCCCCGTCGTTGGCGCCGCCCTTGATGCGGCCCACGTCCTTGACGCGGTCGATGATCTTGAGGTGTCCGCTGGCGTCGATGAAGCCGGCGTCGCTGGTGTGGTACCAGCCGTCGGCGGTGAGCACCTCGGCCGTGGCCGCCGGGTTCTTGTAGTACTCCTTGAGCAGTCCGGGCGACTTGACCAGGATCTCGCCGGTGTCGGACAGCTTGATTTCCACGCCATCGCAGGGCACGCCCACGGTGTCGGCGCGTGCCTCGTGGTCGGGCTGCAGGCAGACGAACACGGCGGTTTCGGTCGAGCCGTAGAGCTGCTTGAGGTTGATGCCTATGGAGCGGTAGAACGTGAACAGGTCGGGCCCGATCGCCTCGCCGGCGGTGTAGGCCACGCGCACCCTGGACAGGCCGAGGTTGTTGCGCAACGGGCCATAGACCAGCAGGTTGCCCAGGCCGTAAAGCAGGCGGTCACCCAGGCCCACGGGCTTGCCGTCCATGAGGTCCGGCCCCACCTTGCGCGCCACATCCATGAAGGCGTGGAACATCCGGCGCTTGAGGGAGCCGGCGTCTTCCATGCGGATCATCACGCTGGTAAGCAGCCCCTCAAACACCCGCGGCGGGGCGAAGTAGTAGGTGGGGCCGATTTCTTTCAGGTCGATGGTCACGGTCCCCGACGATTCCGGGCAGTTGACCACATAGCCACAGGCCAGCCACTGCGCGTAGCTGAAAATGTTCTGGCCGATCCAGGCCGGGGGCAGGTAGGCCAGCACCTCTTCCTTGTCGGTCAGCTTGTCGAACTTCGCCCCCACGTCGGCGCGGTCGAGCAGGGTGCTGTGGGTGTGCACGACGCCTTTGGGATTGCCCGTGGTGCCGGAGGTGAAGAACATGGCGGCCACATCGTCGGGCTGCCCCTTGTCGATCTCTTCCTGGAAGAAATCGGGGTGTTCCTCGCCAAAGACCTTGCCTGCAGCCGCCACCTCTTTGAGGCCGGCCAGCCCGGGTTCGTCGTAGTTGCGCAGGCCGCGGGGGTCGTCGAACAGGATGTGCGCCAGCTGGGGACACTGCTCGCGGATCTCCAGCATCTTGTCGACCTGCTCCTGGTCCTCCACCACCGCGAAGCGCACGTCGGCGTTGTTGATCGGGAACACGCACTCGGCGCTCACGGCGTCCTGGTACAGCGGCACGGGGACGGCCCCCAGTCCCTGGGCGGCCAGCATGGCGGCGTAAAGGCTGGGGCGGTTGGCGCCGATCACGACGATGTGCTCGTCGCGCCGCAGGCCCAACTGGTGCAGACCGCAGGCAATGTGCCTGACTTGTTCGGCCATCTCCTGCCAGGTCGTGGTTTGCCAGATGCCGTATTCTTTCTCGCGCATGGCAGCGGCCTGGGGCCGTTGGGCTGCGTGGTCCAGCAGCAGCCGGGGGAAGGTTGTCCGCATGGTGTCTCCTGTGTCGGGTGGCGCGCTCACCTGATGTGTCGCCCAGATGCCTGACTTGCGCCGACTGTACGCCTAATGTTTGACGCCATGTTGTCAATGCGACGACAATTTAGGGGTATCACTGGTTGGGAGTTTCCCTAGTGTGCGGGTCCCGCATCCGATTTGAAGGGGGGTGTCGATGAGCCAGAAGGCCAGTTTGCGATCGCGTATCCGCCCGCTCACCGACGAGGAGGTGGCCGGCATTCCGTGGTGGCCGCATCTCACGCCGGTCGAGCGGGCCAGCGCCCGGGACGCCCTGGTCGTCACCCAGGCCGACCCGGGCGATTTCATCTGTCGGATCGGTCGGCCCGTCACCTACTGGTTCGGTCTGATCGATGGCCTGCTCAAAATGAGCAACGACGACAGCCAGGGCCCTGTGATGACGTTCACCGGCGTGGCCCCGGGCGGCTGGTTTGGTGAAGGTACGGTCCTCAAGCGCGAGCCGTACCGCTACAACATCCAGGCCTTGCGCAGGAGCCGGGTGGCCGGACTGCCGATCGAGACGTTCTACTGGCTGCTCGATCATTCCATCGGGTTCAACCGTTTCGTGATGGGGCAGCTCAACGAGAGGCTGGCGCAGTTCATCGCCGCGCGTGAGATCGATCGCATTTCCAACCCGGAAGTCCGGGTGGCCCGCAGCCTGGCGGCCTTGTTCAATCCGGGGCTGTTTCCCGGCGTGGACAAGGTGCTGCACATCACGCAGCAGGAGCTGGCCTATCTGGTCGGTCTGTCGCGACAGCGTGTCAACGAGGCGCTGGCACACTGGGCATCCAGCGGTGCCATACAGGTCGAGTACGGTGGGCTGCGGGTGGTTGACCTGGCGGCGTTGCAGACGGCGGGCCGCAGCCCGTGAGTGCGCGTCCCGGGCCAGGGCCGGGGGGAGGGATGCGACAATCCCGTGCCACATGTCCAGAACCTCGATTCCACCGTCCCGCTCTCTCGTGCCTGCACCTGCCGGGGCCCGTGGGGATGCGGTACTCACCGGCATGCGCCTGAACAAGCGCATGGCGGAACTCGGGTTGTGCTCCCGGCGCGAGGCCGACGACTGGCTGGCCCGGGGCTGGGTGCGTGTCAACGGGCAGCCGGCCCAGGTCGGGCAGACGGTCCTGCCCGCCGATGCCATCGAGGTCCTGCCCGAGGCGCGTGCCCAGCAGGGCGGGCGTGTCACCATCCTGCTGCACAAGCCCATCGGCTATGTGAGTGGGTTGCCCGAAGACGGGCACCAGAGCGCGGCGGTGCTGGTGCAGCCGCGCAACCGCTGGCGCGACGACCGCACGCCCAGGCGTTTCGAGGCGGCGCACACGCGTGGGCTGGCCCCTGCCGGGCGGCTGGACATCGACTCCACCGGCCTGCTCGTGCTCACGCAGGATGGCCGCGTGGCCAAGGCGCTCATCGGCGAGCATTCGGGTGTGGAAAAAGAATACCTGGTGCGGGTGCATTTCGCCCCGAACGGTCCCAGGGGTCCCGGGGTGGTGACCGAGAATGTCCAGGCGGTGTTCGATCCCCGCCAACTGGCCCGGCTGCGTCACGGGCTGAGCCTCGATGGTCAGCGCCTCAAGGCGGCGAAGGTGGACTGGCAGAACCCCGAACAGCTGCGTTTTGTGCTCACCGAGGGCAAGAAGCGCCAGATCCGCCGCATGTGCGAGCAGGTCGGCCTGCATGTGGTGGGCTTGAAGCGCATCCGCATTGGGCGTATCGTATTAGGCAATTTGCCCCCAGGGCAGTGGCGTTACCTGGGAGAGCAAGAACGCTTCTGACGGCGATGCACCGCTGGTGCGGGCCGTGTTTTTTGCTTGTCCGAAAGCCTGTCCATGAACCCTCAGCTTGACGTCTCCCCTTCCGGCGGGATTGCCGCCGACCGTGTGGCCGCTGCCGAAGCCATGCGGCTGGCGTCCCTGCATGGATACGAAATCCTGGACACGTCTGCGGAGACTGCCTTCGATGACCTGGCGTTCCTGGCCAGTGTGGTCTGCGATACCCCCATGGCCATGGTCTCGTTCGTCGATGCCGAACGCCAGTGGGCCAAGGCCGCGACCGGGCCGGTGGTGACACAGTTGCCGCGCGACATGTCGTTCTGCGCGCATGCCATCGCCCAGCCCGGGCCGTTGCTGGAGGTGCCGGACGCTGCGGCCGACCCCAGGTTTGCCGACAACGCCCAGGTGGGGGGGGCCGACGGCATCCGCTTCTATGCCGGCGCACCGCTGGTCGCCCCCACCGGCCATGCACTGGGCACGCTGTGCGTGCTGGACCGGCACCCCCGTGCATTGAGCGACCGCCAGCGCCAGGCCTTGTTGGCCCTGTCCCGGCAGGTCGTGGACCAACTGGAACGTCGGCGTCTGGCTCTGCTGGTGGAGATGCACGGAATTGCCGAAGGGGCCATTCCCGTCGGCAGTGTGCAGGGACTGTCGCGCCGCCTGGCCGAGGAATGGCAGCGGCATGCGCGCCGTGGCGAGACCCTGGGCCTGTTGTTGGTCGATCTGCCGCAGTCCGGTGCCGGGGCCGGAGCGTCCCCGCTCGAAACCGTGGCGTCTTGCCTGCGCAGCAGCGACTATCTGGCCCGGCTGGACGACCAGACACTGGCCGCCGTGCTGCCCTCCAGCGGGATGAACGCTTCCATGCTGGTCGCACAGCGTATGCGCCAGGCCCTGGACCGGGCCATAGAAGGGGTGGCAACCAGCCCGGTGCGCCTGGCCGTCGCCACCATGATCCCGAACCGCAGCGGTCAGCCCTCGCAGCTGCTGGATCGTGCCCGGCACGCCTTGAGCCGGGCCGGCATGCCCGGGCGATCCCGGGTGGAGGCCTTCAGCGGGTGGTGATCCGGCCCGCCTCTTGAAAAGGGGGCAGGCGCCCCCCATATGACCGCCGTCGCTTCCGGTGTCGCGCTGGTGCGCACCGGTCTGTTGGTTCACTCCCTTCGTCAGCCATGAGCAAACACACCCATACCTTCCAGGCCGAAGTGGCCCAGTTGCTGCATCTTGTCACCCATGCGCTTTACTCCAACAAGGACATCTTCCTGCGCGAACTGGTCTCCAACGCGTCCGACGCCTGCGACAAGCTGCGCTTTGAAGCATTGAACGACGCCGGTCTGTACGAGGATGCCCCCAACCTCGAAGTGCGCGTCGGCTTCGACCCTGAAGCCAAAACCATCACGATCACCGACAACGGGATCGGCATGAGCGCGCAGGAGGCCATCGACCACCTGGGCACCATCGCCAAGAGCGGCACCAAGGACTTCATGAGCCGTCTGAGCGGCGACCAGAAGAAGGATGCCCAGCTCATCGGCCAGTTCGGCGTGGGTTTCTACTCGGGCTTCATCGTGGCCGACAGGATCACCGTGGAAAGCCGCCGTGCCGGCATGAGGCCCGAAGAGGGCGTGCGCTGGGTCAGCGGCGGCACCGGAGACTTCGAGACCGAGACCATCACCCGCACCGAGCGGGGCACCAGCGTCATCCTGCACCTGCGCGACGACGCAACCGAATACCTCAACCGTTGGAAGCTCAAGCAGATCGTCGGCAAATACTCCGACCACATCAGCCTGCCCATCCTCATGCAGAAGGAAGAATGGGACAAGGACCAGGGCAAGTATGTGCTTCAGGCAGAGTGGGAGGCTGTCAACTCCGCCAGTGCGCTGTGGACGCGTCCCAAGAAGGACATCACCGACGAACAGTACACCGAGTTCTACAAAGCCATCAGCTACGACACCGACGCGCCGCTGAGCTGGAGCCACAACCGTGTCGAGGGCACCACGGAATACACCCAGCTGCTCTACGTCCCGGCCAAGGCCCCGCACGACCTGTGGAACCGCGACAAGAAGGCCGGCGTCAAGCTCTACGTCAAGCGCGTCTTCATCATGGACGACGCCGAGGCGCTCATGCCCACCTATCTGCGCTGGGTCAAGGGCGTCATCGACTCGGCCGACCTGCCGCTCAACGTCAGCCGCGAGCTGCTGCAGGAAAGCCGCGACGTCAAGGCGATCCGCGACGGCAACACGCGCCGCGTGCTGTCGATGCTGGAAGACCTGGCGCGCAAGGACCGCCTGCCCACCGGAGACGACTGGGAGCGGCTTTCCGACGACGAAAAACGCCAGGCCGAGCAGGACGCGGGCCGGTATGCCTCGTTCTACGCCGAATTCGGGGCCGTGCTCAAGGAAGGCCTGGGCGAGGATTTCGGTCACCGCGAACGGATCGCCAGTCTGCTGCGCTTTGCCTCCACGCAAAGCGACGCAGTGACCGTGGGCCTGGCCGATTACAAGGCGCGCATGAAAGAGGGCCAGGACGCCATCTACTACATCACTGCCGACACGCTGGCCGCCGCCAGGAACAGCCCGCAACTCGAAGTCTTCCGTAAGAAGGGCATCGAGGTGCTGCTGATGACCGACCGCGTCGACGAATGGGCGCTGTCCTACCTGAACGAGTTCGACGGCACACCGCTGCAGAGCGTGGCCAAGGGCGCCGTCGACCTCGGCAAGCTGCAGGACGAGGAAGAGAAAAAGGCCGCCGAAGCCGCCGCCGAGGCCTTCGGCCCCGTGCTGGAAAAGCTCAAGGAGGCGCTCAAGGACAAGGCCAAGGACGTGCGCGTGACATCGCGCCTGGTGGATTCGCCGGCCTGTCTGGTGGTCGAGGACGGGGACTATTCCACCCAGTTGGCGCGATTGCTCAAGCAGGCCGGCCAGCAGGCGCCCGAGGTCAAGCCGATTCTGGAAGTCAACGCAGGGCATCCGCTCGTCAGGAAGCTCGAGGACAGCCCACACTTCGACGACCTGGCCCACATCCTGTTCGACCAGGCCCTGCTGGCCGAAGGCGGCCTGCCGGACGATCCGGCCGGCTACGTGCGCCGCGTCAGCGCCTTGCTGGCCTGACCTCGGCCGGAGCGGGTCAGATGGCGGCGCCGACCAGGCGCCTGGCCGTGGTTGGCGTGCCGATCAGCGCTTCCATGCCCGCCGGGCCCTGGGTCACCGGCACGTGGCCCATCCCGATGGCCGCCAGCGCCTCACGCAACCGGTCGACCTGCGGGTGTCTCAGGCGCCAGTCCTGCAGCGACAACCCGGCGTCGGTCATGCCAGCGGTCGGATGCGCCCCGTCCCACTGGATCAGCGTGGGCAGGCAGCCGTCGAGCAAACGCCGGCCGTCGTCGCGCACCGTCAGCCGCCAGCTCAGCCGGCCCGAGGGCGTCTCCCGCGATGCCGCCACCGGCGGACCGGGATCCAGGCCCAGGCTGGTGAGCGCTGTCCGTGCGGCCACGATGTCCGGTACCCGTGCCACCCAGTGCGCCAGTCGGGGCCCCCGGTCGGCCAGTGTCTGCTGCATGACGGGATCGTCCAGGTCGAACCACCGCCGCAGCGGCGGCGGGCGCTCTGGCGTCGCGGTCGGATCGACCGCGATGATCTCCAGATAGGCATGTGGGGTGTTTGCCGTGTGCAGGGGCAGCAGGCGGTTGTGCGTGCCGAAGAGCCGGTGGCTCCCGCCGGGTCCTGGCGCCATGCCCAGGGCGGCCTCACACCAGGCGATGCCTTCGTCCAGATGGGCGGCCAGCACCACCAGGTGGTCGACTTGCGCCGTCACAGGACCACCTCTCCGGTGATGCAGGACACCGAATCGCCCCCCACCCAGACGGTCCCATCGGAGGCCCGTTCGATGTGGACGCGTCCGGCGCGCCCCAGCACGCTTCCCTGGGCGGCCACGTAGGTCGCCGGGGCCTGGCCGCTGCCGATCAGCCATTGCGCCAGGGCCGCGTTCAAACTGCCCGTGACCGGGTCCTCAATCAAGGTGCCGTGGCCCGGGAAAAAGGCCCGCACCTCGAAGTCGGTCTCGCCACCCATGCGGTGCGGCCCGACCACGCCCACGAAAAGGTCCGCCAGGACACTCGCGTCGGCCTGCAGGTTCAGCACCTGCTCGGCCGAGTGCAGCAGCACCGCGCGCCATTTCGGTCCGTTGTCGCACCAGGCGTGGTCCGCGATCGCGTCGCGGGGCAGTCCCAGTCCACGCGCGATACGCTCCACGTCGGCCTCGGGCAGGGAGCCGCTCTGGCGCAGAGGCGGTGCGGCAAAGGCCAGTCGCTGGCCGGATCGGCGGATGCGCACCAGCCCGATGCCGCACTCCTGCACCACTTCTTCGCCCCGGGGCACGCCACCGGCCGTCAGCCAGGCGTGGCAGGTGCCCAGCGTCGGGTGCCCGGCAAAGGGCAGTTCCTGCCCGGGGCAGAAGATGCGCACGCGGTAGTCGGCGCCGCCGGCCAGGCCCGCTGGCGTCGGTGGCAGCACGAAGGTGCATTCCGACAGGTGGGTCCAGTCGGTGAAGCGCTGCATGACCGGTTCGTCCAGACCCTCGGCATCCAGCACCACGGCCACCGGGTTGCCCAGGCAGGGTGCGCCGGAGAAGACGTCGACCTGCTGGAAGGGGCGCCGCCTCATGCGTGGCTCCGAGGCCGCTGCTCGCGTATGGCCTGGGCCAGCGCAGCCACCCCCGTGCGGATCTGCTCTTCGGTGGCGGTCACGAACGACAGGCGCAGCGTGCGGGGGTCGGCATGGTCCGCATAGAACGCGGCGCCCGGCACGAAGGCCACGCCCTTGTCCACCGCCTTGGGCAGCAGCTCGATCGCGCTCATGCCCTCGGGCAGACGCAGCCACAGGAACATCCCGCCATCGGGTCGGTTCCATTGCACGTCAAGGTCGGTCATGGCTTCGGTCAGGGCGGTGAGCATGGCGTCGCGCTGGGCGCGGTACAGGGCGCGGATCGTGGGCACATGCCGGTCCAGGAAGCCGTCCTTGAGTACCTCGGCCACCACGCGCTGGTTGAAGCTCGGCGTGTGCAGATCGGCCGCCTGCTTGGCCTGCAGCAGTTTCGGGTAGAGCGCAGGCGGGGCCACCAGAAAGCCCAGGCGCAGCCCGGGCGCCAGTACCTTGGAAAATGACCCCAGGTACACGCAGCCTTGCGGATGGCGCGCCGTCAGCGGCGCGGGAGGTGGCGCATCGAACCACAGGTCGCCATAGGGGTTGTCCTCAACCACCGGCAACCCCAGCCGCCAGGCCTGTTCGCTCAAGGCGGCGCGCCGTGATTCGCTCATGGTGCGCCCGGTCGGGTTCTGGAAGTTGGGCAGCAGGTAGAGGAAGCGGGGGAAATGCCGATCCGGGTCCAGATCCAGCTGCAGCAGGCGCCGCCGTTCGGGCGCTTCAGGGGCATCGGTCGGGTCGTCCTCGATGCCCAGAATGTGGTTCAGACTCGACAGGTCCGGGCCCTCCCCGTCGCTCGCCACGCCCACGACCTCGGGTTCCATGGGCGCAAAGGCCTGGAGGGCACCCAGGTAGGTCGGCGTTTCCACCAGGATGCGACTGCCCGGGTCGATCAGCACCTTGCCCACCAGATCCAGTCCTTGCTGCGAGCCGGTGGTGATCAGGACATGGGCCGGGTCGACGTCCCAGGGCAGCATGGCGGCCACATGTTCGCGCAGGGCCGGCAGCCCTTCACTGGCCGCGTACTGCAACGCGGCCGGGCCATCGTCCCGGAGCACCTTCGCGCAGGCCTGGGCAAACACCTCGACCGGAAACGTTTTCGGTGAGGGCAATCCGCCCGCAAAGCTGATGATGCCGGGGCGCTCCGTCACCTTCAGGATCTCGCGGATCACCGAAGGGTTCATCTTGTTGGCGCGGTGCGCGAGCGTCCAGTCCATGTTCTGCCTTTTGAGTGTGAGATTTGCGGGGTGCGGAGTCGGTCGTGAAAGGCCTCACCGAATTCCCAGGCCCGATGCCAGCATCCAGCCTGCGGTGAGCACCAGGGCCACTGCCATGAGACGGTTGAACCGTTGCAGGCGCCGCCCGCTCGGGCGACCATCAATCATCGGGCCAGCCAGCCATGAGCGCAAGACCGATCCCAGCAGGGCGTACGTCAGGTTGCTGGCCAGGGCATAGGCCATCAGTACCGGCAGCACCTGTGCAAAACGGTCCAGGCTGTCGGCGTGTCCGGCGATCCAGCCGGCCACGATCGACAGCGCAAGCATCCATGCCTTGATATTGAGGAACTGCAGCATGACGCCGCGCCAGAACGTCAGGTTCAGTTGGGCAGGCTTGGCCTGCGCCAGGGCGTGGCTTCCCGCCAGTCGCCAGGCCAGCCACACCAGATAGCCCGCGCCTCCCAGAAGAATGCCCCAGCGCAGTGCAGGGGCTGCCACAACCGCCGCCCCGATGCCGCCTGCAGACAGACCCAGCAGCAAAGCCCAGCCGACCGGTACCGCGCACACGAAGCGCATGGCCCGGCGCATACCGAAATTGGCCGCCAGGGTGGATGACAGCGCCGTGTTCGGGCCGGGGCTAAAGCTGGTGGCTGTCGCCAGGGTCAACAGCGCAGCCCATTCATCGGGGGTCATGCAAAGTCTCTGTTCCGGTTTGGCGGTGCGTGGTAGGGGTCAACCGAGCTGCCCCAGCGTTTCCCAGCGCTCCAGTGCTTCCATCAGCGCCTCTTCGATTTCCGCATGGCGACTCGCCAACGTGGCGGCGCGTCCCGGGTCGTTGGCATACAGGCTGCCGTCGGCCAAGGTGGCATCAATGTCCTTCTGTTCCCGCTCCAGTGCTTCGATGCGTTGTGGCAGGGCGTCCAGTTCGCGTTGCTCCTTGTAGCTCAGCTTGCGGCGCGCACCGGTCTGGCCGGTGCGTGTCTCCTTCTGTGCCTGTGCGGTCGGTTTTGACTTGGGTGTATCGGAAGGGGGCACCACTTTGGCCTTGGCGGTCAAGGCGGCGGCGCGGGCGGCCTGGGTTTGCCAGTCCAGCACCCCACCTTCGTATTCGCGCCACAGGCCATCTCCTTCGAACACGATGGTGCTGGTGACCACGTTGTCCAGGAAGCGGCGATCGTGGCTGACCAGAAAGACCGTGCCGGTGTACTCGGCCAGCAGGTCCTCCAGCAGCTCCAGTGTGTCGATGTCCAGGTCGTTGGTGGGCTCGTCCAGCACCAGCACATTGGCTGGCCGTGCAAACAGCCGCGCCAGCAGAAGCCGGTTGCGCTCCCCCCCGGAGAGGGTGCGCACCGGCGCGTGGGCGCGTGCCGGCGAGAACAGGAAATCGGCCAGGTAGCTCTTGACGTGGGTCCGCCGCCCGTTGATCTCGATCCACTCGCTGCCCGGACTGATGAAATCCTCCAGCGTCGCATCCAGGTCCAGCTGGTCGCGCATCTGGTCGAAATAGGCCACCTGCAGTTGCGTGCCGAGGCGAACCGTGCCTTCGTCCGGCGCCAGTTCCCCCAGGATGATCTTGAGCAGCGTCGTCTTGCCGGCCCCGTTGGGTCCGATCAGGCCCACCTTGTCACCGCGCAGTATGGTGGCCGAAAAGTCGCGGACCACGGTCTTGCCAGAGGGGGGGTCGCCAAAGGTCTTGCTGACATGTTCCAGCTCGGCCACCAGCTTGCCGCTGCGGTCCCCACTGTCGATTTCAAGCTTGACGCGTCCGACCACCTCGCGACGCTGGGCGCGCTGCGCGCGCAACGTCTTCAATCGTTCGATGCGGGCCTGCGCCCGTGTGCGACGGGCTTCGACCCCCTTGCGTATCCAGGCCTCCTCCTGCGCGAGCACCTTGTCCGCTTTCGCCTGCACCACGGCCTCCTCGGCCAGCTGGGCTTCCTTGAGCACCTGGTAGCGGCTGAAGTTGCCGACATAGCTCGACAGCCTGCCCCGGTCGAGTTCTGCGATGCGCGTGGTGACCCGGTCCAGGAAAGCGCGGTCATGGCTGATCACCACGACGCTGCCCCTGAAGTCGAGCAGCAACGATTCCAGCCAGTCGATGGCATCCAGATCGAGGTGGTTGGTCGGCTCATCGAGGAGGAGGACATCCGGCTGACCGACCAGTCCCTGCGCCAGGGCAACGCGCTTGCGCATGCCGCCGGAAAGATCGTCGATCCGCTGGGAGCCATCGAGCCCAAGCCGGTCCAGCGTGGCCTCCACCCGTTGCTCCCAGTTCCAGGCGCCGAGGGTCTCGATCTCGTTCTGCATGGCATCCAGATCGGTCCCGTCGCTAAGGGCGGACGAACCCATTTCCTCCAGGTAAGCGGCACGCAAGGCCTTGGCGTGCGAGAGCCCCTCGCTCACAACCTCAAAGACCGTGGCGCCCAGAGTGAAGAAGGGCTCCTGTGGGACAAACGCAAGGCGAATTCCGCCCTGTCGCTGAAGCTCTCCCTCGTCAGGGCGCTCCAGCCCAGCGAGTATTCGAAGCAGGGAAGACTTGCCGGTGCCGTTGCGGCCCACCAGGCCGATGCGCTCGCCCGCCTCCACGGAAAAGTCGCAGTGGTCCAGCAGCGGCAGATGTCCGTAGGCAAGAGAGGCCTGAGTCAGGGTGAGAAGTGCCATATGAGGTGGATTATCTGGGCTGCGCCCACATCCGCAGCCCAGTCGCCTGGGGGTATGGCGGAGCCTGCCAAGAGGCGATCGAAGAAAATTTTTCCAGCCAGTTTGACCGGGCCCAAAAAGTCGGTATACAATGCGAGGCTCTGCTGATGACGACGTTGCTACAAGCAAGCGTCAGAAGGCAGGGCGGCAAAGGGTTCACTCTGAGCCGGGGCGAAAAAAGTTTTCCAAAAACTTTGACGAGACGCCAAAAGTTGTGTCATAATACGAGGCTCTGCTGATCGCAGCGGGGCAGCAAGCAAGACGGGTAGCCG